>Ga0189276_10042_pt1 | contig 228125 bp, 209 predicted proteins | sample N26A31minimetaG_FD_130321 | JGI IMG/M metagenome (GOLD analysis project Ga0189276, IMG submission 130321) | Marine microbial communities from the Costa Rica Dome - N26 A3-1 mini metaG | ecosystem: Environmental > Aquatic > Marine > Oceanic > Photic zone | place: Costa Rica: the Eastern Pacific... | reverse complement strand
TATGTCGTCACCGGAACCGAAGCCCAAGACCTCGCTGACGTCATCGCAATCGACCCAAGTGCAGGGAACAGCAGGATCACAAACGTACTCGACCCAACAGACCCGCAGGATGCAGCAACGATGAGTTATGTAGATACTTTTGCCGAAGAAATCGCACTTTCAGCTCAAGTCCCAACTGGAACTGGGGTAGCTGGTGCATACACTATAAATAATGCAGCTATTGCTGCAAATTCCATTATACAATTAACTGTAGAACAAAACACCGTAGGAAATCCAGTAATGATTCAACTTACCAATCAAGTTGCCGGGTCTTTTTCAGTACAGATATATGAGTTTATTGCTCCTGGGTTTGTGCCTACAGCTGCAAATGCAAATTGGCAATACATAGTTGTAAATCCATAGCATGAAACCCATCCACTACATACCCCTATTCCTTATGGCCTGCTTCGCCCAAGCACAGACTGCCTTGTACAACAGTGGCAACCTACGTGTACATGCCAGAGGGGGCGATATGGGTTTGGGACTACATACCAATATCATCAACGATGGTACCCTTGATCATAATCAAGGTCTTGTAGGCTTTTATGGCAATGGTGTGATACAGGTTATGGGAAGTATTCCCCTTCGGCTTTGGGACACCGAGTTTATGGTCGCCAATAATGCCCTTTTGCAGAACACTGTACTAGTAGAGAACAATGTCAATTTTTTGGAGGGGAACGTTCAGACCCAAAAAAGTGATCAGACCATCTTTCTCAACTTTACGGACAATGGCTTTTTTACAGGGGAGAGCAACGCTTCCAAGGTAACCGGCTTTGCCGCAGCGAGCAATAGAAGCCTTTTTTCGTTTCCGGTAGGTGACCAAAACCAATTGCGTCCCTTGATTTTGGAATCGGAAACCAATACTCCTTTTGCCATTTGTGCCTACTTTTTTGAAAACCCTTCCAATCCATTCTCTATTTCGCAAAGCTTTAATGTCAATGAAAAGGTCAGGGATATAGGAACGGTTTCGAATCAGGAGTTTTGGTTCATTCAAAGTGATGTGCCTGCCAGGGTAACCATCAGCTGGAACCCGAGAAGCGGTCTTGGACTTATTCCGAATGCCACTCTAGAATCTATAATCGTGGTAGGATGGAGTAAAGCATCCAACCAGTGGGTACCCATAGGAAATTCAGCCATCAGTGGCGATGTTGCCAACGGCTTTGTGGTATCCGAGACCTTTGTACCCAATGAATATGAAGTCATAACTTTTGGCACCATCCCCTTGCCTACAGACACTTTTGCTGTGGATTATCCTACTTTAGGCAATTATTTTCTTAGTCCAAATGCAGATGGGGTGAATGATGTATTGGTGATAGACGGAATGGAGGAATCTCCCAACAACAGCTTGCTCATCTTTAACCGTTTTGGCCAAAAAGTGTATGAAAAAATCAACTATGTTGATGAGTTTTACGGCATGTCCAACACCGGAAGTCTGATCATGAGCCAAGATATTGGTCTTCCCGAGGGCGTTTATTACTATCTGGTTACCTTGGATGACCTTCAGTTGGAGTATACCGGTTTTCTTTTTTTAGACCGTTGATTTTTCCCATTTCTGGTACAAGACCATTTCGCAGGACTGAAAATACTTCTTAAATTGGCACGAAAATCGTTTCCATGAAAAGAAGGACCTTCGTTAAAACAGCATCTGTTTCAAGTTTGGCCTGTGCATTACCCCCTGTTTTCCCCAACCTTTCCCTTTCCGATTACTCCATTGAGGAATTGATGGGCAAGGCCAATATAGAACTCTATGGCGAAGGCATCAACCTGAGAAAAGAAGCTTGTGATTCCTTTCTGGAAATGAAAAAAGCCGCTTTTACAGATGGTTTCAACATAAAAATGGTTTCCAGTTTTAGGGATTTTTATCGGCAAGAAGGCATTTGGGAACGCAAATACCTGCGTTTTACTGAGGACGATGGAATGGATCCTCTTGATGCCATTGATAAAATCATTGAATACTCTACCATGCCGGGTACCAGCAGGCACCACTGGGGAACCGATATAGACATCATCGATGGCTATCCCAAAGTCACCGGCGACGTGCTTGTCCCCGAAAAATTTGAAAGTGGAGGTCCTTTTGAAGGTTTTAAATTGTGGATGGATGAAAATTCGGAGAAATTTGGGTTCTATCTGGTCTACACCAACGAACCCAAGAGAAGAGGTTTTAAATATGAACCTTGGCATTACAGCTATGCCCCGCTATCCATCCCTATGCTCACCGCATACCGAAAGCTGAATATCTTAAAAATGCTCCAGAAAGAGGAATTTTTGGGCAGCGAACACTTCACTACCGGATTTGTAAGAAGCTATATCCAAGACAATATTTTGGACATCAATCCCAAATTATTGTAGTTCTTTTTTTTGTATCTTAATTCCCCTAGAACACTAACACCATGAGAAGAGGAAGTTGGAGGGTCCGTATCTTGATTGGACTGGCCATTGTGGCTTTTGCCTTTGTCCATCGCTGTAGCAATCAAGAAGAAAACCCATATACCGGAAGGGTCCAGAACATAGATATGACTGCCGAACAAGAAATTGCCATTGGCCTTCAAAGTGCTCCTGAAATGGCCCAGCAGCATGGTGGTCTTTATCCTGATGAACGAATGCAAAGCCTAGTTGATGCGGTAGGCAACAAATTGGTAAAAAGTAGCATTGCACGGGAAACCCCATATCAATATAATTTTCATTTATTGGCCGATGACCGGACCATTAATGCATTTGCCTTGCCCGGAGGACAGATTTTTATCACCTATGCGCTGTTTTCCCAGCTTAACGAAGCACAATTGGCAGGAGTTTTGGGACATGAGATTGGCCACGTTATCGGGAGACATTCCGCTGAACGTATTGCCGAGAGCAGTTTTTGGCAAACCTTGGCAACAGGAGCTTCCGTTGGTGGTGACATGGGAAGCTTGGTTAGTGGCATTGGTCAGAACACCTTGCTCAAAAATGGACGGGGAGATGAACTGGAAAGTGATGAACTGGGCGTGTTGTTTATGATTCAATCCGGTTATGATCCATACGAGATGATTAAGGTAATGGAAATCCTGAAAGCCGCTGCCGGTCCCAACCGTGTGCCCGAATTTCAAAGTACGCATCCAGACCCTGAGAACCGCATCGACAAAATAAAAGAGGCCATTCAAAAATATTCAGGTCGATAGATTCTGTACGTTTATCGAGAATAAAATGGCATTCATCAGATTTGTGTACCTTTGGGTTAACCCAAATCAAACCAACGTTCTTTTCTTATTTGTGCCCATAAAAGAGAGAACACATGGGAACACTATTACATTTTAAACACCTCTATCAAGAGGCTTTCGACGAGTGCAAACCAAGCTTTGTGGTACTTTTTCTAAAGGGGTACTCCATTTTTTGTGGTATAATGCTGTTTATGGCTTTGTACGCATTTTTGTACAGGGCATTTACTGGCTTTGATTTCTAGGCCAGAGATATACTCTTTTACAGGAACACACATATAGGTAAATGAGCCAAAAAGGCCCATCCAATTGGATGGGCCTTTTTATTGGATGAATAAACTCCTTTCTATTTTTTCATAGCAGTTTCCAAAATGGCAAGTGCCTCATCGGCATTGGACATCTCGGCATATTTCTTAGCCGTATAACCGCGGTCAGAACGTGCTTTTACATTGGCACCATTATCAATGAGCAATTGTAAAATCTGGGTTTGGTTGTAACGGGCAGCAAAATGCAAAGGGGTCATCCCTAAAGATTTTTGATTGACATCTTCGCCCAATTGAATCATTTTTGTAACCGTTTCAACATCACCTTGCATAATGGCTTTGCAAAATATGCTAGGTTCAGCTGTGATCATGGTTGCATCCAGAGTTAAATCTGATGAAGTTTCAGCGGCGGAAACGCCCGTTGTGGCCAGCATGCAAACCGCTGCTAGCGATAGGATTGTTTTTTTCATGATGAATCGTTTTTGATTAATGACTAATAAACTTATATAAAAGTAGACTACCGAGTTGGGCAAGTGTTACAGCATTAACAGTTAAATAACTTAATTTTAACAGGTCTTCATTTTTGAGGTGGAATAATTATCAAATCCTAAACCAGAAAACTACCTGAAAACTAGCGCATCAAAGCAAATCACTTTATTTTTGGGGTACAATTTTGCAGTATGGACAAAAAGGTAATTCTTATGATTTTGGATGGTTGGGGCAAATCTCCCGACCCAAAGGTTTCGGCCATAGCACAAGCCAACACTCCCTTCATTGACTCGTTATATACCCAATATCCCAATGCCAATTTGCTCACGGATGGCATGAACGTAGGACTCCCCGAAGGACAAATGGGCAACAGTGAGGTCGGGCACATGAATTTAGGTGCAGGACGCATTGTATACCAAGATTTGGCAAAGATCAACAAGGCAGTCAAAGAGGATACATTAAAGGAGGAAAAAGTGCTTCAGGAAGCCTTTTCCTATGCAAAATCCAAGAACAAATCCGTTCATTTTCTAGGCCTGCTAAGCGATGGTGGCGTTCACAGCCACATAGACCATCTTAAAGCCCTGATCAAGGCCGCTCAGGAAAATGGTGTTGAAAAATCGTATGTCCATGCCTTTACCGATGGTCGGGATGTTGACCCTAAAAGTGGCAAAGGGTTTTTAATTGATTTGGATCGTTTCTGTTCCGACAAGAACACCAAATTGGCCACAGTGGTGGGCCGATACTACGCCATGGACCGTGATAAACGTTGGGAACGGGTAAAACTGGCCTATGATGTCATGGTAAATTCCCAAGGCGAAAAAGTGCAGGATATTGGCAGGGCCATGCAAGAAAGTTATGACGAAGGGGTTACCGATGAATTCATTAAACCTTTGGTAATGACCAATGCCAATGGTGAGCCTTTGGGCCAAATCGCCGAGGGTGATGTGATCATCTTCTTCAATTTTAGGACCGATCGTGGTCGAGAGCTTACCCAAGCCTTGAGCCAACAGGATTTCCATGAGCAGAACATGCACAAAATGGACCTATATTATGTTACCATGACCAATTATGATGATTCGTTCAAAGGTATCAAGGTGGTCTATGACAAAGAAAATATAAAAGACACACTAGGGGAAGTACTCGCCCGGAATGGCAAGAAACAGATTCGTATTGCGGAAACCGAAAAATATCCCCACGTCACCTTTTTCTTCAATGGAGGACGGGAGGAACCGTTTGAAGGGGAACAGCGTCTCCTTTGCCCATCCCCCAAAGTGGCCACTTACGATCTTCAACCCGAGATGAGTGCCTACGAAATCCGGGATGCCATTATTCCTGAACTTCAAAAAGGGGAAACCGATTTTGTGTGTCTCAATTTTGCCAATCCGGATATGGTAGGTCATACCGGGGTTATGTCCGCCGCCATCAAAGCTTGCGAGACCGTGGATGAATGCGCCAAAGCCGTGGTTACGGCAGGGCTTGAAAATGGATACTCCACCATCGTCATTGCCGACCATGGCAACTGCGACACCATGGTCAATCCGGACGGAAGCCCAAACACGGCCCATACCACCAATCCCGTACCCTTGATTCTGGTGGATACCGATATCAAGCAAATCAAAGATGGTGTTTTGGGTGATATTGCTCCGACCATCTTAAAGATGATAGGCATTCCGCAACCCGAGTTAATGACACAAAAACCATTGGTCTAGTTCAGAATTTCTTAAAATCCATAGATTCAGTTTATCTTTGCCCCTATGATTCACGTAAAGACAGCAGAGGAAATTGAATTGATGCGCGAAAGTGCCTTGGTCGTTTCCAGGACCTTGGGCATGTTGGCCAAGGAAATAAAACCAGGGGCCAATCCCCTACAATTGGATAAAATGGCCGAGGAGTATATCCGGGAGCAAGGTGCAGAACCTGGCTTTTTGGGGATGTACGACTTTCCTAATACCCTTAATTGGAGCCCTAACAGCCAAGTGGTCCATGGCATTCCCAATAACGAAGCTCTTAAGGAAGGTGACGTTATTTCGGTGGATTGCGGCGCCCTAAAGAATGGATTTTATGGCGACCATGCCTACACTTTTGAAGTAGGTGAAGTTGCCGAAGAAACCAAAAAGTTACTTAAGGTGACCAAAGAATCCCTCTATGTAGGAATCCGGGAATTCAAAGAAGGTAATCGTGTGGGCGATGTGGGATACGCCATTCAAAAATATTGTGAAGACCACGGATATGGTGTGGTCCGTGAGTTGGTAGGTCATGGATTGGGCAAGGATTTGCACGAAGATCCCCAAATGCCCAATTATGGAAAACGGGGACGTGGCAAAAAATTTGTCAACGGTATGGTCGTTGCCATAGAGCCCATGATCAACATGGGAACACGGAGAATAAAACAGTTGAACGACGGCTGGACCATCTTGACCGCCGACGGCAAGCCCAGTGCCCATTTTGAGCATGATGTAGCCCTGATCGATGGAAAACCCGAACTGTTGTCCACATTCCAATATATTTATGACGCATTGGGAATCTCCAGCGACGAAGAGGAAGAATTCCGGGCCAAGAAATTAGTATTATAAAATACTTTATCTTGCTCGACACGAATTTCATTAATTGCTCAAATAAATGTCCCAAATCATTTATAAGAATGAGTCCTGCTTTGTAATCGGTTTATGCATGGATGTCCATAATGAACTAGGGAAAGGATTCAGTGAGGCAGTCTATAGTGACGCTTTGGAAATTGAGTTAAAATCCAACGGTGTTCCTTTTAAAAAAGAGGTTAAATTCGATATCATCTACAAAGGAAAGAAGTTAAAACATCACTATTTTGCTGATTTCATTGTAGACGACAAAATAATCCTAGAACTAAAAGCAGTAGAAAAAATCAGTAGCAGCCATGTAAAACAAACTTTAAATTACTTGGCCGCATCCAAATTAAAACTGGGAATAATTGTAAATTTTGGCGAAGATCAACTTACCTATAAGAGAGTTTTGCTTTAGCTCATTTGTGAAAATTCGTATAATTCGTGTCCAAACTATTCAAATACATCCTTAACCTTATCCCCAGACCCCTGCTCATTCGATTGAGCTATTGGGTGAGGCCGTTGATTGCCCTTTCCCTTAAGGGAGACAGGTTTACGGACCCTATTGATGGCAAAAGCTTTCGAACATTCCTTCCCTATGGCTATGAAAACCCAAGGGAAAATGTACTTTCTCCCTCTACCCTTTCCTTGGAACGGCATCGGCTTTTATGGCTTTACCTCAAAAATGAAACAGAATTCTTCAGCAAACCCCTCAAAGTTTTACATTTTGCCCCGGAACAGGCATTTTACAAGCGATTCAAAAGATTAGGGAACATCGAGTACACCACAACCGACTTGAACTCTCCCTTGGCCGATGTAAAGGCCGATATCTGCAACCTTCCTTTTCCTGACAATGCTTTTGATGTGATTCTATGCAACCATGTCTTGGAGCACATTCCCGACGACACCAAGGCCATGCAAGAGCTTTATAGAGTCATAAAGCCTGGGGGGTGGGGCATTTTCCAGATTCCCCAAGACCTAAAAAGAGAGAAAACTTTTGAAGACGATTCCATTACCGATAAAAAGGAGCGGGCCCATATTTTTGGGCAGTACGATCACGTGCGCATCTACGGAAGGGACTATTTCGACAAACTAAGAAGCATAGGATTTACCGTTGAAGAGGTGGATTACACCCAAATCCTACCTCCTGATGCGGTTCAAAAATACCGATTGGCGCAAGGTGAGATCATTCCCCTAGTGAAAAAGTGATCATTTCTTGATCAAAGCCCCAAACCCATCGGTCATAAACTCCTTAGTATTTCCCTCTCCGTCCAAATAAATAATGTAGGCTTCCAATTCGTCATGCTTTTTCAAGACTTCTTTGGATTCTTCCAAATCCATGGCCATGAAAGTCGTGGCATAGGCATCGGCAACAGCACAGGTATTAGCGATTACACTTGTTGCCAAAATGGAAGAGTTCTTGGTATAACCTGTCTTAGGATTGATGGTATGGACATATTTTTCCCCGGTTTCAGGGTCTATTCTAAACTTTCGGTAATTTCCCGAGGATGCCATGGCCCTATCTTCCAAGGACACAATCAATTTTAGAGACCTTCCCGTTTCCACTTGGGGATCATCAATGCCTACCGTCCATTGTTTTCCAGAAACAAGGTTGGTACCTTTGGTGAGCACCTCACCTCCTACCTCTACCAAATAATTCTGAATCCCCTTGGCATCCAACAGGGCTCCCAAACGATCTATAGTATATCCTTTGGCCACCGCATTGAAATCAAAACGGATGGCTGGATGTTTTTTGGTAATGGTATGGTCACTGTTCAACTGTACCTTGTCCCATCCCACATAGCTCAATAAGCTATCTACCTTAAGACTATCGAGCTGGATCTGCTCTCCCGGACCAAATCCCCATGCATTGGCCAAAACACCAATTGTGGGGTCAAAATAGCCATTAGAAACCTTGTAGACTTTGCTTGAAACTTCAAAAACTTCTTGAAACATCTGATCCACTACAATGGTGGAATCCCCATTATTTATTTTTGAAATGTCTGAAGTTGGAATATACGTGGACATGGACTGGTTCAACACTTGAAAAACAGAATCAATTTCCTTTTGATAATCCAAATGCTCCCCTGCAATATAGGTAATGGAATAGGTAGTTCCCAGGGCGTTGCCTCTATTTTGATTTTTTATCCATGTATCGGAACCGCATCCCCATAGTAGGATTATCCCGAACAATAAAAACAATATACCTCTCATTCTATCTCAATTAATCCTTGATAATCCACAATATATTCTTCATCCAAGTACAAAGGCAAATCCCTATTTGATGCATTGGAAAGCCCTACCCCTGCAAAATATGTCCTGGCCTCAAATTTTATGGCATGATCCTTCACCGTTTTCATCAATTCCTCATCATAGTGCCTTGGGTTCTCTGGAAACTCCACATTGCGGACCACAATAAAATGTAATATTTTTTCTTTGAGGCAGACATACTGCGGATTTTTCTTAAGCTCACTATTGATAGCCATAAACTCAAAACCATTGGCTTCCAGTTCCCGTCCCACAATATTCATGGCCAGATTGTGCAGTTCCTGCTCTGTTAATTCTCTTCCCATAAAATCAAAAAAACCGATGCCAGGGCATCGGTTGGTTTTATAATTAATTACCTCTCGACTGCGCTTGAGGTGAAAAGGACAGTTTGTTTATCCTCCAAAGTCATCGAATCGGATATTCTCATCTGGAATACCAAAATCCTCACCCATTTTCTGAACGGCTTTGTTCATCAATGGGGGTCCACAGAAATATAGTTCAATGTCTTCCGGGGCATCATGATGATTCAAATAGTTATCGATAACACAATTGTGAATGAATCCTACAAAACCATCGCCCTCTTCATCATTGATATCCTTTTTAACCTTCCAATTATCTTCTTCCAAAGGCTCAGAAAGGGCCAAGTAGAATTTAAAGTTGGGGAAGCTGCGCTCCAATTCCTTGAAATGTTCCAAATAGAACAATTCTCTTTTGGAACGACCTCCGTACCAGTAGGTCACCTTTCTGTTTGTCTTTAAGGTTTTGAACAAATGGTACAAATGCGAACGCATCGGTGCCATACCGGCTCCACCACCAACGTATAGCATTTCGGCATCAGACTCGTTGATAAAGAACTCACCAAATGGTCCTGAAATGGTAACAAGATCTCCCTCCTTCAAATTAAAGATGTAGGATGAAGCCACACCGGGGTTCACATCCATCCATCCATTTTTGGAACGGTCCCATGGCGGGGTTGCAATACGCACATTCAGCATGATTTCACGTCCCTCAGCAGGGTAAGAAGCCATGGAGTAGGCCCTTTCCACTGTCTCTGGGTTTTTCATCACCAAGGGCCACAAGTTAAATTTATCCCATTCATTTTGGAATTTATCCGGAGTTTCGTGTTCCGCAGGGTGTGCAGTGATATCAATGTCCGAGTACTTAACCTCGCAAGGCGGAATCTCAATTTGAATATATCCTCCAGCCTTGTAGTTCATCTCTTCTGGAATTTCAACTACAAACTCCTTAATGAACGAAGCCACGTTGTAGTTACGCACTACTTTGGCATTCCATTTTTTAATCCCAAATACTTCTTCAGGAATGGTAATCTCCATGTCCTGTTTTACCTTTACTTGACAGGCCAATCGTGCGCCATGCTCCAGTTCCTTTTTGGAAAAGTGTGGTGTTTCGGTTGGCAAGGCCTCACCACCACCGGACAGCACGTGACACTCGCATTGGATGCAGGTACCCCCTCCACCACAAGCTGATGGTAAAAATATTTTTTGATTTCCAAGTGTTGACAACAAGGAACTTCCAGAAGCCACTTCTACTTCCTTTTCACCATTTATGGTGATGGTCACAGGGCCGGAAGGTGACAATTTTTCCTTGGTGAACAGCAATAAAGCCACCAACAATAACAACAACACAAGAAATGCTACTACGGTAATAAGAATAGTACCTCCGGTACTTGCGGCTAATATCATCTTTATTTGTTTATAACGTCGTTATAGGAAACTGTTCTTTTTTCGTCTTCAATCTCCTTTTTAATTTCTTTCTCTTCTTCTTTGGAGTCTGCTTTAGCCGTTGTGGCTTCTGTTGGTTCTGGCGGTTCATTGTCACCGGTCAACATACCTCCAAAGCTTTGGAAACCAATTCCCATCAATCCAGTGATGATGAACGTGATTCCCAATCCACGCAATGGCGCAGGCACATTGGAATATCTAATTTTTTCACGAATGGCGGCGATGGCCAAAATGGCCAAAAACCATCCAATTCCCGAACTCACTCCATAATTGAGTGCCAATCCTAAATTGGGGATTTCACGTGTCTGCATAAACAAAGACCCTCCCAAGATGGCACAGTTCACCGCGATCAGCGGTAAAAAGATACCCAAGGAGTTATAGAGTGAAGGGGAAAACTTCTCCACCACTATTTCCACCAATTGCACCATGGTAGCAATTGTAGCAATAAACAAGATGAAGGAAAGGAATCCCAGATTATAATCGGCATACTCAGGGCCCAACCAAACCAATGCACCGTCTTGCAACAAATATTTGTCCAACAACCAGTTCAAGGGAACGGTAACCCCCAATACAAAGATTACGGCAGCTCCCAAACCTACAGCTGTAGATACTTTTTTGGATACGGCCAAGTAGGAACACATTCCCAAAAAGACCGCGAATACCATGTTATCTATGAAGATCGACTTAAAAAACAGTTCTAAATGCTCTAACATACTCTCCTATTTATGCTTCTTCTATTAATGTCCTATTTCTAGAACGTTGTACCCAGATAATGATTCCTACCACGATCAAAGCTGCTGGTGGAATGATCATAAAACCGTTGTTTTCATATCCAATGGAGTAAAGCCCTGTTTTTGTTACGGGGTCTCCCAAAACAGGAATCCCAAACAAGGTTCCAGAACCCAAAAGCTCCCTAAAAAATCCAACGATAACCAAAATAACACCATATCCTAGGGCATTTCCAATACCGTCCAAAAATGATTTCCATGGTCCGTTACCCAAGGCAAAGGCCTCAAATCGGCCCATGATGATACAGTTAGTAATAATCAACCCCACAAAAACAGAGAGGGTCTTGCTCAGTTCATAAGCAAAGGCCTTGAGCACTTGATCCACAATGATCACCAAGGTAGCCACTACGACCAATTGCACAATAATCCTAATTTTTGACGGGATCACATTACGCAACAAGGAAATTACCACGTTACCAACTCCCAATACAAAAAGTACTGAAAGAGCCATCACTACAGACGCTTTAAGTTCAGCCGTGATTGCCAATGCAGAACATATTCCCAATACCTGAATGGTAATGGGGTTGTTGTCCGCCAACGGATCCAATATCAGATTTGCATCTTTTTTTGATAGTAGCGCCATATTATTTCTTTCTAATGGTTTCTAAATACGGTTTGTAAAGCTTCAAGCTTTCTTTGATCATCGCAGTAACCCCATTGCCTGTAATGGTGGCGCCTGCCAATGCATCTACTTCATTGTCTTCCTTATCCTGATTAAGGGGGTCGTTGTTTCCTTTCACCACGCCAATCCCTGCATAGCTGTTTCCGTCCAATATGGATTCTCCAACAAAATCATCCATAAAGAAACGCTGCTTGATATTAGCCCCAAGACCCGGGGTTTCACTTTTATGATCAAAATAAACGCCTTGTACCACCATGTTCTCATCCAAGGATATAAAGCCCCAAATGGCATCCCAAAGTCCTTTTCCGTACATGGGGATGATGTAGAATTCCTTACCATCTTTCTCACCAATGAGTAAAGGTAGTTCAGCATTATTTCCAGCCTTGATTTCACTCAGTTGCTTTTTCAAATCAATCAAATAGGCTTCTTCCTTTTCAGTGACCTTATCTCCTTGAACAACCAATTGTTTTTTAATATACTTGGAAAACTCGGCCTCTACTTCGTTTGTAGGTATAAAAGTTACGCTCCCATCTCCCTCGTTCTGGTTAACTCCCATTGCATAGAGGATGTTCTGTTGTTTTTCAAAGCGTTCGTTTTCATCGATCCTTGGCTTGAGACCGGTTGCCAAAAAGGCAAGTATGGACCCCACAACAACCACCATGATTGCTGCAAAAATTACCGTATAGCTATTTTTTTCCGTATTCATTGCCATAACACTTACGCTGTTTCCGTTTTTAATGCATCAACCTCATCCGATGGTTTGGGATAAATAGTTGCCGTTTTCAATCGCTTCATTCGTTTTTTAATGTTGCCACGTACCACGTAGTGATCAATGGTAGGTGCAAAAACGTTCATCAACAAGATAGCCAAGAAGACACCTTCTGGATACCCCGGGTTGAACACACGAATCATCACGGACAAGAAACCTATCAAAAATCCATAGATCCATTTCCCTTGGTTGGTTTGTGAACCTGTAACGGGATCGGTAGCCATAAATACGATACCAAAGGCCAAACCTCCCACCAATAGGTGTTGCCAGTATTCAAAACTCATCAAAGTATAGAACTTGCTGTACTCTGGTATCCAACCAGCTTCCACAATTCCGTTAAAGATCAATCCCATGGCCAAAGCACCTATAACGGCACTTAACATAATGCGCCATGAGGCTATTTTAGAGAACACCAAGAAGAGTCCTCCCAATAGAATCAATAGGGTTGATGTTTCCCCAATGGAACCTGGTATAAATCCAAGGAACATATCCGAAAGGGAATACCCCATTTCGGCGGTTCTTCCCTGTGCCAAGAATCCCAATACGGTCTCTCCGGAAATGGCATCGGCCGTACCTGCGGTATCCACCGCTCCGTGCACCCAAACTTTGTCTCCACTCATCCAAGTAGGATAGGCAAAGAACAAGAAGGCTCGGATAGTAAGCGCCGGGTTCAAGATATTCATCCCCGTACCTCCAAAAACCTCTTTTCCAATGACCACACCAAAGGCCACGGCCACGGCCAACATCCAAAGGGGCAAATCAACAGGGACAATCAATGGCACCAACATACCGGTGACCAAATATCCTTCTTCTATCTCATGTTTCTTGATCACGCAGAACAAGAACTCAATAGCAAGTCCAACTCCGTAGGAAACAATCACCAACGGAAGTACTTTCCACAGACCTAGGAGAAAATTGTCCATGGTCCAAAAACCCGCACTAAAGAACCCATTGGCAACGGGCTCAATCTCACCCAATGCCAAATAGTGCTGATATCCGGTATTGAACATTCCAAATATCAAACAGGGAACAAGTGACATGACCACGGTGTTCATGGTACGCTTTAGGTCATCCGCCCCTTTTATGTGCGTCCCATTGTGGGTAGTTTCATTGGGAGTAAACAAAAAGGTATGGAACCCACTAAAAACAGGAAACCATTTTTTATCCTGATTCTTTACTCTGAACGTGTGTAATTTTTCTTTCAAGCCCATATTATCCAAGTTCTTTTTGCAACAAATCCAAACCTTCCCTAATTATTTGTTGGTGAGGTTGTTTTGAGATACATATAAATTCTGTCAATGCGAAGTCTTCAGGAGCAACCTCGTAAAGTCCCAACTGCTCCATTTCGTCCAAATCCTTAACCATACAGGCTTTTAGCAACTGCATTGGGTAAATATCCAATGGGAACACCTCTTCATACTGGCCAGTGACCACAAAAGCCCTGTGCTCGCCATTGGTATTGGTATTTAAATCATATTTCTTTTTGGGCTGCAACCATGAGAAAGTCAATGCCCTTGTAGTTGAAATTTTATTGAACACAGGCTTGTTCCATCCAAAAAACTCATAATCATCTCCTTCCGGAATAGCTGTAACCGTATTGTTATAAAATCCTAGATAGCCCTCGGTATTGGTTTTTCTACCAGTAAGCACATCCCCATTGATCAGCCTGAATCTATCTTCATTTACACCACTTGCGTATAAAAAGGTAGATATTTCGGCCCCTATCTTGGTTGTATAGTATTTTGGGGATTTAATGATAGACCCTGCCAAGGCAATGGTACGTTCGGCGTTGAATTTTCCCGTCAACAACAATTCGCCCAACATAACCAAATCCTGGGGTGAGATTGTCCATACCACCTCTCCTTTGTTCACTGGATCTATTCTATTGATCTGGGTACCCACCAATCCTGCTGGATGTGGGCCTGATATTTCATGAAGCTCTATTCCATTAAGATCTGAAAATGGAGACCTCCCTGACTTTCCTATTGTAACATGTATCTTCCCAGGGGTAAGTTTGCCCAAGGCCGTAATGGCCATCTGCAATTCTTGCTCCTTGTCTTTTAACACATAGTTTACATCTGCAGCCAAGGGTGCTGTGGTATATCCCGATACAAAAATGGCTTTTGGCGTTACATCTGGATCGGCAATTACGTCAAAAGGACGTTGCTTAATGAAGGGCCATCCCCCACACTGCAGCAAAAAGCTCTTTATGGCTAAAGCATCGGCCGTATCCATATCGGGCACTTTGTTCTGCACATATTCTTGATTCTTGTCAGCAAGAATCTTTAGTGTCAAGATTCTTCTTCTAGCGCCACGGACTATCTCCACCAACTCACCGCTTACAGGTGAAACAAAGTGCATTTCCTCTTTGTTTTTGTTGTAAAAGAGCGGTTCTCCCGCCTTTACTTCTTCACCTTGCTTTACGAGCATTTTTGGGGTGATACCATGAAAATCATCTAGGTTTAGGGCATATACGTTACTTAAAACGGCTTTGGAAGTAGTCTGCTCTGCTGCCCCGACAAGGTTGATATTCAACCCTTTCTTAATCCGGATGTCTTTAGACATATTGTTGTAGACCTTTTGTTATCAAAATCGGTGGCAAATTTAGCACTAAAAGGATAGTTTTCATAATTATTGCCCATAAAAATGGGATTACATCGAACTAAATTTCCAAGGCACACTTTTTGTTTACCTTTACCCCAAAACACGCTTAGCATGCGCTTCTTAACCAAATCAATGTTCTTCTTATTAGTTAGCTCGAGTGCTTTTGCACAAGTACAGGAAGAAATAAATCCCCCAGAAAATATCAAGACCATTATTTTTAGAGGCCCTACGGAGGACCAGTTCCCGGTAATCCAACTTGGTGAAACCATGACTTTGGAGTTTGATGACCTTACCGCCAGGGAGCAGGATTACTACTATAAAATTATCCATTGTGATTATGACTGGACACCTTCCCAGCTCCTAAAATCCCAATATTTGTCAGGTGCGGACAACCAACGCATCATTGATTATGAAAACAGCTATAACACCTTACAGCCTTACTCCAATTATAGATTAACGATTCCCAATGAAAATGTTCAGCTGAAGGTAAGTGGGAACTATGTCCTTGAGATTTATAACAGTTATGGCGACCTTCAGTTTTCAAGAAGGTTTGTAGTTTACCGAAATGCCGTTAGGGTTGGCGGAACAGTAAAACGCTCTCGGGATTTTAATTTTTTGAATGAAAAGCAGGTGGTTCAGTTCAACATTAATACTGCAGGTTTTCCAGTAGTGAACCCGAAGAACGAAATCAAAGTGGCCATTTTACAAAACCATTTTTGGCCCACGGCCCTGTACAACATTAAACCACAATTTACCATTGGTACCGAGTTGGTCTACAAATATGACCAAGAAACCAGTTTCTTTGGCGGCAACGAATATCTAAATTTCGACACCAAAGATCTTAGGTCTCCCACCTTTGCCATTTCCAAAGTAGAGTTTAGGGACCTGTACCACCACCTCCTGTTTACCAATGAATATCGCCATGACGTACCCTACACCTATTTTCCTGATATTAATGGGGATTTTGTCGTGAGGACACTACAGGGCGATGATGTTTCCCGCGAAGCAGAGTACTCCATGGTACACTTTAGCCTTCCCTACTCCAATGAAATAGGTCTGGACAATGTTTATGTAGTAGGAAAGTTCAACAATTACCAATTGGAGGAAGAAAACAAAATGATCTTTAATGCTGATAGCGGGAAAATGGAACTGGAACTGCCCATCAAGCAAGGGTTCTACAATTATAAATATGTGGTGGAGCGGGCAGATGGCTCTATTGACCCTAATTTTGTTAGCGGAGATTTTCACTTCACCGAAAACAATTACCTTATCTTGGTCTACTATAGGGATTTTGGCGATATGTACGATAGTATAATAGGTATAGGGTCAGTAAATTCCAGAACAATAAGCAATTAATTATCTTAGCTACAAATCCCAAAAGGGCATGGCCAAGAAAAATAGTTTGATCAGCAAAGGCAGGTACGAACTTCAGTTCAGGGGCGTCAGGTGTTTAAATTGTAGCCACCCCTTGGACATGAGTGATAAATATTGCCCCAATTGCTCACAAGCCAACAGTACCAAAAAACTGACCCTCAAGGATTTTATCCATGAGTTTTTTTCTGGAGTGTTCAATTATGACTCCAGACTCTTAAAAACACTTTCGGCCTTATTGTGGCGCCCCGGAAAAATCACTAAAGATTATATTGAGGGGAAACGGGTCTCCTACACCAATCCCTTCCGTTTTTTACTAAGCTTGGCCTTTGTCTATTTTTTGATGTTTGCCTTCAACAATGAGTTTTCCAGTTTGGACAAGGCGGCTTCAAGGTTTGATGGCAATCTTATTTCAAATTCCCCGGTATCCTACAATGTCAAGTCCGGAACTTTCACAACAGACAGCACAAAACTCAAGGAAGAAACGGCCAAGGTTTTGGAAAAATTGGATTCTTCCAAGGTTAGCACCAATGAAGCAATCAAAGGCATGCAGATTTTGGAATCCCTTGCCGAGACTTCTAGTCTGGAAGATCAACGTAAGGATTCATTGATCCTGGCCAACCCCACTAAGTTTTATGCAACGCTGGAAAGCAAATCCGGAATCAATAATTTTATGGAGAAGGTGGGATTTTTTTCCAAAATGATAAAAAGGGACACCCTCTTCAGTTTTAGCGAGACACAGGACAAATACAATGTTAAACCTTCCGTTGGCAACAGAATGGCCTTTAATTCGGCAAATAGCTTATTAAAGGTTATCAGTAGACCTGGAACATTCCTGAATTCATCCATTTCCCGGATGCCCTTTGTCATTTTTCTCTTTTTACCACTGTTTACGGTGTTCATTTGGTTGGTGTACATCAGAAAAAAACACACCTACACCGATCATCTTATTTTCAGCTTTCACAACCAATCTTTATTATTTATCTTGCTCATCCTTAGCTTGGTAATAGATGCTATTTTCAACATGTCCAGTGCAATGCTGTTCATAACTATTTTCAGCGTATATCTGTTCATGGCCATGAAAAGGTTCTACGGGCAAGGAACGTTTAAAACAATTGTTAAATATCTCTTTCTGAACACTATATTTACCATATTGGCATTTATTGCGGTCATTATTTTGTTTACAGGAAGTGTTTTTATGTATTAGGGTATGTTCACTCAAGTCACTAAAGGAATCAAGGTATCGGTGCAAACCACTTTTGAGGGCACTTTTTTCAAAAACTACAAGATGCACTATGCCTTTGGCTATACCATCAGCATAGAGAACCAAAGTCAGGACACCGTTCAATTAACAGCCAGACATTGGGACATTTTTGATGCACTTAAAGATTTGGAGACCATTGACGGCGAAGGCGTTATTGGCAGAAAACCGGTCATCAAACCCGGCAAATCCCACACCTACAGCTCAGGATGCTTATTGGCATCCCCTATTGGCGCCATGCGGGGGCATTACCAAATGGTTAATTTCACTACTTCGGAAGAGTTTGAAGTGGACGTACCCACATTCAAGTTCTCCGCACCTTTTGCAGTAAACTGACCTTCCCGTTTTTAAAATCGATTTTCCTTTTAGTACCTTTGGTGGAATTTTTAATCTCCTAAAAAAAGCATCATGGGAAAAGGATTTTTTCAAGTTCCAACTGCAATCAATGAACCTATAAAAAGTTATGCACCAGGTACTCCTGAGCGCGAAGAAGTACTACAACAGTACAATGCCTATTACAATGGAAAAGTTGAGGTACCTCTTTACATAGGTAGTGAGGAAATAAAGACTGGAAACACCAAACCCATGTCTCCTCCCCACGAACACCAACATGTGGTGGGCCACTACCATCTAGCGGAAAAAAAGCATGTGGAACAGGCCATATCCAACTGTTTGGAAGCTAGAAAAGCTTGGGCCGACCTTACTTGGGAACAACGTGCAGCCATCTTTTTAAAAGCTGCGGAATTGATTGCCGGACCTTATCGTGCGAAAATGAACGCTGCCACAATGCTGGCACAATCAAAAAATATTTTTCAAGCCGAAATTGATTCCGCCTGTGAAATTGTGGATTTTCTCCGTTTCAATGTAGAGTACATGTCTCAAATTTATGGGGAACAACCCGAATCTGCCGAGGGCATATGGAACCGAGTGGAATACAGGCCCCTTGAAGGTTTTGTCTATGCCATAACCCCATTCAACTTTACTGCCATTGCCGGGAATTTGCCCGCAAGTGCCGCTATGATGGGGAATGTTGTGGTCTGGAAACCCAGTGACAGTCAAATATTCTCTGCCAAGGTAATCGTGGATGTGTTTAAAGAGGCTGGTCTTCCTGATGGGGTCATCAATGTGGTCTATGGAGATCCTGTTATGATTTCGGACACCATACTATCAAGTCCTGATTTTTCTGGAATCCACTTTACAGGTTCCACCCATGTGTTCAAAGAATTGTGGAAACAGATAGGAAACAACATCCACAACTACAAAACCTATCCAAGGATTGTTGGGGAAACTGGCGGAAAGGATTTTATCATTGCGCATCCAACCGCAAAACCCAAGCAAGTGGCCACCGCCATTACCCGAGGTGCTTTTGAGTTCCAAGGTCAAAAATGCAGTGCAGCCTCACGTGTGTACCTGCCAAAATCAACTGCAAATGAAATTTTGGATTTGGTCAAGGCCGATATCGCCTCTTTCAACAAACCCGGTTCTCCTGCCGATATGAGCAACTTTATCACCGCCGTGATCCACGAAGGCTCATTTGACAAACTCGCCAAATATATTGAACAGGCCAAGGCCGACTCCAACGCAGAGATCATTGCAGGTGGTGGATATGACAAATCTGTGGGTTACTTTATTGAACCAACGGTTATTTTAACCACCGACCCCAAGTACACCACCATGTGCACTGAACTTTTTGGACCAGTGGTGACGGTATATATTTATGAGGACGCCGATTGGAGCAAAACGTTGGAATTGGTGGATGGCACTTCGGAATATGCATTGACTGGAGCAGTTCTGTCAGCAGATCGTTATGCCATTGATGAAGCCACAAAAGCATTGCAAAATTGTGCTGGAAACTTCTATATCAACGACAAACCTACGGGTGCCGTAGTAGGACAACAGCCTTTTGGAGGAGCAAGAGCTTCTGGAACCAATGACAAGGCAGGTTCCATGCAAAACCTGTTGCGTTGGGTGTCTCCACGACTTATAAAAGAGACTTTTGTAACTCCTGAAGATTATCGCTATCCTTTTTTGGGATAACTCAATAAATCCATAATTTCATGGCCGCTATACCTCATTTGGAATAGCGGTCTTTTTTTATCCAATATCTCTAAACCTTAAAAAATGCCTAGACCTTATGTACTGGCCGACACCAATTGGAAACATCTAAAAGATGAATCTTTTGACTTGGCCGTTCTACCATGGGCCGCCACTGAAGCCCACAACTACCACTTACCATATTCCACCGATACCATTGAGGCCACTGCCATTGCCGAAGAATCTGCAAGACTCGCATGGGAACAAGGTTGCAAGGTAATAGCCCTTCCAACAATTCCTTTTGGGGTAAATACCGGTCAATCCGATATTTATTTGGACATGAACCTCAACCCCAGCACCCAATTTGCCATCCTAAAGGATGTCATCACGGTTTTGGAAAGGCAAGGCATACGTAAGTTTATGATTTTAAACAGCCACGGCGGCAACAACTGGAAGGCCATCATCAGGGAATTGGGCCTACTGTTCCCAAACATGTTTCTCTGTACCACCCATTGGCCAGGAATGGCAGAAAAAAAAGAGATATTTGATAACCCAGGTGATCATGCCGATGAAATGGAAACCAGCCTTATACTCCATTTGGCACCGGAATTGGTACTTCCCAAGCAAGAATGGGGAGATGGCGAGGAACTAAAGAACAAAATAAAGGCCTTTTCCGAAGGTTGGGCCTGGACCGAAAGACCGTGGTCCAAAATCAGTAAAGATACTGGAGTTGGCAATCCTAGTATGGCCACCAAAGAGAAAGGAGAGAAGTTTTTCTCCTTGGTATGCGAGAAAATGAGCCAATTATTTATTGATATTGCCCAAGCCAATGTTAATGATCTTTATGCATAAACATGCACCAAAAATCTAAACATCGAGCATTTTTCCTGGTACCTCCCGAAGTTCAACTGCTGGACTTAACGGGACCAGCGCACCTTTTTTATGAAGCCAAGGACTATGGCATTGAAGTAGAAACCTTTTATTTGAACCTTGAAGGCAATTCGGAGCAAACCTCCAGTGCCGGAGTGTCCTTGGGCAACCTTACGCCTTTCCATGCCCATACACTGAAACCGGACGACCTACTGTTTATTCCAGGACTGGAATCCCATTTGTTCTTTAAAAGTGATTTCAAGACAACATATGCGGTTTTTCTTGATTGGCTAAGGGAGCAGTACAAAAACAAGGTTCGAGTTTGTTCCGTCTGCACCGGAGCCTATTTGGTGGCCATGGCCGGTCTTTTTGATGGAAAAAAATGCACTACCCATTGGAGGTATTTGGAAGACTTTCAATCCAGATTTCCTAAAGCGCAGGTACTTTCTGACCGTCTGATCATCCAAGATGGGAACTTGTATTCCAGTGCCGGGGTCTCTTCAGGGATTGATTTAGCTCTTTTTTTGATGGAAGAGCTATTCGGACCCGTATTTACTGCCAAAATTGCCAAAGAGGTAGTCATCTACCTCCGAAGAACTGAAAACGACCCTCAGCTCAGTGTTTTTCTACAGTATCGGAACCATATCGATACAAGGATTCATCAAGTTCAAGATCTACTGGCCAAAAACCTCAGCATCAAAAGCACCATAGAGGATTTGGCGGATGCCGTACACATGAGTCCAAGAAACCTTACCCGGCTGTTTAAAAAAACTACGGGCATTACCATTGGTGACTATTTGGATAAACTACGGGTGGAACGGGCCACCCAACTCCTTTCAACTGGCTCAAAAGTAAGTGCAGTTGCAGAATCCTGTGGGTTGCAAAGCAGTAACCAATTACGGTCTCTTCTAAAAAAACACACCGCCTCCCTCCCATCCGATTGGAAGGATTGATTGTCCCGATACTGCGGACAGTTGTCCTTTACACCCCCTTTGTTTTGACCTAATTTTGACCAAAATCATTTATCATGAAAAGGTCAATTTTCCTATTCGCAAGTTTTCTAATTTCTTACTTCGCTATGGCCCAAACCTCTCTTTCCACACAAACCAAATACATTTGCCCACCCTGCGGTGCAGCATGTGACCAAGAAGTGCATGATGCCCCTGGCGTATGCTCGCACTGTAATATGGTGCTTATTAAAAAAAGTGATTCCAAAACCATTGCCTTTTATCTTCAAGATGGTGTGGAAGTATTGGATTTTGCAGGCCCCATGGAAGTCTTTGCCTATGCAGGATACCGTGTTTTTACCGTCTCGGCCACCCAAGAGCCCATAAAATCGCAAGGTATTTTAAAGATAATACCCGACTACAGTGTGGAAAATGCACCAGAAGCTGACATTTTAGCTTTTTTCGGAGGAAACTCCAGTGCCGCTTCCCAAAACCCGAAAGTCATTGATTGGATTCAAAAGCAGAAAAATGTACAATATCATTTTTCGGTTTGTACTGGAGCTTTTGTAATGGCAGAAGCTGGCATCTTGGATGGAAAAACAGCGACCACATTTCACAATGCCCTCGATGGGCTTGAAACGAACTACCAAAAAGTTGATGTACGAAAGAATGTTCGCTTCGTGGATAATGGGAATGTCATTACCACAGCAGGCATTTCTGCCGGAATAGACGGTGCCTTGCATTTAGTGGCCAAACTACAAGGCCTGAATGCAGCCAAGCGAACCGCATATTACATGGAGTATGACAATTGGAAGTTGGGCGATGGATTGATCCTATCGGACGATAACCCCTATTCCAACAGGAAAGACCAATCTTTTTATAAGGATTTTGAAGGCACTTATGAATACGTGAATGACACTAAACTGAATCTGGTATTTGACCCAAAACTGGGAAATCTTGCTGTTGCGAAAGACGGAGGATTACAACCTGTCCTGCATGAAAATGGGGATTTGTTTTCTGATTCAGGGAACGAGCCTGTTTTTTTCAAAAGGGACGGGAATGGCAAAATCATTGGATATTCACTTTCCGAAAATGGACCCTTATTTAAAAAGTTATGATACTCAACCGCCTATTTCCTTTTCTCCTCGTTGGTGTTTGTTTTTTGCAGTGCATCATTGGTCAAGAGAAGCTATATCGATGTCCTCCCTGTGCCTCCGATTGCCATAAAGAAAGCTACTTCCATCCCGGATTATGCCCAGTTTGCAACATGGAGCTAATCTTTCAAAAAGAAAGTCAATATAAAGGCTATGCTATGGAAGAGGTTCAGATACCCAACGATTCCATAATGCTTAATGCTGCTTATTACTCTCCCATAAACCGGGACAGTATAAATGGGGTCTTGATTGTTGTTCATGGGTCTGCGCCTTCGACCTACAATGACGTAAGCTACTATACCGGATTGGGAACACAGTTGGGAATGGCCGTATTGGCTTTCGACAAGAGAGGGGTTGGGGAATCTGGTGGCACATACGAATCTTTCTCTGTGGCACGTAGCAAAGCATGGTTCAACCTTTTAGCTTCTGACGTGCTGGCCTGCGTAAACTGGATAAAAGAAAAACCAGAACTCCAAAAAGCCAAGCTAGGTCTATTGGGTGGAAGTCAAGCTGGATGGATCATGCCATTGGCAGCTTCAAAAAGTAAGGCTATTGATTTTATGATCATTGGGGAAGGCGTTTCCGTTTCTGCTGGTGAAGAACACTATTTCAGTCAACTTACGGGAGATGGAGATGAAAGCGGGATTACCATAGCCAAGGCCCATAAAAAACTTCAGCATTTTAACGGAGAAAAGGGATTTGACCCCAGAAACATTCTAAAGCAACTTGAAACAGATGCACTTTGGTTTTTAGGAACCAATGACCCCGTAATTCCTGTAGATGCCACAATTGAAGAATTGCAACGCTTAAACAAATCCAACTTTAAAGTGGTAATCCTTCCGCACGGAGACCACAACTTTCTCAACACCCAAACCAATGAGCGTTACGACCTTCTTTCTTATATAAAACCTTGGTTGATCACTATCGGAATTTTAGAATAATCACCTCACTTATTAAACTCCAATGCATACCATGATTCATTCAAACCCATTTTTCTTTGCTTTTGCCTTTTTCATATCGATTCTAAACCTTCGGGGACAGAACACAGCCCCCATTCAAGAAGGGTCTGGTTATTTTCAAATGGAAGTAGGCAACTTGGATGATACCCGTAAAATAAATGTGTATTATCATAGACCTAAAAACTTCAATCCAGATTCAAAAGTAATCTTGGTGATTCCAGGAGCGGGGAGAAATGCTGATACTTACCGGGATGCTTGGATTGCAAATTCCGAAAAATACAATGTACTGGTTCTCTCCCCTATGTATCCAAAAAGCGAATACGGATTCGAGGACTATCACCTTGGTGGTATTATCCAGAATCTAAATATTTCCGAATGTATATCGTGGGTTGAGGGTACCAATGAAGCTATTTTGTATGAGGACAAACTCGTCTACCACGTAAATCCTAAAAAAAGAAAATGGCTCTTTAACGATTTTGATGCAATTTTTGACTTTGCCATTACAGCAACTCAATCAAACCAAACTTCCTATGATATTTTTGGGCATTCGGCTGGCGGGCAAATCCTTCACAGGTTCGCCTTGTTCCACCCCTTTTCAAAAGCAGACCGGATTTTGGCTTCCAATTCAGGTTTCTATACGTTGCCTGACTTTGGGTCTCCATTACCATTTGGTCTTAAGAATAGTTCGCTTACTGTTGATGACCTAAAAGCATCATTTGGCAAAAAATTGATTCTTTTCATTGGAGAAATGGACAACGAGAATGAAACGGGAGGTACTTTGTTGCGTTCAAAATCAGCAGACCAACAAGGTTACCATCGTCTGGAGAGAGCGCAATATTCCTACCTGTTGTCACAAAATAATTCCAAAAAATTAGGTGCGATGTTTAATTGGAAAATTAAAATCGTCCCAAAAATTGGGCATGATTATCGTAAAATGAGTCAAGCAGCAGGCTCATACCTATACGAATAGGCAATTCTTAAATCACTAATTATCATTGCTTTTAAGCTGCATAAAACAAGGTTTGTTTTAAAAATACACGCTTTTGGAAGGTATAAACATACTTCAAATGTAAATTTAACGTTAATTAATTGTAAACTAAACGTAATTTGGTATTTTTGTAGTATAAATCCCATACAATATGAGAAAGCGAATCAATACATGGGTAGAAAATGTGTCCAAAAAGTTTGACCGGATTTGGTCAAACGCAAAGACCTATTGCAGAAAGTGTAGGTTGGTCTACGAAAGGATGTGGAGCATTTGAACGCTACCCCTTGAATTTTTGTGGTAAATAGACCACTTTTTTTGTTTCAAAGAAATCTTCTTCAAAGTATTCCCCCAAATCAAAGATTTGGACGGTTTTGTATTCCTTCAATTCTTCCTCTAAATCACCTCCTTTAAGGTAAAGAATCCCATTTTTGCGTTCGTGGGCAGAATCTTTCTTGATTTTTCCTCTGGTCCAATGCACAAATGTGGGCATGGCCGCAACAGCCCTGCTGACAATAAAATCAAACTGTCCGTCCAAATCTTCCACTCTTGAATGGTGTGCCGTTACATTCTCGAGTCCCAAACCTTCCACGACTTCTTGAACCACCTTTACTTTTTTTCCAATGGCATCCACCAAGGTAAACTGTACCTCAGGAAACAGAATGGCCAACGGAATTCCTGGAAATCCACCACCCGTTCCAACATCTAAAATACGAGCACCCTCATTAAACGACTGAATCTTGGCAATCCCCAGAGAATGAAGCACATGACGAAGATAAAGTTCATCGATATCCTTTCGGGAAACCACATTGATTTTTTTGTTCCAATCTTGGTATAGCGCCTCCAAACCTTGAAAATGCTCTTTCTGTGTATCAGTGAGCGTCGTAAAATATTTGTAGATTAACTCGGTGTTCATCTAAGGTTTGTTAATTTTAGCAAATCTAATACTTTTAAACAGGTAATTACCGTTCTTATGTTAAGGTGTTGGGCCTAAAAGCCCTATTTGGTTACCTTTGCTAAAATTTTTTTTATGGACAAAAGCACCATCCGGTTTTCAAGAAAGGATTCTGCACAATTCTTCAGGACCTTGAACAAAAGAGTTAACGAGTACTTCAATGAAAATGGAATAAAGAAAACCGGGAATTGGAAACTTCACTTAAAGACCATAGTGATGTTTGCCTTATTCTTGACCCCTTATTTTTTGATTTTAACCCTTAACCTTCCCTTCTGGGCCTATATTGTCCTATCCATTGTTATGGGTGTTGGAATGGCCGGAGTGGGCATGAATGTGATGCACGATGGTAACCATGGCGCATATTCCAATAAAAAATGGGTGAACAAACTCATGGGAAGCAGCATTTATATTTTGGCTGGTAACGTATACAACTGGCAGGTACAGCACAATGTATTGCACCACACCTATACCAATATCCATGAGCATGATGAAGACATGGAAGCTGGAAGAATTCTACGTTTTTCCGAACATGCCGAATGGAAAAAACACCATAAGTTTCAACACTATTACTCCATTTTCCTATATGGCCTATTGACCTTCAACTGGGCTGTGACCACTGATTTCCAGCAAATGTACCGTTACATGAAGCGCAAGTTGAGCTACGGAAAGCTGCCCAACCCAATAATCAATTGGAGTACTTTGGTCATTACCAAAATCATCTACCTGACCATTTGGATCATTCTCCCCATGATTTTTGGTGGTGTTACATGGTGGCAAGTGCTTTTGGGCTTCTTTATCATGCACTATGTGGCCGGTGTAATTTTGAGCGTTGTTTTCCAATTGGCACATATCGTGGACCATGCTGAAACGCCCTTACCCGATGAAAGCGGTAACATGAAAAATACGTGGGCCATCCACCAACTCTTCACCACGGTGAATTTTGGCACAAAAAACCGAATCGTAAATTGGTTTACCGGCGGATTGAACCATCAGGTAGAACACCATATCTTCCCCAATATCAGTCATATCCACTACACAAAAATTTCCAAAATTGTGAAACAGACTGCCAAGGAATTTAATTTACCTTACAACGAGTATAAAACTACCAGAAAAGCTATAATTTCGCACTTCAAACATTTGAAGGAACTGGGCAAAAACCCAGCACTTCAGTACCAGTAAAATAGCAAAATCAATGAGCAACCATTTATCTGACAGGATCAAGAACATGTCCACGTCAGCAACTTTGGCCATGGCCGCAAAAGCCAGGGAGTTACGAAATGAAGGAAAGGATATTATTGGGTTGAGTTTGGGTGAACCGGACTTCAATATCCCCGATTTTATCAAAGAGGCCGCAAAACAGGCCATTGATGACAATTTTAGCAGCTATACCCCTGTTGATGGTTATGCTGAACTGAAAAAAGCCATTTCATTAAAATTCAAGCGAGACAACAACTTAGAATATGGGCCCAACCAAATTGTTGTGTCCACAGGAGCTAAACAATCCCTTTTCAATGTGGCCCTTGTGGTTCTTAATCCTGGGGATGAAGTAATTCTTCCTGCCCCGTACTGGGTAAGTTATAGCGATATTGTAAAGTTGGCCGAAGGTGTTCCCGTTGAAGTAACGACCGGTATTGAAACCGATTTTAAAATGACACCTGCCCAACTGGAAGCGGCCATTACCCCAAAAACCAGAATGATCTGGTTCAGTTCACCGTGTAACCCCAGTGGCTCTGTTTACAGTCAGGCTGAATTGGAAGGATTGGCCGAAGTTTTGAGAAAACATCCGGATATCTATGTGGTTTCTGATGAAATTTATGAACACATCAACTTTGCAGGAGGGCATGTCAGTATAGCTGGCATTGATGGAATGTATGACCGAACCATTACCGTGAATGGTGTTTCCAAAGCTTTTGCCATGACCGGATGGAGAATAGGATATATTGGCGCTCCCGAATGGATTGCCAAAGGATGTACCAAACTTCAAGGACAAGTGACCAGTGGTGCCAATGCTATTGCCCAACGTGCTGTTATTACTGCATTGGAAGCTCCCGTAAGTAAAATCCAATATATGATCGATGAGTTCCACAAAAGACGAGATCTTGTATTGGGTCTTTTGGGAGAGATTGAAGGGTTTAACCTAAATGTTCCCGAAGGGGCCTTTTATGTGTTCCCAGATATTTCAGCTTTCTTTGGAAAAACTTTGAACGGGACCACCATCAACAATGCTTCCGATTTTGCCCTTTACCTTTTGGAACATGCCAATGTGGCCACGGTGACCGGGGAAGCTTTTGGAAACCCCAACTGTATCCGTATCTCTTACGCAGCATCAGAAAAAGAATTGAAGGAAGCCATTGCTCGCATCAAGGCAGTGATTTAATTTGATGTCATGCTGAACTTGATTCAGCATCTTATTCATCTAAAAAACTAAGATGAAACCCTGAAACTTATTCAGGGTGGCAAATCCAGAAAAACAATAGAATAATAAAAAGCCTCTTGCGGTGTGAAACTTCAAGAGGTTTTTTTTATGTCTTCTTCCAGAAATAAGGCGTAAGGATGATCAAGACCGTGAAAAGCTCCAAACGGCCCAACAGCATCAAAAAGCCACACCACCACTTTCCGGCAGGTGGCAAACTGTTGTAGTTGCTCACAGGGTTAAGGTCACCAAAGGCCGGCCCTACATTCCCCAACGAAGAAGCTGCCCCACCTACGGCCGAAACAAAATCGAGCCCTAAAAACCCTAATACCAAAGACCCAATAATGAACAATAGCATATACAGCACAAAAAAAGCGATGATATTGTACACGATATGCTCTGTCACTGTTTTTTCATTATAGCGAACCGGGATAATGGCATTGGGATGCAAGGTTCGTTTAAACTCCAAGATCCCATTTTTGATGATAATCAAATGGCGCATTACTTTAATACCCCCGGCTGTAGATCCCGCCGATCCTCCCAAGAACATCAATCCAAAAAAGAAAACCGTTAAAAATGGGGTCCATGAGGTAAAATCTGCTGTAACAAAACCCGTAGTGGTAATTACAGCAATCACCTGAAATAACGCATGCCTGAAGGCGCTTTCCGCCTCTCCCCAGACCATGGGATGAAAATCGGACGCAGGTACATCACCCTTAAAGTAGATGCCCAAAGCGGCCAAAATAGAGAAAATCACCACAAAGCTGAAGTAGTATTTAAACTCCTCATCCTTTAAGATACGTTGTACCCGTCCTGTAAACGCAAAATAGCTGAGTACAAAATTGCTTCCGGCCAAGAACATAAAAATAATGGTAATATACTGGATTACAGGTTGGTTGTTCCAGTAGGCCAAACTGGCATTCTTGGTAGAAAATCCTCCAGTGGACATGGTTGCCAAGGCATGGTTGATGGCATCAAAAAACGACATTCCTGCCAATTTCAACAATAGCGTTTCTGCCACAGTATAGCCAAAGTAAATCAACCACAAGCGCTTGGCCGTATCGGTAATTCTGGGATGCAGCTTATCGCCACCAGGTCCAGGTGCTTCGGCGGCAAACAACTGCATACCCCCTATTCCCAAAAGGGGCAGGATGGCAATGGCCAATACAATAATTCCCATTCCCCCGATCCAGTGGGTCAGGCTTCTCCAGAGCAGGATTCCTTGGGGCAGGGACTCTATATCATCAAGAATGGACGCTCCGGTAGTGGTATATCCAGATATGGTCTCAAAAAAGGCATCTGTAATAGAGGGGATGGCACCTGAAAAGAGATAGGGCAACATTCCCGAAATGGACATTACAACCCACCCAAATGTGACAATAATATAGCCTTCCTTCCGCTTTACCTCTTTTTTGTGCCCACGGGTGTAGAACATGGCCATCATACCAAAAAGCATGGTCACAATGGCCGCAAGGGTAATGTCCAACGTGGCACCATCCTTATAGATGCCACTGGTAAAAGCGGCCAAAAGCATAAAAGAACCGTTGCATAGCAACAACAGTCCCATGATGTGAACAATGATGCGGGTATTGAGCCTCATTATAGAAACAGCTTTTCTATCCTCGGAATGGCCTTGGGCAAACAGCAGACAACAACGCGGTCACCTTCAGTGATTCTAAAATCCCCAAGGGCAATGATTCCTTCTCCATTTCTGATGACCCCACCAATACTGGCTTCCCTAGGAAAGTTCAATTCTTTTATAATTTCTCCATTCACCAATGAAGAAGCCTTTACCTCAAATTCCAGAATCTCTGCATTTAGGTTGTTCAACCGAGTCAATGCAAGCACCTCACCTTTTCGGATATATCGGAATATACTATTGGCGGCCAATAGTTTTTTATTGATCAATGTATCCACCCCAATGGAATGGGACAACTGAAAATAATCCATGTTTTCAACAAGGGCAATGGTCTTCTTGATACGCTTGTTCTTGGCTACAAGACAAGACATGATATTCGTCTCGGAATTCCCGGTCACAGCAATAAAGGCATCCATGGATTCCAAACTTTCTTCTTCCAGAAGCTCCACATTTCTACCATCACCGTTGATGACCAAGGCATGGGGCAACTCATCGGCAATATCAAAGGCTTTTTCCTTGTTTTTTTCGATAAGCTTTACATTGAATTTTTTGTTGCACAGGTCCCGGGCCGTTTTGAAGCCTACCTTACTGCCCCCCAAGATCATCACATTTTTAATCTCTTGCTTTTGCATCCCGGTAAGCTTGTAAAGCTCCTCCACTCCCTTATCCGAAGTAATAAAATACACTTGGTCGCCTTCCTTGAACACCGTATCCCCCCTTGGGATTAGCGTAAACTGCGTTCCCATACGTTGCAGGGCAATCGGCATAAAGTGAAGCTCAGGAAAAATCCGGGCGGCTTCTTTTACCATTTTTCCAACAAACGGGGCCGTTTTTGGTAGGATTACCCCAAACATGGTCAACAATCCGCCTTCAAACTCATAGGTATCATTGAAAGCCGATTGGTTCAGCATCAACTGTATCTCCATAGCTGCCAATCGCTCCGGGGAAATCAATTCATCAATCCCCAATTCCTCAAACTTAATGAGTCCGCGATTATCCATAAACTCCGTATTGGAAATCCGGGCTATGGTCCTCTTGCACCCCAACTGCTTTGCCAAGAAACAAAGGGTAATGTTTGTGGTTTCGGAAGCCGTCACCGCAATCACCAAATCCGAACCATCCACTTGGGCATCCCTAAGCACCTGAACCGAAGTTGCATCACCGCGGAGCACCCGTATATCCAAATGGTTATCGGCATACGTTAGGCTTTCCTTATCCGTATCAATCAACGTAATGTCCTGTGCCTCATAGGACAAAAGTTTTGCCAAATGAAACCCTACCTCACCAGCTCCTGCAATAATGATTTTCATTGATTGAAATAAGATGTGTTGTTAAATCGATTCAATTTGTGCCTTGTAAGTGACACAAAGAATAGTGACCGTGGCCTAAAAGACATATTCTTAGTATAATACGGAAAAAGTTCCCCGTTGCCCGGCAAAATTACACAATTTTTTTTGTGCACCTGCCATAAGGCTATATTGTATATTTGCCTGCAAAATCAGGAAATGTCAAAAAAAGTTACGCCATATAAGGAATCTGAACTGGGAAAAAAGGAACAAGTACGGCAAATGTTCGATACTATTTCTGGGGACTATGATGGATTAAACCGGGTAATTTCCTTCGGAATTGACCTTAAATGGCGAAAGCGGATGGTAAAACTGTTGGCCGCCAAAAAACCACAATCCTTATTGGATATTGCCACTGGAACTGGCGATTTGGCTATTGCCATGACAGGGACGGGAGCTGAAAAAATCATTGGATTGGACATATCTCCCGGCATGTTGGAGGTGGGAAAGACCAAAATCAAGGAAAAAAATCTTCAAGATACCATTGAGATGATGGTAGGCGATAGCGAAAACCTCCCTTTTGAAGATCAAAGTTTTGATGCAGTGACTGTTGGGTTTGGGGTACGCAATTTTGAAAATCTTGAAAAAGGTCTACAAGAAATTCATCGGGTGCTCAAACCTGGCGGCACATTAATGATTTTAGAAACTTCAGTGCCCACCAAAACACCGTTTAAACAGGGGTATACCATTTATTGCAAGTACATTCTTCCAGCCATAGGCAAGCTATTTTCCAAAGACCGTTCCGCATATACTTACCTGAGTGAATCGGCATCTGTTTTTCCACATGGGGAGGCTTTCAACAATATTTTGGCCAAAATTGGGTTTATAGGAATAGAGAACAAACCCCAGACATTTGGAGCAGCTTCCATTTATGTCGCTACAAAATAGTTTGATGAAAAACATCTTTCTTCTGTTTGGCCTGCTGGTGCTGGCATGCCCAACTTCCTCGGCCCAGTTTAGGGAAGACCCCATCCTTAACCTTCAGAACGAAGACAAAAAGTTTTTGAACTGGGGATACTACCTTGGGTTGAATCAATATGACTTTCAATTTGAGTACAAGAACGACATTGGCCGGGATATCTTGGTGAACAAAAGTATTGGCTTCAATGTGGGCTTGATTGGCGAAATGCGCATCAACGAGTTCTTGGATGCCCGTTTTGAGCCTGGCCTCTTGTACACCTCAAGAACTTTGGGTTTTCCTGGTTTTGCAAATGAAACCGATGCCATTCGTGAGGTGCGTTCCACTTACATTCGTTTTCCATTGCTCATCAAAGCCAGTACCAGACGTATTGGCAACTGGAAACCCTTTATCACAGGAGGCGTATATACTTCCATGAACTTGGGAAGCAAAGAAGATAGTTTGGACGATAACAGCAGTGGTGAGTTTAGGATGAAAAAGAATGTCTACGGATACGAATTGGGTTTTGGCATTGATTTTTATACCGAATACTTCAAGTTTTCACCTTCCATTCGTGGTGTTTTCGCTTTATCTGATGAATTGGTCCCGGATGACGACCCAAACAGTCCATGGACAGGTAACATTGAAGCCATGAGAACCCGTGGTATTTTCATTAATTTCACCTTTGAATAACAAATGAGATAGTTGGATAGTGAGGTTCAAAAAAATCCAAGAATCTTAGGACAATCATCCATAAATTCAAAAAACTATCTTCTAATCTCATTCAACAATATGGCCGTTGCCGTGGCTACATTCAAGCTTTCGGCCGTAGTTTCCCCATATTGGGGAATGGAAATTTGCGAAGTGATCAATCCACCAATAGTTTCGGAAATACCATTGGCCTCATTACCCATTACCAAAATCCCTTTAGTGGGTAATTTTTGCTGATATATTGAATTACCATCCATAAAAGCTCCATACATTGGTAATGATGTCTGTTTTAAGTACGCTTCCAAATCTGTGTAAACAATATTTACTCGGGCTATAGACCCCATAGTGGCTTGTAATACCTTTGGATTGTAGCATTCCACCGTATCCGAAGAGCAAATCAAGTACTTTATGCCAAACCAATCGCACAACCTAATAATGGTCCCTAAATTACCTGGGTCGCGGACAGCATCCAAGGCTAGCACCCAATCATCTTCACCAATGGGCTTGGGGCTGGGCACCTTGAAGACTCCCAACACTCCATTGGGGTTGGACAAACTGCTCATCTGCTTCATATTTGCTTTTGAAACCAGTTTAGCTTCCTGAAAATGTTTTGCCTTTTTTTCTGTATCCACAAAAAGGTCAAGCAGTTGAATACCAGCATCCAACAGCTCATTGACCAACTTTTCACCTTCCACCACAAACAATTCGTGTTGAGTTCGGTACTTTTTTTGCTTTAGGTTTACAACTAGTTTAATTTGGTTTTTCGTAACCATCTAAATCGTGTATTTTTGGCGTCTATGAGGGGTTCTTTACGTCTATTGTCCAACTGGACAAAAATAGGGTTATTGTTGCTTATATTGATTGTGGCCGGTTGTAATACCCTTAAAAAAGTGGGGGAAGATGAATTGCTGCTCACCAAGAACTCTATTTACATAGATGAAGAAAAAGTAACTGACAGTGACATCCGAAGTCTTATTTACCAAAAACCGAACAGCAATGTATTGGGATATCCATTGCGGCTCAACCTCTACAATTTGGCCAAGGAAAACCCAGATTCATCTTTTCAGGATTGGCTTCACCGAAAAGAAAAGCGTGAAAAACGTTTGAACAACTTCCTTTCCAAAAAACAAGTGAATCGACTACAAGAATCCTTTGTTGTAAAAGGGGCAAGCGATTTCCTAAAAAGAATTGGCGAAGCTCCTGTGGTCATTGATACGGCCCTATCCCAAAAATCCGTAAATAGATTGGAGGCCTATTATCGCAGCAAAGGATATTTTAATAATTCTGGGAGCTATAACATTGTTGAGGGCAAACGGAAAAAAAGAGCCGAATTGGACTATAAGCTCAATTTAGGGAAACCTTTTATCATTGATACCGTTCAAAAAAACATTACTTCTCCCGAACTGGATTCTGTTTATGATGCATCTTCCGACCTTACCCTTGTAAAAAAAGGAGATCAATTTGACCTTGCCAATTTTAATTTGGAAAGGGAGCGTTTGACCACCCTTTTCAGAAACTCAGGGGTTTATAATTTTCAAGAAAGCTCCATTAGCTATGATATTCTCAGGGACACCACCCAACTGGCCGATGACCAACTAATGGACGTAAAGTTGAACATCAAAAAATTCAGGAGCGCCACGGACAGTTCCGATGTCAACAGTCCCTATAGAATCCATCGCCTAAAAAAAATAAACATCTATGCCGATTATTTGATAGGTGGTGGAACAGACTCCCTAAAGTCAATGGAGTACGACAATTATACCATTTTCTACAAGGACAAGCTCAGGTACAATCCAAAGGCATTGACCGATGCCATCTTTTTTCAGAAAGATAGTATTTATAGGGATTTGGACCGTATCCGAACCTACCGGCAGATTACCAACCTGAATACGTTCAAATATCCGAACATAGAGTTTATTCCGGATACTACCCAAGCCCAACTTATTTCCAACATTTATTTGGCGCCAAGACCAAAATTTTCCTTGAATCTCAACTTTGATGTCACACATTCCAACATTCAACAGGTAGGAACGGCTTTCAGTACATCGGTCATTACACGAAACGTGTTTGGTGGTGCCGAAACCTTAAATATTTCCGCAAGGGGCTCTATAGGTTTACTGAGTGATGCCGCTGCGTTCTCGGATGAACCTTTCACTTCTGAACTTGGAGGAGATGTCAACATTACTTTTCCCAGAATATGGTTCCCGTTCAATACCGAAAAGATTATTCCGTACTACATGCTTCCCCAAAGTAGATTGTCCGCAGGTACCAATTTTCAGCAAAATGTGGGATTGGACAAACAATCCCTTAACTCTGTTTTGTCATACAATTGGTCACCAACAATACAATTGAAACACAATGTGGAACTATTAAATGTTGAATTTGTTCGTAATACCAACCAAGGCAATTTTTACAATGTCTATAGAAACAGCTATAGAAGCCTGGATAATATTGCAGATGCTTTTGAAGAGGATCCACAATTTGCGGATTTCTTTGAGGAGGTCGATAATGAGGACGATCCCTTTAGGCTATCCATACCAGATGGGGCCAATGGATTTGTGGAAGCAGTGCTGAACAATCAAGTTCCACTGGACGAGGAAGAACGAAGTGAGGTAAACCGTATTGAGGAAAGGAGACAACGTTTGACCGAGAACAACCTCATCTTTGCATCAAACTATACCTTTTTTAAAAATAGTAGGGTTGATATCAACGATAACAATTTCTATCAGTTTAGGGTAAAATTGGAGGGAGCTGGAAACTTGCTCTCATTGCTTTCCAATGTGGTTCCTTATAATAAAAATGACCGCGACCAACTTTTGGTATTCAGTGTCCCCTTTTCCCAATACCTCAAAACAGAGGTTGATTTTATCCGCCACTGGGATGTGGATGATTCCAAGGTGATTGCCTTCAGGACTTTTTTAGGACTTGCTGTTCCCTATGGCAACTCGGACAACATTCCCTTTGTTAGAAGTTATTTTGGTGGAGGTTCCAATGACAACAGGGCTTGGAACGCATATGAATTGGGACCTGGAAAGACCGACAACCTCAACGACTTTAACGAGGCCAACCTAAAACTAGCCATGAATGTTGAATATCGTTTCCCCATTGCCGGTGATGTAAAAGGCGCGTTTTTTGCCGATGCAGGAAACATTTGGAATGTTTTTGACGATGAGGACAATCCCGATGCCATTTTTAATGGCTTCTCCTCATTGGCCGATATTGCCCTAGGAACCGGGATTGGCCTCCGCTATGATTTCACCTATTTCGTCTTCAGACTGGATACCGGATTTAAAACCTATGACCCATCCAAAGAAGGGTCCAATCGCTGGTTCAGTGGCTATAACCTTAAAAGTGCGGTTTTTAACATCGGAATTAATTATCCCTTCTAGAGTAAATATTTTATTACTTTTGTGCCCTAACTTGACTTATAAACGTAATCAACAAAAATTATGTCCCACAACATAAAACCGGGCGTTGCTACCGGTGATGAAGTACAAGCAATTTTTAACCACGCCAAAGAAAACGGGTATGCCCTTCCGGCAGTTAACGTGATTGGGTCCAACACCATTAATGCGGTATTGGAAACAGCCGCTTCGTTAAACTCGCCCGTTATCATACAATTTTCCAACGGTGGAGGTCAGTTCAATGCTGGAAAAGGTCTTTCCAACGAAAACCAGAGAGCTGCCATTCTAGGAGCCGTGTCTGGCGCCAAACATGTGCATCAATTGGCTGAAGCCTACGGTGCCACTGTAATTCTTCACACGGACCACTGTGCCAAAAAACTATTGCCTTGGGTAGATGGACTTTTAGATGCCAGTGAAGAACATTTTAAGGCCACAGGCAAGTCCCTGTTCAGCTCGCATATGATTGACCTTTCGGAAGAACCCATCGAGGAGAACATTGAAATTTGCAAGACCTATTTGGAGCGTATGAGCAAAATGGGCATGACCTTGGAAATTGAGTTGGGTATTACTGGTGGTGAAGAAGATGGTGTGGACAATAGTGATGTTGATGACTCCAAATTGTATACCCAGCCAGAAGAAGTGGCATATGCTTACGAAGAATTGTCTAAGGTAAGCCATAGATTTACCATAGCCGCTGCCTTTGGAAATGTACATGGTGTATATAAGCCAGGGAACGTAAAATTGACACCCAAAATCTTGAAAAACTCCCAAGAGTTCATCACCAAGAAATATGGTGTAGAGGAAAACCATATCGATTTTGTATTCCACGGAGGTTCTGGTTCCACTTTGGAAGAAATCAGGGAAGCTATCGGATACGGTGTTATTAAAATGAACATCGACACCGATTTGCAATATGCATTTTTGGAAGGGGTTCGGGACTATGTCCAAGAAAAATCAGGTTACCTTCAATCACAAATAGGAAATCCCGAAGGTGACGATCAACCCAACAAAAAGTTCTACGATCCGCGAGTTTGGCTGCGTGAAGGAGAAAAAACATTCTCTGAGCGATTGAAAAAGGCCTTTGAGGATTTGAACAATGTAAATACCTTATAAGACTTTCGTTTAATTTAATTTTGATTGCATGTCGTCTTGGTTTAAAAGAAAGGAAAAAGGAATTCAGACCACAACTGAGCAAAAAAAGGATACCCCAAAGGGATTATGGTATAAATCCCCCACTGGTAAAATAGTAGAGTCCGAAGACCTTGCCAAAAACTTCTATGTAAGTCCGGAAGATGATTATCATGTTAGGATAGGTAGCAAAGAATACTTTGAAATCCTGTTCGATGACAACAAGTTCAAAGAACTCGACGCCAACATGACCTCCAAAGACCCTTTGAAGTTTGTGGATACCAAAAAATATTCCGATCGCTTAAAAACAGTTCAACAAAAAACAGGATTAAAGGACGCCGTTCGTACCGCTGTGGGTAAATCCATGGGCAAGGATATTGTCATTGCCTGCATGGACTTCGGCTTTATTGGTGGATCTATGGGTAGTGTAGTGGGAGAAAAAATTTCCCGCGCCATAGATGAGGCCAAAAAGAGGAAAGTCCCATTCTTGATGATTTCGAAATCAGGTGGGGCCCGTATGATGGAAGCTGCACTTTCTCTGATGCAATTGGCAAAGACCTCAGCTAAATTGGCCCAATTGGCCGAAGCTAAAATTCCTTACATTTCGTTATGTACCGACCCCACCACTGGAGGAACCACTGCTTCTTACGCCATGTTGGGAGACATCAACATTGCGGAACCAGGTGCTTTGATAGGTTTTGCCGGACCACGGGTGGTAAAGGACACTGTTGGGAAAGACCTTCCCGAAGGTTTTCAAACAGCTGAATTTTTAAAAGAACATGGGTTCTTGGATTTCATTTCCCATCGTAGGGACTTGAAAAAGAAAGTAAATCAATATATAGACTTGATCACCAATCAGCCTATCAGAAAATAAGAAAAGCCCCGAACTAGGGGCTTTTTTGTTTACTTTCCCTTAAAATTCAAAAAAAGGACCTATCTTTGCACGCTGATTGAAAGTCAATCAATACATAAAAATCATTTAAATAAATATTGGAATGTATTTAACAAAAGAAGTAAAAGCCGAGATTTTTAAAAAACACGGCGGCTCTGAGAGCAACACCGGTTCTACGGAAGGACAAATTGCTTTGTTCACGCACCGTATCAACCACTTAACTGGTCACCTAAAAAGAAACCATAAGGACTATAACACCGAGCGTTCTTTGGTGGCGTTGGTAGGTAAAAGACGTAGTCTTTTGGATTACCTAAAGAAAAAAGATATTGAAAAATACCGTGCCTTGATCAAGGAACTTGGTATTAGAAAATAAAAACGATGGGGAGGCTTTGGCTTCCCCTTTGTTTTAGTTGGACGAACTCCAACGACTTAAAGTCCCATTGGATTGGGCAAACACAAAAAGCTTCAAATAGTTTTTCATTGGTCAATGCCGAGAGGCAAACACAACAACAACACAACCCGACCGTCCGGATGACGGTAGACCAAATGTTTAACTGCCCGTATCTTTTTTAACGGGTAAGACTAATTCTTATGATTCCAAAAACTTTTAAAGAGGTCATTGACCTTGGTGACGGTAGGGAAATCTCTATTGAAACCGGAAAATTGGCGAAACAGGCCCATGGCTCTGTAGTAGTCCAATCAGGCAAATGTATGTTGCTATGTACAGTTGTCTCCAATTATCAAGCTTCGGATGTGGATTTCTTGCCACTTACCGTGGATTATCGTGAAAAATTTGCCGCTGCAGGACGTTATCCTGGCGGATTCTTTAAGCGTGAAGCAAGACCCAGCGATGGTGAGGTATTGACCATGCGTTTGGTAGACAGGGTATTGAGACCGTTGTTCCCAAAAGATTATCACTCTGAAACCCAGGTGATGATCCAATTGATGTCTCACGACGAAAATGTAATGCCCGATGCCATGGCAGGTTTGGCCGCTTCTGCAGCCATCCAATTGTCTGACCTTCCTTTTGAATGTCCAATTTCCGAGGTTCGTGTAGGTCGTGTAGATGGTGAGTTGATCATCAATCCAACCATGGAGCAATTGAAAAGCTCCGATATTGACATGGTGATTGGTGCTTCTGAAGATTCTGTGATGATGGTGGAAGGCGAAATGAGTGAAATTTCCGAAGAGGAAATGGTGGAAGCCATCAAATTTGCCCACGAAGCCATTAAAGTTCAATGTGCCGCACAGGTTAGATTGGCCGAAGCTTTCGGTAAAAAAGAAACCCGTGAGTACGAACCTGAAGTTGAAGACGAAGATCTTCAAAAGAAAGTATACGACTTGGCTTATGACAAAGTATACGCTGTAGCCAAAGCCGGTTCTTCCAAAAAGGAGCGTAGCGAAGCTTTTGCTGCTATCAAAGAAGAAATCAAAGCTACTTTCTCCGAAGAAGAATTGGAAGAAATTGGTGGTTTGGTTTCCAAATACTACCACAAGGCCGAAAAAGAGGCCGTTCGTAATCTAACCTTGGAAGAAGGACTTCGTTTGGACGGTCGTAAGACCACTGACATTCGTCCTATCTGGTGCGAGATTGATTACTTGCCAAGCGTTCATGGTTCTTCCATCTTTACCCGTGGTGAGACCCAAGCATTGGCCACCGTTACTTTGGGAACCTCAAGAGAGGCTAACCAAATTGACATGCCATCTTACGAGGGCGAAGAAACATTCTATTTACACTATAACTTCCCTCCTTTCTCCACTGGTGAGGCAAGACCTATCCGAGGTACTTCACGTAGAGAGGTTGGACACGGAAATTTGGCACAACGTGCCCTTAAGGGCATGATTCCGGAAGATTGTCCATATACTGTTCGTGTGGTATCCGAAGTATTGGAATCCAATGGATCCTCTTCTATGGCAACTGTATGTTCCGGTACCATGGCATTGATGGATGCAGGTGTTCAATTGAAAAAACCAGTTTCTGGTATTGCCATGGGATTGATTACTGATACGGAGTCTGGCAAATTCGCCGTACTGTCCGATATCTTAGGCGATGAAGACCACTTGGGTGATATGGACTTTAAGGTAACTGGTACCGAAGATGGTATCACCGCTTGCCAAATGGACATCAAGGTAAAAGGTCTTTCCTATGAAATCTTGGTGAAAGCCTTGATGCAGGCCAAGGATGGAAGATTGCATATTTTGGGCAAACTAGTTGAAACCATTGCTGAGCCAAGACCTGAAGTGAAGTCTTACGCACCAAAAATCATTACCCGAATCATTCCTGGTGAATTCATTGGAGCATTGATCGGTAAAGGTGGTGAGGTTATTCAAGATCTTCAGAAGAAATCCAAAACTACCATCGTGATCAACGAAGACCCTGATACCGAAGAAGGTATTGTGGAAATCTTGGGTACCGATCAAGATGGCATCAACATGGTATTGGCCAAAATAGATGCGCTTATGTTCAAGCCTGAAGTGGGTAGCATTTATGAGGTCAAGGTCATCAAGTTGTTGGATTTTGGAGCCGTTGTGGAATATACCGATGCCCCAGGAAACGAAGTATTGCTCCACGTATCTGAATTGGCATGGGAACGTACTGATAAAGTTACCGATGTCATCAACCTTGGAGATGTTATCGATGTAAAATATTTCGGTATCGACCCCAAGACCAGAAAAGAGAAGGTTTCTAGAAAAGCTTTGCTTCCAAAACCTGAAGGATATACCGAAAGACCACCGCGAAACGATAGAGGTGGTGATCGCAGAGGCGGTGATCGTAGAGGTGGTGATCGCGACAGAAAACCGAGAAGGGATTAATACCCCATCCTTTATAAGAATAAAAACCCCGGGATTTCCGGGGTTTTTGCATTATTAAGAAATGTTTTACAAAAAAAATGCATCAAAATGTAACTTTTACTCTTTTTCTACGTATAACTTAATGAGCTTCGGTTCACAAATTTAATTTGAAGGAGAAATTTTAGATGAGACAGTTAAAGATTACAAAGCAGGTTACCAATAGGGAAACCGCATCGTTGGACAAGTATTTACAGGAAATTGGCAAGGTGGATTTAATCACTGCCGATGAAGAAGTGGAACTGGCACAACGTATAAAAGCGGGAGACCAAGTGGCCTTGGAAAAATTAACCAAAGCCAACCTTAGATTCGTGGTTTCTGTTGCAAAACAGTATCAAAACCAAGGATTGACCCTACCTGATTTGATCAATGAAGGAAATTTGGGATTAATCAAGGCCGCTCAACGTTTTGATGAAACCCGTGGATTCAAATTTATTTCCTATGCAGTTTGGTGGATTCGTCAGTCCATCCTACAAGCTTTGGCGGAGCAATCACGTATTGTACGTTTGCCCTTGAACAAAATTGGATCTATCAATAAGATCAACAAGACTTTTGCGTTCTTGGAGCAAGCCCATGAACGTACTCCATCTGCCGAGGAAATTGCCAAAGAATTGGACATGACGGTGGAAGATGTAAAGCAATCCTTAAAAAATTCCGGTCGTCACGTATCCATGGATGCCCCATTGATCGACGGTGAGGATTCCAACCTATATGATGTACTCCGTAGTGGTGAGTCGCCAAACCCCGATAAGGAGTTGTTACACGAATCACTTCGCACTGAAATTGAACGCGCCTTGGAGACCCTAACACCCAGAGAAGCCGATGTTATAAGGCTTTACTTTGGTTTGGCTGGACAGCACTCGATGACCTTGGAAGAAATTGGAGAGACTTTTGACCTTACTAGGGAAAGGGTTCGTCAGATCAAAGAAAAAGCTATCCGACGCTTGAAACACACCTCCAGAAGTAAGATTTTGAAGACGTATTTGGGATAAAGCGCAAGATTATACCAACAAATTACAGTTAAACAAACCTTAAATTTGTTTTTTGGCAAGAAAGTTGTAATTTGTAAACCTACAACAGTTTATCATGACTGTTCGTTTTTTGATTGATGAATAAACTCCGGCTGATTACCGGAGTTTTTTCATTTATGGCTTTTGGTCAAACTAAGGGCATATACGGCAAAAAAGTGGTTGTCCACGGGAATTTGGGTTTGTAATGAATCCTATTTTGTACTTTCATCTTCAAAATTGTTGACCTCCAAGGCAAGTTTCCTTGAAAATGCCCAAGAGGAAATGAATCGAGATATGATCGAGAGGATACTCAGCGCTCAGAACAGAATCTATTACCACATTCTTTTTTGGTTGGGCTACATTTTGTTCTATACCGTTCTATGGGGTAGTTACGAGGATAATTATTGGGACCAATTTCAGCAATTGCTGTTTTTGCTGCCATGGAAAATTATCCCCACATACATTACGCTATATTACCTGATGCCCAAATACCTATATCCAAAACGCATGGCCATGTACATTGGGCTATCCATAATTTTGGCTTTGGCCATGGCTCTGATAGACCGCTATATGAACTGGAGGTATCTCTACCACTGGTTCTACCCAGAAGAGGAACATTGGAAAACCCCAGTTTTGTACCTCCCAAAGATATTAAACTCCCTCATTGCCGTTTACACTCCCGTTTTTGTGGCTATGGCCATTAAACTGCAGCGTTTTTACTATCAGAAAGAACAAATCAACCAAGCGTTGGTAAAGGAAAAAATGGAAACCGAGCTTAAATTTCTAAAAGCGCAGATACATCCCCATTTTCTCTTTAACACATTAAACAGTATTTATTCCCTTTCATTGGAGAAATCCTCCAAAACCCCGGATGCCGTTCTGGGACTGTCCAAATTCTTGGACTATATGTTGTACGAATGCAACGACCGGTTCATCACCGTGGAAAAAGAATGGGAAGAGTTGATGAACCTCGTGGCTCTGGAGCAATTACGATATGGGGACAAACTTACCATTTCCACCCATATTGAAAATGATAGCAGCGAGACGTTTATCCCTCCCCTTTTGTTGCTACCCTTTGTTGAAAATGCCTTTAAACATGGGGCAGATACACTGATTGACGACTCTTATATTTCCATTGAATTGAAACTCGTCAACCAACAACTTCATTTTGTGGTAGAAAACAGTAAATCTTCCATTGAGGAGGACAATGGATTGGATACCGATAAAAACATCGGCCTAAAAAATGTAAAAAGAAGACTGGTCCTTTTCTTTCCCGATAAGCATCAACTGGATATTCAGGAAGAACCTGACCGTTTTTTGGTAAGTTTGAACATAGACCTCAGCAGCATTAACGCGCAAACTGCCTATGGATAGAAAAATCAGATGCATAATTGTTGATGATGAGCCCTTGGCCAGAAAGGTATTGGTGAAGCTAACCGAGCAGATAGACCAACTGGAAGTGGTAGCGGTATGTGCCAATGCGGTTGATGCGTTTTGTCATCTTCAAAAGGGGAACATCGATTTGGTTTTTTTGGATATTAAAATGCCCAAAATAAATGGCCTTGAGCTTTTGGAGTCCCTCAACCCGACCCCGTTGGTCGTCTTCACCACCGCCTATCGCGAATTTGCCATCAAGGCTTTTGAACTGGATGCCATTGATTATCTCCTAAAACCCATTTCCATGGGTAGGTTTATGAAAACCATTGCAAAAGCAAACAAGTTCTTGTCCGGTCAATCCACTTCCAAAACCGAACAACATCCTCCCGAAACAAAACCGGTTGATGAACCAGAGCAATTATACATCAAAACACAACGAAAGGTCATTAAATTGGACCTTTCCCATATTACCTATTTGGAAAGCTTGAACGATAAGGTTATCCTTCATACATCCAACAATGAAATAACGACCTCCCAAAGGATTGGTCATCTTGCAGACAAACTGCCCAAGGAACGGTTTGTACGTATCCATCGTTCATTCATGATTGCTGTGGATAAGGTATCCGCTTTTAACAGTATCATGGTGGAAATCAATGGAAAGGAACTTCCCATTGGCAGAAATTATCGATCGCATGTTTTGGACCTTCTTCAAAAAGAATTGGATTAATCAAGCACTTATTTTGGCATCTTCGTTGTTAAGTATTCCTTAAATCAGCCGTGAATGCTTTTCGCGCAACCTATACGTATAACTTTGATACGTTTTCGGCACCAAACTCCCTCCAAACGACATTTACGTGTATTGCTTTGACATTCCCCAAAATTGCTTGACAATGATGTTAGGGTTACTGTTCTTTGAAACCATCATCAAAAAACGAGCAGTTCATGAAAAGATTCTGGGCCGCATCCTTATTGTCATTGGTCCCACTTGTAACCGTATCCCAAAATGGCGGTGGTAATACAAGGGCTTTGTTCAAATATCAAATTCGAAAAGTTACGGAGCCCATTGTGTTGGATGGAACGATTGGGGAAAAAGAGTGGGAGCACCATCAACTAGCAACCAATTTTTTCAATCATTGGCCCAATGATGAGGGGCAGGCCCAGAATCAAACTGAAGTACGGGTTACGTATGACCATGAGAATGTCTATATCATGGCCAAATGCTATGATACAGGTAGACGTATTATACAATCACTGGTGCGCGACAATGACGATGATTACTGGGGAAGTGACAACTTTTCGGTGGTCCTGGACCCTGTAAATACCAAACAAAGCGGATTGCTGTTCGGGGTTACCGCTGGGGGATCCGAGCTGGAGGGCAGTTTGGTCATTGAGGATGGACAAACATGGATGTCCCCGAATTGGGACAATAAATGGTCCTCTAAAACCGCACAGTACGCTGACTACTGGGTCGCAGAAATAGCCATTCCCTTGAAAACATTGCGCTACAACCCCAACCAACGGGATTGGGGCATTAATTTTATACGTGGAGACAAACAGAACAACGCCTATACCACTTGGACCCAGTTTCCCGTAAACTTCAATGGCGTGAGCATCAACTATATGGGAACCTTGGAATGGGACCAAAGTCCTGAAAAAGCTAAGGGAACCTTTATTTTGAATCCCTATGTCACCAGTTCTTCAATACGTGATTTTGAGGACAGTGAACAACAAGAGGCCGAGCTCAACAATGACCTTGGTGGTGAGGTAAAAGTGGCCTTGACCAGTAGTTTGAATCTAGATCTTACCCTATTCCCTGATTTTTCCAATGCCGATGTGGACCAACAGGTGACCAACATTACCCGCTTTGATATTTTTTTACCGGAGCAGCGTAACTTCTTTCTGGAGAACAATGACATCTTCTCCAATTTTGGCACATACGATATTAAACCTTTCTTCTCCCGGAGAATCGGTATCATGGAAGGCAAAGCCATTCCTATTGATTTTGGAGGCAGGCTAACCGGGAACATCACCCAGAACCTACGGGTTGGGGTCATGAATGTGCAGACCCGGCGCACGGATGAATTTGCGGCACAGAACTACAGTGTTGCAGCTTTTCAGCAAAAAGTATTGCAGCGTTCCGCCATCAAGGCATTGTTCATCAACAGGCAGGCCACCAGTACCACTTCGGAGATGGAGTATTCCAGAAATGCAGGGTTGGAGTTCAGTTATATTTCCGAGAGCGGCAAGCTCAACAACACCTTCATGTACCATACTTCCCTGACCCCAGAAAACTTGGAGGACACCCATTTTTATGGTTTTACGGGAAACTATCTGACCAAACGGTTCAGAACAGGATGGCTACTCAATATTGTGGGCGAAAACTATATCACAGAGCTTGGGGTTAATCCTCGGTTGGAAAACTATAATGCCTTGACCGAGGAAACCGTAAGACTTGGTTATACCCTATTCAATCCTTGGGTACGTTATCTTTTCTTTCCTGAAGGGGAGAATAGTAAATTAAATTATCATGGACTACGGACCTGGAACAATCTCTATCTCAATTCCGATGCTAGCTTTAATGAGCTTGAGAACAATCTTGCCTACGATTTTGAATATCGGAATACGGCCAAACTCAACTTGATAGGTCGATACCAGAAAGTAGACTTGCTCTTCCCCACCGAATTGATCGGGGATGAATTCACTCCAATTCCCATGGGCAATTATTCTTTTTCTAGATTTGATGCGCAGTACAGCTCCGATGTTCGAAAAACCATCGTATGGAACACCAATGTGGGGTATGGCCAATTCTTTAACGGCACCCGCCTAGGGGCCATGCTACAGGGTTCGTTACGGTTTAGGCCTTGGGGCACCTTTGGCCTCACCTATGACTATAACGACATCCGCTTGGCCGAGGGGTATGGGAAAAAGAATCTGCATTTGGCCCGATTCAATGGAAACATAAGCTTCTCCAACAAGCTTTTTCTCACCAATGTGGTCCAGTACAATTCCCGGGACAATAACTTCAGTGCATTTTCCAGATTGCAATGGCGTTACAGCCCCATGTCCGATATATTCCTGATATACAACGAGAACCATGACACCGAAGGTCTGGGTATCAAAAACAGGTCCATGGTACTGAAGGTTACCTATTGGTTGTAGCAAATGAGCGTTTGACCCCATAAAGCCAGATCATTTGCTTATTTTTGTATCAGCTTTTAACGATCAAATGCAGAAAAAATTAGTTGCTCCCTCCCTATTGGCATCAGATTTTGCCAATTTACAACGCGATATTGAAATGGTGAACCAAAGTGATGCCGATTGGTTTCACTTGGACATCATGGACGGTGTGTTCGTTCCCAATATTTCATTTGGAATGCCCGTGGTACAGGCCATGGCCAAACATGCCCAAAAACCTTTGGATGTACACCTGATGATCGTTGATCCCGATCGCTACATCAAAACCTTTGCGAAACTGGGAGTGCATCATTTAAGCGTGCACTATGAGGCCTGTCCCCACCTACACAGAACCCTTCAGGCGATAAAGGCCGAGGGCATGAAAGCCGGTGTAGCCTTAAATCCGCATACACCCGTAAGTTTACTGGAGGATATCATCCAAGATATCGACATTGTCATTGTGATGAGCGTGAACCCCGGTTTTGGTGGGCAGAGCTTTATCGAGAATACCTATCAGAAGGTAAAAGACCTCAAGGCACTCATTGAACGGAAAAACTCCAATGCCCTTATCGAGATTGATGGGGGTGTAAATGATGCCAATGCCAAAAAACTGGTGGATGCCGGAGCGGACATTTTGGTGGCGGGCAGCTTTGTCTTTAAAAGTGAGAATCCCACCCAAACCATTAAAAGGTTGAAAGAAAAAATTGCATAATGCAGGATTTTGATGTTGTCATTATTGGAGGGGGACCCATTGGCATTGCCTGTGGTCTTGAGGCCAAAAAACAAGGGCTCACCTATGTAATCATTGAAAAAGGACCCATTGTAAATTCCTTGTTCAACTATCCAATAAACATGCAGTTTTTTTCTTCATCGGAGAAACTGGAAATAGACGACATCCCCTTTATCAGCAAAGAAGCCAAACCCAAACGCAATGAAGCGCTGGAGTACTACCGAAGAATTGTGACTTCCAATCAACTCAACATCCACCTTTTTGAAAAAGTACTGAATGTGGAGCAAAAGGCAACTTCCTTCAACATAAAAACGGACAAGGACACCTACAAGGCCAAAAACGTTATTGTGGCCACAGGTTTTTACGATCTACCCAACAAAATCAATGTCCCGGGAGAGGATTTACCAAAGGTTTCCCACTATTACAAAGACCCTCATTTTTATGCCAGTCAAAAATTGGTCGTGGTGGGAGCAAGCAATTCCGCCATTGATGCCGCCTTGGAATGCTGGCGGAAAGGGGCCGAAGTCAACTTGATCATTCGAGGTCCCGAAGTGGGTCAACGCGTAAAATATTGGGTGCGTCCCGATATCGTAAATCGAATTGAGGAAGGTAGCATAAAGGCCTATTACAATTCCACCGTGAAAGAAATCACGGAAAGTGAAGTCGTTATAAACACTCTCCAAGGTGAAGTTACCTTGACCAATGATTTTGTATTGGCCCTGACCGGGTACATGCCCAATTTTGATTTTTTGGAAAAACTGGGCATCCAACTTTCCGAAGATGGCAAAAGGCTACCTACCTACGACCCAGAAACCATGGAAACCAATATTCCTGGATTGTTTTTGGCTGGAGTAATCTGTGGAGGGATGGAAACCCACAAATGGTTTATTGAAAATTCCCGTATCCATGCCCCCATCATCATGAAGGCCATCAAGCAAAAAATGGCCTTGGAAGATAAGACATCCTAAAACGTCCAAAATTTTGTATTTTCAGGGAACACACTTTGGTTGCCATGAAAATGATAAAACAGTTCCATTTAGCAGCACAGTACCTAGCTACTGCTGGCAAAAGTTTTTTACCCCACAAGAAGGATGACAGCCATACGAATTTAGGGTTTTCAGTGGCCGATAAAAGTTTGCTCACTTGGCCTCTGAATACTTCTGGCACGGAATTGGGGTTAAATTATGGCACTTTTTCCCTTGACTGGAAATCCAGTACAATACAGTCACTTTCCCTAAAGGGAAAGACCCATACAGAGGTGGTGGAATGGCTCTCCAAAATGGCAGAAGTCTCAGGGCTTGAAAAACCCTACCAATACAATCTTCATTACAGCTTGCCTTATACTATGACTGATGAGAAGGTATTTGAACTTTCCGATAGCAGTGAAGTTCAGGAACTCATCCGCTTGCGGGGCTTGGCCCAAAATATACTTACCACATTCTTGAAGGATGAAAAATTGGAATCTGAAGTGCGTGTATGGCCCCATCATTTTGATACAGGTGCTTTTGCCCACTTGCACAACGGCTCTGGAAAATCCGTGGGATTGGGTCTTGCCATTCCGGACAGCATGGTGAACGACTTCTATTTTTACATCAGTGGTTATCGAGGTAATACCCAGTTACGAACCTGGGCCTTTAAGCCACTCGCCCAAGGCACATGGAAAAACAATGGGTTTAAGGGAGCCATTTTACCCGCTTCCGATATAACGGAAGCAACGACATCTGCTTTTTTCAGGCAAGCCCTAGAGGCATATAAGTCCTAAATCTTATTTATAATGATATCACCTTTAACTTTGACTCCAAAGCCTCATGATCCCTAAGCATGGCCCTACCGTCTTTGAAGCTTAAATAAGAATGTCCCTTTTTGTGATTGAGGATACTCACTTGGTTCATATAACCCCAATGTTTGGTGATTTCGCGCCATGCGAAAAATAGGGAATGCTTGGGATCGTAGATGTGTGTGGCCTCTCCCCCTGCCCCATTGATTTCGATCACACTAAAGTTTTTCCCTTGGCAAAGTTCCTCAAAAGAGTGGTACAGTACATCCAACCGACCATAGTGAAACTCTCTCATTTGGGAACAGATGCTGTTTACGACTTTCTCTAGGCCATCATTCAGTTTATGGGTAATGTCCACAAATTTTGCGCCCCGAGTATGGCTTCCATAAGGCACCAGAATAAATTCCTCACCTTCCATTAGCACTGTCTTTAACGTTTCTCCGAACTTCTTTTCCAAAGCCTTTAGCTGTAAATGGCTCCGATACTCCTTTTTGATCAATTCTTCAATGGTATTTGTTCCATTACCAATGACGGAAAGAAATTCTTTGGACACAATGCCCGTGACCCTCCCCTTTTCCGAACCCGGTATACGCACATAAAAAATACCCACTTCCTTGGTATACGGAATGAGTTCCTGCACCAAAAAATGGGATGGGGTACGCTTAAGATAGTTTTTAAATTCGTCCTTATTGTAGATTTTATCCACTCCAAAGGCCTTCATCCCTATATCTGGTTTGGCAATGAAGGGAAAGCCAATATCCGATGCTAAAATTCTTTCCAGAGCCAGCTTGGAAGATTCATTTTTACCAACAAATACGGTTTTGGGGATAAACTGTTGCGGGATCATCTTATAGATCTCCATTTTGGATTCCATGGCCATACCCCCATTCTTCATGGCCGGATTTGCGGCATTGAAAAAGAAAAAGGAACGCGCCTTGATGGAGTAATACAGCCAAACTGGAAACAACGGGTAGTAAATGGCCCATAACGGCCAGTACTCCCAATGGGTTAGCTTGTGCCATTTTAGTTTAAAGCTGCTCATTTTACGGGTAATATGGATGTGGATGAAAAGGGCAATTCATAGAATTTGTCATCGAGAAGGTCAAAATGACGTAATAACATATCTTCCCGATCAATGACTACTTGGGTAACACTGAAGGTTTTGAGCCCGGTTTCACGATCAATGATAAAGCCGTTTTCAAAATCTTCGTGGTTGTTGGAATGGAAATCCACCACATCAGAGGCTTCAATATGGTCTTGGTCTTTCAAAAAATCCTCGAACATTTTGGCCCTATGGGCTATCACCTCATCATTATATAGCGTTGCAGATGACCAAATATGGTTTTTAGACTTGTCCAATGGCCTAAAATATTTCTGGCTCCCATCCCATCGAAATTCCAATAGATTTCCATTGAGCAACACCAGGGTGAAGGGTTCTATCTGGTATAAATCCATTTTTTGCAACAGTAACTCTGGCTCGGCGGAAGCTATCACATCCAACAATACCAATCCCCTACTCTTGGCATAGGGCCCTTGTGTCTGATGCCGAACAAAAGCCCCATTGAGCAAAACGGCCACATGTCCCAATTCATTGAGAGCAAACCAGGTCCCCCCTGCCTTAGGGTCCTTAGGAAATACAACCTTCAAGGAACCAATCATCTCTTCCTTGGGTTCAAAAGCCAAGGGGCGTGACACATGCTCATCACGATTGGAAGTGATAAAATATTTACCCCGTTCTGAGATGAAACTTACTGTGCACATGCCTGTTTGTGTTGTATGGTTGAAGGAGCCACACCAAACGACTCTGGAAGCTCCATTTTAGTAAAATGTTGTATCCCCACTTTAATGAGTGCATGATGATGGATCGTATGTTCCAGGTTGTACATGACCTCCCTGAAGTAATTGGAATCCAAACAGGTTTCTGCCCCACATAAATCATAAGTAACCTTTATGGACTTATTGGGTCGTTCCAATTGTCTCTGAATCAAGTCTAACTGCTCAATCGCATAAGACAATTCTAGTTCAATACGTTGATTTCGTTCTCTACGGTCATAGGATACATCGGCCTGATCATACCCTTTCAGCAAGCATAGATAAAGTTCAATGATGTGTCTTGTATGCTGACCGATAGTTGAGTTAAATAGAACAGTGCACGATTTTGAGTAACATTCCCCCGGGATTTGCTGGAGGATTTGCTTGAACTGCTCAATGGTGTCCACAGAAGATTTGAACATACTCATTGTGTTTTATAGTTTAATCGTTTTTTGATGAACAGGTACATAAGATAGAAAGAAAATCCAAGGTATAGCAATCCCATGAGGAGATTGGTCACCCTGCTGTAATCATTATAATTTGTAAGAATATATTTTCCGGCTAGGACAAAAACACCCAGTCCGATCATGGTGCCAACACCGATTCCTGAGATGTAAAAGGAATAGTACTTTAGGTTTGCTCTTAAAATGCCTTTGTTTTCCAACACCTTGTTCCAAGTCATCCAAAATGGTATTTGAAGGGGATTCAAGGCACTGAGCAAAAATCCGAGCATGAAGGTGGACTTCAATTGGGGCAATACATCTATTTTAGAATCCACTTCGCTGATTTTGGCCAAATCCATAAAATGGGAAACAGACAAATACATCAATAATAAAACCCCGAACGGAAGAAGGTAATCCATGACTTTTCCATCCATTTGCAGTCTTTCAGTCCCATATAGGGTTAACCGCACCACTACAAGTTCCACCAAAATTACGGCAAGGCAAAACCATAGGGCCGAATACGTTCCCTGGGAAGCAGCAATATCAAAAGCCGTTAGGTTTAGTGTTCCTAAAGGCAATGCCCCTAAAAAACTAATGAGAAGACCTGAAAAAGCAACTTTTAAATAGTGTTTCATGCAACAGAAATGGCCAACGGGCTGTAAAACAATACCCTAAAGTACTATTCTAGACCCAGCAAAAACAAATTACCTATCTAGTTTAGACTACCTTATATCCAAAAAGTTACCGATTCTTTATTTTTTCCCAGTTCTTGTCCGCCTTTGTTTTTAGTTTATCCGGAGATTCATTCTGCCAGAGTTTCAAGGTATTGGTGTTTCCGGAATTATAGAACAGATACAACTTGTTGTCCCTAATTTCGAACGTTTTGGGATCCACATTCACTTTCTTTCCGGATACGGCCACTGCATAGGCGCAATATCCTCCATACTCAGGAAGATAGTTATTGGGCATTGCCTTGAACTTGTCCAAATTTTCCTGATTGTGAAACTTGAATTGTACCCCATCAAACTCAGTGGAGAATTTTTTGAGGCCCTCTTTGGCCTTCCCATCAAAGTATGCCACAACGTCATATCCATTGGCGGCATACCCCTTTTTAACATTATAATCTACGGACTGAGCCTGAAGAAACGTTCCCATCAAAAGGAACAGTACCACTACTATTTTTTTCATCTTGATTGTGTTGAAGGTTACAAAAATGTTGGTTCCCTTGTGGAAAGACCAACCCAGTTGCTCTTCTTAGTCCTTAGAAATGGGACTTCCTTTCACAAAAAAGAAAAATAGTACCGAAAATCATCTACCAATAGGTATAAAAAGTTTGAATATCCTGGAATGATTTTTTAAAAGGGTAATTGATATGTGCCAGACTGCACCTCACCTATAATTTCTTGTACCCTTGGCTGAAATTGCTGTGGAGTTTCAGGTAAAACCGATTCCAATTCCTTTACGGCCCGTTTGGGATCGTTCAAAAAATAGTGGCTTATCCCTTTATTGATTTTCAGGAACCAAGCTTCTGGATATTCCTTGATCTTGGAACTGACAAAATCCAATGCCTTTTTAGGTTGATTCAGCCTTAACATCAACATGGAAGTACTATTGGCCTCCATGGCATTGTCCACCATTCCAGAAGCCTCATCCAAGACTGCAGATACCTCATCCGATCTACCCAATTGCTCCAAAAGCAATGCTTTGGTGGACATATTGGTCAGGTTTTTGTCTGCCGCAAAGCCATTGAATCCACCATTAATGGACCTATTGGCCCACTGCAAGGCCTCTTCCAGGTTGGTATTATGCTCCAAACACCACCGGGCGGCATCGTTCCAGGCCTGCCAATGATAGGTATTTATTCCCCTGAGCTCGCTTCTAAAACTTTCCACCACGGTGGTTTCCAAATCCACCGACACTTTAAATGGAATACGCTTGTCTGCCCATTCCAATCCGATGTTCACCGAATTTGGTGTCCAATCCAAAAACTCATAATCCAATTTTTCAGAAAACCCACAGGCCACTCCATTGACATTCACTGCTAGGGTAACATCATTTTCCCTATCCAAATAGTAGCTTCCCCATTGGTTATGGTTATGGGCGAACAGGAGTTCAAAATTGTTTCCATCCGGAACAATATGAAATCCATAGGTTCCCGCTTTAAGGAGCTGTCCCTCAATGAGCACATCCGTACTAAAGCTGATGGTAGTATTCATATTGGCCCCTGCGCGCCAAGCAATGGGTTCCCCTTTTTGGGGAATAATATTGGGGTTATTCCAAACATCCCTACCGTTTACGGATGGGCTACCGTAGCTTATGGTAATATCGGTCACGGCCAATTGTTGGGTTTCGCTGACCTGGTTACTGGTCTGCGGTATTTTTAAGGTGTGGAATTGGGCAAATGCCCCCAAAGGTGCACTTAGTAACAGGGCACATACAAAAAGTCTTAGCATTATATTTTCCATTTTCAACTTTATAATCGTTAACATTAATTGGCTTGCCATTAACCCATTGAATGACTTATATTGTGCAAGCTTAGTTCGATTTTGGGCTTTTTGATTCCTGATTTTCGAATTCCGAAGATGTTTTTTATGAAAGATTTTCTTTTTTTGGCCTTCTTTTCGGGTATTGCCATAGCCTTGGGCTTCTTGATTTCCTTTTACCTCCTTTTTGTGCGAAACGAACAGCGTTTTAAACTAAAGTTTTTGGGTTTTCTCTTTATGGCCCTTTCCCTACGGATTGTAAAATCCATTTTGTTTTTTTCGGGAGAGATTCCCAATCTCGCCGTAGCCATTGGATATTTGGGCCTTTCGTGTATTGGCCCTCTTCTATGGTTATACTTTAAGTATTTTGATGTTGAAACCCAAAAATTGGCACCAAAGGACTTACTTCATTTTATACCTGCACTTATAGGTATGGTCCATATTGCCTTGTCCCAAAACCCTGTGGCCAGCTTCTACTATCTCTATACCACCTGCGGCCTTTTCATCTATGTATTGGCCGCTTGGTTCAAGTTTCGTCAGTATGGCGAAAGCAAAGCCGTTTTCCATAAATGGAATTCCCTTTTGATTCTCACTGTGGGATGTTTTGGAGGCATCTTTCTTTTTCAATTTTACACGGACACTATGTATAACTACGCCATGGGGGCAGTGGTTGCCGCGATCATGGTTTTTGGGCTTTTGGTCTTTCTGCTGAACAATCCTGTGCTCTTTCCTTCAAAAAAGAAAAGTATTGCGGTAGATTCTTCCCTTATCAATCGTATCAAATCCGAACTCAACACCCAAAAAATCTATCAGGAACCTTCACTTACCTTGGATAAGTTTGCCAAAAAATTAAATCACCCTGCTTACCTGATTTCCCGAATCATTAAACAGGAATACGGAATGACCTTTCCTGAACTCATCAACTATTGCAGGATACAACAAGTGGCCGCCGCCTTGTCCAATGGAAGGGGAAAAAATGTAAAAATTGAGGCCTTGGCCTATGAAGCGGGTTTTAATACCCCTTCTACATTTTACACCGCCTTCAAGAAATTTACCGGAATGAATCCCACAGAGTTTCAGAAAACCCCATCCAAAGTACAAGCAGAAGTCCTCTCCAATCCAAATCTAGCCTATTTAAAAAAATGAAGTGTGGGTGGGACTATTTTTAGCCCACATAAACATGAGCTTTGTTCTCATTTTATGGTTTTTTGAAATAGCTAGACTTCCTTATGCAAGCCTTTTACTCTTGTTCGGCCAATAAGTCGTTTTCTATCAAAGGAATTCTAAACCGTTCTGTTTCCGCATTGGTATGCTCTTGATCAAAGATTTGCGCCGCTTTCTGGAGAATTTCGGGATGGTCTCTTGCAATATTATTGCTCTCCGCTGGGTCTTGTTCCAGATCATACAGTTCTAAAGTGGGAGCTTCCTTGTCTTTTAAATGTTGGCGCACTACTTTCCATTTTCCCATTCGGATGGCCACTTGTCCGCCATATTCAGGAAATTCCCAGAATAAGAAATCGTGCTGTTGCTGCCCCTCTGCTCCCAACAGAGTAGGTAAAAAGCTGATTCCATCAGTATCTTGTGGAGTTTCATAGCCCACAACATCGGCCAAGGTGGCCATCACATCATAATGGGCGGAAATATGATCGGATGTGGTACCCGCCTTGATTTTTGCAGGCCATGAGGCAATCATGGGAACCCGTATACCACCTTCGTAGACAAAACCCTTGCCTTGGCCATACGCCTCTCCAAATGGACCTGAGCTGTTAAAATAAGCCCCATCGGTTCCTCCCGTGAAGGTAACTCCATTATCCGAGGAGAAAATAATCAAGGTATTTTCATAAAGTCCTTCTGCTTTTAAATAGGCCACCAGCTTGCCAACATTCTCATCCAAATAGGAAATCATGGCCGCGTAACCCGCCTTTCGGTTTTGATGGGGAAAATACCCGTTTTGTCCCAAATAAGGTTCTTCTTCACCAAACTTTTCCTTGTAGTGGTCTACCCATCTTTGTGGTGCCTGGATAGGATTATGGGGAATAGGGGTTGCCCAATAGAAGAAAAATGGGTTTTCCTTATTTTTTTGAAGGAAGCCCATCATTTTTTCATACATCAATTCTGGGGCATAGTCGTTCAAGTTGTAATTCTTGTAACTTTTGGGATCATTAGGGTCGGCGCCTTCTTCAAGCTTGGTATTGGGTGGAATAGTATCGTTGTCCAGATGTACCCTATTCTCATTTTCATACAAATGAACTGGATAGTAGGTGTGTGCCTGTCTTTGACAGTTGTACCCAAAGAAATAGTCGAATCCCATTTTAGTCGGGATGGCGTTGGTGTGCGGAGCCCCGAGGCCCCATTTTCCAACAAGACCGGTAGTATACCCCTGTTTCTGAAGCAATTGTGGAAATAGCAAGGTAGAATCCGGTATAGGTCGTTGTCCTTCCAATGTGGAGTCTTTAATAGCTTCTTTATAATCCCAAACCTTGCCTCGTTCACGCCACTCGTCATTTCCCCGAATATAGGCGTGCCCTGCATGCTTTCCTGTGAGCAACATGTAACGGGCAGGTGCACAGACCGGAGCCCCGGTATAATGTTGCGTAAACAACATACCATTTTTGGCAAGGGCATCAATATTGGGGGTTTCAATTTTTTCCTGACCATAAACACCTAATTCTCCATATCCCAAATCATCGGCCAAAATATATATGATGTTTGGTTTCTGATCATTTTGAGTAATTTCCTTGGGTTCTTCCTTACAAGAAAATATCAGCATAGATAGTAGGGATAGAAAGAAGAACTGTTGGGCTTGGTTTGTTGATTTCATGAGATATTGCTAACTGTTGCCCACTAAAATAAAAACTATTTATAACCGTACAAAACACTTTTAATTTCAATGGAAAGTCCACTCTGTCAAATACCAAGTCCAACAGGCATTATCCTTTTGGTTTAATGGATTTCCGTTACGATTTTATCCTTCAAATCGCCATCACATATTTTTTCATTTTTTGTTGAATTTAGGTCATGTCGTATCAAAAAATATATTTTTGCGCCTTAAGAATACCTACAATCTCTAAATACAGCCAAATGAAATTCAACCTTAGACTCTCAACAGTATTGGTCGTTCTCCTTATGACAGGATGCCAAAATGCCCCAAGTGAAAAAAGCATTCATACGGTGACCACCCACGACCATATGACCATAGTGTGCAATCCCAATAAAGGAAACAACCCGTTTCCTGCCTGGGGAGTTTTTCCAAGCAAAGAGGAGTCGGTAAGGCGAATTTTCATGGAAGTGGCATTAGGGCATCCTGACTCCATCAATATTGCACATTGGGATTATCTGGATCCCATAAGAATAAAACGGGTCGGCGGAATCAAAGGGGATACCTTGGATTTGGAAATTGGTAAAATGTTGACTCCTTATGGCAGTAATTTCAAAAAGGATTGGCGTTGGCATTGGCGAATTGATGTGACCGACTTTGCAAATGTTCTAAGGGACAGTGTTGAAATAGAATACAATCATACAGGCTATGAGGCTACCACTGTGGGCTGGGACCTCAATGTGAGTTTTCATATGGAACTTGGAGACCCCGTGGCACAACCCATTGCCTATAAAAAAGTATATGATGGCAACTTTAAATATGGCGATCCTGAAAACCCCATTGAAGAATCGCTTACCCCTCAAAAGATCGAGATGGAGGAAGGCAGTGCTTTCAGCAGGCTTCGGATATTGCATACCGGTCACGGCTATGATCGTCCAAAAGGGTGCAGCGAGTTCTGTAGCAGATGGCGGGAAGTATTGTTAGATGGAGAGAGCATTGACCGAAGGGACATGTGGAAAGAGTGTGCGGACAACAATTTATATCCGCAAGGAGGAACTTGGATATTTGACCGTGCCTATTGGTGCCCTGGAGACCTTCAGGCTCCGGATATTATTGATTTTCCAGTCACTGATACTTCCCACACCATTGATTTTGAAATGGAACCCTATACGGCCACCGAGAACATACAGGCCAATGAGAGCATTAGTGCACTACTTTTTCAATATGGAGAACCCACCAAAAAATTTGATGTATCCCTGGACCAAATTTTGGTGCCTAGTTCAGCTCCAGAGTTGAACCGCTTCAACCCCTCGATTGCCGAACCAAAAATTGTCATCAAAAACTTGGGCAGTGAGCCTTTGACTTCCCTAACCATTGTGTATGGTACGCAAGGCTTTGATAAAAAAACCCTAGAATGGACTGGGAACTTGGATTTCTATGAAGAAACCCTTGTTACGCTTCCGGGGTCCATCGATTTTAATTTTGGTGGGAACAGCTTTTATGCCGAATTAAAAAAACCTAATGGTCAAAAGGATGAATGGCCTTCGGACAATAAAAATGAGTCCAGTTTCAACTCACCCAAAGAAATGCCCAAACAAGTAGTGGTGACTTATAAATCCAACAATACCCCAGAGGAAAACATGATTCGAATTTTGAACGGGGCTAACAAGGTAATTTATGAAATTGACCCACAAACGGTTCAAAAAGATATCCTTTACAAAGACACCTTGGACCTTACCTTGGGGACATATAGAATGACCTTGGAAGATTCTGCCCATAATGGATTGGAATTCTGGTTTATGCCACAGCAAGGTTTTGGTTATTTACAATTATCTGATACGACCGGTAGGGTACTACATCGATTTGAAAGTGATTGTGGCATTGGTGAGCAATTTGATTTCTCAGTGAAGGAAAACCCCAGATTGGATGATGGGGTTGAACAAAGCCTTTTAAAACTCCATCCTAGAAGAATACAAGACAAGACGCAGCTTTTTGTTCAGCTACAGCAACCCACAGACGGAGAAATACACATCTTAAAGGATGGCGACGTGCAGAAAACTATCCCTTTTAGCCAAGTAAAGGATACCACTTTTACCATAGACATGGTTGACTTTGAAGATGGCAGGTATGTAATTGAGCTTTTTCTAAACAACGAATCCAAGCTAAAACAACGCATTTCCAAACAGACCCAACAATAGAAATAGTCGGTTAAATTCCTGATTGCATATTTCATAGCTATTGAACCCTAGTTTCAACATTGGCCAGGATTATGTTTTAACATATTTTTTACAAAACCAGGTTACCCTAAATTCACCTAAAATGGGTAAAAACAATAACGTTTTATTCTAAAAAAGATAGTAAAAGGAAAAAAGGGCAAAAAAAGTATTACATTCTGTTAAAAAAAAGCAAATTCCACATTAAATTTTATTTACTTTTAGTCAAACAAATTGTTTCATTTAAAATCGTTTTTCAGCAATTTAAGTTTCCCCAATAATGGGTCCACTATTCCTACATACAGATAAGGCTTTGTTGCACCGTTTGCAAAACAACGATGAAAGTGCATTGACCGAACTCTATGAAAAATACTGGAACCCAGTTTATCTATATACCTACAATGTTCTTAGGGATAAGGAAATTTGTAAGGACATTGTACAGGATTTGTTCATGGATTTATGGAACAGAAGGGAAAAGCTCAATATCACATCTACATTTAAAGCCTATCTATTTTCCAGTGCTCGCTACCAAATATTTGCACAAATTCGACAAAAGGAGAAAAATCTGGGCAGCCACCTATTTGAAAACCTTGATCGACGATTGTACCACAGCTCTCCCGAGTCTGAATATCTTTACCAAGAGCTCGTCCAAAGAATAGGTGCAACCGTGGAAAGGTTGCCAAAAAAATGTAGGGAAGTCTATACCCTAAGTAGGGAGGAGCAATTGAGCCATGCAGAGATTTCACAATTTTTGGACATCTCCACAAAGACAGTTGAAAACCATATTTCCAAGGCATTAAAAGCCTTACGGAGTTCAGTGGGAAGTTATCTCTTCTTCATATGGTTTCTTTTCTTTTAAAAACCAAACGACACAAAAGTCTCTTTTTCAACTTCATACATAAAAAATAAAAAAAAATCCCATTTTGGAATAGGGGATACCTCCTTTTATTTACACTATATAAAAAAAGGGTCACTACCGGGCCTGTATCGTCGCAATGGACAAAAAGAATTTTTTATCCCTTTTAAAGAGATATCAGGATGGCAACACTACTCCTGAAGAAGAACAAATGCTATTGAATTACTTGGAGAGTTTTAAAGCTCACCAAGAAGATAGTTGGCCTTTGGAGCTCGGGAATTCTGAGGAACTTAAAAACGACATTCTAACTGGAATTCTTCAGAACATTAAAAAAGATAAAAGCAGTGCGCACATTAACCGAAGGTTTCCATATTCCAACCTTTTTAGATACGCTGCCAGTATTGTTTTAATAGCCGGAGCTTTTTATTTCTTTCATGAAATGTATGAGACTCCCAAAAATGGATTACGCAACCAAGAAGTCGACGATTCCATTGTTCTAAAATTGGAGAATGGCAATACAAGTGTCATCACCGAAAATGACAATAAAGACATTATGGACTCCCATGGAAATGTTGTGGGTGTCCAATCTGGTAATACCATAACCTACGGGAAAGCCAAAAAAGAACCAAAAGAATTAGTTTATAATGAGCTAACGGTTCCTTTAGGCAAAAAATTCGATTTAGTATTGTCCGATGGCACCTCTATAAAACTCAACGCCGGAAGTACCATTAAGTATCCTGTTCAATTTGTTGAAACCACCAAAAGAGTTGTTCAAATATGGGGAGAAGCCTTTTTTGATGTAACTAAGGATGAAGCCCGCCCTTTTCAGGTGATTGCAAACAATGTGCAAGTAGAAGTCTTGGGTACAAAATTCAATGTTTCATCCTATCCAGAAGATGATGACATCTCTACCGTTTTGGTGGAGGGCTCCGTAAAATTGTCCAGCAACAGTGCCAAGACAGAGGAAAACTCCTTTATGATAGTACCCAATCAAAAAGCGTCTTGGAACAAAGAAAACGAAACAATGACCATTGAGGAAGTAGAAACGGACATTTATACCTCGTGGATCAATGGAAGGATGATATTCAAGAACATCCCTTTTAAAAATATCCGAAAAAAGTTGGAGCGACGCTATAATGTCACCATAATCAACAACAACAAAGCTTTGGATGAAAAGTTTTACAATGCCTCATTTGACATTGAAACCATAGAACAGGTAATGAAGGCCTTTAAAGAAAACTACTCAATAGATTACGAAATAGCTGACAATCAGATAATTATTAACTAAACCCTTTACACTAAATGACTAAAAACTAACAAACTAACAATTCCAAAAAATCACAAAATCGGAGAATGGGCGAACATCCTCCGATTAGTACAAAGTGATCTAACTAAAGTAAAACCACAATAACGTTTTTAAAAGTATGAAAAAAACAACTAATTCGGGTGTGTCTGCAAAGTACATCCCGAAATTTGACCTCAAAATGAAACTCACCACATTTTTGCTGATAGTTTCGTTGTTCAAGATCCAAGCCAGTTCATACTCCCAAACAACGAAAATATCGCTAAATCTAAAGCAAGTCAGTGTAGAAACAGTACTCGACGAGATTGAGCGTAACACTGAGTTTAAATTCTTGGCCGATACCCAAGAAGTGAAATTGGGAAGGATTGTTTCAATCAAAGTAAAAAATGAGAGAGTTGAAACCATCCTTGATAGAATCTTCCGAAATAGTGATGTCATCTATTCAATTTTGGACAAGCAAATTGTCCTTAAAAAAGATATTCGACCTACTAGGGAAGTAACACCAGCACCTGTAACCGTAGTCCAGAGGTCCGTTTCCGGATCTGTTGTGGATGATAGTGGGCAGCCCTTGCCAGGGGTCAACGTCGTGGAAAAAGGGACCGGCAACGGAACTTCCACCGACTTTGACGGTAACTACAGCATTACCGTATCCGATAACTCGGCAATATTGGTATTCTCTTATCTAGGATTTATCTCCGTGGAAGTCCCAGTGGGCAACAATTCCACTATCAACACCACTTTGCAGGAAGATGTTGGTGAATTGGATGAAGTTGTTGTTACCGCACTCGGAATCAGGAAAGATGCCAAAGCGCTTGGTTACTCCGTGGCCAAAGTGGGCGAAGAACGGATTTTGGCCAGTGGTACTCCCGTGAATGCCCTACAATCCTTATACGGAACCGCCTCAGGGGTGACCGTTGCCTCAACAGCTACAGGTCCTTCGGGAGGTATGAAAATCAATATCCGTAATGCGGTATCTTTTGATGAGAACTCAACCACCCGTCCTTTAATCGTAGTGGATGGTATTCCCATACACGATGAGAACACCAACATTACTGCCAATGCAAGGACAGGAAGGGACAATGGTACGGGTATCAACGACATTAACCCGGACGACATTCAATCCTTTGAAATTCTAAAAGGCGCAAAAGCATCCGTACTTTACGGAAGTGAAGGGGCCAACGGGGTAATCTTGATCACCACCAAGAGTGGTTCCAGAAACCGCGGATTGGGAATCTCTGCTTCCTTTACCACAACCATGGAAGAAAGTGCTTTCATGCCCGAATTGCAAAACCAATACGGAACAGGTAGAAGCGCAAGTACCTCCCAAACCGATGACCAAGGATATTTCTTGGATGAAAACAATGAAAGAACCTTGGATGTGGCAGGCTCTGCCTTTGGGCCCAAGTATGACCCCAACGTAGTCTTAAACTGGTGGGATGGTTCCCGAAGACCATGGGTGGCCAACAACAAATCTGTTTATGACCAATTGTTTAAAACAGGTTCACAACAAACGGCCAATGTGTCGCTAAGTTCAGGAGGAGAAAAAGGATCCATCCGTTTTTCCTATACCAATATGAGGTATACCCCCATTTATCCAGGAGCTAAGTACACCAAGAATACTTTCAGTCTTAATACCTCTTATGACATAAATGATAATATCTCCTTGAAGTATGTCAGCAACCTGTTCACTACAAGCAACCTAAACTCTTCTTACGAGGGGTCCTTCGATGCACAAGGGGCCACTTCAAGCTTGGGTGCTTATTCCAGTGATATCGATGTTGATCTATTGCGAAGCTATTTGGTGACCGACAACGGCTTTAATTATTTTGCCAACCCAGAAAGACGAAGCAACTTTATTTCAAATGGTAGATCATCTGTGGTAAACACTTTGTGAGACTGGACCCAGAACGTTTCAGATTTTAGCCGTTTGCACAGTCTGCAATCCCTTACCTTGGATTTGACCTTCAACGATAATCTGAGTGCTTCCATTTTAGGTGGATTGGATTACACCACTGAACGCAACATGTACAAAGGGAAACTGCAAGACCCTGATTTGATTGGTCCAAACAGTGGCTCTGTATTTAGGGATACCAATAGGATCATTAGAAAGACCTACGGACAGGCCACCTTTAACTACGACTACACTTGGAACGACTTTGGTTTCAACGGATTTGTGGGTGGTGTCATCAGAAGCAACTATTTTGAGACTAAGGGAGCCGAGAAAATTGGTGGATTTGTAATTCCTAACTTCTTCTCTTTCTCAAACCTTCCTTCTGGAGTACAGCCACAATATGTTTATGACAATGGGGAGGATATCCTTTATAGCCTCTTGGGATCATTCCAGGTGGATTGGGACGATCAAATTTACGTAGAGGCACAAGCCCGTCAGGATTGGTCTTCTATCTTGCCTCCCGGAAACAACAGTTATTTCTATCCTGGAGCAAGTGCCACTTGGATCGCTTCCAATTCATTTGACCTTCCCGAGGCCATTCAGTTCTTAAAGGTTAGAACCTCTTGGGCCGATGTAGGTAGACCAGGTCCGTTGTATTTCAGTAACGTAAACCTTGGGGTCTCTGCATCTGGAGGTGGATTTATCTTGACTCCGCCAAACGACCTTCCCCCCATTGATGACAACTTTGTTCCCAACCTAAAACCAGAGCGTAAACGCGAATACGAAGTAGGTCTTGAAGGATACTTCTTCAGAGGCAGGAGATTGGGGATTGATTTTTCCTATTACCACGCCAATACCTATGATCAAATCATGAAGGTGGCAGCACCTCCTGGATTGGGTGTAGATAACATCCGAATCAACGCTGGTGATGTGGAAAACAAAGGATGGGAACTTGCCCTAAGAACCAAACCCGTTATGGGCAAGGATTTTCAGTGGGATGTGGATATGACCTTCGCATCGAGCAAGACCAAAGTAAGAAGACTTGATGGAGACATTACTTCTTTGTCTCTTTGGAGCAGAAATGGTTTAAATGCCGTTGCCGAAGTGGGTGGCGAATACGGACTTATTGTCCAGCAGAGTGGAAACTACCGCTATATCAACCCATCGGACGATAGTGACCCCAACAACGGGGAGCTTGTTGTGGACAGCAACGGTCAACGCTACGCCTATTCAACCCGAAGCAACAAGAAGGTTGGAAAGTTGTTGCCAGATGTGACCGGTGGATTATTCACTAGGTTCAACTACAAAAACTTCGGACTGGTAGTGAACATGGATTACTCCTTTGGAGCCACTTTCATCAACGAAGCGGAAACCTATATGATGGCCGCAGGGGTGCTCAACGAAAGTTTGGCTTACCGTGATGCTGCGAGTGGAGGTATTCCCTACTACTTGAACGGTGAAGGTCAAAAAGTGGCCGGCACCAACCCCAGTGGAGCAACATATAATGATGGTGTTCTATTGAACGGTGTCCGTGCAGATGGCACACCCAATACCCAAGTGGTATCTGCCGAAGAATATTATGGATCTTCTTACTTTTCAAACGGTTTCTTCCCTGAAGACAGACTGTTTAAAAGCGATTATATAGCCTTGCGGAACATTGCTTTGGATTACAGACTCCCAGACCTTTCAGATAAGATAGGGTTACGAGATGTAGTACTTTCCGTTTTCGCGAACAACGTTGCCTACATCTATAAGGCCGCCCCCAACACCATCCCAGAATCCACAAACGGTACAGGATGGGCACAGGGTTCTTACGGAACTACGGCACTGCCATCGCAACGTTCAATAGGATTGTCAATAAAGGCTAAGCTTTAATCAAAAAACATAACTATGAAAAATTCAGTAATTAAAACCCTACTTTCCCTGCTTCTAGTATTTGGGGCAAACGGATGTCAAAGTGAACTGGAGGAACTTTACCAAGATCCCGATGGCTTTTCCAAAACCCAAGCGGACAAGGCAGGTGTTAGTATCATAGCAGGTTATTTTACCTCACAATTGACCCGCGGCTTTTTGCTTCGGGGAGATTATGGATCCGCTTATCACCAATTAAGGAGTGGGTCACGTATCATGGGAACCGGTGTTCAATTGTATTACACCACCAATGCTTACGGATTTGCCTATACCCTATATGATGTGGAAAACGATTGGGGTTCCAATTCATTCAACAGAACGGTGTTCAACAACATCAACAGTCCATGGATCAAGCAGGTACTATGGGGACAAAAGGAATTCAACAAGATTCCGGAAGACCAAAGAACCCAGTCAGACGTACTTTACATGAGATTATTGCATGTATTGAAAGCCTATGGCTACCAAAGGGCTATAGATCTTTACGACGAGGTTCCTTATTTCCAAACCGGTTCTGCTGGGGCTTTGGATGGTGAAAAGGCCGAATATTTGGGTCAGGAGGAAATCTATCCTATCATCATTGAAGAGTTGAAGGAGATTGAAGAATATTTGGCCAATTTAACACTGGACGATGCCACACAAACCTCTTTTCAACAACAGGATGTAATCTTCAGCGGTGATATTACCCAATGGAGAAAGTACATCAACTCATTGAGGCTCCGTTGGGCCATGAACATCAGCGAAGTGATGCCCAATATTACCTCAACGGTAATTTCGGAATTGAGTGGAAAACCTATGCTTGATCAGGCTACCGATGTAGCTGGATTGGCTGACATAGCCATCGTGGAGCCTTACCGTCTTCAGGTGGAACTGGGTATTACAAGAGCTTTCAGGGAGCGTGCCGATGAGGCCCGTGCCCCAAAAAGATTCTTGCATGATGTAATGCACTGCATTCCAGAAGAGAAAAGTATCGTGGTAAACGGAGAGACCCTTTATTACTTTGACAGCGATAACTCGGAAGAAGGTTTGGCAAACGGCACGGTAGACCCAAGGGTTGCCTATTTGTTCTCCAAAGACATTTTGGGCAGATATGTAGGTGCAGAGACAAGTTTTGATGATGGAAGTGATCCCAATAGCTATTTCAGTAAAGCCATGAGAGGGTACTATATCAACCATCCCATCATGACAGATTTGGCCGTTACTGAAATTACCTTTGGCGCCGCTGGAAATGAGCATACCATTAAATTAAATGATGAAGCCACAGCAGACCTAACAAAGAGAGAGGCATTTCTTTTGGATGCTTTTAGAACCTTTTGTGGTCAATATCTGGACATTGGTTGGGTAATCGGTTCTGATAGAAACATGATCTCAGAATACAATGTACGTCCACAGTTTAACTTTGATATACGCTATCCTACCCTTCACGCAGTGGAAACCGAACTTTCATTGGCGGAAGCTGCCGTAAGGGGACTCGGTTCTGTTACCGGTAGTGCGCGTGAACACTACAAAAAAGCTATCGAGCTGTCCTGTAGGTATTGGTATCAAATGAATACGGCAAACGCCTACTCCAAGCAGACAACACCATCTTTCCCAAGTAATATGGACCAGTCCAGGATAGATCGTGACCGTCCGGAAGTGGAGTATAACGAAAGTGCATATGCCGAATATGAAGCGCAACGTTTTGACGGATTGACCGACGAGGAAAAAGTAAGGTCCATCTTCAACCAATTGCAGTTGCACTACAACATGTTCAATTTTGAAACACCGTATACAGCTGCCCGTCGTTTGATCAGTTACCTAGGTGATAACCCAGGGTCTCCGTATGAGGTATTCCAATGGAAGGAAAGGTTCTTGTATGACCCAAGTATTCAGGCAACTGACCCTGAGAATTGGTCAAGAATCAGTCAGCATGACGATTACAACCTCCCTATTTGGTTTACTGGTCGTCAAACGAAGTGGAAAAATGTTTTGGAATAAGATTATTAACCCTTTAACCTAAAAGAAATGAAAAGAATATTGTTATTAGTATTCTCCTTGACCATATTTATTTCCTGTAGCAAAGATGACAGCGCCTCTATTATTGGTAACGCAAGTGCCGACGGTGGGAATGTTGTTTCGGGAATCACAGTAAAACTCTACAACGAAAGTGCCTCTTTGGTAGAAAGTACCACCACCAGTAGTGAAGGTGATTTTTCCTTTACCGGGCTGGAAGCCGGCAACTACTATGTAGGGGCAACAGTGACCATTGATGGTAATGTCTGGGACACAGGAAATACACCACAGCTGGTTTATGTAAGTGATGAAATCGTTAAAGAGGTAGCCTTAACATTGAACCAAAAATAAGAACCTTACCAAGTGATCATCTTGGATAAAATGTAAATCCATTGTAAACAATGGATGGGTAATGATTTGTTTTGAGTTAGTATAGTCGCGGGATGGCCGACCTATTTAGGTCGGCTTTCCTTTTTTATACCCTTAGGTTTTTACTAAGAACAGATATTCTATTTGCCTAATACCGTCCAAAAACAATTTGGATGCAAAAAAAACAACGTTGTGGGCAAATTTTGTATTAGCCGTAGAATTCAAATAAGCCTACTTTAACAGGTGTTTTTTACCTTTAAACCTGTTGAAGTCAAAACCAACCAAACACCTAGAAATAGATACAATGAACAGAAGAAAATTTGTAAAGCAAAAACTGATGGCCACCACTGCATTGGGATTAGGAGCAACTGGTCTTGGGCTAGCAGCTGAAAAATCCAGTGCTTTGCCATTACAAACCAATTTTAAGCTAAAATATGCTCCCCACTTGGGCATGTTCAAGAACCATGCAGGGGATGACCCCATAGATCAACTCAACTTTATGGCCGACCAAGGGTTTACTGCCTTTGAAGACAATGGAATGAAGGGGAGGTCTATTCAAACCCAGGAAAAGATGGCCAGCACTATGGCCAAACGTAATATGACCATGGGCGTTTTTGTAGCTCATGAAATTTATTGGAAAGAACCCAATCTAGCCAATGGCGACTCAGCTCTATTAGAAAAATTCCTAAAGGAAATTCAAGAAAGCGTTGAGGTGGCCAAGCGGGTAAATGCCAAATGGATGACGGTGGTACCGGGACATATAGCTCCCCGTTTGAATATGGCTTATCAGACCACCAACGTAGTAGAAGCCCTGAAAAGAGCTTCGGATATTTTGGAGCCCCATGGCTTGACATTGGTCTTGGAGCCCTTAAACTTTAGGGACCATCCAGGTTTGTTCCTATCTGAAAGTCCTCAGGCCTATGCCGTTTGTAAATCGGTGAACAGTCCATCTTGTAAGATTCTTTTTGATATCTACCATCAGCAAATCCAAGAAGGAAACCTCATCCCCAACATTGATGCCTGTTGGAATGAAATTGCATATTTCCAAGTGGGTGACAATCCAGGAAGAAATGAGCCTACTACTGGGGAAATCAATTACAAAAATGTCTTCAAACATATCCATTCCAAAGGATTCAAAGGAGTTTTGGGCATGGAACACGGCAATTCCAAACAAGGTAAGGAAGGAGAATTGGCCGTAATTGAAGCATATAAGGTCAGTGATACTTTTTGAAGCAAGAATAAATGAGTGTAAAAAAATATTTTATACCAGTGCTGCTGGTTGTTTGCATTAAAATAGGTCATTCACAAAATTTCAAGCCATACACGCAGGAACTTGAAGGAACCGAACTGAGCATAGATATGGTTGCCATTCCTGAAGGTACATTCCTGTTGGGGAGCCCAGAAGGAGAAATAGGAAGGCAAGCGGATGAAGGTCCACAAAAAAAGGTGGAGATTGATGGCTTTTGGATGTCGAAATTTGAAGTGACATGGGAATTGTACAATCTTTTCCTACAGCGCAGCATAGATCATATTGAGGTGAAAAACAAAGGAAAAGATATTGATATAGAGGTAGATGGGGTAACCGGTGCGACCATCCCATATGTGGATATGAGCTTGGGCATGGGCACAGGGTCAGGTCTTCCTGTGGGGAATGTAACCCAATTGGCCGCCTCCAAGTTCTGCGAATGGTTATCCGCCAAAACCGGGCACTTCTATAGGCTTCCCACGGAAGCAGAATGGGAATACGCAGCTAGGGCCGGAAGCAATGACCCCTATTTCTTTGAAGGTGAAGATTTGCAGGAATATGCATGGTATTCGGAAAATAGCGAAGACTCATATCATCCGGTGGGCGAAAAAAAGCCAAATCCTTGGGGATTGTACGATATTTATGGCAATGTGGCCGAATGGACGTTAGATCAATATAATCCTGACGCCTATCAAGAAAAGGGAATTCATGTTCAACCCACAAAATCTGAATACCCTGTAGTGGTTAGAGGAGGATCTTTTAAAGATGAAGCCGTAAGTTTGAGAAGTGCTTCACGCCAAGCATCAAAACCTTTGTGGAAACAGCGCGACCCCCAATTTCCAAGAAGCAAATGGTGGTATACCGATGCTCCATTTGTAGGGTTTAGAATTGTACGCTCCATGACACCTCCGTCATCGGAAGATCAAACCAATTATTGGATTAATAAAAATTAACGAATCATTCGAATAAAACACCAGAGAAATGAAAACTAAAAAGACCAGCCAAGAATCCAGAAGGGATTTTGTAAAGGGGACCGCCCTACTCTCCACCGGATTGCTATTGCCAACCATGGAAATTGGGGCCATGGCCAATGTGTTCAATGAAAAAAAATTGAAACTTGCCTTAGTGGGCTGTGGCGGTAGAGGTACCGGAGCTGCCAACCAAGCCTTGGAAGCCGATGATCATATTGAACTGGTTGCCATGGCCGATGCCTTTGAAGACCGATTGAACAGTAGCCTTGGCAGCTTAAGCGAAAAATACCAGGGTACTGGCAAGGTAAACGTAAAAGAAAGTAATAAGTTCTATGGGTTCGATGCCTATAAAAAAGCCATTGACTTGGCCGATGTAGTCATTTTGGCCACACCTCCAGGTTTTAGACCCTACCACTTTGCCTATGCCATAGAAAATGGCAAGCACGTTTTTATGGAAAAGCCTGTGGCCACTGATGCCCCAGGGATTAGAAAAGTATTGGAGACCGCAAAATTGGCCGAAGAAAAAAAACTCAACGTTGTCGTTGGACTTCAGCGCAGGTACCAAGAAAATTATTTGAACACCTTGGCCAAGATAAAGGCTGGGGATATTGGTAAAATTGTATCCGGTCAAGTTTATTGGAACAGTGCAGGTGTGTGGGTACGCCCTCGGGAAGCTGGACAAAGCGAATTGGAGTACCAGATGCGCAATTGGTATTATTTTAATTGGTTGTGCGGCGACCATATTTTGGAGCAGCACATCCATAATATTGACGTGGCCAATTGGTTTATAGGTGAGTATCCTATTTCTGCACAGGGCATGGGAGGTAGATTGGTACGAAACGGTATAGATCACGGTGAAATCTTTGATCATCATTTTGTGGAGTTCACTTATCCCAGCGGAGCCGTTGTAGCCAGCCAATGTCGCCATCAGCCCAATACCATGAACAGGGTTGGTGAAGTTTTTCAGGGAACCAAGGGCTCTGTGAACACCAGTGATGCCGGAACCGCAAAGCTCTATGATCTATCTGGAAATGAAATCCAGACCATTTCCAACTCGGAAGGACACAATCCCTACCAAGAGGAACACAACCAACTTTTTGCTTCCATCCGAAACAAGGGCGTTATCAATAACGCCGAATATGGGGCCAAAAGTTCGATGAGCGCCATTTTAGGACGGATGGCCACCTATAGTGGAAAAGTAATCAACTGGGACGATGCCATCAATTCGGAACTAAGATTGGTCCCCGAAGAAATGACTTGGAATTCCGAACCCCCAACCAAACCCAATTCAGAAGGAAGATATTCCATTCCAATTCCCGGGAAGACTGTTGTGTTTTAAGCCAGTTAAGAGAATGGTTTTAATACGAAAGAGCCCCTAAAGGGGCTCTTTTTTCTTGATGATGTAAAAAACTTATTCCATCGACTTTATGTAAGCCTCCAGCTTTTCGAAGAACTTGATTTCCGCCAAAAACTGCCAATCGAAATTCAAGGATTGGTTGGCCAAATGCACATGATGGTCTTGGTCCAAAATATAGTTTTCAGGTTTATGCAATATTCTTGTCTTACCATATACATTTTCAAACTCTTTACGCAATTCCATAAAAACATCCCGTTGGGCCAAAACATCCTGTAATCCTTTTTTTCTTTCTTCAACAGATTGTAACACATCCACCTTTGCCAGTTCCACCACCAGATTTGCCGAAAAGACCACCAAATCGACAACCTCTTTGTAAACTTCCAAGGTATACGTATTCCGATCGGCAACTTGAACAAGTGAATCCAAAATCCCTCGCACCTCTTTTGCCATGGTGGAGATTTCCTTTGCATTGGTTATTCTTTCTGCATTGGCTTTGGTCCATTCTCCAGGGTTGTTTACTTCTGGCAAATCCATGACTCCTTTCTCCATGGGAGATTCCATGGTTTTTAAGTAATTGCGTTGATTCCCTTTGAGCAAAATATTTTTCCACTTGGCCACTGGGGCTTCCAACTTATCTATAAAAGCGAACCTCCCATTCATGGCCGTATCACCAAAATATCGAAAACGAAAGACATCTTTGAACTCCTGTTTTGTAAGGTTGTCCCCGGCCCATGCATATTCCGCAAATGCCAATATGCCCCTCTTGTATAATTCAAAGTGGGGCGAATCATCATCCCAAAGCGTCAATAATAATCCGTTCAATCCATTATCGATGGAGCTTAGGGCAAAACTGCGTATATTCCCAATGTTACTTTCATTCTGCGGCATTAAAACCCATCTTGTTTGGCCTGCTGTGGCTCCAATCGCCTTTAGTCCATTATCTTCAAACCATTTCATGGCCCGTTTGTTACCATATATCTCAGGAGACATATAGTTCCATCTCATATAGATGGTGTTTCTTGGAAAATCATCCAAAAACTGGTTCAATTCGGTCTCTTTAACAGTCCAAAGACTATCTACCTGTTCCTTGGTATATTCATCTGAATGCATGGTGCCATATAAACCCACTTCCTTGAACAACATATCATCCCACATAATCGGGATACGGCTCTGTTCCTCGGCAAATTGGGAAACCTTGTCCAACCATTCCAACTGAAGGTCCAAACTTGACCTACCACTGTTTCCTCCCGTGGTATGTACTTCATCTCCTCCCAAATGCAAGTATTTACCATATGGGAATGCTTCCAGGGCATCACGGTACAAATCAAACTGGACTTCATAGGTTTCATCCAACAAAGGATTGAATGCCCAATCACTTTCAGGTTTGTCCCTTAAGTGTTCAAACTCTTTATGTTTAAGAATAAACGATGCATGACCCAACCCTTGCACCAATGGACTGATCTTAATATTGCGCTTAAAGGCATAATCACTGATTTCTTTCCACTGTTCTTTTGTCAGGGCATCTTCCGATGCCACTGTAGGTCTTCTGGTATATTTAAGTTTATCCTCTATCTCAATGATGATGGCATTGATTTTATAGCTTGCGAGTTCATCAATCAATTTTAAATAGTAATCATACTTTTCAAGATGATGTTTCACATCCAAATGAATTGGCCTATAGGCCAACTTGGGCGCATCAATGATTTTACAGATAGGTAAGTTGACATTTTGATCTTTGGCATCCTGAACAATCTGCTCCAAAGTTTTCATTCCGTAAAAAGCACCAGCTTCATCCTTTGCTTCGATCTGAATATTTTTTTCATCAATGGTAAGGCTATAACCCTCTGCTCCTGTTTCCAAATTTTTATTTATGCTGATGGTTACATCAGCTCCATCATTTTGTTGCATTAAACCAAGCTGTCCATCAATTTGCAATTCTGTGTCGAAAGTTTTCCAATAGGTTTGTACACTTTCGGGAGCTATATCGCTTACTCCTGAAATTTCAAAGGAATCCGGAGAAGGTAAAATGTGAAACTCTCCCAGAGCAGTGGATTTTTCGCCGCAGGCAACTATTAACATGGCAATCAGGCAATACCAAATACTGTACTTCATTTTAGAAAAGGGTTTACTCAAATTATAAAATTGAAAGATTTCGTAGATTTTAAAGCATTAAAATAATGTATTCAAAAGAAAATAACTTATTTAATCTTTGTTTTAAAACTACACAATATCATGAAGATGGTGAAACTTTTATTGAAATTTCTGTAAATAAGTAGTACTCTTACAACGATTTCCCTTGAAAAAAGAAAAGAATCAATATTTATTTTATCCTCTATTTTTGGATTTTCCTATTACTGATACTTGGAACAATCTCTTTGCCCATGGTAAGGGTTGAATAGTTGCCGACTTCCAATTCTTGTGGTGATTCTCCCTGCCATTCGCTTGTTTTCCCCTTTATCGTAACCGTACCTGTCTTGGGATCTATGGTCATAAAAGCAAATAAGGAGTCTTTGTACGGGCAGGTGTATGAAATCCAAGGATACGCTTCATGTATTTCTTCAGAATAGCTTTGGTGCCTGTAATCTTTCCCTACCCACAAATAGGAAGCAGAGTTCAAATGTACGTAAGGTATCCCCTCTTTTTCCAAAAGCATATCAATGTGGGTATGTCCATTAATGGCAAATAAAATCTTTTCTTTGGCAGCAGTAAGAATGTTTTGGATTTCATCGGCATTGTCAATTTCCGCGGGCCCTAGTAGTGGCTGATGTGAAACAATGACCACAGGACCATTCAAGGTTTTCAACTGCTCTACCAACCATGACTGCTGTTCCTTTCCAATATAGGATGCATACCCTCCCGTATGTATGGATGACCCTTTTTCGTTGCCATCCAAAATAATGAAATGGATGCCTTTTATTTCTTTCACATAGTACCGTCCCGGCATGCCCCAATAAGATAAGCATTGGTCCGTGGTATATCCTGCATCGGTATCGTGGTTACCAATTACGTGTAAGGACTGTTCATGGGCCTCATTAAAGAGCTGTATCACTTCTTTGTTCTTTTCGCCGGGATAGGCAAAATCTCCCAATTGCATAATGGCATCGGGCTGTTGTATCCTTACTTCTTCAACAAAAGCTTGCATCCTTTGCAATCCATCGTGCATAATATCTTGATGCAAGTCGGTAATCAAACCAATTCTTATAGGGCCTGATGCATCTTTAAAAGCGGACCATGCCATGTTGGGCAAGGAAAAAGCCATGCAGGATATGGTTGTGCCCTTTATAAATTTTCTACGATCCATATATTTAAATTGTTCGTTTTTTTCATCTGGGTATCTCAACCTCCTACTCCAATTTTCACCAAAAAAAGCTTTCTTAATTTACTAACACTAGTGGGCACCAAACTTCCATTGGACTAATTTGATTGTGCCTTTGAAAATTGTTTATAAGGACACCCATCCGTAAAAGTGCCCGGCTCCGCTCTTACCATTTACTTCTTCTCATCAACTCTCGGGCCAATGGGTTTCAAGGCCCTGAGTCCTAATCCAGTCTTGGAATTCACCAAGTAGATTTCTCTGTTCGCGAACTGCTCGGGGAGGTACATTTTTCCGTTGGGCAAAGGCCATCAACATTCCAACGGCCTCTCCTATACTCCACTCCACGGGATGCAATCGAAAGCAACCATTGGTAATGTGGGTGGTACCGATATTTTTATTGGCCGGAAGCAAATTGTTCATTCGTTGGGGAAGCAATGCGCCCAGAGGAATCTGGAATGGCAATGATCCAAAGTCCACATAATTGATTCCCTGATTGCTGGGGTGCAAATCAATATGATAGTATCCGGTCCCTACGGCATCATAAAAATCTGCGGAGGTTTTTCCTGCTTCATCCCCTGCCACCATACGGCGGTTCTCAGCACCAACATGCTCCTCCAATACGGTAAACTCAGCTTTGATTCTTCTGGCTTCCCGGATGTAGGGATATTTGGCCATGCCGTCTTCGGTTCCCATTACATCCCCTCGAAGTCGCAAACCGGGCCATCCTTGTCCTCCGTCAGGTCGTGGAGCTTCTGTCTGCAACCAGTAAAACAAAGAAAGGTTCAGTTGTCTCGCTCCATCCACGTGTTTTTGAAATTCTTCCTCACTTACATCAATTAGATTACCCATAAAGTAGTCGTTTTGCGGCCAGTTGACAACCGTGATATCCCCATCATACGTACCAGATACAAAATTGGCTTTGCTAATGAGTCTGCGATACAACCAAAGGTTGAGCATTTCTCCGGTTTTCTTTCCTTCGGGATGGAACCCCAAATTTTTGGGTTTCAACGTTCTGGGATCGGAATAATTCAACTCCAGTAATTTTCCAGCCCAAGGCGTATCCATTTGAGGCTCATAGTTGCTCCAAAAATCATAATCCTTTGGCCGATCGATAATATTGTTGACTCCGGGTTGGTAATCCATCGCAAAGCACAAGGTAAATGCTTGATTGTTTTTGGGATTGGCCACTTCTGGAGCGTGCAATTCCCCAGTCTGACCTTTGGATTCCGTTCCGGTAACATACTCGGTACCCGTGAGCGGAAGCAGGTCTCCACATTCGGTGGCATCTATAAAATAAGGGGCATGAAGAACCAAAGCATCTCCATTTTTCAGATTCTTAGCCTGAATGGACTTTACCTCATCCCCAGAGACATCGGCCGCTTCTATTTTATGTTCAGTCAGAAGTGTGAGTTTACCTGTACTGATAAAAGGTAATAGCATTTCTGTTAAAACCTCTACAGTTACCCTGGGTTCATGACAAATTCGTGAGACTGAACCATCCCCCGGATTCAAATGGGGACGATTTCTTGCATCGGCCGTAAGTGGATAATTCCGTTTATAATAATCCCTAATTCGATTTCGGTATTCGCGATAAGAGGCAGGAGCTCCGTGGGTTTCTATCCAATTATGTTCGTCCGGGGGTACTCCTTGTTGGGATACTTGACCGCCTATCCAATCGGTCTCCTCGGTTAGAATAACTTTGAGCCCGTTTCTACAAGCTGCCAAAGCGGCTGCAAAGCCTCCCAATCCACCCCCGGCAATAACCACATCGGCCTTTAATTCCTTCGTAGTTGTTGTAAAAGCATAACCTTTCTTGGGTGATTTTGCATGGGAAACCATAGGTCCTGCCAGTAATATGCCGCTAGTTCCGGCAGAAACCGAGGACAAAAAATTCCGTCTCTTCATATTTCGTTTTAAGTGGGATTATATGTCCTACGAAATATACTTAAAAAATACCCTTTTGGGAAATTTGTGGTATCCCGGTTTAGGTTAAATCAATTGGATGGCGGGAGTACGGTTATGCTTGAAAAGACCCGATATTAAGACACAAAAAAGCCTGAGACTTTTATCTCAGGCTTATCAAACTCAAACTTGTAGTTAGTAGTGACCGCGGGAGGATTCGAACCCCCAACCCTCAGAGCCGAAATCTGATATTCTATCCAGTTGAACTACGCGGCCTTGGTTATTATGAACTTAATTTTGCTTTTACAATGTTTGAAATGGTCTTCCCGTCTGCCTGACCGGCCAATTCCTTGGAAACAATACCCATTACCTTGCCCATATCCTGCATTCCCGAAGCACCAATGGAATCTATGGTCTGTACCACCACTTTTTCTATTTCCTCTTCCGAAAGTTGTTCCGGCAAGAACTTTTCAATAATGGCGGCTTGTGCCAACTCGGGTTCAGCCAAATCTTCCCGACCTTTTTCCTTAAAAATGGCTGCACTGTCCTTACGTTGCTTTACCAACTTTTGGACCAACTTCACTTCTTCCTCTTCGGAAAGCTCGGAACCAGCTCCTTTATCTGTTTTTGCCAACAAAATTGCCGATTTAATGGCTCGCAATGATTCCAGGGCAACAGTGTCCTTGGCCTTCATTGCAGCCTTCATTTCTGTCATCACCTTTTCTTGCAAATCCATTTGAACTTATTTTGGGCTGCGAAGATAAAAAATAAACCCGAAAGTCTATTAACTTCCGGGTTCATGATTTCCATTAAAAATGGATTTCAATTTTAAACACTACTAATCAACATTATCGTGCAAAAATGAGTTGTTGGAACGCAATTGTAAATCATCGTTGCTATCCTCACCCAATGTAGTCCTAGATACTTTTTGTTCCTTTGGAACATCGTTCAGGTCTACCCCTTGTCTTTTATAAGCGGGCTGTTTCTCTATTTCATCTATACTGTTCCGGTTGTTTTGGAACTTATAGTTGAAATTCTTCAATTTTCTCCTACGCTCGTCCGCACGGTCTTTTAAAAGGTCACTGATAGAACTGTTAAAAGGATCTATATTACCAGAGTTGTCTTCCTCGGCCTTGGCCTCTACTTTAATGGTTTTCTTTTCAAAAACCAGTTCGTTTTCCATAAGCTTGGGCTCATGCGTTTCAGCTTTGGATTTGGCTCCGGTCAACTTGGTTTCCAATTCCATGTATTCTTCCAAATTGTACCTTGTCTCTCCTTGGTTTTTGTATTCCAGAACAGGTTTTACCTCTACATATTCATTTACGTCCATATCCTTTACATCATCACCCAAATCAAACGTAATGGTATGTTCTTTTTCGTCTTCTTCTTGAACGGGATTGTTCAGTGGCATGTCGAAACTTAGGGCAAACTGGTCTTCGCTTTCTTTTTCCTTGACTTTTGGCGACACCACTTCTGGATCTATAACCTCTATTTCGTTAATAATATTTTTTGCTTCAATGATGATAAAATCATCATCTACATTTTCTGGGACCACTTCGTCATAGAACACATTGAAGTTTCTGATATAGCTTGTTGTTGGGATAAGGTCCATTTCCTGAGTTTTGGGCTTTACCTCCTCTTCTTCTTCCACTTCCAAAGTATGTTTCACCAATGTAGGTTCTGGTTCAATTGGTGCTTTTAGAATCTTCACCTCCTGTACCGATGTAGCCTCAGGCGTTAACTCCTGTTCTGCAATCTGTTCATCCTCCAAGGTATAGAATACTTTCTTGGACTCGGTGTTGACAATATCATCCTGTTGGTCCACATTAAATCCCGTGGCAATGACGGTAACGGCAATGGAATCACCTAAATTCTCATCTTCACCAACACCCATAATGATATTGGCTCCATGACCGGCTTCAATTTGGATATGATCATTGATTTCCCCAATTTCATCAATGGTGATTTCCTGTGAGCCGGAAACAATGAGCAACAATACATTCTTGGCCCCGGTAATCTTGTTATCGTTCAACAAGGGTGAATCCAAGGCTTTCATAATGGCCTCGCTTGCCCTACCAGACCCGGCGGCCATGGCCGACCCCATAATGGCGGTCCCACTGTTGGAAAGCACTGTCTTGGCATCCCTAAGGTCAATGTTTTGTGTGTAGTGATGTGTTATAACCTCCGCAATACCCCTTGCCGCAGTGGCCAACACTTCATCCGCTTTGGAAAAACCGGCTTTAAACCCAAGATTACCGTATACTTCACGAAGTTTGTTATTGTTGATCACAATCAACGAATCCACATTGGCCCGTAACTTTTCTATCCCCAATTGAGCTTGTTTGTTACGCATGGCTCCTTCAAACTGAAAGGGAATGGTAACAATGCCCACGGTAAGTATATCCATTTCCTTGGCCAATTTGGCAATGACGGGAGCAGCTCCAGTACCGGTTCCTCCGCCCATTCCCGCAGTGATAAAGGCCATTTTTGTGGTATGCTCCAACATACCCTTGATATCTTCCATACTCTCTAAGGCAGCCTGTTCCCCAACTTCAGGGTTGGCTCCAGCCCCAAGTCCTTCTGTAAGGGACACACCCAATTGAATTTTATTGGGCACGGAACTGTTCTGCAACGCTTGGGAATCGGTATTGCAGATTACAAAATCCACTCCGTTGATACCGGCCTGGAACATGTGGTTGATGGCATTGCTGCCTCCTCCACCAACTCCAATTACCTTGATTACGTTGCTCTTGTTCTTGGGCAAATCAAAAGCGATGTTGTCAAATTCAGTGTTCTTACTCATGACAGTTGTGTTTCTTTATGGGGTTATTATTCTGCGTTGTCCAAAAAGTCCTTTAATTTCTCGGACCATTTATCAAAAATGGATTTTCGTTCCTTGTGCGATGACACATTTCCGGTGCCCGCCATTTGTTCTTGTCCAACCAAAACCTTCTCCTCTTCGTGGGCCTCTCCCATCTCAACCTCAACTGGTCTTGTCTTGGATTCCAGTGCTTTCATCAACAATCCTACCGCTGTGGCATATAGTGGACTTGCCACTTCCTCATCGGAATCTCCGGCCAAATGCTCATTGGGATATCCGATTCGGGTATCCATTCCAGTTATGTATTCCACCAATTGCTTCAAGTGCTTTAATTGGCTTCCACCACCAGTTAGCACAATACCGGCAATTAGTTTTTTCTTTTGTTCTTCGTGTCCGTAGTTTTTTATCTCCACGTACACTTGTTCTATAATCTCAACCACCCTTGCATGGATAATTTTGGAAAGGTTTTTCAGGGTGATTTCCTTTGGTTCGCGACCGCGAAGTCCTGGAATGGAAACAATTTCGTTGTCCTTGTTCTCTCCGGGCCATGCCGAACCAAACTTTATCTTTAACAGCTCGGCCTGTTTTTCTATTATGGAACAGCCTTCCTTAATGTCTTCAGTGATAACGTTCCCACCAAAAGGAATCACAGAGGTATGACGGATAATCCCATCCTTAAAAATGGCTAAATCAGTGGTTCCACCACCTATATCCAATAGTGCGACACCAGCTTCCTTTTCTTCTTGGCTCAGAACAGCTTCTGCAGAAGCCAAAGGCTCCAACGTAATATTGCCCAATTCCAATCCTGAGCTTTTAATACATCTTCCAATGTTTTTGATGGAGGACACCTGACCTACGACCACATGGAAATTAGCCTCCAAACGGCCACCATACATTCCTCGGGGTTCTTTAATTTCAGATTGCCCGTCCACTTTATACTCTTGGGGCAGTACATGAATAATTTCTTCCCCAGGAAGCATAACCAATTTGTAAACTTGGTTGCAAAGCTTGTCCAAATCATCATTATTGATGACCTCTTCGGAATTTGGTCGTGTAATGTAATCGCTATGTTGAAGGCTACGGATATGTTGCCCGGCAATTCCTGCCACAACCGAACCGATTTTAACTCCTGAATTGACTTCTGCTTGCTCCACGGCTTGTTGAATTGAGGAAATGGTCTGCGTGATGTTGTTTACCACACCCCGGTGCACTCCCAAGCTTTTGGATTTTCCCATACCCAAAACCTCAATTTTCCCATACTCATTTTCCCTTCCAATGATTGCTACGATCTTGGTAGTTCCAATGTCCAAACCAACTGAATAATTACCCTGTGCCATATCTTAAATTTTGGTACAAACCACTTGATTGCTGAATTCTAAACTCACTATTGCATAATTTTCCAAGGAATTGTCCTTGGTCGCCTTGGCATAAAAAGCCATGAAATTTTTAAACTTCTCGTTCAGATTGTCCACTCCCCCAAGGTTCACCACAAAGTTTTCCATACGAAACCTTAATTGGTATTTTCCTTCGGACTCAATATGTATTCCGATGACATTTTTCCGGAGAAAATCGTCTTCGTTGATATAGTTCAATATCACATAGGCATCCTCTAGGGTCTTTCCCGTAATCTCACCAGTGATTATGGGCACCCTTGCTGAATGATGCTTTGAGAGCGGCATGCGTTTCCCCAAATCATCCAAATAAAATTTGGAGATTCCCTCCACTCTACCAATCGGTTTACGCTGAACAATCTTAGAGATAAGCTCTCCGTTCACAGTAAGATAGACTTGGGCGTTTTTCACCATATCGTCAGATAGAATTACCTCCTCTATGGTATTCAAAACTAATTGTTCTTTAGGCCTATTTTTTACAGGACCGTAATTTTGTATTAACAATTTATTAACTGCGTCTTCCGTAAGGTATAAGTTATTGTCGCCCAAAAACTTAATGGAAATATCGCTGACCGTTCTTTTTTTGCTGCGCACATCGGCGAAACCATAAAGGGCCACTACCGATACGGACAGGAATGCCAATTTTATGTAATTCCAATTAACTCGCATAGGCCAATTCTTTTTTGATCTTGGGCACTTCCAATCCTATATCTCCGGCTCCAATGGTAACCAAGACCCCTGTTTTACATTTTTTTATTTCATGAATCATATTTGATTTTGAAATCAATTTTTTATTCGGATTCGCAATCTTTTCCAACAGCCAAGTAGAAGTTACCCCAGGAAGAGGTTCTTCACGAGCAGGGTAGATATCCAACAACAAAATCTCATCAAATTGGGAAAGACTCGCCGCAAAATCATCCACAAAGTCCTTGGTCCTTGAGAAAAGATGTGGCTGAAATATGGCCGTTACCTTTTCTTCTGGGTGCATTTCCCGTATCGCTTGGTGAACAGCATCGATTTCTGTGGGATGGTGCGCATAATCATCTATAAAAACAAAGTCTTTTTCTTTTATCTGATAGGAAAATCTTCGTTGCACTCCCTTAAAACTTTCCAATGCCTTGGCCAACTGTTGTGGCGAACAACCTGTCTGTGCCGCCATGGCAAAAGCAGCCAAAGCATTAAGCAGATTGTGCCTTCCCGGTTTATTGAATGTTACGTTCTCAATAACTTCAGAAGGCGTCAACAAGCTGAATAAATAACTACCTTGTTCTGTCCTGATATTCTCTATACAATAATCCGACCCATCTTCAATTCCGTAGGTAGTTCCTTCCATAGGAAGTCCTTGACGGACAAAGAGCCTTCCACCCGTTTTAATTTGACCTGCGAATGTCCTAAAAGAATCTTCCAGCTGTTCCTTGGTCCCATAAATATCCAAATGATCGGCATCCATGGAAGTTATACAGGCCACATTGGGGAACAATTGTAAAAAGGAACGGTCAAATTCATCGGCTTCCACCACAGAATATTCGGTTCCGTCCAACACAAAATTGCTGTCAAAGTCTTCAGAAACACCTCCCAAAAATGCCGTAAAGGGCAAGCCACATTCCCGTAGTAAATGGGCCAAAATGCAGGATGTGGTGGTCTTTCCGTGTGTACCTGCAACCGCTAGGCAAAAAGTATCCTTGGTAATGATTCCCAATACTTCGGAGCGCTTCTTAATCTCAAAGCCATTGTTTTTGTAAAACTGCAGCTCCGAATGATTTTTGGGCACCGCAGGGGTATACACCACAAGAGTCCCTTTTTGCTTGAAGTTTTCAGGGATAACCTCTACGTTGTCCTCAAAATGCACAGGAATACCTTTTTCCACCAATCCGTCGGTAATAGGGGTCGATGTACGATCGTATCCGGCCACATCCTTTCCAATAAAGTGGAAATATCGGGCCAAGGCGGACATACCTATACCTCCGATTCCGATAAAATAGACGCTATGGATATCCTTTACATTCATTTTTCAAATTTGTCAGTTCGAGCGCAGTAGAGAACAGCAATTACCTCTCGACTCCGCTCGAGGTGACATACTTTATTTATTTGTTCTTTCAATTGCAATCTCACTTCTTCAACAACTTTTCAATTTCATCAACAATATTTTCCGTAGCCTTTGGCATGGCCAATTTTTTAATATTGATCCCCAGTTTTAGCTGCATTTCTTCTGAATCCAACAGACCCGAGAATGCGTTTTCAAATGTGCTATCCAGTTCATCCTCTTTGAGCATGATGGCCGCATCTTTTGCCGCCAACGCCTTTGCATTTTGGGTCTGATGGTCCTCAGCCACATTGGGCGATGGAATAAAGACCACCGGTTTTCCTACCAAGCATAGCTCTGATACTGAACCGGCACCCGCCCGGGAAATGATAACATCTCCCATGGTGTAGGCCAAATCCATCCGATTGACAAAAGCCAACACTTTAACTCTATCGGAATCGTACTTTTTATACTCCTCATAGTACAACTTCCCGCATTGCCAGAGTACCTGCAACCCTCTTTTTTCAAAGAAACCGAGTTCCTTTTCAATCAATTGATTGATGCGACGCGCACCTAAACTGCCCCCCAGCACCAAAACCGTTTTTTTCTGGGCGTCCAATCCAAAGAAAGTACCAGCTTCATCTTTGGTTGATTTTAAATCCACCAAATCCATTCGGATGGGGTTCCCGGTCTTCACAATCTTTTCCTTTGGAAAAAACCGCTCCATGCCATCGTAGGCAACGCATATTTTTTTGGCCTTCCCTGCCAATAGTTTGTTGGTGATCCCCGCGAAGGAATTCTGTTCTTGCAACACACAGGGAACACCTGAGCTTTCAGCCATTCTTAACAATGGTCCGCTCGCAAACCCCCCAGTACCTATGGCCACATGGGGTTTAAATTGCTTCACTATTTTGCGTGCTGTCAACAAACTACTTATCAGTTTAAAGGGAAACATGAGATTCTTCAATGTCAGTTTCCTCTGTATTCCACTTATCCACAAGCCTTTAATTTCGTATCCGGCCTGCGGCACTTTTTCCATTTCCATTTTATCCTTGGCACCCACGAACAAAAATTCCGCATTGGGATGCCTTTTTTTTAGCTCATTGGCTATGGCTATGGCCGGATAAATGTGGCCGCCCGTTCCTCCTCCAGAAAGTATAAACCTATATCTGTCCACTCAATACTTCTAAAGGGTTGGTCTCATCTATATCATAGGATTGCTCCTCTAAGTTCTCTTTCTTGTTGCTTGCACTCAACACTATGCCAATCGCCATACAGGTCATCCAAATGGACGTACCCCCCATACTAATCAGGGGCAAGGGCTGACCCGTTACCGGAAACAACTGTACCACTACGGCCATATTGATAAAGGCCTGAAAAACAATGGGCAATCCAACGCCTATCACCAGCAATTTTGAAAACACCGTCTTGGCCGAATGGGCCACCACCACTATCCTAAACAATAGCAACAAATAGAAAAACAACAAAGCTCCACCTCCCAACAGTCCATATTCTTCAATAATGATGGCAAAAATGAAATCCGAAGTACTTTGGGACAGCATGTTCTTCATAACACTTTTACCTGCGCCTTTGCCCACAACTCCACCTTCTGCAATGGCAATCTGGGCCAAGGTCAACTGATGCAAATCATCTTTATCCGCCTTTTCAGGATGCATAAAAGTCTCAATCCTGGATTTCCATGTGCCTGCCCGTTGCGGCAAGGCTTCGGGAGCCTTGAACAGCACAAAAAGGAACATTCCCGCCAGTACGATTCCAGTGCCCACCATGGCAAACAAATATTTTAGGGGATATCCGCCTAAAAAACACAGCACCAACACCAAAAAACAGATGATGGCCGCGGTTGAAAAGTTTTCGGGCAGTATCAACAATACCACCAAGGCTGTGGGCAACCACAAGGGTAGAATACTTTCCTTAAAAGTTATTTTGGTGTCCTTAATCTTAGTTAAGTATCTCGCAATCCAAATCATAAGCACCACCGACGCCAAGGTCGATGTCTGGAAATTGACCCCAACGAACGGTATCTTAATCCAGCGATTTGCGGTAACTCCTCCAATTTCAGTCTCCACTGTAAGCGTGTAGCCCAACAGAATCAATACAATAGGCATGGCGATAATGGAAAGTCCTTTGAAATAGTGTGTTGGCACGCGATGCACTCCATAAATAATACCAAATCCCAAAAACAACAACACGGCATGCTTTACCAAGTGACCAAAGGTGGTTCCATCGCCATTTACATATACCAAATTGGTACTGGCACTATAAACCGGCAAAAATGAGAAAAGGGCCAACAGGGCCACTACACCCCAAATGGCTTTATCTCCTTTCAAATTTTTGAACACGGTTTTCACGGTTTACAGGTTTTTTACGGTTTCCTTGAATTGATTTCCTCGATCTTCATAATTTTCAAACAAATCGAAACTGGCACAGGCCGGAGACAACAACACGGCATCTCCACGCTCAGCAATCTTATAGGCCACCTTTACGGCCTCTTCCATGGAGTAGGTCTCCACCATAAGATCAATGACATTGCCAAAAGCCGACTTCAGCTTGGAGTTGTCCATTCCCAAACAGACAATGGCCTTCACCTTTTCCCGGACCAAAGGCATCAATTCGGAATAATCGTTGCCCTTGTCCACTCCACCTACGATCCAAACAATGGGCCGCTTTATGCCATCAAGGGCATAGTAGGTGGCATTCACATTGGTGGCCTTGGAGTCGTTGATGTATTCCACATGATTGATCTTCAACACCTTCTCCAACCGGTGGGGCACCCCTTGGAACGACTGGATACTCTGACGTATAGTCTCCTTCCTCACTTTTACCAATAGGGCAGCCATGCTGGCGGCCATGGTGTTCTTTACATTGTGTTGCCCTTCCAAGGCCAAAATATCTGTACTCATCTCCAAGGTTTTATGTTCTAATTTTATGTGTATCGTTTTATCTTCCAACCAAGCTCCTTCCTCTACTTTCCTTTTTAAGGAAAATGGAACCAATTTGGATCGAACGGAGTTCTTTTTAAGCCAATCTCCAATCACTTCATCATCTGCATCATAAATCAGATAATCTTTTTCATCCTGATTCATGGCGATGCGGAATTTGGAGGCGATATAATTTTCAAATTGATAATCATATCGGTCCAAATGGTCGGGGGTTATATTGGTGATTACGGCAATATGGGGTTTAAAGTCCACGATTCCATCCAGTTGAAAACTGCTGATCTCCAACACATACTGACCATAATCCTTTTCGGCCACCATTTTAGCATAGCTATCCCCAATGTTTCCAGCCATGCCTACGTTCAACCCTCCTTCTTTCAAGAGATGGTAGGTCATCATGGTGGTAGTGGTCTTTCCATTGCTTCCCGTGATTCCAATTAAGGTCGCATCCGTATATTTTGAAGCGAATTCAATCTCCGAAATCACCGGAATCCCTTTTGCCACCAATTGTTTCACCAAGGGCACCTTGTCCGGAATCCCAGGGCTTTTCATGACCATATCGGCATTCAGGATTTTGGCTTCGGTATGCTGGCCCGACTCCCATTCAATCTCAAAATGTTCAAGAACTTTTTTATAGGTTTCCTTTATTTCGCCTTTATCCGAAACAAAGACTTCAAATCCTTTTTGTTTTCCCAAAATGGCGGTTCCCACACCACTTTCTCCTCCACCCAATATCACCAAACGACCCATTTATCGAATCTTTAAGGTGACAATGGTCACGATGGCGAGCAAAATCCCTATAATCCAAAACCGGGTGACTATTTTGCTCTCGTGATACATTTTTTTCTGATAGTGATGGTGCAAGGGCGCCATCAGGAATATGCGTTTTCCCTCACCATATTTCCGCTTCGTATGCTTAAAATATCCTACCTGCAACATGACCGATAGGGATTCGGCAAAGAAGATTCCGCACAAAATGGGAATCAACAGTTCTTTTCGCACTATGATGGCAATTACGGCAATGACCCCACCAATGGTGAGGCTTCCCGTATCTCCCATAAACACTTGTGCCGGATAGGCGTTGTACCATAAAAACCCGACCAAGGCCCCTACGAATGCCGCGATGAACACGACCAACTCCCCTGCCCTAGGCAAATAGAAAATATCCAAGTAGTTGGAGAATTGCACATTGCCTGAAACCCAGGCAAAAATCCCGAGGGTTAGTACAATGATGGCCGAAGACCCTGCCGCCAACCCATCTATTCCATCAGTTAGGTTGGCTCCATTGGACACTGCCGTAACGATAAGAATCACAACCGGAATAAATATGATCCAGGCATATTGCTCCATACCTTCACCCGCCCATGTAATCAAATCTGCATAATCCAATTCATTGTCTTTGAAAAAGGGGACATTGGTACGGACCGCCTTGGTTTCTTCACCAAACACCTTTTCCACTCTAAAATTCTCATTGATTTGGGTAGTGTCTTTTTCTTTAATGGTCACTCCTGGATGAAAATAAAGGACCGTACCTACAATCAATCCCAACACCACTTGGCCTATGACCTTAAATCTTCCCTTAAGTCCTTTCTTGTCTTTTTTGAATATTTTGATGTAATCATCCACAAAGCCAATAATGCCCATCCAAACGGTGGTAACAATCAATAGGATGATATAGATGTTCTTGATATCGGCAAACAGCAACACAGGAAGCAGGGTTGAAATTATGATGATAACCCCTCCCATGGTTGGTGTTCCGGCCTTTTGCTTCTGGCCTTCCAATCCTAAATCACGGACGGTCTCCCCAATTTGTTGTTTTTGAAGAAACAGAATAATGCGTTTTCCATAGACCATTGCTATCAAAAGAGAGAGCAAGACCGACATGGCCGCACGAAAAGTGTAGAACTGAAAAAGTCCTGCTCCTGGCAGTTGGTATTGTTTCTCTAAGTATTCAAACAAATAATATAGCATGGACTACAAACTAATTTTGGCTATCCAAAGCCTCTTTAACTTCTTTAAAATCATCAAAATCTACCCTGACACCATTGGTCTCCTGATAGGTTTCGTGTCCTTTTCCGGCCACAAGGATTATATCGTTGGCCACCGCAAGCTTGCAAGCCGTTCTTATGGCCTGTCTCCGGTTTTCAATGGACAGTATTTTTTTGGTGTTCTGGGCCTCAACCCCAGATTCCATATCGGCAATGATGGCCTCTGGGGATTCCGTTCTCGGATTGTCCGAGGTAAAAATGGCCTGATTGCTCATTTCGGATGCGATATGACCCATAACCGGACGCTTAGACTTATCACGGTCACCACCACACCCCACTACGGTGATGACGTTTTCATTTCCAGTCCTCAATGCATTGATCGTAATCAACACATTTTTTAGTGCGTCCGGAGTATGGGCATAATCAACAATTGCCGTTATTTTATTTTTTGATATGTAGTATTGAAACCTTCCATCCACATTTTCCAACTCGCTCATCAAGCGCAAGGTTTCTATTCTTTCCAAGCCCAAAATATCCGCAGTGGCATAAATGGCCAACAGATTGTAGGCATTGAAATCCCCTATTAATTTGGACCACAGTTCATTGTCTTCCAGTTTCAACAACTGCCCATTGAACTGTTTTTCCAAAATCTGGGCCCTATAATCTGCATAGGATTTTAAGGCGTAGGTATATTTTTTGGCCTTGGTATTCTGTAACATGACCAACCCATTCTTATCATCAATATTCACCAATGCGAAGGCACTCTTTGGAAGGCCATCGAACAATTTTTTCTTGGTATCCCGATATTCAGCAAAGGTTTTATGGTAATCCAAATGATCATGTGAAAGATTGGTGAAAATGGCACCTGCAAAATGGAGTCCTTCAGCTCTTTTTTGATGGATACCATGAGAGCTGACTTCCATAAAACAGAACTCCACACCAATACTATTCATCTGGGATAGATACTTATTAATGGTAATCACATCTGGCGTAGTGTGGCTTGTAGCATGCTCGGCATCGTCCACCATAACTTTGATAGTGGAAATAAGCCCTACCTTGAATCCCGCTTTTTTGAACAAATTATACAGCAAAGTACTTACCGTGGTCTTTCCATTGGTACCCGTTACCCCTACCAACTTTAGGTTTTTGGAAGGGTTATCAAAAAAATTGGCAGCCATGATGGCCAATGCACTATTGCAATCAGACACCTTACTATAAGTGACCCCATTGATCAATAACTCTGGAAGCTCCTCACACACGATGGCTTTTGCTCCTGAATCAACTGCTTTCTGGATATACTCATGGCCATCTGTAATGGTTCCCCTAACCGCCACAAAGACATCATCCATTTCTACCTTCCTAGAGTCAAAATGGATTTGGTTCACCAATACGTTGGTGTCGCCACTTACCGCTGAAAGGCTTACTCCATATAATATGTCCTTCAACAACTTCATGAAAGTTCGAGTACTATTTTTTTAACTTGCTTGATATCTGTGCCTTGCTCAATGGATTGCCCTTTCACCTTTCCATTGCCATGTACCTCCACTTCCAGTCCCAAATTTTCCAATAAGGAAACTGCGTCCATCCCACTCATTCCCTTCACATTGGGTATGGTGCTGTATTTTTTTTGTGCTTGGGCGTAATACTGTTGGTATTTTTCATCCAGTATTTTATGATCTGGGATATTCTCATCCACCTCATCTACCAATGGAGAAATTGCATGTATTTTTTGTGCCATCGACTTAAACACTGGTCCCGACACATCTGCACCATAATACCCAACACTCTTATCGGGCTCGTGAATGATCACAATACAGGAATATTTTGGATTTTCTGCCGGAAAATATCCTGCAAACGTTGAGATATAGGCCAACTTGTCTGGGTCCTTGGTCTCGTAGTTTTTCTGACAGGTTCCCGTCTTTCCGGCCATGGAAAAGTTTTTGGAGTACAGTTTATGCCCTGTTCCATAATCTTTCTCGACCACATCCTTCATGAGTTGTTGCATTTTCACCACGGTCTCTTCGGAACAGATGGATGGATTCAACACTTGTCTATCAAACCTCTTGATTACCTTACTTCCTTCCCTTACTTCCTTGATCAGTCTTGGTTTTACCATTTCGCCGTCATTTGCAATGGCATTATAAAAGGCCAGGGTCTGTAAGGGAGTTAAGGATACTTCATATCCGTAGGACATCCATCCCAAAGAAATTCCAGACCACCCTTTATCCCCAGGGTATCTAATTACTGGCGCACCTTCCCCTTTGATGGGAACTCCCAATTTTTTATGAAGTCCCATATTCATTAGGCGGTTCACGAACTTTTCGGGCTGCTCTTTGTAATTTTCATTGATGATTTTGGCAAATGCGGTGTTTGATGAAACTGCAAAGGCTTTGGCGGTAGATATCTTACCATAACCTCCCCATTTGGAATCCCTTACCACCCCATCATAAATACGATACCTTCCTTTTTCCGTATCGATTACCGTACTGGTGTCTATGACCTTGTCCTCCAAAGCTGCCACCAAGGACATCAATTTAAAAGTAGAGCCCGGTTCATGGGACTCTCCAATGGCATAATTTAGTTTTTCGTAATATTTTCCTTCGGAAGTGCGACCAAGGTTTGAAATGGCCTTAACTTCTCCCGTTTTGGTTTCCATAACCACCACACAACCGTGGTCTGCTTTATATTTTTCCAACTGGGCCAAAAGTTCATGGTGGGCAATATCCTGAATGTTGATATCAATCGTAGAAACTACATCCAATCCATCTTGAGGCTCCACTATATTGTCCAAACCAACGGGTTTCCATTGACCCTTGGCAATTTTTTGTTTCAAACGCTTGCCTTCTTTTCCTCTCAAATACGGCTCTCCAAAAGCACCATCCAGTCCCACACGGGTATAGTATCCATTTTCATCCACCCTTTCATAGCCAATACTTCTGGCCGCCATTTTGCCCAAAGGATACTCCCGAACAACTCGATGTGTCTCCACAAATCCACCTTTGTATGGCCCCAATTTGAACAAAGGGAATTGCTTTATGCGTACATAATCCAGATAATCTACATTGCGGGCCACCAATTTATAACGGTTGCCGTTGGCCCTTGCCTTCCTGAACAATTGTCTATAGTAGGAAGATGGCCTATCGAACAATTTTCCCAATGAGTCGGAGAGTGCAGCCACATTGTTCTGAAAATTTTCTTCAGAAACTGTTTTGGCATCAAACCGAATCTCATATTTAGGCACAGATGCCGCCAACAGACTCCCATCTTCTGAATATAGATTTCCTCGGTTGGGTTCTATGGTGAACATTTTTTCAGTCTTGCTCAAAGCAAGTTCTTTATACTCCTCCCCTTTCACCATTTGGATATCTACCAACTTCACCACCACGGCAATGGCCAATACACAAAGTCCCCCGGCAACGAGGTACAATCTGTTCATGATATTTTTTTCAGTAATGGCCACTGGTCTTATTCTGTTGATTTAACTTTAATCTTTCTCGGTGGGTTCTCGGAGGGCACAAGCCCTTTTTCCGCCACGGTTTTTCTTAAAGTGGACTCCAATTTTAATTGTTGTACGTGGGAGCGGCCTTCCACAAATTCACTCCGAAGTTTTCGCACTTCTTCGTTCAAAGCAGCTATTTCCAGTACCTTTTTATCAGCATTATGGCTACTTGAAATCATCAAGGCAGCCAGAAAAGATGCAAACAGTAAAAACAACCAGTTCTTGGGAGCATCACCGCTTACCAAGAACTTTCCTTTTAATATGTCCAACAAACCTTTTCTCATCGTGTCCCCTATATTCTTTCCGCTATGCGGAGTTTTGCACTTCTCGCCCTATTGTTCCTTGCTATTTCTTCTGCTGATGGCACAATGAGTCCTCCCACTTTTTTTAAGGGAACCTCTATATTCCCATAAAAATCCTTTTCAGGTTCTCCTTCAAACTTTCCCGCTCTGATGAAGCGTTTCACCAATCTATCTTCCAAGGAGTGATAACTGATCATGCTCAACCTTCCTCCTTTATCCAACATATCGGGCACTTGCAACAAAAACTCCTTGAGCACCTCTATTTCTTGGTTGACTTCAATCCGGATGGCCTGATAAATTTGGGCCAGGATTTTATTTTCTTTCATCTTGGGCAGAAACCGACTCAAGACACCTTTTAATTCATCCGTAGTCTTTATCGGCGCAACAGACCGGGATGCCTCAATAGTTTTTGCAATGGCCTTTGCATTTCGCAATTCGCCATATTGAAACAGTACCGATGCTAAATCTTCAGGAGAATAGGTATTGACCACCTCGTATGCCGACAACTCGCTGTTCCGGTTCATCCGCATATCCAAATCTGCATTGAAACGAATGGAGAAACCGCGTTCAGCCTCATCAAACTGATGGGAGGAAACCCCGAAGTCTGCCAAGATTCCATCAACTTTCCGAATGCCATAGAACTTTAAAAACTGCTTGAGGTACCGAAAGTTCTGATTGATCAATTGAAACCTTTCATCATCAATGGCATTCTGCAGGGCATCCTCATCTTGATCAAATGCAAACAACTTCCCTTCCTCTCCCAGTCTTTTCAATATTTCCTTGGAGTGTCCGCCACCACCAAAGGTGACATCCACATACACCCCATCATGCTTTATGTTCAATCCGTCCACCGACTCGTGCAACAGCACTGGATTATGGTACGGACTACTCATCGTCTGCAAAGATCTCTTCCGCTAGATCGGCATAATCCTTCTCACCCTCGGCCAAGACTTTTTCGTACTTGTCCTTATCCCAAATCTCTATCTTATCGAAAACCGCATTGAGCACAACTTCTTTTTCAATTCCGGCGTAGTCCACCAAGTTTTTGGGTATCTGCAACCTTCCCGAATCCCCATCAATTGCCACTTCTTTCATACCCGCCACGAAGTTCCTCACGAAGGCATCGTACTTACGGTTGATCTTGCTCTTCTTCATAACTTTCTGCATCAAAACATCAAATTCCTGCTTGGGATACAATTCCAAACATTGCTGAAAAACAGATCGCTTGATGACAAACCCATCCTTCAAAACAGGCAATAGCTGATTCTTCAAGGAAATAGGCAGTAAAACCCTTCCTTTTGAATCTGCTTTACAATCATGTTGTCCGATGATATGGGTCACTAGAAATCAATTGGTTACTTAATACAACTCAAATATATTGATTTTATTTCCACATTTCTCCACTTAAAGACACTTTTGTTAATAAATTCCCCACTTTTTGATTAAAAGCCCACAATTTGCACCCAAATGCACTCCCAATAAAAATGCACCTTAGGTCTTCAGCTAGTGCTTGAATTAAAAAAACATGATTTAGAGATAACATAACCTGGATTTTGTGTTATATGAAATGCCTATATTTGCCCCTCGACCAACTGACTATTGATGGAAGAGCATATAATCAAGGATGGCAAATACCGATACATAGAAATGGGTGAAGGCACCCCTATGATCATCCTACATGGTCTCATGGGGGGGTTGAGCAACTTCCAAGGTGTATCCGACTATTTTCCGTCAAAGGGCTATCAGGTATTGATTCCCGAACTTCCCATTTATGAAATGCCCCTGCTTAAAACCACGGTAAAGAACTTTGCCAAGTTTTTGGAGGAGTTCATCGAGTTCAAAAAGCTTAAGGATGTAATTTTATTGGGAAATTCCCTTGGGGGACATATTGGTTTATTGCACACCAAAATGTACCCTGAAATGGTCAAGGCGCTGGTCATCACAGGCAGCTCCGGTCTCTATGAGAGTGCCATGGGCGATGGTTACCCGAAACGTGGCGATTACGAGTTTATAAAAAAGAAGGCCCAAGATGTCTTCTATGACCCCGAAGTGGCCACCAAGGAAATTGTGGACGAAGTGTTCGCCACGGTGAACGACCGCATGAAATTGGTAAAGACCCTTGCCATTGCCAAAAGCGCCATTCGACATAACATGTCCAAGGACCTTCCCCATATGGACACACCCACCTGTATTATCTGGGGTGAAAACGATACGGTAACCCCTCCCAACGTAGCCAAGGAATTCCATGAGCTACTACCCGACTCCGACCTGTTTTGGATTGAAAAATGTGGGCATGCCCCCATGATGGAACATCCAGAGGACTTTAACCGCATTCTTGAGGCTTGGTTGAAAAAGCGTAACTTCTAAGCATGAAAATTACTTCTGCGGAATTTATCATGAGCAACTCCAGTGTGGCCAAGTGCCCCAATGAACCGTTGCCCGAATATGCCTTTATTGGACGGTCCAATGTTGGAAAATCGTCCTTGATCAACATGTTGGTAGACCGCAAAGGCTTGGCCAAAACTTCAGGGAAACCCGGAAAGACACAACTCATCAACCACTTTAAGATCAACAACAATTGGTTTTTGGTGGATTTGCCCGGATATGGCTATGCAAGGGTCTCCAAAAAGGACAAAAAGACCTTTCAAAAGTATATTACCGAATATTTTCAGAAAAGAAAACAGCTGGTCTGTGGTTTTGTTTTGGTGGACATTCGACACGACCCCCAACCCATTGACCTTGAGTTTATGGAATGGCTGGGAACCAATCAGATTCCTTTTGCCATAATTTTCACCAAAGCGGACAAGCTTAAACCCAATGTGATAGAGAAACAGGCCAACACTTATCTCCAAAAGTTACTGGACAGCGCATGGGAAGAAGTCCCTCCACATTTTACCACCTCATCTTCAAACCGGATGGGACGTGAGGAACTGTTGGGATTCATTGATCAAATCAATCAGGATTTTTTCAGTAACAATTCATAGCCGTTTCCATCCATTCTCCTTATGCAAGTTCTGTAAGTCAACTTTGCCTTTTACGACTTATTTTGGATAACTGAGTATTTAATAAATCAAGAAGGTTAACACCATGAAAACCGTATTGAACAAAGCAGCCACAAGAGGCCACGCCGACCACGGTTGGCTCAACAGTCACCATACATTTAGCTTTGCAGGCTACCAAAATCCAGAGCGGATGCATTTTGGAGTACTCCGTGTTTTGAACGATGATCAGGTTGCGGCCGGAAAGGGCTTCGGCACCCACCCCCATGACAACATGGAGATCATTTCCATTCCCTTGGAAGGCGATTTGGAGCACAAGGACAGTATGGGGAACACCACTACCATCAAAGAGGGCGATGTACAGATAATGAGTGCCGGAACCGGGATTTTTCATAGCGAATACAATAAAAATGATGACAGGGACGTGAAGTTTCTCCAAATCTGGGTATTTCCCAACAAACGAAATGTGGAGCCCCGATACGACCAAATTTCCATTCGGGATATCGCCAAGGAGAATGCTTTCTATCAAGTGCTTTCACCCAACCCTAAAGACGATGGCGTTTGGGCACACCAAGACGCTTGGTTCCATTTGGGGAGATTTGAACCCAATTCCTCGGATACCTATACTTTAAAAAAGGAGGGGAATGGTGTTTACGTCTTTGTTTTGGAAGGTGAAGTTGAAATCAACGGACAGCGGTTGGAGAAACGCGATGGCTTTGGTCTATGGGAAACCAATTCTTTTGACCTTACCGCCCTAACAGATAGCAGGGTACTATTGATGGAAGTCCCCATGGCTCTTGAAGCCATAGGATAATTTACAAGACCACTTAACCACGCCCCTTTAAAGGGGCGTTTTTTATGCGTTGCTCCACCAAGGCGACCAACTCACTGGCCGTTTGAAGCTGGTTCAGTTCATCCGTGGCAATAAACACTTCCAAATCCGTATGGGTTTCCAACAAGACAATGGGAAATGTGAACTTGGCCCCAAACTTACTGGCATATTGCTTTTTGAACTCGTTTTTATGTAAAAACTCTAATTGCCCACCTCTCTCCTTTCGGAATTTTTTCCAGACCCTGTTCTCTGAAACCAAGCCATAGGTGATGTCGCAGAGGTTGCACTCATAGGTAGACGGACTAAACACCTTGTGCATGCTGTCCAAAATGGCATTTCGGGTGCCTGAATCGGCATTGTAGACCAACAAAAGTCTTGGCATTTCGCTTTTCATAGTTTAGATTCCAATGCACCTGAAAAATTGCAGGTCTTCACATTTGTCGGTATTTTGTGTTTCTTTATACAACAAACCAAGTTATGAAAAACACCGCCACCTCTATCACCCCCAATAGCTTTATCAAAACCTTATCCTTTTTGCACATGGGTATCATGGCCGGCCCAGTAGTTTTGGGCATCTTCTTTTACACCCAGGTGCAAAATCCCCATTTGGATTTTTCAGATTCGGGAGATGTGTTTTTGGCTATCATTCCCCTCATAGCCATCACCGGTATTTTTCTGGGAGGTTTTATTTTCAAGAAAATGATCGGCAGCATTCCAAAAGACCTTGGTCTACGCCAAAAACTGGCTCGGTTTCAAACTGCCAGTATCATCAAATATGCTTTTCTGGAAGGTCCTGCCTTGTTCAGCATCGTGATTTTCCAAAATACCCAAAACCTTGCCCACTCGATTATTGCCGCCTTTTTGATTTTCTATCTTTTTCTACAAAAACCTACAAAAGATAAGGTGGAACGTCATCTTGACCTTTTGGGAGAAGAAAAAGCAAAATTTAACCGATACGATCAACCTCTGAGTGAATAATTCCTATTTCAACTCCATTTTCTCGGCGAAATAATCACAAAAATCCTTCATAGTCGCCGTCATTTTTTCATCTTGGGTAGCTTTCATAAAAGTATCCGCCATGGTCATCAAGGTTTGATGGAAAAACAGCTTCATTTCATCCACCGGCATATCCTTGGTCCAAAGATCAATCTTTAAGGACTCTTTGTTCTTACTGTCCCAAACGGACAGCATCATGGCTTTGGCCTCCTCATTTTCTATACCGCCATCCTGTGCCGACCATCTGAGCTCTTCGGGAACCCTGTTCTCATCCAATCCTACCGTTAATTTTATTTCCGAAGTATGTTCTACTGCCATTTATTTTCTGGGTTTGTAATTTGATTTTTTCAATAGTTCGTCGGCCGGCATATCCAAAAGTTGTTGGAGACCAACAGAATTGTTTTCCATAAAGGCCCTCACAATCTGCCATCCCATGTAGCGACCCAATCGCCCTGGGGATTCATTGTCCAGTTCTAGACCAAATTTGGAAAAGGGTGCCGGGTCCAAAAACTTTCTATCCAATTGGGAGTCGGTACTATAGAGCAGTTCGCGCTCTACAAAATACCGCCACATCTGTTCTTCATTTGCCGTGGCCCAATCCATTTGGTCTTGGGTATATCCAATTTTTTGTGCATCCGTATTGGCTGGAAGCAATCTATCCTTTAGATATAGTTCCTTGCCATAATACACCATTCTCGAAAGAAAGCTTCTATTTCTGGGATAGTTGAGCACTTTCTTGGCAAAGGCACTGGCTACATCCGAGGCCAAGTACTGTTTATCCAATCCTGCCGAAATGTAGCGTTGGATGCCTTCATAAAAATGATGGTCCTGTCCCAAATAATTGTCCAATCCTACCAACAAAAGGGTATCTGTGAGGATAATACGGTCATTGTAGCGTACATCTGAAGTAAGGGTCACTACTTTAGGCACCACAACATTGGGAAAATAATATTTAATGTGTTTAAAAAGGGATTCCAAGCTCTCGGCTTCCTGCTCAAAACTTCCAAATGCCTTATCCACTTCCCCTGAAAGTTCAACTTGAAGGGTATCGGTCAACTTGGCCACCCATATGCTGTCCGAAAACTGCGCTGGGAACAAATATGGATATTTGGATTTTAACTTTGGGATATCCAGGGGCTTTGCTTCTGCAAACTCACGATCAAACCGAAACACTTCAAGATCAATGGGAATATTGGCAATTTCCTCCTCACGCTTATCGGTTTCCTTGCATCCCAACGTTAATAAAAGAGAACCACACAAAATGTAAAAAAGAAAGTATTTAGGCAAGCACTTCATTTTTAAGGTAGCAGGGTTTAAATTTACAGGGCACAAAGGTAATTTATTGAATCTAATTAGTACGATATGCAAACAGAAAAGGTAATAGACCATATAGTAAATTGGCTCAGGGAATATGCCACTAATGCCAAATGCAAGGGTTTTGTAATTGGTGTTTCTGGTGGAATAGACTCAGCTGTGACCTCTACCCTATGCGCCAAAACCGGGCTTGACCTTTTGTGTTTGGAGATGCCTATTCACCAAGGTGAAAATCAGGTGACCCGTGCAGATCGGCATATTGACTGGCTCATGGAAAATTTTTCCAATGTATCTCGTCAACCTGTAAACCTGACCCCTGTCTTTGACAGTCTGGTAGCTGCCTTCCCAAAGGTTGAAAACGAAGAGGAAAGGTTTATGTCCCTTGCCAACACGCGTGCACGCCTACGCATGACCACCTTATACTACTTTGCTGCTTTAGAAGGATACCTTGTGGCCGGAACAGGTAACAAAGTTGAGGATTTTGGTGTTGGCTTCTATACCAAATACGGTGATGGTGGGGTTGACCTGAGCCCAATTGCCGACCTCCTAAAAACAGAGGTCTATGAGTTGGGGCGGGTACTTGGAGTAAACCAAGATATTATGGATGCCGCTCCCACGGATGGCCTATGGGGAGATAGCCGTACCGACGAAGATCAAATTGGGGCCTCTTATCCAGAATTGGAGTGGGCCATGAAAATGGATGACCAAGGAAAAATTGCAGCTGATTTCTCTGGTAGGGAAAAAGAAGTTTTCTCCATTTATGAAAGATTCAATACGGCCAACAAGCACAAGATGATTCCCATACCTATTTGTGAGATTCCAGAACAATTAAAGTGACCTTTTGACCAAGAAAACCCAATTTAAGACGAAAAAAACCATAGAAATTCTATGGTTTTAAGAAAAAAATTACAGTTTTACGTCATCAAATTGTTATCTTGCCTGCCATACCGTGTAGGTAAATAAGTCACTAACTAACCAAATAATTGGACTAAACTCAAACCGAATGATAAAAGTATTGATTGCCGACAATCACCCGATTGTTAGGCTTGGCATCAAACAAGTGCTTGAATCCAGCCAAGATATTGAAATCATTGCCGATGTTTCTACAACATCTGAATTATTTGAGGCCCTCGCCAAGGTTACCCCAGATGTGGTGATGTTGGAAATGGACATTCCTGAAATTAACGGAATTGCCACCTTGAGGAAAATGAAGTTGGAGTTCCCTGACATTAAGACACTCATGTACAGTGGACAATCAGAAGATGTATATGCCCTTAGCACCATACGTGCCGGAGCATTTGGCTACCTGTCAAAAACAGCCGATTTGGATTACATCATCTCTGCAGTAAAAAAAGTAAGCGAAGGCAACATGTTCATCACCAATGAATTGGCCCAACGCCTTGCTTTTGATGAAGGCACACAAAAACCACGTAGGTTCTTTAGAAAGCTATCCTCCAGAGAGGTGGAAGTATTAAAGCTTTTGGCCAGTGGAAAACGTAACAAAGAGGTAGCCGAAGGGCTCAATCTAAATGAAAAAACAGTAAGCACCTACAAGGCCCGTTTAATGAAAAAGTTAAATGTGGACAACTTGGTGGATCTACTGCAACAAGCTAAAGCTTTAGAACTTTATTAAATAACCAACCCAAACAAACTAAAGCTGGTAAATCCTGGGCATTTGTCCAGGATTTTCTGTTTAGGACAACACCCTATTCAATTTGGCGTTCAACAACTTGTTCAATTGCAGGTAGTTCATGATTTCCTCTAAAACCTCACTATTGTCCCCATTGTTGCCCTCAGTATGCTCCTGCAGTTTTTGAATCCGGTTTTTGATTAGGTTGCATCGCAAGGTCAAAATGGTTTCACCTACGAGCTGTGCCACTCCGGTTTGTTTTTCTTTCGGATAGATGTCCTTTCGTTCCCAATCGTGCAAGGTGTACTGTTCCTCTTCCATTAAAATGGAGGATACTTCGGAAATGATATCTTGGTCCAATTCAGACAAAAAGGTATTCACTGCAAAATCCTCATTCTCATTCAAACTTTCAATGAGTTTGTAGTAAATGGCTCTAAACTGTTCGTTGGTAAGTTCAATTTCATCTTCCTGAAGGTCCAAATAGACTTTTTCATACACTTTGGCCTCTATAATTTCAGGCTCTAGAACCAGCTCTCCTTCTTCGTTCTCTTTCAACACCAAGTCCTCAAACTCTTGCTTCTGGTTTCCGTAGAGCAGTAGCATCTCAATAATCTTGCGCTCCAGTTCATATTGAACATCGACCTTTTCGACCACAGGGTCATTTTTAACCACTTCAAAGGCTTTCTGTTCCTGTTTGTATGCTTTATTTACCTCCGTCGCCAATTTCTTATCAATCTGGGCCAAGGTATTGTAGAGCACAGCTTCGGAAATCGCCATTATTTTGGCACACTCCTGAATATAGATTTCTTTTTTGATACGGTCTGGTATCTTACTGATACTGTTTACAATATCCCGAACTGTATCGGCCCGTTTTATAGGATCGTTGGCCGCTTCTTTTGTTAAAATGGAAGCCTTAAACTGGATAAAATCCTTGCCATTCTCCTCCAAATAGAGCACCAAATCCTCATAGGTATTGTTCTTTGCAAAACTATCAGGGTCTTCACCATCAGGAAAGGTGCAGACCTTAACATTCATGCCCTGTTCCAAAATAAGGTCTATGCCTCGCAGAGATGCGCGCAAACCTGCCGCATCGCCATCAAAAAGTACGGTAATGTTCTTGGTAAGCCTATTGATCAATCGAATCTGTTCCGGCGTAAGGGCAGTTCCACTGGAGGACACCACATTTTCAACACCCCGCTGGTACATCTGGATGACATCGGTATAGCCTTCAACCAAAAAACAATTGTCTTCCTTGGCTATGGCCTGCTTGGCAAAGTATATCCCGTAAAGTACCTTGCTCTTGTGATAAATCTCGCTTTCTGGCGAATTGAGGTACTTGGCCGCCTTTTTATCGCTGGTAAGAATACGACCGCCAAATCCCAATACCCGGCCACTCATGGAGTGTATGGGAAACATCACCCTTCCCTTGAATCTATCGAACTTCTTGGTTTCTCCGCCAGTCTGCTCCTTAACAATGGTGAGTCCAGTTTTTTCCAGAAATTCCAATTGATAACCTTCTTCCATGGCCGACTTTGTAAAAGCCTCCCACTCATCCAAACTATATCCCAGTCCAAACTTCCTTATGGTCTCATCGGTAAAACCGCGCTCCTTAAAATAGCTGAGCCCTATGGCTTTTCCTGGTTCACTTTCCCAAAGGGTTTTGGTAAAATATTTTTGTGCGTATTCCGAGACCAGATACATGCTCTCCCGTTCATTGGCCTGTTCTTTTTGTTCATCGGTCTGCTCGGTCTCCTCTATTTCAATATTATATTTTTTGGCCAAGTACTTAATGGCTTCAGGGTAGGTAAAATGTTCGTGCTCCATGAGAAAGGCCACCACATTGCCCCCTTTGCCACTACTGAAATCTTTCCAAATTTGCTTTACGGGACTGACCATAAAACTTGGGGTGCGTTCATCCGTAAAGGGGCTCAATCCCTTAAAATTGGACCCTGATTTCTTCAACTGTACAAAATCCCCAATCACTTCCTCTACCCGGGAAGTTTCATATACCTGATCTATGGTGGTTTTTGAAATCAATGGAATTACTCTTTGCAGCCTTTAAAGGTAGCTAAAAAACAATTTTTCGATGAATTGCGCCCAAAGATTTCGTATCTTATAAGTATCAGGTAACCTCTGTGTTCCCAATGAACCCTAAAACACTACTTTCATATTTATAAACCGTCATGAAACATTACCATTTTGACACTCTCTCCGAGGCTGTGAATACCTTGAGTCAAGAAGGGTACAAAGAAGATTTTGAGGCTGAAGACGATTGTATCAGGGCACTATATTCCAAAAAAGAATACCAGCCCAACGAGCTTATCATCTTGGCTTCGTATCGTTTTGAAGGCATGACCAACCCTAGTGACCAAGCCACGGTTTTTGCCATTAAGGCCAACGATGGTGTGCTGGGCACCATGGTTATGTCCAACAGTGCAGAACACAATCAAAATGTGGATTTGATCCAAAAAATTCCTTCCAATAGACAATAAGCCCTATCCAAAAAACTGACCAAGAGCAGAGGGCTGGTACAATAACCATCCGGTTAAACTAAACCTACTTTTATGGGCTTCCAGTACGGCGTGGGGCACCTTGGCGCTTTTAAACATGACACATCTGCCCGCAATGGGCTCCACTAAAAACGATTCATTGTCGTTTTCAAAAATTTCCAGTTCACCCCCATCTCCTTTTTGCCAACCTTCATTGAGATAGATCACCACGGAGATCATCCGGTTATTCCGATTTTCAAATTGATCTAAATGCTTATCGTAATGTCCCCCGGATGGATAGTGGGCCAAATGGAATTCGTATCCGGAAAGACTTAAAAAACAATAGCGGTTGAACATGTGAATCACCTCATCGACCAGGTTCCAAAGTTCTTGGATATTGGCATCTCTTTTTCTATCCAACCAATAGGTAAAATCGCCCCGAACATTATTGTCAACATGCTTGTCCATATCCGTGCCAATGCCGGCCTCCTTAAAAACAGGAAGCTTATCAAGAAAAAAAGACCGGATTTCGGCATAGAGATCATCCCGAAGAAAATGATCAATAATCACATAATCCTTATCAGAGATATCATCCATCCAGGACAACCAATTCTCTATACTATGATAGGCTTTCAACTTTTTTCAAAATGTGTGCGAATGTAGAAAATATTTAAAAGCGTAGTTTTATTTTATTTGGTAAGGTATTTGATTTTCTTTTCAGGTCATCCCCAGAAAACAGTTTATCATGAAAAATACGATTCCAATTCTCATATTCATACTAATCAACCAAGATCTACAGGCCCAAAAGGTGTTCCAAACCAACGCTGAATACAAGGCAGACATAACAGTGGTCGAAGTTGACCAAGAATATAAAGCCGATCTTTTGGTTTATAAAGTAGATCGGGACTACAAAGCAAGTGGTAATGAAGGGCGTTGGTTTTTTACGGATAGGGAGTACCAGGCCGACTTTGCCATTTTCTTTGTGGAAAGGGAATATCAGGCAGATATAAAGGTGTTCATTGTTGATTCGGGTTATAAGGCAGGTTGGCGTGAAGAATCGTTAAAAAATGAAATTGAACGACTGATTAACGAGTAATGCAAACGTGGTATCTTTGCGGTGTAAAATGTATTGTATGATTCTTTTCTTCGGAACAAAACCTGGAAAAAAAGAGACCAAAATATTAAGGAATGTTACCTGTACACATTGTCAGCAAACAGGAACTCTTACAGCTGTTCAGCAATCCAATAAAGCCCATATATTTTGGATTTCCGTTTTTACCATAAACAATACCAGTTATGTAGAGTGCTCGCACTGCAAACGGATCTATTACAAAGAAGAGTTTACCCCAGAGATGGAACAAGCATTGATTTCTTCAAGATAGAGGCTCTTGGAAAATCGTGTAAAGCTTATTTTTATCATTCTCGACTGCGCTCGAACTGACAACTGAATGAATTTGAGTTTGAGTTTGAACTTGTCCTCTGTTATGAACACTACTTTTTACGGTCCACTACGTAGTTCACCATCAAGGTGAGGGATGCTTTGTAATCTGAATCAGGGTAATTGTCCAACAAAGCAAGGGCTTGGTCCTTAAACTCCAACATTTTTTCCACGGCATATTCCAGACCGCCCATTTCCTTCACGTAGGCGATGACTTCTTTTACCCTTTTCTTATCCTTGTTGTGTTTTTTGATGGAATTGATCAGCCAACTTTTTTTCTCCTTATTACTTTGATTAAGCGCATAGATTAAAGGAAGGGTCATTTTTTGTTCCTTGATATCGATACCTGTGGGTTTTCCAATTTTTTCCGCACCGTAATCAAAGAGATCATCTTTTATCTGGAACGCCATTCCACATAACTCCCCAAACTTTCGGAAAGTTTCCACCTCTTCGGAATCGGGGCGGACGGAACAGGCTCCCATACTGCAGCAAGCCGCGATCAAGGTGGCCGTCTTTTGCCGTATGATATCGTAATAAACCTCTTCTGTAATATCCAAAAGTCGAGCTTTCTCAATTTGTAAAAGCTCTCCTTCACTCATATCCCGAACCGCATTGGAAATAATATGAAGTAAATCGTAATCCTTGTTTTCCAAGGCCACCAAAAGTCCTTTAGAAAACAGGAAATCGCCTACCAAAACGGCAATTTTGTTCTTCCATAAGGCATTGATGGAGAAAAACCCGCGCCTTTTATTGCTATCGTCCACCACATCATCATGGACCAAACTGGCCGTGTGGATCAACTCGATGATGGATGCACCACAATAGGTCCTTTCATTGACTTCGCCATTGAGCAATTTAGCGGTAAGAAACACGAACATGGGCCGCATCTGCTTGCCCTTTCGGTTAACAATGTAATAGGTAATCCTATTGAACAAAGCTACTTTGGACGACATGGATTTCAGAAACTTCTCCTCAAAAAGTTCCATTTCGTCTTCAATAGGCTCCCTAATCTGAGAAACGATTTTCAACGCGTTGGGTTTGGCTAATTTATTTTAAAACCCTAAAAGTAGCGAAAATGCGAGAGTTGGTCATAGGATGATGCAAGTTTTAGGACAGATGAACCAAATGCTCGATAATTGGTTGCGTATGGTTAATGGTTTTTAGTTCATCGTTATTGGGTGGTCGCTTCTTCAACTTTGAACATTGAGCTTGAGTATTGAACTTGGGTTTGGGTAAAAGGTGAAGGGTAAAAGGTGAAGGGTGAAGGGTGAAGGGTGAAGGGTGAAGGGTGAAAAATATAGTTTACTGAAAATTGGCCATTGTTAATTTATTATTGCTTATTCGCCAACTGTCCACAAGCGGCATCAATATCCTTTCCTCTTGACCGGCGTACGGTAACGGTAATTCCATTTTTCTCCAAGGTACGCTGGTACATATCCACTGCGGCCCTTGAAGCTTGTTGAAATTCGCCATCATCAATGGGGTTGTATTCAATCAGGTTGACTTTAGACGGGGCGAACCTGCAAAACTTGACCAAGGCATCGGCAGCTTCTTGGGTATCGTTAATTCCCTCCCAGACCACATACTCATAGGTAATCCTACTTTTGGTCTTACCGTACCAATATTCCAAAGCCTCTCTTAAATCGGCCAAAGAAAATGTGGCATTGAAGGGCATTATGGAAGTTCGAACCTCATCAATGGCGGAATGCAGGGAAACCGCCAAGCCAAACTTCACCTCCTCATCAGCCATTTTCTTAATCATCTTGGGAACCCCCGATGTGGAAACCGTAATTCTTTTTGGGGACATGCCCAATCCTTCAGGTGAAGTAATCATGTCTATGGCCTTCAACACATTGTTGTAGTTCATAAGTGGTTCTCCCATTCCCATAAAGACAATATTGCTCAGGGGTCGATCAAAATACAATCGACTTTCATTATCTATAGCCACCACTTGATCATAGATTTCATCGGGATTGAGGTTTCGCATGCGCTTCATCCGTGCCGTAGCACAGAACCTACAGTCCAAACTACATCCTACCTGACTGGATACACAGGCTGTGGTTCGGGTTTCCGTAGGAATAAGTACTGATTCCACAATCAAGCCATCATGGAGGCGCACCGCATTTTTTATGGTTCCGTCCGAGCTTCGTTGCATTTGGTCTACCCTGATGTGATTGATCACAAAGTGCTCTTCCAGCATTTGCCGGGTTTCTTTGGAAACATTGGTCATGGCCTCAAAGGTGTGCGCCGATTTCTGCCAGAGCCACTCATACACCTGATTGCCCCGGAAAGCTTTATCGCCACGTTCCACGAAAAAATTCCGCAGTTGTTCCTTGGTCAAGGCCCGTATGTCTTTCTTCTTTGTTTCCACAGTTTAAAGATAATCAAGAAAAAAATCCCGCTGGTTGTTGAACCAAACGGGATTCTTATCTATTTTAAGTTTTATCCTAAAGGATAAGCATGGCATCTCCGTAAGAGTAAAAACGGTACCCTTCCAAAATGGCCTGCTTGTATGCTTTCTTTATCAGGTCATGACCTGCAAACGCAGATACCATCATCAACAAGGTCGACTTTGGCAAATGGAAGTTGGTGATCATGCAATTGGCTATACTAAAATCGTAAGGGGGGAAAATGAACTTGTTGGTCCATCCCTCAAAAGTATTGAGCGTGTGCTCAGATGAAACCGCACTCTCCAAGGCCCGCATTACCGTAGTCCCCACGGCACAGACTTTTCTCTTGTCGTCCTTGGCCGAATTTACCACTTCGGTAGCCTTTTCATCGATGACCAACTCCTCGCTGTCCATTTTGTGCTTGGACAAATCCTCCACCTCAACCGGGTTGAAGGTTCCCAGACCAACGTGAAGGGTCACTTCGGCAAAATCGATTCCCTTAATTTCCAAACGTTTCAACAAGTGCTTGGAAAAGTGCAATCCAGCTGTAGGGGCCGCAACGGCCCCTTCATATTTGGCATATATGGTCTGGTATCTTTCCTCATCCTGTGGCTCAACATTTCTTTTGATGTATTTGGGAAGTGGTGTTTCTCCCAATTCACGGAGTTTTCTCCTGAAATCGGTATAGGAACCATCATACAAAAAGCGCAACGTTCTCCCTCTGGAAGTTGTATTGTCGATGACCTCTGCCACCAAACTTTCATCCTCGCCAAAATAAAGTTTGTTCCCAATTCGGATTTTCCTGGCCGGGTCTACCAGAACATCCCACAACCTTTGTTCTTGATTAAGCTCTCTGAGCAAAAAAACTTCAATACGGGCACCGGTCTTCTCTTTGTTTCCATAAAGTCGTGCAGGAAAGACCTTGGTATTGTTCAGGACCATTACATCACCTTCATCAAAATAATCGATTAGGTCCTTAAACATTTTATGTTCAATTTTTCCAGTGTCCCTATGAACTACCATCAGTTTGGATTCATCCCTGTTTTCAGCAGGATATTCGGCCAATAATTCCTTGGGTAGTTCAAAGTTGAAGTTTGATAATTTCATTTAAGCTTTTTTTCGATTTTTTTAAGAGCGGCAAATATACAACCTCACCATAGGGGATGTCAAGTAATTTGGTGATTAAATGCCCATTACAGTTCGGCAACCCCAAAACCTAGGGTACCTAGGTCGTTCCAAAAATCTGGATAGGATTTGGAAACCACCTCGGCATCATTGACCTTAAAGGAAGTTTTAACCGCCAAGGGACCAAAGGCCATGGCCATTCTGTGATCGTTGTACGTATCTACCGCCACACCCGATTTCAGACTTGATGTAGGTTGCAATGTTAGGCTCTCGGCATCAATATCCACTTTTGCACCAAACTTGGACAGTTCGGTTTGCATGGCAGCCAAACGGTCGGTCTCTTTTATGGGGAGGGTATGCAATCCCGTAAGATGGCAACCCATTCCCAACCCCAAACAAGTAACAGATATGGTTTGGGCTGTATCGGGCGCATTGGACAGATCGTATTCTACATGTTGAGGGATTTCATCCGAGGTTTTTGTCAAGGTAATGGTATGGTCACCAAAGGTTGTCTCCACCCCAAAATCTTTATAGATTTTAGCCATAACACTATCACCTTGGAGTGAGTTCTTTTTGTAGGACGACAATTGGATTTTCGTCCCCACTTCACAAAGCGCCACAATGCTGTAAAAATAACTGGCCGAACTCCAGTCCGATTCCACCACAAGAGTGGTATCCTGAACCATATCCTTTGGTTCTACCTTAATCGTGTTTCCCTCAAAGGACGTGGTGACACCTATCTGTTCCAAAAGAGACAAGGTCATTTTGATGTAGGGCACGGAAGTGATCTTTCCCACAAGATTCAACTCCAATCCATTTTTTAGGCTGGGTGCAATCAAAAGCAGGGATGAAATGTACTGACTACTGATGTTGGCTGGCAAGGAAACCTTGTCCTTTTCCAATTTTTTCCCAGATATTTTTATGGGAGGATATCCTTCTTCCTGCACATATTCAATACTCGCCCCCAGACTTCTCAGAGCTTCTACCAAAACCTTGATGGGACGCTCCTGCATACGCTGGGAACCTGTCAATATGACTTCTTTGCCTTCTTGCGAAGCAAAATAGCCCGTTAAAAACCGCATTGCGGTGCCTGCATGGTGGATATCCACTTCCCCACTAACCTTCTTCAACCCTTTTTGCATGACTTCACCGTCATCAGAATTGGAAAGGTTTTCAATCCTTACATTGGGAAAAAGGGCCTGAAGCAACAAAGATCGGTTGGTCTCGCTTTTAGAACCTGTAATCTGAATGGTTTTTTGAAGTTTTCTGTCTTTTGGGGTGCTAAGTTGAAGTCTCAAAACTGCTTTGGTTTGAATGAATCTCCAAAGCTAGAAAAAACGTACCTAATGGCCGTTTAGCCACGCAACTTTATTTAAGCTTTTTGTTGTTTTGATGACGATCGTGATCCCGCTTGGTCTTTAACTCCAGTTTTTTATCAAAAGCTTCTTGAAGATCTATTCCAGTTTGGTTGGCCAAGCAGAGTACCACAAAAAGCACATCGGCCAATTCTTCTCCAAGATCCTTGGCCTTGTCGGATTCTTTTTCGCTCTGTTCCCCATAGCGTCGGGCAATAATCCGGGCCACCTCCCCTACTTCTTCCGTAAGTTGGGCCATATTGGTGAGCTCATTAAAATAACGAACCCCATGGTTCTTGATCCATTCGTCTACGGCTAGTTGGGCGTTCTGTATATTCACAATGATGTTGTTTAGGTTACCAAATATTCTTGCACAAATTTAATACGCTCTGGACTAATCTTGTAATTTTTCCAGCACCAAGTAGCTTTGGTTCTAAATATTTACGTGTTCTAATCAAATTCTTGACAAAACCACCTTCTCCGACTCTTTTTCAACCACTTGCCGATAAAATTCCTTCAGTCCCAAATAATAACTTGGAGGAAAAATAGCTGTATTCATTCTCATTTCCACACGAACATTAATAAAGTTTTGATTAGTGGAAATGTTGTATTTAAATTGCCCCAAATTATCTGGGAGTACCATGGCAAAGGGCTCTGGCAAGTGCTCTACTTTATATCCTTCTGGAATGTTTATGGTAATCAAGTATTTATCTTCCCAAGGAAATCCATAATCTATCGGATATTCCCTTTTTTCTGATTTGAACGGATTCTCACCCATGGCAAGGTGAAACATGGGAGAGAGATATAATTTCCCTGAAATGGATTCAAATGCGTCTTCTTTGTAAAAGTTAAAATTCTGCACTATCGGTTTATCCAAATTTAGATTGTTCTGCATATTGTACTCAGAAATTTCAATATCCCCCATTTCTTTTTCCAAATTCCCAAGAAACGATTCCTCTGTTCCTTTGTTATATCGGTTTCTAAAAACAAGTGCGTTGTGATTGGTATACTGTTGCCTACACTTGGCTTCCATAGATCCGTCTTCATTAAGTTCAACCGTCATAGTTATGGCATCCATAGAGCTTTTCTTGGGCATCAGGTCAATTTCTTCAGAATTCCCATTTTCAGAAATCATTCTTCCATACCAATTCAATGTCCTGGTAGGCAATATATCCATGGTACTAAAGGCATTGGTCGCATCAAACAAATGATATTCCCCATTTATTTTGCTGACAGCTACCACGTAGTTATACCCCTGCAGGGTTGGGAAAAGTGGAATACCATTGTCCCGCGTGCTCACCAAGACAGGATATGCAGGAACATTGGCATGGTTGAGCATTGATACCAACATTAGGTTTATGTCGGCACAGTTTCCTGTTCCTTCTTTGTACGCCTTTTTGGTGCCCTCGTCCGAAGTGTATCCCACAAAGGAGTTCCATTTGACCTTCTCCTTAACAAATGCCAATATCCTTTTGGCCTTTTCATGTGGGTCACTTGCTCCCTGCAAGACCATATTTAGTTCTTCTTCAAAATAATTGCTTTTTTTCATTTCGTCTCCAAAAGAACTGTACTCGTAAACTGTCTTTGCCACATCATCCCATGTTTTGGAATAAACATCATAGGTGGATCCGGGGATTTCCAAGGATTTTATCTCAAAAGTAACTCCAGACCTGAAATTGATTATGTTGGATACAAAGCTTTCATTCTTTAAAGCGGGTATATCCTGTAGGTTATAAGAAACCTTTGTCACCTCCATACCCAAGCTTGCATCCCTATTTTGATCTACTTTTGGCGCCAGAAGAAGAAACCCTTTTTGTCTTTGGTTGAACTTAAAATATTCTGGAATTCTCATTTCGGCTTCCAACCTTTTAATGGGAACAAAATGCTGAAATACAAATTCATCTATACTTTGCACAAAAGGCGAAGTTATCTTATATTGATACTCCACAACGGAACCTGCTTTCACATTGGGCATGGTAAATTTTACTTGGTTCCTGTTTTTGGATTGTTTCGACTTGAAGATGCTCCCTTTATCTAGTTTTGTCTCAATTACTTTATCTCCCTCCAGTGTATAGGTATAGCCTTTTATGGAAGTTGCCTTTTCATCGCTGGCACCGCTCTCATAAAGATTAATTGCCTTTGTGGCATAATCAAATCCGTCAGCATTATAGATTTTTATCCGTTCATGCACCTCCGTCACAAGTTCGAGTCCTATTGCACTATTGTAGGTATAGTAAGATTGCCGCTTTTTTAACAGATAAGCAGCGGGAGCTGAAGTATCTTTGGCATAGGTGGTTTCCAAAAGTTCTTCTTTGGATACTTTTCCAAATTTTAAGTCTTGTCCTTGCATATGGACAGAAACCAAGGCAATCAGTATCGTAAGTATTCGAATCATAAGTCTCTACGTTTTAAAACAATTTTTTGGTTATCTAACTTGGCAACGTTCCTTCTAAAGGATCTATACTTGTTGTAGTCCTCTTTTGGGTAATGTCCTTTTTTTATGAGTAGTTTCCTTTTATACAACAACTCCGTATCACTCTTTTTATGAACCTCTAATTCGTATGTTCCAAATCTGGTTTCTTCGGTATGCTTCTCTGGCAAAAAAGTGAAAGAAAAATTTTGGGGTAACTGAATGATAAATTCATCCTCATCCAAATACCCTCTCTGTATAACAAATGATTGCTTTCTGTTTCGATATCTGGGCGGCACAAAAGAATTGTTGTCCAACGGATTTAAAGTGAGTAAATAATCCTCCCCATTTTTAGAAACAAAATCATGTGCTTTTAGCTGAATTTCTTCAGTAAAAACTACATCTTCTCTATTATTTGCAAAGCTGTAACCTGTTACGCTTAATCCATTGATGTTCCCCCAAAACTTTTTGTAATATTCAATGACATCTTCCTTTTTGTCTCGCTCCAATCCAAAATGATCATCATAGCGCACTCCCATGGTCTCAATTGTAACCTTGGCTTCAAGGGAAAGATCTTCAAGAATTTTATAAGTGGAACGAATTTTCTTAAGGTTTTGCTCATTTAAATAGGACGTGGTAGTTACAATTTCACCACCGTCGGGTTTTACTACCAAAACCTTTCTATCGTCTGTAAAATCGCCTATAAACCCAAAGGGGTGTACCTGGGATGTACAATCTATCCAAAAATATTCTCCTTTGTAAGGGATGGCCACAATAGCATGGTTGCCTTGCGATAGATCGGCAAAACCCTCTTTAAAGTCAACCTTGGTACCTCCAGCCTCAACCACAACATAGTACGATTCTACCCCAACTGCTTTCAGCAAAGCCATTGTATAATTTGAAAGTCCCTTACAATCCCCATATTTCACCCTATCCACCTCAATGGCGCTTATAGGTTGAAAGCCCCCTATTCCAATCTGCACACTAATATATCTGGTATTGTCCTGCATGTACTGGTAGACAATCTTTGCCTTCTCAATATCATCATCCACCCCTTGTACAAGTTCTTTTACTTTTTGTATGGTAGCGTCCTCCAAGTTTGTACGACCTGCTAAAAGCTCTTTTTGTATCCAGAGCCCCAAATCTTTCCAGTTGCCCACCTTGGCATTGAACCCTTTGTAGTGAAAGTTGGGCAATCGAACCGACAATTTAGGACAGATTGCATTAAACGATGGGCTTAGGCTTTCAGCAACCATGGCTGGGATATTTGTCCCAGTATAGCTTATTGTTCCTTGGTTCTCATTCTTTTCAAAAACAATATCGGAAAGATTTTCCTCCTCAATAATGGGTTTTAAATCATTGGAAAGGTAACTGATAGCATAGCTACTTTGCTCTACGCTGATACCATATCCCGATAAAAAATACCATGGAGGCAAAATGCCGGTATCAGAGGTTTCAATCTCATAACTAAATTCCAATGTATATGGGTATTGAACGGGCACATATCTGTAATATAGTAATCTATCGTCCAAATAGAGGGAAAAGCCATCTACTGCGGCTATATCGCTAAAATCTCTGCGCTTGATCCGTTGAATTTCATTCCCCGAGGCATCATAGACCACGGCCTCAATTTTCTTGATTTTCTTCTCCTTATCATAAAATGCTCTTGTTCGAGCAAAGGCGTCACCAGATTTGTTCAGTACCGTAACCACCTGTTTTGCCGAATAGGTCATCTTATCCATAGCATCAATGCGGATATCCATCTCGTCAAGTCGACCCACTGCATTGGCATTCTCCATAAGCTCTTCAGGAATAGTATGATAGCTGTAATTCTGGGAAAATGAAAAATGGACGCTAAGGATCAGGAGACATACTGGAAATATTCGCATTGTAAGATTGGTCGGTTATTTAATAACAGCAATATGACCAATTTCTTACAAAAACAAAAAACTAAATCGACAAAAAACCGCTATTCCCTGTTTTTGGTATCGATAATTATAGTCACAGGACCATCGTTCAAGAGTTCTACTTTCATGTCGGCACCGAAGATACCCGTACCCACTTCCTTACCAAGTTCTTTCTCCATTTTTTCAACAAACTCTTCATAGATTGGAATGGCCACATCGGGTTTTGAAGCTTTAATGTAGGATGGCCTATTTCCTTTTTTGGTCAGGGCGTGCAAGGTAAATTGACTGACCACGATGACATCTCCCCCAACATCCAATACAGACAGGTTCATCACATCGTCCTCATCATTAAAAATACGAAGGTTGGCCACTTTTTTTGACAACCATTCAACATCCTCTTTTCCATCCTCATCTTCAATCCCCAATAGTATCAGAAGGCCTTGGCCAATACTGGATATCTTTTCCCCTTCCACGGTAACACTTGCTTTGGATACTCGCTGTATAACTGCTCTCATTATCTTTCTCTATATGTATCTTCCTCCCCAGTAATCATTTGCACATAGCTCCTGTATCTGCTCCAAGCAATTTCATTGTTTTCCAACGCTTCTTTTATAGCACATTTGGGTTCGTCCATATGAAGGCAATTATTGAACTTGCACTCTGATTTCAACTCAAAGAATTCAGGAAAATAATCCCCTATTTCATCGGGTTCCATATCCACTATACCAAATCCTTTGATTCCTGGAGTATCTATGATCCTAGCACCAAATGACAAATCGTACATTTCAGCAAAAGTGGTGGTATGCTGCCCTTGTAAGTGTTGCTCCGAAATTTCTGCCGTCTTCAAGTGAAGTCCGGGTTCCAAGGCATTTACCAATGTTGACTTTCCTACGCCGGAATGACCTGCGAACATACTCGTCCTATCTATCATCAAATTCTTAACTTGGTCCACATTCTTCCCTTCCTTGGCCGCAATCTCCAGACATGTATATCCAATCTGCCTATATAGATTCACCAAATAACTTACCTCCACAGTCTCATCATCATCATACACATCCATCTTATTGAACAATAGCACTACGGGGATGTCATATGCTTCGGCAGTGACCAGAAATCGATCTATAAAACTGGTGAAAGTGGTAGGATTGTTCAGCGTGACCAACAAAAAAACTTGGTCAAGATTTGTTGCTATGATGTGGGTCTGCTTGGAAAGTTTTACCGATTTCCGAATGATATAGTTCTTTCTTTCGCCTATCTCAGAAATAACCCCCACTGCTTCATCCCCAATGTTTTCCAAAGAAAATGTAACCTGGTCACCTACGGCAATAGGATTGGTACTTTTTATGCCTTGAGTACGGAACTTACCCTTTATTCTACATTCGTGAAAAAGACCATCCTCCGCCTTCACGGTGTACCAACTTCCAGTGGATTTATAGACAGTTCCTTTCACTATTTGTTCATATTTCTCTGCAAAGAAACAATAATCCTTGTTCTTGTACGTATATCTTTGTTTACAGTTTTAACAATCAATAACGTAACCATTATGAAAAAAATCTTTTTTACCGCTGCGATTGCCCTTGCTTCGTTATTCTCCATGAATGCCCAAGAATACAAGGTAATCACCAGTGTAGAATCCATCGTACCCAATGGTTTGGGTAGATCTAGAATCATCAATGCCCTTGAGGATAAGGATTATAGGGAATACACCAGTGTACAAACGGAAGAGGACAACACTAGGAACAAATCGGATAGAAGTGATATCCGTGTAAAGAATTTTGAGGAGACCAAATTATTGAACTTCTACAACCTAGGTGGTATCCGTTTCCAGAACATTGCCGCCAATGATGCCATGATCACTTCCATGATCAATGATATGATTGCCAATGGATGGGAGCTTGCTTTTGTAGTAAGTGGTGTGGAAAGTGAAGGAGGAAAAGGCGATGGCCAAGGTATCTTCATTACCCGATACATCTTTAGGAAATAATTCCCAAGAACTATTCCTTTAAAGAAAAGGCCCAACAAATGTTGGGCCTTTTTCATATTCATTTGTACACTTTTCACCTTAAGAATTGATAATCTTCTCTTGGTGATTAATGGATTCTTGGTGAATGGCCTTGAACATTCTCAACACAAACTCCTCGCTCAATCCACGTTGCTCGCCTTCCAAGATCATATTGCCCAAAATGGCATTCCAACGGTTGCTTTGCAATACAGCAACGTTTTTCTGCTTTTTTAATTCGCCAATACCATCGGATACCTTCATACGCTTACCCAAAAGGTCAATCAATTGATTATCCAATATATCTATTTGCGCTCTCAGGTTGCTCAAATTATTGTTGTACTCTGCCTCCTCATCGGTTTCTTTTCTGATGCGCAAGTCTTTCATGATTTGTATCAATGTTTTGGGTGTTACCTGCTGAGCTGCATCACTCCATGCATTGTCTGGATCACAATGGGTCTCAATGATCAACCCATCAAAATTCAAATCCAAAGCGGTTTGCGATACATCAAAAATCATATCCCGCTTACCTGTAATATGGCTAGGGTCGTTAATGATGGGCAAATCTGGAAACTTGGTCTGTAGTTCTATTGCCAACTGCCATTCCGGAATGTTTCGGTACTTGGTTTTCTCATAGGTTGAAAATCCACGATGGATTACCCCTAACTTTTTAATATCCGCAGAGTATAAACGCTCTACAGCTCCCAACCAAAGCGAAAGATCTGGGTTTACTGGATTTTTCACCAATACAATCTTATCGGTTCCTTTGAGGGCATCTGCAATCTCCTGTACAATGAACGGACTCACGGTAGATCGTGCTCCTATCCAAAGTAGGTCAATGTCATGTTCCAAGGCCAAGTCCACATGGGCTTTGTTGGCCACTTCGGTAGCCGTTTTTAAACCAGTTTCCTCCTTTACTTTTTGCAACCACTTGAGGCCAATGGCACCTACGCCCTCAAAATTTCCGGGCCGGGTTCTTGGTTTCCAAATACCGGAACGAAAGTAGTTTACATCCGTATCCTTAAGCTCATGTGCTATCTTAAGCACCTGCTCTTCGGTTTCGGCACTGCAGGGTCCTGCAATGACCAAGGGATGCGACAGGTTCATGTCATCCAACCATTTCCTCATTTGCTTACTGTTTTCCATACTATGTTCTGTTTTTTGTGAGTGGAATTCCTTTTAATATTTGTTTTATCTTATTCGTATCGCTCATCTCTGTATACACCTTATCATAATCTTGGTCCAACAGAAGTTGTTTAAAATTTTCAAGGTTTTGGATGTACTCCTCCAAAGTTTCGACCACATTGTCCCTATTCTGCTCAAAAATGGGGGTCCACATGTCTGGGGAACTTTTGGCCAAACGCACCGTGCTCTCAAATCCACTTCCCGCCATGTCAAAAATATCGCGTTCGTTCTTTTCTTTCTCAATTACCGTTTTTCCCAACATAAATGAGCTGATATGTGACAAATGCGATACATAGGCAATATGCTTGTCATGGGCCTCTGGATTCATGTACCGAATGCGCATTTGCATCTTTTGAAAAATGTCCAATGCCTTTTCCTGAAGCTTGAAGGCCGTTTTTTCAACCTCACATATAATATTGGTCTTTCCTTCGTACAAACCATTTATAGCTGCGGAAGGTCCAGAAAATTCCGTTCCCGCAATGGGGTGGCATGCCATATAATTTCTCCGCTTGGGGTGTTCCGCCACCGATTCGCAAATCAAGCGTTTGGTGGATCCCGCATCCATAACCACCGTTTCATCCCCCACAACATCCAAAATCTTGGGCAATTCATGTACCAAAGCGTTCACAGGAATGCTCACATAGACCACATCGGCCAAGGCCAAAACCCCATAATCCCCTTTTTCATCTATTAGGTTCAGTTCCAAGGCCTCATCCAAATGGGAATCGCTTTTATCAATCCCAATAATATGGGCCTCTGGAAACAATTGCTTTACATCTTTGGCAAAAGAACCTCCGATCAACCCTATTCCTATGACGACTACGTTCATTTCTTAAAATCTTTCTATGGCTTCTTTGATTTTTTCCTCTTTCACACAAAGCGAAAAACGGATATATCCCTCTCCATTGCTCCCAAATATGGTACCTGGAGCAATAAAGATGTTTTTGTCATACAACACTTCATCCACAAATGCTTCCGAAGATGGAGCGCCTTCCGGTAGTTTGCACCACACGAACATACCCACTGCGTCTTCGCTATATTTACAACCCAATTTATCCGCTAGTTGGAACATGAGCTTTCGTCTCTTGGTATATACCTTGTCCAATTCCGCGAACCATTCCGGACCACTCTGCAATGCCGCTATGGCCCCTTTTTGAATACCGTAGAACATACCGGAGTCCATATTGCTCTTTACTTTGAGCACCGCATTGATGTTCTCCGGACTTCCCAACACCATTCCTACTCGCCACCCGGCCATATTGAATGTTTTGCTCAAACTGTTCAGTTCCAAAGTGCAATCCAAGGCCCCTTCTATGGATAAAATACTGGTGGGGTTGCTGGACAACACAAAACTGTAAGGATTGTCATTGACCAATAAAATATCTTTCGCCTTGGCAAAATCAACCAAGGATGTCAATTGTTCCAAAGTGGCCGTTGCCCCTGTGGGCATGTGTGGATAACTTACCCACATCAGCTTTACTTTGGACAAATCTTCCTTGGAAAGTGCCTCTAGGTCTGGAAACCAACCATTCTCTTCGGAAAGATTGTAGGTTCTTGGAACGGCTTCCACCAATCGGGTCACCGAACCATAGGTAGGGTATCCCGGATTGGGCAAGAGCACCTCATCGCCCACATTCAAGAATGCCATACTAATATGCATGATCCCTTCCTTGGAGCCCATCAAAGGCAAAACCCCATTGGCTGAATCTATACGTACCCCAAATTTTTGCTGATAGAACGCTGCAATGGCAGCCCTCAGTTCTGGCAAGCCTTGATAACTTTGGTATTGGTGCGCACCAGCGTCTGTTATGGAATCCCTTAAAGTGGTCAACACCTCTGGTGATGGAGCCAAATCAGGACTTCCAATACCCATGTTTATAATAGGCTTGCCCTGGGCCATAAGTTCCCGTACCTCTCTTAATTTTCTTGAGAAGTAGTATTCCTGAACACTATTCAGTCTATTTGCGGTGATCATATCAACAATGCATTTTTATATTCGCCCAAGACCCTAAAATCTTCGGACATGATATCCAACAACGACTTTGCCTTGGCAAAGTGCCCATACTTCTCAAAAGTGACATCCACAAAAAAAGCGTACTTCCATGGGGTCTCAATGACCGGAAGGGATTGGATCTTGGTGAGGTTGAGGTTACAATCACTCATAACGTTCAACACCGTGGCCAAACTTCCTCTTTTATGGTCGGTAATGAACCGTAGCGAAGCCTTATTGATTTCCTCTTTGGGCAAGACTTTGTTTTTCTTTTTCAAGATGATAAAACGGGTAGCGTTATTTTTAATCGTCTGGATTTCAGATGCAATAATGTCCAAACCGTAAAGTTCAGCGGCCATCTTGGGTGCTATTGCAGCAATATGGGTCAATTGGTTTTCCTTGATCCGTTTTGCGGTTTCCGCCGTATCCACACTTTCCACCAGTTTTATTTGGGGGTACTCCTTAAAAAACTCCTTGCACTGCAATAAAGCCATCGGATGCGAGTGTACTTCATTGATATCTTCCATGGAACCACCTTTGAGTACCATAAGATTATGGTGTATGCTCAGATAGTGTTCTCCAATAATGTGCATATTATTGTGGTACACCAAATTATAATTCGGTATAATGGACCCCGCTATGGAGTTCTCTATGGCCATAACCCCTTTGTCCGCTGTACCATCTTGTAAATGGTCAATTACTGCATCAAAGGATAAACATTCCAATAATTCAATGTCGTCTCCAAAAAAATCCTTGGCTACCTGATGGTGGTTGGACCCCTTAATTCCCTGAATGGCTACTTTTAAACCCATGGCAAAAAAAAAGCCCCGATTTTATCGGGACTTTATCATGTTAATATACTTTAAGCGTATCTACAATAGTCCCGTTCCTCCTTGAAAAAAGAAGTAAAAATAAAAACGGTTCCAGAAATACGTCGTTGTCATTCGTGATAAATATGCAGCTAATATAGGCATTCAAACCAAAACGAACAGCAAAGCTTCATTTTTTTTCGATTTTTGCCGAAAAACCATTTTTTGTTGCATTTCGATTTAAAAAAAGCTTCATTTTTTGACAAATTCTATTTTTTCCCGTTTGGGCGGATTGTACAAAACTGGCTTCAAAAAAAGCCTACTACATCTTATGGAAACGTCTAAAGATGTATTTTTGAGACTTAAATAACGTAAGCATGTCCATCACTGTTCAGAACGTTTCCAAAAGCTTTGGCCCGCAAAAAGCCTTGAACAATGTTTCTTTCTCCATTCAAAAAGGAGAGATTGTAGGGTTCTTGGGACCAAACGGTGCGGGAAAATCTACCATGATGCGCATCTTGACCACCTATTATAAACCAGACAGCGGAAATGCAGAAGTAAACGGTTTCGATATACTGAAATCGGAAACCGATGTACAAAAAAGCATAGGATACCTTCCCGAGCACAATCCACTCTATCTGGAAATGTATGTAAAGGAGTACCTATCCTTTAATGCCGATGTATACCACGTATCCAAGAATAAGGTACAGGAAGTTATTGAACAAACAGGATTGGGCCCTGAAGCCCACAAAAAAATTGGTCAGCTTTCCAAAGGATACCGTCAACGTGTGGGACTGGCAGCTGCACTGCTCCATGACCCTGAGGTATTGATTTTGGACGAACCTACTACTGGCCTTGATCCCAATCAACTCATAGAGATTCGAAAACTGATTCGTGAAATTGGAAAAGAAAAGACCATTCTCCTATCCACCCATATCATGAAAGAGGTAGAAGCGGTTTGTGATCGGGTCATCATTATCAACAAAGGTAAACTTGTTGCGGATAAGAAGTTGGAGGAGCTGCGCACATCTGAGGAGCAAATTATCGAAGTTGAGTTTGATTTTCGGGTAGAGGAACAATTGCTCATGCAGCTGCCTAATGTTTCCAATGTCATGAATGTAGGAGGTTTTGTTTATGAAATCAGTTTTAACACCTCAACCGATATGCGTCCTGCGGTATTTGATTTTGCCCACGACAATCAGCTCAAAACGTTGCAGCTTAGCCGAAAGAACAAAAATCTGGAAAGTCTGTTCACGGAATTGACCCGCTAATCTTTGGATTGATTGAGGACACCATCCCTTTTTCGCTGTTCAAAAATGGTGATGAACATACGAACACTGATGTTTCTGGCCCGCTGCTTGGCCTTCTCCGCATTTGGACCAATAAAATACGTATCCAAAGTAGCTATCCAATGGCGTAGCCATATTCCAAAATGATAATCGGTTATGGAATACCCCTTTTCCTTATCCAACTCAGCATGCACCAACAAGGGGTTCCCTTTATATTTTTGGACAAAGAATAAATTGGTTTCCCAAAAATCGGTCAGTTTTTCCATGTGTTCGGGCCAGTCCGTAATGGTAGTATTAAAAAAATGTCCTATCTCGGCATCGGCGCGAACTTTCTCATAGAAACGGTGTACCAATTTTGAAACATCCTCCCTGTTTTCAATATCTTGTTTTCGCATAGGTGATCTAAGCTTTTTCTTGGAATTCATCACAATCCAAGCGGATATCGGAATGCCTTAACTTTCTTTCCAGTAAGCGACAATAGTGACCGGTGCCATCTTTTGTATAAAATTTACAGGCAAAACAAGTTCGTTGCACCGTTAGGATTCCCTGCTGGTTCAACTGATAAATAAGGTTGCCCAAGGTCTTGAACAGCGTTTCCTTTTCACCGTTGGATACGCTCTCCAATTGCGATGCCAAGGGGTTGGCAAAATCTTCGGTTTGCGCTACCATTTGCTTTCCCTTGTCCGACAAGAAAATGGAGTAACTCCTACTATCTTCAGAAGAGTGGTCCTTTGTGATAAGACCTTTTCTTTCCAAAACTTTAATGGCATCGCTAATAGTTGGCTTTGTTACATTGAATTCCTTGGCCAAAAAACTAACATTGTTGTAGCCTGTTTTGTGATAGGCCACAAAAATCAGGATTTGAATTTGAATGGGGCTAAGCCCCAAACTTTTGGCTTTTTCCCATAACAATACTTTAAAAGCTTGGGAAATGCGCTCTAGGCCTGCCACAATTTTGCTGGAAACATCTTGCTGCTGCTGTTTTGTATCAAAAATACTTTTCTTCATAAAAAACAATGCCTGCCAAAGGCTTTTCGACAGGCAAAGTTAGCAATCCTAATTAAATTAGGTGCAATTTTCCATTTCAATAATATAATATCCTTTTTCTTGGATTTTCAAGGCCACTTCATCGGGCACAGCTTGTATATGGCAAAACCTACATTCTTCAGTGGATAATTGTCCTGTCCCGAAAGGTTTGGTTTCTAAATACTCCCTACCATAGGAAAAAATGGTAATGGTATCCTGCAACGTACTGGGCACTAAAATATCAAAGTGCATGGTATTCCCATCCATACGATGTACATAGGTATCCCAAACAGAAACTTTCATGGTATTCATCTAACAGAATAAGGTAGTGACAAGTCCCCACTGGCAACACTAAAAACTTGATACACCCCCAGCATGGGCTTGTTATCAATGCTCGTGTTCACCTTCATGAAAGCGGCTACACCATCATACTTAAAATCCGTTCTATTGTTCATACGATATTTGGGTACTACAACCTTAATGGTTTGCCGTTTAGTGATCACAGGATATCCTGGTGAATCCATATACATAGGCATTCCGGGATTGGTTGGAGGCAGTACTACAGTTTCATCCGCTTTTTTGAACTGTTTTACCGACAACCCTCCCGGTACACGTTTGTCCTCAGTCAAAATTACCCAATGGGGATGCCAAACAATACCATCATTGGTATAATTGGCATCATTGTTTTCGTCCCAGAGAGGCGTGTCGTCAAAATCTGGATGCGATGTTAGGGCCAAAGCCACAATCCCATCTGTATTTCCAAAACCAACATCCGTGGATTTCAAACTTGTGGGAAAAACATAACCTAAAACGGGTGCACCATCCAACTGTCCGTTTGGCACGGGCACCGTATTACCTGCTTGACCTTTGACCATTACTTCCCATACTAGGACACCCAAATCTGGGTCATGGGAAATTTGTACGGACTGGATAGCAAAATCATCGGTATCATAATTGCTTTCTTGAGCAATGGAATCATGGATAAAACCACAAACTGCAATACCAAGTATAATCGTTCGAAACATTTTCATTTTTATAAATTTAGGATTCCTAACTATTAAATTCAGACTAAGACTTTACATCTTCCATAGAAGCTCCAAAGTTGATATGTAATACATGCCCGTTGGGCGTCACCAAAGCAGGAACCGATTTAACACCAAAATCCTCAGCCACTGGAATTTGGTCTTTTTCTTCACCTAAATGAACGATATGCAGGTTTTCAATTCCCACTAAATCAAGGATTTCACTTTCAGCTCCTACACATACAGGGCAGCCTGCATGATAAAAAATTGCTTTACTCATTTTATTTATTTTAAGTTGTAGCACTATTGCTATACAAATATAGTTAGGATTCCTTATAATAAAAATTATAACTCTATTTTTTTGCTTTTCATCCGACCAATAATATATGGCCACACAGGTAAACCACCCCCTTTGAAACTAGCTTCCACAACAAAATATGGTACTTTTACGGTTGGAAACAAAAGCAACCTCATGAAGAAGAATCGTTCCCAACTGGAACTTACGAAAGAAGAAATGACCTCCTATGGCTATCAGATTATTGATGCCATAGTGGAGCACCATGATACCCAAAAGGAAAAATTACCCGTAGCCTTGGGATCAAGGGAAGAAATGGACTCCCTCTTTTTGGAAGAAGCACCCGAAATGGGCACCGAACCTACCGAAGTACTTGATTTTGTATTGGAAAAGGTCATGACGAAGAGCACGCTCATGTCGCATCCCAAATCGTATTCCTTTGTTCCCGGCCCCAGCAACTATATCAGTGCCATGGCCGATACTTTGGCCACAGGGTATAATATTTTCTCCGGGGGATGGGCAGCTTCCCCGGCCGCGGCGGAGTTGGAAATCGTTACCATTCAATGGTTGCTGAAGATTTTTGGCTTTCCGAAGAAAAAAGGAGGCGGTATTTTCACTAGTGGAGGTTCCATGGCCAATCTAACGGCCCTGACCACAGCCCGAAGAATCAAATGCGGGGATGATTTTTCCAAGGCCATCATTTATCTCTCGGACCAGGCCCATTCCTCTAACATCAAGGCCATTCGGGTATTGGGGTTCAAAAAGGAACAGATCCGCATCATCCCCACAGATAGTGAGTTTAAATTTTCGGTAAACAAACTCAAGAACTGTATTGCCAAAGACCGATTGGAAGGTCTTATGCCCTTCTGCCTAATCGCCACTTCGGGGACTACCAATACGGGTACGGTAGACCCCCTTTCCGAGTTGGCGGCCATCTGTAAAAAGGAAGATATCTGGTTTCATATCGATGGCGCTTACGGCGCAGCGGCTATCTTATCAAAAACAGGGAAACAATTGATGAAGGGCATCGAAAAAGCAGATTCGCTTACTGTAGATCCCCACAAATGGTTTTATCAACCCTATGAAATGGGCTGTTTGTTGGTCCGCAACCACAAATATCTGAGCCACACCTTTACCGAAAAGCCTGAATACTTTAGGGACATTGAGGGGAACACGTCTGAAATCAACTTTTACGATCATGGTATCCAGCTGACCCGAAGGTTTAGGGCACTAAAATTTTATATGTCCCTAAAAACCTTTGGTCTTCAAGAATTTCGGAATGCCATCAGCTATAATATTGAGCTTGCCGAGGCCACAGAAGGCATTTTACGCAAAAGCAAACGTTGGGAAGTAGTTTTTCCGGCTACTTTGGCCGTCATCAATTTTAGGTACAATCCCATTTCCAAAAGGTATACCGATAAGGAACTGGATGGCATCAACCAGTACATTTCTGAAAAAGTGGTGTCCTCCAGAAAGGCTTTACTGGTCACCACCATCCTCCATGGACAGATTGTCTTGCGGATGTGTTTGATCAATCCTAGAACCACCTTGGATGATGTGAAGGAAACCTTGGAGCTCTGCAGCGGCTTTGCAACAGAAATAGAGGAAAAATTGGCAAAAGGATAGCGCTTTAGTTGATTCTATCCAGATTTTCATCCACATCCTTGTTTTTGAATGTATTGGATACAGTTCCTCCAAAGCTATATTTTAGGGCCACTGCCATTTCGCGCCCGTCTGCGTAATAGGTTCCATGGGCCTCCACTCCGTTGATGGAATAGCTTTCATCATAGTTCATGGCCTTGGTAATGTCGTTGAACCGCAGGGCGCATTGCAGCTTTTTGAATAAAATGGTGGTCACAGAGGCGTTCAACACGACCATTTCATTTCTTTCAATGATACCCTCTTTCCGTTGGGTCAAAGCATACCCTCCCAAAGAAACAAGGGTATCTTTCGCTATTCTCAACTGTTGGTTGGTGTAGACATACAGATAGGGTTTGGCCTTGGTGAACACGGCAGATGAATCCTTGATCTTGTTATAGGTCATACTTACCGAATTTGTGGAAGACCAAATTTTATGGGAAAAAGGCACTGTCAATCCAACATAATAACCGGATTCTTCTTCCAGATTGTTCTCGGCCAGCAGGGCAACTGTATCATTTTCCTGGTACCCGATCATAAAATATCTGGGGTTCTTATTCGTGTAGATACCTCCAAAAATAGATGTGTTCCCAATCTGAAAGTTAGTGGAAATTTCATTGGTAATCGCAGGTATTAAATCCACATTGTTCCCGGCTTCCAAAAAGGGGCTTATGAACACCCTCACCGAACTGGTTTGGGAAAAATTGGGTCGATTGATGTTTCTGGAGTAGTTCAACGAAAGGGTTTTGGTGCTGTCTAAGGTGAAATTCAAACCCACTTTGGGAAAAATCCGGGTGTTTTCACGTTCAATCAAAGGTTTCAGGTCCTTTTCAAGCTGGCCCTCAACTTGATTATACTCCACCCTGGCTCCTAGGTTGACCTTGAACTTCTCCCCAAAACTTGAAGTGGTGTTTGCATACATCGCATAGAGGCTTTCTTTATAATCGTAGCCGGCAACGTCCTCATTGAGTGATTCATATTGTGTAATCTGACTGAACGCATCCGCCATCGCCTCATTCCAACTTGCACCAAAGTCAAGCTGTACGTTATCGGAAATGACCTGTTCAAAATCCAAACGGGCCGCCAAGGATTCAATTTTATAATCCTGGTTTCTGGTTTGGTCCAGTACCAAGCCTTCATCATTGTAGTCGTTTGCAATATCCGTTAGCAGCTTTTGATCAAAAGAGGAATATTGGATTCCCGTAAAAAGGTTCAAGTTTTCAGTAAGCCTTTTGTTGAAATTGAAGTTGGCACTAAAATAATCCCTCCGGTTATCATTCTCCGTTTCAGACGTGATTTCATTAGTCTCACCCCCACTTTGAAGAACCGTGTTGGTTTCAAAACCCGCATCATCGGTTTGACGGCGAAAAATGGTATTCAAAGAAATATAGTCGTTGGTGTTGATGGGATAATAGAATCCCAGTCCACTATTGATTTGCATCCTCTTGTTATCCGGGATGAGCACCAAATAATCGGAACGGATATTCTCCGCAGGAATGACAAATGCAAAGGTATTACTCTCCCATTGGCCAATGGTATTGTAATTAAGATTTCCCCGAAGGTTCCATTTTCCGTTGGAATGATTCCCATTGGTGCTGATATAGTTGTTGGTGTTTTGTCTGAAAGAAAGTGTTTCACCCAACGTTACTGTGGTGCCTTTGTCATTATTTTTCCTAAGCTGAATCAAAATCACCGCCCGCCCCTCAGCTTCATACTTTGGCGAAGGATTGTTGATAAGCTCGATACTTTCAATGGAGTCTACCGATAAGGCAGCAAACTCCCCAAAACTAATTCTTTGATTGCCCAGATAGATTAAGGGTGTTCCTTTCATAAGGACCGAAATGGACTCCCTATTTGGTGAAACCTGAACATTGGGGAGTTTCATCAATACCTCCAGAGGGTCTACCATGGCTGAAAAAACAGGATTCTGTACATCAATCTTAAAATTTCCATTGGTGTTGGTAATCGGATTCTTGGATGCCACCACTTCGACATTTTCCAGGTCGGTGGTCTCTTCCTCCAGTTGAATTACCACTTCCAACGAACCATGGAGCGCATATTCATTGGAGAATGTGGTATATCCCAAGGCGGAGATTTCCAATAGGTATTCGCCCTTGGGCACCTCTTTAAAAGCAAAATTTCCCTGTACCAATGTAGTATAGGATACCAACTCCCTAGTTTCGGGAACCAAGAGCAACACATCCCCGATGTCCACCGGGACCTTGTTCCCATCCAAAACCTTTCCCTTTAGAGAAATCTGTTCTTGCCCTTGTAAAAATTGCACCCCAAGAAGCACCCACCAAATTGCATGTTTCAATACCATCTGTTTTTGAGACAAAAAAAGCTTGCAAAAGATTTGATGTAAAGAATTTGGGGTATGGATTAGGTGCTAGTACCCGTACTATTTTTTAGAAGTTCCTGCCTTCCGGTCACATTGAGCTTGCCATAAATACTGGTAATATGGCTCTTAACGGTGCTCAAGCTTATAAATAGCTCGTTGGCAATTTCTTTGTTGCTCTTGCCCTGCACAATGAGGCCATGCACCAAAGTTTCCTGCCTGCTCAATTGGGGAGTGCCCCCTTTTTTCCGTTTCGCGTACTGGTACCACATAGTCAAGCCTAAAAAAATGACCAGTAAAGCAAGGCCCATATTCAGCCCTCTACTCCACTGTAACTCCCGCCCAAGGGCATCCTGATTAAGGTAAGCCAATTTCTCTTCAAGGAAACGGTATTCCAATGGCGCGATATCACTTTCCTTAAAATCCGTAAGCAACGAGGTGTAGTATGCTATATTTTCAGCAATATCCCTGTCCAAAAGATTCTTTTGGTCCAGAACCTTGATGGCGACCAGTTTCACCTTTAAAATATTCAGGGAATCCCGGGCATATCCTGCCAATTGGCTTTCTTTTTCCTTGGTCGATAAGGTGGAAGCCTCCAACTGATCCTCAAAATATTTGAACTTTTTCCATTCTTGGGTGCTTAAGCCATCAGAAAGGCTATCTTTTTCAACCTCAATCTGTTCCAAGGAAAACTTTGACTCATTGGCATAGGAAGAAGAAATCGCCAAAAGCAAAAAAGCTCCGGTGAACAGGCGTATAAATTTCAAAATCCTTCTCATTTGGAATAAATTTCAGCAAAAATCATAAGCTTCGCAAATCCAAAATGGCTGTAATGGCATCATCCAAAGTCTGCTGCACCTTGGGATCGGTACAATTGATCAACACAGAAACTACCACTTTGTCATTAGGATATACGTAAAAGTTAGTATATGCCCCAACGCTGCTGCCCACATGGCCTACAAAGGGTCTACCTTGGGCGTCTTGGCTCACTTGGAAGCCCAAACCATAGAAGGTGAATCTTCCATTGACTTCTTGTGCGGTCAAGAGTGCATCATAGGTTTCTTTTTGGAGCAGTTTTTGGTCCAGAATGGCTTGTCCCAATCGAGCTACGTCCTCGCTGGTAGATAAATACCCTCCACCGGCCAACTTATAGAAATTATCTACCTCAACTGCCTTTTTAAAACACAATGAAGTCTTGGTATACCATTGGGCCGAAGTATCAGTGTCTCCAGTTTTTGGAGGGAATGTATGCAGCATCCCCAGCGGATGCAGTACCTTTTGTTCCACATAGTCCTCAAAGGGCATACCACAAGCCTCTTGCATGGCCAAAGAGAGTAATACAAAATCAAAACTATTGTACAGATACCCCTTTCCCGGCTCAAAGACCAAGGGATCATCTTGAAATACACTAATGCTATCCTTAATGCCAAAAGGCTGGTTCAAAGCATATTCCTTTCCGCGATAGCCTCGAATACCTGCGGTATGACTTGCCAGTTGACGCAAGGTGAAGTCGTACTTTTTCCTTGGAAAATAAGGCACATGGGTATAAAACGAATCCTCCAAATTCAGAATTCCCTCTTCCATCATCTTGCCCAAAGCCAATCCGGTAATGCACTTGGAAATACTGGCAATCCTAAACAAAGTGTCCTTGGGGTCCACCGGGGTTTTCCCTTCCACACTGGCATGACCATATCCCCTTTGGAGTATCGGACTGCCGTTTTTTAGAATGGTAACCGCCATACCGGGGATTTGACCTTCCACGGCCAAGTTGTGAAAGAGTGCATCGGCCCTTTCCAGGCCTTGAAGCCCATCAAGGGATTTGACCTTGGGGCCTGAATAGAATAGTTTTTTTAAATACGTGAGCACAGACTTCAAAGGTCTAGGTTTGATACTTTCGAAAGTAATGAGAAATTAGGTGGCATCCATGGGTTTTCCCATAAGCTTGAAGCCAAACATCAATCTTTGAAGATCAATCGCCCATTGAAGAGTTCCTCCACCTCAATCTCTGGAGGACGGTTTACGCTGATCACATCGCCTGTCCCACTAATTGTCCCACTTATGCGTTGTTGTGGGTTGACAAAAACATCATTTGAACCTCTATGGTTAAGACTCACCCTTTCTGCCACAAGGTTCTCCGCCTCTATTCTGGAATCCCCGGCGGCAATGGTCACATTAAAATCAGTGGTAGTCCCTGTCAGCTTAAAATAGGCAATGCCATTTACCACAATGCTGACCCTTTCAGAATTCAATTGCAGATCAAAGGAACCATCCGTAGTCTCGGTTTCCGGATTATTGAAACTTTCGGTAATCAAGGAAATGTTGGGATATTGCAAGACCCCATCACTCGAAATCAGGAGTCCTGTACTGCTTCGTATTTCTGAAATATTGGGCGATGTTACATACATAGTGGTCAACCCATACTCCCGGACATAATTACAGTTGTTCTCATTGCGCACAATCAATCTATTGTCCTTGACCTCTACCGATACATCATTCTGAAGAAATTCCCCGGTTTCAATTTCAACCTGTTGTTCATCTCCCTGTTTAAGCACCACATTGAGATTCTCAAAAACCGTAATGGTATTAAATTCCGGCACATCCACGGTCAATCTTACCGTATCTCCCGCATTTTGAAAACAATCGGGCACATTGTCCCCATTGCAGGAAAGCAACAACAGTAGAAGTAATGCAAGACAAAACCTCTCGACTGCGCTCGAGGTGCCATTCCTACTTCTTTTATATCTTCTTGCAATTCGCATCATCACTATAATCTAATCCCAATTCCAAATTCCACTGCTTCTGCCTTGGCTCCGTGCGATTTTAAGGTCACGGCACCAAATAGCTTGTCTCCAAAGTACCGTTTCAATCCCACACGGTTGTATACCTGACCTTCAAAATCGAAGGGATAATATACATAGTACCCCAATTGGGCCACTACACTCATTTTGTTGATAAAGAGTTCATGACCTACAAATACACCTACACGCTTGAAGTCAGTATCCGGGTCTACATCCATTTCGGGAAAGGAAGTGGATTGGAATCGAATCAACTCCTTCAAAAAGTTGGAAAAGAACACATCTGTTCCCAGTTGCAGGGCACTTTTATTGCCCAATCGTTTATCGGCATAGGCGGACAAAATCCAAAATCCATACTGACCTGAGTTGATCACATCGCTCTCATTCACACCACCGCGCAGCACAAAATTATATCGGATGGGCTCTATAATTTTTTCTTGAGGCCTTGGTTCTTGAAACTCATAAACTTCTCCGCCATCCAAATCATAGGTAAGCCCAAAATTCAAAGCCATGGTATTGGTAGAGGTATTGGGCGCCTTAAAATTGGCATTGGAATAATGGATCAGGGAAATCCCTGCCTTCAACCCCAAACCGCCCAATAGATTTTCTTTGTGATAATTGAACATGACCATGGTAGAACTCAGCAAATGGCTTCCATAGGCATTGTTCCTGAAATTTTCAACCTTATCATAGGGGTTGGTGTTATAGGCCACCCCCTGCCCTATCCGAAATTGTAGGTTTCTCCTTAAAAAATAGAAATTGTAGTGGGCATATAACCCAAAGTTCTTGCCCAAGGTAGGATTGTTCATATCCTGATACACAAACGAAAAACCCGTATCAGGATACCCCAAACTGGCCTCCCAATCCTCATGTCCAAAACGTTTTCGGTTGAATCCCAAAATAATCCCTCCCGGATGGGCTGTGATCAAATGCGAAATATCTGGGTTGTGCAGTAAAATAGAACCGTAGAACTGACTGGCGTCCAGCACATACTTCTTGGGAGTCTCCCCTTTTTGGGAAAATCCAAAATAACCACAGAAAACAATAACCAAAAAAAGTAGGTGCCTCATGGGCCGCTAAAGTAGGAAATTAAAATACCTCCTTGGCAACTGCCTTGATATTATCCGATTTCCCCATAGAATAATAGTGCAAAACCGGCACTCCCGCTTCCTTGAGTTCCTTGGATTGTTGAATACACCATTCCACACCCACTTGGCGCACATCTTTGTTGGTCTTGCAGGCATCCACGGCATCCACCAAATCCTGCGGAATGTCCACCCGAAACACTTGGGGCAACAATTGCAAGTGCCTTTTGACGGCAATAGGTTTAATTCCGGGAATAATGGGCACATTGATTCCCATCTCCCGTGCCGCCTCCACAAAGGCAAAGAATTTTTGATTGTCAAAAAACATTTGGGTCACCACATAATCCGCTCCCAAATCCACTTTTTCCTTCAATCGTCTCAAATCCGATTGCAAAGAAGGCGCTTCCATGTGTTTTTCCGGATACCCGGCCACTCCAATACAGAAACTGGCACAGTCATCGGTTTCTATGACCTCGTGCAAATAGTTTCCACCATTGATGTCATGGATCTGCTTTACCAACTCTGACGCATATTGATGGCCTCCCCGTGTTGGGGCAAAATACTTTTCCTCCTTCATGGCATCGCCACGTAGGGCCATCACATTCTCTATTCCCAAATAATGACAGTCCACCAAAAGGTATTCGGTCTCCTCTTTGGTAAATCCTCCACAAAGGACATGGGGAACGGTATCCACATCATATTTGTGTTTGATGGATGCACAGATGCCCAAAGTCCCGGGACGCATCCGGGTCAGTTTTTTATCGAGCAGCCCATCACGGTCAATGTATACGTACTCCTCCCGCGAGGTGGTCACATCAATGAATGGGGGCTTGAACTCCATCAAGGGGTCAATATTGTCGTACAGCTCCTGAATGCTCTTTCCCTTTACCGGAGGTATGATTTCAAAACTAAAAAGGGTTTTCCCCTTTGCCTTTTTAATATGGTCGGTTACTTTCATTGAAATTAGTTGTCTGTTTTTGGTTGTTTGTTGATAGCCATTTACAACTTTGAATAATAATTGATAAAGCCATTCAACAACTTTTTACAAGTTTTGATTTCGGAAAGAAGTGATTTCAATCCAGATTCATCCAAGTATTTTTGGTCAAAAGCTAGATAAAGTTGCGTTTCCAGTTCGTATAAGGAACCTCTGGCTATATGCAAAAATTGGATTGTATCTGCCGAAGTTCGCCTACCACATCCTTCCGCAATATTTGAAGGAACCGATATGCTGCTCCTTCTCATTTGATTCGCCAATCCATATTTTTCTTCCACAGGAAAGGATTTGGTCAAATCATATGTTGAATTGACAAGCTTTCGGGACGCTATCCAAACATCTAAATCCGTATACTCCATAATACAATCAACAAATAACCATCAACTATTGACTTTTTAGCCTTCAACTATGTTGGGAGCCAGCCATTTTTGGGCTTTCTCCAATTCAATATTCTTTCGTTTTGCAAAATCCTCTACTTGATCTTGCTGTATTTTTCCCAATCCGAAATATTTTGCCTGCGGATGCGCAAAGTAATAGCCACTTACACTGGCCGCCGGCCACATGGCCAGGCTTTCAGTGAGTTCCACTCCAATTTTCTCCTTGACACCCAGCAACTCCCAAATGGTAAGTTTCTCCAAATGGTCTGGGCAGGCCGGATATCCCGGTGCAGGCCGGATTCCCAAGTATTTTTCCTCAATAAGTTCATCATTGGACAGTGATTCTGCGGCGGCATAACCCCAGAATTTGGTTCGCACCTGCCTATGGAGGTATTCCGCAAAAGCCTCTGCCAAACGGTCGGCAATGGCTTTGATCATGATGGAATTGTAATCATCGTGCTTTTTCTCAAAATCAGCAGCAAGTTCTTGGGTCCCAAAACCGGTGGAAACACAAAAACAGCCCATATAATCTTGCAGGCCGCTATCCTTGGGAGCGATAAAATCCGCAAGGGCAATGTTGGGCACGCCATCCCTCTTTTTGAGCTGTTGCCGAAGTGTCCTGAACATGGTTGTATCATTCCCGCCTGCACTCGATTCATCCAGTGACCCTGTCTGAAGTTCAATATCATCATCATTCACCTGATTGGCCGGAAACAAGCCAAAGATGGCCTTGGCCGTCAACCATTTTTCGTCAAACACCTTCTTGAGCATGACCTGGGCATCCTTAAAAAGCTCCGTGGCCTGTTCTCCCACAACTTTATCGGTAAGGATATCGGGATATTTTCCATGCAATCCCCAACTTCGGAAAAATGGACTCCAGTCAATAAATTTTTTCAATTTTTTCAGGTCGAAATCCTCCCATACCTCAATGCCAAGCTGCTTGGGAACCACAATATCATCAGGATTCCAATCGATTTGGAGTTTGTTCTTTCGAGCTTCCTCCAAGCTTAAATAGGTTTTCTGTTTGGACCTTCCCAAAAACTTGTCCCTAAAGCTCTCATAATCCAATTTGATGGACTTCTTATAGGCATCAGAGGTTTCAGTTTGCAACAAATCGCCCACCACGGTAACCGCCCGCGAAGCATCGTTGACATGAACCACTGCATTGCTGTATACGGGATCAATCTTAACCGCGGTATGGGCCTTACTGGTGGTAGCTCCACCGATCAGAAGGGGAACTTCAAAATCTTGCCGTTCCATTTCCTTGGCCAAAAAGACCATCTCATCCAATGACGGGGTGATCAGTCCACTCAAACCAATAATATCTACCTGTTCCTCTTTCGCCTTATTGATAATTTTTTCTGGCGGCACCATAACGCCCATATCCACAATCTCATAATTGTTGCAGGCCAATACCACACTGACTATGTTCTTTCCAATATCATGGACATCCCCTTTCACCGTGGCCATCAATATTTTTCCTGCCGCCTTGGCATTGGCATCCTTGGATGCCTCAATATATGGGGTAAGGTAGGCCACTGCCTTTTTCATGACCCGGGCCGATTTTACCACTTGGGGCAAAAACATCTTTCCACTTCCAAACAAGTCTCCTACAACATTCATTCCGGTCATTAGGTTCCCCTCAATGACCTCCAAAGGTCTTTTGGCATTTTGACGGGCTTCCTCCACGTCTTCTACAATGTATTGGTCTATTCCCTTCACTAAAGCCCTTGTAATCCTATCCTGCAAGGGGTCTTCCCGCCATGACAGGTCCACTTTGCTTTCCTTGGCCGTTCCCACTACGGTTTCGGCAAATTCCAAAAGGCGTTCCGTGGCGTCATCGCGTCTATCGAGCAGAACATCCTCAACGTGTTCCAACAGGTCTTTCGGGATATCATCATAAACTTCCAACATGGCAGGGTTTACGATTCCCATATTCATCCCTGCCTTGATGGCATGGAATAGAAAAGCGGAGTGCATGGCCTCACGCACAGGGTTATTCCCCCGAAAAGAGAAGGACACATTACTGACCCCCCCACTTACACTACAATGGGGCAGGTTTTCACGTACCCATTTGGTTCCTTGGATGAAATCGAGGGCATTGCGCCTGTGCTCTTCCATTCCCGTTGCTACAGGAAAAATATTAAGGTCGAAAATGATATCTTCTGGAGCAAATTTCACTTGGTTGACCAAGATGTCATAGGAACGTTTGGCGATTTCTATACGGCGTTCATAGGTATCTGCCTGTCCCACCTCATCAAAGGCCATGACAATCACGGCTGCTCCATACCGCTTGATGAGTTTAGCATGATGTATAAACTCTTCTTCCCCTTCTTTCAGGCTGATGGAATTGACCACACATTTTCCCTGTACCACTTGGAGACCTGCCTCGATGATCTCCCATTTGGAACTATCGATCATAATAGGCACCCTGGCGATGTCCGGTTCGGATACGATAAGGTTCAGGAACTTGACCATGGCAGCCTTTCCATCGATCAATCCATCATCCATATTCACATCTATGATCTGTGCTCCTCCCTCTACCTGATGACGGGCAATCTCCAGGGCTTCATCAAACTTTTCTTCCTTGATAAGCCTAAGAAACCTCTTGGAGCCCGCCACATTGGTTCGTTCCCCCACATTGATGAAATTACTTTCCGGGGTAACGACCAACGGTTCCAGACCTGATAGTTTTAAAGCTCTTGTTTGGGCCATGTATCTCTTCCTTACTTGATCCTAATATATTTTTCCACAATATGTCGCTTGATGCCAGCTTCGGGCACATCCTCAATCCCGGATTGAATCAAGGTATCTCCCTTGACCTCCACATTGAAAGTAAACTCGTGCCCCCTTATTTCCTTCACACCCACATAATCCAACCGTTCTTTGTAGGTGTCCCCATCCAAGCTGTACGTTCCTCCACCACCATAGAATCCATCTGCGGCATCCTTCACTTGATTGAAAAAGGCAAAATGGTCCTTATTCAGAATCTTTACAAACTCGGTATTGGACAAATCCTTTACTTCCAAGGAATCCTCGGTCTTTACTTCACCATAGACCAATTTCCATGTGCCCATGATACCTTTTTGTCCTTCAATTGGGGTTGAAATGGTTGTTTCGGCCTTTTCCTTTTTCCCACAGGAAGCCAAGGTCACCATGACTCCTAAAACCATCATTATGTTATGCATGCGTTTCATGGGTCGATTTTAATTTTCTGGGGGAATACTGTTTGGTCAACTCCACAATGGCCTTGATGTGTTCCGGAGTAGTTCCACAGCAACCGCCTACGATGTTCACCAATCCTTTTTCCAAGTACTCTTTAATCTGTGATGCCATTTGCTCCGGGGTTTCATCGTATTCCCCAAAGGCATTGGGCAAACCAGCGTTGGGATGGGCCGACGTGGCAAAATCCGACTTGGCCGAAATTACCTCCAAATGGGGAACCAACTGTTTAGCTCCCAAGGCACAGTTAAAGCCAACCGACAAAATGGGGATATGGGAAACCGAAATCAGAAAAGCCTCTGCGGTCTGTCCAGACAAAGTACGCCCTGACGCATCCGTAATGGTTCCACTGACCATGATAGGCACATCAATATTACGTTCGTCCTTAACTTCTTCTATGGCAAAAAGTGCCGCTTTGGCATTGAGGGTATCAAAAATGGTCTCTACCAGTAGTATATCGGATCCACCATCCAACAAAGCTTCCACCTGCTGTTTGTAGGCTTCACGTAATTCATCAAAGGAAATGGCCCTAAAACCCGGGTCATTCACATCGGGCGACATGCTAGCCGTTTTATTGGTGGGACCAATACTCCCGGCCACAAATCTAGGTTTATGGGGTTCCTTGGCAGTAAACTCGTTGGCCACTTCCTTGGCAATCCGGGCCGACTCGTAATTGAGCTCGTACACCAAATCTTCCATGTGGTAATCGGCCATGGCTATGGTAGTCCCCGAAAACGTATTGGTTTCCACGATATCGGCACCCGCCTCAAAATATTTGCGATGGATGTCCGCAATGGCCTGGGGCTGGGTCAAGGACAACAAATCATTGTTCCCCTTCAAAGGATGCTCCCAATCCTTGAAGCGCTCTCCTCTAAAATCCTCTTCCTCGAACTTGTAACGCTGCAACATGGTCCCCATGGCGCCATCCAGCACTAAAATGCGTTTTTGTAAAATGTCTTCAATCTTTTCCATACTACTCAGCTTCCTTATGCAGGAAATAAAACGGTATCAAGAAAATATGGAAATACAACAGGAATGTATTTTTGTTATCCTTCCCTTACCATGGACGGTTTTCCTTCCATGAGTTCCCAAAACATACTGAAACATGTTCAGTGCCATTCCGGACAGGGGTAGAATGTAGCACCTTCTCGAAGTCGAGGGTTGCTAAGGTTTCACAGGGTCCATTCCCTCCACCTTTCTTGATAACCACTTCAGTTTATAAATGAACTAAGGTACAAAATAACGGCACTCCTAACTGAAAAGCAAAAAAAGAGCCACTAATTTTGAGTTTTAGGGCAATAAAAAAGGATTGGGCAAGCCCAATCCTCTTTAAACTATTTTGGCGATATGCTAAATCATCATTCCCCCGGATACTTCAATACGTTGTCCATTAATCCATTTGGCATCGTCCGTACACAAAAAGGCTACTACTCCGCCAATATCCTGGGGCAAACCGACCCTTCCCAAAGCGGTTACATTGGCAATGATCGTTCTCTTTTCCTCATCAGTTTTATTGACGCCGCCTCCAAAATCGGTTTCAATAGCTCCCGGTGCAACCACGTTGGACCTGATTTTCCTTGCACCCAATTCCTTGGCCTGGTACTTGGTAAGGGCTTCCATGGCCGCTTTCAAGGAGCCATAGACCGAAAAACCGGGGAGTGAAAACCGTGCCAAACCGCTAGAAATGTTTACGATTCCACCTCCGTCCGCCAATAGGGGCAATAACTTCTGTGTCAGGAAAAATGCTCCTTTGAAATGAATGTCCACCAAGGTATCAAACTGTTCCTCCGTGGTTTCACTTATGGTGGCGTTAATACCAATACCGGCATTGTTGATCAAAAAATCAATTTTTTCCGTCCCAAATTGGGATTTGAGCACTTTCTTGACCTCTTGGACAAAAGCATCAAAACTACCCATATCAGCCACATCCAGTTGAAGCGCATGGGCTTTTTGCCTCAATTGTTCCACTTCGTGGACTGTTTTTTGGGCCTCATCCTTATTACTCCGATAGGTCAATATCACATCCAACCCCTTTTGGGCCAAACTGATGGCCATATTTTCACCGAGGCCTCTACTGCCCCCGGTCACCAATGCAATCTTTGAATTTCCCATTTTATATGAATTTTTAAGTATGGGACAAAGATCATCCATGCCCTTCCGAAGGAATTGCAACCATCAATCCACTTTTTGTAAAAATCAAACTTTTGCCCCTGCACGGTAGTGCAAAGGGGATAGTGCGGCGTGTTTTTTGAAGAAATTGGAGAAATGAGCCACTTCCTCAAACCCCAAACTGAAGGCAATCTCGGAAACGTTCCAATCCGTATTGTTAAGCAAAATCTTGGCTTCCTCAAAAATTCGGGAATGGATAATGGCAGTCGTGGTACTTCCCGTAGTCTCTTTCAGCACCTTGTTCAGGTGATTGGCATGCACCGCCAATCGTTCAGCAAAATCCTGGGCGGTTTTCAAGCCTAATCGCTGTACCGGGGAATTGATAGGAAATTGGCGTTCCAACAGTTCCACAAACAGATCCGTGATTCGGGTAGCGGCATTTTTGTTGTTTTCCTGGGCTTGGACGGGATGCAATTTCTGGCCGAGATGCAACAACTCCACCACATAGGCCCGGATAAGGTCGAACTTATACACGTAGTCCGAAGAAAGTTCCCCATCTATTTTTTTGAAAAGTTGTTCCAATTCAGCGTAATCCTCATCTGAAATATTGAATATGGGATAGCCCCCTGGCTGAAACAACGGAAGATTATCCAAAATGACCCCACTTTTATCCTTGGAAAGAAAGGTATCGGTAAACACACAGAAGTATCCCGATTGAACTTTATCCTGTGGCACATAATGGTACGGAATCTTGGGAGAAGCAAACAAAAGCGCCTTGTTTTCTATATGGATGACCTTGTCTGCATACTCTGCCCTATTTCTTCCATTGATGAGACTGATCTTAAAATACGAGCGTCTGTCATAGCGCATTTCACCACTTTTAAGGCGAGCTATGTATTCATCAATCTTAAATACATTGAAATGCCCAATATCCTTTCCTATATTTTCAGGAATGGGCAAACCATGATTGCTATAAAAATCCCGTAAGGTAAAAAGGCTTTGCATTGGATTGTAAAATTCAAATATACACCATAAAACAAAACACCCTCCAAATGCCTTTTGAAGGGTGCCTTTACTTTAGTAATCCGTATCTATTATGAGATACTCTGTACTACTTCTTTTTTAGCTTCTTTTTTGGATCCATCGAATCCTTCCACACCTCCTACCGTGGTATATTTCATGACGTAGCGCTTATCTGGATTGATAATCTGATAGGCATACTGGCACATTACGGCCGCTTCATGAAAACCGGACAAAATCAATTTCAACTTACCTTCATAGGTGTTAACATCACCAATGGCAAATACACCAGGGATGTTGGTCTGATAATCCTTTGCATTGTTCACCTTGATGGCATTCTTTTCGATCTCCAGTCCCCAATTGCCGATAGGTCCCAGCTTTGGGGACAAACCGAACAACGGAATGAAGTAATCGGTTTCCACATAACTTTCTTCCTTGGTCTCATCATTATACTTGATCACGACCGCCTGAAGATCTTCCTTCCCATGGATTTCCTTCACCTCAGCTTCGGTGTAGAGTTGGATCTTGCCCAATTTGGCCAATTCCCTCGCTTTTTCCACAGAGTCCAAAGCGCCTCTAAACTCATTTCTTCGGTGTACCAAAGAAACTTCGGAAGCTACATCGGCCAAGAAAATAGACCAATCCAAAGCGGAATCCCCACCTCCTGAAATGACCACTTTCTTGTTACGGAACACCTCAGGGTCTTTGATCATATACTCCACCCCTTTACTCTCAAACAAGTTAAGGTTGGCTATCAAAGGTTTTCTAGGCTCAAAAGAACCCAATCCCCCTGCAATGACCACAACGGGGGCATGGTGCTGGGTACCCTTACTGGTTGTGACAATAAAAGACCCATCCTCTTGCTTGTCCAAAGTTTCGGCACGTTCACCCAAGGTAAATCCTGGTTCAAAAGGTTTTATCTGCTCCATCAACTTGCTCACCAAGTCCCCTGCCAAAATCTCGGGATAGGCTGGAATATCGTAAATGGGTTTTTTTGGATAAATCTCGGAACACTGTCCTCCCGGTTGGGCCAAGGCGTCAATCAAATGACATTTCAGCTTTAGCAAACCTGCTTCAAAAACGGTGAACAATCCTGTGGGTCCCGCTCCAATTATAATGATGTCTGTTTTAATCATAATACTACTTTTATTCGGTCTTGACGATGGTTTACCAGACCGTTTTTACACTTTTTCAAACAATTCTTTTCCCTTTTCTTGATATGCTTTTTGGATATCCAATATCTGCTGGCGGTGTTGTACCACTTCACCGATCACAATGATAGCCGGATTGGCCAACTTTTGCTCCCTTACCGTATCTTCAATGCTGGCAACCGTTCCTATCCCCACTCGTTCCTGACTCGTGGTGCCATTCTGGATAATGGCCACGGGAACCTGCTGTTTGCCCTCTTGCCTGAAGAGCTTCATGATCTCCCCCAACTTGGACATTCCCATAAGAATGACCACGGTGGCACTTGACTTGGCCGCCAGAGCCACATCATTGGAGAGTTTGTGCTCTTTGGTGGTTCCGGTAATCACCCAGAAACTTTCGGAAGCTCCTCTTTTGGTCACTGGGATATTCTGTGAAGCAGGTACGGATACCGAAGATGAAATTCCAGGCACCACGGCCACTTCATGACCATATTGGGCTGCGTATTCCATTTCCTCCGCTCCTCTTCCGAACACGAAAGGGTCACCCCCTTTTAAACGTACTACATGTAGACCCAAATTGGCTCGTTGTACGATCAATTCATTGATTTGTTCCTGCTGATATCGATAGCATCCTTTTCGTTTTCCTACGAAAATCTGCTCCGCTTGTGGGGCATATTCCAACAGTTCCTGATCTACCAATGCGTCGAACAGGACAACATCTGCATTTTGAAGGGCCTTGATTCCTTTCAGGGTAATCAAATCCACATCACCGGGGCCGGCCCCAACCACTGTCAATTTTCCACTACGCATGTTGCAATTCCAATTTTCTGAACGCTTCCAATCGCTGCAAAACAGTCTTGGCATCTTCCAAGTAGCTTTTGGCAAAGGTTTCAGAGGGTTCATTCTTATTCAGTTGAAGGGCCAAATTATCGAAACCGCCCTCGAAGGCAATCTTCCCGGATGCTACATAGAGTTCCTCAAAATCCTTGATGATGCTGGAATGGGTATTGGTCTTCACTTTTTCAGAAGTTAGCAACGCCTTGGCCGAATTCACAATGGACTGGTACGAGTAGTAGATACCGGCCGCCCATTTCCCTTGTTGAATGGCCTCTTCGGCATTCTCTATTTTTTCTTGACTTTCGAAAAACAACGTAGCCACCAAATCAATCACTACACCGGCACATTCACCAATACCTATCTCTTGTTTGTATTTTTCCTCATTTCCCCAATCGATAAAATCTTCTGGGGTAAGGTTTTCCACATCGGTGAGCGGCTTTAGGAAATCGTAAAAATAATGCTGGCCTTGTTTTTCATAATATTCTGTATAGGATGCCCCATTTCCATTGGCCTCGAAATCATCCAAGATCAAACGAAGAGCCTCTGGACCTCTCTTACTAGGTATTTTGGCCACCTTATCGGCAAACTTTCCATTCCCGTTTCCAAGATTTCCGCCTCCCAATAACACCTGCAAAGCAGGAGCCACCAATTTATCCTTGGTACGAACGGACATCCCCTGGAATCCAATATGGGCCATGTTGTGCTGTCCACAGGCATTCATACATCCACTGATCTTAATCACCACATCAGGGTTGCTGATATACTGTGGATATTCCGCTTTGATCACGCGCTCCAACTCATCGGCAATCCCCGTACTACTGGCAATACCTAAATTACAAGTATCGGTACCCGGACATGCGGTGATGTCCAAAGCCTTGTTGTAACCGGCTTCGGCAAAACCTAATTTTTGAAGCTCCACATAAAAGAAAGGCACCAACTCTTTCTTCACAAATGGAATCAATATATTTTGTCTTAAGGAAAGTCGTATTTCCCCGGCCGCATAATCGCGAACCAATTTTGCCAATTCCCTGGCCTTATCCGTATAGAAATCTCCAAGGAGCACCTTGATACCGACCGCTACATAGTCGTCTTGTTTTTGGGGCACCAAGTTGGTGGATTTCCACTGTTCGAATGCTTCTTTGTCCTCGATGGTGATTTCAGGTACCTCTACGTCAGCTACTTTTACCTCAGGATAGTTTTGATATTCAATCGGATACGATTTTACAGGTATGGCCAATTGCTCCTCTTCCAAAAGTGCCTTGAAACCATCCAAACCAATATCCTTCAACAAGAATTTCATACGGGCCTTGGCACGACTTTTACGCTCTCCGTATCTGTCAAAAACACGAATCACGCCTTCCATCAAGGGAACTATTTTGTCTGTGGGCAAGAACTCATAAAGTTCATCGGCATGGCGGGGCTGCGAGCCCAATCCACCAGCCAACATAACCTTAAAGCCTCTTTCCCCGTTTTGGATTTTGGCGATGAAGCCCAAATCGTGCATGTAGGACAAGCCGGTATCTTCATCACTGGATGAAAAGGAAACCTTGAATTTACGGCCCATTTCCTGCCCAATGGGGTTTCTTAGAAAGTATTCAAAAATTCCATGGGCATATGGGGAAACATCAAAAGGTTCGTTGACATCTATCCCCGCGGTTTCGCTGGCGGTTACATTTCGAACCGTATTTCCACAGGCTTCACGGATGGTGACTTCATCTTTTTCCAGTTGCGCCCAAAGCTCAGGGGTTCTTTCCAAGTCCACGTAGTGGATTTGGATATCCTGACGGGTGGTAATGTGCAATCTTCCCCTGGAAAACTCATCGGAAACGTCGCAAATCCCCAAAAGCTGATTGGAAGTTACCTTACCATAGGGCAATTTTATCCGTACCATCTGTACCCCGGGCTGACGTTGTCCGTACACCCCACGGGCCAAACGAAGGCTCCTGAACTTTTCCTCGTCCACTTCACCTCCCTTGAACTGGCGAATTTTTTTCTCCAATTCAATGATGTCCTTTTCAACTATGGGGTTCTCTATTTCTGTTCTGAAGCTTTTCATATTCTATTTTTCCTATCAATTTTATAGGATTTTGTTATAAATCCTCTATCCCTTTCCGGGGTTGCTAATTCTTATCGTAAAATCAACTGATAAAACCTACTCCCGCAGTGGTGTTGGTGCGACTGTCGATGATGATGAACGAGCCATTGGTCCGGTGATCCTTGAACTTGTCATAAAAAATGGGCTTGTTCAATTTGAATCGCACCTTGGCGATATCGTTCATCTGCAACGATGTGGCATTCTCTTCTATACCGGAGTAATCTGGATGAATCTTATGTTCAATGGCATCCACTTTGGCCAAGACCTTGTTCACACCATGTTGCACAATATACTTGCCACCCGTTGTCAACTGGTCGGCATCCATCCAAGATACCGTAGCGGTCAACTGCTTGTCTATGGTAGGCAGGTCATCGGTCTTCACCAACATATCCCCACGGCTTACATTTACCTCATCTTCCAAGGTAATGGTCACCGATGAGCGTCTTGGTGCGGTCTGATATTCCTTATCATAGAAATAAATGGCCTTTATTTTAGATCTTGTCATAGAGGGCAATACCACCACTTCATCGCCAACACTCAGTTCCCCTCCATATACCTTTCCGGCAAATCCACGGAAATCATGGAATTCCTCGGTTTTGGGTCGGATAACATATTGTACAGGGAACCTAGGGGTTCCGGTATTGTATATATCCTGAAGATCTAATTCTTCCAAGTGCTCCAATAAGGTTTGACCACTATACCAAGGGGTGTTTTTGGAATGGTTCACCACATTGTCCCCTTTAAGGGCACTCACAGGAATAAAAGTGATTTTCTGTTCTTGATAATCCCTTTTTCCCATCAACTCCTCAAAATCGGCTTTGATATCATTGAAGACATCTTCTGAAAAATCGACCAAATCCATCTTGTTGATGGCCACGATCACATCCTTCACCCGCAGTAGGTTATTGATGAAAAAGTGTCTATTGGTCTGCTCAATGACCCCTTTTCGGGCATCAATCAAAATAATGGCTGCTTGCGACGTGGAAGCACCGGTAACCATGTTACGGGTATATTCCACGTGGCCAGGGGTGTCGGCAATGATATAACTTTTAGACTGTGTTGAAAAGTAGATGTGGGCCACATCAATGGTGATACCCTGCTCCCTTTCAGCCACCAATCCATCGGTAGCCAAGGAAAAATCCAGATAATCGTATCCTTTTTGTTTGCTGGTACGCTCTATGGCCTCCAATTTATCCTCGGTCAAGGATTTGGTATCGTAAAGCAAGCGTCCAATCAAGGTACTTTTACCGTCATCTACACTTCCTGCTGTTGCTATTTTTAAAACTTCCATATTTTGTTGTTCGTTAACGGTTGTTTGTTTGTGGTCATCAATATTTCTAAAAACCTACACCTATAAACCATCAACCATTTTAAAAGTATCCTTGTTGTTTACGTTTTTCCATGGCGGCTTCGGAACGTTTGTCATCGATTCGCGCACCTCTTTCCGAGATTTTTGAACTCCTGATCTCTGCCACTACCTTATCAATGGTATCGGCATGGGATTCCACAGCAGCGGTACAGGACATATCCCCTACCGTTCTAAAACGTACCACTCGCTCTTCCACCTGTTCATCATCGGCCCTAAAAACCACATCATCCTCAGCGGACCAAATCAGTCCATCCCTTAAGAAGGTGTTCCTCTTATGGGCAAAGTAGATGGAAGGAATCTCAATATTCTCTTTTTGGATATAGCTCCAAACGTCCAACTCGGTCCAGTTGCTGATAGGAAATACCCTAACATTTTGTCCCATTTCTATTTCACCGTTCAACATATCGAACAGTTCTGGACGTTGGTTTTTCTCATCCCACTGGCCAAAATCATCCCGAACGGAAAAAATACGTTCCTTGGCACGGGCTTTTTCCTCATCGCGACGAGCACCGCCAATACAGGCATCGAACTTGAATTCCTCAATGGCATCCAAAAGGGTTGTGGTCTGCAACATGTTCCTACTGGCATATTTTCCAGTTTCTTCAACAACCTTTCCTTGATCGATGGAATCCTGGACATTACGAACGATCAGTTCCACTCCCAATTCTTCTACCAATTTATCCCTAAACTCAATGGTTTCGGGGAAGTTATGGCCGGTATCAATATGCATCAAGGGAAACGGAATCTTGGCGGGCCAAAATGCTTTTTGGGCCAATCGGACCAAGGTTATGGAATCCTTTCCTCCCGAGAACAACAGTACGGGTTTTTCAAACTGTGCCGCAACCTCACGGATAATGTAAATGGCCTCATGCTCCAATGCATTGGCCTTTGGCCTATTGGTCAGGTTTTGGGTTTCTGGTTTTTGCAATTCTTCTGTGATCGTGCTCAATGTCTTGTGTTTATGATTTCTCGACTGCTCTCGAGGTAGAATTAGTTTATAATTTAGGTATGCAGACCGCATTCACGGTTCTCCAATACTTTTGTTGGGTCGAAATATTTATGCTCATTGGGCAATTTGTGCGTGTTGAGATATGCATCCAATTGCGTATCGCTCCAGTGGTAAAATGGACTTACCTTAAGTACTCCATCCTTGCTCAAGCTCAACACATCCAACGAATCCCGGTGGGCTGTCTGACCTTTGCGTAAATTGGTGAACCACACATCGGGTTGATGCTCTTCCATAGCCCTTCTGAAAGGCTCCAACTTCACTTGCTCAGTAAACTCCTTATGTTTTGGGTCATCTATTTGGGGAATTCCCATAACCGCATCCCTATGCGCTGAAGTCTGCTTGGGCACATATAATTTAATGTTCAATCCCAAGCGAGATATCAACTCTTCCGCATGTTTATAGGTATTTGGGGTATTGTACCCAGTATCACACCAAATTACAGGAGTACTCTTGTTTACTTCGGTCACCGCATGAAGAATAGCTACTTCGTAGGGTCTAAAATTAGTAGTGACCACGGATTTTTTCCCATGACCAATGGCCCAAGAAATGATTTCCTCTGGCGGAATGCCCTTAAACTGACGGTTCAAATTTTGAATTTCTTCTACTGACAATGCCATATCATCAAATTTTATTTACCCCACTTGATTGTATTCCAAATTCTCTCATGAAAAAAATAAAGCACCATTTTGGTAACCAATTCCACTAGACCAATGGAAAAGGCCAAAGACAAGGTCCCGGTTATGATCCATGAAATAATAATGGTATCCAAAGTACCCACAATCCTCCAACTTATAGATTTTACAATACTACGCTTAGGACTTTCAGAACTACTGTCCTTTTTATAAGTAGTAGTCTCTTCTTTGGTCTTGTGAACTATGAGTTGGTCTGCAATCATCTGTTATTTTTTATCCTATCGATTTACTAGGGATTTCAAAAATAGAATTAATTATCAAAGTAAATCGTTAAAATCGATATAAAATTACTTTTATCCTATCGTTTTAGTAGATTAATTGGATAACACACCAACTTTTATCAATTTATTGATCATTAACTCTAAAAATTAATGGATTTTCACCTATGAAATTAGGTCTGCCAAGGTGTTGTTTCGATAGACTTCCAAAGCACTGTCCCGCACCTGGAGCATCAACTTGTGCACGGAACATTCTCCTTCGTCAGGACAATCATCACACTTTTCATAAAAATTGAGGCTGACACAGGGAACCATGGCAATGGGTCCTTCCAAGACCCGCATTACAGAAGTCATTAAGATATCTTTAGGTTCCTTAATGAGGTAATACCCCCCACCTTTTCCTTTTTTGGAACCCAAAAAACCATTTCGTCTGAGGGTAAGCAAAATGCTTTCCAAGAACTTTTGGGAGATGTTCTCATGTTTGGCGATTTCGGCAATCTGAACAGGTTCCTTATCCCCTACCGAGGCAAGGTAAGCCAAAGCCTTTAAGCCATATTTTGTCTTCTTGGAGAGCATCCCACGAATATAGCGAAAATTAACAATCCGCTATTCAAAAATATGGGCCGCATAAGTTTTAGCCCAAAGCTTGCTCAATATCCGCAATGATATCCTGTATGTGTTCCAAGCCAACAGAAACCCGTACCGTACCATCCGAAATTCCAACAGCCTCCCGTTCCTCTTTCGTGAGTTTACTGTGCGTGGTAGATGCAGGGTGCGTGATTATACTTCGCGAATCTCCCAAATTGGCCGACAGGGACAACAATTTAATGCTATTGAAAAATCTACGCCCTTCTTCCAGTCCTCCTTTTACCTCAAAGGCCACCACACACCCTCCGGCCTTCATCTGCTTTTTGGCAATCTCATATTGGGGGTGCGACTTTAAAAACGGATATTTTGCCCATTCTACTTTATCATGTTTCTCTAAATACGTAGCCAATTCCAAAGCATTGGCACAGTGTCTGTCTACCCGAACAGCCAAAGTTTCCAAGCTTTTGGACAACACCCATGCATTGAACGGAGAAAGGGAAGGCCCGGTTATGCGGGAAAAGCGGTATACTTTGTCCACCAATTCATGGCTTCCAACAGTAATCCCTGCCAAAACCCTTCCCTGACCATCCATCAATTTGGTTCCAGAATGAATTACCAAATCCGCACCAAATTTAATGGGCTGTTGCAGATAGGGAGAAGCAAAACAATTATCGATGATAAAAATAAGTCCGTGCTTCTTGGCAATATTTCCCAAAGCTTCCAAGTCCAGCACATCCACACCTGGGTTGGTCGGCGATTCGGCATAAATGATCTTGGTTGTGGGCGTAATCAATGCCTCAATATTGTCCAAATCATTGGCATCAAAATAGCTGGTGGCAATGTTCCATTTTGGAAAAAACTGCGTGAAAAGACTATGGGTAGACCCAAATATGCTCTTGGAAGAGATGATATGGTCGCCACTATCCAGCAGGGCAGCCAAGGTTGAGAACACAGCCGCCATACCGGATGCAAAGGCAAAACCACTTTCGGCCCCTTCCATCTTACAAACCTTCTCAATAAACTCAGACGAGTTTGGATTGGCGTAACGCGAATAAATATTGCGGTCCTTTTCCTCGGCAAAGGAGGCTCTCATGTCCTCTGCATCCTCAAAAACAAAGCTCGAGGTAAGGTACATAGGCACGGAATGTTCCAAAAATTGGGAACGCTCGATTTGCGTTCTGATCGCTTCCGTTTCAAATTGTTTCTTCTGCTCGCTCATATCTTTTCTGCTATTCTTAATATATCACCAAAGACCCCTCTGGCTGTGACCGCAGCCCCAGCTCCAGCTCCTTGGATCACTAATGGGTTTTCCCCATAGGATTCGGTATAGATCTCAATAATGGAATCGGAACCCTTTACCTGCCCCAACGCACTTTCTTTGGGCACGGACACCAATTTCACCTCCAAAACCCCTTTGTCCTGCTGAAGATCCCCATGCAAGTCTCCCACATATCGCAGTACATGGTTTCCTTTTTGTGCATTTTTGATGTCCTCATAAACGGCATCCATATCTTCAACCTTCTTCATGAAGGCATCGAACTCAAGTGTCCTTAATTCGGTTGGAATCAGATTTTCCACTTCAATATCCGAGAACTCGTTTTGAAGATCCAATTCACGGGCCAAAATCAACAATTTTCTACCCACATCGTTGCCTGATAGATCTTCGCGAGGGTCCGGTTCGGTATATCCTTTCTCCATAGCTTCCTTTACAATGGATGAGAATGGGCTATCCTGTTCTGAAAAGGTATTGAAAATATAGCTCAACGAACCTGAAAACACCCCTTTGATTCGTGTTATGTTCTCTCCGGATAGGTGTAATAGTTTAATGGTATCGATCAAGGGTAGGCCTGCCCCCACATTGGTCTCGTACAAATACTGCTTTTGGTTCTTGTCCAAACACTTTCGTATGGACTTGTATTTCTCAAAACTCAGCGTGTTGGCAATTTTATTGGAGGAGACCAAGTCAAAACCATGTTTGATCAAGGTTTCATAGTTCTCCACAAAAGGCTTGCTCGCTGTATTATCAACCGCAATGAGGTTCTCCAAGTGATGGGTTTGCGCAAAAGAAACTACACTTTCCATCTGATAGGGGATTCCTTCTTTTTCCAATCTTTTCTTCCAATCAGCACCAATTCCCGAAGCATCCAACAGTACTTTTTTGGAGTTGGCTACAGCAAAGACCTTAAGCCCAATCCCTTTTCGTTCTTCTATGCTTTTTTGGGAATCCAATATTTGGTCGATAAGCGTGCCCCCAACATTGCCATGCCCAAAAATGGCCAGATTCACCTTTTTGGCAATACCAAAAATCTGTCCGTGTATCACATTGATGGCCTTATGAAGGTCTGATTTTTTCACCACCATACTTACATTCTTGCCCGTAACGGTATTGTTGAAAAGCAAGGGGATCACTTGGTTTTTGACCAGGGCGTTAAAGGGTTTATGGAAACTGCTCAAATCCATTCCCACAATGGAGATCACAGACACATCCTTGGCCACAGTAATCTGGTTGATGTCTTGCGAAGAGTAATCGGTCTCAAACTCGGCATCCAAGACCTTCTTGGCTTTTTCAGCTTTGGAAGAATCAACCACCAAACCAATTCCCCTTTCGGAGGAACCTTGGGAAATGATCCCAACACTGATATCGTTCTGGCCCAATGTCCTAAAAATCCTGGCATCAATGCCCACTTTGCCCAAAAGACCCCTTCCTTCCAAATTGATGAGGGCCATATTATCCAAAACCGAAAGGGACTTGATTCCCCCATTTTGGGTTTTCGGACCAATCAGGGTTCCCTCATTGTCATCATTGAACGTATTACAGATACGCAAGGGAATGTTCTTTTCAATGAGTGGAATTATAGTCTTTGCATGCAGAATGGTCGCCCCAAAGTTGGCCAGTTCGTTCGCTTCGTCATACGATATAACGTCAATCAGCTTGGCATCGCTCACCAAATCCGGATTGGCCGTAAAAATCCCATCCACATGGGTATAGTTGATGAGTTCCGACGCGTCCAAGAAATTGGCCAACAAAGCAGCCGAATAATTAGTGCCGTTCCTACCCAAAGTGGTGGTCACCCCTTCCTTATTGGAAGCAATGAAACCGGTCACCACAGGTATGGTATCCGAATCCAAGTCATGGAAACAACGGATCACATTTTCTTTGGAAAGACTCTGATCCACTTCAGCATTGCTATAGGTGTCATCGGTCTTGATCAAGCTTCTGGAATCTATCAACTGGGCCTTTAACCCACCTTCGTTCAGAAGTGCAGCAACGGTCTTGCCTGAAATCAATTCCCCAAAAGACAACAACTCGTCCTTGGTCCTCAAGCTATAATCCCCGGTAAGGAATACCCCGCTCAATATCTTCTCTATCGATTTGAGTTCTTCTTCAATAGCTACGGAAAAACCATTCTTCTGGTAGGCGGAAAAAGCAGCCAGAGCTTCATCAAACTCCTCTCCTCTTGCCGCTTTTTCTAGCATGTTCTCCAATTGGTCCGTAGCCTTGCCACGGGCCGAGACCACCACGGCAAAATTCTCATGGGCGGCCGCCCTTTTGGTGATAATGTTCAGAACCCTTTCAATGCCTTCCCCATTGGCCAAGGACTTCCCTCCAAACTTTAGGACCTTGATGCGCTCCTGCTTTCCCTTTTTTGGAAAAACGGCTTCCAACAGCTTTTCCAGCTGCTCAAATTCCATTAAAAAAGCATCATGGCCATGCAGTGACTGTACTTCACCATAGGTGACATTGGTATTGGCCTGAGCCAATCGCTTAAAGGTTTCCTTGTTTTCCTCGGCCGTAAAAAACAAATCCGAATTGACCCCGATGATGTGGATCTTGGTATCACTGTCTTGAAGTGCTTTGAATGCCTCATCCCCATTTCGGGTAATGTCAATCGTCTTCAACAATTGGTTCATCAGCTTATAAGCTGATAGCTGGAACCGTTCCTGAAGTTTCTTTCCATGGTGCATCAACCAGCTCTCCACATTAAAAACCTGAAGTTCCTCATTGGTACTCCTTTTGAAGCGCTCCTTGAAAGACTCGGGGGTCCTATAGCAGAGCATGGCATGCATACGGGCATCGTGTACGGGCTGCTTGGAGTTGATCAAAAATTGTTCTTGGATCTGACAGTTGGCAATGAGCCAATCAGTTGACTTCCAATCCGAGGCCACAGGAATCAAATGTTCCGTAATACCTGGGTTAAACGCTGCCATTTCCCAAGCAATCCCCCCACCCAAAGATCCTCCAATGATGGCGTACAACCGGTCTATCTTCAACTGTTGCAACCCCAAAAGAAAAATCCTTGCGATATCCCCGGCCACAAAATCCTTGTAATTGTCGATTACAAAACCGTCATGACCATTTCCCGGAATGTTGAACGCCAAAATGGTATAGATATCGGTGTTGATGGACTTATCCATACCGATTAAATCGGACCACCATCCATGCTCACCGGCCACATTGGAATTTCCGGTAAGGGCATGGTTCACCAAAACAATTGGGGCCGAATACAAGGGCTGCCCAAAAAGCTGATAGGATAATTGCAGATCCTGTGTGGTGCCATTCTGTGTGGCGAATTGTGGTATGCTAAGATGCTGTAACATGTACGTGTCTGTAATATGCGTGTTCTATTATTTTACCCAATGGATGCAAAGGCCTGCTCCAAATCGGCTTTTAAATCTTCGATATCCTCAAGACCTACGGACAAACGAATTAAATCTTGGGTCACACCGGCACTTTCCTGTTGTTCTTCGTTCAATTGTTGGTGCGTGGTGCTGGCTGGGTGTATGATCAAGGATTTGGTATCGCCAATATTCGCCAACAATGAAAATATCTGGGTGGCATCGGTCAGCTGTTTGGCAGCCTCAAACCCACCTTTTACCCCAAAGGTAACGATTCCACTTTGGCCTTTTGGCAGGTACTCTTTTGCCAAATCATTGTATTGGCTACTTTTCAATCCAGGGTAATTGACCCAGGCAACCTCATCCCTACTTTCCAGCCATTCTGCCAATGCCAAGGCATTTTCGCTATGCTGTTTGATTCGAACAGGCAAGGTTTCCAACCCTTGTAAAATCTGGAAGGCATTGAACGGACTTAAAGCCCCTCCAAAATCCCGCAATCCCTCCAAAATCAATTTAAAAGTAAAGGCCGCGGCGCCCAAGGCTTCATGGTACACTAAACCGTGGTACCCTGCAGAAGGCTCCGTAAACTCAGGAAATTTTCCATTGGCCCAATCAAACGTACCGGCATCGATGATCGCCCCACCCAGGGAGTTCCCCTGGCCACCTATGTATTTGGTCAAAGAATGGATCACCAAATTGGCCCCATGCTCAATCGGATTCAACAATCCAGGGGTAGCAACGGTATTGTCCACGATAAAAGGTACTTGTGCGGCTTTGGCTTCTTTGGATATTCCTTTTAAATCGAGCACATCCAACTTGGGGTTCCCCAAAGATTCCACAAAGAAGGCACGCGTATTATCTTGAACGGCAGCCGCAAAATTGGAAGGATCGGATGCATCCACAAAGGTAGTGGTAATGCCCAGCCTTGGTAGGGTCACATTCAACAAATTATAGGTACCCCCATACAAACTGCTCGAAGCCACAATATGGTCTCCGGCCTTTAAAAGAGTCAACAACCCTGTTGAAATAGCGGATGTCCCGGAAGCAAATACCACTGCACCCACACCACCTTCAACCGCCGCCAACCGATCTTGTAAAATCTGATTGGTTGGGTTGTTCAATCGGGTGTAGATAAAGCCCAATTCTGCCAAGGAAAACAAGTTGGCAGCATGGTCCGTGTTGTTGAACACATACGAAGTGGACTGATAAATAGGCACTGCCCTTGTACCCGCTGTTTGGGTAGTATCGTGTCCGGCATGTAAAGCATTGGTTGCAAATTTTTGATTACTCATGACTTTTCTTTTTTTAAATTTTTAAAACAATACGTAAAAGTCAAACCCAAGGGCATGGCCCATAGATAAATCAAAAAGTTATAAGAAAGTGAAATCGAAAAAAATCGATCGTCGTTATCTATTCCCTACTGGGATAGAATGTAGCACCTTCTTGACACTAGGGGCCAAGGGTTGCTAAGGCTTCACAGGGTCTATTCCCTCCACCTTTCTTGATAACTAATCAATACGTGTTTGAACTTGTGGGCACAAATATACTGATGGAAACACCGAAATTCCTAATCTTTTGGAAAAAATTAGCGCAAAACCGAAAACTCAATGTTGGAATCGGTAAAAACGGTATGCGTTTGGGTCTTAAAGTTGGATTCATCCGCTTTAAAGATATTGTCCACATAGGTCTGCGGGTTCAAATCGATAAGGGGAAACCAGGTACTCTGGACCTGAATCTGTAATTTATGTCCTTTCTTGATGGTATGGAACACATCTTGGAGCTTGATGTCCACATCGGTCTTTTGATTGGGGGTAAAAGGTTCCGGATTGGAAAAGCTGTTTCGAAAACGCCCACGCAACACCTCGCTCCGAACCATTAAATGGTAATTGCTCATTTTGAGGTGGTCCTGCATTTCCTCATTGGTTTCGGCATCTGCAGGATGGACATCAATGACCTTGACAATCCAATCGGCCGCTGTTCCCGTGGTGGCCACTTTTAAATGGGCCATAATATCTCCCGCCAAGGTAAGGTCCTCATCCATCACCTCGGTCTCAAACACCAACACATCGGAACGTCTTGCGGCAAACCGTTGATCATCCGTCATGTATTTTCTTGGGGTGAACACGGTTTTCACATCTTCGGAATAAGGCACCGGCTTTTTTATATCACTGATAAACTGGATTCCATCGGTTCCTTTTTGTTCCAAGGTCAATTCTTGATTTTCGGAAAGGTATAGGGTCTGTTTCATCATATTTGCGGGCGGCCACGTATCGTATTGTTTCCATTCCTTTTTACCCGTGTCAAATACATAGGCTTCGGGAAGGCCGGAATTCATATCGCCGTCACCCTTCAAGAAATGGTTAAAGAATTTGGTTTCGATATTATCCTGATAAAATTCTGAAATGGAATCCCCAAAATAATAATTGCCCACCACGCTTCGGCCATCCCGTCTGTACCAACGTCCATGATCCCACGGACCAAAAACCATGGTGTTGTAGTTACCTTCATTATATTTTTCAATGTTTTTGTAGGTTTCCAAAGGTCCATAAAGGTCTTCGGCGTCAAACCACCCTCCCACGATCATGGTGGCCACATGGCTCTTTACATTTTTTAGGTGTTGGATAAGTCCCTTGCTTTGCCACATCTCATCATAATTGGGATGTTCCTTTAGCTCATTCCAGAAAAAGTCATCGGTCACGCCCTCGGGACGCATTTTTGGAGTGTCCGCAGTTTCATACTCAAAAAAGTAATCTAGGTTTTTCAAGGGTCCGGCATCCAAGAAGAATTGATATTGGTCTTCCGTAGGCAATTCCGGCAACACATACCAAGCCGTGTCGATGGGTTGGTCGCTATTGGGTCGCGGTGTTCCAAAAAGGGAAGTGGCCCTAAAATAACTCAACAAATAGGCCCCGTTGTGGTGAAAGTCGTCAAAAAAGAAATCTCCAATGCAAGCCTGAGGTGATGCGGCCTTTAAGGCCGGATGCGCATCCACGGTGGCATAGGTGGCATAGTACCCGGGATAGGAAATCCCCCAAACCCCAACATTGCCATTGTTGTTCTCCACATTGTTCACCAACCATTCAATGGTGTCATACGTATCCGAACTTTCATCCACTTGATCATTGGAGGTCTTATTGGGAATATAGGCCCTCATGTTCTCATAATGTCCCTCACTGAGCCAGCGCCCCCTCACATCTTGGTACACAATAATGTTCCCTTCCTTCATCAAATGCACATTGGGCCCGATCTGTGTCCTGAAATTACCTTCACCATAAGGGCGGGAGCTATAGGGAGTCCGTTGCATCAAAATGGGATATTTCTTGGAAGTGTCCTTTGGGGAATATATGGTGGTGTGCAACGTTACCCCATCCCGCATCTCAATATCCACTTCCTGTTTGGTGTAATGGTCTTGCACATAGGTATCAACGGGTTGAACCTCAGTTTTTATGTCCTTCTTACAACTACCGATCACAAACAACAGGGAAACACTTAGAAACAGAACCTTTACCAAACTTTTCATGCTTTGTATTTTGATTCCCTAAAACTACTAAAGTTCCATAGAGTATCCCAAACAAAAAAGGAGCCCCTTCCGAGACTCCTTCGTTTAGTGTGGTTATTTTTCTTTATAGGTTGAAGGCTGCTTTCACGGCATCCACTTTATCCAATTTTTCCCAAGTGAAGAGTTCTACCTCCCTTTCAATTTTTCCGTTGTAGGGTGATTCAAAGACCTTGGTCAAGGTTTGGGGTTGTTTTCCCATATGACCATAGGCTGCCGTTTCCAAGTAGATAGGGTTTCGCAGTTTCAGACGTTCCTCAATGGCAAAGGGTCGCATATCGAAAAGTTCAGAAGCCTTTTTGGCAATCTCGCCATCAGTCAGATCAATATTGGCAGTCCCATAAGTATCTACAAAAATGGATGTGGGTTCCACTACCCCAATGGCATAGCTCACCTGCACCAAAATCTCATCGGCCACTCCCGCGGCCACCAAGTTTTTGGCAATATGTCTCGCCGCGTAGGCCGCACTACGGTCCACCTTGCTGGGGTCCTTTCCACTAAAGGCACCACCACCATGCGCTCCCTTTCCTCCGTAGGTGTCTACAATGATCTTACGACCGGTAAGACCGGTATCGCCATGTGGGCCACCAATCACAAACTTTCCGGTGGGGTTTACATGGTATTTGATGGTATCGTTAAATAGTTTCTGGATGTTTTCGGGCAAAAGTTCCTTGACCTTTGGGATCAATATTTTGATTACATCTTCCTTGATCTTGGCCTGCATCTCGGCATCCGTTCCAAACTCATCGTGCTGGGTAGAGACCACAATGGTATCGATGCGTTGCGGCACGTTGTCATCCGAATATTCTATGGTCACCTGCGCCTTGGCATCAGGTCGTAGATAGGTCAATTGGGTGCCTTCACGTCGCAATTCTGCCAAAACCTGCAAAATCTTGTGCGAAATATCCAAGGCCAAGGGCATGTAGTTGTCGGTTTCCTTGGTGGCATACCCGAACATCATTCCCTGATCACCGGCACCTTGCTCTTCTTTGCTGCCACGATCCACTCCTTGGTTGATTTCTTGGGATTGCTCATGGATCAACGAAATCACCCCACAGGAATCGCCACTGAACTTATACTCCCCCTTGGTGTAACCAATATTGTTTATGACTTCCCGGGCAATGCTCTGCAAGTCCAAATAGGTATGGCTCTTCACTTCACCCGCCAAAACCACCTGCCCCGTGGTCACCAAGGTTTCACAAGCTACCTTGCTCTCGGGGTCAAAGGCCAAAAAATTATCCAAAAGGGCATCACTGATTTGATCTGCAATTTTATCTGGATGTCCCTCACTTACCGATTCTGAGGTAAACAAATAAGCCATTGTATTTCGTTTTTAGTGTGGATAGTTTTGACGGAAAGGCCCCAAGAAGTTTACAATGCTTCATCAAGAAGCCCGAATCTAGTTCAGTATAAACTGCTTTAGCATTTTTGTACACCCTTCTGTTGGCGGCCGAGGTTGCAATCAGTCAAATCTATCCTCATTCAGATGGGCAAAAGTACATATTTGCCACATATTTTAAAACTTTGTTTTATCACTGTGAACAAGTTTCCCATTTCAACCGGTTTTTTTTCTTCTACTAGATATACTTTGTATATTGCGTGTTGGTTCCCCAACCTAATACACCAACTTTAAACAACATCATCCCATGCATATTGCGGTAGCAGGAAACATTGGCGCCGGAAAGACCACCTTAACCAACTTACTTGCCAAACATTATAAGTGGGACGCCCATTTTGAGGACGTAGTGGACAATCCATACTTGGATGACTTCTATACCCAAATGGAACGATGGAGTTTTAACCTGCAGATCTACTTTTTGAACAGTCGTTACCGACAGATTCTTAAAATCCGTGAAACCGGCATGGATGTGATCCAAGATAGAACCATCTATGAGGATGCCCATATTTTTGCACCCAACCTGCATGCCATGGGGTTGATGACCAATCGGGATTTTGAGAACTACAAAAGTCTTTTTGAGTTGATGGAGACCTTGGTGCAACCGCCAGACCTGTTGATATACCTTCGTAGTTCCATCCCTAATTTGGTGAACCAGATACACAAGCGTGGACGGGATTACGAGAACAGTATCTCCATTGACTACCTCAGCCGATTGAACGAACGCTACGAGGCTTGGGCCAATACCTATGAAAAAGGGAAATTGCTCATTTTTGATGTGGACAACCTCAACTTTGTGGACTCCCCCGAGGATTTGGGCAAGGTAATCAACCGCATTGATGCAGAGATCCACGGCTTGTTTGAATAAATTTTTACGCCAGAACCTATTTATCAACTTTATACCGCTCCTTTTTTGAAGGGATATGGGTATATTTAGTTTTTGTATTCAAGATTTTACCCTGTAAAAATCAGAAAACCCAATACCATGAATTCAGATATCATAAAGCTTTACAAGCAGTTGGAACGCATGGAACAGACCAAGGAAGTGGTACAATTGAGCAATCAACTTAGAGAAACATTATATCAAAATCTTCGGAGCCATTTTCAGGAGTTCATCAACATTGGCCATGCCATTGGCTTTAATGAACTCCAAGAAGAGATGAAAAAGGCCATGGATCTGTTGGAAATCCAGAAATAAAAAATAATCATCACAATCAACCCATCATGAGAACCCTATCGTTTTCCAAGTTTTTACTGTTTGCCTTTCTATCCCTGCCTTATGTGGGCACCACGGCCCAAGAGCTGGCCAAAGTCCCCGCCGAGCAGGTAGGCCTATCTTCCGAACGCCTCAAAGTACTCACCCAAACCTTTCAGGAGTATGTGGATGACGGGGAACTGTCCGGCGCGGTGGCACTGGTGGCCCGCAAAGGAAAAGTAGCCTATTTACAGTCGTTTGGAAAAAACGATATGGAGAACAACGTCCCCATGACCGAAAGCTCCATTTTTAGGATCGCTTCGCAGACCAAGGCCGTGATCAGTGTTGGGGTGATGATCTTGCAGGAACGAGGCCAATTGCTCATCAGTGATCCCGTTGGAAAATACATGCCCGCTTTTATGGAAACCAAGGTGGCCGTGGCCAAGGAAGATGGTTCTTATGATGTGGTGAAGGCCAAAAGGCCCATCACCGTTCGTGATTTGCTCACCCACACCTCGGGAGTATCCTACGGCAGTGGCATAGCCAAGGACCTCTGGGAAGCCGCCAATATCCAAGGGTGGTATTTTGCCGACCGTAACGAACCTATCCAAGCGACCATCAACCGCATGGCCGACCTCCCCTTTGAATCCCAACCCGGTGAAAAGTGGGTGTATGGCTACAATACAGACATTCTCGGTGCCTTGATCGAGGTGGTTTCCGGGGAACCTTTGGATGTCTTCATCAAGAAAAATATTCTGGACCCACTGGGCATGAACGACACCCATTTTTATCTTCCCAAGGACAAAAGGCAGCGTTTGGCCACGGTGTATTCCGCTACCGAAAATGGATTGGAACGCGCCCCCGAACCTGGGCATATGGCAGGCCAAGGGGCGTATGTGGATGGTCCCCGAAAAAGCTTTTCCGGTGGTGCCGGTCTTTTGAGCACCGCCATGGACTATGCCAAATTCCTGCAAATGACGCTCAACAAAGGAACGTTCAATGGTAAACAAATCATATCGCCCAAAACCGTGGAACTCATGACCGTGAACCATTTGGCCAGTGATGTTATTTATCCTTGGGGAAATGGCACCGGATTCGGTCTGGGCTTTTCCGTTGTGGAGGATTTGGGCAGACGAGGGGTATTAGGCTCCAAAGGTGAATATGGTTGGGGTGGCGCCTATCATTCTTCATATTGGGTAGACCCAGAGGAAGAATTGGTAGTGGTCTATTTTACCCAGTTGATTCCTGCAGGAGATATAGACGATCATGGAAAACTTCGCGCCTTGATCTATCAGGCGTTGACCGACTGATCTTCATGGGAAAACTTCAGATAACCACAAATCCCGAAGTACAAATGGTGTTCGACCGCTACCCCGATTGGGCTAGGGAAAAGCTGTTAGTGCTTCGGGAGTTGATTGTGGAAACTGCCAAGGAAACCGAGGATATAGCCGCACTGGAAGAGACCTTAAAATGGGGAGAACCCAGTTATTTGACCAAAAATGGCAGTACCATACGGATGGATTGGAAATCCAAATCCCCTGATCAGTATGCCCTGTACTTTAAGTGCACCAGCCGATTGGTGGAAACGTTCAAGGCAACCTTCCAGAATGTTTTTGAATTTGAAGGAAAAAGAGCCCTTGTTTTCCAAAAGGATGACAAAATCCCTGTGGAAGAACTGAAGCATTGTATAAGGGCCGCCCTTACCTATCATAAGGTGAAACACCTCCCCACTCTAGGCATATAAAACACATCTTGAACCTTAACAAGGGCATTCCCTAATCCAAAAGAGGCGTTCACTCATTACAGGTTTTTTTCGGATGATTTTCAAAGTAGTTTAAGGGTACGAACTGCGACCCTCACGGGCCAATAAAACTTGAAAATCATGGAACCAAAGAAAAATCAACATGTGGAATTGAAACGGAACAGTCTCCTTTATTTTTTTATGGGGATGTTCTTGGTATTGCTCCTTATCTACACCGCGTTGGAGTGGAAAACGTATGACCCTGAAATAGATTGGGATTATGCAAAACTACACGTTCAAGATGAGCTAATTGAAGAAGTGCCCATCACTAAAATTGAACTTCCCAAACCCAAAATCATCCAAGCACCTCCGGTTATTGAAATTGCCCCTGACGATGAAGAAATTATTGAAACCATTATCGAATCCATAGAACCTGATCAGGATACAGAAATTGCACCTATTGAAGATATAGCGGTGGCCAGTGATGACATACCTGAATTTGTTCCCTGGGTATTGATTGAAGACGCCCCAATATTTCCAGGTTGCGAAAATGTAACCGATAAAGAAGAAAAGAAGATTTGTTTTCAGAATATGATGCAAAGACATATCCAAAAAAATATCCGCTATCCTGAAATTGCCCAAGAAATGGGCTTGGAAGGCCGCGTAAATGTGGTGTTCACCATTCAAAAGGATGGCACCATCGGCGATGTGCGCATGCGTGGTCCCCATGAAAGTTTGGAAGGCGAAGCGGCCCGTATCATCTCCAAACTACCCCGGATGACTCCGGGCAAGCAACGGGGAAATGCCGTAAAGGTACCCTTCTCTATACCCATTACGTTTAAATTGAATTGATTTAAGATTTCTCACACTCCCTTTAGCTCCCTCGCAAGCTCGGGACAGGAGTTCGAAATGACGGTAGAAACGCAAGGTCATTTCGAAGAAGCGTAGCGACTGAGAAATCTAATATAGACTGAATTAACAATAAAAAAAACCACGCCTTTGGCGTGGTTTTTATTCGTATTGAAAGCAAGTACTTTATTGCTTCGTCTTGTTTTTGAATGCTTCCACCAATTGCTCTACCTCTTCTTTGGTATCAGCAGTGAACTCTTCTATCTCATCCACAATTTCACCATTGGCCTCATACGTTGAAGTAACAATGGCTTTGTAGGCACCATCAGCAGTATTGCTTACCTCCACCAAGAACTTCTTCTCAATGGTTTTGGTTTCCTTCATTCCTTCCTCAGAAATGGTGATGACCGTACCGTTTTCCTTGACCATGCTCAACTCATCCGTTGAAGAGAGACTTACCAAACTTGGCGCGATGACCAAAGCCACAACGGACATCAATTTCAACAAAATGTTCAAGGATGGTCCTGAGGTATCCTTGAAAGGATCCCCAACAGTATCTCCAACTACGGCAGCTTTATGGGCATCAGAACCTTTACGGCCTTCACTCTCGATGGTCTTCTTGGCATTATCCCAAGCACCTCCGGCATTGGATTGGAAGATGGCCATCAACACCCCGGCAGTGGTTACACCGGCCAACAATCCGCCCAACATTTCGGCACCTCCAATAAACCCAACGGCCACTGGAACGGCAATCGCCAACAATCCTGGGAAAACCATTTCCTTAATGGAAGCCTGTGTGGAAATGGCCACACACTTTTCATATTCGGCCACACCATCGGCGGCATCAAAAATCTTTCTATCTTCTTCAGTAGCTTTTGAAATATCAGCATCGTATTTACGCATTACCTCAAGGGCCGCTTTCAATTGGGGAATATCCCTAAACTGACGACGTACTTCCTCAATCATGGCCATGGCAGCTCTACCTACGGCATTCATGGAAAGAGCCGAGAACACGAAAGGAAGCATTCCCCCGATCAATAGTCCCGCCATAATATCCGGTTGAGATACATCAATGGATGTTACGCCGGCAGTCTTCATGAATGCTGCGAACAACGCCAAGGCAGTCAAAGCAGCAGAAGCAATGGCAAAACCTTTACCAATGGCAGCGGTAGTGTTTCCAACAGCATCCAATTTATCGGTGCGCTCACGTACTTCGCTTGGCAATTCGGCCATCTCGGCAATACCACCCGCATTGTCGGAAATAGGCCCGTAGGCATCAACCGCCAACTGGATGCCGGTATTGGCCAACATCCCTACGGCCGCGATAGCTATACCGTATAATCCAGCAAAATAATGTGAAACCAAAATCGCAGCGGCAATCAATATGATTGGAATGGCAGTGGACATCATACCCACACCTAAACCGGCGATAATGTTTGTGGCAGAACCAGTTTCGGACTGACGCACAATGGAGTTAACAGGTTTAGTTCCTGTTCCTGTATAATATTCGGTGACCTTACCTACCAATAATCCGGCAACAAGACCGGCGATGGTAGCCCAGAAAACACCCATTGAAGTATATTCTTTTCCTCCTTCAACCCATGACTCTGGAAGCATTCCTGAAATCAAGAAATAGGATGCCACCAACATTAGAGCGGCAGAGCCAAATTCACCAATGTTCAATGCAGTCTGCGGATTTCCACCATCCTTTACTTTAACAAAGAAAGTCCCGATAATGGACATTACAATCCCCACTGCGGCCAAAGCCAAGGGAAGATATACCGCTCCAAGACCATCAAAAGCGGCTTGGAATTCTGGAAGACCTGCAAATACAGCACCCAATACCATGGTACCTATTATAGAACCCACGTATGATTCAAAAAGGTCGGCACCCATTCCAGCAACATCACCAACATTGTCACCAACGTTGTCCGCAATGGTTGCAGGGTTAAGAGGGTGGTCTTCAGGAATACCTGCCTCTACCTTACCAACAAGGTCGGCACCAACATCTGCCGCCTTTGTGTATATACCTCCACCCACACGGGCGAAAAGAGCTATGGAAGATGCACCCAATGAGAACCCGGATAGTACATTCAATACTTCACCCAAGGCCCACCCTTGTCCGCTATAAATCATAAAAAGTCCGCTCAATCCCAAGACACCAAGGCCCACAACGCCGAGACCCATTACGGCTCCACCGGCAAATGCTACTTCCAAGGCCTTGCCCAAAGAAGTCCTAGCAGCATTTGTGGTACGTACGTTTGCTTTGGTGGCAACTTTCATTCCGATAAAACCAGCCAAAGCAGAGCAAATGGCCCCAACAATAAAGGAAACGGCCACCATGCCATTGGAACCTGCCTCATTGCTACCCTTGAAGAAAAGTAGAATAGCCACGGCTACAACAAAAATGCTCAATATTTTATATTCAGCCTTCAAGAACGACATTGCTCCATCTGCAATGTTCTTGGCAATTCTTGCCATCTTTTCATCCCCGACTTCCTGTTTGGAGATCCATACGTTTTTAATGAACACGTACAGTAGGCCCAGGATACCAAATACGGGCAAAAACTTTACAATCAAATCCATAGTTTGTAGTTATTTAAGATTTTTTTAATGGCAGCTAATGTAGTAAAATACGAAGTAATAAAAAAAATGCGCTTTTATTTAGTAAAAGCGCATAAATTCTTGGTGATTGTTCCTTAAATGGTATAGGTACGTTTCTTTTTGTGTTCACTTTCATCATAGCGTTTCACACATTCGTGGTAAATCGCTATGGCTTCGTCCACACCACCCCAGCCTCCGGTGTCGACCTTTTTCTTTTCCAAGTCCTTATACACCTGGAAAAAGTGCTCGATTTCCTTTAGTCTATGAGGATTCAGTTCGCTGATATCATCCCTCTTGCTCCAGATAGGGTCGGAAACAGGAACACAAATCAACTTTTCATCAGGTCCCTTTTCATCGGTCATATGGAAGACCCCCACAGGCTTCACCTCCATAACCACCATGGGGTAGGTAGGTTCGGTACCCAACACCAATACATCCAAGGGGTCATGGTCCAAGGCCAAGGTCTCGGGAACAAAACCGTAGTCCCCAGGATACATCATTGAGGAAAACAGGGTTCGATCGAACCGAATCTTATGCAAGGTAAAGTCGTACTCGTATTTGTTTCGGCTACCTTTTGGAATTTCAATTAGTACATCAAAGGTAACGGGTTCTCTTTTGGACATGTTTGAAGTTTTATTTTTTTGCAAAAATAGCCTGTACAGATGGAATGGGGTAATGAAATTGCGTTATTCGTATTAATTAAAAATTAAATCCGAAGGTTCCGGTGATTCCAAACGGACGTGCATCTGGGTTATCTAGATAATTCCCCCTAAAATTGAAATCGATCCGCAAAATCTTGAAGATGTTCCCCACCCCAAAGGAATATTCCCAATAAATTTGATCTTCTGGAGCCATCAATGGGATGTTGGCGGGGGCACTCAGTGCGATGTTTTCATCGGAAAGCTGGCCCCATGCCCCTCTCAATCCAACAATTTCACGCAGGTTGAACTTGCGCAAAAATGGAATTCTGGAGAACAGTCTCCCATTAAAATTGTGCTCCAAATGCACGGTGGCATAGGTATCGGTCACAAATTCGTAAAAATCCAAGTTGGGAAATACATTGTAGAGTGAAAACAAAGTTTGGTTTCCAGGAACAACACTCAGAAGAGCCAAAGGCACTTCACCAAAGGTCTTTCCAAGTTCCACACTGGTGGTCAACCTTCCAAATCCGCCTACCTGCCAAGGTTTTCGATATGAAAATTGGAGGCGCTCATAGTCAAAGTCACTTTCCAAAAAGCCACTTATACCTTTGGTATAATTCAATACCACTTCACTATGGTCATCATTAATGTTGGCCCGTTCCACACCGTATCCAATGGTTCTTTTTCCTGGTGTATAGATGAGCGTAGTGCTAACATCAAATTGTTTTACTTCTGATGAAATGCCCGTTGGTGAATCGGCATCCACATAATCCAAATTAAAGGCATCGGGCAAGGCTGAGCCCAGAGTACGCAAGGAACTTCCCAAACGTATCCTGAAATTTTTTACTGGCTCCATTTCCAAGCCCAATGTGGAAAGATTGATATTGGTAAGCCTATCATTGGAACCTACGGTGACTAAGGAGGACGAAGCAATACTCCTGCCCAGAACATCATTGGTGCTGGTAAGGCTTAGTCCCAACTGCTCTATATCCCTTCGGTTCCCCCCGGAAAGAATCAATCTGGTCTTTCGATCTAGCAAGAACTTACCCGAAAGTCCATGCTTGAATTTATGGTCACTAAACCCGTAGGCCATATAGCCTTCCAGACGCCAAGTATCGTTCTGTCCAAAATAGGTGCGGGCCCCTCCCCTAATCCGCATTCCCTCCGCATCATTATAGCCGAAGGTGCTGTAGACATCCCCGATATCTATGTTCCACTTGTCTATTTCGATGTACCCAGAACCTAAAATACTTACAATATCATAGTACGTTCGGAATTTGGGAACGGTCTTTAGGGTGTCCAAAAGTTTAAAAATCCCTGATTCGTCATCACTGAGACTTTCCAAACGGGCATTTTTCCAGAAAGTGGTATCCTGGGAAAAAACCCTTGGGTCATAAGGGTCTGATTCCGCTTTATAGAAAGGCTCGGGCCGACTTACATCAAACTCATAATTATCAAAAACCGTGGTGCGTTTACCGTACACCCCTCTTGATTTTTCCTTTTTGGAAAAGGCAAAGTCGCTTAGCATATAGTCCCGTTTCAGCAAAAAGACCGAATCGTTGACCACATCAAAATCCTGTTCAATATAAATGTCCTTTACCCAATTGATGTTGGCACTCTTGGTGACCTGCATGTTAATCTTCTTGATGGCAAAGGTGGTATCGTTTACCCAAAAATCTCCTTTAAAGGTAAGCTCGTTCTTTCTCCTTGGATAATAGATGATGTTGTAGCACCATTTATTATCGATATAGGTGCTATCAGATAACACGTAGTTATAGGTGTCTATCCCAGTTTTGGACAATGGACTGGTAAAACTTTTATCAAAAAACCGCAGGTAATTATCGTAGATGTCATAATCAGAGTACAAGTCTTCCACAAATGCGGTAATGGCCTGGTTTCCTTCAAATCCCGAGCTTTTGTTCCCCAAGACATCTTCTTTCTCACGATTTAGGATGTTATCACCATACACCTTGGAAAAGGTTTCGTTCAAAAAGAAAGGCAAATAGGTCTTTCCTGTAATCCTCGAAGTATCCAAATCCTCAAACATAAATTCCAATCCCCTGAACAGCTTGCTTTGAATCAGGGCGCTATCTATGGTATTTAGGTCAAACTCTATTTTCTCGTATTTATCGTATTTGTACTGTTTGAACTTACGGACTCCATTTTCGCGTTTCTTGGCCCAGATTTTTCTAAGAATATCAATGGCTGGGTTATCTTTTTTGGACTGCTTTCCTGTATACACAATAACCTCCTTGAGTTGCTCCATGGATTCGTTCAATACAATCTCCATTCCGTAGTTCACCTTTTGGGGCAAATGAATATCTCTGCTTTCATAACCGATAAAAGTGACCGTTATAGTTTCATAAGTATCATCTGATTCTAGATAAAACCTACCATTGTCATTGGTAATGGTCCCTTCAGAGGAATTCTTAAAGATAATATTGGCAAAGGCAATGGGATCTCCCGATTCGTCCAATATAATACCGCCCACCTTGGTCTGGGATAAAATGGACAAAGAGGAAAGTAAAAAGAAAACTGCTAGGAATCTCTTCATATGTTGATATATGGGGCATTGGGATAACCGCTCAGGTTCCCAACAATACTTTAGGTCAAATTTTGGTTCAAAAGTAACTTCTTATCAAAAACTGTTCCGTTAAAAAAGCCCCATCAACATGGTTGACGGGGCTAATATACCTTACAAATATACGCAAGCTATTTATATAACACTTTCTTAACAGCCTTAATCACATCCTCATGATTGGGCAACCATTCGGCCAAAAGAACGGGCGAATAGGGTGCCGGGGTGTCGGCCGTGTTCAACCTTACAATGGGGGCATCCAAATAATCGAATGCTTTATCCTGAACATGATAGATGATTTCGGAGGCCACATTTCCAAAAGGCCATGCTTCTTCCAAGATAACCATTCTATTGGTTTTCTTCACGGAATTAAGGATGGCATCATGGTCCATGGGACGTACGGTGCGCAAATCAATAATTTCGCAGCTAATGCCTTCTTTATCCAATTCATCAGCGGCCTTGTAGGCTTCCTTGATGATTTTTCCGAAGGAAACAATGGTCACATCTGTTCCTTCTCTTTTGATATCAGCAACACCCAATGGAATCGTATACTCACCTTCGGGCACTTCCCCTTTGTCACCATACATCTGTTCCGATTCCATGAAGATAACGGGGTCATCATCACGGATAGCCGCTTTCAACAATCCTTTGGCATCAGCTGGATTGGAAGGTACAACTACCTTCAATCCTGGACAGTTGGCAAACCAACTTTCAAAAGCTTGGGAGTGCGTAGCCGCCAATTGCCCCGCAGAAGCAGTTGGCCCCCTAAATACAATGGGACAGTTGAACTGCCCACCGGACATCTGGCGAATCTTAGCGGCATTATTTATAATCTGATCAATTCCCACCAAGGAGAAATTGAAAGTCATAAACTCTATAATGGGGCGGTTGCCATTCATGGCTGAACCTACACCGATACCGGCAAATCCCAACTCAGAAATGGGAGTATCCAATACGCGTTCCGGTCCAAATTCGTCCAACATTCCTTTGGAAGCCTTGTAGGCCCCATTGTATTCCGCAACTTCCTCACCCATCAAATAAATGGTGTCGTCCCTTCGCATTTCCTCGGACATAGCTTCCGCAATTGCTTCCCTAAACTGTAGTGTTTTCATTAACTGATGCTAAAAGTTTTGTTAGTGCGCTTAAAAACGCAAGCAAAAATAGCAAAAACTAAAAGAACAATGCTTGGGGATAAATCAAAAAAACAGCAAAATTTATTATGCATGCATAATAAATTTATGAATTTAATAGCTATCTTTGAAACCATAAACCTTAAGTACCTATGAAGATTTTAGTTTGCATTAGCAATGTACCAGATACCACCTCCAAAATAAACTTTACGGATGGTGACACCAAGTTTGATACAAATGGGGTGCAGTTTGTGATTAATCCCAATGATGAGTTTGGATTGACTCGCGCCATGTGGTTCAAGGAAAAGCAAGGAGCTACCGTACATGTGGCCACTGTGGGCGGTCCCCAGACCGAACCCACCATTCGCAAGGCATTGGCCATTGGGGCCGATGAAGCCATACGGGTGAATGCCGAACCCACCGACGGCTTTTTTGTGGCCAAACAATTGGCCGAAATTGTTAAGAATGGAGGGTATGACCTTGTCATAGCAGGCAGGGAATCCATTGACTACAATGGAGGCATGGTCCCTGGGATTTTGGCCACCCTTTTGGACATGAATTTTGTGAACACCTGCATTGGCTTGGAGGTCGATGGCAATACCGCAACGGCACTTCGCGAAATTGATGGTGGTAAAGAAAAATTGAGCACTTCCCTACCCTTGGTCATTGGAGGCCAAAAAGGATTGGTACAGGAAAGCGACCTTCGCATTCCCAATATGCGTGGAATCATGATGGCCCGCCAAAAGGCACTGAATGTCGTGGAGCCTGTGGAAGCTTCACAACCCACACAAGACCAAAAATTTGAGAAACCGGCACCAAAAGGACAGGTGAAACTGGTTGATGCGGATAATGTTGGGGAATTGGTGAACCTATTGCACAACGAAGCTAAAGTGATTTAGGCACAGCTAAATCATTCCGAACTCGTTTCGGAATCCATTTGAAAAAGTCATAAGGTTCCTGAAACAAGTTCAGGAAAAAATTTTAAAAAAATTTTTATGTCAGTATTAGTATATACCGAATCCGAAAAAGGAAAATTCAAAAAAAGTGCCTTTGAAGTGGCTTCCTATGCCCACAAAGTGGCGCAAGACCTTGGAACAAGTGTCACCGCGGTTACCTTTAATGCCAACGATGAGGCTTCATTAGGTAATTACGGTGTTTCTAAAGTCTTAAAAATATCCAATGACCAATTGACCACCTTCAATGCCAAGGCCTATGCCAATGCATTGGCCCAAGCCGCCGAGGCAGAAGGAGCCAAAGTCATTATTGTAAGTTCCAGTGCCGACACCAAGTTTTTGGCACCCATCCTAACTGCTAAACTAAACGCAGGTTACGTGCCCAATGTGGTTGCTGCACCGGATAGCACCTCCCCTTTTGTAGTAAAGCGCACCGCATTCAGCAACAAGGGATTTGCACACACCGAAATCAGTTCGGAAGTGAAAATTATAGGAGTTTCCAACAATGCCTATGGCGCAATGGAAAACAACGTTTCAGCTTCTGTTGAAGATTTTAGCCCCACCTTGGGCGATGCAGACTTTTCCACTAAGTCCATTGAAGTGGACAAAGTAGCAGGTAAAGTATCCATTGCCGACGCCGACATCGTGGTATCAGGTGGTCGAGGACTCAAAGGTCCCGAAAATTGGGGCATGGTTGAAGAATTGGCCGAGGTACTGGGAGCGGCAACTGCCTGTTCAAAACCCGTATCTGATTTGGGATGGCGCCCCCATGGCGAACACGTAGGTCAAACTGGAAAACCTGTAGCCAGTAATCTTTATATTGCTATAGGAATCTCTGGGGCCATTCAACATTTGGCTGGGGTAAACGCTTCAAAAACCAAGGTGGTCATCAACAATGACCCAGAAGCTCCTTTCTTTAAAGCTGCAGATTACGGAATAGTTGGGGATGCCTTTGAAGTGGTCCCCAAGCTCATCGAAAAATTAAAGGAATTTAAAGCCCAAAACGCTTAAATTTTGTTAATTTGCCCTTAACAAGGGGCTGTTCAGATAACTGGTTACGCCACTTATTTGAACAGCCCTTTGGGGTTTTAGGAGGAGATTATGAGCTTAGTTCGATTGAAAATAAAGGGAATATCATACAGTCAAACGCAGAATGGTGCGTATGCCCTTATTTTAAATGAAGTGGAGGGAGACCGAAAACTTCCTATTGTCATTGGTGCCTTTGAAGCACAGTCCATCGCAATTGCTTTGGAAAAAGAAATCAAACCACCAAGACCCTTGACCCACGACCTGTTCAAAAATTTTGCCGATAGGTTTCAGATTGTCGTGAAACAGGTCATTATCCATAAACTAGTAGATGGGGTCTTTTACTCCAGTATCATTTGTGAGCAAGACAAGGTAGAGGAAATCATAGATGCCCGTACCAGCGATGCGATTGCATTGGCACTTCGGTTTGATGCCCCCATTTTCACCTACAAGACCATCTTGGACAAAGCTGGGATTTTTCTCAAATTCTCACCGAAGGAGAATGATGAAAATGAGGAAGACGATAGCATTGTAGTGGATGAAATCCTTCAAGAAGGTGAAACCGTAGAGATAGAATCTGGGGCCGACACCCATGGGTATAGGGAAATGTCGCTGGATGAGCTCCATAAGGAATTGGACAAAGCAGTGGCCAGTGAAGATTATGAAAAAGCCGCCAAACTGCGGGACGAAATTTCCAAGCGCAAATAAACCGACTACATGGGGAAAAAGACCATAAGTTTCCTGACACTTCTACTCCTATGCACTATTGCCTTAGGACAAAATACCTCAACCACCGACTCCCTCAACATTGCCATTGGCACTACTATTATTGATGATATTTCGGTTCAGAGCGTAACCGAAGCCATACCTAACCAAGGGTTTTCCATTCATACGTTATGGCGTGGGGCTTTGGGAATGGCTGTATTGATTTTTATTTCCTTTTTGTTCAGTTCCAATAGAAGAGCCATCAACTGGAAAACAGTAGGCATTGGTCTTTCTTTGCAATTGTTGATTGCCATTGGGGTGCTCAAAGTTCCCTTTGTACAATATGTCTTTGAAAAAATTGGGGAAGTTTTTGTCAGCATTCTGGACTTTACCCGCGCAGGAAGTCAATTCCTTTTTGAGGGGTTGGTGGTGGACATGGACACCTTTGGCTATATTTTTGCCTTTCAGGTGCTGCCCACAATTGTATTTTTCTCTGCATTGACCTCGGTATTGTTCTACTTGGGAGTAATTCAAAAAGTCGTAAAAGCCATGGCCTGGCTATTGTCCAAATCCTTGGGCATATCAGGAGCGGAGAGTCTTTCGGTAGCTGGAAATATCTTTTTGGGACAGACCGAAGCCCCCTTGCTCATCAAGGCCTATCTGGAAAAAATGAATAAATCTGAAATCCTTTTGGTGATGATTGGCGGAATGGCCACCGTGGCCGGCGCCGTTCTTGCAGCCTATATTGGTTTTTTGGGTGGGGATGACCCTGAGCTACGCTTGGTTTTTGCCAAACACCTGCTGGCCGCTTCCGTAATGGCAGCACCTGGCGCCATTGTCATTTCAAAAATATTATATCCACAGACCGAGACAGTGAACACCGATGTCCAAGTCTCTTCGGAAAAAATTGGCGCCAATATTTTGGATGCCATTGCCAACGGAACCACAGAAGGATTAAAATTGGCCCTAAACGTGGGTGCCATGCTCTTGGTCTTTGTCGCCTTTATTGCCATGATCAATGGGATTTTGGGCTGGGTCGGCGATTGGAGCACCCTCAACAATTGGATTGCGGCCAACTCTCCCTACAACAGTTTTTCATTGGAGGCCATCTTGGGCACTGTATTCGCTCCCCTCATGTGGCTTATCGGGGTTGCTAACGAAGATGTTATGCTCATGGGACAACTGCTCGGAATTAAATTGGCAGCCAGCGAGTTTGTGGGCTACATTCAATTGGCGGAACTCAAGAACATGACCAATGACTTGCATTTTGCCTATAACAAGTCCGTGATTATGGCCACGTATATGCTTTGTGGCTTTGCCAACTTTGCCTCCATTGGTATTCAGATAGGAGGTATTGGTTCCTTGGCTCCCGGACAACGCAAGACCCTCTCCGAATTTGGCATGAAGGCCGTTTTGGGTGGGTCTTTGGCATCCTTGCTTTCGGCCACCATTGCCGGAATGATTTTAGGGTAAATAGCTGAAGGGCAAAAGGGTTTAGGTGGAAAGGTAAAACCTGTTTAAATTAAACTAGAACAATCAACCTCGAAATGTTAAACATACATTGTTATGAGAAATTTTCGAGAGTTGAACGTTTGGAAAGATGGACGAGTCTTGGTAAAAGACACTTACACACTAACAAAACTTTTACCAGATTCTGAAAAATTTGGCCTTATTCCCCAAATTCAAAGAAGTGCTATTTCCATACCCGCCAATATCGCTGAAGGATGTGCAAAATATTCGCAGAAAGATTTTGTTCGCTTTCTACAAGTCAGTTTAGGCTCTGCATACGAACTTGAATCACATATTATTCTATGTGAAGATTTAAACTTTATTTCTTCAAATTCAGCAGAGCTCATCATCAAAAACATTCAAAAATTACAACAGGGAATTGCATCCTTGATAAAATACAACCGGACAAACCATTAACCCTTCAACCAAACATCCTTTATCTTTCACCCCTTACAGTTAATAAAGTTTTCATAAGTCTTGCTAATTTTAGTTCCCAAAACACACTTATTGAATTAATTTCGATAGATTGATTTTTTGTCACATCGAGCGCAGTCGAGATGTCTTGGATTTCTCCTCATTGTATTCGTTCGAAATGACCTCTAATTTGCACCAAAAGAATGAAACAATACCACGACCTTCTTAAACACGTTTTGGAACACGGCAATGCCAAGGGCGATCGCACGGGAACAGGAACCTTGAGCGTTTTTGGCTATCAAATGCGTTTTGACCTCTCCGAAGGATTTCCCATGGTCACCACCAAAAAGCTGCACCTAAAATCCATTGTCCACGAACTGCTTTGGTTTTTGAAAGGTGATACCAACATTCAATATCTACAGGAAAACGGGGTACGGATTTGGAACGAATGGGCCGATGAGAATGGGGATTTAGGCCCTGTGTACGGACACCAATGGCGCAATTGGAACAGTGAGGAAATTGACCAAATCAAAGAAGTCATCGAAACCCTGAAGAACAACCCCAATAGCCGAAGAATGCTGGTCTCCGCGTGGAACCCCAGTGTACTTCCGGACACTTCGGTATCCTTTTCGGAAAATGTGGCCAACGGAAAAGCAGCATTGCCTCCATGCCATGCCTTTTTTCAGTTTTATGTGGCCGATGGCAAACTTTCCTGCCAGCTGTATCAACGTAGCGCGGATATCTTTTTGGGCGTTCCCTTCAATATAGCTTCCTATGCATTGTTTACCATGATGATCGCCCAAGTATGTGGCTATCAACCCGGGGAATTCATCCACACCTTTGGTGATGCACATATCTATGACAACCATAGGGAACAGGTAGAACTCCAATTGAGCCGTGACCCACGACCTTTGCCAACCATGCGATTGAACCCAGAGGTAAAGGATATTTTTGATTTCACTTTTGACGATTTTGAATTGCTCAATTACGACCCGCATCCACATATTAAAGGAGTAGTGGCCGTGTAACGATTAACAGATTAAAAAATTAGTGATAACTTACTCTTTGACGCCCTTACTCCCATTTGAAGCAAGAATTCAATAAAAACTGCACATGGATACTTGGCACATTGTACGCAACACTTTGTCAATTTTGTGTGTCTTGGTGAGTTTTTTACCCTTTTTGGATTTCAAACATTGGTTCTTCCGCATATTCGATTTTGTAAGACTGCAACTCTTGACACTACTGGTGGTGCTCTTCATAACCGGTTTGTTCTTCAGGAATGGCTCCCTATTTCTGGGTACACTCACCCAAGTCTTGCTTTTAATGGCAATCGCATACCAACTCGTTATCATCTGGCCCTATCTACCGTTTCGAAAACAGTCCAAAGGCGTTCCAGAAAAAGCCATTACCCTGATCAGTGTCAATGTGCTTCAAAAAAATACCGATCATCAAAAACTCATCGGGTTGGTCAAACAAATTCAGCCGGACCTCTTGCTTACCATGGAAAGCAACTTGGAATGGGAAAAAGCACTTTCAGAAATTGAAGGTGATTTTGGCTTCTCGCATAAAATGCCCAAAGAGAACCGGTATGGCATGCATTTGTACTCCAGACTCAAGGTAAAATCCTGTCAAGGCCATTACTTGATTTCCGAGGAACACCCTTCCATTGAAGCCACTTTGATAGATAAAAATGGTACCGATTTTACTTTTTGGGGCATCCATCCACCACCGCCAAGCCCTACCGAAAAGCCTACCTCCAAGCAGAAAGATGCCGAACTCATGAAGGTAGCCCAACTGGTCCGCGAAAAAAAGATGCCCACCTTGGTTTCAGGTGATTTCAACAATGTGTGCTGGTCCAAAAGCTCTAAACTCTTCTCAAAGGTCTCCAAGCTAAAGGATGCCCGTTTGGGGAAGGGGTTCTACAGCACCTTCCCGGTAAAACCCAAACTGTTCCGTTTCCCCATAGACCTGCTGTTCCACTCCAAGGACATGGAAGTGCATCAAATAAAGACCCTGCCAGCCATTGGGTCTGACCATTTGCCGCTATTTGCTACATTTACCATTACCGATGTGGGGCATAACACCATAAAACCCATGGAGCCCGAAGTAAAACAAGAGGTGGTTTCCATTATTGTGGAAGGCAAGGAGGCCGCTCAGGAAGAAAACTAGAAAAATGAACAAAAAACCAATAGATGTAGATGGGTATATTGCCGAATTTCCCTTAGAGATTCAGGAAAAGCTTAATCAAATCCGTAAAGTGATACGAGAAAATGCCCCTGATGCCGTTGAAAGCATTGCCTACGGTATGCCTGCCTACAAGCTTCACAAAAAACCCTTGGTCTATTTCGCCGGATATGCAAAGCATATCGGTTTTTATGCCACTCCAACTGGGCATAGTGCATTCGAGGCCCAACTGTCCCAATACAAACAAGGAAAGGGCTCTGTGCAATTTCCTTTGGCCCAACCCATGCCCTTGGAATTGATAGCAGAAATTGTACGGTTCAGAGTAAAGGAAAACAGCGTATAAAATGACCCAAAAAAAGCCGACAACCGTAGAAAAATACATCGCCCAGTTTCCAGAAACAATACAAAGCCATTTGTTGGAAATGAGATGTATTTTGCAAGAAGTAGCACCTGAAGCAGAAGAGACCTTAAAATGGGGAAAACCGGTCTTTTTGCTAGACACCATCCTTTTTGCTTATGCGGCCCACAAATCCCATTTAAGTTTTGTTCCCACCGGCCCTGCACTAAATCCTTATATGGAGGAACTATCCGATTATGTCGTAAAAAAGGACTCCGTACAATTTTCCTATGAAGTCCCCTTGCCTAAGGAGCTTATCCAGAAAATTGCAAAATACCGTTTACAGGATGTTGTGGAACGAAAGGCAAAGTGGAAATATTAAGTGTTCTACGACACACAAACCAATTGGAATAAATACAGAAAGAAAACCATGCCAATATCATGTACCAAAAGAAGTTCATTGTTAAGCTTAATCCTTTGTGTGGGCCTACATTTATTGTCCTACTCACAAGAAAAGGACTATAATGTACTTTTTATAATTTCGGATGACCTTACCGCAACGGCCGTATCATCCTATGGAAACAAGGCCGTGCATACGCCCAATATCGACAAACTGGCATCGGAAGGGACCCGATTTACGAAAGCCTATTGCCAATATCCAGTGTGTGGTCCCTCACGGGCCTCTTTTATGAGCGGATACTACCCCAATGCCACCACCACCTACGGATATGTGAGCGGTCGCGAAAATATTGGTGATGAACGCAAGACGTGGTCACAATCTTTCAAGGACAATGGGTATTACACGGCCCGGGTGAGCAAGATTTTTCATATGGGTGTCCCCATCGATATTGAACAGGGCAGCGATGGCAAGGACGACCCCGCTTCGTGGAATGAAAAATACAACAGTCAGGCCCCAGAATGGCAAACTAAGGGAGAGGTCGAACTTGTGCAGGGCAATCCCGATGGGACCATAGAACGAAAAGGAGGCAATGTCATGACCATCGTGAAGGCGGATGGGAATGATTTGGTCCATGCCGATGGAAAAACAGCACAAAAAGCCAGTGAGTTGATTCGGCAACACAAGAATGAAAAATTCTTCCTCGCCGTGGGAATGGTACGCCCCCATGTTCCCTTTGTGGCACCGAAATCACACTTTGACCCCTACCCTTATGCCAATATTGTTCTACCCAAAAAAGTGGAAAATGACTGGGACGACATCCCCAAAAGGGGCATCAATTACGTGACCAGTGTAAATGGACAAATGAGTCTTGAACAACAACAAAAGGCCGTTGCCGCTTATTATGCTTCCGTATCTTTTATGGATGAGCAGGTGGGCAAAGTATTGAAGACCTTGGAAGACGAAGGGCTGGAGGACAACACTATCGTCATATTCGCGTCTGACCATGGATTCCATTTGGGAGAACATGATTTTTGGATGAAGGTAAGCCTTCACGAAGAATCAGCCCGGGTTCCCTTGATCATAAAAGTACCGGGCAAAAAACCTGCGGTGTGCCATTCTTTTGTTGAACTCATTGACCTGTACCCCACCATCGCTTCATTGGCCGGAGTGGAGTATTCCGAGCATCTACAGGGGAAAAATTTGGTGCAACTCTTGGATGACCCCAATGAAAAAGTCAGGGATATGGCCTTCAGCGTTTCGCAAGGTGGAAAAACCTTTTTGCTACGGACCGATAAATGGGCTTACATCCAATACGATGAAGATGCGGCATCGGGCATGGAACTTTTTGATATGGAAAACGACCCAAAGCAATACACCAACTTGGCCTACCATCCTGATTATTCGGATGTAGTGGAGGATTTTCAACAAAAACTAAAGGATAAACTGAAGGAGGTCCGTACCAACGACTTGAGAATTGACTACTCCAAATAATCTGCAAATTTTGTGGTATCTTAAACCTGTCCGTCCCAAAAAGGACTGATCCAACAGCAACCCTTAAAACCCGAGAAAATGAAACATATCATCACCGTATTGGCCCTGACAGGAGCCTTGATGTCCTGCAACACCTCAAACAAGACCAAGAATAACGCGGAAGAATCTACCGCAAAAGAAGCAACAACAGACAGCACCTCAACACAATTTGTTGCGATTGACACCGAAGAGGCTTTAATCGCCACCTCGCTAATGGCCGCTCCAGAGGCAAGTCGTGCCGGGTGTAAGGTCATAGGGTACAACGATGCAGGTGAACTGGTGACCCTCAAGGAAGGGGACAACGAATTCATCGTTCTGGCGGACGACCCAAAAAAATCAGGCTTCAATGCAGCTTGCTACCACAAAAGTCTGGAACCATTCATGGCACGAGGTCGTGAACTCAGGGCAGAGGGAAAGACAGGTCCCGAAATTTTCGATATTCGGGAAGAGGAGGCCAAATCCGGCCAATTAGATATGGGCATACCGGGCGCCACGTTGCACATCTATTTTGGTCCCAATGACCGCTATAATCCCGAAACACACCAAGTGGAAGGTGCCAAATACCGCTACGTGGTCTATCTGCCCTTTGCGACGGCCGAATCCACCGGGCTACCCGAAAAACCTGTGGGGGCCAACCACCCTTGGATCATGAACCCGGGAACCCATAGAGCCCATATTATGATCTCGCCTTTGGCGGACAACAAGGAATAGTGTTCTCTCCGCTCACGGAAACGGATGTATTTCACGAGTCACAAGGAATTTCACGCATCCAATCCATGGTTAGGACATCTTCAAAAAAAAGCTGTTATGAAAAAATTGTTTTTTGTCCTTTCAACTATTGGAATTTTGTCTGCCTGTAGTAGTGATGATAGTGGCATTAATATCAATGAAGAAAATTACTTGATTTTCGGCCATTTTTATGGGGAGTGTGGTGGAGAAGGATGTGTTGAAACCTTTAAACTTACCAATGATTCCCTTTTTGAAGATACGGTTGATGACTACAGTGGCCAAAACACGGACTTTGTAGCATTGGACAATGACCTGTTTGAACAAGTCAAAAACCTCACGGATTTCTTTCCCAATAGGTTATTGGACCAAAGCGAGACCATTTTTGGTTGCCCAGATTGTGCCGATGGTGGTGGATTGTTCATCCTGTACTCTGAAAATGGGAAAGAGAAAAGTTGGAGAATTGACCAAGTAAAAGACAATGTTCCTGAATTTCTTCATGGGTTTATGGACAAGGTAAATGAAAAAATCGGCTTGATAAACCAATAAAAACTGCGTTGCATAACATTGGCTATGACTTACAGCCGCCACCACACTTTGGACTTCCCTTCGGGAAAAAGGTGTATTTTACATACATCTAAACAAGTTGTTAGTAATACTACTAAATGAAATTAGCTCTCATCCTAGCTTCAGTTCTTTTTGTTCTATCATGTAATTCTGAACCCAAAAGAGTGATTTTTGAGGAGAGAATCAGCATGGAAGTCGTACCTGATTCTTTGGACGGAAAAAACAGAAGGAAATTTATTTTGCTCAATAGTGATCCTAGAGATAGCATAGTTGAGTACTTTAAAATTGATGGAAAGGAATATGCCAATCAAATATGGTTAGTTGATAAGAACAACGATACAATTGGAGGAAACTATTTTAAATCTCTCATTAATGATACCACTTCATTAGGAGAAATAACCCGATTAAAGTTCATACTAATTGAGCCATGCATAAGTTCCGAATCGGATATGTTTATACTTCTTCCCCGAGATGATGAAAAGTTAGCAAACGATTTTTCAAATATTTTTAAATTAGAACTTGATACAATGCATAGTCTACAAAACGATGGAATACCACACCCCGAATTATCGGATTTAGACTTACCATTGAATCATATAACAGAGTTTGGAATTGAATATGGAAAACCTGGTAAAAAAAGAGTACGGGGAGTAATCATTGAAAGAGGAGAATTAAATGGTGAAGGTTATGAAAGACGGATATTTTTTGAAAAATCGTTTTATATACAATGATGAGCAAAAAAATTACTGTTTTTAACATAAGCTATAACTCATCCACCGCCTATATCAAAAAACCCTTATTCCCTCAACCAACCCCCAATCCCCTTTAACGCCTCCACTACGCTTTGGACTTCCCTTCGGGAAAAGGTATCCTCCTCCAAGTAGAACAGCATCACCACCCCAAGGTCCAAGATATCGGCCAATTGGTCCGGGGTACCGTAGCCTTCCTTGATAAACTCTTGTAATTTTTTGTTCTTTTGGGACATGTCTCAAATGTAGATAAGCTTTTGGTTTTAATGGTCATAATAAATTATGACTGCACAAAAAAAATAAAGTTTCCGCCAACACTTACACGCTCTACACTATTGCACTCGCCCTTGATATTGATCTTAAGGAGCTTTTTCAGCTTTAAAAAGTAAGCCCCCATACTCTCCCGTAAGAAGCTATATATTTCATACCTTTAAGTGGAGTCCAGCAACCACACAAAAAACGGGGCGTAACCCAAAAGCCAAACGAGTAGGAACTAAATTCAACAACATGCCAAAGTATGTCATTGAGCGAGAAATACCGGGTGCCGGTAATTTATCCGCCGATCAGCTCAAGGGAATATCGCAGACTAGCTGCGGTGTTCTCAGAAACATGGGGCCAGAGATCCAATGGATACAGAGCTATGTCACCGGGGACAAGGTCTATTGCGTGTACATAGCCCCCAACACGGACATGGTACGGGAACATGCCAAGCAGGGCGGGTTTCCTGTAAATTCGGTGAGCGAGGTGGCCACCATTATTGATCCCACCACCGCCGAGTAGGCCAAGGCCCATTCCGCAAGTAAAGACCATGGTCCACATGGGCACATGGCAGATAATCTATGATTTCAACACAACCCCCAACTCTATGAAATATACCCCAAAAGACGGCTTCCCCTACTACTATGAACTGGTCCAAGACAAGGACCTTAACCAGCTTTTTTTCTCCACGGACACCTTTATGTTTCTTCAATCCATTGGTAAGGAAAAGGCAGCCCACCGCTATGCCCCAAACAAATGGAGCATCAAGCAGATCGTGGGACACATTGCCGACCACGAGCGTATAAAAATGTTCAGGGCCTTCCAATTGAGCAGGAAACAAGAGGTACAATTATGGGGGTATGATCAAGAATCCTTGGTCAATAACAGCCGTTTTGATGAGCTTTCCCTACAACAATTGATCAATGACCTTTTGCATGTTAGGCAAGCCTCCCAAAGTTTTATCGGCACCCTTTCCGAACATCAATTACAGTTGAAGGGCCAAGCAAAGCATCATACCATTACCCTCGAAGATTTCCTCAAATCCATCATCGGTCACGAAGCACACCATATCAACATCGTCAAGGAAAGATATCTTTAAGAAAAAGCCCTCCCCAAGAAAAAACAGGGCTTTTGACGTTAAGGTTACCTGCATGCTCCCGACCAAACCATCATAATTGGCTATCTTTAAGCAAACACACCCATTATGATCCTTACCGATGCCTTGTTGGATTTCTTTCTAGAGACCCGGCAACACACCGAATCCATTTGCCAACCGCTGGAGATAGAGGACTATGTGGTACAGCCCATTGTAGATGTGAGCCCGCCCAAATGGCACTTGGGCCACACCACTTGGTTTTTTGAGGAATTCATCCTAAAACCGCACGCTAAGGACTATGTTGAGTTTCATGCCGATTTTTCCTTTGTCTTCAACAGTTATTATGAAACCGTAGGTAAACGGGTGGTACGTTCCGATCGTGGGAACCTCTCTCGACCTTCGGTAAAAAAGGTGTATGAGTACCGAAACCATGTTACCCAAGCTATCAAGGGTTTCTTTTCAGGGCCACAGAGCGAAGAACTGCGGGCTGTTCTGGAAATTGGCATTCACCACGAAAAACAGCACCAAGAACTATTGCTCACGGACATTAAATACATTTTGGGGAACAATCCGCTTTTGCCGGTCTATTCGGAGCAGTTCCAGGACCACCCCAAAGAGATACATGCGCAAGATTGGATCGCTGTTGATGGAGGTCTGTATGAGATTGGCCATGCCACTGAATCTTTTTGTTACGACAATGAGTTGGGTCGGCACAAGGTGTATCTCCAACCTTATGAAATTTCCAACAAGTTGGTCACCAATGGTGAGTTTGCAGCGTTTATTTTGGATGGGGGTTATCAACGTTTTGATCTTTGGCATGCCGAAGGTTGGGATTGGGTAAATCAAAATCAGATAAAAGCCCCGCTATATTGGCACCAAATAAATGGGGAATGGCACCACTACACGGCCCAAGGGCTTCAAAAACTGGATTTGGAGACCCCAGTGACACACATTTCCTATTTTGAGGCCTTTGCCTATGCCCAATGGAAGGGCCATCGCCTGCCCACCGAGTTTGAATGGGAGGTGGCCCAAGCATTTTTTCCTTGGGGTAAGCGTTGGGAATGGACAGAAAGTGCCTACCTGCCCTACCCCAACTACCAAAAACCGGATGGTGCCCTAGGCGAATACAACGGCAAGTTTATGGTGAGCCAAAAAGTGCTCCGTGGCGGTTCTGTGGCCACTCCCGAAAAACACACACGGCATACCTACCGTAATTTTTTCCATCCACAATTACGTTGGCAATTTACTGGATTAAGGTTGGCCAAATAATTCCGACTCACCTGTTATGCAAAAAAATCCAACCACATTCGCCTCCATTTTTGAGCAAGAGGTGTACGAGGGCCTCATGGCCCATCCCAAGCGTCTTTCCTCCAAATATTTTTATGATGAAGTGGGCGACAAGCTCTTTCAGGACATCATGGCCATGCCGGAATATTATCTTACCGATTGTGAGTTTGCCATTCTGGAGAGCCATAAAGATGAGATCGTGGACCTCTTTAAGGCTGATGGGAGTGCTTTCAGCCTATTTGAACTGGGAGCCGGGGATGGCAAAAAGACCAAGATCTTGCTTCGGCATCTTATTAAAAATGGGGTTACGTTTGATTATAGGCCCATTGATATCAGTCAGAATGCCCTTGACCAGCTTGAACAATCTTTGCACGAGGAAATCCCCGAAGTGGAGATCAACCCAATCCAGGGCACTTATTTTGATTCGCTCCGCGATATTGGAAACAGCAATGGCAGACGAAAGGTGATTCTATTCCTGGGTTCCAACATTGGCAACCTGTTGCACCCCCAAGCGGTTGAATTTCTTGGAAATCTTAGAAGTTCCATCAACCATGGGGATTTGATCTTTATGGGATTCGACCAGAAAAAGAACCCGCAGACCATTTTGGATGCCTATAATGACAAAACGGGCATTACCGAGGCGTTCAACAAGAATATATTGGCTCGCATCAATAAAGAAATGGGCGGCAATTTTGAGCTGGATAATTTTCTCCACTGGGAAGTTTACGACCCTGAAACGGGAACCGCCAGAAGCTATTTGGTGTCCAAGAAAGCCCAAACGGTGACCATTGAAAGTTTAGGTCTTGAAATCCGTCTAAGGGAATGGGAAACCATACATACAGAGATTTCCCAAAAATATGACGATGCCATTGTAGAATGGTTGGCCAAACAGGTAAACCTTAAAATGGTCACCCAATTTTCAGATGACAGACAATGGTACAAAAACCATGTATTTAAAAAATAAGCCTATGAAAGCCATTTGGAACGATACGGTAATAGCGGAAAGCAATGATACCGTGGTGATTGAAAACAACCACTATTTTCCTGAAGACAGTATTAAAAAAGAATTTTTTAAACCCAGTACTAGCCACACCACATGCCCTTGGAAAGGTCAAGCCTCGTACTACACCTTGGAAGTTGAGGGAAAAGAAAATCCCGATGCTGCGTGGTATTATCCCGAAACCAGTGAACTGGCCCGTGCCATTAAGGGCAGGGTAGCATTTTGGAAAGGAGTCACCATTGAAGCTTAGAGCTCCAATGGTGATTTATAGCATAAGTTAAAGTTCCAGAACAGCGTTTTCTGTCCCGGCGTAGTCGTTCCATTGGAAACGATCGGCCTCATCATCATTGGTGTAGGCACCATCAATAAGGTATCTAAACTCGTAAGCGTTCTCTGTAGGAAGGTCAAAAGTTCCTTTGAAGGTTCCGTTCTTCAATTTCTTCAACGTGCTGCTTTTGGGGTTCCAGTTGTTGAAATCACCAACTACCGCAACTTTCTTTGCCTCTTCTGCCGGTACTGAAAAAGTAACTTTGCAAACAGGCTTGCTCTTTAGGTATTGCTTCTTAATTGCCATGGTCTTAAAATTAAAATCCACTGCAAAGCAATATATAAAACCGCTTATTTACAATTAGTTAAGTTCGATTTATCAAATTGATAAAATCTACCTAACCATAAGATCACTTTTGGTAAAAACCATAGACGGTTTTTTTCAAAAAGAAATTCTGGGTCTTCAAGTTGTTAGCAATTTGGCAATTGCCTCTATTTCCTCCACAGTGTTATAAAAATGAAAGCTCAATCGGATTCCATCCCCCCTCAAGGCGCAGACCACATCTTCCTTACCTAGCTTTTTAAAGAGTTGCCCATCTCCCTTAATGTTGAAAATAGTGCTGTGCACCTCCCGTTTCAGCACAGATTTGTCCAGAAGGTCCAGTTCCCCAAATACTGTAATTGCCGTATTGGACAGTTTTTTCAATTGGGCCTGTATATGCTGCATACCGATGTTGTCCAGAAACTCCAAGGAAAATTGAAGGCTCCCAAAATTTAAGGAATCCAGATGGCCAGGTTCCAAATATTTACAAAAGTGCACATTGTCCCGTTTGGATTCATCCCGGTCCACGGAGCCGTTCCCCATGGTCTTTAGATTAAATCGGTCTCTTGCCCCGTCCTTCACCAAAACAAAACCATTGCCGTAACCTGCCAAGAGCCATTTATAGGAACTGGCCAACAAAACATCTATTCCAGAATCCTTAAAACTGAAGTCCTGGATGCCACAAAACTGGGTGCCATCTGCAATGATCAATAGTTCGGGATTATCCTTTTTCAACTGCTTCAAAAATTCTAGATCTACCTGAATTCCATTGATCCACTGAACCAAGCTCAAGGCCAAAACATTGAACTTTCCCGTTTTTATCTTGGTAAGGATATTTTCCTCCAGGTATTCATTGATCCCCACATAATCCCTCGGGAAATTTCGAGTCTCAAATGGCCAATTCAAGGAAGGGTAATCATTGCTCAAGAGCAACACATTTTGGTCTTTGTCCAATCCCTCTAAAAGCATGTTGAGCCCCAAACTAAAATTGGGCACCAAAGCCACATTATTGGGTTTGCAGTCAAAGAACCGCGCTACGGTTTCCTTGATCTTGGGCATGTGCTCAAAACTCTTAGCCTTCATGTCGCTTCCCCCAATCAGATAATCCAAATCATGTCCTTGGCGCCATTCCATTAAATCTTCACTCAACAATCCCGTTGCGGCCGTGTTGGCATAGATACATTGATTAAGCACGGGGAATTTTTTTCTTAGGCTTTGCATAGCTGAGGTTTTGGATACAATTGCGTTATATTTGTTGTTAAAGATAGCCATTCCATGTTGTCCTTTGGTAAAAAGAAAAAGCCGGAAATAGACTTGGAGCAACACGAACTTTTGGAGTATGCTCAGAAACGCATCAAACAAAAAAAACGGTTGTTCTCCCACTTTGTCATTTTTTTGATCGGTTGTGTGTTTTTGATCTTGATCAACAAGATTTTAAAATACGGGGAGACCTATGATTGGTTTGTTTGGGCCATCCTTTTCTGGGCTTTTTTACTGGTGCTGCACGCCTTTAATGTTTTTGTGACCCACAAGTTCATGGGACAGGATTGGGAGCGCAGACAGCGTGAACGGCTGGTGGAGCTCCAGAAAAAGCGGATTGCCGAAATCCAAAAGGAAATTGAAACGGATTTCCCTCTTTCCAATATCAATAAAAAAAAAGATTTGTGAAGCGACTGATCATTATTGCCGCGGCCGCCCAAAACAATGCTTTGGGCAAGGACAACGATTTGGTGTGGCACCTTCCTGACGATTTTAAGCGTTTTAAATCCCTTACTACGGGGCATAAAATCATTATGGGCCGAAAGACATTGGAGAGCTTCCCCAAGGCTCTGCCCAACCGAGAGCATATAGTTATTACCCGGGATAAAAAATATACACCAAAATTTCCTTGCACGGTGGTACATTCGCTTGATGATGCCATTGCTTTAGTGGGTGGCCATGAAACAGCCTATATTATTGGGGGTGGTGAAATATACAAGCAGTCCATGAATCTTGCCACAGACATAGAGCTCACTAGGGTACATGGTACTTTTGAAGCCGATACTTTTTTTCCAGAAATTGATGAAACCCAATGGGAATTGCTTAAAGAAGAACATCATCCTAAGGATGATCGGCACCAATACCCTTTTACCTATCTCACCTACAAAAGAAGATAGGTTTTAAAAATCACGATAGGCAATTTCAGCAATTGGATCATTGACCAACTTCTTCAGCACTCCAATATCCTTGTTGGTAAAAAGCATGTGTCGGGGAGTATTTTTTGCAACTTGCAAAAGATTCCCCTTTTCCAATACTGCCTTGGTCTGCCTTGCTACGGCTTCGCCTGAATCAATAATTGTGATATTGCTGGGAAGCATTTTTTTCAGTTGGGGTATCAAATACGGATAATGGGTGCATCCCAACACCAGACAGTCGATGTCTTGTTGCAGCATGGGATCCAGGTACTTTTTGAGAAGCTCCTGCATGGTCGGCGAATCAATCTCCCCAGCCTCTATCAATTCAACCAATCCTTTTCCTTCTTGCTCCAGTACAGTAATACCTTCTGCAAATAGCTTTGAAGTATTATGGAACAAGCTACTGGACAAGGTACCCTTGGTGGCCAAAACCCCAACCTTTTTGGTTTTGGTTTGAAGAGCAGCGGGTTTTATGGCAGGTTCTATACCAATAAATGGAACTTTGTAGCTGGCCCGTAGATGATCAATCGCATTGGTGGTGGCCGTATTACAGGCCACTACAATGATCTTACAATCATGTTCCAGCAAAAATTTGGTGTTCTTAACACTCAGTTGAACAATCTCTTCCTTGGACCTTTCACCATAGGGCGCATTGGCACTATCTGCCAAATAAAGTGTGTGTTCATAGGGCAGCATCTTTTTAATTTCTCTCCAAATGGAGGTTCCCCCTACCCCAGAATCAAAAATGCCAATTGGTCTTTGCATATCTAAAAATAAACACTGTTGCGGTTTTGACATAAAAAAACCGCTTTACCTTTCTGGAAAAGCGGTTCCTATCTTGTTATTGGACAATGTATTTCTTAGAATCCCAATTCTTGTTTAACAGCGGGCAAAAGGTCTTTTCCCTTGGCCACGATCAAACTCAATCCTGGGCTGGCATCGATTACATACTCAAAGCCTTGTGAAGCAGCAACTTTTTCAATGGCTGCTTTGGCCTTATCAGAAATTGGAGCAAATAGTTCTTGTTGTTTTTTCTGCAACTCCTGCATGGCAGTTTGCTCGGCTTCTTGAATATTTTTCTCAAAACCTTGAAGTTCCAACGCTCTTTTCTCGTTTTCCTCGTTTGTTTTTGAGGTAGCTTCGTTTTGGTATTGAGTCAATTTATTTTGAAGCTCTTTCATGGAACTTTGTATGTCTGCCCTGTAGGTTTCCTGCAATTTTTTAAGTTCGGCCTGCGCAGTTTTCATCTCCGGCATTTCAGACAACAATTGCTGCACATTAATGTGGGCAACCTTGCTCTGCGCACTTACAAAACCTGTAGCCGCCACAAACAAAACTAGGGCTACAGCGATTTTTTTTACATTTCTCATGGTTCTAAGTTACTATTTTGATGTTAAATTAAGTGTTTCAATATTATTGTTGTATTGAATCCTTTTCTTGTTCCTGCGCTTTTTTTCGTTCATCCAATTTGGCTTGTCGTTTGGCTTCGCGCTCTTCCAATAATTTTTGTCTTCTGGCCTCGTAGGCTTTTTTTCTTTCCTCCCTGAGCTTCAGCTGTTCCGTCCTTCTGTCTTCGGCCGCTTTGGCTTTTGCTTCTTGGGCTTCTTCCGCTTTTTCTTGGCGCTCTCTCAGGGCATCACTGATTTCATCGTCTGCCTGCTCTTCCTCTTCCATGAACTGTTGCAACCTGTTCCTTTCGTCCTGCTTCTTGTTGGAAGCGCTCACTTTTCTTGTTCGGCCTATCTCCCTTAGGACCAAGTCACTGATATCGTGCCTTTTTTCGGAGTACAACATTACAACATCTGCCGATTTATCAAAAATAAAATCGTATCTTTTATTACCGCCAATTTTTTGGACCTCGTTGAAAACTTGGTCTTGGATGGGCTGAATCAGTAATTGTTTCTGCAAGACCAAATCCCCTTGGGGTCCAAAACGGTCTTGCTGGTAATCCAACATTTCCTTTTCCAATATTTGGATTTCCTCTTCGCGTTCTGCAATAAGTTCATCCGTTAGCAGTACTTTTTCTGCCATTAAATCCTTTTTCATTTGCTCCACTAAACTTTGCTTCAGCTCAATCTCCTGTTTCCATTTTTGAGCCTTGGCTTCCAGTTGCGTTGTGGCTTCCCTATATTCTTCCACATTTTCAAGGATATACTCCATATCTACATATCCTATGCGTACCCCGCGCTGTGAAAAGCCATAAAAGGATGTCATCAAAACAATCAACGACAAAAGAACTTTGGTATTCATCTTTGTTTCCGCTTTTTACATAGAAAATATCGTGCCAAAATAACTAATTAATTAAAAACAAGCTACTTATAAATCAGCAAAACCCTATTTTCCTTAGATTAAAACTGCTGCCCGATGATGAAGTGCGTTTGCCAGCCACTGGGTCCTGTTGATCCTGGTCTGGCATCTGTGTCGAAGCCGTATCCAAAATCAATCCCCAAGAGTCCGAATGCCGGCATAAAAATACGTAGCCCCACTCCGGCAGATCTTTTTAATTCAAACGGATTAAACTCATTAAAATTGTTGAACGCGTTTCCTGCTTCCAAAAACGACAGTGCATAAATGGATGCGGAGGGTTTAAGGGTAAGCGGATAACGAAGTTCCAAGGAATACTTATTGTAAATTGTTCCTCCATCTTGCTGAAGGGAGTTTGTTATTGGATTGGTTACGTATGGGGTGAGGGCTTGATTTTCGTAACCTCTTAATTGAATAACGTCCCTACCATCCAAAGTAAAGTTTCCAAGACCGTCGCCGCCCACATAGAAACGTTCAAAAGGAACAGCTCCAATATCATGGTTATAAGCTCCCAAAAAGCCAAACTCGGCATTGGTACGAAGCACCAGTTTGTCTACCAAGCGGGTGTACCAATCTCCTTTGAATTTTACTTTGTAGAATTCCAGAAGTTTAAACCGCTCCTCTTCCATGCGCTCCAAATCATCACTCAATTGGGCAAATTCCAACTGCTCTTCAATACTGGAAGGGTTATTTCCTATTTCAAACAACCTTTCTGTTGCTGCATTGATATCTGTCTTAAGTTGCTTATAGTCTTTGGAACTGAACAAAGAATACGGTGGGGTAAATTTGGCGGTAATCTCAAAGTTTGATCCTGTAAGCGGAAATATTCTACTGGGACCTTGCGAGCTTCTAGATATTCCAAATGTGTAGTTTACCGAATTGGAACTACCATTTCCGAAGTTGAAAAGTCCCAAATTATAATCGTTGAAATCGTATCGTTGATAACTTAAGGAATGGGATATGGTGAAGAAGTCATCTGGCCATTGCACCCTTTTCGCCAAACCGGCTGAAATTCCTGTAATGGAAAAACCACGATCTTTTTGCACATCGATCCTACCCCTGTTATCATACCCTGTGGCAAATTGTTGGGTCCTGGAAAGTGATAGGTTGAATCGTACTGGTTTTTTACCGCCCAACCATGGTTCGGAGAAATTCAAGCTATATACACGGAACGACCTACTGGCCTGCAAACGGAGTGCAAAAGTCTGTCCATCTCCCATGGGAACCGGCTTGTATGCCTCCCCATTAAATATATTCTTAAGTGAAAAATTGCTGAAAGACAATCCCAAGGTTCCGATGAATCCGCCGCCACCAAAACCTCCTTGTAGTTCTATCTGACTGGAGCCGGCTTCAACAAGACTGTACTGAATGTCCACCGTACCGGCATTTGGGTCTGGGTTTTGAATGTCCGGAACAATCTGTTCGGCATCAAAGAATCCCAACTGCCCCAATTCACGAATACTTCGCACAATATTGTCCTTGCTGTATTTTTGACCGGGACGGGTACGCAACTCCCTAAAAATTACGTGGTCGTTGGTCTTATCGTTACCTACAACGGTCACGTGATCCAAAAAGGTTTCTTTACCTTCTATGATCCTGATTTCAAAATCTATGGTATCGTTCACTGCGGATACCTCAACAGGATTGATACTTGAAAACAGGTATCCGTTGTTTTGGTAAAGGTTGGTAAGGTCTTCCGCATCAGGTCTGGAATCGTCGGCGATACGTTTTTTAAGTAACACTCCATTATAGGTCTGCCCTTTTCGAATACCAAGGACTTGACTCAATTGCCTATCGGTATACACCGAGTTTCCAACAAAGTTGATGTCTCCAAAATAGTACTTGTCCCCTTCTTCTACCTTGATCTTTAGGTCGATGTTCTTTTCGTTCACCTTCACAAAAGTGTCCGAAAGTATCCTTGCATCCCTATATCCACGTTCGGCATAGGCATCCACCAAGCTGGAAAGGTCTTCATTGAAATCCTCCTCGATGTATTTGGATTTTTTCCAGAAACGATAGAGTTTCTTCTTCTTGGTGTTCTTCATCGACTTTCGAAGTCGCTTGTTGGATAGTTTTTCGTTGCCTTCAAAAACAATGCTCCGAATTTTTACTTTATCTCCTTTGTTTACATTGATGACCATGTTTTGCGTATTGGTCTCGGAGGTATCTGTAGCGGTAGCAATATTTACCTTGGCATTGAGGTATCCTTGTTTCTTGTATTTATTCTGAAGGTAATTCTTGGTATTGGCAATTAAGCTTTCGGTGATTTTCTTGCCTTTTTTCAGGTCCGTATCAGTAAGGATATCCTCTACCTTACGCTTTTTAACCCCATACACGGTAACATTGGAAAGGGTTGGACGCTCCAAGATATTCAACTCCAGGAAAATCTTATCATCCTCTATTTTGGTATAGTACATCTCAACATTGCTGAACAGCTCCAAGCTCCACAATTTTTTGATCACTGCACTTATCTCATCACCCGGAACGGTAATGGGTTGCCCTATACGCAAGCCCGTATAGGTTTTAACGGTCTGCTCATTATAGCTTTGTAGACCGGTTACGGTAAGTCCGCCCAATATATATCTTTTTCCATCCTCAAATGAAGTTTCCTGGGCAAAGCTTTGTCCGGTAATAAATAATAAAGGAAGGAGTAGTTTTAGGTATGGTAGTATGGATTTTTTTATACCCTTAACTGAGTTGTTCGCTAGTTTTTCCAAATCGTCGTTCTCTATTTTGGTAACTTAATATTGCCTCTACCAAATGATGCTCTCTAAAATCAGGCCAAAATACGTCAATAAAATATAATTCGGCATAAGCAATTTGCCATAGTAAAAAATTACTGATCCTGCACTCGCCACTGGTACGGATAAGCAGGTCTACATCTGGCAAGAAATGCGTGTAAAGATGTGTATTTATAACGGTTTCGTCAATATTTTCAAGTGAAATTATATTATTTTTAACTTTGGCAGCTATCTCTTTTACAGCAGATTTCAGCTCCTCCCTTGAGCCATAGCTTAGGGCCAAAGTGAGTATCATTCCCGTATTTTCCGCTGTTTTTGAAATAACCTCAGAAAGCTCCTTTTGGGCCTTTTTTGGCAAGGAATCTATGTTTCCAATAGCCATTAGCTTAATGTTGTTCTTATTGAGGGTCTTCAATTCTTTCTTGAGGGAAGACACCAAGAGTTTCATAAGAGTCTCTACTTCAACCTTTGGTCTGTTCCAGTTTTCGGTGGAAAATGCATAGAGGGTAAGACATTTTATTTGAAGTTTGGCGCAATTCTCCACAGTGTTCCTAACGGCATCCACCCCATTCTCATGACCAAAAATACGAAGCTTGCCCCGCTGTTTGGCCCATCTGCCATTGCCATCCATAATAATGGCCACATGTTCTGGAATTTGCTTGTCTTTCTTTACGTCCTCTAGCGTGTGCATGTCATTGAAAACAATCCTGGCAGGGCTTTCGTCCAAAGGTGTACGTCAATGTAAACCCAGTGAACACGTACCAGTCATCGCTCAATATATTACCGAACCTAAATTGCTCGAAATTGGAACCCTCAGGGTTACTTGCGTCCAGATTATCCGTAAAGGTATATCTGGCCCCAATCTCGGCACCAAGAATCAGAAATTGATTTAACCGATACTTTGCCCCAACCGTCATTGGAATTGCAAAACTACCTTCTTTTTGGTTAATATCCTGCACTTGGAGGGCATCAAAATACATAAAATCGTATCTGAAGTAGGAGATACCTGTGTATAGATAGGGTGTGAACGCGGGTCCGAGCTTGTGCAAATTATATTCAACAAAGTTAAACTCAACCCCTAGAGAGGTCTCAAAAATGGAGTTGTCCACTTCGTATTTGCGTTGTTGCCTCGATGGCATACTGGATTTGGAATCGTCTGCGGTAAAGGTGCCATAGAGTACACTGGCGCGCCATGCATACCTTTTGCTCTTGTTCCATTTGAAGAGCCCGCCAAAGGCAGGTCCCGAAGGTAAAATATAGTTCGTACGGCCTACATCGCCCACCATATTGGTGCCTCCGGCAAAAATCCCAACTTCATAGGTCTGCGCTCCCAACTTGAGCACACCGCACAGAAAAATAGCCAAAACTATCCTCATACCATTCAAAAAATTACACAAGTTAAAAGTAAAGGAAAGTCAATAGGCCTAGTGTTAATTACATTCTCCCTTGTAAAACAGTTTTTAGCTCCTTTTATTGTTTTTGAGGGGTTCAATTCCTTTTATCCTCCCCCCAAAGTAGTTTATTTCGAAGTGTTTTCAGAAAACTTTCCGAGGTATACTCAATCATTTTGACGGTAAAATCTGATTTTCTGATCCTAATTTCCTTCCCATTGGGGATATCGGCAATCCTAGAATCCAAAGACACCAAATGGGTCTGCTCCCTACCTGAAACCTTAAGTCGGATCTGGGTGTCATCTGAAATCACCAACGGACGGGCATTCAGGTTGTGCGGAGCAATCGGAGTCAGTACAAGGGATTTTGCCGTTGGGGCTATAACGGGTCCACCGCAACTGAGAGAATATCCTGTTGAACCTGTTGGGGTAGAAACAATCAATCCATCTGCCCAATACGAGGTAAGGTATTCATCGTTCAGATAGGTTTCCACCGTAATCATGGAAGTGGTATCCTTTCTGCTTACCGTGACCTCGTTCAATGCAAAATTCAGGTTTTCAAATTCGTTTAGGTCCGGATTCACTTCTACCTCAACCAAGGTTCGTTCCTCAACGGTATAATGTCCGGCGACAAATTCAGTAACCAACTTCCGTACATTCTCTTTTTTAAAGGTTGAAAGAAACCCTAACCTGCCCGTATTTACCCCAACAATGGGTATGCCATAGTCCTTTATATAGGTAACTGCCCGGAGCATGGTTCCATCACCACCAAAACTGATGAACATGTCAAAAGATGAATCCAATCCTTTGGATTGTGAAAAAGTACCACTGATTCGGCCCATGGTACAGTCCGACACCAATGCTTCAAATTTTTTTTCCACAAAAACCTCGGCCTGCACTTTTTGGAGCTCGTGCAAAAGCTCCAACATGCTGGTTTTGTCTTCTTCCAAAAAAGTTTGTCCGTAAATAGCGACCTTCATGCTAAACGTTAAGGTATTTTTCCAAATAATCCGATCGTTGTTTTAGATCTTCCATGAACTGGTCATCGCTGTTTCCAAAAATAATGGTGTAATTATAACGCCTAAAGGTCTGGGCCACCTCATTTAGACTCTGCGCACCTATTTTAAGGGTAATTTGGACCACATCGTTCTGGGAATCTGTAATAAAGGCCCCCAACAAACGGGCATTGTTGCCTTCCACGATCTGGGCAATTTCACTGAACGAATAATCCTTGATCCCAGTTGCCACTACAAGTATGGCACCTGGCTCTTTGAAGAAAGGCGTATCAATGAACATACTCACTACATCCTCAAGATCATAATATCCGGTAACCGTCTGATTTTCATCCAACACCGGAAGAATATTGGCTTCGTTTCTTGAAAACATCTCAAGCACATCCAACCATGAAGTTTCCTTGTTGACAAAAAAACTTTCCATCTCGTACCTAAATTCCTCTATTCTCTTGTCCGGTTCAAAACAAGCCAAATCATTTTCGGACAAAAGTCCCAGATACATACCATTTTCCGTAACCGCCACATGCGAAAATGTGGTTTCCTCAAAAAAACGAATTACCTCCTTTAAGGTCTCGGAAACCTCAAAAATGGGAACTGTATTTATTATCTGGCTCTGAATCTGCATGACATAACTATTAGGCGCAAAATACTAATTTTAAATCGCAAAAGGCGTGCCTAATTCTTATTTTTGTCCACCTAAAGAGAAGTTCATGACAAAGCTAAGCGTTAATATAAACAAACTGGCAACCTTACGGAATTCGAGGGGCGGCAATGTACCCAATTTAATCACCTCCGCCAAGGACATTGAGTCCTTTGGAGCAGAAGGCATTACCATTCACCCACGGCCAGATGAGCGACATATCCGTTATCAAGATGCCCGCGACCTGAAGCAGGTGGTCTCTACCGAATTCAATATAGAGGGAAACCCAATTCCAAAGTTCATAGATTTGGTACTTGAGGTAAAACCTACCCAAGTGACCTTAGTCCCCGACGCCGAGGACGCCATCACCTCCAATGCTGGATGGGATACCTTAAAACACAAAGATTTTTTGGTCGATGTTATCAAAACCTTCAAAGAAAACGGGATACGTACCTCCATTTTTGTGGACCCGGATGTGCAAATGGTTCGGGGAGCTGCCGAAACGGGCACAGACCGTATTGAACTTTACACGGAAAGTTATGCGCATGATTTTGCCTTGGGTAATAAGGAAGTAGGCATAAAACCATTTGTGGATGCTGCCCAAATAGCCCATGAACTTGGATTGGGCATCAATGCAGGCCATGACCTAAGCTTGGACAATATTAAATTTTTCAAGGAACACATCCCGCACCTTTTGGAAGTTTCCATTGGGCATGCGCTTATTTGTGAATCCATCTATTTGGGTATTGAAAATGTGGTGAACATGTACTTAGACCGATTAAAATAATGGAGTTATTACATTCAAAAATATTGGGAGAAGGCGAACCCTTGATCATTCTGCATGGTTTTTTGGGCATGTCTGACAATTGGAAAACCTTAGGCAGTCAATATGCTGAAAATGGGTTTCAGACACATCTTGTAGACCAAAGAAACCACGGCAAGAGTTTCCATTCCCCTGATTTTGATTATGAGCTGCTCAGCAGCGATCTTGTTGGATACATGGATTACCACCAGATTGAATCCGCCCTTATTTTAGGACATTCCATGGGAGGAAAAACAGCCATGCAACTCGCTACCTCCCATCCGGAAAAAGTAAAAAAACTCATTGTTGCCGACATTGCCCCAAAATTCTATCCCCCACACCACCAATATATTGTTGATGCCCTGGCGCAATTGGATTTCAACAAAATTTCCAGTAGAAAGGAGGCTGATGAGGAGCTTTCAAGACACCTTACCGATTTTGGCATACGGCAATTCCTTTTGAAAAACCTTTATTGGATAGAAACTGGAAGATTGGGCTTTCGTTTCAATTTTGATGTTCTCAAGAATAGAATGGAAGAAATTGGTGACAACATTGGGCCGACCTCGCTTTTTGATGGGCCGACTCTTTTTGTTCGGGGAGATCGGTCCGAATACATCCAACCCAGCGACTACCCGGAAATCAAAAAACACTTTCCAAAGGCATCCATAGAAACCGTGGATAATGCTGGACATTGGCTACATGCCGAAAATCCAAAACAATTTTTCGAAAAGACACTCCGCTTTATGAATTCCTAAAATCGAGGGTTTTTTATTATGCATGCATAATTTTTTTGGCTATTTTATTGTCTGTATAACAATTTTGACATAGATTTGGTTAAATGCGGCTTAACCCAAAGTTTAACTTAAACTAACTCAAAAAATACCGTTTAGATATGAAAAAGTTATTTGCCTTGCTTCCATTCTTGGGCCTATTCTTGATTTCATGTGAGGATGATACCACTCCTATCGACACAAACCCCGACCCAACCCCGGTTGAGTATACAGCAGGGAGTGCAGACTTCACAAAATATGTTGCCGTAGGAAATTCGCTTACCGCAGGATTCTCGGACAACGCACTTTTTAGGGCCGGTCAGGAAGCATCATTCCCAAATATGTTGGCCACCAATTTCGCATTGGTGGGCGGAGGGTCCTTTGAGATTCCCTACATGGCCGATAACCTTGGTGGGGCTACCATCAATGGGGAAACAGATTTGAACATGGATGGAAGTCCGGATATAGGCAATCGATTGATTTTGGCCTTTACCGCAAACGGCCCGGCCCCTACTCCAGTTTCTGGACAAGGAAGCACTGAAATCACCAACAAACTTTCTGGGTCGTTCAACAACATGGGGGTTCCAGGTTCCAAAAGTTATGAATTGCTCGCCCCCGGATATGGGAGTTTGGCAGCTTTGGCAATAGGTGCCGCCAATCCCTATTTTGTTCGCTTTTCTTCCTCGGAAACCGCCACAGTGATTGGAGATGCTGCAGCGCAAGGCGCTACCTTCTTCTCGCTTTGGACAGGAGCCAATGACATTCTTCTATACGCTACAGGTGGTGGTGCTGGGGTTGACCGAACTGGAAACTTGGATCCCAGCAGCTATTCAAGAAGTGATATAACAGACCCCAATGTATTTGCAGGCTCGCTTGATGCTATGCTACAAGCCATGACAGCAAACGGAGCAGGTGGTGTTATAGCCAATTTACCCAATGTAACTGACATTCCCTATTTTACCACGGTACCCCATAATCCAGTTCCGTTGGATGCAGCAACTGCCGCACTTTTAAACCAATCTTATGGTGCTTACAATGCAGGTGTTGCTGGAGCCTTGAATTTCCTTGTCAGCCAATTGGCAATTACCCAAGAGGAAGCTGATGCGGAAATAGCTAAAAGAACCATTACATTTTCCCCTGGCAATACCAATGCCGTAGTTTTATTTGATGAGGATTTAACGGATTTGACTGGCATTAATCCAGCCCTTGTAAGTATGAGACAGGCTACTGAAGAAGACCTCATGGTACTTACTTCCCGGACTTTTATTGGTACACTTGCCGACCCCAACAATCCAACTTCCATTAATGGAGTTGCAGTGCCTTTGGCAGACAAATGGGTGTTAACGCCAGAAGAGCAAGCCTCTGTTGAAACTGCACTTACTGCTTACAACCAAACTATTGAAGCATTGGCTACGGCCTATGACCTTGCCTTTGTTGATGCCAATAGTTTATTGAATGAGCTGAAAACCACTGGATTTCAGCAAACCGACGGAAGTGTGGTTACAGCCACTTTTGCAACCGGTGGTGGTTTTTCATTGGATGGGGTACATCCATCCCCTAGAGGATATGCCATACTGGCCAATGCCTTTACCGCAGCAATCAATGCAAAATATGGTTCCAATTTACCTAAAGTTGAGCCTTTAAATTTTACAGGATTATATATTGACTAAGAAAAACTTAATTTCATATATTAAAGGCACCGTTTTACGGTGCTTTTTTTTAACCCTAAAATCATGACCTCATGAAATTGATACTAAGACTTTTATTGAATGCGCTGGCAGTTATCATTCTTTCATACGTACTGCCCGGCATAGGCGTGGATTCCATGGTAACAGCCATTATTGTTGCAGTGGTACTCAGCCTTTTAAATTTTATTGTAAAACCTATCATCGTAGTATTGACACTACCCATTACCATTGTCACCCTCGGTCTTTTTTTGCTGGTCATCAATGCCATTATTATTCTTATCGCAGCGAATTTGATAGATGGTTTTCAAGTCACCAGTATTTGGTGGGCCATAATCTTCAGCCTGTTGCTTTCGTTTTTGCAATCCATTTTGCATTCCATTCTCAAAGAAGATGTATAGTTTTCGTTTTGTTTGACATTCAAGGCTTTAAAAAGTTGCTGCCAAACGGAAAATACATTACTTTTGCGTCCCATTTTTGAATAGCAAATAGGTAGGAGATGAACATTACTAAAGAGCAGATTGACAACCTCAATGCAGTTGTGAAGGTAGAAATCAGCAAAGAGGATTACCAGGAGAAAGTTGATAAAATACTAAAAGACTACAGAAAACAAGCCAATATCCCAGGCTTTAGAAAGGGACAGGTTCCCATGGGCCTGATCAAAAAACAGTACGGCAAGGCCGTTCTTGTTGATGAGGTGAACAAACTGTTACAAGATAATCTGAACAAATATCTTACTGAGGAAAAGTTGGATGTTTTAGGAAATCCGCTTCCTAAACAACAGGAAAACTTTGATTGGGACAGTGAGAATCTTGATTTTGAATTTGAATTGGGATTGGCACCCAACTTTGATGTACAGCTAAAAACAAAGAAAGCGGTTACCCAATACAAGATTGTTGCCGACAAGAAAATGATCGATGAACAAGTGGAACGTATTCAAAAGCAATACGGAAAACTGGTTTCCAAGACTGAAGTAGGCAAGAATGATGAAGTTACAGGAACCTTTGTGAACGAAGCTGAGGAAATAGAACACAAAACCACCATAGAGCTTAGCAAGGTAAAAAGCAAGAAAGCTACCGATGCCTTGGTCGGGAAAAAAGTTGGTGAGACAGCCACCGCATCCACAAAAGGACTTTTTAAAGAAGACTATCTTTTGCCCAGTGCATTGGGAATCAGTGCTGACAAAGCAGAAAAATTGAACATCGAGGTTAACTTCACCATTGAGGAAATCAATGAAAGAGAGCCTGCTGCCCTAAATCAAGAGTTATTCGACAAATTATTCGGTAAAGACAATGTCAAATCCGAAAAAGAACTGAAAAGTCGTATTAAGGAAGATTCTGAAAAGCAGTTTGAACAGCAGTCCGATCAAAAGTTATTGAACGATGTCACCGAAAAACTTATAGACGAGACCAAGTTTGAACTTCCTGCTGAATTCTTGAAAAAATGGATTCAGATCAGTGGCGAAAAACTGTTGACCGATGATGAGGCCAAGGAAGAGTTTGAAAAATCTGAAAAGGGACTTCGCTATCAACTTATTGAAGGTAAGATTATCCAAGAAAATAATCTTCAGGTTCAGTTTGATGAATTGAAGGAGTTTGCCAAAGGCTTTATTAAATCCCAAATGGCACAATACGGCCATATGGACCCCAAAGAAGAAGAGTTGGAGAACATTGCCACCAGGGTTTTGGGTAACCAAGACGAGGTAAAAAGACTCTCTGAGCAGTTGATGAGCCAAAAATTATTGGACCTATACAAGGAAAAGGCCAATCTAAAGGTAAAGGAAGTCAGTTATGACGACTTTATCAAGGAAGCCTACAGCTAAACTTGGGCTAAAAGAAAATTAAGTATCTTTACGGTGCCGAAAAGCTGTTTTTTCGGCACCTTTTTTTTAAAAAAAATTCAACACCATCCCATGGATTACGGAAAAGAATTCAAAAAATACGCTACCCAACACCACGGCATGAATAGCATGCATTATGACAACATCATGAGCAGCATGTACCCCGTGAACATGACCCCTAACATTATTGAGGAAAGGCAATTGAACGCCATTGCCATGGATGTATTCTCCAGATTGATGATGGATCGTATCATCTTTTTGGGAACAGGAATCAATGATCAAGTAGCCAATATTGTACAGGCACAGTTACTTTTCTTGGAAAGTGCAGATGCCTCCAAAGACATCCAAATATACATTAACTCCCCCGGCGGAAGTGTATATGCGGGATTGGGCATTTATGACACCATGCAGTTCATAAAACCGGATGTTGCCACTATTTGCACAGGTATTGCGGCTTCCATGGCGGCAGTTCTCCTTTGTGCGGGACAAAAGGGCAAGAGAAGTGGTCTTACCCATTCCAGGGTCATGATCCACCAACCCCTTTCCGGTGCTCAGGGCCAAGCCAGTGATATAGAAATTGCAGCCAAAGAGGTACTCAAGATAAAGGATGAATTATACCAAATCATATCCAAACACTCCGGTCAATCTTTTGATAAAGTTTACGAAGACAGTGACCGGGATTACTGGATGAAGGCCAAAGAGGCCAAGGAATATGGTATGATCGATGAAATTTTGGTCCGGGAAAAATCTTAGATCAAGAAAAAGAACCAAATAAAAGCAGCGCTAAAACGTAGACCAAATCCATTTTTTTTGCGTTATTAGTGGTTGAACATATATGTTGATTTGATATTGATATGGCAAAGGAAAATTTGGAATGTTCTTTTTGTGGTAGAAAAAAGCCTGAAACCAATCTTTTGATTGCAGGGCTAGATGCGCACATCTGCGATCGTTGTATTGAACAGGCCCATAGTATTGTTGCGGAAGAATCCAAACAATCCAAAAACCAAGACCTTTCTTCTGAATTGGTCTTAAAAAAACCCATGGAAATCAGGGATTTTCTGGACACCTTTGTCATTGGCCAGGAGCGTACCAAAAAGGTCATGTCCGTTGCAGTGTACAATCATTACAAACGATTGTTGCAGACCAAGGGCAAAGACAACGACGTAGAAATTCAAAAGAGCAATATCATTATGGTAGGACAAACTGGGACAGGAAAGACCCTTATTGCCAAAACCATTGCCCGAATGCTCAATGTTCCTTTAGCCATTGTTGATGCTACGGTGCTTACTGAAGCAGGTTATGTTGGTGAAGATGTGGAAAGCATACTTACCCGGTTGCTACAAGCCGCCGATTACAATTTGGAAAAGGCAGAACGTGGTATTGTTTTTATAGATGAGATAGATAAAATTGCTCGAAAGAGCGATAATCCATCCATAACCCGTGATGTTTCAGGAGAAGGGGTACAGCAAGGACTGTTGAAATTATTGGAAGGTACCGTGGTCAATGTTCCACCTAAAGGTGGACGGAAACATCCCGACCAAAAATTTATCGAGGTCAATACGGAAAACATCCTGTTTGTTGCAGGTGGAGCCTTTGATGGCATTGAGCGCATCATCACAAAACGTTTGAACATGCAAGCTGTTGGGTACAGCGCGTCAAAAGCGGAAGAAAATTTAGACCAAGAAAACATTCTTCAATATATCATCCCAAAAGATTTGAAGGAATTTGGTCTTATTCCTGAAATCATCGGAAGGTTACCCGTGCTGACTCACATGAACCCTCTTGATGCAAAAACTTTGAGAGCCATCCTAACAGAGCCTAAAAATGCCATCATAAAGCAATATGAAAAGCTCTTTGCCATGGATGGTATCACATTCTCCATAACTGAACAGGCTTTGGACTATATTGTACAAAAGGCCGTGGAGTATAAACTGGGTGCCAGAGGACTACGTTCGCTTTGTGAAGCGGTCTTTACCGATGCCATGTTTACTTTACCTAGTAGCGAGGATACCGAATTCAAGGTGACCAAGGCCTATGCCGAGGAAAAACTATCCTACGAGACCATAAAAAAACTGAAAGCAGTTTCTTAAAGCTTTAAACCGCCTTACGAGTTACCTGTTCAAGAAGCCCCATACATACTTGGGTGATGATTTTTTCATCGGAATACAGTTGATGCCCAAAATTTGGAACAACATTCAAATCCGTACCCACTTTACGCGCCCAAGCCAAGGTTGGTTTAAATTCATCGCATTCCCCATATACCAAGTTTAAGGAAGTATCTGGCTTATCGGTTTCCAATCGGACTCGCGTAGCTGAGATGGCCGTCAATGATTTCATGGGCAAACCTTTCAAAGCAGCTTTATACGCTATGGTACCACCTGTACTAAATGCCAAATAGTGTGCGGGCTCCGACTCTTTCTTTAACAAGTGTGCCACAGCGGTATCTATACCTCCTTCAACAAAAGCTTTGTGAATATTTTCGTCGGTGCATACGGGAACGTCAATATTTCCCAGTTGCTGACAATCGTAGAAAACGATATCATAGTATTGTTGGAGATATCCAAAATAGGAAGCTATCCAAAGGCCTTTTTTTGCCCCCCACATGTCTGAGACAACAACGAGTTTTTCTGCCATGATTGTAATGGTTTAGTGTTTATACAAAGATTTGTATGGGGAAATTTCAACATTAAACGCAAAAAGACCATTTTTATTTGTCCAAAAGAGGTCTTTGTTCGATAAAAGGTAAAACTTTACGAAAACGTTTTCGTAAAATCCAGTTTATCTATTTTCTCGCAAAGTTTTATTCACCATTCATTTGAAGCAATTCGTCCAAATAGGCCCTTTCATTGGATAATCGGGGGATTTTATGCTGTCCTCCCAATTTATTTTTGGACTTTAACCAATCGTGGAAGAGATTTTTGCGTGCCATGTGTACTTTAGGCATCTTTAAAGTAATGTTGTTGTACCGTTTCGCTTCATAATCGGAATTCAAAGACTTAAGTGCATTGTCCAAGAACTCGGTGAAATAGGCAATATCTTCAGGTGGTTTCCTGAACTCAATGATCCACTCATGCGCCCCTTTCTCGTTTCCGCTCATAAAAATGGGCGCTGCAGTGTAGTCCATGATTTCTGCATCGGTTTTCTGGCAAATCTGCTTTAGGGCCTCCTCAGCATTTTCAATGATCAGCTCTTCTCCAAAAGCATTGATGTGGTGTTTGGTTCGACCAGTGATCCGTATCCTGTATGGGTCTTTGGAGGTGAACCGAATAGTGTCCCCTATTTTATAGCGCCAGAGTCCGGCATTGGTGGTAATGACCATAGCGTAATTTACTCCAAGCTGAACTTCCCAGAGCGGAATGGCATTTTCTTCATTTCCATAAGAATCCATAGGAATAAATTCGTAAAAGATGCCATAATCCAACATCAAAAGCAATTCATCAGAATTGTTCCTATCCTGAATGCCAAAAAAGCCTTCGGAGGCATTATAGGTTTCATAATAGTTGAACCTTTTTCGTGGCAACAGGTTTTTGTACTGGTCCTTATAGGGAATAAAACTTACCCCACCATGAAAATATACTTCCAGATTTTCCCATATCTCAAACAAATGGTTCTTACCTGTCTTCTCCAACACTTGGTTGAGCAATACCAACATCCATGAAGGCACTCCGGCCAAACTGGTCACATTCTCCCGGATGCTTTCCTCAATAATGGCCTCTAGTTTGGACTCCCATTCGCTCATCAATGAAACCTTATTACTGGGCGTGCTGCTATATTCGGCCCAAAGGGGCATGTTGTCAATCAGAATAGCGGAAAGGTCACCAAAAAAAGTACCATTGTCCTCATAAAGTTCCTTGCTCCCCCCTAACCTGAGGCTCTTCCCCGTGAACAGTTGGGAGTTTTCGTTATTGTTCAGGTAAAGGCACAACAGGTCTTTGCTAGACTTGTAATGACAATCCTCCAAGGCTTCAGCACTTACTGGAATAAACTTGCTCTTGGCGTTGGTGGTACCACTGCTCTTGGCAAACCATTTAATGGTTGTAGGCCAAAACAGGTTCTGTTCCCCCTTTCTGGTCCGTTCTATCAACGGGGCAATATCCTCATAGCTCACAATGGGCACCCTGTTCTTGAATTCATCATATTTAGGCATATCCTTAAAGCCGTACTGCTTCCCGATCATGGTATCTTCGGAAAAATCCATCAGCTGTCGCAATACCTCATCCTGAACATCCAAGGGGTACTTTAAAAAAAGTTCAATTTGGTGATAACGTTTCCGTAGTAACCAAGAAGCAATGGAATTGAATAATGGTATTGGCATTTTAGGTATATTTAACCAAGAAATTCAGTTGGGTGTAATAGCTAAAATAGCTTTTCTGCCCCGCATTTTCAAATCAGTTTTAAACATTCATTCCACTATGCTTTACGAAGGGGTCCTGCGCAAGATGCAAACCGAAAATGGAAGTCCCATCCAATATTTTTTGGTCTTTGAGAACGATTTCATCAACATGAACCAAGCTCTGGACAAAGAGGTTCAGATTGATTTCATCAAATTCCAATGCCTGAATTGTGGACAAGACCGACCCATCTACCGACAAGGGTTCTGCAAAACCTGTTTTTATGAAACCCCAACTGCCGGGGAATGGATCATGAAACCCGAGTTGAGCACAGCGCATCTGGACCAAGAGGATCGTGATCTAGAGTTTGAAAAGAAGATGCAGCTACAACCGCACATTGTCTATTTGGCCAATTCCAGCAATGTAAAGGTGGGGGTGACCCGAAAATCGCAGGTGCCCACCCGTTGGATTGATCAAGGCGCCCACGAAGCCATTGAAATTGTGGAAGTGCCCAACCGCTATTTGGCCGGTATCACCGAGGTGGCCCTAAAAGACCATGTGAGCGACAAGACCAGTTGGCAGAAAATGCTAAAGAACGATATTGAAGATCTGGACCTGACCGAATGGCGTAGCAAATTGAAACCTTATATACCCGAAGAAGTCGCCCAATATTTTATTGAAGATGATAAGGAGACCCATTTGGAATTTCCGGTATTGCAATACCCGGAAAAGGTAAAAAGCCTCAACTTGGACAAAACCCCAAGCTACAATGGAGTGCTGAAGGGCATTAAGGGACAGTATTTAATTTTTGAGGACAACACCGTATTCAATGTACGGGGCAGCGAAGGGTATTATGTGGGGATAACGATCAACTAAACAGTTTTAGGTATCTTACAAAGCAAATCTGTAAAAATCTAATAACTTACACTTATAAACTCAAGAAATGCTAAAAGAAGTACTGCAAACTCTCAAAATGCTGAAACGCATTGAGAACCCGTCCCAAGAAGTACAGGATTCATTGGATTTTTTGGAGCAATCCGTGAAAACCAAAACAAAGGAAAGTTTACTTGACCTAATGTCCATTGGTGATGTTATTGGCTATGACGAACTACAGGATAGCCTTAAGGAAATGGTCAATTTTTTGGAAAAAATGAAAAACAAGCCCCAATAGCAAAGTAGAAAGAACTTGACCGTACATATGGGAATTGGTATCCACTGAAACCAAGACAAGGCCAAAGCCTTTGTTTCATATAACCAAAACCAAACCGGATGAAAAAATTTCCCAATGCTTTCGTCATACTCATTGCTGTCATCATTTTTGCCTGGATCCTAACGTATATCATTCCACAGGGAAGCTACCAACGGATACTGGATGAGGCAACCGGAACCACAAAAGTCCTAAACGACTCCTACCAAACGGTCACTTCGGAACATCTCTCCCTTATGGACCTGATTCTCTCCATCCCAAGAGGAATCATAGGCCGGGCAGATGCCATAGTCCTTATCCTTTTGATTGGAGGTTGCTTTTATGTCATCGAAAAAACCGGGGCCCTCAACCAAGGCTTGGTAAAATTGGTCAAAATCTTGGAAGGCAAAGAAACCTTGGCATTGATTTTGGTCACGGTCCTTTTTACCGCAGGTGGGGTCACCATAGGCATGCAGGAAGAAGTCATTGCCATGATACCCATTTTGCTCTTGTTCGGGAAAAGTCTCGGCTATAATACGTTCACCATTATACTCATGAGTTATGGATCAACGGTCATTGGCAGTTCTTTTAGTCCATCCAATCCGTTTGCAGTTATAATCGCCCAAAAAGAAGCTGGGCTCCCATTGCTTTCGGGCAGTCAGTTTAGGCTTGTGGTTTTAGCAGTGGTTCTTATCGTATGGATAACCTTTATTATCCGATATGCCAACAAGAACAGGATTGACAAAACAAAGATGCCTTCCGCTCACGAGTCCATGACCACACGAAGCAAAATCATATTATCACTCCTCGCATTGACCTTCTGTGGCGTTATTTATGGCCTTCTATTTTTGAATTGGGATTTCAATGAAATGTCTGCCTCGTTCTTTGCCTTGGGCATCGTGGCTGGACTCATTGGCCAACTGGGTGTCAATGGCACCGGCGAATCCTATATTGATGGATTCAAGGAAATGATGTTTGCCGCCATACTGTTGGGGCTCGCCAATAGCATTTCGTTGCTCCTAAAAGAAGGCATGATCATGGACACCATTGTATATGGTCTTTTTGGGCCACTCAAGTATCTTTCTCCTTCTGTATCTGCCGTCTCCATGATGGTTGCCCATTCGTTTTTGCACTTTCCGGTACCCAGCTATTCGGGGCAGGCGGTACTGACCATGCCCATATTGATCCCTCTTTCAGACTTAATAGGGGTGTCCAGACAAACCTGTGTTTTGGCCTATCAATATGGAGCGGTTATGGCCGATATGATCGTTCCCACCAATGGTGCACTCATGGCGGTTTTGGCGCTTTGCAATATCCCTTATAACAAATGGCTGAAGTTTGCCCTTAGACCTACCTTGCTCATTGTATTGATTGCCGCCATTGCTTTGGTGGTATCCGTAGCCATAGGGTATCAATAGGGCCAAATACGTGTGATGTTCAAAAAATAGTTAGATTAGTTTCCTAAAACCAACCGGAACCACCAACCAACACCTATGCTAAAGCTCTTTAGAAAAGTTAGAAAACAACTGATCGCCGAGAAAAAAATCAGCAATTACCTCCTATATGCCCTTGGGGAAATAGTCCTTGTCGTGATTGGCATTCTCATTGCCTTGGCCATTAACAATGCCAATGAACAAAGCATAAAACGGCAAAAAGAACAGGTATACCTTAAAGGCTTAAAAGAAGAGTTTGAGACCAGTAAATACAAATTGGAAGAGTTGATCAAGTTCAATAAGAACAGCTATAATGCAGCTACTGAAATTGTAAAGATCATGGACCAAAACGAAAGTCCTTCGGAGGAAAAACTATCCGAACTGTTCGTTACCGCCTTTGCCTATGATATCTTCTTCAACCCCAACAACTCCCTTCTCAATGAAATGGTCAATTCAGGAAGCCTTAAGGATATCTCCAATAATACTCTACGGATAAAACTGACCAATTGGATCGCCACCATAGACGACATTTCCAATCAAGAACGAATGCAGGACGAGCAACGAAACAGTACGGTCAATGCTTTTAGGGATGAAGGTCATAGTATCCGAACCATCCTGGACAATACGGGCATGTCCGAAAAATTGGGAATCCCCGTGGATGAAAAGGCTGTCAGTAATTTATCTGCATTGGAATCCATTGCATTCCAAAACAATATTCTAATGTTCATCATTACAAGTCAATCCACCGAAACGGAGCATTACAACCCACTGATGTTTCAGTTGGAATCCATTCTAAAAGTGATTGACCAAGAATTGGAGCACTAAAAAAGGTGCAGTTAAAACCGCACCTTTTTTCTAATTGACTGTATCCTTTTTCTTTTTCAACAATCCTCCCAAAATGGATTTGGCCGTATTCTTTACCGGATCCTCCCCGGTCTTGGCGGTTGTGGTATCTTTTGCCTTATCGCCCCCCAAAAGGGTCCCCAAAGCCTCTTTGACCCCGGGAGATTGGGTGGCAGTAGAATCGGTATTGTCTTTCTTGAACACATCCGACAATAAATCTTTGGCCTTGTCTTTTCCTTGGTTGACCAATTTCTGTTTTTGGATTTCCACCAGTTTCGTAGTCAAGGTCTTTACACTTGAGGTCAGATCCGTGGTCACGGTAGGATTGGTAAAATTACCACCAATGTTCGCCGTGACAGGAATGGTGACCTCCTTTAAACTTTCATCGTTCATTTGTGCAATGAGCTTGTTTACCTCATTCCCCAGATATTTGGCCGGCACATCCAACGTGGCTTTGTATTCCATCTGACGGTCAAACGTATGACTTCCATCCACATTAACCGCAATATCCTTATACTTCACGGTGAACGGTTTCACCTTTACCGTACCATTATCGAAACTCAAGGCGGTCTTCAATCCTTGTAGGTCGATATCCTTGGTGTTCAAAAAGTTCAATTTACTATCCAATGCCGATAATAAGGGTGCTTTCTGGGTATCCACTTTAGTAGATAGGAGTTCTGCCAACAAATCCCCGGAAATGGTGGCCAAGTTGGGTGTGAAATCGTCTTTCAGGTTTCCACCAATCTTAATTTGGGAATTGAGTTTTCCCTGAAGCGCCTGCGCCAAGGGCGTAAGTGCCTTGAACAATTCCAAGGCCTGAAAGGACTCCCCAATATTAAAATTGCTCATCCCTAAGTCCATGTTGAAGGTTGATGCTTCTTCTTTGGTGGACACCGACCCTTTCATCCCCAAAGTACCCCCAAAAAGGTCCGAGGTTAGGTTCTCAACCGTGGCCGTTTCATCCTTGATGGTCAGTTTACCCTTAACGTTTTTTAGTTTTAGGTTATCATACAGTACCGTACCTGCTGTGGCATCAATGGTACATTCCAAAAAAGATGGGATTTTGATGCGCTCCTCCCCTTCCGGAGCAGTAGTGGTCCCATTCTGACCTTCACCTTCCACTTCTTCCTCCACCATAAAATCGTTCAAGGCAAAGGTATTGGAGGCCAACAAAAAGTTCCCTTCCACTTTTTCATCGTTGAACATAAACCCAAGTAAGTTGGTCAATGTACCCTTGGCATCAAAATCCGTGCTTCCCGTTTTTCCTTTAAAGGAATCCAAGGTGACTGTATTTGGATTAAAGGTAACAGAAGCGGTATTGATGGCCACCGGATTCTTGAGTTCCTCCGAAGCGTACTCAAAACCGGAGACCGATGCTTTCCCGGTTGTTTTGGTATTCTGATAACGTTTCTTCTCCAACGATTCCATATCAAAGGCCGTGGTCACATCCGCATTCAGGATACCTTTTAGGTTGTAATCCTCCGGTACGGGATAGGCTTGGGAAATGTTCGCCAGATTGATCCTGCCATCCATATGGGCATTTACCTTGGTATTCCCCATAAGGTCCCGGATTTTGGAAGTCAAATTGAATTTATCCTGATCTATGGTAAAGGACAACCGTTTGATGTCCACATATGTATCCTCAGTGATTCCCGTGGTATTGTTGATTTCGGTATCAATGAACACATTCTGCACCGATTTGGGCAGGTCCGGATACTTGAAAGAAGCATTTTCAGAATTGATCTTGATGTTGAACGCAGGAATATGGGTATCGTCCACAATACCCTTGAACTGCCCGTTCACCTCAAAATTACCAGTGGTCTGTACCGTTTCTATGTTTTTGGAATAGGCCTCCGGAATCACGGCCAGAAAGTTCTTAAAGTCGGAAGATGGTGTTTTGAACGTAATATCCACTTCCTGATTATCGTCATTCAACTTTACAAAACCATCAAACACCAAGGGCAATTGGTTGATCATGGCCTTGTTCTCCAAGAAGGAGTACTTGTTTTCCTTCAGGTCGATATCAATCAACGCATCCAAGGAAACCTTATGGTTATTGAGATATTTTGTGCTATCCATTTCAAAGGAGACCAAGGCATCGGTCAAGGTCTTTAATTGGGATTTTTCCAACGAAAGGTCCCCGGTTCCCGAATGGTTCATTTCCAACAGGGCCAAACGCATTCCCGTGGCCATATCGTCATAGATGATTTCGGAATTGGTAATGGCATAGGCATCCATGGCCAAAGTAAAATTGTCACCAGAATCCTCAGATGCATCGGTCGATGCTGATTCATCTGCCTTACCAATGTCGTAATTGGCATTCTCGTTTTCATCAACTTTTATGTGGAGTTTGGCCTTGTCCACATTCAAACTTTGGATGACAATGGGTTCGTCTGCCGATTTAAAGAGTTCCTTAATGGACAGCTTTAATTCAATTTCCCCAGAGGCAAATAGGGTATCGCCTTCAAAAGGGGCCTTGTTGACCAAAGAAATATTGGTGAGTTCCACATTGGCATTGGGAAAACTTTTGAGCAAGCTCAAATCGGCCTCCTCAAAATCCAAAGTGGCATTGATACTGTTGTTTACTTTGTTTTTGATGATCTGCTCAATCTTTCCCTGAAGGAAAAAGGGCAGTGCAATAATCAAGGTAAGTAGGATAAGTAGGGTTATTCCGGTAATCTTCAGGACTTTTCTCTTCATAAAATGATGTTTTACAACAAATTAAAGGAGAAGATTTCAATCCAACGGAATCTCTTCCCCTATTTTTAAGTTAAATCTTTTCCGCAATAGATATACGAAAAAATAAAGCAGAGGGGTGTCGAACACAGCAATAATCACTTTAAAAACAAATCCACTGATGACCAATCCGTAAAACTTGTCCCAGGGCAGTACTCCAAAAATACAGAGGAGGCCCACTACAGTAAACGTATCCACAAACTGCGATGTGAAGGTGGAAAAATTGTTACGAAGCCATAGCATCCTGCCATTGGTGACCTTTTTCCAGAAATGGTAAATGGAGATGTCTATGTACTGTGCGGCCAAGTAGGCCAACATGGAGGCCAGTACCCCCAGAGGGGACAAGCCAAATACCTTGGTAAAGGTAACATCATCCACAGGCGAAGAGGGTATGGCTGGAACATAGTTGCCCACCAAAATAATCGCCATGGAAAACACCGAGGCAAAAATCCCGGCGGTTACCACCTGATTCGCCTTTTTCTTACCATAGATCTCTGAAATAAGATCCGTGATCAAAAATGTGATGGGATAAGGCAAAATACCCACCGAAAGTTCAAAAAGAGGTGCGCCAAAAACAGTGACTTCCCCAAAAGGGTTCCAGAAAAAGAATTTTTGAAAAATGAGATTGGACACCACCAGAGAAGTGATGAACAGTGCTCCCATATAGAGATAAATCGAAAACGCTTTTTTCTTATCGCTTTGCGTCATCCGTTTACTTAATGTTGAGACTGAAAGGCATACGTGCCTGGATTCCCTTTTGTTCGGAAGCTTGTTTAAATTCCTTTAAAATCTGATAGGCATCCGCGCCTATTTCCTGCTTGAGGGCAGATTCGCCCCATTTGGCTTTCATTCCGCCCAAGTCATCCATGAAACGTTCGAAATCAGATTTATATTTGGGGTATTTTCGAATTCCAAAACCCTCCAGCCCGGCCATTTCAGCAGCAGCGGCTATGGCATCATCCAAATCACCAAGTTCATCCACCAAACCAATGGCTTGTGCATCCACTCCGCTCCACACCCTACCCTGGGCCAACGAATCCACCTGGGCCAAACTCATATTTCTCCCTTCGGCCACACGTTGCAAAAAGGTGTTGTAGGTATCCTCTATTCCCTCTTGTACCACATCCCGAAAAGAATCACTCAATGGCTCGAACAGCGAATAGTCCACCGAATTTTTGTTGGTACCCACCTGTTCCGCATTAATACCTATGTTTCCAGCCAACTCATTAATGTTGGGAATGGTCCCAAACACCCCAATAGATCCTGTTATGGTTGTTGGCTCAGCAAAAATCTTATCTCCGGCCACTCCAATGTAATACCCACCTGATGCCGCCACGTTTCCAAAGGAAACCACTACAGGTTTTACCTCCTTGGTCAGCTTTATTTCATGCCAAATGATATCGGAGACCAAAGCACTTCCTCCAGGGGAATCTATCCGCAGGACTATGGCTTTTATGTTACTATTTTCCTTTGCTTTTTGAAGGGCATCCAACATAAGTCCCTGTCCTAAAAAATCCCTTCCACCTTCGCCATATAAAATCTCGCCTTGCGCATAGATTATGGCAACTTTGTCGCTTCCTGTATATATCTTTTCCCTGTTGGCCAAATGTACGTACTCGGCCAACTCCACATAATTGAGTTCCGTATCATCACCTACTCCCATTTTATCACGCACCAGATTTTCATATTCATCAAAATGCAGGTCACCATCAATCAACCCAGATGCGACAGCATATTTTGGTGTTCTACCACCCAAGGTATCAGCAATGATGTTCAAATTTTGTGGGGTTATATTTCTTGATGCAGACACATCGGTTACAATCACATCCCAAATAGAGGTAATCAATTCCTGAATTTGCAAACGGTTTTCCGGGCTCATGGTATTGGACAAAAAGGGTTCCACGGCACTCTTGTACTTGCCATGGCGTATCACCTCCATCTTTATCCCAGTTTTTTCCTGAAAATCCTTAAAGTAGAGCACTTCAGTGAATAGTCCCTTAAAGTCCAGGGCACCCACCGGGTTTAGGTATATTTCATCGGCCACACTGGCCAAATAGTAATCTTTTTGGGTGTAAAAGTCCGAATGGGCCAAAATAAACTTCCCTGAAGATTTAAAATCCAACAGCGCTTCCCGAATCTCCCGGGTCTGAGCCACCCCTGCCTGCAAAAAACTGGTGGTTAAACTTATTCCCTTAATTTTGGAGTCCTCTTTGGCCACCTTAATGGCATGGATAATATCGTCCAATCCCATTTCTTCATCCCAAAGTCCAGCAAAAGGGCTTGTTTCGTCCTTTCCTGTGTAATCCATGATCGGTGTTGTAAATCGCAACTCCAAAATAGAGTCCGCTTTCACCACAACCCCTTCTTCCGCATTGCTTATAAGGGCAATAAAAATGAAAAACATCCCCATCACAATTCCAAACGCCACCAAACACCCCAAAATCGAGGCCAACAAGTTTCTCAAAAAGTTCATCTGCAAAAAATTAAATCCGCCCCCAAATATAACCATTGTTCCATTGTTTTGTTTACTTTGCCCTTTTGATTATGGGTCAATCTCAACTGGTATATCTTTCTTTAGGCAGTAATTTGGGCAATAGGTACGTAACGCTCCAAAAAGCCCTTTTTAGTATCCAAAAAAATGTAGGGGACATTCATGCCGTATCATCGGTTTATGAAAACCCAGCCTTTGGCTTTAAGGGAAACGATTTTCTCAACATCTGTATCTCTGTGGAAACCGAACTTGCTCCCCTAATATTGCTCTCCTCACTGTTGCAGATTGAAAAGGATTTTGGCCGTAATCGTTCTGAAAGTGAGGGGTATTCATCCCGCACCTTGGACATTGACATTATTTATTATGGAAACGAGGTTTTAAATACTGAAGCATTGGTAGTTCCGCACCCCAATATGCAAAACAGAAATTTTGTACTGAAGCCTTTGGCAAACATTGCCCCACAATTATATCATCCTGTGTTCAAAAAGGACACCCGTAACCTTTTGCAGCAGTGCAAGGACCGAAGCAAATTGACAAAGACCGAACACAAGCTTTTCAAAAATCGTTCTGCTCTTTTTTCACAATTGCAATTTATTGCCATAGAAGGAAACATTGGGGCGGGGAAGACCACCCTTTCCAAAATGATTGCCGAAGACTTCAATGCCAAGTTGGTACTGGAACGTTTTGCGGACAACCCTTTTTTACCCAAGTTTTATGAGGATCAATCGCGTTACGCCTTTCCTTTGGAAATGTCCTTTTTGGCAGACCGCTACCAACAATTTACGGATGACACCTCCCAATTTGACCTGTTCAAGAATTTCATGGTCAGCGATTATGATATTTATAAGTCGTTGATATTTGCCAAGATTACCCTGCAAGCAGACGAGTACAATCTATACCGAAAGGTTTTCACCTTTATGTACAAGGAGGTAAAGAAACCGGACATTTACCTATATCTCTATCAAAATACCGAACGTCTTTTGGACAACATTAAGAAAAGAGGTCGAGATTATGAGCAGAACATCGATCCTGGATATTTGGACAAAATAAACCGGGGATATTTGGATTTTATGAAGACGCTTCCCCATCAAAACAGTATGATTCTGGATTTGAGCGAGTTGGATTTTGTAAACAATCCAACCGATTATGAAACTATTTTGGAACGGTTGGAAGACAACATTCTCGCACTATCCTTTTAGCAAAATTTTTAGAAAATGTTTGGATATAACGAATGGTTTTATTTTATTAGTCCCCGCTTAAAAAGCAACTAACTAACTCAAACTATATATTTGGCCCTGATTTTTCAGGGCTTTTTTGTTTTATTGAGGCTCATTTTTGACCACAAGTCCCAAACTACCACGCCAGCACTTACCGAAATGTTCAACGAATGTTTGGTCCCAAACTGCGGAATTTCCAAAACTAAATCGCAAGCCGTGACCACCTCTTGGGAAACACCTTTCACCTCATTTCCAAAAACCAACGCAAAGGTTTCATTGGCGTCGCAAACAAAATTATTGAGCATGGTAGCATTTTCGGCCTGTTCCACGGCAATGGTATGGACACCTATGCCCTTCAGTTCCCCTACCAACTCCAAAGTACTTTTCCGATATTCCCAGGCTACACTTTCGGTTGCCCCAAGTGCAGTTTTACGGATATCCTTGTGTGGAGGGGTGGCCGTAATGCCACATAAATATATTTTTTGAATCCGGAACGCATCGGCTGTACGGAACACCGAACCGATATTGTTCAGGCTTCGGATATTGTCCAACACCAAAATGATCGGTGTTTTTTCCGCTTCCTTAAACGCCTCCACATCCAACCGTCCCAATTCACTGTTTTCCAGTTTCCTGTTCATTTTTTTAACCATTCCGTCCAAAATATCAACAAAAATTTTTGATGGATGATGAAAACGATATATTCGTTCCAACATCCCGTGGTGTAAGGTGTTTTGTTTGACAAAATCCCTAACCAATGGTTTTTTGTCGTCTTGAGCGCAGTCGAAAGGTCAACAAAAAACATCTCGACTGCGCTCGATGTGACAACGAGTTTTATAATCAACTTTACCCAAACAGGGCAAAAATAAAAGAATAATATCGCTTTGGCAGCCAAGAACAAAACAAAGAAGGTTACCCCTTTAATGCAACAGTACAATGCCATCAAGGTAAAACACCCTGATGCCTTATTGCTGTTCCGCGTTGGGGATTTTTACGAGACTTTTGGGGAAGATGCCGTGAGAGCTGCCAAGATCTTGGGCATTATCCTTACCCATAGGAACAATGGCGGCGACAAAACGGAGTTGTCCGGTTTTCCGCACCACTCCCTGAACACTTACCTCCCAAAATTGGTCAAGGCGGGACAACGGGTGGCCATTTGCGACCAGTTGGAAGATCCCAAGCAGACCAAGAGTATTGTAAAGCGAGGGGTAACCGAACTTGTAACCCCAGGGGTGGCCCTTAATGATGATATCCTTTCCGCGAAGAGCAACAATTTCTTGTGCGCCGTACACTTTGGCCGAAATAAAATGGGAATTTCCTTCCTGGACATTTCCACTGGGGAGTTTTTAACCGCGGAAGGTTCCATGGAACAAATGGACAAGCTCCTTCAAAATTTTGCTCCCAATGAGGTATTGGTCTCCAAAAGCCACAAAAAAGAGTTTATGGAGGTTTTTGGTAGCCAACTCCATTGTTTTTTTATGGAAGATTGGATTTTCCAGGAAGATTACGCCCATGAGAGCCTGAACAACCATTTTGGCACTCAAACTTTAAAGGGTTTTGGGATTGACCACCTCAATCTAGGAATCATTGCTTCTGGCGCGGTGCTGCACTACCTTTCCGAAACCCAACATAGCCGTCTTCAACACATCAACAGGATTCAACGTATTGCGGAGGAGGAATATGTCTGGATGGACCGATTTACCATCCGAAATCTGGAATTGTACCATTCACCCCATCAAAATGCGGTGACACTATTGCATATTATAGACCGTACCCTATCTCCCATGGGCGGAAGATTGTTGAAACGTTGGTTGGCCCTTCCGCTTAAAAATATAGATTGTATTCGCGAGCGCCATGAGGTGGTGGCCCATTTGAAAGACAACGAAGAATCCCTCGAAAAAATACAGCACTGGATCAAACCCATGGGCGATTTGGAACGACTCATCTCCAAACTGGCCACTGGAAAAATCAACCCAAAAGAGGTTGTTCAACTAAAAAATTCCTTGGAAGCCTTGGTTCCCATCAAACAGTTGGCCCAAGAAAGTTCCAATACCTCCCTAAAGTCCATCGGGAAGCGATTGGATGCCTGCGAGGCGCTACGCTCCAAAATCAAGGAAGTGCTCAATGAGGAAGCTCCGGTAAACCTTGCCAAAGGCCATACCATTGCCAACGGGTATTCGGAAGAGTTGGATGAGTTGCGAAGCTTGGCTTTTTCCGGCAAAGATTATCTGGACAAAATGTTGGAACGTGAAACTAAGCAAACAGGAATCACTTCGCTGAAAATTGCTTCTAACAACGTTTTTGGTTACTATATTGAAGTCCGAAACACCCATAAAGATAAAGTCCCGGAAAGTTGGATCCGTAAACAGACCTTGGTCAATGCGGAACGTTACATCACGGAAGAGCTCAAAGAATACGAAGCCAAGATTTTAGGCGCCGAAGAACGCATCCTTATTCTGGAACAGCAGTTGTTTGAACAACTCTTGATGTGGATGCAGGAATACATTGCCCCTGTCCAACAAAATGCCCACCTGATTGCCCAATTGGATTGCCTTTGCGGATTTGCCCAACTGGCCAAGGAGAATGACTATATAAAGCCTTTTGTTGATGAGTCCACCGAACTTCATATCAAAGAGGGACGGCATCCGGTCATTGAAAAACAATTGCCCTTGGGCGAGAGCTATGTCACCAACGACGTACTCCTAAACCGGGAGGAACATCAGATCATCATGATCACTGGGCCGAACATGAGTGGTAAGTCGGCCATATTGCGACAAACGGCCCTTATTGTACTTTTGGCGCAAATGGGAAGCTTTGTTCCCGCTTCAGAGGCCAAGATTGGTCTTGTGGACAAAATTTTCACCCGTGTGGGAGCCAGCGACAATATTTCCATGGGCGAATCCACTTTTATGGTGGAAATGAATGAGACTGCTTCCATCCTGAACAATTTATCTGAGCGTAGTTTGGTGCTTTTGGATGAGATTGGCCGGGGTACGAGCACCTATGATGGCATTTCCATTGCTTGGTCCATATCGGAATACCTCCATGAGCATCCGGCGCGTGCCAAGACCCTTTTTGCCACCCATTACCACGAGCTCAACGAGATGACGGCCATTTTTTCCCGAATCAAAAATTACAATGTATCGGTAAAGGAGTTGAAGGACAATGTGCTTTTCCTTCGGAAATTGGTACCTGGGGGAAGCGAACATAGTTTTGGAATCCATGTGGCCAAGATGGCCGGCATGCCACAACAGGTAATCCAAAAGGCCAATAAAATCCTTAAAAAGCTGGAAAAATCGCATTCCAGTGAGGAAATGACTGATAAACTGCAAAGCGTACAAAATGCCCGCCTACCGGACGGGCAGGAAATGCAGCTGAGTTTCTTTAACCTGGACGACCCTTTGTTGGAGGAAATCAAGGAGGAAATCCTTCATTTGGATATAGATACGCTGACCCCTGTCGAGGCCTTGATGAAATTGAACGAGATCAAAAGACTGTTGGGCAAAAAGAAAAAGGCATCCTCTTAAAAAAATTCTTTTTGTTTTCTAGAAAAACATTAAATTTGCATCCGCACTAAAAAAAGTGCAGAGTTCTTTAAAATGCGAAAATAGCTCAGTTGGTAGAGCATCACCTTGCCAAGGTGGAGGTCGCGGGTTCGAATCCCGTTTTTCGCTCTAAAACGCTGCTTGCAGCGTTTTTTTGTTTCAAGTCCAGGCTCGAGTGGTGGAATTGGTAGACACGCCGGACTTAAAATCCTGTGGGCATTATGCCCGTGCGGGTTCAAGTCCCGCCTCGAGTACTCAAAAACCCTTACTAGGTAAGGGTTTTTTTATTGGCAAAAGGGACAGATTACACCTAAACGATTTTGAGGAACAAATACTTCTTCTTAAATCAAAAAAGCCATAGTTAGTATCGTTCCATAAATGGTTCCAAGTAATTAGTAGGCAAGTTGCATTTTCTTTTTTAATCTATTTTTCGGGTTTCCAGTATCTGAAAACGCTCTTTTGTATTCTACAAGGGCCATCACCATTAAGTGCTCACTTATATTTTGCAAATCATTTACCATATATGACTTGGTCACGCTATATGATGCATATTCCCCCTTTTCAAACATCAAAAGCGATACTCCTCCAAGAGAAGATCTGGAAATGATGGAACCTCCTGATAAACAAACTAATTTAAAATTGTTCTTTAGCACCTTAAAGGGTATTCGCTCACGAGGCTCTAGAATGATGATACCCAGCTTAATATGGTCATTTTGAAATATATTGTACGCCTTAAAACTTTCATCAATGTGGATACAATCCAGTTCAGAAAGCATGCTTTGGCTCCAATAATCAAAGTTGCCGTCACTATTGAGTTTTACGCATTTCATATCGAAAGAGTTATCGTCATTGTTTTCCTTTCCTTTTAAGTATGGTCCAAAACACACATACAGTAACTAAAATGTACACAGGGATGAGTATCAGGTCAAATCTTATGATTTTACCCTTTATGCTGCTATCCAAGTTATTGATATCCATTTCCCAGAATAGAAATAAGGACCACATAAGGATTACCAAACCAAATAGAAAAAAATCAATAATCTTCATAATTCCAATTTGTTCTCAATTATTATGAAATACTGTTCTATTTGATTCAGAAACGATTTGTCGCAACATTTCGCCGGTCAATGGTTTACTGATAAAACCACTGCAAGCCGTATGACATTCTGCATCAATCATATCTTTCATACTTGTTGATGAGGACAACATGTAAATTTTGGTGCTATTTAATTTAGTATCCTTCAAATCACTAAATGCGTCCAAGAACTCAAGACCATTCATATCGGGCATATTGGCATCCAAGAATATAAAATCTGGAACGAACAAAAACTCTGACATTGATCGTCCTTCCAAAGAACCTAAGTAAGAAATAGCGTTTTCAGCTCTTATAAATGTTATTATCTCAGCATCGCTTACTTCTTTTTCTATACATCTTTCATGGATGAGCAAATCAATTTCGCTATCATCAATAAGCATAAAATTCAATTTCATCATTCTTCTTTTTAATTATACTTTTTGACAATCTTCATTCTTAATTTTCTTTTCATCTTAATTTTTATAGGACAGGCTGTATTCTTTTGCTATGGATACGTTTTCAAAAATGGCGTAAGGAATTTTGGTTTTATAAATCCTCTTGTATGCTTGCACCAAAAGTTTTACCGATAGTGAATTCACTACGTAGGCTTCGGAGATTACAAATGACATATTTTCAAAGTTTTTGGAGAGTAAATGGGCAGCCGTATTTAAAAAAGTCCCTTTGACACCCCTTAAATCAATAAGCAGTGGCCTAGGAGTACCCTTTGACAATTCGGTTATTGCATCCAGATATAATTGTGCCGTTCTATCATCCAACTTATTATCGACATCTAAACTCCCTAGTTTGACATATAGGATACCATCATCCTGAATCCAGAAAAAGTCATGTTCATTAATCTTGATTCTTTCCATAATTCTATCTCTCATTTATCAAATTGATTTTTCCGAACCTTTGACCTTCGTGAAAAATCTCCTTTTCGGCATTCACATAGATCGTATTCCAAAATGCATTTCCGTTAACTACACAGAAAAAGCCCAATACCATTTTAACAAAGAAAGATTTCACCAAGAAAATACGCGGAGGCACCTTAATGCCAAAGGGAGAACATGGGGATAAAATACCAAATAGCTGAAAGGCTTTTAAGCGACCAACTTCTGTTAAGTTGATAAGTAATGGAAGATACTCTCCATTGGAAAGAGCCTTTATATTCTCCTTAAAGATTTCCAAGGTACTCCCTTCCAAGACCATGCAATCAAAATTCTTGTGGATCAAACAATGGATGGTATCAGAATCCACCCAAAATTCCATTCCTTCTATTTTTCCCTTGTCTTCCAAGACATTAAATTTTCCAAATAGAAGTCAAGTGATGTGCCAAAACCTTAACTTAAGCAAAAAATAAAATATATATGTTTGATTTTCAGAACTTTACTTGTAAAAATTGTAAAGAGATAGATTTTAGGAGGCCACGGTATACCGTCACTATCGAGAAGGCGAATATGTCTATCCACGGAATACCGTGGACAGTTTCCATTATTTTTTAATTCCCAATTTTGACATTTTGTCTCTTAGCGTACTAGGTTTTAGCTCTAGTAGGGCAGATGCACTATGTGGTCCTGAAATCTTCCAATTACATTGCTCCAACACGCTGATTATATGATTCTTTTGGACGGCGTCCAACGACAAATTCTGAATTCTTATTGGCACCTTTGATTTTTGCACTTCGGACTCGAACCCGGGAATCACCAAAGTCTCACCATTGGACAAGATTACCGCTCTCTCAATCAAGTTTTCCAGTTCCCTGATATTTCCAGGCCAATCATAGGCTTTAAGTTTCTCCATAGCCTCATCTGAAATGTATCTAATATTTTTTGAATAGTCTTTGTTAAACTTATCCACAAAATGCTCTACCAATAAAGGAATGTCTTCTTTGCGGTTTCGTAAAGGAGGTACTTCAATGGGAAAAACATTTAGCCTAAAGAAAAGATCTTCCCTAAATCTTTTCTTTTCAATTTCCTCTTTTAAATCCCTATTGGTCGCGGCAATCACCCTAACATCCAGTTTTTTTATGCCGGTACCACCTACCACTTCTATTTCTCCTTCCTGTAAAAATCTTAAGATTTTTGGTTGCATATCCAACGGCAGTTCCCCTATTTCATCCAAGAACAAGGTTCCTCCATCCGCTAGTTCAAATTTTCCAATCTTATCGTTGATTGCACCGGTAAATGAGCCCTTCTTATGTCCAAACAGTTCACTCTCCATCAATTCCCTTGGAATGGCCGAACAATTTACTTTAATAAGGGGTTTTGTATTCCTTAGGCTGATATTATGGATGGCTCTTGCCAGCAACTCCTTTCCTGTGCCCGATTCACCCAACAATAAAACCGTTGCATTGGTTGTCGCAACCTTCTCTATTTCTGAAAGCACATTACTGAATTCAACGCTCCCATAAACCATTTCTTCAAAATTGAATACAAGGTCCAACTCATTCCGAAGATAGATGTTCTCCAATTCCAACTGGTCCCTTAATTCATTTAGTTCGGTATTTGCTTTGGCTAGATCTTTATTGGATTGAATAAGCTTATTTTCTGCTATTTTTCTTTCACTGCTTTCTACCATTAAAGAGACTATATTGGCAATTGAAGTTGCAAATTCTTGCTCGTCCGCTGTCCAACTTCTATTAGCTTTCCCAACATGCTCAAAGCAAATTATCCCGTAATATCCATTTGTACTGTTGATGAATACATCCATTAAAGATTTTATATGGTTCGGAATCAAATAATCTTCTGCAAACCTTTTTGTTTTGGCGTTCCGTTGGGCATCTTCTATGAGTATAGTCTGTTCTTTTTCCAGTGCTTCAAAATACTCGGGGTTATTCAACCTATTAAGCACCACGCCTTTTGAATGATTATTTACACTAAGTTCATATAGGTTTTCACAAGATATTTCAGTACGTCCTATATTGAACTTCCAAATACTGACCCTCTCAACTCTTAGCACTTCGGAAGATAGTTGGGTTATTTTGTTTAATGAATCTGTAAACTCTTTGCCTACCAAACCGGCCAACTCAAGAATCACTTCTTTTTTCTTTGTTGACAGTAGAGCATTTTGCTCTAAAACCTTTTTGGCCTTGACTTCTTCCGAAATATCCTTCATAGTGCCGTATAGAGCAATAACTTCCCCTTTGTCATTGGTTATATTACCGGTCAAGAAAGTGGCCAAAAATATTTCTCCGTTTTTTCTGATGAATTCAAATTGAAAAGTTGGTGCTTCTCCAGCAGCCACTCGTTCATTTGTTTTTGTTATTTCCTCAAAATCTTCTGGTTTGGCAAAAGGATAGGGCAAGTTCATCCCTATAAGTTCATTTTCTGAATATCCTAAAATCTTACAGGTAGATTCATTGACCATGATGATCTTACCCGTAAGATCAACAATAATCAGTCCCTCTTGCATGGACATAATCAGTTTGTCAGTAAACTCTTTGGCCAACTTTAGATCTAATTCTGCCTTTTTCCTTTCCGTTGTATCTATTATGGTTCCAAAATAGGCCATGATTTCCCCATTGGGGTTTTTGATACTGGAAATCATTACATCAACATTAAACCGACTACCATCCTTTCGCATGTACACCGTCTCAAAATTGTCCAATTCAGCGCCCTTGGCAATTTCGGCATGTCTGGAATTAGATTCCTCTTCAATTTCGGGTGGAGAAAACGGGTAAGGACATTGTTGACCCAACAACTCCTCCTCCGAAAATCCAGACATTTCACAAAAAGAAGGGTTCACCCTGACTATTTCCGTTTCCATATCGAACACCACCAAACCCTCTCGCATAGATTCTATTAATCCATCGGAATATTCTTTGGCAGACTTTAGTTCAAGTTCAGCCCTTTTTTGTTCGCTGATATCATGGATTATTCCTATTAAAAACATTTCACCTTCTTCACTGACAAATCTTGTTTTCTTGGTGGAAATGATTCTGGTCTGCCCTCCCCTTACGGTTAAGGTTTCTTCATTGACATTTTCTATTCCAGATGCAATAACCTCCTTGTCTATTCTTAAAAAACTTTCCCTTTCTTCAGTTGCCACATCTTCAGCAAGTGTCTTACCTATAATATTCTCCCTTTGAAGATCAAACATTGCACAAAAAGCATCATTGACCAATAGCAACCTACTTTGACTGTCCTTTACGAATATGGGATCACCAATATTATTTATAATATTGTCCAGGTATTCCTTGCTCTTAAACAAAAGCTCTTCGGCATTTTTTGTTTCCGTTATGTTCGAAATAAAAATGGTAAGCCCTTCTTTTGATGGGTAAAACCTATTTTCAAACCATTTATCAAAGGGTTCGTAATACTCTTGGGATTCCTGCTTCTCTTGACTCCTGAAGGCCTTCATGGACGTTTCTCGGAAAGACGCGCCCAAGATATCCGGAAACTCTTTCCAAATGTTCTTTCCGATCAAGCTACTTGGTTTTTTTCCGATTATGGTTGCGGCATTCCCATTTATATAGGTACAGTTCCAGTCGGTGTCCAACGAAATAATCCCGTCGCTTATGTTGTTTAGGGTAAAATCCAACTGGGATACAAGTTCGTTTTCCACCGTAAAATCATGACGTTTTCTCTTGTAGCTCAGCATAGAGAAAAGATCCTTATTTTTAGAATCATTCAAGGTGGTTTGCTTGCCTATTTCGTTGATGTCCTGAAGTAACCCCAAATGAGCTATTATCTTACCTTTCATATCCAGAATGCTCGAAGAAAATATGGAAACAGGAAAACGGCTACCGTTCTTGCGCATGTGTATAGATTCAAACTCTCCGTTTAACCCCTCCTTCAGAGTCTTTTGAAAGCCATTTGTAAAATCTTTTTGAAGTTCGTCCGGCCAAAAAGGAAATGGTGCTTCTGCCCCCAATAATTCTTCCTTGTCAAAACCTGTCAGCGTACAGAATGCTGAATTGATTATTAATATTTTTCCCTTAGTATCGGTAATAAGCAACCCGTCCTGAATGGATTCCACGAAAACATCGGAGAATCCAAGGTCGTTTTTTAGCTCATGCACTATACCTTTTTCCTTGTTTGACACCACAAAATACTAATAGTTGGTCAGTTACCCCCTTATATCCTAAGATTGAATAATTTAAGTTTTTTTTACCAAATCGCAATGGCGATTGCAATTTTTGATATGGCAAAACAACAAACTTCTTTTATAGCTGGCCACAAGAAGATGGACACATGGTTTACATTACCATTACTACTCTGTTAGGTTAAATGGACTTTCTCAAAACAATTCCAATAAATGGAAAAGAAGCTAACTCCTACCCCTTTTAATAAATACAAAATTTGAATTTTATTGACCTCCATGATCTCAATTACGTTAATCGTTTTAGTTGCATTTGCTACTTCAGCATCATACGTAATGGCATCCAATTGAGTTTGACAACCTCCATAAATAGAGGAATAAGTACCACAGTTCCTAAGACTCCTGCAGAAATATTTTCGTTCTGCACCACTTCATTCTCATCCACAATTAGTTTAAGGCCCATGTCCACAAAGCGTAGACCTTTTGTAATAAATACTTCCTGTCCTGGGCTTTACAACAACTCCAATCGGGCATCCTCTACAGTAGAAAAAAGAAGTTCGATAAATCTCAACAAAAACATTATTCCTACATGGATGGGGTGTTTTAAAGAAAACCAAATTGTAGTACATTAGACCAACGCACATTATAACACATGACACAACTGAAAATGCTTCTAAAAGCCCTTGGGCCTGGGCTATTGTTTGCCAGTATGGCTATAGGAACTTCGCATTTGGTGCTATCTACCAAAGCCGGGGCCCAATATGGATGGATTATGATCATCCCTATTTTGTTGGCCAATATTTTAAAATATCCCTTTTTTGAGTTTGGCATCCGGTATACCACTGTTACCGAAAAAAGTCTGGTGGAAGGGTACTTAAACCTGGGAAAATCATATTTATGGGTGTATGCGTTTATCACCCTGATTTCAACCTTCACCGTTTTGGCCGCCCTCTATGTGGTTACGGCAGGGCTGTTCATGAACCTTTTTAAGATTACCAGTATGGGTGCTGGGGCTATTTCTTTGTGTCTTTTTGTATTTATCAGTCTTCTTTTGATTATTGGCAAGTACCGGTTTCTGGAAAACTCATTAAAAGCGGTTATCTCCATATTGTTTGTGGCATTATTGGTCACCACCGCCCTAGTATTGGAAAAAGGACCTGTTCCCGGTTCTGAATCTTTCATCCGTCCAGAGATATTCAACGAAGCTGGGATTCTTTTTTTAATCGGGTTAATGGGATGGATGCCCACAGCCGTTGAAGCTTCGGGATGGGTGAGCCTTTGGGGTATGGAAAACCTAAAAACCATGAAAGAGAAGCCTTCATTGAAATTAGCATTACAGGAATTCAATCTCGGTTATTTTTTAACGGCACTTTTAGCCGTATTCTTTTTGATTATTGGATGGTTAACCCTCTATGGCACGGGAACCGAACTTAGCGGAAGTGCCGTGGTGTTTGCCGATCAAGTAGTTAGCCTGTTCACAATTCACATAGGAAACTGGGCCTATCTTTTTATTGCCGTAGCGGCTTTTGCCACCATGTTCAGCACTTGTATGACCGCACATGATGCCATTTCTAGAGTAAGTCTTGATGTACTTGAAAAACTGTATCCCAAAAAAGCCATGTTCAAGAGTAAAAATGCCTTTGCGTTTATGGTATTGTGCATGGCCATCATCAACTGGATGGTCATAACCCTTTTCGGTGCCAACATGGGAAATTTGGTTGCCTTGGCCACTTTTGTGTCCTTTGTATTGGCTCCATTATTGGGCTGGATGAACCTAAAGGCCGTTATGGGAAAAGATATACCTGAACACTTCAAACCAAAGATTGGATTACAGGCACTTACCTATTCCGGTATCATCTTTCTTTCGCTTTTTGCCCTATACTATTGTTGGATGGTATTGGTCTAGTAATCAAAGAGGACATTATCGTTTAGGACCACAATCAATGATCTTTGGTTCTGCTGATGCAACATTTCCAGACAGAATACCCCATTGGTGCAGTTATTAAGAATTTTATCTTCCCCATAACCAATGGAATATAAAATAGTGGCTTGTGGTACACCTTGCTGAACTAAATATCTCTTAATGGCATCTGATCGGGCCTGGGTCAATCTAAAGTTGGTGGAACTGCCTCCCCTACTGTCAGTATACGTTTCTATACGCAATTGTGCGGAGGGAAAATTCTTTGCAAAAGCTACCACCTTGTCCAGCTCCGTTTCTATTTCGGCAGTTAACTTGACATCGTTTTTATCAAAGAAAAACTTCTTGAGCTTTACCACTTTCTGCCCTTCTTTTTCTTCCACTAAATCATCATACAAAGCAATTCCGATATCGTATGTTGTATTTTCAAGCTTTTGCAATTCCTCTTCAGTAAATTGTTTTGAAAACACAGAATACCGCTCTTTGGTCGATTCCAACACCACTTCCTCCTTCCAAGGGATTTCCAATCTATAGTTACCTTCTTCGTCCGAATAGGTTTCCGCCAATAGTTCGCCATCGGTATCCATGAGTCTAATCACGGCTTTGTCCACAGTACCGGAGCCAGCAACAGACTTCACAACTTTTCCTTTAAAGGTCAAGGTCTTTAAACCCGGTTTTTCATCTACTTTAAATCCATATAGATCATCCTTGCCTTTTCCTCCAGGCCTATTGGAGGCAAAATATCCCAGCAGTCCCTCACCTTCATTCCGCATGATCAGTCCAAAATCGTCATCGGGCGAATTAATACCTTTCCCTAAATTAATGGGAATCCCAAATCCATCACCTTCCATATTGGATTTATAAATATCCATCCCGCCAAGACCATAAAATACATCGGAAGCAAAGTAAAAACTGTTCTCAAATACAAAAGGCGCTATTTCGTTGCCAGGGGAATTTACCCTTGGTCCCAAATTTATGGGTGCTGACATGATCTGCCCGTTGTTGGTGTAAACAAAGTACAGGTCTGTACCACCATACCCTCCGTCAAAATTGGCTGAGAAATACAGCTTACCGCTTGCTCCATCATAAAAAGGATAGTAAAATGAAGTACTCAGGTCTTTGAGTAGCAGTTGAAACGAACCTCCTATTGCTTGTTTACCAATGGCCAGGGCATTTTTCCCATTGGTATCAAAGGCCAAGTTGCCATTTTCGGTATTGGACAGGACATACAGAATGCTGCTCAACTCTTCCGAATAAAAGGGCGTTGCTTTGTGATAATCCGAATCGGTCACCTCTCTAAAAGGTTGTACACTGGAAATCTGACCGTCTGCACCCAGCTGGGATTGGTATATATTGAAATATCCTTCATTACCCGGTGCATAAGTGTTTCTTTTGGTCTGCACGCGTCCGCTCGAGAACAAAAGCTGGTTTTTGTAGAAAGCTGGAGCAAAATCTGTCTGAGGACTGTTTCCCATCAAATTGAAAATCCGATAGTCCATCCCGGGTTCGGCAGCATCGTTTTGCAATAATTGTACATTGAACTCCATGTTTTCCAACAGTTCTTTTTGAAAACGGGACGACATGGTAGTCATAAAAGCGGTTCTTCGTTCCTTATTGGCCGTTTTGGAAAGACTCTGCAACATTTTGTTCAAATGATGCCCGCCCATTAGTGTATCCTTTTTGAAAAGTTCCAGATAAGCCTCGGATGCCTTTTCAAATTTATTGGTCTGAAAATAGGAGTCGGCCAGGTTCAAAAACTGTTGTTCGGTTAACGTCCCCGAAGCCATTTCGGCCTCATAGGCATAGATAGCCTTTTGATATTCGTACTGAAAAAAGAGGTCGTCCCCTTTGGATTTTTTCTTTCCTTGGGCATAGCAGAAAACCATACCCAGAAAGGAAACCAACAGTACGGGAATTATTTTTTTTGCTACATCCATATTAGAAAAATCTTGGGGAATCTATCTGCTTGCCCTTATTCTTTGTGTTCTTTCCTTTGTTCTTGTCTTTTGAACCACCAGACCCGAAACCGCCCCTTCCAATATAAAACTTAAGAATGGCCTCGTGTGATCCTCCACTATACTCTCCAAGACCATTGGTATTGTAATCATAGGAGTAGCCAATGAACATGGCATTGGATATCTGAAATCCGGCCAACCCGCTCACCGCATTGTCAAAACGGTATGAAGCGCCAATGGTAAGTGCATCTATAAATTGAAAATTTGCCGAAAGGTTAACGTTCACAGGAGAACCTTTAAGATAATTCAATAAAAAAGCAGGCTTAAACTTGGTTCGGTCTCCCAATTGAAAAACATACCCCCCAATGGCATTAAACTGCATATTGTCTTCCACAATGGTGGCTACTTCATCGTTGTACAGCCCATTGGTGAGGAAGTTTGGAGCTGAAACTCCCAAATACCAATCCTCTTCATGGTACATAAAAAGTCCCGCACCTATGGTGGGGTAGAAACTGTTATAGTTTTCGCCAAGAATGGAGGGGTCTGATCCATTCTGAAACGAACCTTTTGAATAATCTATGTCCAACATGGAACCTCCTGCATTGATTCCAAAGGATAATTTGGTGTCGTCAGAAAGGTTGATTTGGTAGGAATAGGCGGCCTCAATATAGGTTTGGTTGGATGGTCCAAGCTCATCATTGACCACATTGAGTCCAAGACCCATTTTTTCATTGGAAAGAGGCACATTTACCCCAAACCGAATGGTTGTGGGCGCACCTGGGATGTCAACCCACTGAGCTCTATACAATCCTATGATCTCTGGGCTTTCCACCGTACCTACATAAGCTGGGTTAAAACTTCCTATGTTGTACATGTATTGGGTGTACTGGGGTTCTTTTTGGGCAAAGGATCTACCCAAGCCTACAAAAACCACAAAGAGTAATACTGTCAACGTTCGTAAACCAATGTTCTCTGGCATCTTTGTCTTTATCTTATGATCTGAATCCACCCTTTTGTTACCTCGGTCCCATCTCCTTGAAGGTCCAATATATAGAAATAGGTTCCTTTGGGCAAATCGCCATTCTTACCGGTTCCATCCCAAGAACTGTCATATCCATCCATGGCAAATACACTGTTCCCGTAGCGATCAAAAACTTCCAATTTGTTACGGGGGTATTCATTGTTGGGATCTACAAATACCAACCTATCATTCTTTCCATCATTGTTGGGTGAAAATATGTTGCAAAGTGTTCCAGGGTCTGTACACTGGTCTCTATTCACATTCACACTTACTGTAGCTGTATTGTTAACCACTTCATCATCCACAGGGAAAGAGGAAGTCAACACCACAGTATTTTGTATTTTTCCCGGTGTGGTTACCCTAACGTCAATCTCCAATGTAGCCGTTTCCACGTTGGATGCCAAATCAGGTATGGTCCATTCCCCTGTTTCCGGAACATATGTACCGATGGAAGCACTGTGACTTAAATATTCAAAGCCAGTATCCAGCAAATCGGTCACCACAATGTCGAGTATTCTATCCATCGTAGTGTTTTCCAAGGTTATGGTAAACGTAATGAAATCATCTAAAAGTGGCTCATCGTTATCGACTTCTTTGGTCAAAGCCAAGTCTATATCAGCATTGGCAAAACAATCCTCCACGGTAATGGTTACTTGAACCGAACCATCATCACAAGTAGACGCATTTCCCGTAGTAGTATACTCAAACACATAATCTCCAATGGGTTGGTCAGCAAAATCCACAGTATTTCCAGCTCCTATGGCCACACCACCGTTGGAAGGATCTGTAATCAATGCCCAAGTTCCTGGATCGGCACCCGTCAAGGTATCATCCAAATCGATTACATTAGGACCATCTTCACTGACGGCATTACAGGCCACCATATCAGTAGGTGTTCCTGTTGAAGGAGCATCGGTTACCACCGCCACCACTTCTATTCGTTCCGTAGTACATCCGTTGGCGGTAGCCTCTACATAAAAAGAGGTTGTTGCAGAAATGGAAGGCGTAATAAAGACGCCTCCAGTTCCCAAAGCAGTCCCTCCAGTAGGCACATCGAACCAACTTAGCACACCACTGTCCGAACTGGCAGTCAATGTCAATGTTCCCTCGCCACAACGTTCATCCCCCGTTGGATCGCTGATAATCGGAATTGGGAAATTGGTAAGCGTTATGGTTACTAGTGGACTGGCACAAGCATTCACTTCATCATAGAAAAATCCAAAATACTGCGCAGCACTACGTACCACACTACTATTGCGATGAGCTTCCGTATCATTGGGGTCGGGGTTGGTACTCCATGTGAGTTCACTACCCACTGGGGCAATATTGGTCACATAATCGTTTAGGTCTATTTCAAAATCGCCACAAAAAACTGTTGGTAGCGAAGTATCCCTTATCGGGGCCACTCCTCCTGCATTACATACCGTGGTATCCTTATCTGAAGTGTCTTCTGCCGCCACTCCTGTACCATTGGCGTTGCTAAGGGTTACGCTTAGGGTAACCAAACCATCTGCCAGCCCGCTTAAATCTATATTGTTGACATTCTCCGTAATGAAATCAATAGGTCCAGAACCTGTAACGGGTGTTCCACCTCCATCACTGGTGAACGTATAATTGTATGTAGCCCCTACTTCTGCATTGGCAAACGTAAAGCCAATGGCCGATTGATTATCAAAATTGATGATACTTTGATCAATAGTTACCGTATACCCTGAAGGAACCGCTGTATATTTTGTAGCTGTATCCGTTGTTGGAGGTCCTTCCGTGCCCAGAAGATTACTCACTACCACTGAAAGGGTAATCACGCCATCGGGCAAACCGCTTACGTCTATATTGGATACGGTTTGATCTACAAAACTAAGGGCACCACCTCCCGTTACGGTAGCTACACCTCCATCCCCACTACTACTCAACGTATAGTCGTATGTGGTTAAAAACGTAGGGGCATTGGAAAACGTAAAACTAATCGCACCTTGATTGGTAATATTGATGGGGTCATCATTGATGGTTACCGTATAGCCATCCGGCGGGGTATCGTCTTCACTTTCAACAGTAACTGTAGCGCTGTTGGGAGCACCAATTGAATAGCCCGCTCCTGCCGCCAAGGTAACGATTACCGTTTCGTCCTCTTCGATTTCCGCATCATCTACGGGAGTTACTGTTATCGTTGCGATTTGTTGTCCGTTGGCCACATTTGCAGTTCCTGAAAGTGCTGCGTAATCTGCTGTAGGAGTTGCTGTTCCCGTAACAGTATAGTTTACTGGTATAGGGGAACCAGTATTGTTTACACTGCCAATATTCACCTGAAAAGTCCCTGTACTTGCTGGGCTTTCGGTTGCAAGATTGTCTGTTGCCGTTATGGTGGCCACGGCGGCATCGTCATTAAGAATGGTTCCTATTGCAGGAGAACCTGTCACAGTGACACCATTGGTTGGTATGCCCAAGGTCACTCTAAAGGTTTCATCTCCTTCAATAATGGTTTCATTGTTTATGGCCACAGTGATGTCTTGGGTCTCAGAAGCATTACCAGCAAAGAGCAAATTACCTCCTGTATTGTCATAGTCAATTCCACTACCTGTGGCAGTAAGATTCGTAAAGGCATAAGCCACTTGTGTACCCCCAGCCACCGCATTGTTCAAAGTTACCGTGAAGACCATATTGCCTCCGACAACATTTTCTGGAACACTTTCGTTGGTTATGGTCAAAGTAGCAGAATCATCATTGGTGATCGTCCCAGCTCCCGTGCCGTCCGTCAACGTCGCGTTGACAGGGTTGCTCAGCACCACAGTGAAGCCCTCCGTGGGCTCGACCGTGGTGTCACCGTTCACGACAACCGTGATCGTGGTGCTCGGCGTACCGGCCGTGATCTGGCCCGACCCAGCGTTCAACACATAATCCCCGTCGGCAGTCGTCGCCGTTCCGTCAACCGTGGTGTAATCAAAATCTATCGTCGATGCGGCATTGCCGCCACCGTCCACACTGACGGTAAAAATAAAGTTCGTCGTGGCGCCATCGCCCTCCGCCAATGTAACATCGGATATACTGATGGGGTCCGGGGCAACGTCGTCACTGGTTATCGTCACCGTGCCGCTGGCCGGCGCACCGACCGTATAGCCCGCTCCCGCCGAAAGCGTCACAATCACCGTCTCGGCAGCCTCAACATCAAGGTCATCGACAGGGGTAAGCGTTATCGTGGCCTGGTCCGAC
>Ga0189276_10041_pt1 | contig 228576 bp, 235 predicted proteins | sample N26A31minimetaG_FD_130321 | JGI IMG/M metagenome (GOLD analysis project Ga0189276, IMG submission 130321) | Marine microbial communities from the Costa Rica Dome - N26 A3-1 mini metaG | ecosystem: Environmental > Aquatic > Marine > Oceanic > Photic zone | place: Costa Rica: the Eastern Pacific... | reverse complement strand
CTCACCGGTGAGGCTGGACACATCAACGGCCGAGGCCCCCTCAAGCACCACCCCATCCACCGGAATGCGGTCACCGGCCAGCAGCTGCACGGTTTCACCGGGCCTGAGAGCGCCAACGCGCACCTCACGAATCGCCCCGTCGCGCAACAGCAGGCGCGCCGTGTCCGGCTGGAGCTCAGCCAGCTGCTGAAGGGCCTGGCCGGTCCGGAAACGGGCCCGTTCCTCCAGGAAACGTCCCAGCAGGACGAACCCCAGCAACATCACCGGTTCATTGAAAAAGCAGGGCCAACCCACCTGGGGCCAAACCAAGGCCACCAGGCTGGCCACATAGGCACTGCTCACCCCCAGGCCCACGAGGGAATCCATGCTGGGGGCCCCTGCGCGAGCGGCCGCAACACCACCCACCAGGATCGAACGGCCCGGCCCCAGCAGAGCCACCGTTGCAAGCGTGGCGTGAAAAGGCAGGCTGCCGATCAAGGGAAGCGACAGGTGACCGGCCTCGCTGAGGTGCCCCAGCACCGACAGCAACAGCAGCACCAGGGCCACCATCAGCTGTCGCCATTGCTGCCACCAGCCCGGCAGCGCCTGCCCGGCAGCCACCGCTCCGATCGGGGCATCCAGGGAACGCTCCTTGGCCGGAAAGCCTCTGTCTGCCAGGGCTTTCAAGACACCATCCACATCACTCTCACCGGCAGTGAGATCGAGCCAAGCCGAGCGGCTGACCAGATTCACATCGGCGCGCTGAACACCGGGCTGATCCAGCAGCGTGGTTTCCACAGCGCGGACGCAACCGCCGCATTTCATCCCTTCCACATCCAGGACGACGGTCTGAACCGAAGGGCTCACAGGTGTTTACGCAACAGGGATCTTTACGAGCAGGCTAGGTCGGGCTCCGGTCCCGTCAGGATGGGGGTCCGTCCGCCGGAGCGCCGTGCCCCGCAGCAACCGCAACGACAACTTCATTGACAAGAGCTTCACGGTGATGGCGGACCTGATCGTCAAGCTGTTGCCGATCAACGCCCGCTCCAAGGAGGCCTACGTCTATTACCGGGATGGCCTCTCCGCCCAGAACGATGGCGACTACGCCGAAGCGCTGGAGAACTACGAGGAGGCCCTGAAGCTCGAGGAGAACTCCACCGACCGGAGCGAAACCCTCAAGAACATGGCCATCATCTACATGTCCAACGGCGAGGAGGAGCGGGCGATCGAGACCTACCGCAAGGCGCTCGAGGAAAACCAGAACCAGCCCTCCTGCCTGAAGAACATGGGGCTGATTTACGAGAAGTGGGGCCGCATCGCCGAGGAAGGCGGTGAGCAGGACGCAGCGGATCGCTGGTTCGACCAGGCCGCTGACGTCTGGACCCAGGCCGTGCGCCTCAATCCCGGCGGTTATCTGGATATCGAGAACTGGCTGAAGTCCACGGGCCGCAGCAACGTCGACGTCTACTTCTGAATCAGTCCTGGTCGGGCTGCACGGCATCACCGAGCGCCAGCACCAGGGCCTCGGTGACGCTGTCGGCCTCAAGAAGAGCGAGATCCAAACCAGAAGCCAGATCGCCCAGGCCACTGCCCCGGGGGACAACGGCCCGCTGAAACCCGAGCCGGGCCGCTTCCTGGAGCCGAAGCTCCAGCTGACCCACAGGGCGCAACTGCCCCCCCAAACCAAGCTCGCCGATCAACACCATGCCCGCAGGCAGGGTGAGATCTCTGAAACTGGCCACCACCGCTGCAGCGACCCCCAGATCCGCCGCCGGCTCCTCCACCTCCAGGCCACCGGCAACGGCCAGATAGCAATCGAATCGGGAGAGCGGCAGTCCCATGTGCTTCTCCAGCACCGCGAGGATCTGGTGCAGACGGTTGGTGCCGATCCCTGTCGCCGTGCGTCGCGGACTGGCATAGCTGGTGACATTCACCAAGGCCTGCAGATCCACCACCAACGAGCGCGTGCCCTCACAGGCCACGATCGTGGCGACACCGGAGGCGCGGGCATCGCTGAGGAACAGCTCACTGGGGTTGCCCACCTCGGCCAGGCCACCGCTTTGCATCTCAAACAAACCCAATTCATGGGTGGCACCGAAGCGGTTCTTGACGGCCCGCAGCAGGCGATGACTGGCGAAGCGGTCTCCCTCGAAGGTGAGCACCGCATCCACGAGGTGTTCCAACACCTTCGGGCCGGCCAACATGCCTTCTTTGGTGACGTGGCCCACCAACAACAACGAGATGTTCTGGCGTTTCGCCAGCCGTTGCAGGGCAGCCGCACATTCACGCACCTGACCGACGGACCCCGGCGCACTGGTGAGGTTGGCGTCATGCAACGCCTGAATGCTGTCGATGATCGCCACAGCGGGGCGAAGGGCCTCCAGCTCCTCCAGCACCAGTTCCAGATCGGTTTCGGCCAGCAACTGCAGCTCCGATGCCCCCCCGGCAAGCCGCTGCCAGCGCAGCTTCACCTGCTGAGCTGATTCCTCAGCACTCACATAGAGCACGGACGCACCGGCCGCCATGGCCGAGGCGCTCTGCAGCAGCAATGTGCTCTTGCCGATGCCCGGATCACCTCCCACCAGCACCAGCGAACCGGGAACCAGGCCCCCACCCAGAACGCGGTCAAATTCCGCCGACCCTGTCGCCAGCCGCTGCAGCGGCTGATCCTCCAGCGAGGCCATGGCCGTGGAGCGTCGCGGGGCAGCGGCCTGCTCCGGATCCGGAGCACTGCGGCGGCGACGGCCATCGTCGGCGGGCTGGGATTGCTCCACCAGCGAATTCCAGCTGCCGCACTCCGGGCAACGGCCGAAAAACTGTCGGGCACGGGCTCCACAGACCTGACAGATGAAAACAGCGGTGGATTTGGGCACTGCGAACTGTGAAGAAAGTTGCCGTTGAATGAACAGACCGGGGGGCTGCCCTTTTATTTGTGGCGAGAAGTGACTAACGCCTCGGTGCCCATGACGGCCACGGCTCCCACCAAGGAAACGATCCTCGTGGTCGACGACGAGGCATCAATCCGACGGATCCTGGAAACCCGTCTATCCATGATCGGATACAACGTCGTAACCGCCTGCGACGGCACCGAAGCCCTGGAATTGTTCCCCACCTGCACGCCCGATCTGGTTGTGCTGGACGTGATGATGCCAAAGCTGGACGGCTATGGCGTCTGCCAGGAGCTGCGCAAGGAATCCGACGTTCCCATCGTGATGCTGACGGCCCTCGGCGACGTGGCTGACCGCATCACCGGGCTTGAACTCGGTGCCGATGACTATGTGGTGAAGCCCTTCAGCCCGAAGGAGCTGGAAGCCCGCATCCGCTGCGTGCTGCGCCGGGTCGAGAAGGAGCAGGTGGCGGGCATTCCCAACTCCGGCGTCATCCAGGTCAGCGACCTGCGCATCGACACCAACAAACGCCAGGTGTTCCGCGGCGATGAACGCATCCGCCTAACGGGGATGGAATTCAGCCTGTTGGAACTGCTGGTGAGCCGTTCCGGCGAGCCGTTCAACCGCGGCGAAATCCTCAAAGAGGTGTGGGGCTACACCCCGGAGCGCCATGTGGACACCCGGGTGGTGGATGTTCATATCTCCCGTCTGCGCTCCAAATTGGAGGATGATCCTGCCAATCCCGAGTTGATCCTCACAGCTCGGGGCACCGGCTACCTGTTCCAGCGCATCGTCGATTCCGTTGCCTCCGAAGGACCCTGATCCCACCCCGGCCCCTCAGCCGCGGCATAAAACATACCGTCCTCGGGCGATCCGTCGCCTGGTGATTTGGTATCGGCGCAATGCCGCCGTCACAACCATCGTTGATGGCGCTGCTAGCTCAGCAACGGCCGCGGGTTCGATGGCCGGCAACGTGGCCGAAACCGTTGTCTCCGGAGCAGGCACGGTGGCCAGCAGCGTGCTCCAACCGCTGGGGTTTGATCCCCTGCGCTGGCTGCAAGGGGGCACTGATGCCGATGAGATCGACGATGCAGAGCGCCTCTGGGTGGCCGTGGATGGCATGGGCGGTGACCATGCGCCGGGGCCGATCCTGGAGGGATGCCTGGACGCCATTGACCGGCTGCCGCTGAAGATCCGCTTCGTGGGGGAGATCGACCGGGTGATGGCTGCCGCCACCAGCCTCGGGCTACGCGAAGCCTTGGAAAGTGCGCGTGCGGCAGGACATCTGGACCTGGTGGCCAGTGGGCCCTCCATCGGCATGGATGACGAAGCCACGGCGGTGCGGCGCAAACGGGACGCCAGCATCAATGTGGCCATGGACCTCGTTAAGAAAGGCGAGGCCGAGGCGGTGTACTCCGCCGGCAATTCCGGGGCGGTGATGGCCTCGGCGATTTTTCGGCTGGGACGGCTGAAGGGCATCGACCGCCCCGCCATCGGCGCCCTGTTCCCCACCAAGGATCCAGGCAAGCCGGTGTTGGTGCTCGATGTGGGCGCCAACATGGACTGCAAGCCCACCTACTTGCACCAGTTCGCCCTGCTGGGGAACATCTACAGCCGGGATGTGCTGCAGGTGAAACGGCCACGCATCGGCCTGCTGAACATTGGCGAGGAGGAGTGCAAGGGGAACGATCTCTCCTTGAAGACCCACGAATTGCTGCGGGACGAATCCAGGCTCCACTTCGCCGGCAACTGCGAAGGCCGGGATGTGCTTTCGGGCGACTTCGATGTGGTGGTCTGCGATGGATTCACCGGCAATGTGCTGCTGAAATTCCTGGAGTCCGTCGGCAGTGTTCTGCTGGGGGTGCTGCGGGCGGAGCTGCCCCGAGGGCGTCGCGGCAAGGTGGGATCAGCGTTTCTGCGCAGCAACCTGAAGCGCATCAAGAAGCGGCTCGACCATGCCGAACACGGTGGTGCCCTGCTTCTGGGCGTAAACGGCATTTCCGTGATCGGCCACGGCAGCAGCAAGGCCCTCTCGGTGGTCAGTGCCCTGCGCATTGCCCACTCCGCAGCCAGCCATGGGGTGATGGAGGATCTCGCAACGCTGCAACAGGGTTGTGATTGACTGACGCGACGTCAATCAACCTCCGTCTTGGTCGAGCCGCTCAGCACAACCAGGGGGGTGTTGTTCCGAGGGTCTGGCAGCGCGACGCCCAGCCGCTCGATCAGCAACGCAGAGCTGGGCCAGCGGGTTGAGACGAGTGACCAATGGATCCGCAGTCGCACAGGCATTGCCGCGCGACGGGTGGTCAACAGCGACGAATCCCTGGCGGAACTGAGCGGGTTGGCAGCGGAACGGACCTTGGAGATGGCCGGTTGGTCGGCCGACAGCCTCGATCTGATCTTGTTGGCCACCTCCACCCCAGACGACCTGTTCGGTTCAGCTCCACGGCTGCAGGCGCGCCTCGGCGCCACCAATGCCGCGGCCTTTGATCTCACCGCTGCCTGCAGCGGCTTTCTCTTCGCCGTTGTGACCGCCGCCCAGTATCTGCGCAGCGGGGCGATGCGCCGCATCCTCGTGGTGGGAGCCGATCAACTCAGCCGCTGGGTGAACTGGGACGATCGCCGCTCCTGCATTCTCTTCGGTGACGCGGCCGGTGCCGTCGTGCTGGAGGCCTCAGAGAACGGCCAGGACGATCTCCATGGATTCCTGTTGCGCTCCGATGGCAGCCGCGGCGAGGTGCTCCAGCTGCCCCAGGTGAACCAGCGCCAGCCCCTGGTGGGGGATGCCAGCCATCAATGCGGCGGCTTCAGCCCCATCCAGATGAACGGGCAGGAGGTCTACAAATTCGCGGTGCGCGAGGTGCCGGCGATTCTCGAGAAGCTGCTTGCACAGGGTGGTGTCGCCGCAGATTGCCTGGATTGGCTGCTGCTGCATCAAGCCAACCAGCGCATCCTTGATGCCGTGGCGGATCGCTTCTCGGTGCCCTCCGAAAAAGTGCTCAGCAACCTGGCCCACTACGGCAACACCTCGGCGGCCACCATTCCCCTGATGCTGGATGAAGCCGTGCGGGATGGCCGCATCCAACCCGGCCACCGCATCGCCAGCAGTGGATTCGGAGCGGGATTGAGCTGGGGTGCAGCCCTCTTCCGCTGGAGCGGGCCCGCCTAATCTCCGGCACGGTCTGCAGAACACAGCAATGGCGATCGCCTGGGTCTTTCCCGGTCAGGGCTCTCAAAAAGTGGGTATGGCAGAAGCGCTGCTCAGCATTGAAGGCAGCCGCGAGCGTTTCGCCATGGCCTCCGAGCTACTGGGGCGGGATCTGCTGGCGATCTGCCAAGGGGAAAGCGGCGGTGGTGATGGTCCAGATGACCTCAACGACACCCGCAACACCCAGCCCGCCCTGTTTGTGATCGAATCGGTGCTGGCCGACAACCTTCAGCAGCAGGGCCGCGGGCCTGCGCTTGTGGCCGGCCACAGCCTGGGCGAGCTGGTTGCTCTGTACAGCGCAGGGGTATTTGGGCTGGAGACCGGTCTGCAGCTGATGAAAACCCGCTCAGAACTGATGGCGAACGCCGGGGGCGGCGCCATGACAGCCGTGATCGGCTTCGATCGCGCTCAGCTGGACGATCTGGTGGCCGCCGCGGACGGCGTCAGCATCGCCAATGACAACAGCGATGCGCAGGTGGTGATCTCGGGCTCTCCAGAGGCCGTGGAACGCGTGAGTGGAGCCCTGAAATGCAAGCGCGCCATCCCCCTGGCCGTCTCCGGAGCCTTCCACTCCCCGTTCATGGCGGAGGCGGCTGAACGCTTCGCCGCCGAGCTGGACAACGTGCCCTTCCTGGATGCCCGCGTTCCAGTACTCAGCAACAGCGCCGCCAGCGCTAGCACCAGTGCGGACGAGCTCAAACAGCGCCTGAAGCAGCAGATGACCACCGGTGTGCGCTGGCGCGAAACCATGGCGGCGATGACCGACAGCGGTGTGAACACCCTGGTGGAAATCGGTCCGGGCAACGTGCTCAGCGGCCTGGCCAAACGCAGCATGAGCGGGGTCACCACCGCCCAGATCTCCGGGGCTGGAGACCTCGGACAGTGAGTCAATCCAGCCTCGTCCGCACCCCCAAGCCGAGCCTCACCTACCGGCTGGTCAGCAGCCTGCTGGTGTTCCCGGTCTTCCGCTTGCTGTTCCGCGGATCGACCTCCGGGAACAACCGAGTGCCCATGCAAGGCCCCCTTGTGGTGGTGGCTAACCATGGTTCGCACCTGGATCCGCCCTTGCTGGGCCATGCCCTGGGACGCCCCGTGGCCTTCATGGCCAAGGCAGAACTGTTCAGCATCCCGTTGCTGGGGCGCTTGATCCGGGCCTGTGGTGCTTATCCCGTGCGGCGAGGTGCCAGCGATCGCGAAGCGATCCGCACCGCCACGGCTCGCCTCGAAGAAGGCTGGGCCACGGGGGTGTTTCTCGACGGCACCCGACAGAACGACGGCCGGATCAACAACCCACTCCCCGGAGCGGCCCTACTGGCGGCTCGCACGGGAGCCCCACTGCTGCCGGTGGCCATCTGCAACAGCCACCGCGCCTTGGGCAGCGGGCGCAGCTGGCCGCGCCTGGTGCCGATTCAGCTGCGCATCGGCGAGCCCATCCCAGCCCCGGCCAGTCGCCGCAGGCCTGATCTGGATGCCACCACCGCTCTGCTGCAGGAACGCATCAACGCTCTGCTGGATCAGGGTCCGCAGCATCCCTGAGGTCGCGACCGGTCATCACCCACGCCACCGCACGAAGCCAATCACTCCATTGCTTGAGGCGCCCCTCCTGGGTGCAGTCCTCGCGGCAGGCCACGGGAACGCCGGTGAGCTGAATTCCGCGGCTGCCGGCCACCACCTGGCCCACCGCCATGGAACGGGGCAGGTGGTCTTCGCTGGTCACCAGCAGCACGTGGCGAACACCATCCGCCTGCAGCTCATCCACCACAGACGTGAAATTGCTGAGGGTGTCACGGGCCCGGTAATCCAGGGTGACGCGGTCGGGATTGAAGCGCTCCTCACTAAGCATCCATTCGGCGTACTCACGGTTGCTGCCGCCGCTCACCAGCAGGGGTAGATCGAGCTGACGTGCCAACCGGGCACCCATTCGTTCCCGGTCCACATCTCCCCCGAGCACCAGCACCAGCTGGGGGGGGCTGCGATCCAACAGAGCCCGCCGATAGGGCGACAGCGGGCCGGGCCCCAACAGCCAGGCCATCAAACCAGCTCCCAGCAGTAGCCCTGTACGCACGCACGCCATCAGACCTGTCCAACAGGTGAGGTGGGGTAGATCGGCAGCACCTCAGCCCAGGGCATCGCAGCCCCGGCGGCATGGCTGCGCTGCAACAGCTGCAGGAGCCGCGCCACATCCGCTTCCACATCCAGCTGCACCTCAACAGCGGGCTGGGGTGATGCCCCCTGAGGCAGCAAGGTCGGCAGGCTGAGTTCGTGAACCTGCCCGGCCGTGATCCGGTACTGACCGCCCACCACCCCCCGGCGCGGCAACTCCTGGGTGATCCAGAACGGTTCCCCCTGCATGGATTGGGGCAGTTGCCGCTCCAAGCGTGGGGCCATCAGGGCATAGCTGCTCACCCCCAGCAGGGGGCAACCCAGCTGTTGCGCCAGGGTGCGGGCCATCACCACCGTGAGGCGGGTGCCGGTGAAGCCGCCGGGTCCCGTCGCGACGGCAAGGCCCTGCAACTTGGGCCAACGCTCGGGCGGGAGGAGCCCCTGAACCCGCGAAATCAAGCTGTTGGAGAGGCCCCGGCCATCCGGATGAGCCTGCACCAAAGGCTCTGCCCCAGGCCGCTGAGGATCCAGCAGCGCCATGCCAAAGCAGTCGGAACAGCTGTGCAGGGCGAGCAGCAGCGGTGGAGCCGTCATCGGGGCAGCTCCTGTCCAGGACGGCAACGCTGCCACCGGCCTGGATCCGCCTTGAAGCTGGAGCAGGAGCGCACATCCCACTCAATCCCGGCCTGGCCATCGGGGAGATCCATCACCGACACGTGGATACGGGGCGCGTCTGGCTCAAAATCCGGGGCCTGGGCTAGATGCGGAACACCATGCTGACGCTCAACTGCGTGATAGGCCTGACAACGGTCGACCCAGCTGCAATCCACGCAGATGCACATGCCTCCCAAGGCCGTTCACTCCCCCCATTCTGATGGCCCAAGGCTCCGGCAACGCATTACTTGACCAGCTGCGAGAGCGACTGGCTCCAGCCCAGTGGCCTCTCCCCCTGGCACGGCTTCCGGAGGGCACGGCGCTGGTGGGTGGCGCCGTGCGGGATGGCTTGCTGGACCGTCTCCAGGAACAGCCGGATCTTGACCTGGTGGTCCCATCGGATGCCATCGCTCTGACCCAGGCCCTGGCCCAGGAGCTCCATGGCACGTGTGTGGTGCTGGACGCGGAACGGAGCATTGCTCGGCTGGTGCTTGGGGGCTGGACGGTCGACATCGCCCGACAGGACGGAGACCGCATCGAAGACGACCTCTGGCGGCGCGATTACCGGCTCAATGCCATCGCCGTGTCTCTCCAGCCCTGGGGAGAGCTGTGGGACCCCACAGGGGGACTGAGCGATCTCCAGCAGGGCTGCCTGACCGCCGTCTCGGAAGCCAACCTCATCGACGACCCGCTGCGGTTGCTGCGGGGATTGCGGCTGATGGCGGAAATCCCTCTCACCATCTCCAGCCAGACCATGGCGTGGATTGAGCGCCACGCCGAACGGCTTCCGGAAGCGGCACCGGAGCGAATCCTGGCGGAGCTGCAGCGCCTGGTGCGGGGCGAACACGCTGACGCCGCGATGGCAGCCCTCACAAGCCTGCCGTTGCTGCATCCCTGGGCGGCCGTAGGGCAACCTCCCACGCCCGGCAACATCGATGGCCTGACCAGCGAGGAAGCCGCAGCAGCAGTGCCCTTGGCGCGGCTGACGGCCCTGGTGAGCGATGAGGGTCTCAGCCAACTCCGCGCCAGTCGCGCCCTGCGCCAGCGCTGCAAACGGCTGCGGAGCTGGCAGCAACGCACCGGCCAGGCACCGGGCGCGTTACCCGAGAGCGATCGACTGCAATTGCATGAGGAGCTCGAGGGGGATCTCCCCGCCCTGGCCCTGCAACTACCCATGCCCGAAAAAGAAATCTGGCTGCGTCGATGGCGCAACGCCGAGGACCCTCTGTTCCACCCCAGAACCCCGGTCGACGGCAATGGCCTGCTGACGGCCCTGGAGATCGAACCCGGTCCCCGTCTCGGACGTCTGCTGCATCATCTGAAGCTGGAACATGCCTTTGAACGCATCCAGACCCCAAGCGAGGCACTGAAGGAGGCCCAACATTTCTTGAACCGTGAAAGCGAGGCTCTGTGATTAACTTTCCTGGTGTCAATGATGACGGTCAGACACCGACAGATCGCATTTCCTTTCCTTCATGAGCATCCGCCTGTACATCGGCAACCTGCCGCAGACCTTTGAAGAACAGGAGCTGGTGGCTCTGCTCAAGTCGGTGGGAGAAGGGATTCGGTTCAAATCGGTTCTCGACCGCGAAACCGGTGCATGCCGCGGTTTCGGCTTCGCCAACGTGGACGATCCGAAACTCGCCGACGCCGTGATCGAAGCTCTCAACGGCAATGAGTTCGGTGGCAGTGCCCTACGCGTCGAGCGCTCCGAGCGTCGCGACAACAATGCTGGCGGCAACCGTCGTGGAGCCCCCAATGCAGCCGGCCAACCTCAAGTGGCCCGCAAGGCTGTGAACAAGGTGGTCCACAGCGATGCGAAGAGCGAAGGCGCCCCTGACCCCCGCTGGGCCGGCGAACTGTCCAAGCTCAAGGATCTGCTGGCCAACCAGAAGACGGCTGTTTGATCCGTCGCTGATCTGATCGAGGGAAAAAGGAGATCAACTCCACCCCTGCCGCTCATCCCGGCAGGGGTTTTTAGCGTGACTGAGCCAACAGGAATGAACGGGGCAGATCAAGCAGCTTGTTGACCTTGGCCACATAGGCACGGTGATTGAACACGTCGTAATCGACCCGTTCAATTTCATCCAGGATGCCGCGGTACAACCGCAACGACGTCCACACTGGCCAGCGCGCATCGGCGGACAGCCAACGGACTCCGGCTTCGGAGCGGGCAAACCAATCGCGAGCCCGCTCCAGCTGGAAGCGCATCAACGCACGCCAGGCGTTGTTGAGGGTTCCAGCCATCAGCTCCTCCTCGGAATAACCGAACCGCTCGAGATCTTCCTGGGGCAGATAGATACGGCCACGGCCACGGTCTTCCCCCACATCCCGAAGGATGTTGGTGAGTTGGTTGGCGATCCCCAGGGCGACGGCCGCATCGGAGGTGTCGGGACAGTCACTCCAGGGAGCTGAGGTGTAGGCCTGGTCAACGCCCATCACCCCCTGGGTCATCAGGCCAACGGTGCCTGCCACGCGATAGCAGTAGAGATTGAGATCTTCAAAGCGGGGGTAGCGGGTCCAGGTGAGGTCCATCCGCTGGCCCTCGATCATGTCAAGGTAAGGCTGAATGCCCTGGGGGAAGCGCTCCAGGGTGTCGACCATCACCGCATCCAGATCGTCCTCCACCCGACCATCAAACAGAGCACGGGTCTTCTCTTCCCAACGGTCGAGCCGCTCTGCAAGCTCCTCCACCGGACGCGCCTGAGCCTCCGGGCTGTCCATCAACTCATCCGTGCGCCGGCACCACACATAGATCGCCCAGATGGCACGCCGCTTCTCGGGAGGAAGAAGCAAGGTGCCGATATAGAACGTCTTGGCCCACTCGGCGGTCTCCCGACGGCAGGCCTCAAAGGCTGCGTCGAGATCCGGGGAGGCGAGGGGCATGGCTCAGGCCGTCACAGGCTCACTGGAAGAGGTCGATGATGCCAGCTGACCTGTCTTGCGGTCCACCGCACCGGCGCAGAGCTTGCCGCTGAGAACAGCACCCTCCATCGAGGCGAGATAGCGCTGCATCGTGTAGTCGCCCGCGAGGAAGAAGTTCTTGATCGGGGTGGTTTGATCCGGGCGAAGCTCCTGGCAGCCGGGCGTCGTCTTGTAGACGGACAACGGCGTCTTCACGACCTTGTATTTGCGCAGGGTGGCGGGGTTGTCGCCACTGAAGTGCATCGGGAACAGCTTCTTGAGCTCACCCATGGTGGCCTCGATGATCTCCTCATCGGGGCGGCCGATCCAGTCTTTAGCAGGAGCAAAGACCAGCTCAAGCATCGACTTGTCGGGATCTTCGTACTCCCTGCAGGTGATGCTCATGTCGGCATACACGCTGAGCAGAGGGGAGCGGCTGAACAACAGATGGTCGATGTCGGTGAGCTTGCGATCGAACCAGAGGTGCAGGTTGATCACAGGGACACCCCGGAGGCCATCCAACTTCTGAAACACTTCCATCTGCTTCCAGGGCTCGGGCAGCAGCAGCTTGAAGGGATCCACCGGCAAGGCACTGACATAGGCATCAGCGGTGAGGTCGAAGCTTTCCTTGCCCTTCACGCCACCGATGTGGAAGGCCGCCACCGAACCATCGGCATTGAGCTTGATCTCACGCAGGGGGCTGTCGAGATGCACCTCACCACCCAGTGATTCGATGTGCTCGACCACCGGCTGGCAGAGGCGCTCCGGCGGTGCGCCATCCAGGAACGCCATCTGGGAGCCGTTCTTCTCCTGCAGGAAGCGGTTCAGGGCCGTGAGCACCACGGTGGCGGAGATCTCATCGGGATCGATGAAATTCAGCGCCTTGCTCATGGCGATGAACACCTCATCATTCACCCGCTCTGGGATGTTGTGGATCCGCAGCCACTCCGTCCAGGAATACTTGTCGCACTCCTCGACGTAACCCTGGCCCCGGAGCATGGCGGGGACCAGTCCTAGGCCGAAGCTGATCTTCTCCGGCCAGGTGAGCATGTCGTTGTTGCCCAGGATCGCCGCCACACCATTCACCGGTGCCGGCAGATCAGGGAAATCAAAGCGGCTGTAGGTGCCGGGCTCCTCGGGTTGGTTGAAGATCATCGAATGGCTCTTCCACTGCAGCCGGTCTTCGATGTTCAGCTCCTTGAACAGCTGCAGCATGTTCGGGTAGGCCCCGAAGAAGATGTGTAGGCCGGTTTCGTACCAGTCGCCGTCTTCGTCTTTCCAGGCCGCCACCTTGCCGCCGAGAACATCCCTGGCTTCCACAACGATGGGGGTGTGGCCGGCATCCGCCAGGTATTTGGCACAGGAGAGTCCAGCAAGACCAGCTCCGGCGATAGCGACGCGCATGCGGCCGTCTCGAAAGTGAAACCAACCTTAAAAGGGCTTGACCCCCGTTCGCTTCTTAAAGTCGTGTCAGCTTTCCCGTGGGCGCGTCTTGGCTGACACCCTTCTCAAGTGCACCACCCGCCACGTGCGCCTGTTCACAGCAGCACTTCAAGAGGAGGATCTGGTTCCTTCAGATGACCAACTGACCTTGGATCTGGATCCCGACAACGAATTTCTCTGGGATGCCGCCAGCCTCGCCAAGGTGCAGGGACGCTTCAAGGAACTGGTGGATGCCGCAGCCGGCGGCGAACTGAGTGACTACACCCTGCGCCGCATTGGTACAGACCTAGAGGGATTCATCCGGCAACTGCTCCAGGCTGGAGAACTCAGCTACAACCCGGATGGCCGCGTGCAGAACTTCTCAATGGGCCTGCCCCGCACCCCAGAACTGTTGTGACCGGCTCGCGCTACGACCGCGGCGGCCGCCGACCGCGTGATGGCCGCTACGACCGCGGTGAGCGGGATCGTTACGACGCTCCTCCCCGGGGCGGATACGGCCGTCCTCCCGGCCCCCCACCAGGTAGTGGAGGCGGCCAGGGCGGCTTTCAATTCAGCACCCTCACCGTGGCCGTCTTGGCAGGAGTTCTCGTGGTGGGGATCGGTATCGGCAGCGCTGTCACCAGCACAACCACGGGCGACCAGGGAAACATCGCCAGCTCCCAGCAACTGGACATGGCCGTTCCCGACCCGGAGTTCTGCCGCCAGTGGGGGGCGAGCGCCTTCGTCATGGACATCGAGATGTACACGACGCTCAACCCCTCCAGCAGCTTTGTGACCCAGCCAACCCTGCAACCGGGTTGTGTGATCCGTCGGGAGAACTGGTCGGTGCTGCGCAAGGAGGGGGCCATCACCGCCGAGCAGGAGCGTGAGTGCAAACAGCGGATGAACACGTTTGCCTACATCGGCTCCGTTCGGGACAAGCCCGTGGTGCGCTGCGTCTACCAAACCGACATCAGTGAGAACAAATTCCTCACCCGAGGCGTGGCAGATGACGCTGTGGGCGTGACACCCGAGGCCGATCAGTTCTGAACCAGTTGCTCCCCGATCGCTTCAGGCACGACCTTCGCTGCCTGACGAATCGGGCTGTCAGCGCTGGCAAAGACGGGCAGAACGTCATTGCGGAAGGCCACCGAGGCGCGTGAGCAGTAGCGGGCGGGATGGGTGATCAACTTGAGCTGGCGTCTCACCTGCAGATCAGCCACCTGGGGCCGGTGAATCGTTCCCGCCGATAACTCCCGCTCGATCGACACCACAGGAACAAAGGCGGCACCCAGGCCCGCCTGAACGGCATTCTTGATGGCTTCCAGCGAATTCAGCTCCATGTCGATGCGCAGGCGCTGCACATCCAGGCCGGAGCGCGCCAGAAGCTGGTCGACCATCTTCCGGGTGGTGGATTGCGCATCGAGACAGACAAAGCCCAGGCGATACAGGTCTTCCTTGGTGAGTTCAGCCAGTCGGGCCAAGGGGTGCTTCACCGGCAGCACCAGCGCCAGCTCATCACTGGCGTAGGGCACCACCTGCAGCAGTTCATTGAGTTCCGCCGGCAATTCACCACCGATGATCGCCAGGTCGATCTGACCGTTAGCCACACTCCAGCCCGTGCGTCTGGTGCTGTGGACCTGGAGCTGCACGGACACGTCCGGATATTTCTGGCGGAACAGGCCGATCATCCGGGGCATCAGGTAGGTGCCGGTGGTCTGGCTTGCCCCCACGATCAGGGATCCACCTTTGAGGTTGTGGAGATCATCCAGGGCCCGACAGGCTTCGTGGCACTGGCTCAGGATCCGGTCGCAGTAACTCAGCAGCAGATGGCCAGCCTCAGTGAGCTGCGCCTTGCGCCCGCCGCGATCAAACAGCGAAACCTCCAGCTGCTTCTCCAGGTTCTGGATCTGAAGGCTGACGGCGGGCTGAGTGACGTAAAGACTGTCGGCGGCCTTCTTGAAGCTGCCCTCACTGACAATCGCGCGAAGGATCCGCAGCTGGTCGAGGGTGAACGGCAGATCGGCCACCGCGGAACACCCGGAGGAACACCAGAAATTTAGGACCGCCGCGTCCGACAGCCAGAATCACGCCCTTCCAACGCAGCCGCCATGGCCTCCACCCACCACAGCAGCGTCGTGATGCTGGTGCTGCTGATCCTGTTTGCCGTGATTCACAGCGGTGGTGCTGCCCTGCGCAGCCGGGCTGAGGCCGTGATCGGAGCACGGGCCTGGCGCCTGATCTTCGCGGCAGCCAGCATTCCCTCGGCCGTGGTGTTGATCGGATGGTTCCTGGCCCATCGCTACGACGGGGTGCGGCTGTGGAATCTCCAGGGCGTGCCTGGGGTGATTCCGCTCGTATGGATCGGAACCGCCGTCAGTTTTCTCTTCCTCTATCCAGCCACCTACAACCTGCTGGAGATCCCAGCGGTGCTGAAACCGCAGGTGCGTCTTTACGCCACGGGGATCATCCGCATCAGCCGCCATCCCCAGGCCATCGGGCAAATCCTCTGGTGCCTCACCCACGCCCTCTGGATCGGCAGCAGCTTCATGCTGGTGACCTGCGTGGGCTTGATCGGCCATCACCTCTTCGCCGTCTGGCATGGGGACCGGCGCCTGAAGGCCCGCTTCGGCGAAGCCTTTGACGAGCTCAAGGCCAGCACCTCGATCGTGCCCTTCGCAGCGGTGCTGGATGGACGCCAGCAGTTGCAGTGGCAGGAATTCGTTCGACCGGCACAACTGGGCATCGCCATCGCCGTCGGCGTGTTCTGGTGGGCCCATCGCTTCATTGCGACGGCTGCGGAGTTGATGCGCAATTCAGCACTCCAGAACCTGCTGGGCTGAGCTGCCTACACTCGCTTCAACCTCCCTTTTTGCGAATGCCCTCGGCCGAGGAACTCGCCTGGCTCATTCCGGTTCTGCCCCTGTTCGGCGCAGTGCTGACCGGGTTGGGATTGATCAGCTTCAACCGCACGATCAACCGGTTGCGCAAACCCGTTGCGCTGCTATTGATCTCCTGCGTTGGCGCAGCTGCGGCCCTCAGCTACAGCATCCTGTTCAACCAGCTCAATGGGGCTCCGCCAGTCGAGCATCTGTTCGTATGGGCCAGTGCTGGCAACTTCGTTCTGCCGATGGGTTACGTGGTGGATCCACTCGGGGCGGTGATGCTGGCGCTGGTCACCACCATCGCCCTGCTGGTGCTGGTGTATTCCCACGGCTACATGGCCCATGACAAGGGCTACGTGCGCTTTTTCACGTACCTGGCGCTGTTCAGCAGCTCCATGCTGGGTCTGATCATCAGCCCCAATCTTCTGGAGATCTACGTCTTCTGGGAACTGGTGGGCATGTGCTCCTACCTGCTGGTGGGCTTCTGGTACGACCGCGACGGTGCCGCCCACGCCGCTCAGAAGGCTTTTGTGGTGAACCGGGTTGGTGACTTCGGCCTGCTGCTGGGCATCCTTGGCCTGTTCTGGGCCACGGGAAGCTTCGATTTCCAGGGAATCGCCGATGGTCTGCAGAACGGCCTGGCCGCCGGAACGGTGGCCCCATGGGCAGCGCTGCTGCTCTGCCTGCTGGTGTTCATGGGTCCGATGGCCAAGTCGGCCCAGTTCCCCCTCCACGTCTGGCTGCCCGATGCCATGGAGGGCCCAACGCCGATTTCAGCGCTGATTCACGCCGCAACGATGGTGGCCGCAGGGGTGTTCCTGGTTGCCCGACTCGATCCCCTCTACGCCCAGTTCCCCATCGTTCAAACCGTGATCGCCGTCGTTGGCACGATCACCTGCTTCCTGGGGGCTTCCATCGCCCTCACCCAGATGGACCTCAAGAAGGGTCTGGCCTACAGCACCGTCTCCCAGCTCGGCTACATGATGCTGGCGATGGGTTGCGGTGCCCCGGTCGCCGGCATCTTCCACCTGGTGACTCATGCCTTCTTCAAGGCGATGTTGTTTCTGGGATCAGGCTCCGTCATCCACGCCATGGAGGAGGTAGTGGGCCACGAGCCCGTTCTCGCCCAGGACATGCGCCTGATGGGCGGCCTGCGCAAGAAGATGCCCGTCACCTCGATCACCTTCTTCATCGGCTGCATCGCCATCAGTGGCATTCCGCCCCTGGCCGGCTTCTGGAGCAAGGACGAAATTCTTGGTCAGGCCTTCAACAGCTACCCACTTCTCTGGGTAGTGGGCTTCCTGACGGCGGGGATGACGGCTTTCTACATGTTCCGGCTCTACTTCCTCACCTTTGAAGGGGAGTTCCGCGGCAATGACACCGCCATGCAGGCCCAGCTGCTGACCGCCGCTGGCAAGGATCCTTCCGAGCACCACGCCCATGGCGGCAGCGTGCACGAGTCGGCCTGGCCGATGGCGGCCCCCTTGGCGGTGCTGGCGGTGCCTTCCGTACTGATTGGCCTCTTGGGCACCCCATGGAACAGCCGCTTTGCGGGCCTTCTCAATCCGGAAGAAGCCCTCGAGATGGCCGAACAGTTCAGCTGGGGCGAGTTTCTCCCCCTGGCAGGCGCCTCCGTGGGCATCTCCGTTGCCGGCATCAGCCTGGCTGTTCTGGCCTATGCCCTGCGTCGGATTGATCTGGGGCAGCTGGTGGCCGGCCGCTTCCCGGCGGTGAATGCCTTCCTCGCTAACAAGTGGTATCTCGATGTGTTGAACGAAAAGCTGTTCGTTCGCGGCAGCCGCAAACTGGCGCGGGAAGTGCTCGAGGTGGACGCCAAAGTGGTTGATGGCGTGGTCAACCTCACCGGACTGCTCACCCTGGGCAGCGGCGAAGGTCTCAAATATCTCGAAACCGGACGCGCCCAGTTTTATGCCCTGATTGTATTTGCCGGTGTGATCGGCCTTGTGGTGCTGTTTGGCGTGATCGGCGGACCTATCGCTTGAAGCTCATCGTCCATGTGTGTCATCGCCTATCGAGGTGATGACACAGCGGCCATGATTTCTACGATCCATCCAGTGAGGATCGGATCAGCGTGTTCGAATTCGCAGTCGCCGGACTCAGCGATCCGGTGCAGGCCACCGTTCCATGGCTGAGCCTGTCGATCCTGGTGCCGATTGTGGGTGCCCTGCTGGTTCCGCTGGTTCCGGACAAAGGCGAGGGCAAACAGGTGCGCTGGTACGCCCTGATCGTGACGCTGATCACCTTCCTGATCACCGTTGCGGCTTACCTCACCGGCTATGACCCCAGCCTGAGTGGTCTGCAGCTGTCCGAACGGGTGAGCTGGCTGCCGGATCTTGGCCTCACCTGGGCGGTGGGAGCTGACGGGCTCTCAATGCCGTTGATCCTGCTCACCAGCTTCATCACCAGCCTGGCCTGCCTGGCGGCGTGGCCGGTGAGTTTCAAACCGCGGTTGTTTTATTTCCTGCTGCTGGCCATGGACGGCGGCCAGATCGCGGTGTTCGCCGTGCAGGACATGCTGCTGTTCTTCCTGGCCTGGGAGCTGGAACTGATCCCGGTGTATCTGCTGCTGGCCATCTGGGGCGGCAAGAAACGCCAGTACGCCGCAACCAAATTCATCCTCTACACCGCCGGCAGCTCCCTGTTCATCCTGTTGGCCGCCCTGGCCATGGGCTTCTTCGGCGGCGGCACCCCCAGTTTTGAGTACACCGCTCTTGCAGCCAAAGACTTCGGCACGGGCTTTCAACTGCTCTGCTACGCCGGGCTGCTGATCGCCTTCGGCGTGAAGCTGCCGATCGTGCCCCTGCACACCTGGCTGCCGGATGCCCATGGCGAAGCAACGGCACCGGTGCACATGCTGTTGGCCGGCATCCTGCTGAAGATGGGCGGCTATGCCCTGCTGCGCTTCAACTGTGAACTGCTGCCAGCGGCCCACTCCCAGTTCGCCCCACTGCTGATCGTGCTGGGGGTGGTGAACATCATCTACGCCGCCCTCACCTCCTTCGCCCAGCGCAACCTCAAACGAAAGATCGCCTACAGCTCGATCAGCCACATGGGCTTCGTGCTGATCGGCGTGGGCAGCTTCAGTGCCCTGGGCACCAGTGGCGCCATGCTGCAGATGATCAGCCACGGTTTGATTGGCGCCAGCCTGTTCTTCCTTGTGGGTGCCACCTACGACCGCACCCACACACTTCAGCTGGATGAGATGGGAGGCATTGGCCAGAAGATGCGCATCATGTTCGCGCTCTGGACGGTTTGTGCCCTCGCCTCCCTGGCCCTGCCTGGCATGAGCGGGTTCGTGAGCGAACTGATGGTGTTCGCTGGCTTCGCCACGGATGAGGCTTACACCCTGCCCTTCCGCGTGGTGATCTGCGGGCTGGCCGCCGTCGGCGTGATCCTTACACCGATCTATCTGCTCTCGATGCTTCGCGAGATCTTCTTCGGCAAGGAGAAAGAGGAGCTGGTGTCCCACACCAACCTGGTGGATGCGGAGCCTCGCGAGGTTTACATCATCGGCTGCCTGCTGGTGCCGATCATCGGAATCGGGCTGTACCCCAAGCTGATGACCGACAGCTACCGCAGCTCGATTGAAGCCCTGGTGAATCGAAATCTGGGTGCGATGGAACAGGTGATCTCACCAACGGCCCCCCTGATTCGAGGTCAGGCGCCCGTTCCAGCAGTCATCCAGGCCCCTGCCGTGGGCGCGTCATAAATCACGTATCGATTCCGATTCATTCCCACCCAACCGTCCGTAAGTTCCAGGGGAACGCTCCCCTGCCATGCGTCAGATCAACTTCGGCCTGATCTTCAGCTTCGGCCTGATCACGGTGTTCTTCACCCTCGCGAACACCAACCCCACGACGGTTCATGTGTTGCCGGGTGTCGAGTACACCCTGCCTTTGGCGGGTCTGCTGCTGCTGGCAGCGGGGTTGGGAGCCGTGTCGGCCTGGTTCTTCGCGGCCTGGACCGGCATGCTCAACAACGTTGAACAGTTCAGCAAAGCGAACGAATACGAAGCCCAGCAGGTGCGGATCCAAGAACTGGAGACCGACCTCAGCCGCTACCGCTCCACCGTTGAAACCCAGCTGGGCCTCCTCCCCGCAACCACCGTCAGCGCGACCAGTGCCGAGAGCGACGACAACGACCAGGCGGAGGTCACCGATGCCAGCAGCGCGGCCTGAGGCAGCACTGGCAACACCGGTTGAGGACCGATACCTTGCCGGAAAAAGGTGAATTGACTTGCTCCAGGTGGCCCCCAACGACGGCGCTGATACAGGAGCACGCCTTGCGATTCGACTGCTGCAGGACGCAGCGGAGCGGGGCGATCTCGATCCCTGGGATGTGGATGTGATTGCCGTCATCGACGGCTTTCTGGATCAACTTCGGCAACGCATCGAGATTCCCGGGCAGGTGGCGGCCGCCCTGGCCGGACGGGGTGGCAGTTACGAGCGGGATCTGGCTGACAGCAGCGAAGCCTTCCTGGCCGCCTCCGTGCTGGTGGGACTCAAGGCGGAGATGCTCGAAACCAGCATGTTGCCGCCGCCGCCCGAAGTCGAAGATCACTTCGATGCCGACTTCGATGAGCAAGGTTGGCTGGATCCGGCCTTTGATCTGCCCCGACGGCCGGAACGTCATCTGCAGCGGCGGCCCGTGGCGCCACCGCCATTGCGTCGCCCTGTCACCCTCGGGGAGCTGATCGAGCAACTGGAAACAATTGCCGAGCAGCTGGAATCAGACGAACTCGAGGCACGCCGCCGCAAACGGCAGAAGCGCTACAGCAACCGTGAAGCCATCGCCCAGGTGGCCGGACTAGCCCACCGCGAAAAGCTGCCGGAAACAACCGCAGCACTGGGGGTGTTTCTGAACGGTTGGGAGACCGCCCTGGACTGGGTGGGCTTCGATCAACTGGTGGATCAGTGGGAGGTGGCCGCCGCAGCGGACCTGGACCGTGACCGGGTCGGGGTGTTCTGGGCCCTGCTGTTTCTCTCCTCCCAGGGCCGGGTTGAGCTGGAGCAGGAGGGTTGGCTCCACGGACCGCTGCGACTGAAATTCATCCCCGCGAGTGGCACTGCAACGCAACTGCCGATCCGCAGCCTTCAGGTGCCAGATCCGTCGCCGACCCGGACGGTCGTGGCGGCCTAAGACCGGGTCTATGGTCACTACCTTGTATTGACCCGACCAAACGCCAATGAAGGCGATGATTCTGGCGGCTGGTAAGGGGACGCGGGTCCAACCGATCACCCATGTGATCCCCAAGCCAATGATTCCGATCCTGCAGAAGCCGGTGATGGAATTTCTGCTGGAACTGCTCAAGGAGCACGGTTTCACCGAAGTGATGGTGAACGTCTCCCACCTGGCCGAAGAGATTGAAAATTACTTCCGGGATGGCCAGCGTTTCGGGGTTGAAATTGCCTACAGCTTTGAAGGACGGATTGAAGACGGCGAACTGATCGGCAGTGCGCTGGGGTCTGCAGGCGGGCTCAAAAAAATCCAGGATTTCCAGCACTTCTTTGACGACACCTTCGTGGTGCTCTGCGGCGATGCGCTGATCGACCTTGATCTCAGCGAAGCGGTACGCCTGCACAAAGAGAAGGGTGCGATCGCCAGCCTCGTCACCAAACGGGTCCCCAAGGATCAGGTGAGCAGCTACGGCGTTGTGGTCACCGATGACCAGAACAGAATTTCAAGCTTCCAGGAAAAGCCCAGCATCGACGAAGCCCTCAGCGACACGATCAACACCGGCATCTACATCTTTGAGCCGGAGATCTTTGAACACATCCCTTCGGGAGAGTCCTTTGACATCGGCTCGGATCTGTTCCCGAAACTGGCCGAGCTCGGTGCACCCTTCTATGCCATCCCGATGGATTTCGAGTGGGTGGATATCGGCAAGGTTCCGGACTACTGGCAAGCCATCCGCAGTGTGTTGATGGGTGACGTCCGTCAGGTGGGCATCCCCGGCAAGGAGGTGCGTCCCGGGGTTTACACCGGTCTGAATGTGGCCGCCAACTGGGACAAGATCAACGTCAACGGCCCGGTCTACGTGGGCGGCATGACCAAGATCGAAGATGGCGCAACGATCATTGGGCCCACCATGATCGGCCCCAGCTGCCACATCTGTGAGGGCGCCACGGTCGACAACTCGATCATCTTCGACTACTCACGCATCGGCCCCGGCGTGCAGCTGCTCGAGAAGCTGGTGTTCGGCCGCTACTGCGTGGGCAAGGACGGTGATCACTTCGATCTGCAGGAGGCCTCGCTCGACTGGCTGATCACCGATGCCCGTCGTCAGGACCTGGTGGAGCCTTCCCCGCAGCAGAAAGCCATGGCGGAGCTGCTCGGCACCGACCTCACCCAGGCAGCGAGCTGAGTCCGGCGCGATCCAGGATCAACGGGATACGCTCCTCAGCCTTGATCGCCATCAGGTGAACGCCACGAACGATGCCGAGATAACGCTTTACCTGTTCAGCGGCGATGGCCACACCCTCCATGGCGGGATTCTCGGCGCACTCCAACCGATGGATCAACGCATCAGGGATGCAGGCTCCTGGCACAACGCGGTTGATGAACCGGGCATTCTTGGCTGACTTCAGCAGGAACACGCCAGCGAGCACGGGCAGACCCAGGGGGCCGGCCAGTTCGTGCTGGAAGCGCTCGAGCGCTTCAGGGTCCATCACCATCTGGGTTTGAACGAAGCGGGCTCCCGCCGCTTGCTTGCGCTGCAACCGGCGCTGGAGACCGCTCCAGCTCCTCGATTGTGGGTCGGCGGCACACCCGGCAAACAGCGTGGTCGCCCCATCGGGCAGGGTGCCCTGCACGGGATCCACGCCCCGATTGAGGGAATCCACCTGCTGCAGGAGCTTCACCGACTCGAACTCATTCACCGGCCGGGCATCCGCCTGATCGCCCGCCCGCACCGGATCGCCAGTGAGACACAACAGGTTTCGGATCCCCAAGGCATGGGCCCCGAGCAGATCGGCCTGAAGGGCGATGCGGTTGCGGTCCCGGCAGGCCATCTGCAACACCGGCTCCAAGCCAGCCTCAAGCAGCAACTTGCAGGAGGCCAGGCTGCTCATCCGCATCACAGCCCGACTGCCATCGGTCACATTCACGGCATGGACACGGCCTTGCAGCGATGCGGCCATGGCCAGCATGTGCGAGGGGTCGGCTCCGCGGGGAGGCATCACCTCGGCCGTGAGCACCTGATCCCCGGCCTCAATTGCGCGCTGCAGCGCCGTGCTCAAATCTCGTTCCATTTCACCGGCCCACTATGCAGGATCAGACCGGTCGTCCGGACTAGCATGATCCCAACGGTGGTCGCCCATGTCCTCCCTCGACGGTACCGATCCTCTGGAGATCTCCCTCTCTGCGAGGGAGATAGAGATCATCGAGCTCGTGGCCGAAGGACTGACCAATCAGGAAATCGCTGACCGTCTCACGATCAGCAAACGAACGGTGGACAACCATGTGAGCAACGTGTTCACCAAGACCGGCTCGAAGAACCGGGTGGCACTGCTCAATTGGGCCATGGACAACGGCAAGATCTGCCGGGACGGCTTCAACTGTTGCGTCCTTCCAGAACACGATCCCCCCTCAGCCTGATCGTGGAGCTGACAGGCTCCGGCAAGCTTTGAAGGGAGGTGGGGCCCACAGGGATCTGAAAAAGCTTGGCGTATTCCAGACAGGCCTCCACGCTGGAGCCTGCGAAGCGAAGCATTCCAGTTGTGTCGTACAGACCCACCACTGGAAGGAGCCACCAATCAGAACTCCCCAAAGCTAAAGGAAATCTGAAGACAAATCCAGTCCGGCCTTAGGGCCAGCCAAAACGTCGACGCTGCGCCTCAGGCCAGGACTGAACCGGATGCTGGGCCAGCACCGCATTGCTCCAGCGGGATTCCCCGGTGATCTCCTCGCCACACCAGGGAGGAATCAGCAGATCCGCCTGGGCCGATGCCAGCTCCACCTCCGCCAGCACCAAGGGGGCGTTCTCGCCCTGGAAACAATCCACCACCCAGTCACCACCAGGGCAATCCAAGGCGTAGCGGACTTTGTCCAGACGGTGCGGCGCCAGATCCCAGAGGGCTTCAGCGTCCGCCACGGGAATCGGATAGTCGAACTCGTGGCGCACCAGGCCAACCGCATCAGCCGCCGCCTTCAGGGTGAGCCAGGCCTGATCCGATCCGCGCAGACGCATCCGCACCGTCACACCGTCGGCACTGGCGGCCAGATAGCCCTGACGCAGCTGCTGTGCGGGGCCAGCACTGCTGCGCCAGGCATCCGACCGCACCAGAAAGCGCCGTTCAATCTCGAGGGCCATGGCTCAATTCTGCGAGGGCTGAGACGCGTGCAGGCTTCCCGCCCAATGCAGCTTGTGGGAGAGGGTTCGGTAATACGACGGGCTTTGATTGAGCAACACCATCAGGGCATGGTGGCGCGCCTGCTGAACAACACAGCACTCACCAGGCTCCAGCACCGTGCAGCCCACACCGTCCTTCCACAGCTTGATGCGGTGATCCCCAGCCCCCAGGGGCCAGATCGCCAACCTGGCCCGAGGCGGCACCACCAGCGTTCGGCTGGAGAGGCTCATCGGGCAGATCGGAGCAACGATGATTGCATCGATGCCGGGGTGAAGGATCGGTCCCCCTGCCGCCAGGGCGTACCCGGTGGACCCCGTGGGCGTGGAGAGGATCAGGCCATCACCACGCACCTGGTCGATCACTTCCCCATCGATCTCGAGCTCCAGGGTGCAGGTGGGCGAAATCTCATCGCGGTAGGCCCGCAGATAAAAGTCGTTGAAGGCCCAGTGGTGCTCTTCATCGTCTTCGAGATCCGGCTGCTGCAAAGGACCCGGCGAAGCCGCTCGATCTTCAGCGGAGCGTCGATCCACCATCGCCTGAAGCATCATGCGACGTTCGATCGCGAACTGATCGTCCTGAAGGCGTTGCCAGATCTGATCGCCACGCAACACACGCCGGTCATGGGTCAGAAAGCCCAGATGGCCTCCCACATTGATGCTGAGGATCGGGATGTCATGCACCGCCAGGTGGCGGGCAGCCCCCAGGACCGTGCCATCTCCCCCCAGCACCAGCGCCAGATCGGGCAACGACTCCTCAACAGCCAGCAGGCCTGGGAAAGGATTCACCCGCGGCCCCGACATCGCCGTGATCACGTGGGAGCCGAGAGCTTTCAGCTCCTTGGCACATTGGCGGGCTTCACGCTGGGCAGGCTGGCTGTCGGCCCGATAGATCACCCAGACCCGATCGAGACGCATGACCCAGGTGTGCGGGGGTTACCAGCGCAGCAGGTTGAACTGCTCCATGTCGACGGTAACGCGATTGCGATAAAGCGACAGCAGGATCGCGAGACCGACAGCGGCCTCAGCGGCGGCCACCGTGATCACGAACACAGCGAAGACCTGGCCGCGAATCAGATCACCATCCACGAAGGAGGAGAAGGCCATCAGGTTGATGTTCACGGCATTGAGCATCAGCTCAATGCTCATCAGCACGCGCACCGCATTGCGGCTGTTGATCAGACCCCAGACGCCGATGCAGAAGAGCATCGCGGCCACCAGAAGGTAGGCCTGCAGGGAGGGAAGCGTGGCAAGGAAATCGCTCATCAGTCCGCTCGATTCATCAGCAGGGGAGTACTGGCCTTCTCAATCAGGCCTTGATCGGCCACCTCACCGGTGACCACATCGGTGGCCAGCACATCACGACGGGCCAAGACGATGGCGCCGATCATGGCCATCAGCAGCAGCACCGATGCCACCTCGAAGGGCAAGAGGTAATCGGTGAACAGGTGTTCACCGATGCGGGCCGTGGCTTCCTCACCCACGGCGGCAGGACCAGGCAGCGACCAGGGGGTGGTAACCACAACACGAACCAGCAACGCCAGCAGACCGGCGCAAACGCCGGCGGACACCACACGGCGCGTGGTGAGGTTGGCGATGGCCTTGAGATCTTCCCGCTTGTTGACGAGCATGATCGCGAACAGGATCAACACATTGATCGCGCCCACGTACACCAGGATCTGGGCCATGGCCACGAAACTGGCGTTCAGCAGCAGATAAAGCCCTGCAACGGCGGTGAACACCCCACCCAGCAGGAAGGCGGAATAGACGATGTTGCTGAGCAGCACCACACCCAGGGCGCCGATCACCACAACGGCGGACAGCACCAGAAAACAGATCAGCTCGGTGGTTGTCGCGATGGTCATGCGTCGCCCTCCTTGGCCTCACTGGAGGATTGTCCCTCATTCTTGGCAGAGGACTTGGCAGGAGGGGTGAGGGTCTCCAACACCTGAGACGGCAGCTGACCAGCCCGGGGACGATCTGCGGCAACACCATGGGGATCCATCTCGCCCGCCGGCAGATAGGCGAGTTCCCTGAGGGAAACAACTGAGGGGTCGGTGGTGACGCTGGTGGGAAGGCGCCCGAGGGCCACGTTGTCGTAGTTGAGGCTGTGGCGATCAAAAGCCGCCAGCTCGTACTCCTCCGTCATCGAGAGGCAGTTGGTGGGGCAGTACTCAACGCAATTTCCGCAGAAAATGCAGACGCCGAAGTCGATGGAGTAGTTGCGCAGCTCCTTCTTCTTCGTGGCCTTGTTCATCACCCAATCGACCACCGGAAGATTGATCGGGCAGACCCGCACGCACACCTCACAGGCGATGCACTTGTCGAACTCGTAGTGAATCCGGCCCCGATAACGCTCGGAAGGAATGAGCTTCTCGTAGGGGTACTGCACCGTGACCGGACGGCGCTGCATGTGGTCGAAGGTGACAGAAAAGCCTTGGGCCAGATTCCGGGCTGCATCGACTGCATCCCGGGTGTAATCACCGACCTGTTTGAGGAAGCCGAACATGGTCTGAAGGGGAGAGAACGAAGCGGAACCGGGAGCGAAGAAATCCTAGGTAGGAAAACCTAGCCGCCGAATGCAACGGGGAATGCGAGCTTGAGGGCTGCTGTCACCAGAAGGTTCACCAGGGACAGGGGCAGCAGGAACTTCCAGCCGAGATCGAGCAGCTGGTCAATGCGCACGCGGGGGGTGGTCCAGCGCAGCAAGATCGCCACGAACACCAGCAGATAGGCCTTGAGCACCGTCATCACGATGCCAACGGTGCCCGTGATCACCTGCACCACGGGGGCATCGATGGGCTGGTTCAACCAGCCGGCCAGCCACTCCACAGGAATCGGAAAGCCCCAACCACCGAGATACAGAACGCTGACCAGGACGGCCGAGAGCACCAGGTTGATGTAACCCGCCAGGTAGAAGAGAGCGAACTTCATGCCCGCGTACTCGGTCTGATAGCCGGCGACCAGCTCTTCCTCAGCTTCGGGAAGGTCGAAGGGCAGCCGCTCACACTCGGCCAGGGCACAGATCCAAAAAATCAGGAAGCCCACCGGCTGGCGCCAGATGTTCCAGCTCAAGATGCCGGCACCGGTCTGCTGACCCACGATGTCGACCGTGCTCAACGAGTTGGTCATCATCACGATGGCCAGCACCGCCAGAGCCAGGGGAATTTCGTAGCTGATCGATTGAGCCGCGGCCCGCAGCCCACCGAGCAGCGAGTACTTGTTGTTGGAGGCATAGCCGCTCATCAGCAAGCCGATCGGCTGGATGCTGCTGAAGGCGATCCATAGGAAAATCCCCACGCCCAGATTGCTGATCAGCAGGTTCTGGCCGAAAGGAATGATCAGCCAGGAAATGATCACCGGCACAACCACCAGCACCGGGCCGAGGGTGAACAGCAGGCTGTCGGCCCGCGCCGGGATGATGTCTTCCTTGACGAGCAGCTTGAGGCCGTCGGCCAAGGGCTGAAGCACGCCCAGGGCACCGGCGTACTCCGGACCGATTCGCTGCTGGACAGCGGCGGAAATCTTGCGTTCCAGCCACACCGAAACCAGCACACCCACCACTGCAGCCACCAGAACCAGCAGCATCGGCAGCGGCAGCCAAAGCAGCCTCGCCACCTCCGGGGAGAAGCCAAACCCTTGCAGGGCCTGGCTAAAGCTCAATTCCAGGTCCAGTCCCGGACTCACCATGGTGTCGACGGAAGTGGGTGCAACTTAGGCGGCCGGAGCCGAGACGCGCTCCTCAATGGGCATCCAGGAGCGTGGCTGGGATCCGGAGTAGATCTGCGAAGGCCGGAAAATCCGGTTCGCCCCGAGCTGCTCCCGCCAATGGGCCAGCCAGCCGGCAACCCTGGCGATGGCGAAGACCGGCGTGAACAGATCCCTGGGGATGCCGAGCTTGCGGTACACCAGGCCCGAATAGAAATCGACGTTGGGATAGATGCCTTTGGGGCCGAGACGGGACGCTGCTTCTGCTTCGATCGCCCGGGCCACGTCGTAGAGGTCGTCATGGCCGAAGCTGGCGAACATCTCCTCCACCAGGGCCTGCAGGATCACGGCACGGGGATCCTTGACCTTGTATTCCCGGTGGCCGAAGCCCATGATTTTGCGCTTGGCCGCGATGGCTTCATCCAGGAAAGCGCCAGCGTTCTCGGGACTGCCCACCTGCTCGAGCATGGCGAGGACATCTTCATTGGCGCCGCCGTGGAGTGGGCCCGCCAGGGTGCCCACGGCTGAAGCCACCACGGCGTAGGGGTCGGTGAGGGTGCTGGCGGTGACCCGGGCACTGAAGGTGCTGGCGTTGAGGCTGTGCTCGGCATGGAGCATCAGGCAACGATCAAAGATTCGCGCCGCCAGGGGATCCGGCTCACGTTCGGTGAGCATGTAGAGGAAATTGGCGGAGTAGGCCAGATCATCCCGGGGCTGGATTGGGTCCTGGCCTTTGCGGATCAGCTGAAAAGCGGCCACCATCGTGGGAATCTTGGCGATCAACCGCACCACCGCGTCATAGATGTACTGCGGGTCGTCGATCGCCCGGCGCGAATAGAACAGCCCCAGGGAAGCGGCACTGGACTGCAGCGCGTCCATCGGATGGCCGCTGGCCGGGAAGCACTTCATCATGTCCCGCACCCGGAAGCTGACCCGCCGGTGCATCTGCACCGCGTGCTCAAACTCCGCCAGCTGGTCGCGGCTGGGCAGCTCTCCCCAGATCAGCAGGTAAGCCGTTTCCAGAAAACTGCTTTTGGCCGCCAGATCCTGCATCGGATAGCCGCGGTAGGTGAGCAGCCCTTGCTCTCCATCGATGTCGCAGATCGCCGACTGGGTGGCCGGCACGCCATCCAGGCCTGGACGCAGTTCGATACCGGTCCGCGCATGGCGCAGGTCGCCTGTCTGCTGCTGGGCCACCGCCTGATTGCCTCTAACAGCAACCTAAATCGTCAATCAACAGTGCTGGCCGAAGCAAGGCCTTCAACTGCCACTGGCCCGCGGAACGGCGCAGCTGAATCACGCCGGCTTTCTTCAGCACCAGGGCAACTGGGGCACACCCCAGAAGACCGCAGGCCAGATCGCCAAGATCCGGCTCATGACCGACCAAGCCAAGCCGTTGATCAAAGGCGGTCACCAGCATGTTGAGGTCCCCTCCAGGCTGAAGCCGTTCATCCACCGCGAGTTCAGAAGCGAGCCCCGCCTCCAACGCCAGTTCCGCCGTTTGCAGAGCCCGGCGATAAGGGCTGGACAGCAAGCGATCCAAGCGCAGCCCCCGTTGCACCAGGGCCGCCATCACCTGCTGGGTTCGCTGACGGCCAGCGGCGGTCAGGGGTCGATCCGGATGGTCCTGGCCCGCCTGGCGGGGTTCGGCGATGCCATGCCGCAACAGAACCAGGTCAGCCGAGTTCGAGCCGGGCATGCAAAGGAATCTCGGTACTGCCTTGCTCCTGACGATCAACGTCGACGGCCACCGCAAGGCCGCGGACCTGATCCTGAAGCGGTCGCCCCGCCATCACCTGCAGCAGGGCCCAGGGCCGCCATTGCCCCAACAGCGCACGGGCCGGCTCATCCGCCAGCAGGAGGGCCTGCGCTGGTTGGGCGGAGGCTGTGAGCTCCTGCCACTGGTTCAAGCGGGGCTGGAGGACACGCCCGTTCTGGCGCTGCGACAAAGCCATCAAGGACTCGCCCCACCAGTTCAGCGCAGACGAGCGAACCTGAGCCACGGCCAATTGGGCATCCACCCCAGGCTGGCGTCCCCGCTGGCGCACCAGCCGCGTCCACACGCTCAGCACCTCGCCATCTCCCTCCAGCTCAGAACGGGTCAGACCCTGCTCCTGCAAACGCGCATCCACCGCATCCCTGGTGGGAGTTTGCGGGCGGGTGGCCAGCAGCCAGCCCTCGGGTTGGTCCTGCCAGAGGAGAGGGCCAGCATCGACCCCCACAACAGCATCGGCCGCCGGCTGGTCCGCCAAGCGCTGCTCCAGCAAGGGAGCGAACCATTGGGCCAGCGGATGGCTTTCGCTGGGATCCAACAAACGGGCCGGACTCTGGAGCTGAGCCAGCCAGCGGGCATGGCCGCCCGCCGACGCCGTCAGATCCGTGAGCCCAGGCCAGGGGTCGGTGCCAAGGGCTTGCCGGAACCCGAGGCGCCCATCCACCGCCAGGGTTGAACCCTCCGGACGCAGTGATGCCACGAGTCCGCTCAGATCGTCCCGTTGGGCCACCAGCTGCGGAAGCTGCAGCCAATGCTCAAGGGCATGGGGAGATGCCGTGAGCAGAGCCACGCCTTCGCCGAGCTCAGCCACCTGACGTTGCAGGCGTTGATCGCCCAGCTGATGCTGATCCGGAAGCTGGGAGACATCGAGGGCCTGCTCCAGCACACCCCGGCCTGAGGCCACCAGCAGCAGATCGTCGTCAATCAAGGCCGTGGCCAGGGGTTGGGGGTCATGCCCCACCAACGCCCCCTGGCCGCTGATCACACCGATGCCGCGGTAACTGCTGATCTGCAGGTCGGTGCCCGCCAGGCTGCGGGTCTGCCAGAACCGTTGCAGAAAGCGCCGGGCTCCGTCGTCATCCCGACTGGTCAAAGCCAACACCCAAGCGGCGTTGGAATCCCCATCGGTGAGGGTGAGACTGACCTCCTCGCCAAGCCAGGGCTCCAGCTCAAGACCGAACTGGAGGCCCGCCAAAGCAAAGACGCCTTCGCGCCACTGCCGGGCGCCATCACGGGCATCGCGGCGTTGGGAGGCAGGGGCAACGGCCTGGGCGTAGGCCGGCAACCGTCCTGGATCGGCCAACCAATGGAGGGACAAGTCAGCATCCCGGGGCACAAACCGGGCCGCCCGAGGCAGATGCAACGGCTGCTCCACCAACTGCAGGGGGCTCTGGCGGTTCATGGTCCAGAGCAGGCCAGCGGCCAGCAAAATCAGCGACAACAGCACAGCGCCGGCAGCGCTGAGGAAGGGGCGGGCCTTCATGGGCCGGCGGTCTCGGGTCGCCTCATCTTTGTCCATCACCGCAGAATGGCGCCATGGGCCAATCCCAACAACCACAACCAATCCAAGCCTCTGAACTGCAGCAATGGCTGCAAAGCGAGCGACCTTCACCGCAACTGGTGGATGTGCGCGAGGAGGCTGAGCTCGCGATCGCTGCCTTTCCAGGTGCGGTGCTGCACCGCCCCCTGAGCCAATCCAATGCATGGCTTGGAACACTGCAGGCCGACCTCAACCCCGATCAACCCGTCGTGGTGGTCTGCCATGCCGGCGTGCGCAGCTACCACTTCGGCCTGTGGCTGCTGGACCAACCCTGGGGCCTTGAGGTGTGGAACCTTGAGGGAGGCATTGATGCCTGGAGCCTTCAGGTGGATCCCAGCGTTCCCCGCTACTGATGAGCAAGCCCCTGTCCCTTCGGCAAGAGCAGGTGCTTCAGGCGACGGTGCACCACTACGTCGACACGATGGAGCCGGTGGGCAGCCGCACCCTGGTGCAACGCTTCGGCATTCCCGCCAGCTCCGCCACCGTTCGCTCCGCAATGGGGGCGCTGGAGCGCCGAGGACTGCTGCATCAACCGCACACCTCCGCCGGACGCGTTCCCAGTCCGATGGGATACCGGCACTACGTGGACGCGTTGCTGCCGGAACCCGGCATCGCCGTTCAACACCTGGAACGGGAGCTCACCGGCCTCAGTCTTCGTTGGGCCGGTTTGGACGACCTGCTGATGCATCTGGCCCGGCGGCTGACGGATTTCACCGGTCTGATGAGCCTGATCACCCAACCGCAGCAAGAGAACCAGCAACTGGAGACGATCCGTCTGGTGCCCAGCGGTGATCGACTGCTGGCGATGCTGGTGGAAGCCAATGGCCGCGCCAGCCACCTCAACCTGCGTCTGCCCCACGGGGCTGAAGCCGAACTCACCGCGATGGAACGCTGGGCGTCGGCCCAGCTCGAGCAGGGCGACCTGAACTGGGACGCACTGCCCAGGCAGCTGCAACGCAGCGGCGCTGTGCTGCGCAACGCCCTTGAGCAGCCCACCCCCGCCAACTCCACACAGGTGGTAGTGCATGGCCTTTCAAGGCTGGTGAGCGAACCGGAATTTGAAAGCACCTCCAACCTTCGGCCGCTGCTGGAACTGATCGATGACCAACCCGCCACCTTGATCAGCCGCGGTGAATCCGCACGGGTGTGGATCGGCGAGGAACATCCCCAGCCAGCCCTGGAGGCCTGTGCCGTGGTTCAGGCGCCCTACCGCTGCAACGAGGGGCTCGGCCATGTGGCTCTGGTGGGACCGATGCGGATGGCGTACGCCACGGCACGAGCCGCCGTGCAGCGGGTGGCCCGCCACCTGGAATTGCTGCTGGCCTGAGGATCACTCTTTAGAGCTGATCCCCCAGCTTCTCCGCCACGGTGTTGACGTCCTTGTCGCCGCGGCCGGAGCAGTTGATCACCACTTCCGTGCCATCGGCCAGGGTGGGGCAGAGCTGCTCAAGCCAGGCGAAGGCGTGGGCGGTTTCCAGGGCCGGAATGATGCCCTCAAGTTCACTCACAAGGCGCAGGGCATCGAGGGCCTGTTGGTCTGTGACTGCGGCGTACTCAGCACGCCCGATCTCCCGCAAGTAGCTGTGCTCCGGCCCCACTCCGGGGTAATCGAGACCTGCACTGATGGAGTGGGCCTCCATCACCTGACCGTCGCCGTCCTGCAGCAGCAGGCTCATGGCACCGTGAAGCACACCGGCACGACCCTCGGTGATCGTCGCGGCGTGGCGACCGGTGGCCACACCATCACCGGCGGCCTCAACACCGATGAGCCGCACAGACGTGTCCTGCACAAAGGGATGGAACAGGCCCATGGCATTGGAGCCACCGCCAACGCAGGCCATCAGAACGTCAGGCAGCCGGCCGAAGGCGTCCTGACACTGCTGCTTGGACTCCTCACCGATCACGGCATGGAAATCCCGCACCAACATCGGATAAGGGTGCGGACCAGCGACGGATCCAAGGATGTAGTGGGTGGTCTCGACGTTGGTCACCCAGTCGCGGATCGCCTCACTGGTGGCGTCCTTGAGGGTGGCGGTGCCGGCCGTCACCGGTTGCACCGTGGCGCCCAGCAGGCGCATGCGGAAGACGTTGAGGGCCTGACGGCGCATGTCTTCCGCGCCCATGTAGATCACGCACTCCAGACCAAAGCGGGCACAGACCGTGGCCGTGGCGACGCCGTGCTGCCCCGCACCAGTCTCGGCAATGATCCGCTTCTTACCCATGCGCAGGGCCAGCAGGGCCTGCCCCAGGGCGTTGTTGATCTTGTGGGCACCGGTGTGGTTCAGGTCTTCACGCTTGAGCCAGATGCGGGGGCCACCGTCGGCTCGGCGGTAGTGGGCGGTGAGACGCTCGGCCTCATACAACGGTGTCGCCCGGCCGACGTAGTTCTTGAGCAGACGGTTGAGCTCGGCGGTGAAGGCGGGATCGTTCCAGGCCTGGGCCGCTGCTTGCTCCAGTTCCGCCAAGGCCGGCATCAGGGTCTCGGGCACGTACTGTCCACCGAATCGTCCAAAGCGGCCATGGGCACCGGGGCGCACCGCTGGCTGCAGGCTGGAGGGATCCGGAGTGCTGGCGTTGGGCAGGGTGCTGGTCACGGATCCACGGCGGAGCGTCGGCTCAGCGTAAGCAGGCGGTCACGCCATGGGGCGCCGCATCGGCGCTCATCGACAATGCAAGCCGGTTGCGACGGGTGAATGCCGAAGGGAGGCTGGCAAGAATTCAGCAGTGCCGAGAGCCTGCAGCGACCGAGCGGCCCTGCGGCGGAGCCCACAGCCAAGGCGCAGCAAATGGTGCGGGTGCAGCCCAGCCGTGGTGGCAAAGGTGGCAAAACCGTGACGGTGATCCGGGGCCTGGAGCTGGATGCTGCGGGCTTCAAGGCGCTGCTGAAGAAGCTCAAAACACGCATCGGCAGTGGCGGGACCGCCAAGGACGGCGTGATCGAACTGCAGGGAGATCAGGTGGATCTGGCACTCGAGCTGCTCAGCAAGGAGGGATACCGGCCGAAACGGGCTGGGGGCTAAGGGAGAATGGCCGCCACTTCATGCCTTGGCCATGACCGCCAGCCCCACCTACGGAGAGCTCACCAACAAAGGTGCCTCCACCAACATCGCCTGGCATGAAGCCTCCGTGGGCCGCGACGAGCGCTCGAAGCAGCGTGGGCACCGCAGCGCCATTCTTTGGTTCACCGGACTCTCCGGCTCCGGCAAGAGCACCCTGGCCAATGCCGTCAACGCAGCCCTGTTTGAGCGGGGACTCGCCACCTATGTGCTGGATGGCGACAACATCCGCCACGGCCTCTGCAAAGACCTGGGCTTCTCCGATGCCGACCGTGAAGAGAACATCCGCCGCATCGGTGAAGTGGCCAAGCTGTTCCTGGATGCGGGCGTGATCGTGCTGACCGCCTTTGTGTCGCCCTTCCGTGCAGACCGGGACAAGGCCCGGGACCTGGTGAAGGACGGTGACTTCCTCGAGGTGTTCTGCGCGGCAGACCTCGAGGTCTGCGAATCCCGGGACCCCAAAGGCCTCTACGCCAAGGCACGGGCGGGGCAGATCAAGGAATTCACCGGCATCTCCAGCCCCTACGAAGCACCGGAAACGCCCGAACTGAAGATCGACACCGGCAAGCAGGATCTGGCCGACTCCGTGGAGCTGGTGATCAAAGCGCTCCAGGAGCGTGGGGTGATTCCGGCCGCCTGAGGTCGACGTCACCAGCCCTGGCGGCATCCGCCAGGGTTTTGATGCAACTGGCCACCGGCACAGCCAACAGCAGGCCCAGAAGATCGCCCACGCCATAGAGGGCTCCCACCCGGGCCCCAATGGGCAAGGCGATCAGCAACCAGGCCGGTTGCAACCCCACGATGCTGCCCATCAGCCGCGGTTGGATCACCTGATCCACGATCTGACCGACCACAATCGCCGCGGCCAGCAACTCAAGGCCTGTACGGGGGTCCTGAACCGCCAGCACCGCACTCACCGAGACGATCGACACGGCACTGGCATAGGGCACCAGGGTGGTGAAGCCGATCAGCACGGCGAACAAGACGCCGTAGGGAATGTTCAGGGCGGTGAACACCAGAAGCTGACCACCACTGAGGATCAGCGCCAGCACCACCTGACCGGCGAAATAGCCCCGAAAGGTGCGCTCGAGGGTCGTCTGCACCAGATCTCGCCAACGGTCGGGCAGCCAGCGGGCCAGACCATCAACGATCGGATCCGCCCCAAGCAGCAGGAAGACCGCCAGCACCAGCACGATCACCACATTGATCGTGGTGCCCACCGTGGCCCCCAGCAGGCCCAACAGGCGTTGGCTCAACTGCGTCGCCAGACGGCTGAACTGGGCCACCAGATCACTGCTGAGGTCCGCGAAATCAGCCGGCAGGCCATGGTCCAGCGCCCAGAGCTGACCCCGATCGATCCACTGCTCCGCCGCCGTGAGCAGAGACGGCGAGGCACTGAGCAATTGGCTGAGCTGTTCGATCAGCAGCGGCACCAGGGCCACAGCGGCCCAGACCAGAAGCCCCAGGGTCACCAGGACCACGCTGACGATGGCCCAGGCGCGGGGAAGACCCCGTTGCGCGAGCCAGCGGCAGGGCAGGTCCAACAAAAAGGCGATCAAAGCCGCGGTGAGGAACAGCCCGGGGAATGGGGCGAACTGCACCAGCAAACGCTTCAGCACAAAGGCGTTCAAGCCCAGCACTGGCAGCAGAAAACCAAGCCGCAACCAGGCCGGCCAGGACGTCATCGTGGCGATGACGCGAATCGATCAGTGCTGCTCAAGGGCGGCCGGCTTGGAGGCGGAACTGACGTAATGGCACCAAAAACTGAGCCAGGCGGCAATCCCAAGGAACTTGAATCCCTCCTCAAAGATCTGCACCGTCTCATAGGAATTCGGCCACAGCCCCTGGAGGGCATCGGTCAGAACCGACAGGCCCAACAACACCACGGACACCAGAAAGGTGTCGCCACCGAATCGCCGCAGGGGACCACGGAAGCGGAACAACAGCAACCCGGTGAAGAAGGCGTAGGTGATGTAAAGGAACGCCTCACCGAGGTAGCGGTCATGCACCAGAAACATGTAGTCGAGGCAGAGCTAAAGCGAGAAACCACACCCACAGAAGGCGAATTGACGGTTCAGAACGGAGCCTTGGATCTGCCGGGTGGACGCCGCAAACAAGGCAATGGCCGCCGCCGCCATCCAGAGCAGGTAGCCCACGCTGGAAAGGCAACCTTCCCCGAGAGGGGCCTTGCAGGACTGGGCCAAGTCCCTCAGCACCAGCTTGGCGCTGATGCCCTCAGCTCCGCTCCAGACCAGGGCAATCGCTTAGACGATGGCCGCCGGCACCACCGCCCAAAGCAGCGTGGATCGCAGGGTGGAACGAACGGGAACACTCATGAAGTCATCTGGGAGAGGTAATCCGTGCTGCCCAGATCAACCAGGCGCGCATCCTTGGCGACCACAGCATCGTGGAGGCTGCTGCGGTAATCCTCAAGTTTCCGGGCCAAGTCAGCGTCGGCCACCGAAAGGATCTGCGCCGCCAGCAAACCGGCATTGAGGCCCCCACCGATAGCGACGGTAGCCACAGGAATCCCCCCCGGCATCTGCACGATCGAGTGGAGGGAATCAACCCCGGACAGGGCCCGGCTTTTCACCGGAACGCCGATCACAGGCAGCGTGGTGAGGGCGGCCACCATGCCGGGGAGATGGGCCGCCCCGCCGGCGCCGGCGACGATCACCCCAAACCCCTGACTCCGGGCCGATTGAGCGAAGTTCACCATCTCCACGGGGGTGCGATGGGCCGAGAGCACCCGAACCTCCACCTCCACCCCCAACTCGCGCAGGATGGCGGCGGCGGGTTCCATGGTGGGCAGGTCAGAGTCACTGCCCATCACAACGGCAACACGGGGAAGCACTGGCGGCACAACGCAGAGTGGCAAGACTGCCATCGTCTCCCCCCATGGCTGCAGAAGCCAGTGTTGCGTTGATGCACCGGATCACCAACGTTCGACTTCCGGGTCCCCTGCCTGGGGACGGAGACCAGCGCTACGCGATCGACCTGGACGAGCAGAGTCGGATCTGCCGCATCGAGGCACAACACGAGGCGCAACAAGAGACTCAAGAAACCGATAAGAACTGGAACGGCGACTGGCTCAGCCCCCGGGGTGTGGACCTGCAGATCAACGGCGGGCTGGGGCTGGCCTTCCCGGAGCTGAACGAGAGCGATCTGCCCCGGCTGGAGCAACTCCTCGAGCTGCTGTGGCGCGATGGGGTCGAAGCCATCGCCCCGACCCTGGTGACCTGTGGCATCGCGCCGCTGCGCCAGGCCCTGGCCGTGCTGCGGCAGGCACGGGGCCTGCACCGACCAGGCCGTTGCCGGCTGCTGGGGGCCCATCTGGAAGGCCCCTTTCTGGCCGAAGCCCGCCGCGGCGCCCATCCCCGTGAACACCTGGCCAGCCCCAGCCTGGAGGCTCTCGAGGAACGAATCGGTGGGTTCGAAACGGAGATTGCCCTGGTGACCCTGGCCCCCGAACTGGAGGGAGCCGCTGCGGTGATCGGGCGACTGCGGAAGCTGGGCATCAGCGTGGCCCTCGGCCACAGCGCCGCCACGGCCGAACAGGCCAGCACCGGTTTCGATCAGGGGGTGGCCATGCTCACCCACGCCTTCAATGCCATGCCGGGCTTGCACCACCGGGCACCGGGCCCTCTTGGGGAAGCCTGCAGGCGCGGAGGGGTGGCCCTGGGGCTGATCGCCGATGGCGTGCACGTGCACCCCACGATGGCGGTGCTGTTGCAACGGCTGGCACCGGAGCAGACGGTGCTGGTGAGCGATGCGCTGGCCCCCTACGGCCTGGCCGACGGGGAGCACCGCTGGGACGAGCGGGTGCTGCTGGTGGAGAACGGCACCTGCCGCCTCGATGACGGCACCCTGGCGGGGGTGACCCTGCCGCAACTGGAGGGGGTGAAACGGCTGGCCCGCTGGAGTGACGCCCCCGGTGATGCGATCTGGAGCGCCACGGTGGCGCCGCGGCGGGTGATCGGCGATGCAACGGGGTGCATGGATGCCCTGATGGGACGGCCACTGACACAACTGCTGCGCTGGCAGCTGAAGGAGGGTGAGCTGCACTGGGCCTGCGCTGCTTAGGATCCCGCCGACGCACACCCTTCCGCCATGGCCCCCGATCAGCTGCTGGAGCAGAAACAGGCCGAGAAAAAGGAAGTGAAGGGCTACTTCGAAACCACGGGTTTCGACCGCTGGAACCGCATCTACAGCGACAGCGATGACGTGAACAAGGTGCAGCGCAACATCCGCATCGGTCACCAGAAAACCGTGGATGAAGTGCTGGCCTGGATCAAGGAGAGCGGTGAACTCAGCCAGGCGAGCTTCTGCGACGCGGGCTGCGGTGTTGGCAGCCTGAGCCTGCCGCTGGCGGCGATGGGGGCCGGTTCCATCAGCGCCAGCGACATTTCCGAGGCCATGGCCCAGGAAGCCGAGCGCCGGGCCCGCGAAGCCGGTCTCGACATGGCCAAGCTGAACTTCTTCGCCAGCGACCTGGAAAGCCTGAGCGGCTCGTTCCACACGGTGTGCTGCCTGGATGTGTTCATTCACTACCCCCAGCAACCGGCCGAGGAGATGGTGAAGCACCTCTGCGGCCTCACCGAAGAGAGGCTGATCGTGAGCTTTGCCCCCTACACGCCACTGCTGGCGCTGTTGAAGGGCATCGGCCAGCTGTTCCCCGGACCCAGCAAAACCACCCGGGCCTACACCCTCAAGGAAGACGGCATCGTGAAGGCAGCGGAAGCCTGCGGCTTCAAGCTGGTGCGCCGCAGCCTGAACAAGGCCCCCTTTTACTTCTCGCGTTTGATCGAGTTCCGCAAGGCCTGATCTCCCTCACTTGGGGGATCCACCTGGAGGTTGATCTCCCTCAAGTGAGGGAGACCCGAAAGCCGCCAGGCATGCAGCCGATAGCCCCCATCACCAGGCGTTGCGGTGGCTGAAATCTCGCGATTCATCAGATAGAGCGGATCCCCTAGCAGCGGACTGCCCAGCTGAGCCAGATGAATGCGGATCTGATGCGGCCGGCCGGTGGTGATCGTCACCTGCAGTCGATCGCCCTCCGCCTTGCGCTCCAACAGCTCCAGCTCGGAGTGGGCTGAGAGGCGTTTGCGGATCGGCGCACCGTCGAACGGTTCCGGCCCCCAGATCCAGCCCAAGAGCGGATGCGGCCGTTCCACCACGTCACTGCTCAGCGTCAAACACTGCCCCAACTCCAACCCCGGCACCCGCTGGCTCCAGGCCTGATACACCTTGCGGCAACCGCCGTCAGGCCGGAACTGCTTCGACCAAAGGGCACGGGTCTGCGGCGTGCGGGCACACACCTGCAGGCCGGAGGTGAAGCGCCCCAGGCGGTGCACCGGCCGGGCCCCGGTGGGTTCGAGCAAGGCCATGAGCGTGTGGTGCAGGAAGCCACCACCGGGCATCACCGGCAAACCGGAAGGCTTGTTGATCACCAACAGGTCGCCGTCGTCGTGGATCGTCTCCCATTGATCGGGGATCGCCTGCTCCAACCAGGGCGGACGCCGCCAACAGAGGGTCTCACCGCCCTGCAAGGCTCGATCAATGGCCAGCAGCGCTCCGTTCCAATCCAGCTCACCAGCGGCGATCCGCTGCTGCCACAACACAGCATCAGAGTGGCGGTAGCGATCCGCCAGCCATTCGCTCACCAAGATGCCGGCAGCGGACCGCGGCACCCGGTCGCGGTAGGTCCAACCGTTGTTGAACGCCGCCTCGCGCCAACCAGCCTTCAAGTCACCAGACGGTGCTCCAGGGCATAGCGCACCAATTCCGTGCGGCTGGAGGTACCCGTCTTATTGAACAACCGGCTCACATACTTCTCCACGTTGCGGATCGACGTCTCCAGTTGCCGGGCAATCTCCTTGTTCATCAATCCTTCCGCCACCAGCTGCAGCACACTCGCCTCCCGCGGCGTGAAGCTGTGCACCACCGGCTCGGTGGAGGGCAACGCTTCGGCCTGGGCCAGCAGCGAACGGATCTCGGTGATCTGCTTGGCCATCTGGCCCATATCGGTATCCGCAAAGCGCGCTGCCTCCTGCAGCAGCCGTTGCTGGCGCTGGGCCACGTTGCGCACCCGCGCCACCAGCTCATCGGGATCGAACGGCTTGGGGATGTAGTCATCCACCCCGGCCAGATAGCCCTGGGTGCGGTCCGCCGTCATGCCCTTCGCGGTGAGGAAAATCACCGGGGTGCCGCCAAGCCGTTCATCGGCGCGCAACTTCTGCAGCAGGCCATAGCCATCGAGCCGCGGCATCATCACGTCGCTGATCACCACATCCGGCAGCATCTGCTGGGCCTTGGCGAAGCCTTCCTCCCCGTCCACCGCGGTGGTCACCTCAAAGCCTTCGTCTTCCAGATAGGCCTGCACCGCCGTGCGCAGACCGGGCTCGTCGTCCACCAGCAACAGACGCGGGGCGGGCGCCGCGGCCTCTACGGATTCAGCGGTGGGGGTGGGCGCGTCGCTCATGGCTGGAATCGCTCTGGCCGCAATGTATGGAGAGCACGCTCAACGGGCCAGTGCGGGTAACTGCTCCTGCTGTTCGGGAATCAGGGTGGAAAAGCCCAGATCCAGGGCCTTCTGACGCAACGTGGCAGGGTCGGTTCCCGCCACCTCCGGCACGCAGGCTGCCCACCACACGAGGTGATCCTCCCGATTCACGTCCGTGATCGGACCGCCGGGGTTGAGGGTGCGCACGTAAACCGTCGACGGCGTGCGTTTCACCCGCAAGGGCTTCTCTGGGGAGCAATTGACGCTCTCCACGTAGACGTTGAGATCCGACGCCGACTCCTCCCACAGGCTGTAGCTGCGGGTGTCGGGATTGGACGAGGCTGGTTTCACTGCATAGATGCCGATCGACAGGGTGCCGACGGGGGCAGGGCGTTCGATCAGCACCTTGAGATCGGCTGGCCGCGATTGCCGCATCTGCTCCAGCACCTGCTCACGATCGAAGCCACTGGCAGGTTGCAGGCACACCAGCCCGCCCAGGCCCAGCAGAGCCATTGGCAATCGCAGACCCATGCCAGTGCCGTTCGCAATGCAGCACCATGATCGCAACATCTGCCTGCATCGTCCTGAGCGGCTCGGCTCTCGCCTTTGATTTCCAGGCCACCACCCCCTGTGCGGCTGAGGTGGTGGAGGCGATGGCGCCGTTCTGGAGTGAGGACTGGGGCAATCCCTCCAGCCGCCAGCATCGGCTCGGCCTCAGCGCCTCTGCCGCGGTGAACGTGGCGCGGCGCCAGCTTTCGGAAGCGGTGGGAGTGAGCCCGGAACGACTGGTGTTCACCAGCGGTGCCACGGAAGCCAACAACCTGGCGCTGCTGGGCCATGCCCGCGCCCTGGGGAGCGGCCATCTGATCAGCGTGGCCACCGAACACCACGCCGTGCTGGATCCACTCCAGCAACTGCAACGGGAAGGCTTCAGCGTCACCCTGCTGACCCCAGGCCCCGATGGACTGATCAGCCCTGAGCAGCTGGAGGCGGCGATCACCCCCGAAACGCGGCTGGTGAGCGTGATGGCGGCCAACAACGAAATCGGCGTGCTCCAGCCGCTCGAGCAACTGGGAACGATTTGCCGCCGCCATTGCATCACCCTGCACAGCGATGGAGCCCAGGCCTTCGGGACGCTGCCGCTGAACCCTGATGCCCTGGGGGTTGACCTGCTCAGCCTCAGTGCCCACAAGCTCTATGGGCCCAAGGGTATTGGCGCCCTGGTGCTGCGGGAGGACATCGCCATCGAACCGCTGCAGTGGGGGGGCGGCCAGGAAGCCGGGCTCCGGGCCGGCACGCTGCCCACCGCCTTGATCGTGGGCTTTGCCGCCGCCGCCCGCCTTGCGCTGCAGGAACAGGATCAGCGCAACAGCCATCTTCAGCACCTGCGCGATCAGCTGTGGGAGGGCCTGCAGCAGCGCCTCCCCGGCGTGCTGCTCAATGGGGCCCTGCAGCCGCGCCTGCCCCACAACCTCAACATCAGCCTTCCCGGAGTGAACGGCAGCCGCCTGCACCGGGCCCTGCGCCCGCACCTGGCCTGCAGCAGTGGCTCCGCCTGCAGCAACGGCGCGCCGTCCCACGTGCTCCAGGCGATCGGTCGCTCGCGGGCTGAAGCCGAAGCCTCCCTGCGACTCAGCCTGGGGCGTGAGACCACAACCGACGACGTGGATCAGGCCATCACAGCGATCACCGACGCCGCAGCTGCCGCCGGGTTCCTCAGCGGTCGCTAAGCAGGGGCCACACGCTGGGCCACACGCCATTTGGCACTGCGGCTGCGGGGGTTGGCCTCCTCCTCCTGCTCGGTGGCCACCACCGGCTTGCGGGTGATCCGTTGCAAGCGCTCATCGCGCAGGAAGGCGGTCTTGACGCGGCGGTCTTCCAGGGAATGGAAGCTGATGATTCCCAGAAGCCCCTCAGGCTCGAGCCAGTCGGGAGCTTGCTGCAGCAGGCGATCGAGCACCCCCAGCTCATCGTTCACCGCAATCCGCAGGGCCTGGAAGGTGCGGGTGGCGGGATGAATCCGTCCCCGCCGCGCCTTGGGGGGATAACAACCGGCCACGGCGTAGGCCAAGGCCGCGGTGCCCTCATAGGAGCCCTTGTCCTTGAGGTCCGCTTTGATCCGCCGGGCGATACGACGGGAGAGCCGCTCCTCGCCATAGCCATAGATCAGATCCGCAAGCTCGTTCTCCTCCAAGCGATCAATCAGCTCAGCCGCGGTCTCCCCCTCGCCGCCGGCATTCATCCGCATGTCCAAGGGACCATCCAGGCGAAAACTGAAGCCCCGCTCCGCCACATCCAGCTGCGGGCTGCTCACCCCCAGATCCGCCAGCACCATCACGGCGGGCTCGGGCGGCACATAGTCGGCGAAGTTGGTGGCCACGATCGAGACGCGATCACCGAAGGGGGCCAGACGCTCCGCCGCCGCGGCCCGGGCCGTGGCGTCCTGGTCCAGTCCGATCAGGCACAGGCCGGGATGCTGTTCCAGCAACAGGGCGCTGTGGCCGCCGCCCCCAAGGGTGGCGTCGATCAACAGGCCATCCGGACGGGGGATCTGCCGGGCCGCATCCAGCACCGCATCGGCCAGCACGGGCACATGGCTGAAGGGGGGCACAAGCCACAGGCGAAGACTCCTTAAGATCTACTCATCGATCGGACCACCGCTCCCATGACGCAGCTGGAAACGCGCACGGAGCCCATGGTGGTGAACTTCGGGCCCCACCACCCCTCCATGCACGGGGTGTTGCGGCTTGTGGTCACCCTCGATGGTGAGGACGTGGTCGACTGCGAACCGGTGATCGGTTACCTCCATCGCGGCATGGAGAAGATCGCCGAGAACCGCACGAACGTGATGTTCGTGCCCTATGTGAGCCGCATGGATTATGCGGCGGGGATGTTCTACGAGGCGATCGTGGTGAACGCCCCGGAAAAACTGGCGAACATCCCGGTGCCCAAGCGGGCGAGCTACATCCGGGTGCTGATGCTGGAACTCAACCGCATCGCCAACCACCTGCTTTGGCTTGGACCCTTCCTGGCGGACGTGGGAGCTCAGACGCCGTTCTTCTACATCTTCCGAGAGCGGGAGATGATCTACGACCTGTGGGAAGCCGCCACCGGCCAGCGGCTGATCAACAACAACTATTTCCGCATCGGCGGCGTTGCCGCAGATCTGCCCTGGGGCTGGCTGGAGAAATGCCGTGATTTCTGCGACTGGTTCGGCCCCAAGATCGACGAATACGAAAAGCTGATCACCAACAACCCGATTTTCCGGCGCCGGATAGAAGGGTTGGGAACAATCGAGAAGGAAGACGCCATCAACTGGAGCCTCTCCGGCCCGATGCTGCGCGCTTCCGGCGTGCCCTGGGATCTCCGCAAGGTGGATCACTACGAGTGCTACGACGACTTCGACTGGCAGGTGGCCTGGGAAAAAGAAGGCGACTGCTACGCCCGCTATCGCGTGCGCATCGAAGAAATGCGCCAGTCGCTCAAGATCCTTCGCCAGGCCTGCGATATGATCCCGGGCGGCCCCACCGAAAACCTCGAGGCCAAGCGCCTCAACGAAGGCAAGGGCAGCGACGCTGCAGGTTTCGACTTCCAGTACGTGGCCAAGAAGGTGGCACCCACCTTCAAGATCCCCAACGGCGAGCTCTACACCCGGCTGGAGTCAGGCAAGGGCGAGATCGGCGTGTTCATCCAGGGCAACAACGACGTCACCCCCTGGCGCTTCAAGATCCGCGCTGCCGACAGCAACAACCTGCAGATCCTTCCCCACATCCTCAAGGGACACAAGGTGGCCGACATCATGGCCATCCTCGGTTCCATCGACGTGATCATGGGATCGGTGGATCGCTGATCTCTGAACCGGTTTCTGCGGCGGTTGCAACGCGCGGGCTACCTGCTGCCCGCCACCCTCACTAGTGCGTTATTGCTCAAGGGGCTGCATCCAGGCCTTCCCGGCCTGGGCTGCCCGCTTCGCGCCCTCACCGGCGTGCCCTGCCCCACCTGCTTTCTGACCCGAGCAACAAGCGCAGCACTCACGGGTGATCTGGGCGGATCACTGCAATGGCATCTGTTTGGCCCAGTTGCCGCCCTGGGGCTGTTGTTCTGGAGTGTGCTGGCGCTCCAGCAACGGCGTCTCATCCCCAGAGGTCTGCCCCTCTGGCCCCTGCCGTTGGTGGCTGGAGGGTTGATCAGCTACTGGCTGCTGCGCCTGAGCACCAACAGCTGGCCCAGCGGCTGAGCGATCAGCGCAACAGTCCGCGCTGATAGGCGACGTTCTGAAGGAAGAAGCTGGCCATGGGAATCACCACAAAGCCCCCAAAACCGCAGGTCGCCAGGGCCAGCAGCCCCACAACGATGCCCGTCAACACCTCAAGCCCCACGAAGCTCAAGCCGTTTTCCGAGCGATAAACCACCTGAAACGCTTGAGAAAAGGCTTCACCGATGCCCGTGTCGGTGACAAAGATGCGATTCACGAACACCGGCGTCACCAACGCCACGGCAATCCCGGGAAGGATGCAAAGCAGAAAGCCGATGGTGGTGACCAGCGAAAAGAACAGCCCCGCTAGCACATAACGCCACCAACGGCCGGTGAGCAGCTGAGCGGCCGTTGAAATCGTCACCACCTCACCGCGCTCGTAGTAGAAGGCAGGAACGGCCACCAACAGCACCGACAACAGGCTGGCGAGGATGGAGAAAAGCAACTGAACCAATTGGGCGAGCACCGCTCCGAGCCCCGATGCCGCATCGCTGCTGCCGAGGATCGCCGACACGGCAACGATGATCAGTCCGTACGCCAGAACAGCCAGCAGCGACAGCACGATTGAGCCCACCCAGCTCACCAGCACCACAGGGATGTGCTGCAGAAAGGCCTGCCAGGCCTTCTGAATGGACGGAGGCTCGAAGGCAATCGGCGCGGCCATGGTTCGGGCGGAATTTCTGTCAGGGTGACAGTCGGCACCGGCTTGAACAACACATCGCCATGACCTCTGCCCCCTGGCTGGAGCTGAGCCGAACCGTGCGCTTCAGCGACACCGACGCCGCCGGCGTGATGCACTTTCAGCAGCTGCTGGGCTGGTGCCACCAGGCCTGGGAGGAAAGCCTGGAACGCTTTGGCCTGCCAGCGGGTTCAGTCTTCCCTGGCGGCCGCGGAGAGCAACCGAGCGTGGCCTTACCGATCGTGCACTGCCATGCCGATTTCCGCGCCCCGGTGCAGGTGGGCGACAAGCTGCTGATCCGCCTGGAACCGGAACGGCTCGATCCCAGCAGTTTTGCGGTGAACAGCCAGGTGCTGCTGGAGAAGCAGCTGGTTGCCAAAGGCTGCCTGCGTCATGTGGCCATCGACGTGCAAACCCGGCGCCGCTGTGCCCTGCCCGATGGCGTGGACCGTTGGCTGGAAGCATCAAGCCTCGGCCGCATCCAACCGCTTTAACCACTCCCGCCAGCGCTGGCGCTGCCATTTCCCCAGCGCCGAGGGGGCCAGGTGGGGGCACAACACCCAACGCCGTGGCGTCTCCGCCGGCGCCCAAGGCCGAGTGAGGGCCTCAAGCCGCTGCAGCACCGCAGGGTCAGAACTGCCCACCAGGGCCTCAAGCCGCTGCCCCCACTCCGGATCATCCACAGCAAGAAGCAGCACGGCACTCACCGGCAGCGATGCCGCCTGCAGCGCCGCCATCAAGCGCTGCTCCAGCTGCTCGGGGAACACGGTTTCCCCCCCGGAGTGAATGGCGCCATCGATGCGCCCGGCAATCTGGAGACCGGGGGTCAACGCGGCCTGATCCCCGGAGCGCCACCAGCCATCGCCATCCCTGAGCGGCACCCAACGCTCGGGTTGATCCGCCCGCCAACAGCCCAGCGCCAACCGATCAGTGCGCACCTCAAGCGCCCCATTAGCGGCCAGCCGCAGCTCCACATCCACCAGCGGGTCCCCACACCCGGGCTCGCCGGCCAGAAAGCGGTCCGGCGGGAGGGCCGCCACCATTGCCGCCGTCTCCGTCGACCCGTAGCAGGGCGACAGCGGCAGCTGCAAGGCCCGTGCCTGATCCGCCAACGGCGCCGGGAGAGCCGCACCACCGATCCAGATCAGCTGCAGCTGCTGCAGGAAGGCCACCCCATCGGGATGGGCCAGCAGACGTGCCAGCTGCGTGGGCACCAACGACAGCACGGCAGGATTCGTCTCCCAAGCGGGCAGGCCCTGACAGAACGCGAGCAAGTCAGTGGGTGTTTTCATCAACCCCGGCTCCAGTTTCTGATGCCCCGCGCCCCAGCAGCGGGCACGCCACCAGGGCATCAGACCACTCACATGGGCCAGCGGCAAAGGATTGAGCAGGAGGGTGGAGGCGGGGTCCAAACCGATCCCCGTCAACCAATGGGCGGTGGCGGCGGCCGAACGGTCCAGATGCAGCGAGGGCTGGGCGCAGCAACGGCTGCCGCCACTGCTGCCACCACTGCGCACCACCACCCCCGGGCCCGGAGGCAATTGAGCGATGGGGGCCGCGTCGGCATCAGGCGATAGGGGCATCCACTGCCCAGCCGCCAGCCCCTGCTCCAGCCGCTCGATCTCGCTCATGCCGCCGCGGCCCAGACCTGCTCTGGATCGTTGGAGAACATCGGCCCCGCTGGCGTCCAGCCGGGGGCCAGGCCCGGTGCTGCCGGCGTGGGGCCCTGGGCCTGAAGACCGGCCAGATGCTCCAGCCAGCGCCGACCGATGCCGGTTTCAAACGCCGTGCTCAGCATCCGTTGGGGCAGCCCCGCCTGCAGCTCCCGCAACAGCAGGCGGGGATCGCCCTCCAGCGCAGGCCGACGCACTTGCCAGCCACTCCAGCTGCTGCGCAGCTCGGGGTGCTGGTGGAGGGATTCATCGAGGGCCACCGGCCCCAGCGCTGCCAACTGATCCAGGCCGGCTTGATCCTCCACCGCCAGCGGCTGCTCCAACCAGTCCAAGCGAGAGTCATCGCGCAACCGCTGCATCCAGGCCTCAGCCGTGCTGCGATCCCAGCCGCCGTTGGCATCCAGACGCAGCCGGGCCGTAGACGGCAGCCGCTGGAGCAGCTGCTCGAGCAGCTGACGCTCCAGGCCATCCGGCGCCGTGGCCACCTTCCACTTGAAGGTGCAGCTCTCCAGGCCACCCATCGATGCCGCAGCAACCTCCAGGGCCGAAAGCATCGCCTCGCCAGCCGGCAGCAACAGCGCCGGGGCAGGAGCCTTCAGCCAGCCCTGGGGTGCAGCAGCGCCCACCACACCCTGTAGCTCCGCCAAGGCCGCCCCAAGGCCAAAACCCACCGGCCCCGGGACCTCCCGCAACACAGCCTCCAGCTGAGCCTGAGGAAGCTCGTCCGGCAGCGCTACGAGGGCCTGCTCGCAGGCCATGAACTGCTGCGGCTGCAGCGGAGCCACTTCGCCCCAACCCACGGCCCCCTGATCGTCATCCAGCCGCAGCAACCAGCCACAACGCTCCCGCAGCTCGCCGGCTGCGGTGCGCAGCGGCTGCAGCAGGGCAAAGCGGAAGCGGCGACGCTGCAGCCGGAGCGTCATCCGCCCGTCCAGACGCGCGCCAGAGCCAGGCCCGCACTCAGCCCCAGACCATTCCAGCCCTGGAAGCACAGGGCCAGAAACTTGCTGCCGCTGATCAGCTCCGGCCTGTCGTGGTGGCGCTGGAGCAGACGCATCAGCTGCACACCGGCAGGAAGGCCGAGACCGCTCAACAACACCGTCGGAGGCCAGTCCCCGTGCAGCACGGGCACCCACTCCAACGCCAGCGTCAAGGCCACAAACCAGGGCACCAAGGCTGCCGCCCGGGCCGTGCCCAGACGCACCACCGGCGAGCGTTTGCCATGGGCGGCGTCCTCCTCCACCTGATGGAAGTGGGAGCAGAACAACACCAGGGTGGTCGCCAGGGCAGGACCTGCCCCCAAAATCCAGGCCGTGCCCCAAGGGATCGATCCTGCCCCCCGGGGCTGCAGCACCACGAGGGCCGCTGCGGTAGCAAAGGGTCCAAAGGCCAGCCAGCACAGGGGCTCACCCAGGCCGCGGTAGCCCAGGCGGAACGGCGGGCCCTGATACACGTAACCCAGGCCGCAGCACACCAACACCAGGGCCAGCACGGACCCGCTGCTGTTCCAGGCCAAACCGGCCATCACCAGCAAGCCAAGCACCAGCGCAGCGGTCGCCCCCTGGGCGACACGGTCCCGGCGGCCGGTGAGGTTCACCACGGAATGGGGTTTACCGGTGGCATCCACACCCGTGGCCGCGTCAAAAACATCGTTGCTGAGGTTTTCCCAAAGCAACAGCAGGATGGCCGCCAGCACAAAGCCCCCCAACTGCAGCCAGCGCAGGGAGCCCGCCACCCCGAACTGCCATCCAGCCGCGAGCAGCACAGGCATCACGGCAACGGAATACATCGGCCACTTGATCGCTGCCTTCCACAAACGGCGCCGATCGGCGTAACGGGATGCGACAGCCTGCGGCTCAGACATGGACAGGACCCGTTCCCGCAGGACGAAGACCCATACATTTGAGCAGTAACCCTGGCCGGAAACGCCGCGGATGTCGGCTGATTGTTGTTTCAGCACCCTCCTCTCCGCTGCCCAGCGGGGATGGTTGGCCTGTGACGGCGATGAAGCGCTGCTCAGCCTGGCCCTGCCGATCGAAGGGATCGACCCGCTTCTGGCCTTGCCGCAGCTGGCGGAGCAGGAAAGCCTGCAGGTGCTGTGGGACAGCGCCCCGGGCCTCTGCCTGGCTGCCGCAGGGCCCTGCCAGGAACTGGAGCTGGCCGGCAGCCGTCGCTTTGAGCAGGCCCAGCGCTTCGCCGACCTCTGCCTGAGCCGGCTGCACGACACGGCAGCGGACAGCCCAGCCCATGCGCGACCTCGGGTGCTGCTGCGCTTCCGCTTCTTTGATCAGGTGAGTGAGCGCCGCCGCAGTGAAGCGGTGGTGCCATCGGTGCAGGCCGTGCTGCCCCGCTGGCAACTCAGCCGTCAGGGACGCCGCGGCTGGCTGCGGCTGAATGGGGTTGTTAGCAGTGCAGCGGACTGCCGCGAGCTGGCGGAACAACTTTGGCTCCAGCACGAACAGCTGCTCAAGACGCCAGCCACGCCAACCCCCCTCAAGCCCCAGGCGCTGGTGGCGGCAACGGAACCGGAAACCTGGCGGCAGCGCTACGCCGCAGCCCTGACCCGCGGCATTGATCTGGTCAACAGCGGTGACCTTCACAAACTCGTGCTGGCGGTGCGGCACCGCATTGTTCTGGCCGACACCTTCGACCCCTTGCCGCTGTTGAAGCGGCTGCGGCGGCAACAGGCCGGCAGCTGCCGCTTCCTCTGGCAGCGTCACACCGGTGATGCCTTCTTCGGTGCATCGCCGGAACGGCTGCTCAGCCTGCGCGCCGGTTGGCTGCGCAGCGATGCCCTGGCCGGCACGGCGGGGCAAGGGGATTCCGGGGCGCAGCTGCTGCGCTCCGACAAGGACCGCCGCGAACATGAATTGGTGGTGGAAACCATCACCGACCAACTACGCCGCAACGGCTTGACACCCCGGCGTCGCCGTCAGCCCCAACTGGCCCGCCACGGCAACCTCACCCACCTGCACACCCCGATCACGGCCGAAACCCAGGGTCAGCCCGTGCTGGCGTTGGCTGAACAGCTGCACCCCACCCCCGCCGTTGCCGGGTTGCCGCGCCGCGACGCAATGGCCTGGTTGCGCACCCTGGAACCCTTTGAACGGGGCAGTTACGCAGCGCCAATCGGTTGGATCGACAGTGCTGGAGATGCGGAACTGCGGGTGGCGATCCGCTGCGGTCATGCCCGCGGCCGCGAGCTGGACCTCACCGCCGGAGCCGGCCTGGTGCGGGGGTCCGTTGCCGAGCGCGAACTGCAGGAAGTGGGGCTGAAGCTGGCCGTGCTGGCGGACCAGCTGGAACTTCAGACCAGCGCGCGCAACCGCTCGATCGTCTGATCCGCCAGGGGCTGGTTCATCAGTCGCTCCACTTCCCGCACTCCGGTGGGGCTGGTGACGTTGATTTCGCTGAGCATGCCTCCGATCACATCGATGCCCACGAAGAACAACCCCTCCGCCCGCAGCGCCGGGGCCAGGGCCGCACAGATCTGACGCTCCCGCTCGGTGAGTTCCGTGGCCTCCGCCTGACCACCCACGGCCAGATTGCTGCGGAATTCTCCGGCTGACGGGCGACGGTTGATCGCCCCCAGGGGATCGCCGTCCACCAGCAGGATGCGCTTGTCACCCTCGCTCACGGACGGCAGAAAGGCCTGGGCCATCACCGGCAGGCGTTCCTGCTCCGTCACCAGCTCCAGCAGGGCCTTCAAGCCCGGCGACTGGCCGTTGACCCGAATTACCCCCAGGCCGGCGCGGCCCCCCAGGGGTTTGAGCACGATCTCCTGCTGCTCCTCGGCGAACAACAGCAGTTCAGACACCCGCCCCGCCACCAGCGTGGGGGCCATCCAACGGCTGAAGCGCAAGGCCCCCAGCTTTTCGTTCCAGCTGCGCAGCGCACTGGGGCGATTGAGCACCCGCACCCCAGCCCGCTCGGCAACCTCCAACAGATGGGTGGCGTACAGATACGCCTCATCCACCGGCGGGTCCTTGCGCATCCAGATCACATCAAACCCAGCCAGAGCCTGACGTTCCGCCACCCCAACAGTGATCCAGGGCTCCGGCGTCACCGGCAGGGCAATCGCGAGGGGTTCATCGCCCCGCGCAATCAGATCGGCAGGCGTGCAGGCCCAAACCTCATCGCCGGCGCGATGGGCGGCCTGCATCAGCGCAGCAGAGGAATCCTTGGCTGGATTGATCTGCCCCAGCGGATCCAGAACGAACAGCTGGCGCATCGATCAGGCCTTCAGCAGCGCATCGAGCTCACCGGCGCGATCCAGGGCATGGAGATCGTCACAGCCACCGATGTGGCGATCGTCGATGTACACCTGCGGAACGCTGCGGCGACCATCACCCCGCGCCGCCATGGCATCCCGAGCCGGCTCATCCCCATCCACGCTGTGTTCGGTGTAGCTCACCCCTTTGCGGTCCAGAAGCCCCTTGGCGCGGACGCAGAACGGGCAGGTTTGCCAGGTGTAGATCTCAACCTTGGCCATTGCGTTGGTGATGCCGGTGGTCGGATCCTATGCAGCTACTGCGCTGATAGCGTCAGAGGCTGATCAGGACAGAGTCCTTGCTGGATCTCACCGACTTCAAACGCGATCTCTCCGAGCTCACTGACCGCCTGGGCAATGCCCAGGACTGTCTTTGACGTTCCTGCACTGAACGCCAGGCAACAGGATCTCGAACAACTCGCGGCCCAGCCCGATTTCTGGGATGACCAGCAGAACGCCCAGAAGCAGATGCGGCGTCTGGATGAGGTGAAGGCCCAGCTGTCTCAACTGGCCGGATGGCGCGGTGCGGTCGATGACGCCCAGGCCACCCTTGAGCTCTACGAACTGGAGCCCGATGAGGACCTGCTCCAGGAAGCTCAGAACGGGCTAAACCAGTTGCGCCAGGGGCTGGACCGCTGGGAACTGGAGCGCCTGCTCAGTGGCGAATACGACAAGGAGGGAGCGGTTCTCAGCATCAATGCAGGCGCCGGGGGTACCGACGCCCAGGACTGGGCCCAGATGCTGCTGCGCATGTACACCCGCTGGGCGGAAGACCGCGGCATGAAGGTGACTGTGGACGAACTCTCCGAAGGTGAGGAGGCGGGGATCAAGAGCGCCACCATCGAAGTAGAGGGCCGCTACGCCTACGGCTACCTGCGCAACGAAAAGGGCACCCACCGCCTGGTGCGCATCTCGCCGTTCAACGCCAACGACAAGCGCCAGACCAGCTTTGCCGGCATCGAAGTGATGCCGAAGCTGGAGGAGGAAGTCGACATCGACATCCCCGAAAAGGACCTCGAAGTCACCACCTCACGCTCCGGTGGCGCCGGCGGCCAGAACGTGAACAAGGTGGAAACCGCCGTGCGGATTCTCCACATCCCCACCGGCCTGGCGGTGCGTTGCACCCAGGAACGCTCCCAGCTTCAGAACAAGGAAAAAGCGATGGCCCTGCTCAAGGCCAAGCTGCTGGTGATTGCCCAGGAACAACGGGCCGCCGAAATCGCCGACATCCGCGGAGACATCGTTGAAGCGGCCTGGGGCAACCAGATCCGCAACTACGTGTTTCACCCGTACCAAATGGTGAAAGACCTGCGCACCAATGAAGAAACCAACGATGTGCAAGCGGTGATGGATGGGGCCCTCGACCCGTTTATCGATGCCTGTTTACGCCAGGGTGTCGACAGCCCCGGCGCCGACGCCGATTCCTGATCCCATGGCCAGCGAGAGCACCCCACCGCCGAGCTTCGTCAAACAGGCCATGCGCAACATGGTGCGCAAGGGCAGCAAGAGCCTGTTCCACTTCGGCCTCACCGCCCTGGGATTCCTCAGCTTCATCACCCTTGTGGCTTGGCTGGGGCGACCGACCCTGCCGGGTTAGGCATGGAGCTCGACCTTGCACTGGATCGGCAGGGGGTAACGCTGCAACCCTCCGACAGCACCGATCTGCTCGATGAAACGGCCTGGCTCCAGCAGCTGAAGCACTGGCTCAACGGCATCTGCGGGGATGCAAGCCTCGACTGCCCAACCCTGGTGCGTGCAGCGAAAGAGCTGAGCCTGGGGCTGCGTTTCACCGATGACGCCAATATCGCGGATTTGAACAGCGCCTGGCGCCAGAAAACAGGCCCCACTGATGTGTTGTCGTTTGCCGCCCTCGACGACGCTGGCGACTGGATGGAAGGCCCCAGCATCGAACTGGGTGACATCGTCGTCTCCCTGGAGACCGCCCGGCGGCAGGCCCAGGAGCAGGGGCACAGCCTGCAGCGGGAATTGCGCTGGCTGGTGAGCCATGGCCTACTGCACCTGCTGGGCTGGGACCATCCCGATGACGACAGCCTGGCCGCAATGCTGGCCCTGCAGGAGAGGCTTCTTGGGGATGGGTGGCCTGGAGAACCCGGGTAATCTTCGAAAAGCGGGCGTGTGGCCTGCGGAGTCTGAGTTCCGTTCCGATGACCACTGAATCGCCCCGGACACCCTCCGCAGACGCAGCTTCAAAGGAGGTGGCCATGGTGCCCAACGCGATGCGACGACGGGGCAGCTGGCGCATCGCCGGTGATCTGCCCTCGAGTTTTCGCTACGCGGCCCAGGGCCTTGGCTACGCCTTCCTCACCCAGCGCAACTTCCGCATCCATGTGGTGACGGGGCTGGTGGTGTTTGGCCTGGCCACCTGGCTGCAACTGGATCTGATCCGCCTGGCCGTGTTGGTGCTTACGGTGGCTGCCGTTCTGGTGTTGGAGCTGCTGAACACAGCGATGGAAGCGGTGGTGGATCTGGCCATTGGCCGGCGCTATCACCCCTTGGCCCGCATCGCCAAAGACTGTGCCGCCGCCGCCGTGCTGACGGCCGCCATCAGCTCCTTGCTGATTGCTCTGTTTCTCCTGCTCCCGCCGCTCCTGCTCCGCCTGGGGCTCTGACTCCCGATTCGCAGATGCTGCTGGTCATCGACAACTACGACAGCTTCACCTTCAACCTGGTGCAGTACTTCGGTGAGCTCGCCGCTCAGCATCCGGTGGCAGCCGATCTGCAGGTGCATCGCAACGACGCCATCAGCCTCGAGCAGATCCGTGCCCTGAAGCCCGACGCGATCCTGCTCTCCCCAGGCCCGGGCGACCCGGATCAGTCGGGCGTCTGCCTCGACATCCTCAAAGAGCTTTCCGCAACGGTGCCCACACTGGGGGTGTGCCTGGGCCATCAGGCCATCGCCCAGGTGTACGGCGGCCGGGTGGTGCGCGCCCAGCAGCAGATGCACGGGAAAACCTCCCCCGTGCTGCACAAGGGCGACGGCGTGTTCGCGGGACTGCCCCAACCGCTGACGGCCACCCGCTACCACTCCCTGATCGCCGAACGCGACAGTCTTCCGGACTGCCTCGAGGTGACCGCCTGGCTCGAGGACGGCACGATCATGGGCCTGCGGCACCGCGACCATCACCACCTGCAGGGGGTGCAGTTCCACCCCGAGAGCGTGCTCACCGATCAAGGCCACCAACTGCTGGCCAATTTCCTGCGGGAAGCAGAGGGATAACGCTGTTAGCGTCCGAAACACGTTCAGCCCTGCCCATGTCCGTCCTGCGTTCCGCCGTTACCGCCGCTGCAGGCCTGGCACTCAGCCTCACGTCTCCGGCCTGGGCAGGCGGTGGGGTGTCGATCAGCAGCTACGGGCAACGTGCCCTGCTGATCCAGGGGGGCGGCCAGTCGGTGCTGCTCAACCCCTACAAGGCCGTGGGCTGTGCAGCAGGCCTGCCCGAGCCTCGGGTAACAACCGGCGTTGTTCTGGCCAACTCCGAACTCGCCGATGAAGGGGCCCGCGATGTGGCCGGCGGCCGTTTTCTGGCCCAACCGGGGTCGTACCGCATCAGCGGCCTGAGCCTGGAGGGTTTTGCCAATCCCCACGACCGCGTGGGCGGGCGCCGCTTTGGCAACGCCACCCTGTGGCGCTGGCAGCAGGGTGGCCTCAGCTTTGCCCATCTCGGTGCCACCGCTGGAGAGCTCACGGCTGCCGACCGCGTGCTGCTCGGCAACCCCGATGTGCTGATCATCGGCGTGGGTGGCGGCAGCAAGATCTACACCGCCGAAGAAGCTGCGGCGGTGGTGAATCAGTTGAATCCCAAGCGCGTCATTCCTGTGCAGTACGTCAACGGCGAGGCACCTGAAGGCTGCGATCAAGAGGGTGTGCAGCCCTTCCTCGATGCCATGGGCGGCACCGCCGTGCGCCGGGTGGGCCGGAGCCAAACCCTGCCGGGCCGCCTCGACGGCACCACCGTGATCACGGTGATGCAGTGATCAGCGCCTGCAGCTGATTTCTGTCCCAACCCGCCAGCACAGCCAACAACAACAACACCCGGGCTTTCTGGGGATTGAGGCTGCCTGCAGGCAGCAGCCCGAGCCGATCATCCTCTGAATGGTGGTGAACAGGCCCCGAACCGCAACGGTTGGCCCGCAGCATCAACGGCCGCTTCCCTGGCAAAGCCTCAAGCGCCGAACGCTCAGCCGCCGACAACTGGCCGGCGCCCGTGCCGGTGAACACCAGACCCTCAACGCCGGCGTTGAGGCAAGCGCTGAGCAGGAGCGGCTCGGGCTCCACACACCCGTAGACGATCGGCACCTGGGGCCATTGCTCCGGCAAATCGAGCCCAGCAAAGGGCACCTGCCGGGGTCCACTCGCCATGGGCAGATGAACGCCAACGTCATCCACCCAGCCCAAGGGCCGGCGACCGGGACTGGCGAACGCCCCAACCCCCTGGGTGGCCAACTTGGAGACCAACTGGGCGGCATGGATCTGGCCATCCATCACCACCAGCACGCCCTGACCGCGAGCTTCTGGGCTTGAGGCCACTTGCACCGCCTGCAACAAATTGAGGGGGCCATCGGCACTGAGGGCCGTGGCGGGCCGCATCGCACCCACCAGCACCACCGGCCGGGGATCATCGATCAACAGCTGCAGCAACCAGGCGGTTTCCTCCAGCGTGTTGGTGCCATGGGTGATCACCACTCCAGCCAGCTCGGGGTCTGCCGCAAAGGCAGCACGAATGCGCAGCACCAGCGCGCGCCAATGGGCAAACAACAGGTCGGCGCTATCGACATTGGCCACCTGCTCAACACTGATTACCGCCAGATCCTGCAGCTGCGGCACCGCCGCCAGCAGGACATCGCCCCCCAGCACGCCCGCGGTGTAGTTGTTCAGCGTTGCACTGTTCTCCGCACAGCCGGCAATGGTGCCGCCGGTGGCCAGCAGCAGCAGGCGGTTCATCGCTCCAGGGGGAGGAACGCCTCCATGAAGCGCTGCATCTGGCTGGTGGTGCCGATGCTCACCCGGAAGCAACCATCAATCAGGGGCTTGCCTACCATCGAACGCACCAGGATTCCCGCCTCGCGCAACGACGCATCCACGGCATCAACGGGTCGCTGGGGCCAGATCAGCAGATAGTTGCCGCCATCGCAGTGATGCCGAACCCCCGCATCCTGCAGCGCCTGCAGGGTCCAGTCGCGAGCCCGCAGCACCTCGGCCACGTAGGCATCCACATAGGACTGATCCGCCAAGGCGGCAAAGGCCGCGGCCACGGCCACGCTGTTGACGTCATAGGGCCCCGTGACGCGACTCACCCGATCCACCACATCGGCATGGCCGATGGCAAAGCCAATCCGCAAACCCGCCAAACCAGCTGTTTTGGCCAGGGAGCGGAACACCAGCAGGTTCGGTGTGGCCGTGAAATCTGCGCTCGGCAGCACGCTGTCTCCGGTGAAGGCTTCATAGAGCTCATCCACCACCACCAAGGTGCCCGGGGCTGAGGCCGCCAAGGCGATCACCTGATCGGCTGGCAAGCGCGTGCCAGTGGGGTTGTTGGGGTTGCAGATCAACAGCAACCGCGGTGCTCGAGCCGCCAACGCCTCCTGAATGGCCGCCAGCGGAAAATCGAACGTATCCCCTTCGTAGGGAATCGCCTCGATCGTCATGCCCTGCATCCCAGCGCAGGGGCTGTAGTACCCGAAGGTGGGCGCTGTGGTCAGCAACGTCTCACCGGCATCGCCATAGGCCTGAAACACCGCATGGATGGCGGCATCCACGCCGTTGAACAGGCCCACCTGATCCGGCTTCAATCCCGGCCGGCAGCCGGTTTCCACCAGGTTCTGGAGCAACGCTTCCCGCAGGCCGTCGTACTCCGGATAAACGGCAATTTCTTCGGTGCTGAAGTTGCGCAGCGCCTGGGCCACCAGGGGGCTGGGGCCAATCGTGTTCTCGTTGAAATCCAGCCGCAGCATCTGGCGGCGGCCCTCCAACGGCGCGCTGTAGGGCTTGAGCTGCTCAACGGCGGCGCGGGCCGCCGGAGCACCACCGGCTGTGAACGGTTGAGTGTTGTCGCTCACATGCGGTCCAGGGTGGCGATGCCCAGCAGTCCGAGCCCCAGTCTGAGGGTGTCTGCCGTCAAACGGCAGAGGGCGAGGCGGGATGCCAGCGCTTCAGGATCGGCCTTGAGCACCGGCACCTGGTCATAGAAGCGGTTGAACACCTGGCTGAGCTCGAACAGATAACTGCACAAGCGGTTGGGGAGCAGCTCCTCCTCCACTTCAGCGATCACGGCATCGAACTTGAGCAGCTCCCGCACCAGGGCCCACTCCTGGGGCTCGCTGAACTGCAGTTGGGCATTGGTGGCCGCAAGGTCGCCCCCCTTGCGGGCGATACCGGCGATGCGCACCACGGCATAGAGAAGATAGGGCGCCGTGTTGCCCTGCAGCGCCAGCATCCGATCAAAGGAGAACTGGTAATTGGTGATCCGGTTCTGGCTGAGGTCGGCGTATTTCACCGCCGCCAAACCCACGGTGCCCGCCACATGCTGGATGAACTCCTCCGACTCGCTGCGTTCCTCCTCCTTCAGGCGTGAACGCAGATCGGTTTCGGCGCGCTCGACGGCTTCATCGAGCAGATCCCGCAGACGCACGGTGTCGCCAGCGCGGGTCTTGAGCTTCTTGCCGTCCTCCCCCTGCACCAGGCCAAAGGGCACGTGCTCGAGACTCGCACCATCCGGGATCCAGCCGGCCCGTTCGGCCACCTGGAACACCCCGGCGAAATGGTTCGCCTGGCCGGCATCGGTGACGTATACCACCCGGCGGGCACCATCCCCCTCCGGCGCCGCACCGAAGCGGTAGCGGATCGCCGCCAGATCGGTGGTGGCGTAGTTGAAGCCGCCGGCGCTCTTCTGCACGATCACCGGCAGGGGCTTGCCGTCCTTGCCCTGCACCCCCCCAAGGAACACGCACTGGGCACCGTCATCGGTGACCAGCAGCTCAGCGGCCTTCAAGCCATCAATCACCGCCGGCAGGAAGGGGTTGTAGAACGATTCCCCGCGTTCGCTAAGGCGGATGTCGAGCCGGTCGTAGATCTTCTGGAACTCGCGCCGCGACTGGTCGCAGAGCAGGCCCCAGGCCTTGAGCGACACAGGATCGCCCCCCTGCAGCTTCACCACCTCATCGCGGGAGGTGGACTGGAAGGCTTCATCGTCATCGAAGCGCTTCTTGGCCTCGCGGTAGAAGGCCACCAGGTCTCCCAGATCCACCGCATCGGCGGTGTCCAGGGCTTCCGGCGCCACCTGCTTGAGGTGGGTGATGAGCATGCCGAACTGGGTGCCCCAGTCGCCCACGTGATTGAGGCGCAGCACCGGATGACCGCGGAACTCGAGCACCCGCGCCAGCGAGTCGCCAATGATCGTAGAGCGCAGATGCCCCACATGCATCTCCTTGGCGATGTTGGGGCTGGAAAAATCCACCACCACCGGCGCCGCGTTGCTGACCGCCGGCACGCCGAGACGCTCGTCCCCCAACCGTACCGACACCTCCGCCGCCAGCCGCTCCGGGCGGATCGTGAGGTTGATGAAGCCCGGCCCGGCGATCTGCGGCTCCAGGCAGAGGTCGGTGAAGGCGGGATCGGCCTGCAGCTGCTCCACGATCGCCGTGGCGATCTGCCGAGGAGCCTGCTTCAAGGGCTTGGCCAGGGGCAGCGCGCCGTTGGCCTGGAAGTCGCCGAATTCCGGCTTGCTGGCAGGAGCTAGCTGGGGGTCCAGCCCCGCATCGGCCTCCGGGAAAGCCCGTTGCATCGCCGCCCGCAACTGGGCATCCAGGGACTGGGACAGGCTGAGCATGGGCAGTGCGTGGCCGGGGGAATCCGGCTCTGATCATCCCTCTTCAGGTGAAACGCATGCTCAAGTCGAGCCAGCGGCTGCGGGTGACCGGCGCGCTGGTGGAGATCAGATCAATGCCGGTGGCGGCGTAGGCCTGCAACTGCTCGGGCTGAATGCCGGAGGCCTCCAGCACCACCACACCGGTGCTGCAGTCCCGAAGGCGCGGCACCAGCTGGGTGAGCTGCTCAGGGCTGAATTCATCCAGCAGCACCCCATTGGCGCCCGCCTGCACCGCCTCCAATGCCTGGGCCTCCGTCTCCGCTTCCACAATCACGGCCGTGGGCCAAGGGGCCTGCTCACGGACGGCCGTGATAGCCGCTGTGATGCCCCCTGCCCAGGCGATGTGGTTCTCCTTGAGCATGGCCGCGTCATCCAGCCCCATGCGGTGGTTGATGCCGCCGCCGCAACGCACCGCGTATTTCTCCAGCAGACGAAGCCCAGGCGTGGTCTTGCGGGTATCAGCCAGCCGCACACTGGTGCCCTCAAGCTGGGCCACCAATGCAGCGGTGGCGGTGGCAATGCCCGAGAGGCGCATGGCCAAGTTCAAGGCGGTGCGTTCCCCAGCCACCAAAGCCCTGGCCGGCCCCTGCAGCTCCAGCAGGCAGTCCCCGACCGCAACGGCGTCGCCGTCCTGCCGCAGCAGGCGAACGCTCACCCCGGAATCCAGACGCTGGAACAGGCGCTGCACCAACGGACCACCACAGAACCGGCCCGGCTGTTTGGCGACCCAATGGGCCTGACCCTGCTGGCCCTGCAAGGCAGCCGCCGTCAGATCACCGCGGCCGATGTCTTCCGCCAGCCAGGCCTCCAATGCGGCGGTGAGTGCCGGGGATTGCCATTCCAAACCGTTTCAGACGTCCGCTGAACCTATTTTCCGATGCAGAAGCGCGAAAACACCCGATCCAGAACCGCTTCGGTGAGCTCTTCCCCGGTGATCTCCCCCAGCGCGCGGATCGCCTCCCGCAGGTCGATGGTCCAGAAGTCCCACGGCAGCTGCTGGGCCGCCACCTCCTGGCTGCGGGCCAGGGCTTCGGCGGCTCGGGCGGCCAGATCGCGTTGGCGTTGGTTCAGCGCCACCAACATGCCGTCGGTTCCAGCAGCCCCGCAACGCTCCAGCAGGGCCTGCACCAGGTCGGCCTCCCCCGTGCCCTCCAAGGCCGACAACTGAACATCCACCGGCTGGGGGAAGGTCCCCGCAGGGAGATCCGCCTTGTTGGCCACCAGAATCCTGGGGATCTGCGCGGGGATGCGCGCCAGCAAGGCGGCGTCTTCAGCGGTCCAGCCCGCATGGCCGTCGAGCACCAACAGCACCACATCCGCCGTGGCCAGTGCTTCCTCGCTGCGGGCAATCCCCAGCTGCTCTACCGCGTCATCGGTGCTGCGGATGCCGGCGGTGTCGAGCAGGGTGATCGGCACCCCCTCCAGCACAATCTCGCTCTCCAGCAGATCTCTAGTGGTGCCCGGCAGATCGGTCACGATCGCCCGCTCGCGGCGGCTGAGTCGATTGAGCAGGGAACTTTTTCCCACGTTGGGGCGACCCACCAAGGCGACCCGCAGGCCCTGGCGCAGGGCATCGCCCCGCTCGCCATCGCGCACCAACTGCTGAAGCTCCAGACGCACGGCTTGCAGCTGCTGCAGCAGGGCATCGCCATCGAGGGGCGGCAGGTCCTCCTCGAAATCCACCCGGGCCTCCAGCTCCGTGAGCTGATCGAGCAGCCGTTCCCGCAGCCCCGTGATCTGGGCCTGAATGCCGCCATCAAGGCCCGCCATGGCCAACTCGGCCGCCCGGCGGCTGCGGGCCGCCACCAGCTCACTCACCGCCTCGGCGCGGGTGAGATCGAGCCGGCCGTTGAGCACGGCCCGCTGGCTGAACTCGCCTGGCTGGGCCCGGCGCACTCCCGGCTGCCGCAGCACCTGTTCGAGCACCCGCTGCACGGCGATCACCCCGCCATGGCAGTGGATCTCCACCACGTCCTCACCGGTGAAGCTGCGGGGGCCGCGCATCAGCAGCAGCAGCACCTCATCGAGACGGCGGCCCTCGCCATCGATCACATGGCCATACACCACCCGGTGCGATCCCCACTCCTGTTGGCCCGGGCAGTGCACCACGCTGCGCCCCGTTGCTTCCGCAGCCGGCCCGGAGAGACGAATCACGGCGATCCCACCCTGCCCTGGGGCCACGGCGGTGGCCACGGCCGCAATCGTGTCGGTGCTGGGCACAGCATTCGCCGCTGGTGATCCATACCTAGGATCCGGCCGATTTCTGCTGGGTTCATGCGCCGGTTGCTGCGCCTCAGTCGCATCCGGATGCGCCGCGGGGTCCTCTGGTTGTGGAGACAGGAAGGCACACCAGGCCAACGGGCCCGTGGCCTGGCCGCTGGCGTGTTCTGCGGCTGCTACCCCTTCTTCGGGCTGCAAATCTTCCTCAGCGTGGGTGTGGCCAGCGTGGTGCGTGGCAATCACCTGCTCGCCGCTGCAGGAACCCTGGTGAGCAATCCCCTCACCTATCTGCCCCTCTATTGGTTCAACTATCTGGTGGGCTGTCAGCTGCTGGGCCCTGGCCAAGGCGGGATCAACCTTTCGGAGCTGGATCGCAGCAGCCTGTGGGCCCAGGGATGGGAGTTCAGCCAGCGCATCCTGCTCGGCTCCACCGTTGTGGGAATGGTGCTGGCCCTGGTGAGCGGCTGGATGGCCTACCGCCTGTTTCTGCGGCGTGAAGCCCGTGCCGTCGTGAGCCGAGGCAGCTAGCTCGTGCCCACCCGGGCAATCCCGATCACATCCGCCATCGAGCGAATCTGGTCCATGGTGCGGCTGAGCTGATCGGCACCCTCCAGCTCAACCCGCAGATCAATGCGGGCAGGCTTGCCAGCGGCGGTGGTCACCCGCGCATCACTGACGTTGATGGCCCCATCGGAGAGACGCAGCAGGATGTCTTTGAGGATGCCGACGCGATCGATCACTTCGATCCGCAGCTGCACCGGGAAGCGCTGTTTCTCCTGTTCGGCGTGGGTGGTATTCCAGCGCACGGGAAGGCGACGTTCCCGCGGGATTGTCTCCACGTTGGAGCAGTCCTGCCGGTGAATGGTGATGCCGTGGTTGCCAAGGGCCACCGTGCCCACGATCAACTCACCCGGCAGCGGACTGCAACAGCCGCCAAGGCGGTAGTCCAAGCCCTCCAGCCCCAGGATCGCCCCTTCGCCTCCGGAACGGTCCGGCGCCTGATCCCGCGATGGCAGCAGCGCCGCGGCCACGTCTTCGTTACTGGGTGGGGCCTGCTGCTGTTCCGCCAGCAGACGCATCTCCTCCCGCAAACGGTTGAGCGCCTGCTGCAGCGTGACGTCTCCGAACCCCAGTGAAGCCAGCAGGTCTTCGGTGGTGGGCACATTGCAGCGCTGCGCCACCCGCTGCATCGCCTCACTGTTGAGCAGGGCATCGAAGCCATCACGGCCCAGCTCCCGCTCCAGCAGATCCTTGCCCCGTTCAATCGTTTCGTCACGGTGGCTGCGCTTGTACCACTGGCGAATGCGATTGCGGGCCGTCGGCGTGGCAACGAAGTTCAGCCAATCGAGGCTGGGATGGGCCGTCTTGCTGGTGAGCACCTGAACGAAATCACCGTTCTGCAGCGGCGTCGCTAGCGGACACAGCCGATCGTTGATGCGAACGCCATGGCAGTGGTTGCCCACCTCGGAGTGGATGCGATAGGCGAAGTCGACGGCTGTTGCCCCCTTGCGCAGACCGAGCACATCACCCTTCGGAGTGAACACGAACACCTCTTCGTCGAAAAGGTCTTCCTTGATCGAAGAGAGGTAGTCGTTGTGATCGTCGTTGCCGCCTTCCTGCTGCCAATCCACCAGCTGACGCAGCCAGTTGAACCGCTCCGCATCACTGCCGCTACTGGCCGGTGAGCCGCCTTCCTTGTATTTCCAGTGGGCCGCAATCCCGAATTCGGCCACATGGTGCATCTCAAGCGTGCGGATCTGCACTTCGATCGGGCGATGCCGACCGATCACCGCCGTGTGCAGGGATTGGTATCCGTTGGGCTTGGGCAACCCGATGTAGTCCTTGAAGCGTCCCGGAATCGGGCGGAAGGTGTCGTGAACCACCGCGAGGGCGCGGTAGCAGCTCTCGACATTGGGGGTGAGGATCCGCAACGCCGCCACGTCGTAGATCTCGTGGAACTCCTTCTGCTGGCGCTGCATCTTGCTCCAGATGCCAAACAGATGTTTGGGGCGACCACTCACCTCGCAGTGCTCTAGGCCGGCCCGTTCCAGCCGCTCGTTCAGCAGTCCCACCGTGACGCCGAGCCGCTGCTCGCGCTCGCTGCGCTTGGTGGCCACCTCCTCCTGAATCTCCCGGAAGGCCTCCGGTTCCAGCAATTTGAAGGCCAGATCCTCCAGCTCCCACTTGAAGCGGCCGATGCCAAGGCGATTGGCGAGGGGGGCATAGATCTCACGGGTTTCGCGGGCGATCCGCTGGCGCTTCTCCTCCTTCAATGCACCCAGGGTGCGCATGTTGTGCAAGCGATCCGCCAGCTTCACCAACACCACACGGATGTCGCTGGCCATCGCCAGAAACATCCGGCGCAGATTCTCCGCCTGAGCTTCCGTGCGGTCGTTGAAGTGGATGCCGCCGAGCTTGGTGACCCCCTCCACCAGTTCACGCACCTCGGAACCGAAGTGCAGCTCGATCTGATCGGGGGTGACGTCGGTGTCTTCGACCACGTCGTGGAGGAACCCCGCGGCGATCACCGGGGCGCTGGCGCCGATGTCCCGCAACAGATCAGCCACCGCCACCGGATGGACGATGTAGGGGTCCCCACTGGCGCGGAACTGGCCTTCGTGGAGCTGAAAGCCGAAATCGAAGGCCGACACCAGCAGCGCCTCGGGATCGGTGGGGCAGCTCTGGCCAATGCCGGGCGGCACATTGGCGATGCACTCCCTCAACCAGTCCGGCAGATCGATGCCGTAATCGTCCGGATGGCGGACGGGATGACGCCTCACTTCTGGCAACGCGCAGCCCGCAGTGGCCGAACCCGTGCTGGTTCGGGGCTCTTTGGGTGTGGAGGCAGCGTTGAGCATCCGACCCATCGGGTCAATCCATGGTATTCAGTGCAGGACCCCCTGTCGCTCGCGCAGCACTGTTCATGGGCCGGCCTGTTCTGGAACTCGAACAGCTGCGATTGCGCTATCCCGGCAGCAACTCCTGGACGCTGGATGGGCTGAATCTGAGCCTCGAGCCGGGAGAGACCCTGGCCTTGGTGGGATCTTCGGGCTGCGGCAAAAGCACGGTGGCGCGGGCCGTGATGCAGCTGCTGCCCCAGGGAACGGTCTGTGAAGGACGGCTGGCCTTGACCGGCCAGGATCCACGCCAACTCAGGCGACCGCAGTTGCGGCAGCTGCGGGGTGAAGCCGTGGGTCTGGTGTTCCAGGACCCGATGACGCGGATGAATCCGCTGATGAGCGTGGGCGGCCATCTGATCGACACCCTCAGGGCCCATCGACCTCAAACCAGTGCCACGGCCCACCAGGAACGGGCCCGAGAATTGCTGGAGCGGGTGGGCATTGGCGCCAACCGTTTCCGTGCCTACCCCCATGAGCTCAGTGGTGGGATGCGCCAGCGCCTGGCCATTGCCTTAGCGATTGCCCTGGAACCACCGCTGCTGATCGCCGATGAACCCACCACCAGCCTGGATGTGGCGGTAGCCGGGCAGGTGATGGCGGAACTCAGCGGCCTCTGCCAGGAACTGGGCAGTGCCCTGCTGCTGATCAGCCACGACCTGGCCATGGCCGCCCGCTGGTGCGAGCGCATGGCCATGCTCGACGGCGGACGCAAGGTGGAGGACGGCCCCAGCCATCAGCTGCTCACCCGGCCGCAGTCGCCGGTGGGGCAACGGCTGGTAGCCTCCGCCCAGGCCCGGGAAGGGGGACGCTCACCGGCACGTCCCGACAACGGCAGCGTGCTGCGGGTGGAGGAGATGCGCTGCTGGCATGCCGTGGGGGGCGCACCTTGGGCACCCCTCTGGCTGAAGGCGGTGGATGGGGTGAGTTTCGAGCTCAGGGCCGGGGAAAGCCTGGGGGTGGTGGGGGCCTCCGGCTGCGGGAAAAGCACCCTCTGCCGGGCCTTGATGGGGCTCAATCCCATCCGCGGCGGACGGGTGGACCTGCTGGGCCAGGACCTGCTGAGCCTGCGTGGTGAGGCGCTGCGAACGGCCCGCCGGGCCCTTCAGATGGTGTTTCAGGACCCTCTGGCCTGCCTGAATCCCGCCCTGCAGGTGGCCGATGCCATCGCCGATCCGTTGCTGATCCATTGTCTCTGCTCGAAAGCAGCAGCCCGGGAGGAAGCCCGTCGCCTGCTGGAGCGGGTCGGCCTCAGCCCGGCCGAGCAGTTTCAAGATCGCCTGCCGAAGCAGCTTTCCGGCGGCCAGCAGCAGCGGGTGGCGATCGCCCGCGCCCTGGCGCTAAAGCCCAAGGTGCTGATCTGCGATGAGAGCGTCAGCATGCTCGATGCCGAAGTGCAGGCGGATGTGCTGGCACTGCTGCGGGAGCTGCAGCAGGAACTGGGCCTGGCGATCGTGTTCATCACCCACGACCTCTCGATAGCCAGTGGCTTCTGCCACCGGGTGATGGTGCTCGACAAGGGGAAAGTGGTGGAGGAAGGCCCAGGAGACCGGATCTTCAGCGCGCCTCAGGCGCCGATCAGCCAAATCCTCGTGGAGGCCTGCCCAAGGCTGCCGCGTTAAGCCCTCAGCCCGACGCGGCGCGGCGCCTCAGCACCCCCAGCAACTTCTCCATCACCGGAGGCAGGGGAGCTTCGAACAGCATCCGCTCGCGGGTGATCGGATGGTCGAGCCCCAGCTGCACGGCGTGCAGGGCCTGGCCGGGCAGCTCGATCGGCAACTTGCGGCAGCGGCTGTAGGTGGGGTCACCCACCACGGGATGGTTCATGTGGGCGCAGTGGACGCGGATCTGATGGGTCCGCCCGGTGTCGAGCTTGAACCGCAACAGGGAGTAGTCGCCGAGACGCTCCACCAGGGTCCAGTGGGTGCAGGCGTAACGGCCGTTTTCGCTGCTCACCACCGCGTACTTCTTGCGATCCGCCGGATGACGGCCAATCGCCCCGACGATCGTGCCCGAGTCGCCGGCCGGCACGCCATGGACGACGGCGAAGTACTCGCGGGAAGCGATCCGTTTCTGGATCTGCACCTGCAGCCGCACCAGGGCCTCCTGGCTCTTGGCGATCACGATGCAGCCGGTGGTGTCTTTATCAAGGCGGTGCACGATCCCGGGCCGCAACTTGCCGCTGATGCCGGGGAGGTCCGGGCAGTGATGCAGCAGGCCATTCACCAGGGTGCCGTCCTTGTTGCCCGGCGCCGGATGCACCGTCAGCCCGGCCGGCTTGTTGAGCACGATCAGATGGTCGTCCTCAAACAGCACATCCAGATCCATTGGCTCCGGCTTGAGGTAAGGCAGCGGTTCCGGTGGCGGCATCCACAGCTGCACCTCATCGCCCTGGCGCAGGGGGGTTTTGGCCTTGCCGGTCTTGCCGTTGACGCGCACGTAGCCCGCGTCGATGAACTTCTGGATCCGGGCCCGGCTCTGCTCCGTCCGCTGGCTCACCAACCAACGGTCGAGCCGCATCGGCAACGGCTTGGGATAGGCCAGCGTCAGCAGCTCTCCCTCCCCTTCACCAAAGCGATCGGTGAATGTTTCCTCCGGCAACGGAGGACGTTTCCACTGCGGACTCATGCCGGCAGCTCCAGGGCAATGCTGCCGAGGGCCGACTTGCGGAAATCATCCAGCAACCGCTGGGCCATGCGCGCTGTCTCACCGGAGGTGTGGCGGGCCGCTGCGGCATCCAGCCAGAGAGCCGGGTCGGCCGTTTCACCGCTCAAGGGAATGCCGTAGCGCTCCTGCAGGAGCGGAATCGTCACCCCAGCGGCAGGCTGCGATTCCACATCCAGCAGCAACTGAAGGAAGGCCTGGGCCACCAGTTCACCGTCGTAGGCGGCCTGGCCGATGTCGTCGCAAAGGGCCAGCCGCAGGGCCGCCTGCTGGTCGTCGAGCCGAGGCGGCAGCACGCCAGGGGCATCCAGGAGGTCAAGGTCTTGCCCCAGACGCACCCAGCGCAGGGTGCGCGTCACGCCGGCCCGCCGGGCGCTAGCCACCACCTTCTGCCGCACAAGACGGTTGATCAACGCCGACTTGCCCACGTTGGGAAAGCCCAGGGTGAGCGCCCGCACTGGCCTGGGCCGCATGCCCCGGTTGCGGCGGCGTTCGTTGAGCTGATCGCCGGCACGGATCGCGGCCTGCTGCACCTGCTTCACGCCGGTACCGGCCTTGGCATCACACCAAACCGTCCGCTGGCCTTGGGCCTTGAACCAGGACTCCCAGGCCTCCTTCGCTGCCGCGGTGACCATGTCGCGCCGGTTGATCACCAACAGATGCTGCTTGCCCTTCAACCAGCGGTTCAGATGGGGGTGTCCCGTGGCCAGAGGAATACGGGCATCACGCACCTCAATCACCAGATCCACCTTGTCGAGATGGCGCTTGAGCTGCTGCTCCGCCTTGGCGATGTGGCCGGGATACCACTGGATCGTTGGGGTGGTCACGAACGCAAACGCACAGAACAGACGGCCAGCCGGAACAGATTCACTTTGAACGCGCTGGCGCCATTGCCATTCACACGGGTTAATCTCACCCCGTTTTCTTACCGCACGACACAACCCTATGGCGAAGCGTTCCCTGGCCAGCCTCAACGCCGGCGACCTGAGCGGCAAACGCGTTCTCGTGCGGGTTGACTTCAACGTGCCCCTGAACGATGCCGGTGCGATCACCGACGACACCCGCATCCGTGCCGCCCTGCCCACGATCAACGACCTGATCGGCAAGGGCGCCAAGGTGATCCTGTCCGCTCACTTCGGCCGCCCCAAGGGCCAGGTGAACGACGCCATGCGCCTCACCCCCGTGGCCGCTCGCCTGAGCGAACTGCTGGGCAAGCCCGTGGCCAAGACCGACAGCTGCATCGGCCCCGACGCCGAAGCCAAGGTGGGCGCCATGGCCAACGGCGATGTGGTGCTGCTGGAGAACGTGCGTTTCTTCGCTGAGGAAGAGAAAAACGAAGCCGGTTTCGCTGAGAAGCTCGCAGGCCTGGCCGAGGTTTACGTGAACGACGCCTTCGGCGCCGCCCACCGCGCCCACGCCTCCACCGAAGGCGTGACCAAGTTCCTCAAGCCCTCCGTCGCCGGCTTCCTGATGGAGAAGGAACTTCAGTACTTGCAGGGTGCTGTTGATGAGCCCAAGCGCCCCCTGGCTGCCATCGTCGGCGGCTCAAAGGTGAGCTCCAAGATCGGCGTGCTCGAAGCCCTGATCGACAAGTGCGACAAGGTGCTGATCGGCGGCGGCATGATTTTCACCTTCTACAAGGCCCGCGGCCTCTCGGTGGGCAAGAGCCTGGTGGAAGAAGACAAGCTGGAACTGGCCAAGGAGCTCGAGGCCAAGGCCAAGGCCAAGGGCGTGCAGCTGCTGCTGCCCACCGACGTGGTGCTGGCGGACAACTTCGCCCCCGATGCCAACAGCCAAACCGCTGATATCAACGCCATCCCCGACGGCTGGATGGGCCTCGACATCGGCCCCGATTCGATCAAGGTGTTCCAGGACGCCCTGGCCGACTGTCAGACCGTGATCTGGAACGGCCCCATGGGCGTGTTCGAGTTCGACAAGTTCGCTGCTGGCACCAACGCCATCGCCACCACCCTGGCCGACCTGAGCGGCAAGGGCTGCTGCACGATCATCGGTGGCGGTGACTCCGTGGCGGCTGTCGAGAAGGCAGGCCTGGCCGAGAAGATGTCGCACATCTCCACCGGCGGTGGTGCCAGCCTCGAACTGCTGGAAGGCAAGGTGCTGCCCGGCGTGGCTGCCCTAGACGCCGCCTGATCAGTGGCTCAGGCCTGGAGCTTCAGGTCTTGATCGATCTCGTCCCGGTCGTCCCCCAAAGCGGACGTCCGGGATTTTTTGTCCTGAAGGCACAACTGCAGCGCATCCGTCGACCAGGATCCAAATGCTTCGCCATGCGTCATGACAAAAGCTGACCTGAGCCTGGGCTTCGTGGGACTGGGGGCACTTGGCCTGCCCATGGCGATCAACCTGGACAAGGCTGGCTTTCCGCTGCGGGTGCACACCCGCAGCCGCAAAGCCGAAACCAATCCGGAGCTCGAGGGTGCAACGCCATGTTCCAGCCCAGCCGAAGCGAGCACCGGCGTGGATGTGCTGCTGCTGTGCGTCAGCGACGATGCAGCCGTTGAGGAGGTGCTGTTCGGAGCCAACGGGGCCGCATCACAACTGGGCATCGGCAGCGTGGTGCTGGATTGCTCCACCATTGCTCCCGCCACAGCCCAACACTGTGCGGAACGCCTGGCAGGTCAAAAGGTCCATTACATGGATGCCCCGGTCACTGGCGGCACGGAAGGGGCCAAACGCGGCAGCCTCACAGTGCTGGTGGGTGGAGCAAGCGAGCCATTGGAGCGGGTACGGCCCATCCTCGAGGTAATTGGAGGCTCCATTCATCACTTCGGTGACGTGGGGCGGGGGCAGCAGGTGAAAGCGGTGAACCAGGTTCTGGTGGCTGGCAGCTATGCCGCCGTGGCGGAGGCGGTGGCCCTAGGCCAGCGTTTGGAGCTGCCCATGCCCCAGGTGATCGATGCCCTCAAAAATGGTGCAGCCGGCTCATGGGCCCTCGACCATCGCAGCATCACCATGCTGGAGGGCAGCTATCCCCTCGGCTTCCGGCTGAGCCTGCATCGCAAGGATCTCGGGATTGCCCTTGATGCAGCCAAGGTCGTCCAACTGCATCTGCCCGTCACAACGCTGGTGGAACAGCTGGAACTCGACCTGATCAACAACGGCCATGGTGATGAGGACGTGTCCGCCCTGCACCGCTGGAATCAAACAAGACAACGGAGCTAGTAGCTGCTGACCACGCGCACCCGTTTGGTGGCCGTCACCACGCCATCGGGATGCACCAGCATCACGGCCCAGGTCTGCGAACCGGGTTGCTGCGGAGCCTGAACGCTCTTGAACAAGCCACCCCCTCCTTGGGGAGCCAGCGGCAGGTTGGGACGGATCTGAGCCGACAGCTGCTCATCGGAAAGGTCGACCAAACCGCCCGCCACCAGGGCCTGGCCTAGCGGTTTTTCAACGATTAAGTCGACGTCATAACGGCTGCCGGTGAGCACCACGTCGGGGATGGCGACGTCAACCGCCAAGGGGCGCTCACCACTGCGCAGCAAGGACTGCTGGGCCAACAGTTCCTGCTCCACCAACTCGCCGCCTTCCAAACGAATCGCGATCTGTTCGCTGGCCTCAAGGGAATAACTGACCCCCTGGGATTCAGCGGCACCCCGCACCTGCAGGCTGAGGGTTGGACGGCCATCTGGTGTAAGAGCTGCGGGCTCCACCTGCCAGGTGACCTCGGGAAAATCCTGCCGGAAACGCTCCAGGCGCTGGGCCAAAACAGGCTGAAGCTCAACGCTGGCCAGAGTGTCGAACGCCGAAGAGCTGCCGCTGTTCAATGCCGCTTGCAGGCGATCGCTGAAACGTTCAACCGCACTGCCCCCACGTCCGGGCGGCTCAAGGGCATGGACCGGTGACAAAAGCAACGCCATGGCCGACACGAGCGTGACTCCCAGAAAACGACGCACGGGCCAGACCACATCAACCCAATTAAATTAGGCCCGCTGTGCGGTGACGGCCGACGCGATGACCCGGCTTCTGATCGCCGCCAGCGGCACCGGCGGCCATCTCTTCCCCGCTCTTGCGGTTGCGGAAGCCGTTGAAAGTCAGTGGCCCGTGCGCTGGCTGGGGGTGCCCGATCGGCTCGAAACGCAGCTGGTGCCGCAGCGTTTTGGTTTGGTGTGCGTGAACGCCGGCGGACTGCAGGGGCGCGGACTCACCAAGCTGCTGCAGTTGCTGCGCCTGTTGCTGGCCAGCGTGAACGTGCGGCGGGTGATCCGCCGAAACGCGATCGATGTGGTGTTCACCACCGGCGGCTACATCGCCGCCCCCGCGATCCTGGCGGCGCGTTGGTGCGGCATTCCCGTGGTGCTGCATGAATCCAATGCCATCCCGGGGCGGGTCACCCGCTTGCTGGGTCGCTTCTGCAGCGCCGTGGCCATTGGCCTCCCCGCGGCCGCCAAGCGCATCCCCGGTAGCCAGCCGGTGCTGACGGGCACACCGGTGCGTTCCAGCTTTCTGACTCCACAACCCCTGCCGGGCTGGATCCCTTCCGGGGAGGGGCCGCTCCTGGTGGTGATGGGCGGCAGTCAAGGCGCCGTCGGCCTCAACCGCATGGTGCGTGCTGCGGTGCCGGCCCTGTTGGAGCAGGGCTGCCGCGTGGTTCACCTCACCGGCGACAACGACCCCGACCTTGGGCAGCTGCAGCACCCACAACTGGTGGAACGCCGCTTCAGCGATGAGATGCCCGGGTTGCTGCAACATGCCGACCTGGCCATCAGCCGCGCGGGGGCTGGCAGCATTAGTGAACTGGCGGTCTGTGGGACCCCGGCCGTACTGGTGCCATTCCCCCAGGCGGCGGACCAACACCAGGAGGCCAATGCATCCTGCGCCGCATCCCTCGGTGCGGCTGTGATCGTGCATCAGCACGAACCGGAGCAACCCGTGTTGCTGACCACCGTGCAAAGACTCCTGGCATCGCGGCTCGGACACGCCAGCACTAAAAACGATCCACTCACCCAGATGCGTGAAGGGATGGCTGCGTTGGCGGAACGGGATGCTGAACGGCAACTGGCCGGCGTGCTTCAAGACCTGGTGGCCTGAGTCAAGCCAGAGGGGTGCGCTTCAACTCCTCACGCATCGCCCACACGATGCGGCGGTTGTTGCGCCGCGATTGCAATCCGATCCGCAGCCAGGTCTCTCCCAAACCCTCAAAGGAACGGCAATCACGCAAAAGAATGCGATGCCGTTGCTCCAATGCCTCCCGCAAAGGCACGAGGGATCGGTTCGCTCGAATCAGCAGATAGTTAACCGCCGACGGCATCGGGGTGATGCCCGGCAACGCAGCCAATTGCCGCTGCATCCACGCCCCCTCCGTTGCCGTCCAACGCTGCACGCGCGCGCACCAAGATTGGTAACGCCGGGGCGATGACAACAACCGTTCGCCAACAGCCAGAGCGATGCCATTCACGGGCCAGGGATCGCGCCACTCGGCCCAACGCTGCAACCGCTGGGGCTGCCCAACGGCATAGCCCAAACGCAAGCCAGCAATGCCATAGAGCTTGGTGAGGCTGCGGATCACCACCAGATTTGAATGCCCAGCCACCAAGGGAATCAACGACTGCTGCTCGCCGTTGGGCACCAGAGGCAAAAACGCTTCATCACAGATCACCAGGGCGTACCGCTCCAGCAATGGCTGCAATGAGGCACGGCTCCAAAGCTGCCCGGTGGGGTTTTGAGGGTTGCAAATCCAGGCCACCGGCGCCTCCAACCGAGGATGCGCCATAGGGCCGGCGTTGTTCCAACTCAAAAGAGAGGGGGTGTCAATCCAGGAGGCACCCCAGCACTGCAAAGCCCGCCGATAGTCGGAGAACCCAGGCGCCAGCAGAGAACTGTCCCCCACCGCCGCAGCATCTCGGGCCGCCCAAGTGAACAACTCGGCTGCCCCGTTTCCGGGCAGGACAGCGTCAGGATCGAGCCCATGCAGGCATGCAATCGCCTGGCACAGGGAGGCCTGAGCCCGATCTGGATAGTCGCGGATGGCGTCCCGGGGGATACGGAGGGAACGCAGGCTCCAGGGGGCTAAAGAGGCACTGGCATCCAGCAGCTGCGACGGCCGACAATTCAATCTTGCAGCGGCAGCTTCGCGATTGCCGCCATGGCGCATGTCGACGCCCATCCCGACTCCCGACAAAACGCATAGACATCACCAGCGTGGCTCACAGCCAAGCTCAAGCCAAGCTGACCGCTATGAGTTGAGGCAGCTCACCAAAAGCGAGCAGTGGCGAGAGGCTTTGTCCACTAAGCCAACGCCGTCGACGATCACCCCTTCAATCACTTCGCAGAAGAGACATTCAAGAGCGAAATATCGAACAGATGAAGTGCCTCTAAAGCAACAATTTCAGTCCTGCCAGGGCAAACCGCTGCCGGATGCTTCCGCGATGTTTCGCAGACCGTGGCGGTCCAACTGCAGCAGAAGACCATCCAGAATCCGCGGCACCAGATCCGGCCCCTGAAAGATCCAGCCGGTGTAGAGCTGCACCAGAGAAGCCCCTGCGGTGATGCGCTCCCAGGCGACTTGCGCCGAGTCAATCCCACCCACACCGATCAACGGCAGCGCCGGGCCAGCACTGGCCCGCAAGCGACGGATCACCTCCTGGGCCCGCTGACGCAGGGGGGCACCGCTGAGACCACCCGCCTCCTCCGCCAAAGTGCGCCCGGTCTGCGGCAACCGCCGTTGCTCCAGGCCCAGCCGATTGAGACTGGTGTTGACCGCGATCACCCCAGCCAGACCCTCCTCAAAGGCCAATCGGGCCACCGCATCAATCGATTCATCGTCCAAATCCGGCGCGATCTTCACCAACAGAGGCGGGCAGGCCGGCAGCCGGCGCAGCCGCTCCACCAACCGCCGCAACTGGGCTGTGTCCTGGAGATCCCGCAATCCGGGGGTGTTAGGGGAGCTGACGTTGATCACCGCATAGTCCGCCAAGGTCGACAACAACTCCAGGGACGCCGCGTAGTCGTCCGGTGCCTGCTCCAAGGCCGTGATCTTGGATTTGCCCACATTGATCCCCAGCACCGCCGGCCGCCGGCCGGGCGGATCCAGACGTTGACGCTCCAGCGTTTTCAACAGCGCCTTGGCGCCATCGTTGTTGAATCCCATCCGGTTCAACGCGGCCTGCTCCTGCGCCAACCGGAACAGGCGTGGTTTGGGGTTGCCCGGCTGGCCATGCCAGGTGACCGTGCCCACTTCGGCGAAGCCAAAGCCAAAGCAATCCCAGATCCCAGCCGCTACTCCGTTCTTGTCAAACCCCGCCGCCAAACCCACCGGGTTGGGGAAGCGGCAGCCAAACAGCACTTGTTCCAGGCGCAGATCACGCCGTTGCAGATCCGCCGCAACGCCATCCAGCACCGTGGACACCCCTGGCCAGCGGCGCCGCAGGCTGGCTTGACCAAGAGCCGTGAGGGCAGTGCGCGACAGCTGTTCAGCATCCAGACCGTCGTCCCGCGCCAAGACCGGGCCAAGCCAACGCTGATGAAAGGCACCGCTGCTGAGCGGTCCGGCCGAAGAGGACGGCGACATGCTCTGGCTCAGGACTGTTCTGATCCTGCCTCGCGACGTTGCAGGGTCCAACGCCCTTCCGCCTGGGGCTCGACCATCCAATCCCTCCAGATCCAGCTCTCAGCCTTGGTTTCCAGCTGTTTGAGCGGCTTTTCCACCAGCTGCGCCAGCTCCAGCAACGAGAGGCTGTAGCCACCCTGCGCCAGACGGTCCGCCAGCTCCAACCGGGACAACAGCTGCAGCAGAGGCTTGGGGGCAACCTCAGATGGTGCTTCTGGCGCGGCCTCGGCGGAAGACAGCTCCGATGATCCCTGCTTCAGAGCCAAGTTGGGCTGGGCGTTATGGGAGAACGCCACGGCGATGCGGTCCACCCGTTCGTTGTCTGGATCACCGCTGTGGCCTTTGACGAAGCGCAGGGGCACATCATCCAGACGAGCGGCATCCAAAGCCTTCCAGAGGTCCTGGTTGAGCACGGGCTTGCCCGCAGCCGTTTTCCAGCCTTTGCGCTTCCAGCCTTTGATCCAGGAGCCCAGGCCATCAATCAGATATTTACTGTCGGTGCGCAGGGTGAGATCCGGATGACGGGGCAGATGTTCAAGCCGTTGCAACACCTCCAACGCCGCCTGCAGTTCCATGCGGTTGTTGGTGGTGTCGGGTGCATGGCCACCGAATTCCTCAACGCTGCCGTCTTCAAAACGCAATAAGGCCCCCCAACCTCCCGGACCTGGGTTGCCGCTGCAGGCACCATCCGTCGCTGCAGCCACGACCCGTCCCCGTCCTTCCGCCATTGATCGGTCCCAACGCTGTTCGGTAAAACACGGTTTCTGGCGTCACCGTGGATGAGCCGAACCTACCTGCGGGCGGCTGAGCTGACTGCCGTGGGGCTGTTGGCGGCCGGTCTGTCGCAGGAGGGCAGCGCACGGGCCTTGTTTGACAGCGCTGCGGTGCCGCAGGAGCACATCGCTGTGCTGGCACAACCCATTGGCAGAGCCCAGTGGAAACTGCTGGTGCTGGAACAGATCAAGGCCCAACCGCGCTGCTGGAGGGCACGCCAGGACGGACTGGTGGAGCCCAGCCTGAATCGCTTCAACTTCAGCGGCATCTGCAAGCGCTACCTGGACAGCAATGGCTATTCGCTGCGAAGCGGTGGCCAAGACCTTGGAACCCGCTTTCGCTTCCGGCTCAAGCCATCCGGCACCTCGCTGAGACTCGAGGCCCTCGACCCCCAGCAACGTGCACCACTCCTGGTGGGTCAGGCTCCCTTACCAACTCGCCGCGATCCCAACGGGTTCGTGGCTCTGCAGCTGGAGCCGGGCTGGGCCTTGGAACGCCGGGTTTACCAGGGTCGCCCGTTGAACCACCTGTACTTCGCGCATCACGACCCGGTGAACCGGCTGCTCGCGCTGGCCAACAGCCGCGGCCAGCGTTCAGGCTTTCAGCGGTTGGGAGCGCCGATGCCGCCGATCGCACCACCGCCGTTGCCCACGGCACGATCAACACGGCGACGCACCACACAACGACGAACCACACGCCTTGCCAGCAATGCCCCGATCCGGCTGCAGGTGATTCCCTATCGCCGCTGAGGACCAACCGTCACAGTGCCAGTTGAGAGGGCGACCAGACAGGGGCTGACAAAGGCTTCCCCACCCTTAATTTGAACTTGTGTGAGGAGTGCTGAGCGCCTCTTCAGGGTCGAAACAAGGACAGACTCCTGAATGTGTTCCTCTCTTAAAAAGCCCCGCCTTTGGCGGGGCTTTTTCATTGGCCAGAGAAAACCACAAAAAAACCGGCCCTCGAAAGGACCGGTGACTGAACGCAAACAGGGGGAGAGGGGCAAGCCCTCTCCAAGGCGATCACTTGAGGGTGACCTTGCCGCCTGCTTCTTCGATGGCCTTCTTGGCAGCTTCGGCGTCTTCCTTGGAGACACCTTCCTTGACGGCCTTGGGAGCAGCCTCGACCAGAGCCTTGGCGTCGCCCAGACCCAGACCGGTGGCCTCACGGACGGCCTTGAGGACCTTGATCTTGGCGGAGGCGTCGAAGCCTTCCAGGATCACGTCGAATTCGGTCTTCTCTTCAGCGGCATCGCCACCGCCACCAGCAGCGCCAGGGGCAGCCATCACAACACCAGCAGATGCTGCGGCGGACACACCGAAGGCCTCTTCGATCTGCTTGACCAGCTCGGAAGCTTCAAGCAGGGAGAGGGATTTCAGCGATTCGAGAATTTCGTCGGTTTTTGCAGACATGGTTTTGAAAGGGGAAGCAACAGATCAATGAACAGTGGTCTCGGCAGGGCCGAATCAGCCTTCGCCGCCTTCGGCGTGCTGCTTGAGTGCCCTGGCCATACCAGAGGGAACCTCGTTGATGCCCACAGCGACCTTCGTGGCCACGGCGTTGATGGCACCGGCGATCTGAGCCATGAGCTGCTCCTTGGAGGGGAGATCGGCAATGGCTTTGATCTCGTCCTGAGACAGGAGCTTGCCTTCGAAAAGGCCGCCCTTGGTCTCGGACTTCTTGAGTTCCTTCTGGAAGGTCTGAACGGCCTTCACACCGGCACCAACATCGCCCTTCACCAGGACGAAGGCGTTGGTTCCGGTCAGCAGGGAATCGAGGCTGGCCCAGTTGCTGTCACCATCAATGGCACGGCGCATCAAGGTGTTTTTGGTCACCTTGCAAACGCTGTCGCTGGCCCGCAGACGATCCCGCAGGTCAGACATTTCCTTGATGGACAGGCCCTTGAAATCAAGGACAAGTGCCAGTTCGGCGTCGGCGAGGAGCTCTTTGAGCTCTCCGACGATCTGCTGCTTGTTCTCCAGCGTGCGGCCCATAGGGAGTGGATCGGATCAAAGGAACAAGCTGGGCACACGGCCGATCGAGTCTTCGAAAGGAAGACGAGGCCGCGTGCCGATCCAATCCCGAATGGGACAAAACCGTGTCGCGTCTGCCTCGGCAGGGATTACATCAACGGGAATGACTGATGTCATGCCCAGGGACATCCTGCTGTCTCTGGCCGGGCGCGTGCCCGATTTGGCTTTCGCCAATCGTTAAGTGTAGAGGAGAGCCGGATCAGCTCCCCTGCTCGATGTCCTGCAGTGCAGAGAAATCGACTTCAACGGAAGGACCCATGGTGGAGGTCACATACAGGGACTTCCAGTAACGGCCCTTAGCACCGCTGGGCTTGTTGCGGTCGATGGTTTCCTGCAGGGTCTTGAGGTTCTGCAGCAGCGCATCGGCACTGAAGCTGGCCTTGCCGAAACGGACGTGGACGATGCCGGTGCGGTCGGCACGGAATTCCAGTTTGCCGGCCTTGAATTCTTTGATCGCGGCCTCGAGGTCTGTGGTGACGGTGCCTGCCTTTGGGTTGGGCATCAAGCCACGGGGGCCGAGAACCCGACCCAACTTGGCCACCTTGGGCATCATGTCGGGGGTGGCAATCAACAGGTCGAAATCCATTTCGCCCTTGCTGATGCTTTCCACCAGGTCTTCTTCGCCGGCGAGTTCGGCACCGGCGGCTTTGGCTTCAGCCACCTTCTCACCGCGGGTCACCACGGCGATGCGCACGGTCTGACCGGTGCCGTTGGGCAGAGCCACTGTGGTGCGCAGCTGCTGGTCGGTGTACTTCGGATCGATGCCGAGGCGCACATGGGCCTCCATCGTCTCGTCGAATTTCGCGTTGGCGTTGTCCTTGACCAGGGCAATCGCCTCGAGGGGTGCGTAGGCACGGTCCTCGATCTTGCCGGCCAGGCTGGCCAGGCGCTTGGAGATTTTGGGCATGTTCAGAGTTGGGGTTCAGACGACATCAGGGATGCCTCCCCCGTATGGGTTGGAGAAGCGATGCAGCGACGTCAGTCGCTGATGGAAACGCCCATGTTGCGGGCGGTGCCTTCGATGATCCGCATGGCGGACTCAACGCTGGTGCAGTTGAGGTCGGGGAGCTTGGTCTTGGCGATCTCCTCGAGCTGAGCTCGACTGATCGATCCAACACTGCCCTTGGCGGACTCACCGGATCCCTTTTGGATCTTTGCGGCCTTGGTGATCAGCACCGACGCCGGAGGCGTCTTGGTGATGAAGGTGAAGCTGCGGTCTTCGAAGACCGAGATCTCCACCGGAATCACATAACCGGCTTTGTCCTGCGTCCGAGCGTTGTACTCCTTGCAGAACATCATGATGTTCACACCGTGCTGACCGAGGGCAGGGCCCACCGGCGGCGCGGGGTTGGCTTTGCCGGCGTCTAGGGCCAGCTTGATCACAGCTACGACTTTCTTGGCCATCGGCTGGGGGGTTTGGACAGCTGCGGATCACCAGACCCTCGGGTCGGGTGCGGCGGAATGGTTGCCCACTCCCAAGGCCGCCCTCCGCAGGGAGACGGCCGCCGCCAGATCAGTTCTGTTTGCTGATCTGAGAGAACTCCAGTTCCACCGGGGTCTCGCGACCAAAGATGGAGAGCAGGGCCTTGAGCTTGTTGCGCTCGCCGGAGACCTCGATCACCTCGCCCTGGAAGTCCTTGAACGGACCAGCAGTCACCAGGATCTGATCGCCTTCGGTGAGATCCACCTTGACGACGGTCTTCTTCTCAGCAGCGCGCTTGAAGATGCGATCCACCTCAGAACGGCTGAGGGGACGAGGCTTGATGTGACCACGGGCCTTACCGGTGGCGCGCCGATCTTCAGCCCCGACGAAATTGATCACGTTCGGGGTGCTCCGCACCGCCATCATGGTGTCCTCATCCAGCACCATCCGCACCAGCACATAACCGGGGAACACTTTCTCCTCGGTGGACTGACGGGTGCCGTCCTTCTTCAGCTTGACGGCAGGGGTCTGGGGAATCTCGATTTCGAGAATTCGGTTGCTCACCCCGAGGGTGACGGCCCGCTGCTCCAGGGTGGCTTTGACCTTCTTCTCGCAGCTGGACGCCACTTGAACGGCGTACCAACGGGCGATGGCCGTGTTGGCGACAGCCGCCGCAGGCAAGGTGCCGTCTTCCCCCTCATTCGGGGCCGGCAGATCAAGCACCTCAGGGGCGTCCGGTGTGGTCAGGTCGTCGGGCACGGCGAGAAAGGTGATATCGAGTCAGCGGAACACCTGGGACGAAGCCCACCCAAAGAAGCGACTGACAGCCGCGATGGTGGCGGCCGAAAGGCTGACCATCAGGATCACAGCGATGGATTCGCTGAACAGTTGCTGGCGGCTGGGCCAGACCACGAGTTTCAGCTCATCAACCGTGTCCGCCAGAAAACCACCGGATTTGGTGGAATCGGCAGCGGCTTTTGAGCCGTCGGAAGTGGTGGTGTCCTCAGAGATGGGGCTGGTCACGGGGATGGGACCGGAAGTTGACAACGGTGCCGGTAGGCACTTCGCCAAACAGACACCCTACCGGATGCCCTCAAACCCCCACCGGATCAAACACCAGGGCATCCGTGCCGGCCTCCCCCAGCCGTACCGTCACGCCACTGGCTCCGGCAAAGCGCTCCTCAAGCAGCAGCGTGGAGAGCGGATTTTCCAATTGGCGCCGCAACACCCGACGCAGCGGCCGCGCCCCGTACTCCGGTTCATGGCCCTGACGGGCCATGGCTTCAGCGACAGCATCGTCCACCTGAAGGGCAAGACCCTGCTCGGCTAACAGAGCAGCGAGGCCTCTCAGCTGCAACTGAACAATCCGCACCAGATCGGAGACTTCCAACGGGCGGAAACGAATCACCTCATCAATGCGGTTGAGGAATTCAGGCCGGAACTGGCTGGAGAGCGCTGCATCCACCTGCTGTTGCAAGGCTGACTCATCCGTGGATCCCGAGCGGGCATGTTCAAGGATCGCCGGGCTGGCCAGATTGCTGGTCATCACGACCACGGTGTGGCGGAAATCAACGGTGCGGCCCTGGGAATCGGTGAGCCGGCCGTCATCCAGCACCTGCAGCAGCAGGTTGAACACATCGGGATGGGCCTTCTCCACTTCATCAAGAAGCAGCACCGCATAGGGCCGGCGACGCACGGCCTCCGTGAGTTGCCCCCCTTCCTCGTAACCGACGTAGCCCGGAGGAGCACCGATCAGCCGGGCAACGGCGTTCCGCTCCATGAACTCGCTCATGTCGAGGCGAACCAGCGCCTCCTCTTCGTCGAATAACGACCCCGCCAGCGCCTTCGCCAGCTCGGTCTTGCCGACGCCGGTTGGCCCCAGGAACAGGAAGGAACCCACCGGTCGACGGGGATCCTTCATGCCGGCCCTGGCCCGGCGGATGGCAGCAGCAACGGCGGACACCGCCTCGCCCTGACCAATCACCCGTTCAGCGAGATGGGCGTCGAGATCCAGGAGTTTGCGCCGCTCGCCCGCCAACAGCCGCTGCACGGGAATCCCCGTCCAACGGGCCACCAGATCAGCGATGTCACCGGCCTCAACCTGCTCGCGCAGCAGAGCCGTTCCAGCGGACTGGGCCTCCGCCTTGGACGCCTCCAATTCATCCCGGCGCTGCTGCACCCGATGCAGCTGGTCGTACTGGAGGCGGGCCGCTTCCTCCAGATCACCATCCCGCTCGGCCTCAGCGATGGCGTGGCGCAGGTCTTCGTCCTGCTGGAGCAGCTGGCCGAGTTCCTCGAGCTGACCGCGCTCCTCCTGCCAGCGCCGCCGAAGATCGTCCAGTCGCGTGGACACTTCGAGCCGGTTGCGCTGGAGCTGAATCCGCTCCGCTTCAGGCGCCTGCTCGGCAGCGAGCAGGGCCAGTTCAACGCGGCGTAGATCCGCTTCGGCCTCCTCCACCACCTGCGGTTTGGAGGTGACCTCCATCTTCAGTTGTGCAGCCGCCTCATCGATTAGATCAATGGCTTTGTCCGGCAGGCAGCGATCGCTGATGTAGCGGTCGGCAAGACGGTTGGCAGTCTGAATGGCCTCATCGGTGATGGTGACGCCGTGGTGAAGCTCGTAGCGCTCCTTCAGGCCGCGCAAAATTTCGAGGCTCAATTCCAGATCCGGCTCGCGGATCACCACCTGCTGGAAGCGGCGGTTGAGGGCCGGATCCTTTTCCACCGTGAGCCGGTAATCCTCCGGCGTGGTGGCACCGATGCAGCGCAGGTCTCCCCGGGCCAGAGCTGGCTTCAACAGGCTGCCGGCATCGGTGCTGCTGCGATCACTGCCAACAACGGTGTGCAGCTCATCGATGAACAACACCACACCGGAATCGGAACCACTCACCTCCTCGAGCACCGAGCGCAGGCGTTCCTCGAACTGACCACGGAACTTGGCACCGGCGATCAAAGCCCCGAGATCCAGCGCCACCAGCCGCAGACCCTGCAGCGACTCCGGCACTTCACCCGCCACGATCCGCTGCGCCAGCAGCTCTGCAATCGCTGTTTTGCCAACACCGGGTTCACCGATGAGCACCGGATTGTTCTTGCTCCGGCGCGACAGCACCTTGATCAGGTTGCGAATTTCAGAATCACGACCGATCACCGGATCCAGGCTGCCTGCTTCCGCCTCTTCGGTGAGATCCCGCCCATAGGACTCCAAGGCCGTGGGGGGCTCCTGCAGAGGGGCCTCAGGGGCGGGCGACTGGGGGGTAAAAGGGGCGGCGACAGGCTCTGGCCCGCGCACCGCGCGGGAGGAGGAGGGAACGCGCGCCACCCGTTCACGGCGTGGCGCTTCCTGCTGCACCTCCGGCTGAGCCCGCGGCATCGAGCGCTCCTGGGGGGGAACGGTCATGCCAGGAACCCGGTCTTCCATCCCCCGTTGGATCAGCTGCTCCAGGGCATCGGCCGACAAACCAAAGCCGGCAAACAGATCAGCGCCGATCCGCGGATCGGCACCAATGGCCATCAACACTTCCGGCAGATCAATGACGTCGCCATTCCAGCGCCGACGGATGGCATCAGCCGAATCGAGCAGCTGTTCCAGGTCATCACCGATGAAGAGCTCATCGCTTCGCCCAGAGGGCTGATCAGCCAGCACATCCTCCAAGCGATCCAAGAGCGCATCGATGGGGAGAGGCAAGCGCTCCACCAGGCGGCGGCAGGTGGGATCGGTGAACAGCACCTGAATCAGATGCTCCACATCCAACTGCCCATGGCGCCAGCGACGGGCAACGTCCTGACCACTGAGCAGCAGATCCCAGGCCGCGTCGCTGAAGCGATCCGGCTCATGGGTGAGGCTGCCGTTCAACGCTGGCGATGAAGTCATCCGGTTCTTCAGGCGTGGGCTTTGGAGGACATCTCGATCAATTCCACCTTGTAGCCATCCGGATCCTCAACAAAGGCGATGACGGTGGTGCCGTGCTTCATCGGACCAGGTTCCCGCACCACACGACCACCCTTGTCGGCAATGCCGGCGCAGGTGCTGTGGATGTCCTCCACCCCCAGCGCGATGTGGCCGTAGGCATCACCCAGGGTGTAGCTGTCGGTGTCCCAGTTGTGGGTGAGTTCCAGGACCGTGTGGTCGCTCTCCGACCCATAGCCAACAAACGCCAAGGTGAAGCGGCCGCTGGGGTAATCCTTTCGACGCAGAAGCTGCATGCCCAGGACCTCGGTGTAGAAGCCCAGAGACCGCTCAAGATCAGCGACCCGGAGCATGGTGTGAAGCATCCGCATGGGTGAGCGTCGTGCAGCGTGAACCTGCCGTCATTCTGGCCAGGTATGACACGTCACAACACGAGAGAGAGGGGCGACCCATAAGATCCCCGGGTTAAGCGTCCGTCCCAACGTGATCGATTCCCTCGACCTCGTCATCGACACCATCGTGGCCCGAGAGGTGCTCGATTCCCGCGGCAACCCCACGGTTGAAGCCGAGGTTCTGCTTGAAGGAGGTGCCATGGGACGGGCCATCGTTCCCAGTGGTGCCAGCACCGGTGCCCACGAAGCCCACGAACTGCGTGACGGCGGCGACCGCTACATGGGCAAGGGTGTGGGCCAGGCCGTCAACCACATCGAAGAGCGGATCGCACCGGCCCTCTGCGGCCTTTCCGCCTTGGATCAGGCGGCTGTGGATGCCGCGATGCTGGAGCTGGACGGAAGCGACAACAAATCCAACCTGGGAGCCAACGCAATCCTGGCGGTGAGCATGGCCACCGCCCGCGCTGCTGCCAATGGGCTGGGGATTCCCCTCTACCGCTACCTCGGCGGCCCGATGGCCAACCTGCTGCCGGTGCCGTTGATGAACGTGATCAACGGTGGCGCCCATGCCGCCAACAGCCTGGACTTCCAGGAATTCATGCTGGTGCCCCACGGCGCTCCGAGCTTCCGCGAAGCCCTGCGGATGGGCACCGAGGTGTTCCACACGCTCAAGAAACTGCTCAGCGACAAGGGCATGAGCACCGCCGTGGGCGACGAAGGCGGCTTCGCGCCGGATCTGGGCAATGTGGAAGCCGGCGAAATCCTGGTGGAAGCGATCAGCAAGGCCGGCTACAAGCCCGGCGAACAGATCTCCCTTGCCCTGGACGTGGCCAGCACCGAATTCTTCGAGAACGGCCGTTATGCCTTCGATGGCGGCAGCTACACCAGCGCCGAGATGGTGGGCCAACTCGAGCAACTGGTGGAGAAATTCCCGATCGTTTCGATCGAAGACGGCCTGGCCGAAGACGACTGGGATGGCTGGAAGCTGCTGACCGAGCGCCTCGGCGGCAAGGTGCAGCTGGTGGGTGACGACTTGTTCGTGACCAACACCAAGCGGCTTCAACAGGGCATCGACAGCACCACGGCCAACTCAATCCTGATCAAGGTGAACCAGATCGGTTCGCTCACCGAAACCCTCCAGGCCATCGACCTGGCAGGCCGCTCCGGCTACACCAGCGTGATCAGCCACCGCAGTGGCGAAACCGAAGACACCACCATCGCCGACCTCTCCGTCGCCACCCGCGCCGGACAGATCAAGACCGGCTCCCTCAGCCGCAGCGAGCGGGTCGCTAAGTACAACCAGCTGCTTCGCATCGAAGACGAGCTGGGCAGCCAGGCCGTCTACGCCGGTGCTGTTGGCCAGGGCCCCCGCGGCAAGGCCTGATCCCAGGCCCCCGACGAACGTTCAACGGTTGGAACCGGGCAACTGTTCCAACCGTTGATCACGACGAATCTTGACCTGCATTCGGAACCAGCCCAAGCCCACAGGCAAAGCAGCAGCAGCCGGAAGAAGCGACCAGAGCGGGCGGGCACTGGCACCCACAATCGCGGTGGCCAAAGCCAGGCATCCAAGCAACACAGATTGGCCGATCGATTGCTGGGCCAGGGCCATCCGACGGAACTGACGATCCGATTCGCCCAGCCGCACCTGGAGCTGAAGATCCCCCTGCTCCAAGCGTTCCAGGCTTTCATCCAAGCGCCGCGGGAAGGCCGCAGCGCGGCTGCTGAGGGCCCCGACCTGACGGCCGAGTTCGTTGAACAGATCGTTGCTGCCGGAGCCGCTGGAGGTCATGAGTGGAAGTAGATAAGGCTTGGCGATCGCCACCAAGCTAAAAGCGGGATCAAGGCTGCGGCCAACACCCTCGAAGGTGGACAACGCCCGCATCACAAAGATCAGCTCAACCGGCAGACGAAAGGGCTGGCCATAGACCAGGTCGTAGAGATCGCCGGAGAGTTTGTCGATCACGTTGGCCGTGAAGGGTGGGGTGAGAGCCTCCTGCAGCATCAGCCGCACGAGACGGCGCACCGGACCAACATCAATGCCACCGGAGATCACACCAGCCGCCTGCATCTCCTCCACCAATGCCGCTGAATCCCTCGCAGCAGCAGCCCGGACCATGGCCCCGAGACGTCGACGCAAGCCGTCTGACAACAGCCCCATCATCCCGAAGTCGTAGTAGATGAGCGCTCCATCACTCGCCACGGCGAGGTTGCCGGGATGGGGGTCGGCATGGAAGAAACCAAACCTCACCAACTGCTTGAGATAACTGGCTGCACCCACCTCAGCCACCGCGGCCGGATCAACGCCGGCTTCGAGCAACGCCTCACGGTCGTTGACCTTGATACCGGGCAGGTAGTCGAGGCACAGCACACGGCGCGTGCTCAACTCCCAGACCACACCGGGGATTCTGATGCGTTCGTCATCCAGAAATTGCTGACGAAAACGAGCGGCGTACTGCGCCTCAACGCGGAAATCGAGCTCACGCAGCAGCACACGTCGACATTCCCGTGCCATCGCCGGCCAATCCCGACCACGCCCCCAACTGGGATTGCGTTGCAGCACAGCTGCCACCTGCTGCATCACCTCCAGATCAAGGCGAAACAGGCGATCGAGCCCAGGGCGCTGCACCTTGAGCACCACCTGCCGGCCACTGCGCAGGCTGGCGCGATGCACCTGGGCCAGCGAGGCTGCACCCAGGGGTTCGGGATCCAGATCGATCACCTCGGCACAGCGCGGCCCCAGCTCTCGCTCGAGCACGATCTGCACCTGATCAAAACTGAAGGCCGGAACGCTGTCTTGCAGCGCTGCCAGCTCGGCCACCCAGCCCGCGGGGAGGATGTCTGGGCGGGCGGAGAGCAGTTGCCCCAGCTTGATGAAGGCGGAGCCCAGAGACAGCAACTCAGACGTCAACCAACGGGCTCGCTGTTGCTGACGGCGGGCACGACGCTCGACGGTGACACCGCCGCGGTAGGTCCAGGACTGGCCATCCCACCAAAGCAGCAGCAGCAGCGTCAGGACAGCGCGCCAGATGCGGAGCGCTCGCAGCAGGCCGAGCATCAGGGGCGTGCCTCGATCGCTTGGCTCAGATCAGCCACCGTGGCCCGAAGACGATCGATCACCGCCTGTGGGTTGTCCGACGATTCCGAGGCCGACGCCCCATCTGTGCTCACCGTGACGTGATCACCCCGTTCAATCCGTTCCGCTTCGGCACGTACCTCGTCTTGAAACAGATCCCATTCCTGGCGCAACCGTTGCGGGGCGTCTTGCGCCAGCACCGCCAACTCCGCTGCAGCGTCTGCAAAGCCGTGACCAAGGCGCGCATTGATGCGGTTCACCGTGGCGCGAATCAAGGCCTCCGACGAGCCCATGGACCGATTGCAGACAGCTTCAACTGTGGCAGATCCAACCGGAGATCAGGGCTGAGGCGGAGTCACGGGCTCAATGACTTCGAAAAAGGCTTCCGCGCCAGGAGGCAGCACAACAGGTTCCGGCTCAGCCACCAGCACCGGTGAATCACCGCCTGGAACAACCACAGCAGGCATCACCTCGATGGACTCCCCAGGAAGCGCCAGGGAATCGGCATTGCTGTCATCGAGCTCGAGCTCAGGCTCCTGGGCTGATGAGGAGGCGGGTCTGTCGTCTTCCTCAACCTCCGGGGAAATGGCTTGGGGGTCCGACCAGGCGGGGGCCGTCCAGACAGGGGGTTCGGGCGTCTGCAGGGCCACAGGGGGTTTGGGCGTCTCCTTGACCGCTGGCTTGGCCGGTCGGCTTGCAGCCTCGGCAGCTTCTAGGGCTGTGACATCCACTTGCAGGGATGAATCGTCGTCACTGAACCGAACCCGAATCTCCTGCAGGGAATCCCCTGGAAACGCGAGCGGTGTGAAAGCCTCAGGAACAGGGTCCTCAGCATTGGTCTGCCGCGTCAGCACCCGCTCGGTGATGCCGTAACCAAGGGCGAAACAACAACCAGCCACCAGGGGCCCCACCCAGAAACGTGCCTTGGCCTCAACGGGAGCGTCAGGGGAGCTGGGATGGTCCAAGGATGGGTCTGACGGAGACTCGGATTGTGACAGGGATTCAGAACAGAAGCTTTAGGTGGTGTAGTCGGCGTTGATACTCACTTATCCCCACTTTTGAGTGCTCAACAGGGTTTACAGGGCATAGAATGCGTGTGACCGTTCTGTGACCATCGCCAGGAACCCAGTGTTCACGGCGATTGGTGTGACCAAACTGCCACCAAATGCCCACGACTCCCGCCAGAACAAAAATCCTGGATCGGGTGGATTTGCAGGGCGGCAAGTCGAACAACGCCTACGTCTTCCGCAATGGTCAAAGAGGTGGGAAGTGGTGGTTGCACTTCCACAACCCAGAGACGAAGCAAAGGCACCGGTTCGTCCTGAAACACGCGAACGGCAGATACCCGCTACCAACTCAGGACGGACTGGATGAAGCACTGGAACTGGCGCTGATCCGGTTCATTGACCTCAAGACGAGAGCAGACAGAGGAGAAGCGGTAAACGTCCTAACCATTGGGGAGATGGTGGATCGCTTCCTGGAGAGGGAGAAGCGAAGGATCAGCAGGACTCCTCACGAGGGAATCACTGACGGACGCTTCCGCCTGATCCGGAACCAGACCAAGCACTTCCTGAACTTCTGCACTCGCAAGGGGGGATGCGGAAGCGCAAAGCAAGTCCACCTCTTCCGCCGCTCATACCTGGACACCTATCAACAGTGGAGACAGGAGACCACCAATGCAGTGGACAAGGCAGGAAGGGTGCTGCCAAGACCCACAACTCTGAACGGTGAGTTCTCAACGATCCGCCGGATGTTCCGGGAAGTGGCACTGGCGCAGGGATTCATCACCCGAGACCAACTGCCAGAAATACCAACCGCAAAGGTCCCTAAGGACCAATCCTTCAGGCGATCCGCCTTCACTGCTGAGGAGTGGATCCAACTGGAGAAGACCGCTCGCCTCTACTGGACGGAAGGACTGACCCGGTTTTCCAAAGAAGGAGAACCACTGGGATTCCACAAGATCACCAAGGGTCCGAACAAAGGGAAGGACAGCAACAGACCCATTACCAGGAACTCCCTTTTCGGGGTGAGCAAGGGGAAGGGCACCAGGCAGTCGGACCGGGCAAAGCAGCAGCAGGACCACCGCCTCATGCTCTACCTGGCAATGCGGATCTCTATGGAGTCAGGAATCCGCATTGGATCGCTCAGAAAGATGCGCTGGAGTCACGTCTCCGCAAACAAGACCCTTTCTGCTGAGGAACAGAAGGTGTGGTGCCTGATTGAGGTGCCGCCTGAAAACACAAAAACCGGACGCTGGTATGAGGTCTCAGCACCAGTGGTTCGGCACCTGGAGCATCTACGTCGCATAACCCGCCCGAAGAAAGAAAGCGATCTCCTGTTCACCAACCAAAAGACCGAAGCACCCTTGAGCAATCGAATCTGGGGAGACGGACTCAAGGAAATGCTGGTGGAGTCAGGTCTTGCCACCTGGTCCGACGACGACAGCAACAACTGCCGGAAGATCGACGTGGACTCAGGGAAAACCCTGACCTGGTATTCGTTCCGCCACACCTGGATCACCTTTGCCCTGGAACGTGGCGTCCCGATCGCCACCGTCTGCAACAACTGCGATACCTCAATCCAGTACGTGCAGGAGCATTACTTCCACTACGACGCCAAGAGAGCGACCGACGCCCTATCCACTGGAAGGAAACGGGTACTCAAAGGTGCGTTGAGCACTGACTGGATGAGAGATCCGTACATCAAGGGGACCTGACAGATATGCCCAAAAAACAGACAAAAGAAGACTTTCTGGGCAAAGCGCTGCAAATGCACGGCGAAAAATATGATTACTCAAAAGTCGAATACATAGACTCAAAAACAAAGGTCACTATCATCTGCCCGGAACATGGTGAATTCAGACTTGCGCCCACGTTTCATACAAGTATTAGAAAGAATAGAGGCGAAACAAAACCCCAAGGGTGCCCCACATGCGGCGATATCATAAGAAGAAAGAAAGCATCGGAAGCATCAAAAAAAAGCGTAAAAACAAAAAATCAGTTCATCCAAGATGCGATAAGAGTGCACGGAGATAGATATGATTACAACAAATCAGACTACAAAGGAGCGCATACAAAGATTATTATTACCTGCAAAGAACATGGTGATTTTGAGCAAAAACCAAACTCTCACCTGAATGGAAACGGATGCCCCCAATGCGGTCTCGAAGTCGTAAGAGAGACCGGAAGAAAAAAGAGAGGCATACCAATCATAAGGAATGGAAAAATATGGACGCAAGAGTCGTTCATACTCGAATGCACAAAAGTGCACAATGGAAAATATGACTATTCCAGGACTATTTTTACAACAACAAACAATACTATTGTTGCAGAGTGCCCGATTCACGGAGAATTCGAGCAAATGGCATATGACCACATAAGAGGAAGAGGATGCGAGATGTGCGGGCGATCTGAAATAGGTCTTGCGAGAAGAATGTCATTCGATCAGTGGAAAATCATTGCGGACCAGACTCATGACAACGCTTACACATACGACAAATCCTCATACACAACGTCGAAGGGGAAAGTCCGCATCAAGTGCAGCAAACACGGATGGTTTGAGCAAAGCGCCGGAATGCACGCCTACGCGGGACACGGTTGTGAACAATGCGGCAACGACAGGATCTCTTCCTGGAGAACCAAAACGATTGATGAATTCATCAAGCAAGCGAAAGCAGTCCACGGGAACCAGTTTGATTACAGCAAAATCGGATATGACATCGACTCTAGAAATATGATCTCCGATACGTTCGGGAAAATACCAATCATCTGCAAAGAGCATGGTGTATTTCATATCCATGCAACACTGCACATTCACAGGGAGCAAGGATGTCCACAATGTTCTGCCACAAAAGGCGAGACAAGAGTTCAGCAATACCTACAACTAAACCAAATTGATTACGTCTTTCAGTGGACTGATCATGATTGCATCGACAAGGGAAAACTCCGGTTTGACTTTTATATTCCTGCAATGCGAACTGCCATTGAGTTCGACGGTCAGCAACATTTCATGCCAGTAAACTTTACCGGGGCAATGACAGAGGAAGAAATGGATGCAAAATTTGATGACGTACTACGAAGAGATGGAATAAAAGAGCAATGGTGCAAAGACAACGGCATAAGACTTATACGCATCCCATATACAGAGGATGTAGAAGAAACCTTGATGGCAGAACTAAAAAAAAGCGAATAACAAAAAAGACCCCCGAGGTGCCCACACCTCAGAGGTCTCCACGTCCCCTCGTTTGACGCCCCATCACCCTCCTCCTGGTGTTCTCCTGTGAGGAGTAGGAGAACCGTCAGAAGAGGTGGTGAGGACCGTTCATGGTTCGGTCCCCCGTAAGCATTGAGAAGGGGGGCAAGCGGTACCCCCCTAAAGGTCGTTGAGACCTGGTTACTGCTTCAGCGGTCTCTGACCTCATCCCTGGTCTAAGGCGGGTCGGAGCACCAGGGCATGAGCGGAACTACTGCTTCAGGGTTCGGCAGTCGCACCCCACAGCGGTCTTGTCTTCTTCCAACCCTGGGTCTGAAGTGACTTCCACAACTGTTCTGCGGCGTCCTTCCTCAGATACCGACGCTCCTTCAGCAGTGGTGGTCCTTCGGGCATCTGACGCCCTCGGTCGATAAAGACCTTGGGATCTCGGACCCACGCTGAGTTGTCGCGGTGGAATCGCCATACCCAATGGTCGTTGGCGTCGATCAACCAACCCTCTGCCATGAACCCTCCATGAGTAGTACATCTGTTTTAGTCGCGGATGGCGGGGTTTGGTCAAGCGCGAAAACGGAAGACTCTTAGGGGGGTGCCGAAATGCATAAACTCCGTCAGATGGCTAAAGAGAGCTTCATTACTGGGCTCTTGCCCTGACGAAACACCCTGCCGAAACCAAAATAGATTCATCAGTTTTTCGGCACACCGTCATGGCGATCTGGGGCTACTGGAGATGCAGCACTGATGTCCAGGACGAGGAGCGTCAGATCAAGGCTCTGAATGCGGCTGGTTGTGAGCGCCTTTATGGCGACAAGATCACGGGCACCAGCTCATATGGAGACAGAGACCAACTGTCTCGGTGCCTGGATGGATTGAGAGCTGGTGACCTGCTGGTGCTGGATGAACTCAGCAGGCTTGGCAGATCAATGGTCGAAATGCTGGTGGAGGTGAACCAGCTACTGGAGCGTGATGTGGCGATCAAAACCCTGGATGGTCGCCTCGACACCACAGCCATGGATAAGGAGCTGGTGAAGTTGATCGTTGGCGTTATGGGCTATGCCGCCGAAATGGAGCTGAAGCACCTCAAACGCCGCACCAGTGAAGGAAGAGCTGTTGCTCGCAGCCGTGGAGTGAAGTTCGGTCGGAAGCGTGCTTACACCCCACAACAGGCTGCATTGGTGATGGAGATGAGATCCAAGGGTGATGGCTACGGCACCATCTCTAAAGCCATGGGTATGAGCACCGGGATGGTTCGTCGGATTATTCAGCAACAGGAGTTGGCGTCGTGCTGAAAATCCTTTTAGGCGTCGGTCTTGGGTTCCTCCTCTTCACCAACCAAGAGGCAAGGCAGATAACTGCTGACTTGCTGAGAGCGGCTGGTGATGCACTGGCTCCTGCGGATGAGGACAGAACACTGGAAGACCGAGTCAACGAAGTGCTGGCGGGCGACTGAGGGGATGGCAGGAGAGTAAAGCAAACAGATAAGCAGTATCCAATCTCTACCCGTAAGCAGGCATATCACTTTCTCCGCGAAGAGAAAGGAGGAGAGGAAGAGTCATTTTATGCCAGGCGTCAGAACCGCTGTAGCATTAATCCAGCTTTCAGATATTGACATGAAGCGTGCATTAAATTTTGCTTTAATTTGCTCTCTCGGAATTGTTAGTAGCGGGTGTGATTTAAATGAACCTGAGGCTGCACATATTGTAGGTACGCTACCAGGTTCTCTCCAGTCGGGGAGGTCATGTATTGACGGGTTTTGCTTTGACAACCCTACACGCAATTATTACTGCCCGACAGGATACGTTAAGGTTAACGATAGCGTATGCAAACGTATTTCGTCCCAAAAGAACTCATGGGGATTTAATGAGATTGCTTCAGGCATACAAGAAAGCGTAGAAAATATATCCAAGATCAAGCCGCCAAAGCCACCAGAGACTGGCGATAACAGCTCAGCTGCATACCAATGGGGTAAGAAGGAAAAGGATCTTGGCGATGCCCCTGAATTTAAAGGTCAGAACTATGGCTATTCATTGACACCCAAAAATCCCTCCAAAGAGCAACGCGCTTTGTATGATTATTTGGGATGCAAAGGCACAGAGTTTCAGAAGAGTTATCGTTCGTGGGATAGACAAAGTGAATATAAATATATCTCTGGTTCTGAAAGATGCTTCCGTGCAATGAGCGCTGGCGACTTTTCATACATATTTCACCTTGTGGGTGATTGCTCAATGCTTCGCAGAGAAACTGGTTTCAGAAGATATAAAGACGTTTATAAGTGCACCATGTAGATCATCTCTGTCTCTGAATAAAGCAGGAACTAGTTCTGCTCAGCATTTCTCTTTTCCTCAAGTTTTGCATTAACAATCTCCATTGCCTCTTCTTTTGTGCAGTTGTTGTTCTCGCAAAAAATACGCCAATCTTCTTTCTCCTTTCGAGGAATCCATCTATTGGCAACCCAAAACATCAAATAGGTGAAAGGTATTATCACCTGAAACCATATTGGGTCAGGCAGATAGACGGCGATTGCTACAAGGGGAGCAAACGTTAATACCCAAGCGCCGAGAGCGACTAATCGCCATGAGAATGTGCTTACTACAAGCGGTCCTACGAGAAAGTTAAAGAAAAACCCAGCTGAGAAAATAGATAATGGGATATAAATGAGTTTTATGATCTGCCAGAGGTCCTTATAGATGAAAGCAAATACAAAGGGAGCGACTATAGAAAACAGCCAGGTAAGGGTTGTGGGAGAATCACAGTTAATCTTTCGCTGATATTGCTTGGTAACCAATACGTAAGGATCGGTTAGCTTCTCAACGGGATCGAAAATGCTTTCTTCTGCCATTTCTCCCAATGGGGTTACTCACAAGGTAGCGACGTGATTACCAAGTGAGAACAAGCGAAGTTTCTATCCCTGATTCAGGCTCCGCAGATAGTCCCTGAAGATCCCTGGGTGGAGCATCGCCAGGAAGTTGTGAAAAGACCTGGCTCCACCACGACATTCATTGCTCCAGCCCCTTTTGCAGGAGTAGATCCAGGAGTTCTCGCCAGTGCGGATCAGGCTTCCATGCTTGTTCTTCTTGCACTTGGGACTCTTGGTGTATTGAGAGCAAAAGGGGCACTTAAAGCGATATGCCTGCTTTCCGTTGACCTCTTCGACTTCCAACTTCTCTTCTTCTAAGGCGCTCAAATACTGGATAACTGCCTGCAAATACTGGGCATTATAAGAAACCATTATCTTCTCTTTTCTTTGATTATTATATCAAGTTGATGCAAGCTAGTCAACTTGACAGAGTATCTATAACTCAATAGAATAGCTTTGTAGAGGTTCAGAGCCAGTGTATACTTAAAGATCTTGTGTTACAGAATGCTAACCAAATAAGCACCTGAAAATCACCAAAATCCTAACTACTTTGTAGGGTTTGATAAGGACAACCATGCCTTCTGGTAGAGTAAAAGAATAAATAACTAAAGAAACGATCGCGTAGCGATCAAACTGCGAAGCAGTTTCTAATGAGAAGCCTTATTAGAAATAAGCCTGAGTTTTCTATCTAAGACTGAAAGCTACCGTTAAAAGTCAATCCACCAAATTTGATTTAAAAACACCACCAAATCAATATCACCAGGATTTAACCAGAATAGAACCCATGATGAAGCCAAACTCAAAGCAGTTTAAGGTCACCTATAAGGACGCTGAAGCACCAGTTCTAGTCCCTATCGAATATCAAATGATGCGTGAGATTGGTTGTGACCGCTCGTCTCTGCACAAAATGGCAATCCGTGAGATGCACAACCGAAGGCAGCAGTCAACACTACATTTTATTTGAGTCAAAAATGAAGAATCTTCAGGTGCCGCCAATCACCTATGAGATGGCACGGTCACTAGTCAAGCCGATGAAAGTTAGAAATGCGAACGATGTTGCTAAGGCACTAATCGAACAAGAGTTTAAGAAAAGAGGACTTTGATAAATGGACTCATATCTCAGAACGCTGGATCAGGTCTCTATGGCAGCGAAGGACGTGCCAGCAGTCAGACCAGAAGAACGAAGAGATAGTCACCAGGCACTGAAGGAGGGGGACATCGTTGCGGTGCTGGCAGATGACAACCCCAACTACTTCTGGTCAGTCCGTCTGGGTCGGAACTTCACCGGTCAACTGACGCCGCAATGGTCAGGTCCCATCTACGGGACTCCACCAGAGGGAATCCCTGTGGTGCCCCATACGGCAGTGAGGAAATACCAGAGACAGGCGAACCTTCAGAACCTGAACGCAGGCGTCTTCAGCGGTGGTCATGTGCCCTCACAAGGCGTCGTCGCCAACGAACTGGTGTCAGACCTCCACAAATCCCTATTGCGGGGGACGGGGCGATGAAAAGCTGGGATCAGTTCAGGCTTGATGCCTATTGGGCTTACAACGCGATTGCTGAGGCAGAAGGGTTTAAGTCCGGTGCGGAGAAGCGCCAGAAGCAACGTGAGGCACTGAAGAAGGCAAGCCGCAAGGACAAGTTGACCGCCAAGGAGAAGAGGGAGCGCAAGTTGCAGGACCTGGTGGCTTCACCGAAGAAGTGGAGGAACCTCCAGTGAGCGATGCCAGAACTCCCTCCCACTACTTCCAGGACAGGGACGCCCAGGTGCGAGAGGCACTGGACCGCGTGAAGGGTCGCCTGGATGAACTGACGCAGCGACTCCAGGAACTGAAAGCACAGCGGGCACAGACCAGAGCGCACAAGGCGCTGAAGGACAAAGAGGTGCTGGACGTGAAGAAGCAGCGATACGCCCGAACCAGCAGGCAGTGCGCCATGGATGCCATGGACCAAAGCGCCACTGGTGATAGTGCTGGTGCCGTTGAGGCAATCAAGGAATGCCTGGACCACAAGGCATTCGTTCGGTCAGAACCCCACCTGATGAATGCAAGTCAACAGATTCAGCGTCAAGTTTTTAGAGGCGAATAAATACTTCTGCTTATTATGATTGTTTCACGCAAGTTTTTGACTTTGCTCTCTTCTTTCGGACTAGCACCTTCCTTCTGCCTGGGGGGTGCTTTTTTGTATATAAAAACGGATAGGGAACCTAACCTACAACGCACCTAAAGACGAAACGATACAACGAATCTATTTTCTCAAAAAAATCCGCCCCAAAACAATGAGGCGGATAGGGTTTTAAGTCGGTTTATCGACTATCGATTACTCAGCAGTCAAACGCCTCAAAAAAGGTCTTCTCATCTTCATTTTTCTCACGAAAGAAGTAGCACATTTTGTCAAAATCTTCGTGGTATTCCATATTCCAAGAAGTGGGACATTCGGACAACCATTCCTCAAAAGATTTCTTAGACATTTTTTAGAAAAATAGCGTGAATATGTTTGTTCTCGGTGTTCTCTCACCGATAGGGTTTTAGATCAGTTTATTGATCACCAACAAGGGAAGTGAGTAACACTTTTCCCTCGCCTGATGAATCAAGAATATCCGGATTTACGTTGCGAGTCAACTGTGACCACAGTGTGACCACTAGCAATGCATCCACTAAAACTACTGATATAACTACATTTTTTGATTAAGTGGTGTAGTCGGCGTTGATGCGCACGTACTGATCCGACAGGTCACATCCCCAGGCCTGACCAGAGCCGGAACCATGCCCCAGGCCGAGGCGAATCGGAACATGCTCCTGCCGCAGAACGTTGCTGGCTGCAGCGCGATCAAAGGCCACGGGTTGACCGGCCGCCATCAATTGATGGGGACCAATCCAAAGAGCAACCGCATCCGGATCGAAGGACACACCAGAGCGACCCGCGGCCGCCACGATCCGCCCCCAGTTCGGATCCCGGCCATGGACTGCGGTCTTCACCAGGGACGAACCACAGACCGTGCGCGCCACCTGCAACGCCGCTGCCTCGTCAACCGCACCCTCCACCTGCACTTCGATCAGACAGGTCGCCCCTTCGCCATCCCGGGCAATGGCCTGAGCCAGCTGTTGCATGGCCTGGGTGAGGCCCTGTTCCAGAACGGCATGGTGCTGTTGGGCCAGCGGTGGGCCTGCCGCGAAGGCCAGCACGGTGTCGTTGGTGCTGGTGTCTCCATCCACGGTGATGGCGTTGAAGGAACGCTGCACCGCACGTCGCACCATCTCCTGCCAAACGCCTGCATCGACGCCGGCATCACAACTGAAGAAGCCGAGCATCGTGGCCATGTTGGGATGAATCATTCCCGAGCCTTTGGCCATCCCTCCGATGCGCACCCGGCGCCCCTCCAGTTCGTGTTCAAGCGCCACCTGCTTGTCCACCAGATCGGTGGTGAGAATGGCGTTGGCCGCAGCATCACCCCCCGCGTCATCCAAGGCCTCCACCAAAGGAGCCAACCCGGCCAGAAGGGTGGTCATCGGAATCGGCACACCAATCACGCCGGTGGAGCAGATCAACACCGACTCCGCATCGACGCCAAGCTGATCTGCCAGCACCTGGGTGGCGCGCTGACTGTCGACCAGACCGCGATCGCCGGTGCAGGCATTGGCCTGACCGGAGTTGATCAACACGGCACGGGCCTGGCCGGCAGTACTGACGAGGCGATCACGGCAGAGGTCAACACAGGCCGCCCGCACCACGGAGGTGGTGAAGGTGCCCGCACAAACGGCCGTCTCCGGTGCCAACACCAGCGCCAGATCAGGCTTACCCGAGGGCTTGAGACCGGCAACGATGCCAGCGGCCTGGAACCCATTCGGTGCCGTCACACCACCCTGGATCGGTTGCCAAGAAGAAGCCATCGCCACCGCTGATCCGCCGCGAGACACTGGGTGCATCCTGCTCCGACACCATGGCGCCTGGCGAGCCGTTCTCGCAACGACGCATCGGACTCACGGGCGGGATTGCAAGCGGCAAGAGCAGCGTGGGCCATTGGTTGGCGCAGCAAGGTCTGCCGGTGTTGGATGCGGATCAATTCTCCCGAGAGGCCCTCGCACCCGGTCGCCCGGCCACGACCAGCGTGATCCAGCGGTACGGCGCTGGCGTCCAGGCTGAAGGGGGCGCAGCCGTCGACCGCGCTGCCTTGGGTCGGATCGTGTTCCATGACCCCGCGGAACGGCGGTGGCTCGAGCAACTGGTTCACCCGATCGTGCGGGAGCGCTTCGACCAAGCACTCAGCCTCCATGCCAAGGCACCAGCCGTTGTGCTGATGATTCCGCTGTTGTTCGAAGCGGGGCTGGAGTCGATCTGCAGCGAAATCTGGCTGGTCGATTGCGATGCATCCCAGCAACTCGAACGCTTGATCGCGCGGGACGGGCTGAGCCCTGACGCTGCTCAAGCCCGCATTGCCGCCCAATGGCCCCTGAGCCGGAAACGTGGCTTGGCAGATCACGTTCTTGCCAATCGAGGCCAACCCGGCGCATGGCAGGCCCAAGCCTTGGGTCTACTCAACACAACGCTGCCAGCAGATCCCTGTTAACCATTCCTCCCGAAGTCGGCACGGAACCATTTGGTGATCACCCATTTGTGGCCCGCCTGCACCGGTAAGGCCTCATGCAGCGTGAAGGGGTTGGGAGTGCCATCGGCCTGGAGGTTGTTCCAGGCCAATGCCATTCCAGGCACGGGCGTGAACGAGCGCCCCAAGCGGCGGAACAACGTCTCTCCACCCCGCTTCACAGGGTTGAGATAAACCATCACCGTCCACGTGCGTTGCCCGCCACTGTCGGTGTGGGTGGCGTATTCCTCCGTCCCCGGCGTAAACCAATCCGTGTGCTCCTTGAAGTATTCGCCGGGGTCGTAGCGCTGCCCCTGAATCGGTTCCGAGAGCCGCGGATCCACGCCGAACAAGGCCGCAAAGCGCTGATCAAGGCTCGCCGCCAGCTGGGGATGGTTTTGGCGCAAATGACAGGTGCGACTGGTGCGGTAATCGCTGCTGCCGCGGGTCACCGTTGACGGCTGTAGTGACGCGTTGATGGCGTCGATCACCTGCTCACATTCCTCGTAGCTGAGCAGCCCTGGCAGCTCATAGACCTGGGCCAGCGACGTATCCAACCGCCAGGCGCGAGGCCGATGCTCTGGCCGGGTGAGGGGGGACTCGAACCAGGCGAGCCAATCGGGCGATGGTGGGTTCGTGGTTGTAAGCCCAAGGGACGACGAATCGAGAACTGCCGCAATCGCCTCTTGCGCAAACCCCTGGTCGAGAGCCCGCTGCATCAAGCCTTCAGGATCACAGCCGCGATCCAGGTTCTGCAGCAGCCACTCCTTCCAAGCGTCGGGAATGGCTGCCGCTCCGCTCATCAACCCTTGAGCTTCTTGCTCAGAATCTGGTTGGCGAGCTTTGGATCCGCCTTGCCACCGGTCTTCTTCATCAACTGTCCGACGAAGAAGCCCTGCAGCTTGGTCTTGCCGCCACGGAAGGCCTCCACCTCATCGGGGTGGGCCCCCAACAGCTCATCAACGATGGCTTCGATCGCCGCCGGATCGCTAATCATGCCGAGGCCGCGCTCGTCGACGATCGCCTTGGGTGAGCCGCCTTTCTCAAGCAGCTCCGGAAGGATCTCCTTGGCGATCTTGCCGCTGATCTTGCCGCCATCGATCAGTTGGACCATCTCGGCCAACTGCTCAGGCCGGAAGGGCAGTTCGGCATAGCTGAGCCGATTGCTGTTCACATGGGCGGCGATGTCGCCGGTGATCCAGTTCGCCGCAAGCTTGGCGTCAGCGCCGGCACCCACCACGGCCTCGAAATAGTCGGCCATCGGCCGCTCATCGGTGAGCACCCGCGCGTCGTACTGGGAGAGGCCCAGATCATCGGCATAGCGATGCCGCTTGGCAGCCGGAAGCTCAGGCAATTCAGCGCGCCAGGACTCCCGCTGATCCGCGCTCACCTCAATCGGGCCGAGGTCGGGATCCGGGAAGTAGCGGTAATCGCTGGCGCCTTCCTTGCTGCGCATGCTCTTGGTGAGCTGCTTGCCCTCATCCCAGAGGCGTGTCTCCTGAACGATCGGCTCACCGGTTTCGTAGGCCTTGATCTGACGCTTGATCTCGTACTCGCAGGCCTTTTGGATGGCCGAGAACGAGTTCATGTTCTTGATCTCCACCTTCGTGCCGAAGGGCGCTGCCGGCCCCCGTCGCACGGAGATGTTGACGTCGCAACGCAGGGATCCCTCCTGCATGTTGCCGTCACTCACCCCCAGATACCGCATGATCCGGCGGATCTCCGAGGCGTACTCCGCCGCTTCACGGCCGGTGCGCAGGTCCGGTTTACTGACGATTTCCGCCAAGGCCACACCGGCCCGGTTGTAGTCCACGAGCGAATGGGTGGAACCCGCCAGGCGGTCACTGCCGGCATGCACCAACTTGCCGGCGTCCTCCTCCATGTGCAGTCGTTCGATGCCGATTTTCTTGAGATAGGTGTCCTTTCCCTTCTCCGCCACTTCCACCTCGATCCAGCCCTCCTCGGCGATCGGCTGGTCGTACTGGGAGATCTGGTAGTTCTTCGGCAGATCTGGATAGAAGTACTGCTTGCGGTCGAACTTGCTGTGTTCGGCGATGTTGAGGTTCAGCGCCATCGCTGCCTTCACGGCGTACTCGAGCACCTTCTGGTTCAGCACCGGCAATGTGCCGGGCAGACCGCACACCACAGGGTCGATGTGGGTGTTGGGGTCATCACCAAAGGTGGTGGACGCTGCCGTGAAAATTTTGCTGTCCGTTCCCAGCTGCACGTGGGTCTCGAGACCGATCACGGCCTCCCAGGCCGGTTGGGTTGCTGCGTCGGCCATGCGCCCGTGATGTGAAGCAGATTCCGGGATCCTATGGAATCAGGATGAAGCCCTCTCCTGACACCATGACCAGCAAGGGCCTTTCTTGCGCATGACTGCCGCCTCTGCCTCAGCCGTCTGTGTTTTGGGCGGGGGACTGATGGGCTTAGCCGTTGCCCATCAGCTGGCCCGTCGCGATCAGAGCGTGACCGTGATCAGCCGCCGCCGCAGCGAAGCGGCAGGCTTTGTTGCTGCAGGGATGCTGGCGCCCCATGCCGAAGGCTTGAGCGGCAACCTGTTGGAGCTGGGTCAAGCCAGCCTCGCGCTAATCCCCCGCTGGGTGGCGCAGATCGAGGCGGACAGCGGCCTGAGCTGCGGCCTGCGCACCAGCGGCATCGTGGTGCCGTTCCGAACAGCGACCGAGCGGGACGCCTACCCCACCGCCAGCCTTGGGCAAACCCTGGACCGCACCGGCCTTGAGCGGGAAGTCCCAGGCTTGGGGCCGGAGTGGAGCACCGGGCTGCTGTTCGAGCAGGACGGCCAGATCGACAACCGCAGGCAGTTGATGCGGGCCCTGGAGCGGGCCTGCGTGTCCCTGGGCGTCCAGTTCATGGAAGGGGCCGAAGTGCTTGATCTGGAGCGGGAGTCCGCCGGACAGCTCTGCGGCATCCATCTGCGAAGCGCCGAAGGAGAACAGCAACAACTGCGCTGCCAGCAAGCGGTGCTCTGCAGTGGCGCCTGGAGCCAACAACTGGTGCCGCAACTGCCCGTGTTCCCGGTGAAAGGGCAGATGCTGTCGCTGCAGGGTCCGCGGGAGGCACTGAAGCGAGTGATCTTCGGCCCCGGCACCTATCTGGTTCCACGCGAAGACGGATTGATCGTGGTGGGGGCCACCAGCGAACGGGACGCCGGATTTGCCGAAGGGCTCACGCCCGATGGCCAGAAACAACTGCAAGCGGGCATCGCCAGCCTGCTGCCAACAGCGGCCACATGGCCCCCGATGGAGCGTTGGTGGGGGTTCCGGCCCTGCACGCCCGATGAAGGCCCCTTGCTCGGCCCTGGTCCGCTACCCGGTTTATGGCTGGCCTGTGGGCATCACCGCAATGGCGTTCTGCTTGCCGCCATCACGGCTGAGCTCACGGCCAGCGGCGTCATGAAAAAAGCCCCCAACGCCGCCGAAGAAGCGTTGTTGGGGGCATTCCGCTGGAACCGGTTCGAAAACTGAGCGATCAGGCTTCGACGCGCCACTCCTGATCGGAAGGAGACCAGTCGTTCAGCTCAGAGGCTTCAAACCAGAGGCCGATCTCGAAAGCAGCGGTTTCCGCAGCATCGGAACCGTGGATGACGTTGCGGCCGATGTTGACGGCCAGATCGCCACGAATGGTGCCGGGCTCAGCCTCGAGGGGCTTGGTGGCACCGATCAGCTTGCGGGCACTGGCGATCACACCATCGCCTTCCCAGACCATGGCCACCACGGGGCCGGAGGTGATGAAATCGACCAGACCAGCAAAGAAGGGACGCTCCTTGTGGACGCCGTAGTGCTGTTCAGCCAGGGCGCGGCTGGGAGTGGTCTGCTTCAGACCCACCAGCTTGAAGCCCTTGCGCTCAAAGCGGCCGAGGATCTCGCCCACCAGGCCGCGCTGGACGCCGTCGGGCTTGATGGCGATGAACGTGCGTTCGGCCATGGATTGGTGTGAATAAAAAGCGCCGCCATCGTCAGTGCTGGCCACCCCGCTTGGCAAGCACAGGCCTTGGGCAGCGCAGGGAATGTCCCTAGATTCCGGCCATCCACTTCAAGCAGACGCAGGTGTCAGACAGCGAACACTGGTCGATTCAGGACAGTGCTGCGCTGTACGGCCTCGACCGCTGGGGCGATCCGTATTTCTCCATCAATGGGCGCGGCCACATCAGAGTTCAACCCCAAGGGGATCGCGGCGGCAGCCTGGATCTGGTGGATCTGGTGTCGGAGCTGAAAAGCCGCAACCTGGCGCTGCCGCTGCTGATTCGCTTCGACGACATCCTCGAAGACCGTTTGGAGCGGCTCCACGCCGCCTTTGAACGCGCCATAGCGCAGTACAGCTACCCCGGCCGGTACCAGGGTGTCTTCCCGGTGAAGTGCAACCAGCAACGCCACGTGGTGGAAGAGTTGGTGAGCTGCGGCAAACGCTGGAACTTCGGGCTGGAAGCGGGCAGCAAAGCGGAACTGCTGATCGCCCTCTCGCTGCTGGACGACCCCGAGGCGTTGTTGATCTGCAACGGCTACAAGGATCGGCTCTACATCGAGACAGCGATCCTGGCGCGACGTCTTGGACGGCAACCGGTGGTGGTGATTGAACAGCCGGACGAAGTCGACCGGATTATCGAAGCCAGCAAAAGCCTGGGAGCAGCGCCCTACATCGGTGTGAGGGCCAAGCTCTCCAGCCGCAGCACGGGGCGTTGGGGCAGCTCCGTCGGCGACAAGGCCAAATTCGGCCTTTCGATTCCCGAGTTGCTGGCCACAGTGGAGCGGCTACGGGAGAACAACCTGCTCCCCGATCTGCGCCTGCTGCACTTCCACATCGGCAGCCAGATCAACGACATCGCCGTGCTCAAAGACGCCCTCCAGGAGGCGGGGCAGATCTATGTGGAGCTCACCCGACTGGGGGCTCCGATGGGGTTCCTGGATGTGGGTGGTGGACTCGGAATCGACTACGACGGCAGCCGCACCGCATCAGCAGCATCCACGAACTACTCGCTGCAGAACTACGCCAACGACGTTGTGGCCACGGTGCGGGAATGCTGCGAACCCAATGGTGTGGCCGTACCCACGCTGGTGAGCGAAAGCGGCCGCGCCATTGCCAGTCATTTCTCCCTGCTGGTGTTCGACGTGCTGGGCAGCAGCGCACTGCCGGCATCGGTTCCCAAGGCCAGCGGAGATGAACCACTCACCGTTCGCAACCTGCGGGACACCCTCGCCACGATTCAGGAGTTGTCGGCGACGGCGGATGCGCAATTGGTGCGTCTGCAGGAAGCCTGGAACGACGCCTTGAAGTTCAAGCAGGATGCGCTGGCCGCATTCCGGCTCGGGTACATGGGGCTGCCCGACCGCTCCACCGCTGAACAACTGACGTGGGCCTGTGCTGATGCGATTGCGCAGCGACTGCCCAAGGATCAAGCCATCCCAGAAGAGCTCGCAGCTCTGAACAAGGCTTTGGCGAGAACGTATTACGCCAACCTGTCGATCTTCCGCTCAGCACCCGACACCTGGGCCATCGACCAGCTGTTTCCAGTGGTGCCCATCCAGCAACTGGATCAACGGCCGACGCGACTGGCCAACCTCGCCGATCTCACCTGTGATTCCGATGGTCGTCTGGATCGCTTCATCGGAGATGGACAACCCAAACAGCTGCTGGAGCTTCACGAACTCGACAGCAACAACCCCTATCTGATCGGACTGTTCCTAAGCGGTGCATATCAGGAGGTGATGGGCAATCTGCACAACCTGTTTGGCACCACCAACGCCGTTCACATCCGTCTGAGCCCAGGCGGTAGCTATCGCATTGACCACGTCGTGCGGGGTGACACCAATGCCGATGTGCTGGAGGCCATGGAGCACGACCCCCGTGCCTTGCTGGAGCGGTTGCGGGTGGCGGCGGAAGCGGCCATCAACAACGGCCAGCTGCGCATCGACGAGTCACGCCGGCTGCTGGATCACCTCGAAAGCAGCCTGCGACAGACCACCTACCTTCAGGACTAAGCCAACGCTGCCGCCAGCTCGGAGCGAGCGAACTCAAGAGCAGCAGGGAGGGCAGCACCATCGCGTCCCCCGGCCTGGGCCAGGTTCGGGCGTCCACCGCCGCCACCGCCGCACTGTTTGGCAATGCCGCCGATGAACTTGCCGGCCTGGAGCTTGGCTGCGATCACCTGCTTGCCGAAGGCCGCCACCAGGATCACCTTGCCCATGTCGCCAGGATCCGGCAGACCGCCGATCACCACGGCCGCACCATCCCCCAGCTGATCCGCCAGGCTCTGGGCTGCACCCTGCAAACCAGCGCCATCCACGCCGTCGAGGCGTTCCACCAGCAGTTGGAAGTCGCCCACGGCCTCGGCCTTAGCGGCCAGAGCGCCGGCTTTCGCCACCGCCAGTTCCGCCTGAGCCGCGGCCAGCGCCTTGCCGGTGGCCTTGAGCTCTTCCTGAAGGGCCGCCACACGATCCACGATCTCGGCCGGCTGCGCCTTGAAGCGATCCCCCAGCTGCTTCACCACTGCATCGCGCTCGTTCAGATACGCGAGCACAGCGGGACCAGCGACGGCTTCAATCCGGCGGATACCGGCGGCGACGCCACTTTCCGCCACGATCTTGAACAGGCCGATCTCAGCGGTGTTGGCCACGTGGGTGCCGCCGCAGAGCTCCATCGACACACCGGGGACGTCGACCACCCGCACCACATCGGCGTACTTCTCACCGAACATCGCCACGGCACCGGCCGCCTTGGCCTGATCGATCGCCATCTCCTGCACCTGCAGCGCATGGGCCTCGTTGATCCAACCGTTGATCAGGGTTTCAACCTGCTGCAACTGATCCGCCGTCACCGCCGCAGGGCAGTGGAAGTCGAAACGCAGGCGATCGAAATCCACCAGTGATCCGGCCTGGCCGATGCCTGGATCCACCACCTGCTTAAGCGCTGCCTGCAGCAGGTGGGTGGCGGTGTGATTCGCCTGGGCCCGACGCCGGCAAGCACGGTCCACCTGGGCCTTCACGGTGTCGCCCAAGGCGAGCTCGCCGCGTTCCACCCGCCCTGCATGGACGAAGACATCGCGGCTGCGGCTCACCGAGTCAATCCGAACAATCAGATCGCTGCCCGCAAGCACGCCGCGATCACCCACCTGACCGCCGCCTTCTCCATAGAACGGCGTGGTGTCGAGCACCACCTGAACCTCATCGCCCGCCTTGGCGGTGCTGGCTGGTTCACCGTTCACCACCAACGCCTGCACACAGGAGGCGTGATCGAGGGCTTCATAGCCCTCGAAACAGGTGGCCGCCTGATCCGCCACCACCTGGTCGATCGCATCCTGCAGAGTGAGATCGATGCTCACCGCGGCCGCCTTGGCCCGCTGGCGCTGTTCCTCCATCGCCGCCTCGAAGCCATCGAGGTCAACTGCCAGGCCCTGCTCCTCAGCGATCTCCTGGGTGAGCTCCAGCGGGAAGCCATAGGTGTCGTACAGCTCAAAGGCCTGGGCACCGCTGATCTGGGTGGGCTTGGAGGCCAGCACCTCCGCCAGCAACTTCTCGCCGCGCTCAAGAGTCTCAAGGAAGCGGGCTTCCTCCCGCTGGAGCTCGGCCAGGATCACCTCCTGGCGCTCGATCACGCTGGGGTGGGCCCCCTTCAGCAGGGCAATCGCCGCCTCTCCCATGGTGACGAGGAAGGGTTTGTCGATGCCAAGCAGGCGGCCATGGCGCACCACCCGGCGCAGCAGACGCCGCAGGATGTAGCCGCGGCCCAGGTTGCTGGCGGTGACGCCATCGCAGATCAGCTGTGTCACCGCACGGCTGTGGTCGCCGATCACCTTCAAGGACGTCTTGCCCTTGTCGTTGAGCTGGTGGTAGTCGACCCCCGCCAGATCCGCGGCCGCTTGGATCAGCGGAAAGATCAGATCGGTTTCGTAGTTGTTGGGAACCTTCTGCAGGATCTGAGCCATCCGCTCAAGGCCCATGCCGGTGTCGATGTTGCGGTTGGCCAACGGCGTGAGGGTGCCCTCCGCGTCGCGGTTGTACTGCATGAACACCAAGTTGTAGAACTCGATGAAACGGTCGTCGTCCTCGAGATCGATGCCCTCATCCCCGAGCTCGGGTTTGAAGTCGTAATAGATCTCCGAGCAGGGGCCACAGGGGCCGGTGGGGCCGGAGGCCCAGAAGTTGTCGGCCTCATCCATGCGGATGATCCGCTTGGGGTTCACCCCCACCACATCGCGCCAGATCTGCTCGGCTTCGTCGTCTTCCCGGAAGACGCTCACCACCAGGTTCTTGGGGTCGATGCCGTAAACGCCGGTGCTGAGCTCCCAGGCCCACTCAATCGCCTGCTGCTTGAAGTAATCCCCAAACGAGAAGTTGCCGAGCATCTCGAAAAAGGTGTGATGCCGGGCCGTGCGCCCCACGTTCTCGATGTCGTTGGTGCGGATGCACTTCTGCGAACTGGTGGCCCGGGGCGCGGGTCGCTCCTGCTGGCCCAGAAAAACCGGCTTGAACGGCAGCATTCCCGCAATGGTGAGCAGCACCGTTGGGTCTTCGGGAATCAATGAGGCGCTGGCCATCCGCTTGTGGCCGCGCTCGGCATAGAAGTTGAGAAAGGCCTCACGGATCTCCTCCCCACTGCGCGGTGCAGACGCTGCAGAAGACGACGATGCGGCGGCAACCATGACAGGAAAGGGGGATCCTGCCGTCATGATCGCCTTTGAACCGCCGGCGCCCGTGGCCGTTCCACCCAGTGATCCCGAGATTCGCCAGCGACTGCGGCTGCAGTCGATCGGTTGGGCGCTGGCTGCCGGGATCAGCGCCGGGCTGCTGAGCTTGCCCTGGGGTCTGGAAGCTGCGGTGCGTTCGGGCGGTTGTGGCCTCTTTTACGGCCTGCTGGCCTTCCACCTGCAACGGGTGGACCCTGATGACGGGCATTTGCAGGCGGGTCTGGTGGGGGCGGTCTGCGGGTTGCGCAGCCTCGGCATGCCCCTACCCCTTGACAACTGGCAGGTCGATGGCCTGGCATCATTACTACTGGAGCTACTTCAGGCCTGGCTGCCGTTGATCGGCAGTGCTCTCCTGCTCCACGGCACCCTCCGCTTCCTGCCCGCGTCGCGGCCATGAGCCTGCTGCACGCCACCTGGCTTCCCGCCATCCGCACCTCAAGCAGTTCCGGTCAACCGGCACTGCTCGTTTGGGCTGACACCTGGCGGGTGGCCACACCGGAAGGCCCCGGCCTCACCCCCGCGCTGCACCCCTTCACCCTCAGCCACGACAACCTCAGGGCCTGGCTGAGCGAACGCGACCTTTTGCCGGGCGGCTGCATTGATGCCACGGCCTGTCTCACCCTGCCGAGCCGCACGGTGAAGCCGCGCAAAAGCCGCAGCAAAAAAGAGGAGCCAACACCGGAACCACCGGGCTGGACCGGGCTACCAATGCAGGCCGGCGAACCAATCCCCAAGCAAACCGAATGGTGGCCCTGGCAGGTGCAAGGGCTCGCGGTGGAACCATCAGCGGCCACGGAGTGGCTGTCCCGATTGCCCCTCTCCGGCACCAATCCAGACCTGGCTGACGAACTGCGCTGGTGGAGCCATCTGCAGCGCTGGGCCCTGAGCCTGGTGGCCCGGGGCCGCTGGATTCCCCAGATGGAGCTCAGCAAAGGCGAGGGCTATCCGCATCGGGCCCGCTGGGTGCCGCTGCTCAACCGGGAAGAAGACCGGCGCCGACTGGAGGATCTAGCGGCCAGCCTGCCCCTGGTGGCCACCTGCGCCTTGCCCTGGCGTGAACCCCTGGGGCGCCGCAGCAACCGCACCACCCGGTTGCGACCGGAGGCCATGCGTGCCGCCAACCCTGTGGCCAGCTGCCGGCCCCGCAGCGGACGCCTGCGGGTGGCGACGCTGCTGGAAGACCTGGTGGACGCGCAGCTGCGCAAGGACTTTGAACCATCCACTGATGGACTCGATCCCCTGCTGACCCTCTGGCAGGAGGCCCTGGGGTCGGAGACCGGGGTGATCGAGATCGGTGATGAAGAGGCTGAACGCCTGGCCACCGCCAGCCATCACTGGAGGGAAGGCATCGCCGGCGGTTTTGCTGCGGCCCGCACCTGCCTTGAACTGCACACCCCAACGGATGGGGAGGATCTCTGGGAGCTGCGCTTCGGGCTGCAGGCGGAAGCCGACCCCAGCCTGAAGCTCCCGGCCGCCGCAGCCTGGGCCTCCGGCGCTGAGATGCTGCAACTGGGGGAGATCCAGGTGGATCAACCGGGCGAAGTGCTGCTGGAAGGCCTCGGACGCGCCCTGACGGTGTTCCCACCGATCGAACGGGGGCTGGAGAGCGCGACGCCGGACACGATGCAGCTGACCCCGGCCGAAGCCTTCGTGCTGGTTCGCACGGCTGCCCGCCAGCTGCGGGATGCAGGTGTGGGGGTGGAGCTGCCGCCCAGCCTCTCCGGCGGCCTGGCCAGCCGGCTAGGCCTGTCGATCAAGGCCGAACTTCCAGAGCGGTCCCGCGGCTTCACCCTGGGCGAATGTCTTGACTGGGAGTGGGATCTGATGATCGGCGGGGTGACGCTCACCCTGCGGGAACTGGAGCGTCTGAGCGGCAAGCGCAGCCCCCTGGTGCGCCACAAGGGGGCCTGGATCGAACTGCGGCCCAACGACCTCAAGAACGCCGAACGCTTCTGTGGCGCGAAACCGGAACTGAGCCTCGACGACGCGCTGCGGCTGACGGGAACGGAAGGGGAACTGCTGATGCGGATGCCGGTGCACCGCTTCGACGCCGGCCCAAGGCTCCAATCGGTGCTGGAGCAATACCACCAGCAGAAGGCGCCCGACCCCCTGCCGGCTCCCGAGGGATTCAGCGGGCAGCTGCGGCCCTATCAGGAGCGGGGCCTCGGCTGGCTCGCCTTCCTGCACCGCTTCGACCAGGGGGCCTGCCTAGCTGACGACATGGGCCTGGGCAAAACCATTCAGCTGCTGGCGTTTCTGCAGCACCTCAAAGCGGAGCAGGAACTGAAGCGCCCAGTGCTGCTGGTGGCCCCCACCTCGGTTCTTACCAACTGGCGACGGGAGGCGGAATCGTTCACTCCGGAGTTGAAGGTCACCGAGCACTACGGCCCCCGCCGCCCCTCCACACCCGCAGAACTCAAAAAAGCGTTGAAGGAGGTGGATCTGGTGCTGACCAGCTACGGACTGCTGCAGCGGGACAGCGAACTGCTGGAAACCCAGGACTGGCAGGGGGTGGTGATTGACGAAGCCCAGGCGATCAAGAACCCCGGCGCCAAACAGAGCCAGGCCGCCCGGGATCTGGCCCGACCCGGCCGCAGCAAGAGCAACCGCTTCCGCATTGCCCTCACCGGCACCCCCGTGGAGAACCGGGTGAGCGAACTGTGGGCCTTGATGGACTTCCTCAACCCCAAGGTGCTGGGGGAAGAGGACTTCTTCCGCCAGCGCTACCGGATGCCGATCGAACGGTATGGGGACATGTCGTCCCTGCGGGACCTCAAAGGCCGCGTGGGTCCGTTCATCCTGCGCCGGCTGAAAACCGACAAAACGATCATTTCCGACCTGCCGGAGAAAGTGGAGCTGAGCGAATGGGTGGGGCTGAGCAAGGAGCAGAAATCCCTGTACAGCAAGACCGTGGAAGACACCCTCGATGCCATTGCACGGGCACCGCGCGGGCAGCGCCACGGGCAGGTGCTGGCCCTGCTCACCCGGCTTAAACAGATCTGCAACCATCCCGCCCTGGCCCTGAGCGAAGGGGCCGTGGACGATGGCTTCCTGGGCCGTTCGGCCAAGCTGCAGCGGCTTGAGGAAATCCTCGATGAGGTGATCGAAGCGGGCGATCGGGCCCTGCTGTTCACGCAGTTCGCCGAATGGGGGCATCTGCTGCAGGCCTGGATGCAGCAGCGCTGGAAATCGGAAGTTCCCTTCCTGCACGGCGGCACCCGCAAGAGCGAGCGCCAGGCAATGGTGGATCGCTTCCAGGAGGATCCCCGCGGTCCGCAGCTGTTCCTGCTCTCGTTGAAAGCTGGTGGTGTAGGCCTCAACCTCACCCGGGCCAGCCACGTGTTCCACATCGACCGCTGGTGGAACCCGGCTGTGGAGAACCAGGCCACCGACCGGGCCTATCGGATCGGCCAGACCAACCGGGTGATGGTGCACAAATTCATCACCAGCGGCTCGGTGGAGGAAAAGATCGATCGCATGATCCGTGAGAAATCACGCCTGGCTGAGGATGTGATCGGCTCCGGCGAGGATTGGCTGGGAAGCCTCGGTGGCGATCAATTGCGCGATCTCGTCGCCTTGGAGGACACCTGACCATGACCCTCAGCAACGGCAGCAACAACGGCATCACCGCCATCGGCGACGACGGCCTGGGCCAACAGCCCTGGTGGGTCGAGCAGTGGATGGAGCTGATCAACGGCTACCGCTTCAAGAAACGGTTGGAGCGGGCCTGGGGCTACGCCCGCGAAGGCCATGTGACCTCGATCCGCTTCGAAGGCCGCCGCGTGCATGCCCGCGTCCAGGGCACCGATGAAGCGCCCTACAAGGTGAAGCTCTGGCTGGATGTGCTCAACGATGAGGACTGGGGCTATGTGCTGGAAGCGCTGACCCAGAAAGCCCGCTGGTCGGCCCAGCTGCTGGCGGGAATCATGCCCTCCGACATCGAACGGGCGTTTGCCGCCAGCGGCAAACGCCTGTTCCCGTTCAAGTTGCAGGAGGTGCGCAGCGAGTGCAGCTGCCCCGACAAAGCCAACCCCTGCAAACACATCAGCGCGGTGTATTTCCTGATGGGGGATCGCTTCAGTGAAGACCCCTTCGTGCTGTTCCAACTGCGGGGCCGCAACCGGGCTCGGCTGCTTGAGGACCTGGCGGAACACCGGCGCAAGGCCCTGGCCGAGCGGGCGGCGGCAGCCAAGGAGGAGAACAAAGCCAGCACATCTGAAGAAGCAACACCGCTGCCGCCCCATGCGGCGGTGCAGGACCCGGCCCTGTGGTGGCGCTACAACCGCAGCCTCGATGGCGACCTGGTGGTGATCACCCCAGCCATGGAGGGCGACACGGGCCTCGATGCCGCCGGAGAGCTGCCGCTGGCCGAAGACCCACGCTTCGCCGATGCGCGCAGCACCTTCCTGAACAACCTCAAGGCCCATGGCCAGGCCAGTGCCCAGAAGGCGATGCTGCAGGCCATGGCAGCCGGCAGCTGACGCGGAGCAGAGCCATGGCCCGTGAAGCCGCCTGGCTCACCGCCGACAAACAAAGGCTCGCCGCAGTGCTGCTGCAATCGCATCAAAGGGCCTTCAGCAGGCCGCTGATCGCCTCCGCACAACCGGGCCAGCCGAAGCGGCTGCTTTGCCAGAACCTGTTTGCCTGCGGCTTTCCGGTGCTGGCTCACGGCACTGAGCAGGATCCCTCACTCAGTTACGCCAACGCTGCGGCCCTGCAGCTGTGGGACAGCCACTGGGATGGGCTGATTGGCATGCCCTCACGGCTCACCGCCCCGGACAGCGAACGGGCGGAACGCAGCAGCGCCCTGGGCCAGGCCAAACGCCTCGATGCCGTTCAGAACTATCGCGGCATTCGCATCAGCCGCAAAGGGCGGCGATTCATGATCAACAAGGCCCGGATCTGGACCCTCTGGGATGCAGAAGAGCGGATCTGCGGCCAGGCGGCCTGCTTCAGCGACTGGTGGTGGCTTTAAGGAGATTCGGTTTCAACACCATCCCTGTGGTGCCAGCCGAACCTGGTGGTACAGACCGAATCAAAAAGGACGGTTCTCACGCTTCTGGTTCTCATCCAAGCGGCGCAGATTGTGATGGCGGGCGATCAACCCAGTCCGCAGATGTTCATTCTTCGGAGCCACCATCATGCTGACCCTGCGCCAATCCCCCTTTGATCTGTTCGAGCGTCTCGAGCAGCAACTGGCCACCGCTGAGCGCGTTCCCAACGCCGAAATCCGCGAAACCGAGACCAGCTACACCGTGCAACTGGAACTACCCGGGGTGGACCGCGACTCCATCGACGTCAAGGCCACCGATCGCAACCTGGTGATCAGCGCTGAACGCCCAGCCACAGGCAGCGACGACAGCAACGCACCGCTGCTGAGCGAATTCCGCAGCGGCACCTGGAGCCGCAGCTTCCGTTTCCCCCAGAGCCTCGATCGCGACCAGCTCATGGCCAGCTATCGGGACGGCATTCTTGAAATCAACGCCGGCAAAGCGGTGGAACACACCAGCGTTTCGGTGAAGGTGGAGAGCTGATCAAGTCCTGAATCAGAACCTGAGCACTAAGCCTTGTGCTGGACAAGCCCAACACACCAAGACAAGAAGAACGGAAGCCCAGCCCCTGCCCACGGCAGGGGTTTTTTGTTGAAGCAAGGGCGAAATCAGCCACCGAGGCCAAGGAAGAAGCGACCGATGAACAGCAGGCTGAAGCCACTGAAAAACAGCAGACCGAACCAGCAGAAAGCCCGGGTCAAGCGGCCATAGCGGTGCTCAGCCGGCACCAGGCTGCTGTTGATCGTGTCCATCGCCATCCAGGCGAACAGAGGAGCGGTGAGGAAGCTGCCGGTCATCGCCCCGAAGACGAAATCCTTCACGCCGATTCCGCCGCTCTTGGCCACCACTAGCGCCAGCACAGCGGCCAGGAAATGCACGATCACCCAGATGTCGAAGCGACGCTGCATGGGCCCCGGCGCTGAATCCCCGCTGTCGTGATGACGCAGCAACCCCTGGATCGCCGCAATGCTGCGGGGGTAGGCATCAAGGCAGGTGAGGGTGGTGCTGAACATGGCGGAAAAGGCCGCCGGGATGATCACCCAGGCCGCCCAACCACCCATGGCGGCGGTGTAGAGCTTGATCAGCTTCTGGGCGAAGGACACGCCACTGCCGGCGAGCATTCCGTCACCGCTGCCGTACATCGTGTAGGCGCCCAGGATCACGAAGAACATCGCCGTCACCACGGTGACGCCATAGCCGAGGTTGAAATCGAACTCGGCCTCCTTCGGCGTCGCGGTGTGCTCGGTGTCGCGCGCCCGGGAGAACATCCACAACGATGGCCACACGCACATCTCCACCGGTCCGGGCATCCAGCCCATCAGGGGAATCAGGAAGGCCAGGTTGGCCAGGGTCCAGGGGCTGGGATCCGTGCTGACCCAACTGGCTGCCACATCACCGACGGGGCCGCGGATCAGCAGTGATGCAGCCGCCACCCCCGTGAGCAGGGTGAGCAGCACCACCAACAGCTTGGAGAGACGGTCGAGCGCCCGGTAATGCCCCAGCAGCAACACCAAGCCACTCACCACCAGCACGGCAATGGACAGTCCGTAGGGGTCGAGCCCCGCCAGCAGAGGGATATTGGTGAGCAGCAGCCCCGCCACAAAACTCACCGCCGCGATGGTAAAGGTGCCGGTGACCAGGCTCACCACCAGGTACAGCGGCAGGTAGAGGGGATTGCATTTCTGGAAACCCTCCAGCAGCGACAGTCCGGTGGCCGCTGTGAAGCGGGTGCCCACGCGCAGGAACGGGTACTTGATCAGATTGGTGAGCAAGATCAGGCCCACCAGCGCAAAGCCGAATCGGGCTCCCGCCGTGGTGGACGACATCAAGTGGGATCCACCAATGCAAGCACCGGCCAAGAGGATCCCGGGTCCAATGCTGCGTCGCAGCGTCGATGACGCCATCACAAGGGTGCAGTTGATACCAGTCTCCGCCGCTTTGCTCCGCTGAATCTCCGTAGAGTCGAGTACCGTCACGGTCGGTTTCATGGTCGTTGCTCCCGCTGCTCCGAAGCTGTCGCTGCAGTGCGAGGCCATCGCCGCCGACACCACCACGATCCGCTCCCTCGACTGGGACCGCAGCCGCTTCGACATTGAATTCGGCCTGCGCAACGGCACCACCTACAACGCCTTCCTGGTGCGGGGGGAACGCACCGCCCTGATCGACACCAGCCACGCCAAGTTCCGCGACACCTGGATCCCCCTGCTCAAGCAGCAGATCGATCCAACTGCGATCGATGTGTTGATAGTGAGCCACACCGAACCCGACCACTCCGGATTGATCGGTGACCTGATCGATCTCAATCCTGAGATCGAAATCGTGGGATCGAAGGTGGCCCTGCAGTTCCTCAAGGACCAGGTGCACAGGCCGTTCAAATCTCGTGCTGTGAAGTCGGGCGAGGAATTGGATCTCGGCACCAACCCCGAGAGCGGCATCCAGCACCGCTTCGAATTCCTCAGTGCTCCGAACCTGCACTGGCCGGACACGATCTTTTCCTTCGATCACGGCACCGGCATCCTCTACACCTGCGATGCCTTTGGTCTGCATTACTGCTCTGACGACGTCTTCGACGCCGACCCCGGCGCCATCGCCCCTGATTTCCGCTTCTATTACGACTGCCTGATGGGCCCGAATGCCCGCAGCGTGCTGCAGGCCCTCAAGCGCATGGATGGCCTGCCGGAGATCAACACCATCGCGGTGGGCCACGGACCGCTGTTGCGGCATCACCTCAGCCACTGGATCAGCGACTACCGCGAGTGGAGCGGCCAGCGCAGCAAAGGCGAGAGCTATGCCGCCGTTTGTTACCTGAGCCAGTACGGCTTCTCCGATCGGATCAGCCAGGCCATTGCCCACGGCATCGGCAAGGCGGATGCTCAGGTGCAGCTGGTGGACCTGCGGGCCACCGATCCCCAGGAACTCACCGCCCTGGTGGGGGATGCCAAGGCTGTTGTAGTGCCGACCTGGCCCGCGGAACCGGAACCGGATCTCCAGGCCTCGATCGGAACCCTGCTGGCGGCCCTGCATCCCAAACAACTGGTGGGGGTTTACGACGCCTTCGGCGGCAACGATGAACCCATCGACGCCGTCGCCGATCAACTACGCAGCCAGGGGCAGAAGCCAGCCTTCAGCCCATTGCGGATCAAACAGCTGCCCCAGGGCAGCGACTACCAACGCTGTGAGGAGTCGGGCACCGACCTCGGCCAGCTGCTGACCAAAGAAAAGACGATCGCGGCGATGAAAAGCCTGGATGGCGACCTCGACAAGGCCCTGGGTCGCATCAGCGGTGGCCTTTATGTGGTGACCGCCAGCCAGGGAGAGGGCGAATCGCAACGCCGCAGCGCCATGGTGGCCAGCTGGGTGAGCCAGGCCAGCTTCACCCCACCGGGCCTCACCATCGCCGTCGCCAAAGACCGTGCGATCGAAGCCCTGATGCAGGTCGGCGACCGCTTCGTGCTGAACGTTCTACGGCAGGACAATCATCAACAACTGATGCGCCATTTCCTCAAGCGCTTCCCCCCTGGTGCCGATCGTTTCGCTGGGGTGAACGTGCTGGAGGGAACCGCTGATGGCGGCCCGGTGCTCGCCGATGCCCTGGCATTTCTGGGCTGCCGAGTGGAGCAACGGATGGAGGGCCCCGATCACTGGATCATCTATGCCGTGGTGGAGCAGGGCAATGTGGCCGATGCCGAGGCCAGCACGGCGGTGCACCACCGCAAAGTGGGGAACCACTACTGATGAGCGTGACCAGCACCGCAACCACGCGTCGCACGATCCAGCTGCCGATCGACGATGGGGTCGTTGGTCTGCGCGGTCTGAGTCCTCAACGGCACCGTTTCGAACTGGAATACGCCCTGGAGCGGGGCAGCACCGCCAACAGTGTTTTGTTCGAGGCCGGTGATGGTGCCCCTGCTGTGCTGGTCCATCCCCCGGGGGTGGCCTACAGCGCGGCCTTTTTACCGGTGCTTGCCGAAGCCCTGCCCAGCAGCGACGCACCACTGCTGGTGGTGGTGGGCCACGTCAACCCCAACCGCGTTGCCCTGCTGCGGGATCTGGCGGAGGCCTATGCCGGCCTGGAACTGATCGTCTCCAACCCCGGCGCCAAACTGATCGAAGAGCTGTGGAGCCAGCGCAAGCCGGCTCCTCCCGGTGAGACAAGCGAGCAACCGCCACTGCCCGATCTGCCGCCCCTACGGGTGATCCGCCAGGAGCAGACGCTTCTGCTCAGCCATCAGCGCAGCTTGATGCTGCTGCCGGCCCCAACCCCCCGCTGGCCCGGCGGATTGCTGGCCTTCGAGGAAAGCCTGGGCCTGCTGATGAGCGACAAGTTCTTCAGTGCCCACCTCTGCACGGACAGCTGGGCCGAAAGCAACCGCAGCAGCACCGAAGAAGAACGCCGGCACTTCTACGACTGCCTGATGGCCCCCATGGCCCGTCAGGTGGATGCCCTGGTGGAACGGCTCGAAGAACTCGACATCCGCACCATTGCGCCGGGCCATGGCCCGGCCATCGAAGCCAGTTGGCGCAGCCTGCTGAATGACTACCGCCGCTGGGGCGAAGGCCAGCAGAACGCCAGCCTGACGGTGGCGTTGCTGTTTGCCAGCGCCTACGGCAACACCGCAGCCATTGCCGATGCCCTGGCCCGCGGGGTCAGCCGCACCGGCATCCGGGTGAACAGCTTGAACTGCGAATTCACTCCCGCCGATGAACTGGTGAGCACGATCAAGCAGGCCGACGCCGTGTTGATCGGCTCACCCACCCTGGGGGGCCATGCCCCCACACCGATCGTCTCGGCCCTGGGAACCCTTTTGGCGGAGGGGGATCGCAGCAAGCCCGTGGGGGTGTTCGGCAGCTTCGGCTGGAGCGGCGAGGCGGTGGACCTGCTGGAAACGAAGCTGCGGGATGGCGGCTTCAGCTTTGGCTTCGAGCCGATCCGGGTGAAGTTCAGTCCGGATGCCGCCCGGGTGAAGGAGCTGGAGGAAACCGGCACCCGTTTCGCCCGCCAGCTGCTGCAAAGCCAGAAACGGGCGCAACGGCGCAGTGCGGGGGGCTTGAGCGAAAGCCGCAGCGATCCAGCGGTGCTGGCCCTGGGCCGTGTGATCGGCTCCCTCTGTGTGCTCACCACCCGCAAAGCGGAGCTGAGCGGCGCCATGGTGGCCAGCTGGGTGAGCCAGGCCAGCTTCAATCCCCCCGGCATCACCGTGGCCGTGGCCAAGGACCGTGCCGTGGAAGCGCTGCTGCACAAGGGCGATCGCTTCGCCTTGAACGTGCTGGCCGAAGGCCGCGAAACCGCCCTGATGAAGCAGTTCCTGCAACCGTTCGAACCCGGTGCCGATCGCTTTGCAGGCCTCGAGCTGGACACCAGCCCCGCCGAACAGCCCTTGTTGCCGGATGCTCTGGCCTGGCTGGACGGCAAGGTGAGCCAGCGGATGGAATGCGGCGACCACTGGCTGATCTATGCCGAAGTGGATCACGGCGGGGTGCTGGATGCGGAGGGCAGCACCGCGGTGCACCAACGCCGCAGCGGCGCCAACTACTGAGCGAACAGCCTGAGCCGGCAAACCGAACTTCCTGCTAACTCATACTCACTATGAGTTAGGGCTAGGCTGATGGAACGATCCCCGGCGCCATCGATGGACCTTTCCAAGCCTTCCACCCACGCCAATCTCGAGGCTGCTTTCGGTGGCGAGAGCATGGCCAACCGCAAATACCTGTTCTTTTCAGAGGTGGCCAAACAGCTGGGCCACAAGGACCTGGCCAAGTTGTTTCGAGATACCGCAGCACAGGAAACGGAACACGCCTTCGCCCACTTCCGCCTGCTGCTCCCTGAGTTGGTGGTGAACGATCCCGAGCAGCTCAGCAACGAGGAGAAGCAGGCCATCCTGAGCCGCTGCCTGGAGCTGGCGATTGAAGGCGAAACCTACGAGTACACAACGATGTATCCGGAGTTCGCCGCCCAGGCCCGGCAGGACCGGGACAGCGGAGCCGCAGCGGAATTCGCCGAGCAAAGCAGCGAATCCAAGGAGCATGCGGGCCTGTTCCGCACCGCCGCCAAGAACTTCGGCCTGCTGACCCCGATCGAGCAGCATCACGCCGAAACCTATGGCGTTGCCCTCGAGGCCCTGCAAGGCAAGGGCACCGCAGGCCAGGCCGATCAACCGATCCCGGGCCAGTGGATCTGCAAGGTGTGCTCGATGATCTACGACCCCGCCGAAGGGGATCCTGATTCCGGCATCGCCCCAGGCACCCCGTTCGAGGCGATTCCCGACGATTGGCACTGCCCGATCTGCGGCGCCCGCAAAGCCAGCTTTGTTCCTTACCGCGAAGCCGAATTGAAAACGGCCTGATGCCCTTGCACGATTCCATCAAGAGCCTTCGTCGCCATGCCCTCTGATCTCATCGTTCTGACGGCGAGCAATGGCGAGAACCGCAAGCTGGCGGAACGCTTCGTGCAGGCCGCCGCAGCTCAGAACGCCAGCGCCGAACTGATCGATCTCACGCAGCTCAACCTGCCCCTGTTCACGCCACGGGTCCAGGCAGCAGGGGCGGGCCCTGACCTGGCGACCCTGCACGACCAGCTGCACGCAACCCCACGCTGGGTGATCTGCGCCCCGGAATACAACGGCTCGATTCCGCCGTCGCTCACCAATGCCATTGCCTGGCTCTCGGTGACCGACGACGACTTCCGATCCCTGTTCAACGGGCGGCCAATCGCCATGGCCACCTTCTCCGGCGGTGGCGGCATGGAACTGCTGGTATCCCTGCGCATCCAGCTCACCCACCTCGGGGCCCAGGTGGTGGGGCGTCAGCTGCTGAGCAACCACGCCAAACCAGCCCAGGACGACAGCATCAACGACCTGGTGCAGCGGCTTCTGCAGATGCAACCCCTGCAACTCTGAACACCTCGATGTCCCGGATGGCACCGCCAACAGGTCAACACGCCACCACGTCAACCGTGATCCTGCGACCCGCAGACCAGCGCTTCCACAGCCAGCTGGACTGGCTCGATTCCTGGCACAGCTTCAGCTTCGGCAGCCATCAGGATCCGAACTGGATGGGCTTCGGCCCCCTGCGGGTGATCAACGACGACACCATTGCGGCAGGCCAGGGGTTCGGCATGCACCCCCACCGGGACATGGAAATCATCACGGTGATGGTGGAGGGGGCCCTGAGCCATGCCGACTCGATGGGCAACAGCGCGGTGCTGCATGCCGGCGAGGTGCAACGGATGAGTGCCGGCAGCGGCATCGTTCACAGCGAAATCAACCAGACCGGCGCGCCCTGCAGGCTGCTACAGATCTGGATTGAGCCAGCACAGCTGGGCATCCAGCCCGCCTACGAGCAGAAACCCTTCGCCATCGGCGAGGGCTGGACGCCCCTGATTGAGCCCAACGCCACCGGCGATGCGATGGCCATCGAACGTCCCGTGCGCCTCTGGCGTGCCCAACCGCTATGCCAACAGCAATTGCCATTGCCCGCCGCCAAGGAGCGATGGCTCTGGCTTCAGGTGATTGATGGGGAGCTGACGCTCAACCGTGAAGGCTCCCCCAAGCAGGCGCTGCGGCGGGGCGATGGGGTGGGCCTGATCCAAGACGCAGCGACACAAAGCGAGCTGATCGGCCTCGGTGAACGTGCCGATGTGCTGCTGTTTGCCCTGGCGTGAAGCAATCCGGAAAAGATCTGGTGCAAGTGCGCGACACCAGATCTTGTGCCCTGAAATGACGGGGTCACTTCCAAACAATCCCTAGAGCGATGGGATTCATGAACGGCCAGGAGGCCTCGGTTCGGTACCGCGGCTTTCTTTTGATGCCTCAAACCAACCGGAGCTGGCTGGTGAGGCCGGAACGCAGCCCGATGCGTTTGCTGCCCTTCCGCACACCAACCTGCTCATTGGCCGACGTCAAAGCCCTGCTGGACTGGCGTCTGGCCCAGGAAGAATCAGAGATCGGCGTGGCCTGAACTCAGGCCGCTGCCGGCGGTGGAGTGGGATCGCCCACCGGTTGAAAAGGAATCACCAGGGTGGCCCAGTGATCGGGCCGCTCGGGGCGGCTGCGACGGGAACGGCGCGTACCAAAGGGAACCCGAATCACATTGGTTCCTTCAATTGACAAGGTATGGCCACGATTGAAGGCTGATTCCAGACCCTCAGGAAGTTGAGGAAGGGCAGGCCCTTCAACGCTGCTGAGCGCAGATTTCTTGTTGTTGTCCCGATCCATGGTGTCCCCCGACAGACGAATCAGTTGTCGAACAGTTTGACCGAACTCGCAAGGGCGATGAACGGAATCAAACCAATTTTTCCACTTTCAGTGAAAATTTACACGCTCTGAACCCCTTGCACCAGGGCTTCAAGCCGCCACAGCCACCGCTTCCACCGAAGGACAGGTGCACACCAGGTTGCGATCACCAAAGGCGTTATCAATCCGTGCCACAGCGGGCCAAACCTTGCTCTCCTGCTGCCCCTCCATCGGGAAGGCGGCCTGCTGACGGCTGTAGGGACGATCCCAGTCATCCGCTGTGACGGCCGCCAGGGTGTGGGGAGCACGCTTGAGCGGGTTGTTCTGAGGGTCGCTGGTGCCGGTTTCAATGGCGCGAATCTCCTCGCGGATCGCCACCAGGGCATCGGCAAAACGATCCAACTCCGCCAGGCTTTCGCTTTCGGTGGGCTCCACCATCACCGTGCCAGCCACCGGCCAGCTGACGGTGGGCGCATGGAAGCCGTAGTCCATCAAACGCTTGGCGATGTCATCCACATCGATCCCCGCATCACGTTTGAGCGGACGCAGGTCAAGGATGCATTCATGGGCCACCCGGCCGGTGCTGCCGCGAAACAGCACGGGGTACGAGGCATCAAGCCGATGGGCGAGGTAGTTGGCCGACAACAGCGCCACAGCACTGGCCTGGCGTAGGGCCTCCGCCCCCATCATCCGCAGGTACATCCAGCTGATCGGCAGGATGCTGGCGCTGCCGAGCGCAGCTGCGGACACCGGACCGATGGCCGATGCAGCGCCAGCCTGCAAAGGGTGCCCCGGCAGGAAGGGCGCCAGATGCGCCGCCACACCAATGGGCCCCACGCCTGGGCCACCGCCCCCATGGGGGATGCAGAAGGTCTTGTGCAAGTTGAGGTGACAGACATCGGCACCGAAAGCACCAGGACGGCACAGCCCCACCTGGGCATTGAGGTTGGCCCCATCGAGGTACACCTGCCCGCCGTTCCGATGCACCACCGAGCAAATCTCACGGATACCGGTTTCAAACACGCCGTGGGTGGAGGGGTATGTGACCATCAGCGCCGCCAGCCGGTCGGCGTGCTCGGCCGCCTTCGCCGCCAGATCCTGCTGATCGATGTTGCCCTCGTCATCACAGGCGACAGCCACCACCTTGAGGCCGGCCATCACGGCACTGGCGGGGTTGGTGCCATGGGCGCTGGTGGGGATCAGACAGATGTCGCGATGGGCTTCACCGCGGGAGCGGTGCCAGGCGCGAATCACCAGCAGCCCGGCGTATTCCCCCTGGGAACCGGCATTGGGCTGCAACGACACTGCGGCAAAGCCCGTCAGGGCGGCAAGCCATTGCTCCAGATCGTCGGCCAAATGGCGATAGCCCTGGGACTGATCGGCTGGGGCAAAGGGATGCAAGGCCGCAAACGCAGGCCAGCTCACCGGCTGCAGCTCAGCGGCGGCGTTGAGCTTCATGGTGCAGCTGCCCAACGGGATCATCCCGTGCACCAGCGAGAGATCACGGCTCACCAACCGCTGGATGTAGCGCAGCAACTCCGATTCGCTGCGGTACTTGTGAAAAACCGGCTGGCGCAGCCAGGCCTGGCCGCGCTGCGGCAGGGAAAGGGACGGGGGCTGTTCAGCCTCAAGCTGCGGGGTGGCCTGACCGCAGGCCTCGGCCAACAGAGCGAACAGGGCTTGCAGCTCCTGTTGATCCGAGAGCTCATCAAGACTGATGCCGAATCCTGTGGCGTCCGCCGGCGCTGCACCATCCGGCAGCACCCGCAGGTTGAAACCAGCCGCTGCTGCAGCGCGGTGCACAGCCGGTGCCGACGCACAGTGCACGGTGACGGTGTCGAAGCGGTCGGCCAGCTCCAGCGGATATCCAAGGACCCGCAGGCCCCGCTCCAACTGGCTGCGCAGGCCAGCAATGCGAAGGGCGATGGCCTGCAGACCATCAGGGCCATGGTGCACCGCATAAAAGGAGGCCATCACGGCCAGCAGCACCTGGGCCGTGCAGATGTTGCTGGTGGCCTTGTCGCGACGGATGTGCTGCTCACGGGTTTGCAGCGCCAAGCGCAGGGCCGAACGGCCTTCCGCATCCTTGGACTGCCCCACAAGACGGCCCGGGATCTGGCGCTTGTAGGCCTCAACGGTGGCGAAGAAGGCGGCGTGAGGACCACCGAATCCCATCGGCACCCCCAGGCGTTGGGCGCTGCCCACAGCAATGTCGGCCCCGAGGGATCCCACGGGCGCCATCAGGGTCTGCGCCAGGGGATCGATGGCCACGGTGACCAAGGCACCGGCGGCATGGGCCGCTTCGATCACGGCGGTTGGATCCCAGAGGCATCCATCGGCACCGGGCAACTGCAGCAGAACACCAAACACCGACGCATCGATCGGCGCCGTGGCCGGGTTGACCCGCTCAAGGCTGATGCCGAGGGGTTCGGCACGGGTCTGCAGCACCGCCCAGGTCTGAGGCAGCACATTGGCGTCCACCAGGAACCGTGTCGCCTCAGGGCGACGGCACACCCCGAAGCTGAGGCTCATCGCCTCGGCGGCGGCGGTGGCTTCATCGAGCAGCGACGCGTTGGCGATCGGCAAGCCCGTGAGCTCACTGATCAGGGTTTGGAAATTGAGCAGGGCCTCCAGACGACCCTGGGCGATTTCCGCCTGGTAGGGGGTATAGGCGGTGTACCAGGCCGGATTCTCAAAAACGTGGCGCTGGATCAGGGCCGGGGTTGCCGTGCCGTAGTAACCCAGCCCGATCAGGGAGCGATGCAGCGTGTTGGTTTCACTCAACTGCTTCAGATGCTGGAGCGCCTCGGCCTCCCCGCACCCCTCGGGCAAGGCCTCAACCGGCGGCTTGGGATCAAGGATGTCGGCGGGCACGACATCAGCGATGAACTCCTGCAGATCGCTGTAGCCCAAGGCATTGAGCATGCGGAGCTGTTCCGCCTCACTCGGGCCGATGTGCCGCTGCGCAAAAGGAGAAGTCAACGTCGAATGCACAGCCCGCCGGTCGATCGTAAGAGCGCAGCTCCGGCGCTGATGACAGCCGGCGTTGATGTCAGCCGGCGTTGACCTTGGCGCCGTAGGCCTCGGCGGTCATCAGGCTGTCGAGCTCGGAGGGGTCCGACGGACGCAGCACCAGCAGCCAGCCCTCACCGTGGGGGTCGTTCTGCAGTTCCTCCGGACTGGCCAGCACCGCTTCATTGCGTTGCACCACCTCACCGGCAATCGGTGCATACATGTCTTCCACGGCCTTCACCGACTCCACCGAGCCGAAGCTGGTGCCCTTCGCCAGGCTGGCGCCCACATCCGGCAGATCCACGAACACGATGTCGCCCAGCTGATCCACAGCGAAGGCACTGATGCCCACCCGCACCAGCTCGCCATCGGCATTGGCGTACTCGTGGCTGTCGGCGAAGCGAAAAGAGTCGGGGAACGCGAACGCCATCGAGGCAGTTTCAGGTGATCCCAGTCTGCGGGAGATTGATCAGTCCTGCCGCATTGAGGTCACACAACGCACGGGAGAGGGCCAGGCGAATGTGTGCGCGATGGGTGCCGCCCTGCACATAAAGGTTGAACGGTTCCCGCAGCGGCGCATCGGCCGAAAATTCACTGGTGGAGCCGTCGATGAAGGTTCCACCAGCCATCACCAGATCCGAGGCATAGCCCGGCATCGAGGCCGGCACTGGATCGAGGTAGGCCCCGATCGGCGACATCGCCTGGAAGGCACGGCACACCACCTTGAGGGCATCGGGACTGCCCAGCCGCACCGCCTGAATCAAATCGCTGCGCACGGCCCCGGGCGCTGGATTGACGGGGAAGCCCAGCCGCTCAAACACCCCCGCCACCAGATCGGCACCAATCAAGGCCTCCGACACCATCTGCGGTGCCAGGAACAGCCCCTGCAGCACCAGCCGCTGCAGGTCAAATCCCGTGCCGCCCTCACTGCCGATGCCCGGCGCCGTGAGCCGGCAGCAGGCCTGCTCCACCAGATCGGCCCGTCCAGCGATGTAGCCGCCGGTGGGGGCGATGGTGCCGCCAAGGTTCTTGATCAACGATCCAGCGATCAGATCCGCCCCAACCGCCGTCGGTTCCTGCTCCTGCACCAACTCGCCGTAACAGTTGTCGACGAAGACAACGCAGTCGGGCTGGCGGGCATGGATGCGCTCACACAGCCCGGCGATCTGCTCAACCGTGACCGACGGACGCCAGCTGTAGCCGCAGCTGCGCTGGATCAGCACCATCCGGCAGGGCTGCTCCAGGGCCTGGTTCAAGGCCGCCTCATCCACCGCCCCATCCGGCTGCAGCTCGATTTCGTCGTAGGCAACCCCGAATTCCGCCAGGGAACCCTGGCCCTTGCCGCGCAGACCGATCACCTCCTCAAGGGTGTCGTAGGGACGACCCGTGATCGAAAGCAGACGATCCCCGGGCCGCAACACGCCAAACAGTGCAGCGGCGATGGCGTGGGTGCCGCTGACGAATTGCAGGCGCACCGCGGCGGCTTCGGCCCCCAGCACCCGGGCAAAGACCCGATCCACCACCTCACGGCCCTGATCCCCGTGGCCGTAACCGGTGAGCGACGCAAAGTGCTGGGTTCCAACGCGCTCCGCCGCCAGGGCCTCCAACACGCGCTGCAGGCGTTGCTCCACCGCCGCCGTCCTCGCTGCAGCCAGGTCGGCCTGCTCCCGCGCCACCGCGTTGATCAGATCCTCCGCAAACGCACTGATCACCACTTGCCTGACGGATGTAATGCCTTCCTAAACCCTGGCCAACGCGAGACTTCACACCCGGGGAGGCCGCTGCGATGCGGCAACTCCTTTAGATTTCTGTCACTAACGGCACCATCCGCTCCCTGGTTTTCCTGTCTGAGCGGCTTTGTCAATCCAAGGAGAATCCGCTTGGTTTCCTCGCAAACAGCTGACACCCGCGAGCTTCGGCAGCGGGCCGCGGTGATGGCACCGCGCGACCCCTTGCCCGCACGTCAGCGCAAATTCAAGATGGGAACCACCAGCTTCATGCTGGTGATGCACGTGCTCGCCACCGTTGCGCTGCTGCCGCGCTTCTGGAGCTGGCAGGGCGTTGTGGCCTTCGGCGTTCTCTATTGGATGACGGTGTTGGGCGTCACTCTGGGCCTGCACCGTCTGGTGGCGCACCGCAGCCTTGTGGTGCCGGTGTGGGTTGAGCGCATCCTGGTGCTGATGGGCACCCTGGCCTGCCAGAGCGGCCCGATCGAATGGGTGGGTCTGCACCGCCATCACCACCGTTTTTCGGATCAGCCCACGGATCACCACGACGCTGGCCGTGGCCTGTGGTGGGCCCACAGCGAATGGATGCTGCACGACATCCCGGCCCTGAAGGAACTCGACCGCTACGCCGGCGACCTGCAGTGCGACCCCTTCTACCGCTGGCTCGACCGCTGGTTCCTGCTGCTGCAGATCCCCCTGGGCCTTGGGCTCTACTGGTTCGGTGAAGCCGCCCAGGTTCACGGCGGTGGCCTTGGCCTGGTTCTGTGGGCCATTCCTCTGCGCCTCGTGGTCGTGTACCACGTGACTTGGCTGGTGAACTCCGCCACCCACGCCTTCGGCTACCGCAATTTCGATTGCCCTGACCTCTCCCGCAACTGCTGGTGGGTGGCACTGCTCTCCTTCGGTGAGGGTTGGCACAACAACCACCACGCCCATCCGGCGAGTGCTCGCCACGGTTTGCGCTGGTTCGAGTTCGATCTGACCTGGCAGCACGTGCGCCTGCTCAAACGCCTCGGACTGGCCAGCCGGATCCGCACGGCCCGCTACGTCCCCGGAGCCTCCTGAGGCTCAAAGCAACTTTCAACAACCGGCCACGTCGTAACGTGGTCGATCGCACCCGTCTCCATCCTTCATACCGGTCCCATGCCTAAGCGTGTACAAGTCGTTCTGAATGAGGACGTCCTCAGCCTCGGCAAGGACGGAGACCTGGTGGAAGTGGCTCCGGGTTATGCCCGCAACTTCCTGCTGCCCTTCGGCAAAGCTGTGCCCCTCACCCCTGCTGTGATGAAGCAGGTGGAGCACCGCCGTGCCAAGGAAGCTGAGCGTCAGGCCGCTCTGAAGCAGGAAGCTCTCGACTTCAAGACCGCCCTCTCCACCATTGGTCGCTTCACCGTGAAGAAGCAGACCGGTGAAGACAACGTGCTGTTCGGCACCGTCACCAACGGTGACGTGGCAGAAGCCATCGAAACCGCCACCAAGAAGGAGATCGACCGCCGCGACATCGTGGTGCCTGAGATCCACCGCACCGGCAAGTACACCGTGACGGTGAAGCTGCACAGCGAAGTCACCGCTGAGATCAACCTGGAAGTGGTCGGCTACTGATCGCTGTCAATTGACACTCAAACGGCTCATTCGAGCCAGAGTGTGATCCCTTCGCTTCACGCCCTGCCGCCATGGTGAGCGTCCCCCTGCCAGAGAACAACGATGGGGGACGCCGTGGTTTTGGCAAAGGCCGCGACGATGAGCCCAATTTCGAGGCTCTGCCCGATTCGCTTCCGCCCCAGAACCTGGAGGCGGAGGAAGCGGTGCTGGGCGGCATCCTGCTGGATCCCGATGCAATCGGGCGTGTGGCCGATGTGCTGCAGCCGGAAGCGTTTTATCTGAACGCCCACCGAGAGATCTTCCGCACCGCCCTGATGCTGCACGGCCAGGGCAAGCCGACGGATCTCACCGCCATGAGCGCCTGGCTGGCCGACACCGGCGCCCTCGAGAAGGTAGGCGGCAACAACCGACTGGTGGAGCTGGTGGAGCGGGTGCCGTCCACCGCCTCGATCGAGCAGGTGGCCCGGCTGGTGATGGACAAGTTCCTGCGCCGCCAGCTGATCCGCTCCGGCAACGAAGTGATCCAGCTGGGCTTTGATCAGAGCCTGCCGATGGAGCAGGTGCTGGACCAGGCAGAACAAAAGATCTTCGCCATCAGCCAGGAGAAACCCTCCAAGGGGCTCACCCCCACCGCCGAAATCCTCACCCAGACCTTTGAGGAGATCGAAAGCCGCTCGCTGGGCACGTCGGTGGCCGGCATCCCGGTGAACTTCTACGACCTGGATGCGATGACCCAGGGCCTGCAGCGCAGTGACCTGATCATCGTGGCGGGCCGGCCGGCCATGGGCAAAACCTCGATCGTGCTGAACCTGGCCAAGAACGTGGCCCAGCTGCACGACCTGCCGGTGTGCCTGTTCTCCCTGGAGATGAGCAAGGAGCAACTCACCTACCGCCTGCTCTCGATGGAGGTGGGCATCGAAGCGGGCCGGCTGCGCACCGGCCGCCTGCAGCAGGAGGAATGGCCGCTGCTGGGCCAGGGCATCAACAGCCTGGGGCAACTGCCGATCTTTATCGATGACAAACCCAACTCCGGCGTGCTGGAGATGCGCTCGCTCTGCCGGCGGCTGATGGCCGAACAGGGCAAGGAGCTGGGGCTGGTGATGATCGACTATCTGCAGCTGATGGAAGGCTCGGGCTCGGACAACCGGGTGCAGGAGCTCTCGCGCATCACCCGGGGCCTGAAGCAGATGGCCCGGGAACTGAACGTGCCGGTGATTGCCCTCTCCCAACTGAGCCGGGGTGTGGAGGCACGCACCAACAAGCGACCGATGCTGAGCGACCTGCGGGAATCGGGCTCAATCGAGCAGGACGCCGATCTGGTGCTGATGATCTACCGCGACGAGTACTACAACCCGGAAACCCCCGACCGCGGCATCACCGAAGTGATCGTGACCAAGCACCGCAACGGTCCGGTGGGCACGGTGAAGCTGCTGTTCGAGCCGCAGTTCACCCGCTTCCGCAACCTGGCGGCCTGAGCCAACTCAGATAATGGAGGCATGAGCTTCAGCGCCGCCCCCACCGAATCCTTCGACGTGATCGTGGTCGGCGGCGGCCATGCCGGCTGTGAAGCAGCGATCACCGCTGCCCGGCTGGGCCTGAACACCGCTCTGTTCAGCCTCAATCTCGATCGCATCGCTTGGCAGCCCTGCAACCCGGCCGTCGGCGGCCCCGCCAAAAGCCAGCTCGTCCATGAAGTGGATGCCCTTGGCGGAGTAATCGGGCGCCTGGCCGATGCCACCGCCATCCAGAAGCGCATCCTCAACGCCAGCCGCGGCCCGGCGGTGTGGGCCCTGCGCGCTCAAACCGACAAGCGCCTCTATTCACGCCAGATGCTGCAGCTGCTGCAGCACACCCCCAACCTCGCCCTGCGCGAAGCGATGGTGACCGGCCTGGAAACCAGCGGTGAAGGCGACCAGCAACGCATCAGCGGCATCTGCACCTATTTCGGCAGCGTCTACGGCGCTGACGCGGTGATCCTCACCGCCGGCACCTTCCTCGGGGGCCGCATCTGGGTTGGGCATCAATCGATGGCCGCCGGCCGCGCCGGAGAGCAGGCCGCCGAAGGGCTCACCGAAGCACTGCAGCAGCTCGGCTTCCAGACCGACCGGCTCAAAACCGGCACCCCCGCCCGGGTGGACCGGCGCAGCATCGCCCTCGATCAACTGGAGGAGCAGCCGAGCGATGCGGCCGATCGCTTCTTCTCCTTTGACCCGGCCGCCTGGGTGAGCGGTGAGCAGATGAGCTGCCACATCACCCGCACCACCGCCGAAACCCATCAGCTGATCCGCGACAACCTGCACCTCACCGCCATCTACGGCGGTGTGATCGACAGCAAGGGCCCGCGCTATTGCCCCTCCATCGAAGACAAGATCGTTCGCTTTGCGGACAAGGACAGCCACCAGATCTTCCTCGAGCCGGAGGGGCGCGACACCCCGGAGATCTATGTGCAGGGCTTTTCCACCGGCCTGCCGGAACCGATCCAGCTGCAACTGCTGCGCAGCCTGCCGGGGCTGGAGCAGGCCGTGATGCTGCGGCCGGCTTACTCGGTGGATTACGACTATCTGCCCGCCACCCAGCTCAAACCCTCCCTGGAAACCAAGCGGGTGCGCGGCCTGTTCAGTGCCGGCCAGCTCAATGGCACCACGGGCTATGAGGAAGCCGCCGCCCAAGGCCTGGTGGCCGGCGTCAACGCCGCCCGGCTGATCGGCGGCCAGGAGCCGGTGCACTTCCCCCGTGAGGGCAGCTACATCGGCACGATGATCGACGATCTGGTGAGCAAAGACCTGCGCGAGCCCTACCGGGTGCTCACCAGCCGCAGCGAATACCGCCTGATCCTGCGGGGTGACAACGCCGACCGCCGTCTCACACCATTGGGCCGTGAGCTCGGCCTGATCGACGACCGGCGCTGGCAGCTGTTCGAAGACAAACTCCAGGCGATGGAGAGCGAAAAGCAGCGGCTGGAAAGCGTGCGGCTCAAGGTGAGCGATCCAGTAGCGCCGGCGGTGGAAGAGGAAACCGGTGCAGCGATCAAAGGCTCGATCACCCTGGCCGACCTGCTGCGCCGCCCCGGCATGCACGCCGCCGATCTGGTGCGCCATGGCCTGGCCGATGCCGATCTACCCCTGCCCGTGCGCGAGGGGGCTGAGATCGACATCAAATACAGCGGCTACCTGCAACGCCAGCAGCAGCAGATCGATCAGGTGAAACGCCAGAGCCAGCGCAAGCTTCCGGCCGATCTCAACTACGCCGGCATCGGCACCCTCTCGAATGAAGCACGCGAAAAGCTCACGGCGATTCAACCCAGCACCCTGGGGCAGGCCAGCCGCATCCCCGGCGTCAGCAAAGCCGACATCACCGCCCTGCTGATGTGGCTGGAACTGCAGCAAAGGGAACGCCAACCCCTCGCCCCCACCGCAGAAGCTCGATAGCGTTGGACTCCTGAAACCTCTGCAGTGCCAGCCCGGGTTCCCACCTCACGTGCCTACTGGAACCTGCGGGCTGAGCAGGTGATGGACAACGTGTTCGACCGCGAGACGGTCACCGCCCCAAGCCAGCCGCACCTGGTGCCGGTGGATGTGGATGTGCACGAACCCACAACCAAACCAAGCGAATCCAGCGAACGCCGCTCCCCCTCCACCTGGCTGCTGCCGCTGATCAGTGGCATCGCCGTTGCCGGGGTGATCTGCAGCGCCTGGCTGGTGAGCAGCCTGCAACGCTCCCGCCTGGAGCTGGAACGGAAGCAAAACGCCGCCCTGATCGAGCAGCTGCGCGAGCAAGTGGCAGCCCAAGAAAGCCGCACCGAAGAGACGGCAACGCCCGAGGAGGCCTCCCTTGCCATCCAAAGCCTCGAACCGCTGACCTTGCCGATCCAACAGCCACCGATCCAACAACCCTTGACGGTTGAGCCGCTGGGCAGCGATCAGGCGTTGGCACCGATGGGGCCAATCCCGCAACTCACCGGTGTGGTGAAGGGCCCTGGTGGCAGCAGTTCCGCCATATTTCAACTGGGGCAGAGATCGGTGTCCGCCGGCATCGGTGAAGCGATCGGCAGAAGTGGCTGGGTGCTCAGCGAGGTCACCGACAGCGATGCCGTGATCAGCCGCAACGGCCAACGCCAAACCCTCTCGGTGGGAGGACTGTTCTGAACCCCACTCCCCGTCTTCATCCATCACCGCACCAGCTCTGGCAAGCACCCACCGACGCCGTGCTCTCAGCGGAGGGTCCGCGTCAACTGCCCGGCCCCTGGCGGCTGATGCTGCTGGGCGATGGCAGCCCCACCCGCCACCTGCGCCTGCTCACCGGTTCACCCGTTGCCGTGGATCTGATCGCCATGGAGGCCGACCAGACCGACAACCCCGGGGCACCGGAAGAGGTGAGGGAATTGAAGGCACCACTGCTGCGCCGCCAGGTGTGGCTCACCTGCGGCGGCACCCCGCTGGCCTGGGCTGAGAGCTGGTGGAACCAGGCCGAAGCGGATTGGCACCTGCGGGACCGCAACCAGCCGATCTGGAAAAGCCTCACCGAAGGGCGTTCCGAGCTGTTCCGTGAGGTGGATGGCTTAGCGCTGGTGGAGGGTGACTGGCTCGACCAGACCTTTGGCCATCGCGGCCCCTACTGGAGCCGCCATTACCGCTTCTTCCGCCAGGGCAAAGCCCTCACCGTGATTCGCGAAGTGTTCAGCCCGCAACTCGAAACCTGGCTCGGTCCCACACTGCGCCAGGAGTTTCAACAAAATTCATGAACAAACCTACGGGTTTGTTGGGATTTGCTCTTGACAACTTGCCATTAGTTGTGCTCACAGGAAGATGTGGCCAATTCGGTGCACAGTGTCATGGCTGCCACCACCTCCTGGCTCAGCCTCACCGACCTCGGTCGGATCTACGGCATTTCGGCGATTCACTGCGGCAAGACCCTCGAACATCAAGGCTGGCGTGACAGGCGGGGCCGCCCCACCCAAAGCGCCCTTGACGCCAACGCCGCCATGCAGACCGGCCCCCATGGCCAGGGACGCACGGTGCTCTGGAACCGCACGGTCTGCAGTCAGCTGCTGGAACAGAAGGGCTATGAGCCGATGAGCCGCAGCCTGCAAGTGGAGCAGTGGACCCAACTGCTGGAAGCGCTGCAGGTGGGATCCCCATCGATCACCGCCACAGCCGACCAGATGGCGGAAGAGATGCCTGGAGAGCTGCTCGAGGATGTGAACCATCAGCTCGCTGCACGGGGCTGCCGCTACCGGGTCAGCCCACGCTCACTGCACGCCAGCCGTTAGTCGATCCGGCGGCGGCTGGAGCGCGGCAAGGCCCGGCGGGAGCCGGCGGGATTGGGCGCGGCTTCGGGCTCTGGACGGGCTGCCGGCTGGGCAGAGCGCGACCAGCGCTGCACCCGGAAGCTGTCGTCCTCCGGCCACTCGCCCTGGTCTGCTGCGTTGAACTCCTGAGCCACGAGTGACGTTGATGGGGGCGCTGGAGCCTGCGCTGCTGCTCCGCGGCGGCTCCGGCGGGAGATCGCCTCAAGGGGGCGACGGGCGGAACGCATCGAACGTGCAGGCTCTGGCCGACCACGGCCAGCCTCTTGCCAAGGCTCCTGCCAGTCATCGTCCTCTTCCAGCAGCCACTCGACCTTTTCGCCGACCCAGCGGCCCACCGAATCGAGATCCAAACCGGAGCGCCGCCCTCCAGGCCGTTGTCCTGGTCGCCGACCGGACACCCCATCCACGAGCTGACGGCCGGTTTCCAAGAACTGGTCGAGACGGCGATCCCGCTGATCACGGAACCGGTCCAACCGATCGAAACGCTCCTCCATCCCCTGACGTTACCGACGGCGGCGGCGCAACCACTGTTCCCGCCGCAATCCCAGCAACACAATCACCACACCGCCGCACTCCAGGGTGAGCCAGAACACCTCCATCTAGCCCTCCGCCTCCACATAACTGAGCACGCAGCTGGCATCCCAGCGGCCCTGGAAATGCTCAACGCAACAGGCCCGGCACGCAGCATTGCGTGTGCGCCTTCGGCAGGGGGTGCGGCGGCCGCAACGGGGACAGACCGCCAGCCAACGGGGCGGCCGGGGCGGCACGGGATAGCTGTGGCGAATGCTCACCTGAAACCGGCTCTGGGCGGCATTGATGGCGGCCATCCGGGCCCGGAACAACGGCCCATGGCTTTCGCGGCGACGCTGCACCAGATCCACCCAGGCGTGGATCATCTCGTGGCAGAGCGTGCTTTCCGTGGCGATCTGCGGCAAGGGCTCAAGCACCGGCCGCGACAGCACGATCTCGCTGCCGCGGCCCTCACCCACACCGGGGCCACGGCGGTAGAACCCCGCCGTGCGGCTCATCCGGCCATCGCTCCAGCGCACCGCCGTCAGCGGCTGGCCCCCATCCACCAAAGCACCGCCGAAATGCTCCCGGTTAAGGCGGTGAAACAGCGGCAGCAGGGGCTGCAAAGGCACAGAACGGGGGGGGAGGAGATCCGAATCAGCGCCATCCTGCCGTGGTCAGTCAGACTCGGCCCTGCTTTGACAGCTGGTGATGGAACTGGGACTGGTGCGGGAGATCGGCAGCAAAGCTCTGCTGGCCGGGGGTCTCACCCTGCTGGGGTACTGGATCTACAACGCCGTGAAGCTGGTGCTCGACGCCCGCGGCATCAATCCGCTGATCAAGCAGTTCTTCACCCAGGTGGCTGCCGGCCGCATCGATGCCGCCTACCTACTCACCACCAAGGCCTACCGCCAGCACGTGAGCCGCCAGCAGTTCATCCGCTTCCTGGCGGGCCTGAAGCTGAACAAGTTCCGCAATCTCAAGTCCGGCCGCCCCCGCGTGCAGGAAGGCAACTTGATCCTCACCGTGAAGCTGAAGTCCGAAGGCGACGAAGAGCTCCCCCTCGACTTCACTTTCACCAAGGTGGACGACAACTGGCGCATTGCCCGCATCAACCAGGTCAATGGCTGATCCGCACGAGCGGGCCGCGGAACTGCGGCAGCTGCTCAACCGTGCCGGCCACGCCTATTACGTTCTTGATGTTCCGGTGATGGAGGACGCGGTCTACGACCGCCTCTATCGCGAGTTGCTCGAGCTGGAACAGAACCATCCGGACCTGCAACGGTCCGACAGCCCCACCCAGCGGGTGGGCGGAGCTCCGGCGGAGGGGTTCACCAGCGTTGAGCACCGCGTGGGCATGCTCAGCCTCGACAACGCCTTCAACCGCGACGACCTGCAGGCCTGGCACGAGCGGCTGCTCAAGGTGCTGGACCGTCCCAAAGACACCCGCCTGCCCCTGGTGGGGGAACTGAAAATTGACGGCAACGCCCTAGCCCTGAGCTACCGCAATGGGGTGCTGGAGCGGGCCGCCACCCGGGGCGATGGCAGCCGCGGTGAAGAGATCACCGCCAACGTGCGCACGATCAGTTCCATTCCGCTGCGGCTGCAGATCGAGAACCCACCGGAATGGGTGGAAGTGCGAGGAGAAGCCTTCATCCCTGATGCCACCTTCGCGGCGATCAATGCCGAACGGGAGCAACGGGGTGAAGCGCTGTTCGCCAATCCCCGCAACGCCTGCGCCGGAACCCTGCGCCAACTGGATCCGAAGGTGGTGGCCGCCCGCCGGCTCGACTTTTTCGCCTACACCCTGCACCTGCCGGGTGACGCCCAACCCCCCGGCCAATGGGCGGCTCTGGAGTGGCTGAACAGGGCCGGTTTCCGCGTGAACCCGAACCGGGAGCGCTGCGAAGACCTGGCCGCCATCCAGCGCTTCTGCGACCACTGGGAGCAGGGGCGTCATGACCTCGCCTATGCCACCGACGGCGTGGTGGTGAAGCTGGACGACCTTCAGCTGCAGGACGAAGCCGGCTTCACCCAGAAGGCCCCGCGCTGGGCCATCGCCCTCAAATACCCAGCCGAAGAAGCCCCCACCCGTCTGATCCGCGTTGGTGCTCAGGTGGGCCGCACCGGTGCCATCACCCCTGTGGCTGAATTCGAAGCAGTCGCCCTGGCCGGCACGAGCGTCAGCCGCGCCACCCTCCACAACGCCGATCGGATCGCTGAACTGGATCTGCACCTGGGCGACACCATCGTGGTGCGCAAAGCCGGGGAGATCATTCCCGAAGTGGTGCGGGTGCTGCCGGAGCTCAGGCCCAGCGACGCCACACCGGTGCAACTGCCGCAGCACTGCCCCGAATGTGGCTCCAACCTGGTGCGGGAGGGCGATGAAGCCGCCACCCGCTGCGTGAACAGCAGCTGCCCGGCGATCCTGCGGGGTGGGCTGCGGCACTGGGTGAGCAAGGGCGCCCTGGATGTGGATGGGCTCGGCAGCAAGTTGATCGAACAGCTGGTGGACCGCGGCCTTGTGGGCTCGCTAGCGGATCTCTACCGCATGGATGCGGCCCTGCTCGCCAGCCTGGATCGGATGGGCAACAAGTCGGCCACCAACCTGGTGGAGGCGCTGGAGGCTTCCAAACAGCAGCCCTGGCACCGTCAGCTTTATGGCCTAGGCATCCGCCACATCGGCGAGGTCAACGCCAAAGCGCTCGCAGCCGCTTTCTTCAGCATCGACAGCCTTGCGGCAGCAGCGCTGGAGGCCCCGGAGCAGATCGCCGAACTGCATGGCATCGGCCCGGAAATCAGCGACAGCCTGGGCCAATGGCTGCGCACCCCCGCCAACCAACAACTGCTGCAGGACTTGCGCAGCATTGGGCTCTCCCTGGAGGCGAGTGCCTCCGAACAGCGGGCCGCCAGCCAAGCCGGAGCTGACGCCGACGGCGTGCTGCAGGGCAAGACCATGGTGCTCACGGGCACGCTCCCCAACCTCAGCCGCAGCGAGGCCAAAGCGCTGATCGAAGCGGCCGGCGGCAAAGTGAGCGGCAGCGTCAGCAAGAAGACCGACTACCTGGTGGCGGGCGAAGCCGCTGGCAGCAAACTGACCAAAGCCGAGAGCCTTGGGGTGGCGGTGCTCAGCGAAGCCGACCTCACCGCCCTGCTGCAGCCATGAGCCCATCCACCCCTGCCCTGCACCGCTGGATCAAGACCGACTGCGGACGGGCCAAGTTGGCTGAGCTGCAGCAGAGCACCGGCCAAGCCAACCGCGCACGCCTGGCTTGGTTCATCCTGATCGCTGCCCTGCGGGACTGGCGTCTGCCCAACCCCGATCAGAGCGACGTCTCCACATCCTGAAGTGACCGCCGAGCCGCTCGGCTCACCAGCCAGACCACGGCCAAGGTGGCGAGCAACCCCACCACCCGCAGCGCCCAGGTGCCCGCATCGGCCTCACCCCCCAGCACCTCACCGAACCGGGCCACATCACCGGCCAAGGCACCCAAGCCGCAGAACAGCACCGTGCCGGGGAGGATGCCGATCAAGCCGATGCTGTAATCCCGCAGGCTCACCTCACTGAGGCCGTAGGCCAGGTTGAGCAGCGAGAAGGGAAAGGCGGGCGAGAGGCGCGTCAGCAACACCAACTTCAGGCCCTCCTTGCTCACGGCCCGCTCCACCGCCTGCAACTTGGGGAGCTGCTCCAACCGGCGGCGGGCCCAGTCGCGCAGCACCGAACGCCCCAGCAGAAACACCACCACCGCCCCGAGACAGGCCCCAACAAACACCAAGCCACTGCCAAGCCAGGTGCCGTAGAGCACCCCGGCCAGCATCGACGCCCAAACCCCCGGCAGCAGCAGCGTCACCCAGAGGGCATAGAGCGGCATGAACAGCAGCGCCCCAGCGGGGGAGCGCAGCAGCTCCAACACATCCGGCAGCCAGTGCTGAACCAAGGAGATCAAGCGGAATCACCCACGCATGGCGTGGAGCATTGCACTAACTCGATGCTGAGGTGTAGAAGCGCAGGGCAAAGAGCCAGAAGGCCCGCGCCGCCGCAAAGAACAGCACCGCCAGAGCCAAGCCCGCCAGCAGCATCGGTGCGGCGGCCTCACCCAGCAGCACCTGGGCGGGAACTGTGGTGAGGAAGGCCACCGGCAGCACCAGGGTGAACAACAGGCGCAGGGCAGGCGGATAGGCGTTGAGGGGATAACGGCCGGAGGCCAGCAGGGCCCGCAACACCTCAGTGGCATTCCAGGTTTTGACGAACCAGATGCTGGTGGCGGCGATCAGAAACCAGAGCGAGTACAGGATCAAGCCACCGGCCAGCAGCATCACCAGCACGGTGAAGAGAGAAGACAGACTGAACACCACATCGGCCTGATGGCTGCCCCAGGCCAGAAGCCCAAGCCCCAAGCCGATCTCCGGCAGCCCCGCCGGCGAAAGCGTGCGCAGCGACAACCAGAACTGGCTGTCGATCGGTTTGAGCAGCACGAAATCCAGGGTGCCCTCGCGCACATGGGTGACGATCGCCCCAAGGTTCGGGCGCAACCACGTGGTGGCCATGCCATCGAACACCGTGTAAAGCCCCTGCACCATCAGGGCCTGGGCCCAGCTCCAGCCCCCCAACGTCTGATCGGGGCCATAGAACAGCGAGAGCAGGAACAGGCTGCCGCTGAGGCTCATCGCCACCGCCAGCAGCTCGATCAGCACGTCGGCCTGATACTCCAGCTGCACGGCCACGGCCGTGCCCCAGAAGCGACGCAGGGTTCGCCAATAGCGTCCCATCAGGCCCCCATGGCGCTGTAGCGCCGCACGCCGGCCCGCCAGAGCAGCAGCACCAGCGGCAACAGCAGAGCGATCCAGGCCAGTTGCGCCCCGAAGCCCGCCAACAGATCCACCGGTTGGCCCGCCAGCACCCGGGCCGGGAAGTCGATCAAATACGGAAAGGGCGTCCACTGGGCTAGGGCCCGCACCGCCGGCGGAAAGGCCGTGAGCGGTGCCAGCAGACCGGACAGGAACAGGAAGGGAATGAACTGGAGCCGCTCCAGGGCACTGGCCTTCTCACTCCAGAAGCAGAGGGCCGCAATCAGGCTCTGGAACAGAAAAGCGATGGCGAAGGCCATCCAGGTGGCCAGCCAGGCCAGTAGGAAGCCCCCCAACGACGGCAACCAGAAGGCCTGGGGCCGCACCGCAAAAAACACCGCTGCGATCAGGGCCGCGAAGGGCAGACGGGTGAGCTGCTCGCCGAGGTGAGCCGCCACATAACGCCAGAGCGGATGCAGCGGCTGCAGCAGGTAAGGAGAGAGCCGGCCCAGCAGGGCGTCTTCCTCGAAGGCATAGACCACCCACACCACCGAGAACTGACGCACCAGAAAGGCGCTGAGGAAATAGCGATCCAGGGCCACACCATCCAGTCCCAGCCCTGAGCGCGCGTCGCTGCCGCTCCAGACGCTGAGCATGATGAACGGCAGCACCCCGGAGAGGGCCCAGAGGGCGATCTCGGCGCGGTACTCGAGCATGTGGGCGTACTGGGAGCCCAGCAGCACCCGGATGATCCGCCGGTTCAGCCCGAAGATCCGCATCAGACACGCCCCTGCCGGAACAACCCACCGATCAGCTCTTCGATCGGTGGATCGGTCACATCCAGATCACGCACGGGAAAGCGATCCAGCAGTTGCGCCACCACGGCGGTGAGCTGATCGCGGGGAACCAGCAGCCGCACATCACAGCCCTCCAGCTGCTCCAGACGCCCCAACCCCGTCAAGGCATCGGCCGAAACGGGCGACTCCAACTCGAGCCGCACCTCCCGCTCCGGTGCCAATTGATCAGCCAGCGCTTCCAGAGGGCCGTCGTGGAACAAGCGCCCCTGGTGGATCAACAACACCCGGGGACACAACGCCGTGATGTCAGCCATGTAGTGGCTGGTGAGCAGCACCGTTGCCCCCGTGCGGCGGTTGTACTCGGCCAGGAACTGCCGCACCCGGGCCTGGGCATTCACATCCAGCCCCAGGGTCGGTTCATCGAGAAACAACACTTCCGGCTCATGCAACAGCGCCGCCAACAGTTCGGCCTTCATCCGCTGGCCCAGGGAAAGCTTGCGCACCGGCCGGGTGAGTTCCTCCCCCAGCTCCAGCAGATCGGCCAGCTCCTTGATCCGCCGCCGGGCTACAGCATCGGGAATGCCGTAGACCGCCGCATTCACCCGCAGTGAATCCATCGGCGGCAGGTCCCAGAGCAGCTGCTGCTTCTGCCCCATCACCAGGGTGATCCGGCGCAGAAACTCCGCCTGGCGCCGCTGGGGCCGGTGCCCCGCCACCTGCACCTCGCCGGCGCTGGGGTGGATCAAGCCGCAGAGCATCTTCAAGGTGGTGGTTTTGCCGGCGCCGTTGGCACCGAGAAAGCCCACCATCTCTCCAGGTTCAATCCGGAAGGAAACGTCCTGCACCGCGGTGACGTCCCGGGTGCGGCGGCGGATGAAATGGCGCAGGGTGCCGGCCAAGCCGGGCTGCTTCTCGGCAACCCGATAAATCTTGCTCAGCCCCTCAACCTGAATCACCGACTCAGCTCAGATCCGCCAGGCGCTTGCGGGCCAGATCGGCCTGGGCCTGCTTCTCATCGAGGTTGGCCTGGCATTCCGCCACCACCTCCGGCGGGGCCTTGTCGGCGAAGTTGGGGTTGCCCAGCCGGCCCGCCAGGCCCTTGATCTCCTTCTCCGCCTTGGCGATGTCTTTCTCCAGGCGCCCTTTCAGCGCATCGAGATCCACAAGGCCTTCGATCGGCAGCAGCACCTGCAGCTCTCCACTCACCCCCGCCAGGGCCTTGGCCACCGGAGCCGCATCGGCCTCCGCCGGCGCCATCACCGCCACCGACTCCGCCCGCGTCAGCGCCGTGATGTCGGCCGTGCCCTTGGTGAGCACATCCGCCAGCTCGCCGCGGCCTGTGACGAAGCGCACCGGCACAGATTGCGAGGGCTTGAGGCCCGCCACTGCGCGCAGGTTGCGCACCACACGAATGGCGCCGATCAGCTCAGCGAAGGAGGCTTCCAACGCATCATCCAGAGCACTTTCATCCAGGACCGGCCAGGGCTGCAGAGCCAGGAAGGTGGTCTCCGGCTCACCGGTGACGCTGTGCCAGAGCTCCTCGGTGAGGTGGGGCATCAGCGGATGCAGCATCAGGTGCATCTGGCTGATCACCTTGGCCAGCACCTGCTTGGCCACCCGCTGATCGGCAAGGGCCTCGGCCGAGGGGTTCTCACCGGGGTTGAGCCGGCGCTTGCTCAGCTCCAGATACCAATCGCAGACGTCGTTCCAGGCGAACTCGTAAAGCCCCTTGGCGGCTTCACCCAGGCCATAGCTGCTGTAGCGCTCGGCCGTCTCCCGGTTCACCCGAGCCAGGCGGGAGAGGATCCAGCGATCGGCCAGCTGCAGGGCCGCGGGGTCGGGTTCACCGAGTTGGGCCGGTGTTTCGCCGCCCAGGTTCATCAGGGCGAAGCGGGTGGCGTTCCAGAGCTTGTTGGCGAAATTGCGCGAGGCCTCCACCGTGGCGGAGGTGTCTTTCTTGCGGTCATAGTCCAGGCGGATGTCCTGACCTGCACCGGCCACCTCCCGCACCAGGGCGAAACGCAGGGCATCGGTGCCGTAGCGGTCGATCAGCAGCAGCGGATCGATGCCGTTGCCGGCGCTCTTGCTCATCTTGCGGTTCTGCTCATCCCGCACCAGGCCATGGATGTAGACGTCCTGGAAGGGCATCTCACCGGTGAAGGCGCCGGCCATCATCGTCATCCGAGCCACCCAGAAAAAGATGATGTCGAAGCCCGTCACCAGGGTGCTGGTGGGGTACCAGCGCTGCAGGTCGGCGCTGTCTGCATCGGGCCAACCCAGGGTGGAGAAGGGCCAGAGGCCACTGGAGAACCAGGTGTCGAGCACGTCTTCGTCCTGCTCGATCTCCGCTGCCGCGCCGTACTCCGCCTTGGCCTTCTCCAGGGCTTCGGCTTCGTTGCGGGCCACCACGTAGGGCGTGGTGTCGGTGTACTTGCCGCTGGTCTCGCTGATCACGAACCAGGCGGGGATGCGATGGCCCCACCAGAGCTGGCGGCTGATGCACCAGTCGCGGATGTCGGTGAGCCAGTCGCGATACACCTTCTCCCAGCGCTCGGGGATGAAGCGGGGGTCCTGCTTCTCGAGGGCCTCACGACAGCGAGCCGCCAGGGGTTCGGTTTTGACAAACCACTGGGTGGAGAGCAGCGGCTCCACCGGCACCTTGCCGCGATCGGAGTAGGGAACGCTGTGGCGGTAGTCCTCCACCTTCACCAGCAGCCCCAGCTCTTCCAGGCCAGCCACCACGGCCTTGCGGGCCTCGAAGCGATCCAGCCCCTCGAACTGGCCGGCCTCCTTGTTCATGGTGCCGTTCTTGCGCATCACCGTGATCTGGGGCAGACCGTGGCGCTGACCGATGGCGAAATCATTGGGGTCGTGGGCCGGCGTCACCTTGACGCAGCCGGTGCCGAACTCCTTCTCCACGTGGTCGTCGGCCACGATCGGAATCTCCCGTCCCACGAACGGCAGGGTGAGGGTCTGGCCCACCAGGTGGGCGTAGCGCTCATCGGTGGGGTTCACCGCCACCGCCGTGTCGCCCAGCATCGTTTCGGGCCGGGTGGTGGCCACCTCCAGGTGGCCGTCGCCGCTGCTGAGCGGATAGCGGAAATGCCAGAGGTGGCCGTCCACCTCCTTCATCTCCACTTCCAGATCGCTCACCGCCGAACCGGAGGCGGGGCACCAGTTCACCAGGTACTCACCGCGGTAAATCAGCCCCTGCTCGTGCAGCCGCACGAAGGCCTCCTTCACCGCCTCACTCAGGCCCTCATCCAGGGTGAAGCGCTGGCGCTTCCAATCCACGGAATACCCCAACCGCCGCAGCTGGCCCACGATGCGGCCACCACTTTCGGCCTTCCACTGCCAGGCCCGCTCCAGAAACGCCTCACGGCCGAGATCGTGGCGGGTCTTGCCCTCCTCTTTGAGCTGCTTCTCGAGGATCGTTTGCACCGCGATTGAGGCGTGATCGGTGCCGGGCAAGCAAAGAACGTTCTTTCCCGCCAGGCGCTGGTAGCGCACGATCGTGTCGATCAGGGCCGTGTTGAAGGCATGGCCCATGTGCAGGCTGCCGGTGACGTTCGGCGGCGGGATCACCACCGAGAACGGTTCACCGGGGGCCTTCGGGTCGGGATGGAACGCTCCCTGGTCCTCCCAGGCCTGCTGCCAGCGGGCCTCCGTGCCAGCCGGGTCGTAGGTCTTGGCCAGTTCGGGCACGGAAAGCTCAGCGGTTCAGCCGGCCATGCTCGCAAAGCCCTGCCCGCCATGGCCAACGTCCCTAGCATCGGCCTATCGAAGCGATAGCAAGGCCGCGATCGGGATCCAGCATCTGGCCCTGGGCATCGCACTCGCCGTGACCAGCGCAGGCTGCAGCTCCTGGAGGCCACCGGTGGTGGTGAAGGTGGCGCGCACAATCAACAACGCAGAAACCATCTCCAGCAAGGACTACCAACGGCTGCGGGAGGTGACCGAAGAAGCCATCGATCACATCAAGGGCGTGGATCCCCACATCCGCCCGCAACTCACCCTGTCCAGCCAGAAAAACTTCGTTGATGAAATCGCCGATCAAACCCGCAGCGGCAGGTGTATCCGATGGAATGGCCCCCCTCCAAGGAGGAAACCCACCGTATCGGCAGCCCCACCAATCAGCTCCAGGCCGAAGCAGACAGTGATCCTGCCAACGACTCAGCTGGCGAGACGCCGTAGGTAGTCCTCCTGGCGTCCGGCGTTGATCCAACCGGTGGCGATCAACTTGCTGGCGCTCTCATTCACCCGTCCGCGGTGAATGTGGGACGGACCAGCCGGAAAGATCACCAACTTGCCCCGCTCCGCCGGTTCGTGGTGGTCCTGCCAGTGGAACTCGGTGCCAGCCTCATCCACGTCGTTGCAATAGAGAATCCAGGCCAGCGCCCGGTGCACCGGTTCGGTGGCCTCATCGCTGATGGTCCAATCGCAGTGCCAACGCTTGAACCCTTCCCCCGGGGCGTAGTGCTGGAGGTTGAAGATCGGATTCACAAACAGGCTCTGCTGCGGGCAGCACTGCCGGAACAGCGGCCGCTCCTGCAGATAGCGCTCCAGGCCGGCCGTTACCCCCCGCAGGATCAGTTGCGAGAGGGCAAAGGATTCAGGTTCCGAGCGATCAATCGCCACCAGGCTGATGTCGGTGCTCTGTTTCGCCGGTTCCCCCTCACCCTCGGGCCCGAAGGCCACACCAGGCCGCTGTAAGTCCACCCGGCGCTCGAAGAACTCATGCACCGCATCGGCCACCGAGGCGTAACCGGGATTGCTGTAGCGCCCGATCAGGTTCATGCCGTGGCCTCCAAGCGAGGTATCGCCACCACAGCATCGAGCTGCTGCCAGCGCGACGGGTCAGCCACATGGCCCTGCAACTGCACCTGTTCGATCACCGTGGCAGCGCGCTCAAGATCCAGGGGAACACCCGGGCCCATCGGCAGCACCAGCACCTGCTGCTCAGCCGGATCGGCCATCACCTGAAGATCGAGGGCCTCCAGCTCCCGCTCAAAGAACACCCGCCGCATCCGGGTGGTGAGGCTTGGCCCAAGCGCCTCGACGAACCGGGCCATGCCGGCTTCATCCCCGGAGCTGCCGCAATTCAGCGACAACCAGATCAGCAGCTTCACCCAACTTTCCGCCGTCCACAGGGGTTGGAAGCTCTCCCGGTGCTGCCGCACCAGCTCAGCGATTGAAAAATCAAACAGCGTGGCCTGCAGGCCAGTGGCATCAGCGGAATCCATGCTGTTCATCCTCTCCTGCGAAAGGTCAGACTGGGGCGACTGGCTATTCGCACCATGGCCCTGGACCTGAACGATCCCGAACTCGAGTTCTCCGATCTGGTCTACGCCTACCAGAGCTGGGTGATGGCGGTGATCAATGACGAAAAGCTGGACAGCAACGACAAGCTGCTCACTGACGACATCGCCGAGGACGCCCTCAACTCAATGCGCTTCCTACCGGGCGAGGTAACCAACGCCATCGAAACCAGCCTGGCCCGCGTCTACGACGTGGACGCCGACGAACTGGCCGAGCTGCTCTTCCCTGAGGACTGAGCCCAGGCTCAGAGGACGCGATGGGTTGGTCCGCGGTTGACATCCCGAACCAGCAGGGCCGCATAGCCCTGATCACTGGAGCCAACAGCGGCCTGGGCCTGGAAACCGCGCGCGCCTTGAAGCGCTGCGGGGCCACCGTGGTGTTGGCGTGCCGCAGCCCCCGCAAAGCCGAGAGGGCCAAGCAAGAGTTGCTGCAGGAGCGCGATGGGGGAGCGGTGGATCTGGTGGACCTGGATCTGGCGGACCTGACCAGCGTGCAACAGGCGGCGGCCACCGTCGGGGAGCGCTACGGCTGCCTTGATCTGCTGATCAACAACGCTGGCGTGATGGCACCGCCGCGCCGCACCACCGCCCAGGGGCATGAATTGCAGTTCGGGGTGAATCACCTGGGGCACATGGCCCTGACCCAGGCCCTGCTGCCGCTGCTTCAGAACCGGCCCGATCCCCGCGTGGTGACGGTGACCTCCGGGGCGCAGTACTTCGGCAAGATCCGCTGGGACGACCCCAGCTGGAGCAAGAGCTACGACCGCTATGGGGCCTATGGCCAAAGCAAACTCGCCAACGTGATGTTTGCCCTTGAGCTGGATGCACGCCTGCGCGAGCAGGGCAGCCACATCCGCTCCTTGGCCGCCCATCCCGGCATCGCGCGCACGGAACTGCAGCCCACCGCAATCGCCAGCGTCGGCAACCGCTTCGAGGCCCTCGTCTACCGGCTGATGGATCCCCTGTTCCAAAGCGCCGGCATGGGTGCCCTGCCGCAACTGCATGCCGCCACCGCGGCGACTGCTCAGGGTGGCGAGCACTACGGCCCTGAGCAGTTCGGCGGCTTGCGGGGTGCACCGGCGCTCTGCCGTGTGGCGCCAGCAGCGAGCCAACCTGCCGAACGGCAGCGGCTCTGGAGCTTGAGCGAGCAGCTGATCGGTGGCTGAATCGCACGCTGTGATGTTGAGTGGCCGCTGGTTGGTCGCCCTTTGAAACCATGGCCACTCGCCGCCCTGCCACCCAGATCAATGCCCGCCAGAAGGTCTTGCTGGCGAAACTGCAGGCCTGTGGTGATGAGATGAGCGGTCAGCAGCTGCACCGCAGCCTGGAGCCCGAACAGGCCATGGGCCTGGCCACGGTGTACCGGAATCTGCGCCAGCTGCAGCAACGGGGCCTGGTGCGCTGCCGCCACCTGCCCAATGGCGAGGCGCTCTATGCGCCGCTGGAGCGGGATCGCCATCACCTCACCTGCGTCGATTGCGGTAAGACCCAGGCGCTCGACCACTGCCCGATTCACGACCTGGAGGTGCCCGAAGACGGTCGCAAAGGCTTCGATCTCCTGTTTCACACGCTTGAATTCTTTGGTCTCTGCAGCGACTGCCGCGAGCGGCAGCAAAGCCCGTCATGACCCTGGCCGCCACGTACTACGGAGCCAATGGCTGGTTGCTCGAATTCGATGATCTCCGCGTTCTGGTGGATCCCTGGTTGCGCGGCAGCCTGAGCTTCCCCCCCGGGGAGTGGCTGCTCAAAGGGGAACTGCCCTGCGAGCGCAAGGTGCCCGAGAAGCTAAACCTGCTGTTGCTCACCCAGGGGCTTGCAGACCACGCCCATCCGGACACCTTGGCGCTTCTCCCCAAGGACCTGCCCGTCATTGGATCGGCGGCGGCTGCACGGGTGGTGGAACGCCTGGGCTTCACCAGCGTGAAAGCCCTCTCCCCCGGAGAGAGCACCAACCACCAGGGCCTGCGGGTGCGCGCCAGCGCCGGTGCACCGGTGCCGATGGTGGAAAACGGTTATCTGCTCGAACATCCTGCCGGGTCGCTCTATCTCGAACCCCACGGTTTTCTCGATCCAGCCCTGGAGCCACAGGCCCTGGATGCCGTGATCACGCCGATGGTGGATCTGGGGCTGCCGGCGCTTGGAGCGTTCGTTAAAGGCTGCTCCGTGGTGCCGCAACTGGTGGAACGCTTCCAACCCACCACAGTGCTCGCCAGCACCTCCGGCGGCGACGTGCGCTTTGGCGGCGCCTTGAGTCGGGCCCTGCAAATGAAAGGATCCGTAGCCAGCACTGGAGCCCAGCTGCCGGCCAGCAGCTCCTGGACCGATCCAACACCGGGGGAACGACTGCTGCTGAAAAACTGATTTTTCTGATTAAGCTTTGTAACAACAGCTTGAGTTCGATGAAATCCACGCAAGCCAGCGATTCCTGGTTCCAAGGCGTCGCTGCCCGCGACATCCACATTGAGCAGCTCAAAAAGGCCGAACGCTTCAACGGCCGTGCCGCCATGGTCGGCATCGTGATCGGAATCATCACCGAAGGGCTCACCGGTGCCGGCATCGTTCACCAGATCGGGCTGGGTCCCCTGGTGGATGGCTATGCCGCCTGTCGCACCCAATTCCTGCCCTTCTGCTTCTGATTCGGAAGGGGGACCACCCCCCCCGATGACGAGAATGGTGCGATTCACGTTCGAATCGAATGGCTGCTGACAAGGAACTGCTGAAGGAAGTGGCCCTGGAGCTGTGGAACACCACCAAAAAGCTTCGTCCCGGCCTGCCCAAAGCGCCTCGCGCCCAGCTGGTCTTAAAAGCCCTGCTCATAATCGGTGACATGAGCGATCAGCTGGAAGCCGCCATGGTGCTTGGAGTGATTGAGGCGCAGGAACCCGACGATGAGCCCGGGCAGGGAGAAGCGGCCGGCGAAGACAAGACGGTGTCTGAAACTGATGCAAAGACCGAGCGAGAGACCCCCAGGGTTGTGCGCAAGCGCTCCAGCAGCCGCTGATCAAGACTTCCACATGACAAGCCACCCATCCCGCTCCCTCCCAGGGGATGGGTCAAGCTTTTGAAAGCGCTTCGGCGAGACGGCTTAACGCTGCAGAGCAACCACAGCCGCAGCAGCAGCAAGGGCAACGATTCCAGCCATCCAGATGGTGCCTTGGCGTTCCAACAACCACGCAGCGTTGCGAGAGATCGACAACCTGCCAGTTGCCAACAGCGCAGTGAACCCCACTAGCAGAACCACGGGAACCACAAGCGCCAAGACCAACTGCATCACAAAGTGCCTTTGAGGCCTACCTTCCAATGATGATGTGGGGGCAAATCGAGCTACGTCTCTCCGTCCGCACCACAGCCTGAATCTTGACTCTGTTGATCGTCACGGCCGGTTTCATTGGTCTGCTTTGGCTCACGCAAAGCCTGATCAGACGTGGCATGGATGACGGCAGCAATAGCTGAGGCGTCTTCATTCCGCTGAAGGGACGAACCTCGTCAGCAATGCCTGGGCTCCCCTGGGGCCTGCTCGGCTTCCGCCTTCAGGAAACGGCGATGCTGAGATGAGGCATAGCCGCTGAGGTCGATTCTGCTGACATTGCTGCCAGCCTTTCGCCACTCCCTCGGGGGAGTGCTGGATCTTCGGTTCATGGGATCGAGTTATCGGTTCTCGCGCAGTGGGCCTTCAATCAGGCTCTTTGGCGTCGCCCCACCCTTGCACACCTACCCATCCGACGCATCGAACGGATGAGTAATTGCAGCTACGGCGAGCCATTCGAATTGGACCGATACTCCGCCCAACAGCAAACGGCTTGTGACCCCTGAAGAGCAGTACGTGCAATGCATGGACGCTGCCTACGCCGCTGCTGACAAGGAGACCTGCCTGAAAATGATGCGAAGGGCAGAATGCGTCCTGCGCGGTGAATTCAGCGCCCAGCCAACAGGCGATGGCCCTGGAGAGCGAGCGTTGGCGAGCTGAAGCAAAAACCAACTAAACCCAGTGCAGCACTGCGTTTTGAGATGGGCGATACTGGGATCGAACCAGTGACAATCTCCTTGTAAGGGAGGTGCTCTACCGCTGAGCTAATCGCCCCACCAGGCAGATTCTGCCCTAACGCGTCAGCTTGGGGACGCACAGCAGCTCCGAAGGCTTGGCAACGGGTCACCGCCACGACCAGAGCATCTGGGTTCTGAGCCTCCCGCTTGGGATCGCTGTGGGCTTGGTGCTGGGCATCAAGGCAGCACTGATCGCATCAGCAAGCTGTTGGGCCGGTGGCTTGTGGCTGTCCCCTGACCTGGACACCCGCTCCAATGCGCTGCGGCGGTGGGGAGCCCTCGGCTTTCTCTGGTGGCCCTACCGCCTGCTGGTTCCCCATCGCTCGCTCTGGTCCCATGGCCCGCTGCTGGGAACAACCGCGCGCCTGGCGGTGCTGCTCACCTGGTGCCTGATCGTGACCATGGCGGTTCCAGCACTCTCACCAGCGATGCTGCTTACAACGCTCCAGCAACTGATGCGTCAGCACCCACGGGAGTTCATCGCCCTGCTTGTGGGCTTGGAGGGCAGTGCCTGGATCCACCTGATCCTCGATGGCGACCCCTGGCCCCAGGAATGGTCGAAGAAGCGACAGCGATGAGAAGGTGGGCGTTGCCCCAGTTGTTGCCCCGGCATGGCCATCACTCCTTCTGACGCCATCCAGCGACTGATCGATGTTGTGGCACAACTCAGGGATCCGACAACGGGCTGTCCCTGGGATCTGGAGCAGACCCATGCCTCGCTGGTGCCCTACGTGCTGGAAGAGGCCCACGAAGTGGCCGATGCGATCCGCCAGGGCAGCGATGCCCACATAAAGGAAGAGCTGGGGGATCTACTGCTGCAGGTGGTGCTGCATGCCCAGATCGCGCGGGAGCAGCAGCGCTTTGATCTGGAGGCGATTGCCGATGGCATCAGCGACAAACTGATCCGCCGTCACCCCCATGTATTCGGCGATGCCGACGCCAGCACCAGTGACGAAGTGCGACGCAGTTGGGAGGCCATCAAGCTCGAGGAGCAGGCCGAGGCCCTGGCGGGCTCCTCCAGCCCCCTCAGCGACCGGCTCAGTGCCAAGGTACGGGGCCTGCCGGCCCTGGCTGGAGCCATGACCATCTCCAAGAAAGCGGCCAAAGCCGGCTTCGAGTGGGATGACATGGCCGGCGTCTGGGAGAAGGTCCATGAGGAGCTGGACGAACTCAAGGAGGCGGTGGCCAGCGGCAACAAAGGCCATGCCCAGGAAGAACTGGGCGATCTGCTGTTCACCCTGGTGAATGTGGCCCGTTGGTGCCAAATCGAACCCGAAGAAGGCCTCGCCGGCACGAATCAACGCTTCCTCGACCGCTTCTCCCGCGTTGAAGCCGCCCTGGATGGAGATCTGCAGGGCCGCAGCATCAACGAATTGGAAGCCCTCTGGAAACAGGCCAAAGCGGCGATCCGAGCGGAACAGTCCTGATCATCTGGATCCAATTAATCGTCCAGGGAGGGCCGACTGCGCCGTTGACGCTTGAGATCACCACGCTTTTTCTTCGCGTCCAACCGCCGCTTCACGGCACCACGGCCTGGCCGGGTGGCCTTTCGGGCACGCGGTGCTGGCTGCAGGCCCTCCCGCAGCAGCTCCCCCATGCGATGCAGCGCCTTCTGACGGTTCTGCCATTGGGAGCGTTCTTCTGCAACCACAACCCGTAGGCAGCCCTCCACCAAACGGGTCTGGAAGTGCTCCAGCAATCGGGCGTGGCGAAATGGACCCAGACAGGAACAGTTCGCTAAATCCAAAAGCAATTCCACACGGGAATCGGTGGTGTTGACCCCCTGCCCGCCGGGGCCGGATGAGCGGCTGAACCGCCAGCGCAGCTCCCTGGACGGAATGGTCAACCGCTCGTTCACCACCAGGTCTTGCACCAGCCATCTCCTGGCTCAAGAACAACAGGATGCTCCCACCAGGTTGATGCTTCGAAGAGAGAGCACCTGCACCAACCTTGATCCCTATCGATAAAACAAAAGCCTTGATCTGACGAAAAAGGCTTTGGAGCTGCCCTCTTACACAGCAGCTCCCCAACCAAGCACATTAAACCTCCACATCTTGCGTTCGTCAATCCCAAGAGCACTACATCTGGTGTTTGGGAACAGCCCCACCGGGTCCTTAGCTGGAGAGATGCCCACCGCAGCCCATGAGCAGCTGGATTGACGAAGAACACCGCGGCGTCCGCTATGGATTGAAGGGAGAGGTGCTGGTCGAGGAGACCAGTCCGTTCCAGCGGATCAGCGTGATTCGCAGTGAGCGCTACGGGCGGGGGCTGCTCCTGGATGGCTGTTGGATGACAGCGGAGCGGCAGGAACGCCACTACCACGAGGCTTTGGTGCACCCAGCCCTGTGCAGTGCCAGCTCGATCGAGCGGATCCTGGTGATCGGAGGCGGGGACGGCGGCACCGCGCGGGAATGCCTGCGGCACCCAGGCGTCCAGCGGCTGGACATGGTGGAGATTGACGGGCGAGTGGTGGAACTCAGCCGGGAACACCTCCCCGACATCGGCGGATCCGCCTGGTCTGATCCGCGGCTCCAGCTCACGGTTGGCGATGGCATCGCCTGGACCGCGGAGGCTGACGCCCAGAGCTATGACGTCGTCTTGGTGGATGGCTCGGATCCCGCCGGACCCGCCGAAGGCCTGTTCAACCGGACCTTCTTTGAACACTGCCGGCGGCTGCTCAAGCCCGGGGGCGTGTTCGGCACGCAGAGCGAATCTCCGGAAGCCTTCCGCGATGTTCACATCGCCATGGTGCGCCTGTTACGCGAGGTGTTTGACCATGCCGACCCGCTCTATGGCTGGGTTCCGATGTATCCCAGCGGCTGGTGGAGCTGGACCTTCGCCGCCATGGGAACACCCCGCTACCGCACTCCCGAGCCCGAGCGCAGCCAGGCCATCGCCGCAGGTTGCGAGATCTGGTCACCGCGCTGGCAGCGTGGGGCCATGGACGCGATCCCCGCCTTCGTCGAACGGGAGCTGCAGCCATGACCGCACATCCGCCGAGTGGGCTGTTCGACAGTTTGTTTGACAGCGACGGAACCATTTTCATGGGATCCCGGCGCAACCCTGCCGACTGCCGCGTTGGCCTGTTTGGTGTGCCGTACGACGGCACCACCTCCTTTCGGCCTGGCACCCGCTTCGGCCCCGCCGCCATCCGAGAGGTGAGCGCTGGCCTGGAGACCTATTGCCCGCAACTCAACCTGGATCTGGAGGATCTCGACTTTGCCGATCTCGGTGCCGTTGAGATTCCCTTCGGCAACCCTGAGCCCGTTCTCACCAAGGTGAAGCAGGCAACCGAAGCCGTGCTTGGCCTGGGCCTCAGGCCACTGATGCTGGGCGGGGAGCATTCGATCAGCTCCGGCGCCGTGGAGGCTGTGGCACAACGCCACCCCGACCTGGTGCTGGTGCAGCTGGATGCCCATGCCGACCTCAGGGACAGCTGGCTGGGGGCCCGCCACAGCCATGCCTGCGCCATGCGCCGCTGTCTGGAAGTCCTTCCCAGCCAGACGCTGTTTCAACTCGCGATCCGGAGTGGCACGCGCGAGGAATTCAGCGAACTGCACGAGAGCGGCAGGCTGATGCCCAGCGTCGACGCCCTTCAACAGGCCCTCGCTCCCTTGCAGGGGAAACCCATCTATCTCACCGTCGATCTGGACTGGTTTGACCCCGCCGTTCTGCCTGGAACCGGCACACCGGAACCCGGTGGTTACAACTGGTCTGACTTCGCCAGCCTGATCGGGGTGCTTCGAGAGCATCACCTGGTGGCGGCCGATGTGGTGGAACTGGCCCCACAACTCGACACCAGTGGCATCAGCTCCGTGCTGGCCGCCAAGGTGACCCGCAGCCTGCTGCTGCTCCTGGGTGGCGATCAATAGAAGTGACGGGCATCAGCCCGCTGCTGCCGCAAACGGCTGTGCTGCTTGCTGAGCAATTGCAGCACCAGCGTTGGATGCCGATGGATAAGCGCCAGAAAATTGGAGCGGCTCAGGCGGAACAACGAAACAGGCGTCACCGCTGTGGCATCACGGCTGTGACACTCGGCGCCATCCACCAGATCCTCATAGAAAAACAATTCACCGGAACCAAAGCGAATACGGTTCAACGGACCACTGCTCAGTTCCATCCATCCCCGTTCAATCACATGGATGAACTGCACAGGCTCACCGGCACTGAAAACATTTGCGCCGGTGGGAAGGGTCAGGCGATCCACCTCAGGCTGTTCCTGGATCAGTTCCAGAGGAGTCAGCGGAGCTGAGGCGGACAAGGCAACAACCGGGGTTGGCTGCAGTATCCCGCGTTCATCCGGTGGAGGCCATCACGGAGATCAGCGTCGAGGACCAATCCGGCCTCAGCTCAAGGTGCGATCCAATTCCAGCTGGCACTCACCAACGCTGCTGCTCTGCAGCGCCGGAAGCTTGGGGGAACGGGGGGTCCAGTGGTGACAGACCATCAGATCCGCAATCTCCGCATGCACCTCCAACCGGCGCAGACGGCACCACCCCTTCGCACCTGCCGGCAGGGTGCAGTACTGACAACTGCGACAGCAGGAGCTGGTGGCCAAACAAGCGCCCCGGAAACGCGCTCAAGCTAGTGACGGTCTGCGAAACGGACCATCGACAGGGACAAATTTCCGGGTTCCCTTCCGGATCGTGAAGCCCTCCATAAGAATGCGCATCTCATCGGCCGCCCCCATGTCCCTGCAGCGCACTCCCCTGTTCGAGGCCTGCCGCAGCGCCGGGGGCCGCATGGTGCCGTTTGCCGGCTGGGAGATGCCGGTTCAGTTCAGCGGCCTGATCCAGGAACACAAAGCCGTTCGCGAAAGGGTCGGCATGTTCGACATCTCCCACATGGGAGTGTTGCGCCTCGAAGGCGCCAATCCCAAGGATGCGCTGCAACGGCTGGTCCCCAGCGACCTGCACCGCATCGGTCCCGGCGAAGCCTGCTATTCGGTTCTGCTGAACGAACGCGGCGGCATTCGCGACGACCTGATCGTTTACGACTGCGGTGCCATTGATGCCGATCGAGGTGCGCTGGTACTGGTGATCAATGCCGCCTGCGCCGACAGCGACACCGCCTGGATCCGTGAACAGATGGAACCCGCTGGCATGACGGCGACTGACATCAAAAAGGACGGAGTCCTGCTTGCTCTGCAGGGCCCTGAGGCCATGGGATTGCTGCAGGAGCTGAGCGGCGAAGACCTCAGCGGCTTGCCCCGCTTCGGCCACCGGATGCTCAACCTCAAGGGCCTGAGCCAACCGGTGTTCAGTGCTCGCACGGGCTACACCGGCGAAGACGGTGCCGAGCTGCTGCTCAACGCCGACGACGGACAGAAGCTCTGGCAGCTTTTGCTCGACCGCGGTGTCACCCCCTGCGGCCTGGGGGCACGGGACACCTTGCGGCTGGAGGCCGCCATGCACCTTTACGGCCAGGACATGAACGACAAAACCAATCCGTTCGAGGCCGGGTTGGGTTGGCTCGTGCACCTGGAAATGCCCGTGGATTTTGTGGGCCGACCGGCGCTGGAGCAGGCGGCGGAATCCGGCCCGGCCAAACGCCTGGTGGGGCTCAAGCTGCAGGGTCGTGCCATCGCCCGCCACGACTACCCCGTGATGCACAACGGAGAGACGGTGGGCATCGTCACCAGCGGCACCTGGTCACCCACCTTGGAAGAAGCGATCGCCCTGGCCTACGTGCCGCCGTCCCTCGCCAAGCTCGGCACCGAACTGAGCGTTGAGATCCGCGGCAAGGCCCAGCCGGCAACGGTCGTTCGCAAGCCCTTCTACAAACGCGCCTGAAGCTCACCGCTGCTGTGGGAAACTCGCTCTTCTCCAGTTGAGACATCCCATGCGCAGCAACGGTTGCGGCGACCTGCGCGAACAGAACATTGATCAGCAGGTGCAACTGTGCGGCTGGGTGGATCGACGCCGTGATCACGGCGGGGTGATTTTCATCGACCTGCGGGACCGCAGCGGCACGATTCAGATCACGGTGGACCCGGATCTGGGCGCCGACGCCTTCGCCGTCGCCGAGCATCTGCGCAGCGAAACCGTGCTGCAGGTTGAAGGGAAAGTCCGGGCCCGGCCCGGCGACTCCCTGAACGACAAGCTGGCGACGGGGGCCGTGGAAGTGCTCGCCAGCGGCATCACCGTGCTGAACAGCGTGAAAGGCAACCTGCCCTTCCCCGTGTCGGTGCACGACGAAGAGAACACCCGCGAAGAGCTGCGGCTGCGCCACCGCTATCTGGATCTGCGCCGCAAGCGCATGAACGACAACCTGCGCCTGCGGGCTCAGACCATCCAGGCCGCCCGTCGCTTCTTGGAGGACGCAGGCTTCATCGAGGTGGAGACCCCGGTGCTGACCCGCTCCACGCCGGAAGGCGCCCGCGATTACGTGCTGCCCAGCCGGGTCTGCGGCGGCGAATGGTTCGCCCTGCCCCAGTCCCCCCAGTTGTTCAAGCAGCTGCTGATGGTGGGCGGCATCGAGCGGTATTACCAGGTGGCCCGCTGTTTCCGCGACGAAGACCTGCGGGCCGACCGCCAGCCGGAATTCACCCAGCTGGACATCGAGATGAGCTTCATGGATCAGGAACAGATCCTGGAGCTGAACGAATCACTGATCTGCGCCATCTGGAAGGCCGTGAAGGGCATCGAACTGCCGCGGCCCTTCCCACGCATGACCTGGCATGACGCCATGGAGCGCTACGGCACCGACCGGCCCGACACCCGCTACGGCATGGAGCTCACCAAAGTGAGTGACATCGTGAAGGACATGGGCTTCAAGGTGTTCAGTGGCGCTGTGAAGTCCGGCGGCGCTGTGAAGTGCATCGCGGTGCCCGGCGGCAACGATGCGGTGAGCAACGTGCGGATCAAGCCGGGTGGTGATGTGTTCAGCGAGGCACAGAAAGCTGGTGCCGGTGGCCTGGCCTTCATCCGGGTGCGCGACGGCGGTGAGATCGACACGATCGGCGCCATCAAGGACAACCTCAGCGATGAGCAGAAGCAGGAGCTGCTCAGCCGCACCGGCGCGGAACCCGGCACCCTGCTGCTGTTCGGTGCCGGCGACACCGCCACGGTGAACAAGGCCCTCGACAGGGTGCGCCAGTACCTGGCCAAGGAGCTGGGCATGGTGAAGGCCGACCGGGACAACGACCAGTGGAACTTCCTCTGGGTGGTGGACTTCCCGATGTTCGAGTTCAACAGCGACGAGAACCGTTACGAGGCCCTGCACCACCCCTTCTGCGCGCCCAATGCGGAGGATCTCGGGAGCGATGCATCGAAGTGGGCCGAAACCCTGCCCGGAGCCCGGGCCCAGGCCTACGACCTTGTGCTCAATGGCCTTGAGCTCGGCGGCGGCTCCCTGCGCATCCATGACTCCGCCCTGCAGCGCCAGGTGTTGCAGACGGTTGGATTGCCCCTCGAGGAGGCCCAGGAGCAGTTCGGCTTCCTAATGGACGCTCTTGATGTGGGCGCACCGCCCCACGGGGGCCTGGCCTTCGGTGTGGACCGGATGGTGATGCTGCTGGCCGGAGAGGAGTCGATCCGCGACACCATTGCCTTCCCCAAGACCCAGCAGGCCCGCTGCCTGATGACCAGTGCCCCAGGGGGCGTTGCCGACAAGCAGCTGGAGGAACTGCACGTGGCCAGCACCTGGGTTGAGCCCGACCAGGAAGACTGAAGGCGGCTACTGGGCTGAGCAGATCCCAAAGGGAATCAGCGCATTTGTCGCACCGCGGCCAACGGCGAGGAACCCTGAAGTTGGACTTCACAAGGCCAGCTTTTGCCCAGCAAGCCCCGACGGACCGGGGGGACCCGTGAGCGCCGCAGCAGCGGCACAACGGATCTGCTGCGGCTTTATCTCCAGGACATCGGCCGGGTCGACCTGCTCACCAATGAGGAGGAGGTCACCCTGGCCCGTCTGGTGCAGCGCCGCGAAGCACTGCTGCTCCAGCAACGGGAGCTGGCTGAGAGCGATGCCGCCATCGGTGAACTGCACCGTCTCGAAGAACTGCAACGCCGGGAAGCCAACCAGCACAGCCACTGGCCAACCAAGCAGGAATGGGCCCGGGCGGCAGGACTGCCCTTGGCCAAGCTGCAGCAGCGGATTGACCTGGGCTATCAGGCCTGGGCTCAGCAGGCACAGCTTGAGGCCAAAGATCTGAAGCTGGCCCTCCGCAACGGGCGGCGAGCCAAAGACCACATGATTCAGGCCAACCTGCGCCTGGTGGTGGCGGTGGCCAAGAAGTACCAGCAGCGGGGCATGGAAATCCTGGACCTGGTCCAGGAAGGAACGCTCGGGCTGGAGCGGGCTGTGGAAAAGTTCGATCCCACCCGTGGTTTCCGCTTCAGCACCTACGCCTACTGGTGGATCCGCCAGGGCATCACCCGGGCCATCGCCACCCAGAGCCGCACGATCCGCTTGCCCGTTCACGTCACCGAAAAACTGAACCGGATCAAACGGGTCCAGCAGGAGATTGCAAGCAACGAAGGACGCATTGCCTCGATCGCGGATCTGGCGCGCGAATTGGGCATCAGTGAAGACACCGTGCGCCAGACCCTGGCCCGGGTGCCCCGCTCAGTGTCTCTGGACACCCGTGTCGGCCGCGAACAGGACACCCAGCTCGGAGATCTGATCGAGGACGGCCATGCCACCCCGGAACAGACCCTCACCCACGACGAACTCCACAACGATCTGGAGGATCTCCTGGATGAACTCACCAGTCGGGAGGCCGCTGTCCTGCGCCGGCGCTTCGGATTGGAGGACGACACGCCCCAGACCCTGGCCCAGATCGGGGAAGAGCTGAAACTCTCAAGGGAGCGCGTTCGTCAGATCGAAACCCGCGCCCTGCTCAAACTGCGACAACCCCAACGACGCAGCAAAGTCCGGGATTACATCCAGGGCCTGGATTCCTAAAACACCGGTTCCCCCTGGAGCCCATGACCGACGCCAGCTAATTTGAAGAGTCGCCCGGCAGGTCATGGCCAAATTCGTCTTCATCACCGGTGGTGTGGTGTCCAGCATTGGCAAGGGAATCGTGGCGGCGAGCCTCGGCCGGTTGCTGAAGTCGCGGGGCTACAACGTTTCGATTCTCAAGCTGGATCCCTACCTGAATGTGGATCCCGGGACGATGAGCCCGTTCCAGCATGGTGAGGTTTTCGTCACGGAAGACGGCGCCGAAACCGATCTCGACCTGGGCCATTACGAGCGCTTCACCGACACGGCGATGTCACGCCTGAACAGCGTGACCACCGGCTCGATCTACCAATCGGTGATCAACAAGGAGCGCCGCGGCGACTACAACGGCGGCACCGTTCAGGTGATTCCCCACATCACCGGCGAGATCCGCGAGCGCATCCACCGGGTTGCCTCCAACAGCAATGCCGATGTGGTGATCACGGAAATCGGCGGCACCGTGGGTGATATCGAATCACTGCCCTTCCTCGAAGCCATCCGTGAATTCCGGGAGGACGTGGGTCGCAACGACCTGGCCTACATCCACGTCACCCTGCTGCCCTTCATCGGCACTTCCGGCGAACTCAAAACCAAGCCCACACAACACTCGGTCAAGGAACTGCGTTCGATCGGCATCCAGCCGGATGTGCTCGTCTGCCGCAGTGATCGCGACATCAGCGACGATCTCAAGCGGAAAATCGGTGGCTTCTGCGGGGTGCCCACCCGCGCCGTGATTCCCTCCCTGGATGCCGACAGCATCTATGCCGTGCCGCTGATCCTTGAGCAGGAGGGTCTGTGCCGTGAAGTGCTGGACGTGCTGAAACTGACCGACCATGACAGCGACATGGCGGCATGGGAACAACTGGTCAACAAGCTGCGTAACCCCGGCCCGTCGGTGAAGGTTGCCCTGGTGGGCAAGTACGTGCAGCTGAACGACGCCTACCTTTCCGTCGTCGAAGCGCTGCAGCATGCCTGCATTGCCCAGGATGCCTCCCTCGACCTGCACTGGGTCTGCGCCGAACAGATTGAAGCGGACGGCGCCGATGCACTCCTGCGCGGAATGGACGCCGTCGTCGTTCCCGGTGGCTTCGGCAACCGTGGCGTCGATGGAAAAATTGCAGCGATTCGCTGGGCTCGGGAACAACGGGTGCCCTTCCTTGGGCTCTGTCTTGGGATGCAAACCGCAGTGATCGAGTGGGCTCGCAACCAGGCCGGCCTCACCGAGGCCACCAGTGCTGAATTAAACGAAAACACGCCCCATCCCGTGATTCACCTGCTGCCGGAACAGCAGGACGTGGTCGACCTGGGCGGCACGATGCGCCTGGGGGTCTACCCCTGCAGGATTGCGCCGGGAACCCTCGCCCAGAGGCTCTACGGAGACGAGGTGGTCTATGAACGCCACCGCCACCGCTACGAATTCAACAACTCCTATCGCAATCTTTTCCTGGAATCCGGATATGTGGTCAGCGGCACGTCCCCGGATGGACGCCTGGTGGAGTTGATCGAACTGAAAGGGCATCCGTTCTTCACCGCCTGCCAATACCACCCCGAATTCCTCTCCCGGCCTGGACAACCCCATCCATTGTTCCGGGGATTGATCGAAGCGGCCCAACAACGCCTTCCGGATTCACCGGCTCAGGCCCTGCGTCAACAGGGGGACATTGCGATCCCATGAACCGCATCGATGGCTGACTCCCAGCGTCTCCCGGTGGTGGAAACATTCCATTCCCTGCAGGGAGAGGGCCACCATGCCGGACGCAGTGCATTTTTCATTCGGCTCGCGGGCTGCACCGTGGGCTGTCCCTGGTGCGACACCAAGCACTCATGGCCGGCCCAAGGGCACCCTGAGCAGCCCGTCCATGCCTTGGCTGATGCCGCCCAGATGGCTGCTGAAGCCGGGGCCAGCTTCGTTGTGATAACCGGTGGAGAACCGTTGCATCACGATCTTCAGCCCCTCACCCAGGCCCTCGATGCGCGATGCGGTCTCCCCCTGCATCTGGAAACCAGCGGGGTGGATCCACTCAGCGGACGCTTCGATTGGATCACCCTCTCGCCAAAACGCCACCGCCCCCCACGGCAAGAGCTTTTGCAGGCCTGCCATGAGCTGAAAGTTGTGGTGCATGGCCCGGAAGACATCAGCTTCGCTGCAGCCATGGCGTCCAAGTGTGAGGACGACACAGAGCGGCTGCTGCAGCCGGGCTGGGAGAGCAGCATCGGAGAAGCCCTGGCTGTGGAGCATGTGCGTCAACATGCCCAATGGCGCCTCAGCCTGCAAAGCCACAAATGGCTTGGAATCCACTGAACGAGGCCGTTGAGGGCAGGGTCTGCTCCACTACGTTGAGGTTGAGCAGAATTTGATCACCTGAGCCCATGACCTCAGTGGCCGTTCTGGGCACAGGCCTCCTCGGAACGGCGATCGCAACGCGATTGCTGGGGCAGGGTCTCAACGTCCACGTCTGGAATCGCGACCCCTCCCGCACCGCCTCGCTCGTGGAGAAGGGTGCAATAGCGATCGACGATCTGGGGCAAGCCGGCAAAAACAACAGCGTCTTGATCACCGTCTTGCGTGACGGGACTGCCACTGCATCCGTGATCGGCACGATTGGGGATCTGCAGAGCTCAACGGTGGTCCCGATGGGAACCATGGGAGTGGAGGAAAGCCGCAAGCTCGCCACACAGGTTGCGGACCAAGGAGGGCGGTATCTGGAAGCCCCGGTGCTCGGCAGCAAACCACAGGCGCTGAACGGATCGCTGCTGGTGATGGCCGGCGGCGAAGAGCAGGTCTTCGAAGCACAACGGCCACTCCTCTCTCATCTCTGCCAAGAGCCCCAGCTCGTAGGCCCCGTTGGCAGCGGCGCTGCCACCAAGCTGGCCCTCAATCAGTTGATCGCCAGCCTCACCCACAGCTTCTCCCTCTCCCTGCAACTGATTCAGCAGGCCGGCGTTCCTGTGGAAACGTTCATGGCCATCCTGCGGCCGTCTGCGCTCTACGCCCCCACCTTCGATAAGAAGCTGCAACGGATGCTGGATCACAGCTACGCCGATCCCAACTTCAGCACCGCCCTGCTACGCAAAGACCTGCGCCTGTTCCTGGAGGAGGCGACCACAGCTGGGCTCCAGGATCAGGGGTTGAGCGGTTTGCTGTCCCTCCTCGAACAAGCCAAGGGCACCGAGCTGGATGAGCAGGACTACTGCGCCCTGCACGAACTCACGCTTCTGAGATGAGTCAACGCACTGCCATCGCGCTTCTCTCCGGAGGTTTGGATTCCGCCACTGCTGCGGCCCTTGCCCTTGAGCAGGGCGACCGCGTCATCGGCCTGTCCTTTGACTACGGCCAGCGCCATCGCCGCGAATTGGACGCCGCCGCTTCCGTTGCTGAGCAGCTTGGGTTGGCAGAGCATCACTGCATCAGCGTGAATCTGGCCAGCTGGGGGGGCTCAGCCCTCACCGACGCCAGCATCTCAATCCCCACCGATGGCGTGGAGGAAGGCCGCATTCCGCCCACCTATGTGCCCGGGCGCAACACCGTGTTCATCTCCATTGGCCTCAGCCTGGCTGAGGCCCGCGGAGCCGAGAGGTTGGTGCTGGGGGTGAATGCTGTCGATTACTCGGGGTATCCCGACTGCCGGCCCGACTACCTCAACGCCTTTCAGACCCTGGCCGACCTGGCCAGCAAAGCCGGTCGGGAGGGCCATGGCGCCCAACTCTGGGCACCGCTTGTGCAGTGGAGCAAGCTACGCATCGTTGAGGAAGCCCTTCGCCTGGGTGTTCCGATCGAAACAACCTGGAGTTGCTATAGCGGCGGCACGCACCCCTGCGGCGTCTGCGACAGCTGCCGCATCCGTGATGCAGCGCTCCGCGAGGCCGGCCGGCCTGACCTCTGCAGTTCAACAGCGGCATGATCCGCCCCCAACGGCTTGAACTGCCCTGGCAGGAGCCCCAAGCGCTCGCGCACCAACTGGCCCATGCCTACGGCGAAGAAGGACTGGTCTGGCTGGATGGCGACGGCAGCAACCTGGGCCGATGGGCCACCCTGGCGGTGGCACCCCAGGAGATCATCTGCTGCCGCGGTCTCCCTGGAGAGCCCGGAGCAAGCAATCCCTTCGAGGCACTGCGGGGGCTTGCCCCAGGGCATTGGTGCGGCTGGCTGAGCTATGAAGCCGCCGCCTGGGTGGAACCGGGAAACCCCTGGGCCAGCGACGGCATGGCCACGCTTTGGATCGCCCGCCACGATCCGGTGCTTCGCTTTGATCTGCAAAAGCGCAGGCTGTGGATCGAAGCCAGCAGCACGGCTGCTTTGGAACGCCTCACCCAACAACTGGCCTCCAGCCCTGAGCAGCCCAACGACGAGCCCCCATCAATCCCCCTAACGGCCTGGAGTCACCACACCACACCCGAGCAGTACGCCGCAGGAGTGCAGCGCATCCGTGATCTGATCGCTGCAGGTGATCTCTTCCAAGCCAATCTCACGGCCTGTTGCAGCACAGCTTGGCCCCAGGGAGGCAGTGCCCTCGAGCTGTTTCTCACCCTGAGGCAGGCCTGTCCTGCCCCCTTCGCAGGGCTGATCATCAGCGACCAGAACGAGGCGTTGCTGTCATCGTCTCCGGAGCGTTTTCTGCAGGTGAGTGCTGATGGAGCTGTACAAACCCGGCCGATCAAAGGCACCAGGCCGCGCCATGGCGACCCCGAACAGGATGCAAATCTCGCCGCGGAACTCGTGTGCAGCGACAAGGACCGGGCCGAGAACGTGATGATCGTCGACCTGCTGCGTAACGACCTCGGTCGTGCCTGCCAGCCGGGTTCGATTCAGGTTCCCCAACTGGTGGGTCTCGAAAGTTATGCCTCCGTACATCACCTCACCTCAGTCGTGGAGGGACAACTTCAGGCCGGATTGAGCTGGGTCGATCTTCTGGAAGCCAGTTGGCCTGGGGGGTCGATCAGCGGGGCGCCGAAACTGCGGGCCTGCCAACGTCTGCATGAGCTCGAGCCCACCAGCCGAGGGCCTTACTGCGGATCACTGCTGCGGGTTGACTGGGATGGCAGCTTCGACAGCAACATCTTGATCCGATCCTTACTGCGCCAAGGCGACACCCTGCGGGCCCATGCCGGCTGCGGAATCGTCGCCGACTCGGATCCCCTTGGCGAAGCAGAGGAGTTGATGTGGAAACTGCAGCCCTTGCTGGAGGCGCTGGCATGAGCACCGCTATCGCCTGGATCGAGGGTCAGTGGGGAACAGCAGCAAGCCTGCAGCTTCCCCTCAACGACCGCGCCCTGCTCCTGGCCGATGGCCTCTTTGAAACGGTGCTGATCCGCAACGGTGCGCCGCAACTCCTGCAGGAGCACCTGCAGCGCTGGAGCGACAGTGCAGCTCTGCTGGGCATGGACCCACCACCGCAGCGAGACGCGCTTGAGCCTCTGATTGAAGACGCGATTCAACGCAGCCAGCTGAGCGAAGCCGATGGAGCCCTGCGCCTCAACTGGAGCCGAGGCAGCTCACCTCAGCGCGGAATCGGACTGCCGGCCCCAGGGCACCACCGCTTTTGGCTCACGCTCCAGGCCACCACACCAACATTTTCAGCCGTCAGCACCATCACCAGTCGGCATGAGCGCCGCAACGCCTCCAGCCGCTTGAGCTGTTGCAAGACCTTTGCCTACGGGCAATCGATCCAAGCCCGCAGGGAAGCCCAGGACCAAGGGGCTGACGATGCTCTGCTCTTGAACACGGCTGGAGCCCTGTGCTGCGGAACAGCGGCGAATCTGCTGGTCCGGCGTCGCGGACAGTGGCTGACACCGCCCCTCAACAGCGGCTGCCTCCCGGGGGTGATGCGGGGCCGTGCACTGGCCCAGGGCATCGCGGTGGAAACCGAGCTCGCGGCCACTTTCGATGCCGACGATCAGGCCGTTCTAATCAACAGCCTCAGCTGTCGACCGATCGCATCCCACAACGGTCAGCCCATGGCGGCAACCACTGCTGCAGTGGAGCTCTGGCAATCCTTGCTGGATTGAGCCAGGGTCCAGCGATGGCCTAGATGCGAAGAATCCGGCGCACAGCCTCGTCCCAGCCATGGGCATGGGGGGCTGCCGCCAGCTGGAAACGCCCGGCAGCGATCCCGGAACGCAACTCGGGATGGGGGCCATCGGGCCCGGGCACCACAACAGCAATATCGGCCACCTCGAGCAACGGCAGATCGTTGGGGGAATCCCCCAAGGCCAAAACCTTCACCTGCTCAGCACCCAGATGTCGCTTGAGGGTGGCCAGCGCCTTGCCTTTGCTGATGTCTGGGCCCAGCAGGTGACCCATGCGGTTGCCCTTCACCACAGTCAGGCCCATCCGCTGGACCAGGGCCTCAAGCCGGCGACGCCCCTCTGCCGAAGGCGGCACAAAAGGCACGCTGCAGCAGCGCCGCTGCGCCTGGCGCAAGGCTTCACCACCAAGCCCCAACAACTGCTGCCCTTCCGCCTCACTGAGTTCATCCAACGGACGCAGGGGCTCACCCAACTCGGCCTGAAGTCGCTGCAACTGAGGTTTCAGCGCCGTCCAATCCGGACCCAACGGCAGCTCCCAGGGTTCCCCTTCCGGAGTTTCCCCATGCACGGCGCCACCGTTTTCAACGATGTAAGGGTCATGCAGCCCCGCCTCGGCGCGAAAGCCGCGCACTTCCTCGGCCGTTTTGCTGGTGCAGGGAATCACCGGAATCCGGTGCTGTTGCAGCTGATGGATCAGATCCTTGGCCGGCGACCAGTCGTAGCTGTGATCCAGCAAGGTGCCGTCGAGATCAGTCACCACCCACCACGCCGGCTCGACACTCGCGGTCATGGCTGAACCAACCAATGCACCGCATAAGGCTCTAGCGAATGCGACTGATGTGGTTCGAACACATGACCGCTCAGGCAATCGGCCCAGGGCTGGTTCAGATCACCACCCAAGCCACTGAGGCGAAAGCTGAGGCGCGCCGCCGTGATGTTGTGAACAGCCACCAGCGTTCCCCCCCCACGGGAGCGCCGCAGGATGACGCAATCACTCCGGTCCGCACTCAGAACCGTCATCGGGGCATCCGGGTGGAAGGCCGGATGAACAGCCCGTTCGGCCAGAGCCCGCCGCAGCGCCGGCAACAGCGCAGAGACATCTGAATCGGGATCCGCCAGGCGGCGCTCCAGGGCCTGAGCCGTGAACTGGGGCCGATTCAGATCCCGGCGATGGCCCGTGCGACGAAAGCGGGTCAGATCATTGGGAGCCGCCAACAACGCCGGCAGATAGAAAGTGGGGACCCCTGGCAAGGTCAGGATCAACAGTTGGGTGAGCAGGAAGCGCTCCCGTTGGAGATACGTGGGATCAATCCCCCCATCCGCCATGGCACTCCACCAACTGATGTTGATCTCGTAGGGAACCTCCTCACCGGAACTGAGCATCCTGTGGCTGACCAGTCCACCCCGTTGCTCACAGCCGATCAATAGCTGCAGCAAGCGCTTCTGGGGCATCAGGCCCTCCAACGGCCGTAAACCGATGCCGTCATGACAGGCAGTGAAATTGAGCAACCCCGTTTGCGGCGGCAAGTCGGGCCAATGACTCAGCCAGGCATTGAGCAGATCGGCCCGACCACTGACGCTGGCCTCAAGCAGCAGAGGCGGCAGGGGAAAGTTGTAAGCGAGATGCGCTTCATCACCGCTCCTCAGATAGGAGAGGTTTTCCTGCTCCGGAACATTGGTCTCGGTGACCACAACGCCATCGGGTCCCACCTGATCGAGCAGCAGCCGCAGCACCCGAACCAGTTGATGGGCCTGCGGCAGGTGAATGCATGAGGTGTGGGGTTCCTTCCAGACAAAACCCACGGCATCCAGACGGATCCAACGCACCCCATGCCGAGCCATGCGTTGCATCAGTCGGGCAAAGCCCAGCAGCACCTCCGCACTTCGCCAGTTGAGATCCACCTGATCGGGTCCAAAGGTGGTCCAGACCTGACGCGCACCAACGGGGCCCCTCAATTGCGTGAACAGATTGGAACTGCGCGGACGAACCACATCCGCCCAGCAGGCATCAGGGGCTGCCTCGAGCACACAGGAGCGGCCGGGCTTCTCATCCCGCATGAACTGCTGCACCCAGGGGTGAGAGGCCGACACGTGATTCAGAACCAGATCGGCCATCAGCCGTCGGCCCTGGGCCAAGGCGGCGAGATCATGCCAATCACCGAAACGCTGCTCAAGCGTCGTGTGGCTTGCCACCGCAAAACCGCCATCACTTGTGGATTGAAGAAACGGCAGCACATGAATCACAGCTGCGAAGGGCTGCAGATGGCGATTCACAAACGTCTTCAAGGCCTGAAGCCCAGGAAAACCCTGCTCACCAATGGTGTCGGCGTAGGTGATCAAGACCACATCGCCACCGTCCCAGCGGTCGATGTGTTCTGCCATATCGCCATCTCCTGACGATTGGCTCAAGATCTGCAGCAATTGCGACGACAACTCCTTGCCATCCCCGGAAGAATCATGCGGGTACAGATCGCCAAGCAGGGTCCGCAGCGTCTCGTCGCGCGGGGGCTGCATCACCTTCCTCCTCCAGATCTTTCAGGTATGGGGCAGGACTCTGACCTCTGTTGTTGCATCGAACACCACATGGATTTTCAGCAGGGCCTGATCAGCACCGTCCATGACTACAGCTTGGGCAATCTCGATGCGGTTGCCTTCAACCGGGAGCTGAGTCAGCGACCCACAACCCTGCTGATCCCCTGCCTGATGGAGGAATTCAGCCGCCCGGCCCTCGGCCTGATTCGCGACACACTTTCGGGCCTGAAGGGACTCAACGAACTGGTGGTGGCATTGGCAGCCACGAGCGCCGAGGACGTCAAAGCGGCGGAAAAATTTTTCGAAGGGATGCCCTTCTCCGTTCGGGTGCACTGGACCAACGGCCCCGCCGTGCGGGAGTTGCTCGAATCCGTCGGCGAACTGGGGCTCGACGTGACCGGACCACCAGGCAAGGGCTGGGCCGTCTGGCAGGGGCTCGGGGTGGCCTGCCAGAACGCTGAAGTTGTTGGCCTGTTCGATGCCGACATCAGAACCTTTGGATCGGCGTATCCAGAGCGCATGCTCCGCCCCCTGCTGGATCGGTCCCACGGCATTGCCTACGTGAAGGCGTTCTACAGCCGCCTTTCCCTCGAAACCCAAGCGCTTCAGGGCCGAGCCACCCGTCTGTTTGTTGGCCCACTGCTGGCCAGCCTGGAGCAGATTTTCGGACCTCTGCCCTACCTGTCTTACCTGCAATCCTTCCGCTATCCCCTGGCTGGTGAATTCGCCTTCACCACCGATTTGGCGATGAATCTGCGCATTCCATCGGACTGGGGGCTGGAGGTGGGCCTGCTGTCTGAGGTGTATCGCCATGTGGCCTCCAGCCGAATCGCTCAAGTGGATCTGGGGTTGTTCGACCACAAACACAAGGAGCTGGGCCAACAACCCAGCGAAGGCCTGCAGCGCATGGCGGGCGAAATTTTCGGCACGGTGTTGCGCGGCCTGATGGAACACGAAGGTTGCGTGATGTCGATGGATCAACTGCCGACCCTTGAGGTGCTGTATCGGCGGGTTGGTGAGGATCGCGTAAGGCAGTTCGGCCTTGACTCAGCCATCAATCGGTTGCCTTACGACCGCCATGGCGAAGAACTGGCGGTTCAAAACTTCGCGGGCCTGCTGCGACCCGGCCTGGCCAAACTGATGCAGGCGCCGATTGCCCATCAGCTGCCCAGCTGGTCGCGACTGCGCAGTTGCAATTCAGCCCTTCAAGCTGATCTGGCCGCAGCAGGGCAGGCAGATCGCACATCCCTGAAACGGCCGAATCACAACCCGCAACGCATCGCCTCTGAACTCGCTGCTTGAAGCCAACGCATTGAGCCTCAGCCCAGCTGCTCCCGCTCTCGCGTGATCCAAACTGTTGCAGCGCGCTGGGAATGCCACGCCTGAAGCAATTGCTTGGCCAAAACCTGCAGCTGCTGTGGATCGATTGTTGATTCGATCGCGCGATTCATCCGCTCAACATCGAATTGCTGAGAAACACTCAAACCGATTTCTTTCTCCATTCTGCAATCCCCATGATCGACAAAGCAATCATGCAAAAAGCGGCGAAAAAGAATTGTTTCAGCTGAAACGAAAGAGCCACTCTGTGCGATCTTCAAAACGCTAGTGGGAGCTTACTTCTCAAAGCCCAGAGCAAAATCGTGACGGTCGATACACAATCGACCAACTCTGTATCAACTCATCTGTATCAAATCTAAAGGCGTGCTGATTCGGTGACCAATCAAACACTCCTCTTGTCTTAAGACCACGAGATTGGCATCATTCCAGATGCTCAAGATGATTGAGTGTGTTTATCAAAACGACACCAGCCGAATGGTGATCGTGAAATGCATTGGTGCTGACCACTTCTACCGAGAGAAGGTGGTGATGCCCACAGAGGTCTTTTGGTTCGAAGCCCCCGAGGATGCGCGCCTGGAAATCTGGAAAATGTCGATGACAGGGCAGATGCTGCATGTGCGTGCCGACGTGAGCGATTACGCCATGAATGAAGAGCCTGCAACAGAATCAATCTGGGCCAGCTGAACTGACCCAGAAGAAGCCATCACGAGCGAAGATCTACACGCTCAGGAACTGATCAACAACCGTCTGGCTGAGTTCACTGGTTGAGCCACTGGCAACAATGCCGCCCCGCTGCATCGCGTAATAGCGATCAGCCTGGCGAACGAAGTGGAGATGTTGCTCCACCAGCAACACCCCGATCCCGGTGTCGGCAATGATCCGCCGAACAGCCGCTTCAATATCCTGAACAATGTTGGGCTGAATGCCCTCCGTGGGCTCATCCAACAGCAGCAACTTTGGCTTGCCAAGCAACGCACGGGCGATGGCCAATTGTTGTTGCTGACCCCCACTCAAATCACCGCCCTTACGCGGTAGAAACTCCTGAAGGATCGGAAACAGCTCATACACAAATGGATCAATGTGGCGATGCCGGGCCAATCCACCCGGCAACGCCTCCATCCCCAAAAGCAAGTTTTCTTCCACCGTGAGCTGGGGGATGATCTCGCGACCTTGCGGCACATAACCAATCCCGGCCCGAGCCCGCTGATGCGGTGCCTGACGATCCAATTGAGCACCGTCGAACGCCATGGTTCCGGAGCGGGGGCGCAACAGACCGATCAGCGATTTCAACAGGGTGGTTTTACCCACACCATTGCGGCCGATCAGACAAACCATCTCCCCCGATTTCACGCTGAGATCAACATCCCGAAGAATGTGACTTTCGCCGTAAAAGGTGTTGAGGCCTTGGATCTCCAGCAGGTTCGTCATTGGTTCTCCTCCTCAGTGGTGCCGAGATAAACCTCAATCACCCGGGGATCGGCCTGCACCTGATCCATCGTGCCCTCACAGAGGACATGGCCCTGGTGCAGCACCGTCACCGGACTTTCAAGTCGCCGTATGAATTCCATGTCGTGCTCAATCACCAGCACGGTGTGATCCCCGGCCAACGACTTGAGCAGATCCGCCGTCAGATCGGTCTCCTCATCCGTGAGCCCAGCCACCGGCTCGTCCACCAGCAACAGGTCGGGATCCTGACCCACAAGCATGGCGATCTCAAGCCACTGTTTCTGACCGTGGGACAACGACCCAGCTGCCCAATCGGCACGGTTCTGCAGATTGACGATGCTCATCAAGTGATGAACACGATCGCGCTGCTCCCCATTCAGGCCCCCCACCAGCAATGACCAAGGCTGCTTCGGCTGGCTGACCGCTAAAGCCAAGTTCTCCTGAACGCTGAGCTTCTCGAAAACACGAGGGCTCTGAAACTTGCGGCCGATGCCAAAGCGCGCGATGCGGTGCTCGCGCGTTCCCACTAGGGAGCGTCCTTTGAAGACCACATCCCCTTCCGTGGGAGCGGTCTTGCCAGTGATCACATCCAGGAACGTGGTCTTGCCGGCGCCATTCGGGCCGATCACTGCGCGCAGCTCCCCAGGCTGAAGGCTGAGGTTGAGATCGCGCAACGCCAAAAAGCCATCAAAACTGACGGTGATTTGGCGCAACTCCAATAAAGCCGTGCTCATGACTGAACCTCTTCCTGACCTTCAAGATCGAGACGTGGATAGGTCTCACTCCGACGGGCAATGCCGAATCGGTTGAGCCAGTTGCGAGGGCCATCGCCTCGGAACCAGCCAATGACGCCCTCCGGCAAGGCCGTCACCACGAGGATGAACAGGCCCCCTTGGATGAACAGCCAACTTTGGGGGAGAGCTTCGCTCACCAAACTCTTGGCGTAGTTGATAGCCACAGCGCCAAGGATCGCTCCCACGAGCGTGCCTCGACCACCCACAGCAACCCAGATCACCATCTCAATCGAGAAGGGAACGGTCATGTACTGCGGCGAAACGATGCCCGACTGAACGGTGTAAAGCGCACCACCGATGCCTGCCAAACCACCAGCGATGGCGAAGACGATCGTCTTGAAAAGGGTGGGGTTGTAACCGGCAAAGCGCAGCCGGGGTTCGTCATCGCGAATAGCGATCAAAACGTCTCCAAACCGGCCCCGCACCACCCAGCGCAGAAACAGCCAGGCCAGGATCACCACCACAGAGGTCAACCAGAAGAATCCCCGCTGCATCTCCGGGGAACCCACCATCTGGCCGAACAGCTGGGTCACATCGGTTTTAAGACCGTTGGTGCCGTTGATCAGCTTCTGCTGGCCGTTGAAGAAATTGAAGAAAACAAGCAGAGCCGCCTGGGTGAGGATCGAGAAATAGACCCCCTTGATCCGGTTACGGAACACCAGGTTGCCGAGCACGGCAGCCAGCACGGCTGGAACCAGCCAGATCGCCACCAAGGTGAACAGCGGGGAATGGAACGGCTCCCAGAAGGCGGGCAACCGATCCACGCCATACAGGCTGAAGAACTCGGGAATGCCGTTGGGCAGATCACCCGAGCTGTTGAGCTGCAGGTACATCGCCACGCCGTAGCCGCCGAGGGCAAAAAAGATGCCCTGGCCAAGGCTGAGCAAACCGGTGAAGCCCCAGATCAAGTCGATGCCCAGGGCAACGATCGCCAAAGAGAGGAAGCGACCCAACAGATTCAGCCGAAACACCGGCAAAACAGCGGGCGCGGCAACGATGGCCGCAACGATCACCACCCAAAGGATGATCAAGGGCCAACGGCGTTGTTGAAAGGCTTGGAACATCAGATCAGGCCTCCACCATGCGTCCTTTTTGCGGGAACAGACCCGCGGGACGGAATTGAAGGAACACCACGATCAGAGCGAACACCATCACCTGGGCCATGCTCGTGGTGGCGAAGAAATTCACCGCACCGGCCAGGGGGGCCGGCATATCAGGCCAGATCGTCAGCAGACGTCCAGCACCGATCAGGTCGGTGAGCAGGCCAATGGCAAAGGACGCGAGCACGGTGCCCAAGAGGTTTCCGACGCCACCGAGCACCACCACCATGAAGCAGCCCACGATGTAGGACCCGCCCACGTTGGGGCCCACCGAACCCAGCAGGGAAACAGCAACCCCCGCCACACCGGCCAAACCGGAGCCGATGCCAAAGGTGAGCACGTCAACGGTGTCGGTGGGAATGCCAAGGCAATCACTCATCGAACGGTTCTGGGTGACGGCACGAATGCGCATTCCCCACACGCTTTTGTTGAGGAACCACGTCACCCCAACCACCGCAACGATGGTGATCACGATGATCACCAGGCGCGGAACAGGAAAGGTGATATCCATGAATTCGATCCCGCCGCGCATCCATTTGGGTGCCGTCACATCCACATTGCGGGAGGTGGCCCTGGCGATGCGACTGATTTGTGAGGCCAGGCCACCGGCCAGCAGCACACCGCCCAGGGCTGAAACAGCCCAACTCCCCGCACGCACCAAGCGAGCTCGAGGTCCAGAGAGGAGAGAGGAGGGAAGCAGCAGCGGCAGGCCAAAGCCCAGCACCAGCGCAAGGATCAGGCCGGCGGCGTGGGCCAGGGCAACACTCCGCACGAACTGCTGAAGAATCAAGCTGACGCCCCAGGTCGCGAGCAGGGTCTCCAGCGGGTTGCCGTAGAGCCGGCGAATCACGGTACGTTCCAGCAGGATGCCGACCACACCGCTGACGATGAAAGCCAGGGGAAGCGCCACAAGCACGTAGGCGTTGTAAACCGGCTGCAGCGCAGGCAGCTTGAAGATCAGCTGCACCACGTAAGTGGTGTAGGCCCCAAGCATGATCAGCTCACCATGGGCGAGGTTGATCACGCCCATGAGGCCGAAGACAATGGCCAGTCCGAGGGCGGCCATCAGCAGCACCGAGCCGATGGCGACACCGTTGAACAGGCTTTCGAGAAGCAGTTGCACAGACGTGTGAAACGAAGCGTTCAATGAAACGACGAAAGGAGGAGCCCGTCACCGGGCTCCTCCCTGAAGAGCAATCAGGCTGTGATCAGAAGATCAGAGCTTGTACTTCTCGCCCTTGGCGGCGTCGGTCCAGTCGCAAGCGAAGCCCTTGGAGCTGGGCTCGAACTGGTTCCAGGCCTGAGGAGCCACGGGGCCATCGGTGGATTCGAGGATCTCGAACTGGCCGTCAGCGGTGATCTGGCCGATGCGCACGGTCTGGGAGAGGTGGTGGTTGGGCATCACCTTCACAGGTCCCTGAGGAGCGTCAAACTCGATGCCGACCAGGGCCTCACGCACCTTGTCGTCGTCGAAGCTGTTGGCCTTCTCGACAGCCTTCTTCCACAGGTAGACCATGTTGTAGGCCGACTCCTGAGGGTCAGCGACCTGGCGGTCGGCGCCGTACTTGGCCTTGAAGTCAGCAGCGAACTTCTTGGAGGCCGGGGTGTCGATCGACATCATGTAGTTCCAAGCGCCGTAGTGGCCCTCAAGGAACTCAGAACCGATGGTGCTGATCTCCTCTTCCGCGATGGAGTAGCTCATCACGTAGTAGCCGTTATCGGGGGTGATGCCGGCGTCCTGGATCTGCTTGAAGAAGGCGACGTTCTGGTCACCATTCAGGGTGTTGATGATCACACCGCCGTCAGGCAGGGCCTTCTTGATCTTGGCGATGATCGGAGCAACCTCGGTGTTGCCCAGGGGCAGGTAGTCCTCACCGACCACTTCGCCACCCAGGGACTTGAGCTGTTCCTTGGTGATGGTGTTGGAGGTGCGGGGGAAGACGTAGTCCGAACCCACGAGGAAGAAGGGCTTGCCAGCGGCAGGCGACTTCTCATACATGAACTTGGTGGCAGGCTCCGACTGCTGGTTCGGAGTGGCACCGGTGTAGAAGATGTTGTTGGAACACTCCTGACCCTCGTATTGAATCGGGTAGTAGAGGAAAGCGTTCTTCGACTCGTACACAGGCAGCATCGCCTTGCGGCTGGCGGAGGTCCAGCCACCGAAAACCACGGGCACCTGGTCCTGGTCGATCAGCTTCTTGGACTTCTCAGCGAAGGTGGGCCAATCGGAGGCACCGTCCTCGACGATGTACTCGATCTTGTACTTCTTGCCATCAACTTCAACGCCACCGGCGGCGTTGATCTCATCGATCGCCATTTTCTCGGTGTCCACCAGGGTGGACTCGGAGATGGCCATGGTGCCGGTCAGCGAGTGCAGGATGCCGACGGTGACGCTGTCGTCGTAGTCAACGTTGGCAGCCTTGTCACCGCCACCGCATGCGGTCACGGCAAGACCCAGCGAAGCCGCGGCCATGCCGGCGAAAAGGCGCTTGGAGAGAGGGGTGCTCATGGAATGAGAGGGCACTTAAAAGCTTGGACGCGCGAAACGTCCTGAAATTCGACCATCGCTACAGGTGGGGATTTGAAACGTAACAACGGGAACACTTTTGCCCTCAAAAGCTTGTGTTTTCATGATTTTGGTAGCTGTTGCAACAGGAACTCCACGACCTGCTCCAGGCCTTCGCCGCTGTGGAGATTGGTGAAACACCAAGGCCGGTCTCCCCGCATCCGCCGGGTGTCCTGTTCCATCACTGAAAGGTCGGCACCAACCTGGGGAGCCAGATCAATCTTGTTGATCACCAGCAGGTCAGAGCGGGTGATGCCAGGGCCTCCTTTACGGGGGATCTTGTCGCCGGCCGCCACATCAATCACGTAGATGCAGAGATCCACCAGTTCCGGACTGAAGCTCGCCGCCAGGTTGTCGCCGCCGCTCTCCACCAGAACAAGATCGAGATTCGGAAACTGCGTCTCCAGCTCCGCCACGGCAGCTCTGTTGATCGAGCAGTCTTCGCGGATCGCCGTGTGAGGGCAACCACCGGTCTCCACGCCACGGATCCGCTCTGGATCCAGGGCACCCGCACGGGTGAGGAACTGGGCATCCTCCTGGGTGTAGATGTCGTTGGTGACCACCGCGAGCTGGAGCTCGTCGCGCAAGCGGCGACAGAGGGCCTCCACCAGTGCGGTCTTGCCGGATCCCACAGGGCCCGCCACCCCCAGGCGCAGTTTGCTGCTCATCAGCTTCGAAACAGGCGTGAATACAGCTCAGCATGGGCAAGCTGCGCCATGCCCGCACCCACACCGCTGCTCCAGAGCTGCTTGGGATCGGCCGCCTGGAGCTGCTGCGCTTGGGAGGCAATCAGCGGCAGCAGCCGCTGTTGCAGCACCTGCGCTCGGGAGGGACCCAACGGCAGCAGCCGCACCGAGGCACTGAGCTGATTGGCAACCCAGCCGTAGAGGTACCCCTCCACCATGTCTCCCTCTGAAACCGACAAGCGCACAGCGGCCCAGGCCCAGGCCGCTGGCCAGCTCAGGGCCACAGGTTCAGGCAGGTCGTGCCCCATATCCGACATCAACTGCAGCAGCGACATCCCCATCTGACGCTGCTGCGCTCGCAACTCCGCGGCCTCGCGGGTGGCCATCAGCCAACCATCAAGATCGATCAGGCGCCCCTTGGCCGCCGCATCGGCCTGGGTGGACCACCCCAACAAAGCCTCCGCCAGAGGCCCTAATGCCGCGGCTTCCAGCCGCACCACGCCCCGTTGCAGTTCAGCCTCCAACCAAGCCTGGATGGCCTGCTCATCGGCGATGGAGCCCGCCTGAATCACCACCTCCAGCCCCTCTGAATAGCTGAAGGCACCCACGGGCAGGGCAGGGCTGACCAGTTGCAGCAACGCAAGGGACGTCATCCGTGCTGATGGCCTCCATAGGCACCGCCTTCGGGGGCAAACGGCTGCAGACAGCGGCTCACCGTCAATCCACGGCCTTCCAGCATCGTGGCGAGAACGGAATCCTCCGGCAGCAACAGCTCCTGCTCATGCAGCTCCAGGGCGACATGGCGATTGCCCAGGTGATAAGCCGCCTGCAACAGCTCCAGGGGATGCGATCCCTGCACCCGCAGCAACGCCTCCGGCGCTGCCGTCACCTCCACAACGGTCGAGCCGGACTCATCCCCCAAAAAGTCACCGGGCTGGAGAGAACCCTCACGGGGCAACTGCAGAAGCACCGGACGACCGCAGGAGGTGGTGCGACGGCCCCGCAGCACCGTGCGCTCTTCGGCCGTTAACGGCAACTGCAGAGTGGCCGTGGCACTGCTTTTCTGAAGGCGCTGCTCCAACACGACCACCGCATCCGTCACCAGCAGCTCCTCTCCAGTTCCACAACAAAAGCGTGCCGATCAATCAGCAGCAGTTTGGTGTGCATTGCTACAGAGTTGAAGCCGGTGGCGGCGGAGCGTGAGGCCATGCAACGTCTCGATCCCTGGCACGGCCGCTGCGACCTGCAGTTTTTTGCCACCAACGGCAGCACCAAACACCAGGGGGGCTGCACGGCTCCGTTCAAGCTGCTTCGCAGTGAACGCGGCGATGACGGACGCTGCGAGCTGCCGGTGCTGCACACCGCCGGAGGCCTGGTGGGCGGCGATCAACTCAGCCTGGACTTCAAGCTTGAGGCCAACAGCCGCGGCCTGATCACCAGCGTGGCGGCGCAGAAGGTTTACGGATCGATCGGCCGCAGCCGCCTGCAACCCGAGGGGTGCTTTGCCCATCAACAGGTGCGCTGCTCACTGGCCAGCGGCAGTGACTTCGAATGGCTGCCGCAGGAACTGGTGCTGTACGCCGATGCTTTGTTCGAGCAGCAGCTGACGGTGACCCTGCCGCAGGACGCCTCTTTTCTCAGCGCAGAGATCGTGCGCTTGGGCCGAACCGCCGCCGGCGAAACCCTGCAGCAGGGACGGTGGCGCTCGAGCCTCACCATTCAGCGCCTTGCAGGCAACCGCTCAACCTGGGAGCTGGCGGATCGGGTGGAGCTCGGCGGCGCCAACTTGGACAGCCCGCATGGGTTGGGAGGCGCCCCAGTATTCGGAACACTGGTTTGGGCCGCACCGATGGCCATGGGTGCCGAAACAACAGCAACCCTGCTGGAGGGAGCGCGGGCCGACCGCGAAGGCCTGACGGGCACAATGCGCTGCGGCGCCCTAAATCAGGGCCTGATCGCCCGCTATTCCGGTGAGTCAAGCCGTGATGCCCGCTTCTGGTTCAGTCGGATCTGGGAGCGAACGCGAAAGATCCGGGAGCTGGCACGGCCTCGCATCCCCAGGGTCTGGCCACTGCAGGAACAGCCTCTGCGCCGACAAGCGTCCACCGTGAACGCTTTCGAGGCCGCAGCGGAGACACACTGAAGAAGACCGAGCTTCGCCATGCATCTCAGTCCCCAGGAAAAGGACAAGCTCCTGATCGTGACCGCCGCACTGCTGGCCGAGCGGCGCTTGAACCGTGGCCTCAAGCTCAACCACCCCGAAGCGGTGGCTTTGCTCAGCTTTTTGGTGCTGGAAGGCGCCCGTGACGGCAAGAGCGTGGCGGAGCTAATGCAGGAAGGCACCACCTGGCTGCGTCAGGACCAGGTGATGGAGGGCGTGCCCGAGCTCGTCCATGAGGTGCAGATCGAGGCCGTCTTCCCCGATGGCACCAAGCTCGTCACCCTGCACGACCCGATTCGCTGAGGCAGAACCCATGGCACCTCTCATTCCAGGCGAACTGCTTCCCGAACCGGGTGAACTGGAGCTGAATGCAGGCCGGCCTTTCACCACGGTGAACGTCTCCAACAGCGGCGACCGGCCAGTACAGGTGGGCTCCCATTTCCATTTCGCCGAAGCCAATGCCGCCCTGCAGTTCGACCGGGCCGCGGCCCGCGGTCAACGGCTCGACATCCCCGCCGGCACCGCCATCCGCTTCGAACCCGGCGACAACCGCGACGTGAACCTGATTCCCTTCGCCGGTTCGCGACGCGTCATCGGCTTCAACGGCCAGATCAACGGACCCCTCGACGCCTGACCCATGCCCTACCGCATCTCCCGCCAGGCCTACGCCGAGACCTACGGACCCACCACCGGCGACAGGGTTCGCCTGGCCGACACCGATCTGATTCTGGAAGTCGAAAAGGATTACACCGTCTACGGCGATGAGGTGAAGTTCGGCGGCGGCAAGGTGATCCGCGACGGCATGGGCCAATCCCAGACCCCTCGAGCCGAGGGCGCCGTCGACACGGTGATCACCAATGCCCTGATCCTCGACTGGTGGGGCATCGTCAAAGCCGATGTCGGCCTCAAGGACGGCCGCATCGTTGGCATCGGCAAAGCCGGCAACCCCGACACCCAGGAAGGGGTGACGATCGTAGTGGGCCCAGGCACCGAAGCCATCGCTGGGGAGGGCCACATCCTCACGGCCGGTGGCATCGACACCCACATCCACTTCATCTGCCCCCAGCAGATCGAAACGGCCCTGGCCAGCGGCGTTACCACCCTGATGGGCGGCGGCACCGGACCGGCAACAGGCACCAATGCCACCACCTGCACCCCCGGCGCCTTCCACATCGGACGGATGCTCCAGGCCGCCGAAGGTTTGCCGGTGAACCTGGGCTTCTTCGGCAAAGGCAACGCCAGCACCCCGGAAGCGCTGGAAGAACAGGTGCGCGCCGGTGCCTGCGGCCTGAAGCTGCACGAAGACTGGGGCACCACGCCCGCCACCATCGATGCCTGCCTGTCTGTGGCCGATCGGATGGATGTGCAGGTGTGCATCCACACCGACACCTTGAACGAAGCCGGCTTCGTGGAAGACACGATCGCCGCCATCAAGGGACGCACCATCCACACCTTCCACACCGAAGGCGCCGGCGGCGGCCATGCCCCGGACATCATCAAGATCTGCGGCGAGGCCAACGTGCTGCCCAGCAGCACCAACCCCACCCGGCCCTACACCCGCAACACGCTCGAGGAGCACCTCGACATGCTGATGGTGTGCCACCACCTCGATCCGAAGATCCCCGAGGATGTGGCCTTCGCCGAATCGAGGATCCGGCGCGAAACGATCGCCGCCGAAGACATCCTTCACGACCTGGGCGCCTTCTCAATCATCGCCAGCGACTCGCAGGCCATGGGCCGCGTGGGCGAGGTGATCACCCGCACCTTCCAAACCGCCCACAAGATGAAGGTGCAGCGCGGTGCCCTGCCGGAAGACTCCGCTCGCAACGACAACCACCGCCTCAAGCGTTACATCGCCAAGGTGACGATCAACCCGGCGTTGGCCCACGGCATCAGCACCGAGGTGGGGTCGATCGAAACCGGCAAGCTCGCCGATCTGGTGCTTTGGAAGCCTGGCTTCTTCGGCATTCGCCCGGAACTGGTGGTGAAGGGCGGTTCGATCGTCTGGGCCCAGATGGGCGATGCCAACGCCTCGATTCCCACCCCAGGCCCGGTGCACGGCCGGCCGATGTTCGGCGCCTTCGGCAAAGCCCTCGCGCCCAGTTGTCTCACCTTCGTGAGCGAAGCGGCGATGGATGCCGACATCCAACGCCAGCTGGGGCTGGAGCGCACCTGCATGGCGGTGAAGGACACCCGCAGCGTGGGCAAGAGCGCCCTCAAGCTGAATTCAGCGCTGCCCAAGGTGAGCGTGGACCCACAGACCTATGAGGTGTTCGCCGACGGTGAGCTGCTCACCTGTGAGCCCGCCGAGGTGCTGCCCCTCGCCCAGCGCTACCTGCTGCTTTGAGCCCCACGCTGCTGGTGGTCCAACACGTGGACCACGAAGACGCCGCACTGGTGGGAGAGCTGGCGCGGCAGCGGGGCCTGACACTCGAGATCCTGAGGCCCGACCGGGGCGACCCACTGCCGGACCCCAGGGCGTGTGCCAACAGCATCGCCCTTGTGCTCGGTGGCCCGATGAGCGTGAACGATCACGACCAACCAGGCATGGACTGGTTGCAGCAGGAACTGGACTGGTTGAGGGCCTGGCACCAGCAACGCCAACCGGTGCTGGGCATCTGCCTCGGGGCGCAGCTCTTGGCTGTGGCTGCAGGGGGCAGCGTTCAAGCGCTGCAGGTGGGAGCACCACCGCAGCAACTGAAGGAACTGGGGCTCGGCGCGATCCACTGGGTCGCGAATCCCAGTGATGAGGCTCTGCTCAAAGGGCAACCCAGCAGCACTCTGGTGCTGCATTGGCATGGTGATCGCATCCACCTCCCGGCTGATGCAACCCTGCTGGGTTCTTCACTGCACTGCGCCGAACAGGTGTTTCGGATCGGAGCCCACGCCATTGGCCTGCAATGCCACCTCGAGATCGATGGCGATGCGCTGGAACGCTGGATCGCCAACGACCACGACTACGTGGTGAACGCCCTTGGAGCTGAAGGGCCCGATCGCCTGACCCAGGACTGGCGCAGGCTGGGCACCACGCTTCAGGCACAAGGCCGAAACTTCTTCAATGCTGTGCTCAATCAACTGATTGAGATCAGCCAGACCCACTAATTCCTACGCACAAAAATAAACAAAACCAAAAACTTTTCTGAAGAGGTATCAACCTGAACACCACTTCGGCGTTTGCAGGAGCTTCAATATTTCTGTAGCAACAGCTACCGATCGTTCACTTCGCATCGCGCGAAGCGCAGTTCGCCTCAGGCCATGGAACGGGGACCTGAGCTTGCTTCGAGGACCATCCAATGACAACCCTTCTCTATCGCGGGCATCAGTACCAGCAAAACAACGCCACTCAGGGCAAGCCCGGGGTGCAGCTGGTTTACCGCCGCAACGTGTACCAAGCCCGCCAGATCAACAACCACCGCACTCCGGTGCAGCTCGTTTACCGCGGCGTGGGCTACACGCGCTAGGCCAACTTCTTAATCCGTAGCAACTCGAACATTCCAGTTCCGAGGATTGAGGCGTAATAGGTCCAGCTTCAGCCAAGACGTTGGATCTCATCACCTCTCGCCTCGACCAAGGCCTCGTGCAAGTGAGTCCTTCCAGCGTGCATGGAGTGTTCTGGCTGCAGACCCACTTTCCGTCTCAGGAATGGGATGCCCTGCTGTCTGGACAAGCCGCCTTTGGCATGGATTGCATCGATGACCTGATCACCGACGCCCGTCAGGCCGGCCTGAACGTGGAGTGGGAAGCATCCGTCCCTAGCTGAACACGCCTGAATTGAATCCCTAACAAAGCCCTGCACACGGCTGTGTTGCAGGGCTTTTTTAAAAGCGTCAACGAAGCAGCAGGCTCAAGCCACCAAGCGGTTGAGCATCGGCAATTCCGACAGTTCATCCCGCCACTCCTGGGCCCAGAGAGCCTGACTGCGCTCATACACCTCCATCAACTGCTCCACGGCGCGCTCGTGGAAATCAACGCGCAGATCCAACAGCGGAAAAGCCGCTTCACCGCTCACCTGCACCGCCGCTGACGTGCAGAAGGGAGAACGATGGTCACCACCAGCCGCTTCCCCGGCCTGGAGAGCCATCATCAGGCGGCGGCCCAGTTTCAAGCTGGGGTCGCTGGTGAGAAAGGCCTGCTCCATGGCTGCCAGCACGCCCTCATCCACCAAGCAATTACCGGCAACAGACAGATCACGCTGATGGCGATGCCCTGCCCAAGGGCCGCAATCCTGTCCCGTCCAACAGGCCGTGCGACCGTCCAGGTCGATCAGGTGAAACTGACGCCGGTCTCGGTGCTGGTCATCCGTCAGCAAGCTGGCCAGAACGCTCTCGGCATCGGAACTCTGCTCAAGGCGCTCAAGACCACAAATCCCCAGATACGGATTGGTGTGGGCCTGGGTGGCGACGGCACCTACACCGGCGCGGATGTGGGGCACGGTGGATCCAACGGCCAGGTGACAGGTGGCAACAGCCACGCCAAAGCGGCCGTTGCTGGGGTCTCGAGCAAGGATCGAAAAGGTCACGGCAGCTGACGGTCGAGCCGCTGCAACGTTTCCAGCAGCACCGCGGTGCCTGCCCAGCACTGCTCGTCGCTGGTGAACTCCGCCGCGGAATGACTCAGACCACCCCGGCTGGGCACAAAAATCATGCCCATTGGCCAGCGGCGGCCGACTTCCTGGGCATCGTGGCTGGCGCGGCTGGGGAGATGGCTGTGGGACAAGCCGAGATCGGCTGCGGCCTCAGCGATCGTGGCCATCACCACCGCATCAGCAGGGGTGGGATCAACGCTGAACTGGGGGTCCACCACAATCGGGCAGCCAGTTTCAACACCGATTCGTTCCACCTGCTGCATCAACTCCTCCACCAACTGATCGAGAACAGTGGGATCCACATCCCTGAGGTCAACGGTCAGGGCGACAGCGCCAGGAACAACGTTGGCGGCATTGGGCCAGACCTCCAGTCGACCCACCGTCGCCACCGGATCTCCGGGATGACGGGAGGCCATGGCCTCGACGGCAAGAACAATCCGCGAGGCCGCCACGAGGGCGTCCTGTCGCAGCCCCATCGGTGTGGTGCCGGCGTGGTTGGCCTGGCCCTGCACATTGATGCTGAACCGTCGCTGACCAACAACTCCCTCCACGACACCAATGGCATCACCGCGTTGCTCAAGAACGCCACCCTGCTCAACATGCAACTCCAGGAAAGCGGCATAGGCCTCGTCGGAGCGTCGGGCCGAAGCCAGGGAGGGCCAATGGCCGCCGATGCGCGCCAGGTTGTCCTGAATCGGCTGGCCGTTGCTGGTGGCATAACTCTTCGGGTCATCGCAGGCCGTGCCCGCCAAGCCCTTGCAACCCACCATGGTCGACTCCTCGTCGGCAAAGGCGATCAACTCGATGCCATGCCGCAGACGCAGGCCCTGGTCTTGAAGCGCGCGGCAGGCTTCGAGACCGGCCAACACCCCCAGAGCACCGTCAAAGCGTCCACCGGTGGGAACCGTGTCGAGGTGCGACCCGGTCACCAGGGCAGGGCGGTGGGGATCGAGGCCTTCCAGACGTCCGATCAAGTTGCCAGCGGCATCAACACGCACCTGCATGCCGAGCTGCTGCATCCAGTGGGCCAGCAACTCACGGCCCTGCACATCCTCGGGCGAGAACCCGCGTCGACAGACGCTGCCATCGGGCTTGGCACCAATACTGGCCAGCTGCTCAATCGTTCCGATCAGCCGGTCACGATTCGGACGTGCGACAACTTTGCTTGGCTCGATCCCAGTAGGGGTGGTCGGAGAAGCCGAGATGAGCGTGGGCAATGCCGTGACCTTCGTTTCAAACGGAGGTCAATAGTCACCTGAAAGACCGCGGAACCTTGTAGCTAGCGCAACGATTTAATCCTGACCAAAGAATTCAAACGGGCATCAGCACACGCCAGCCCAGTCGGTCCGCCTCGCGGCGGGCCAACGCGGGCACGTCTTCCGCCACAAACATGCGGTGCAGCATCTGCACACCCAGCAGGTGATTGATCACCGCATCCATCTGCACACGCTCAGCATCGGTGGTGGCCGGGTCCTCATGACGGGCAAACAAGGCGCGCACACCGGCTTTGCTCAACAAACCAGCGGCATCGATCGCCTCATCACTGAGGTAGTCGTCGGCGAGCTGCTTCATCTGCTCCCATTTCTCAGGCTCGGTGTGGGCTGGCGGGGCCATGAAGGCGAACTTCTCACGCCGGTACAGCACCTCCGGCAACAGGCCAGCCATGGCTTCCCGCAGCACGTATTTCTCGGTTTTCCCCTTGATCCGCAATTCGGGCGGCACCTGCACCGCCACCGCAGCCAGATGGTGATCGAGGAAGGCAGGTCGCGCCTCCATGGAATTGGCCATGTCGACCCGATCGCCACCCCAGGTGAGGATCTGGCCCTCCAGCATGGTCTTGATCCAGACGTACTGGGCCTTGTCCAGGGCATGGCGCCCGTCCAGTTGATCCGCATCCAGTTGCGCGGCAATCGCCTTGCCCGGTGAGTAACCCTTCAGGGCTTCGGCATGGGACTGCGCCAGAAGCTCCGGCACCAAGGGCGCGCAGGCCAGCCACGGCTGAAGGCAGCTGGGGGTGAAGCCAACCACCGCATCAAGATCGGGGTCATCCACCTGATTTTCAGCCAACATCGCCCCTTTCACCAGGGCATTGGACCGCTGCAACAGGCTTTCCCAGCTGGCGCGCTCCTCCTGCGGCAGGTCATCCAGACCATGGAGAAACATGTCGCGGCGAAAGGCGGGATAGCCACCGAACAGCTCGTCTGAGCCTTCGCCAGTCATCACCACCTTGTAATCCACATCATTGACATGGCGGCTCATCAAGAACTTGGCCACCGCCAGGGTGTTGTAGATCGTTCGCTCCGCATGCCAGATGGTGCGCTCCATGTGGCCATAGAGCTCCTGACCCGAGAGACGCATCAGATCCTGTTCAGCGCCGGTGGCTTCGGCCATCTCGCGGGCAATCGGCGACTCGTCGTAACGGGCATCGTCAAATCCGATCGTGAACGCCTTCACCGGTGCCTGGCTCACGGCTGAGGCCAAGCCGAGGATCGAACAGCTGTCGATGCCGCCGGAGAGGTAACAACCCACCGGGACGTCGGCCACCATGCGCAGTTCAACGGCCTCCAGCAATGCCGCACGAACGGCAGCGATGTGGTCGGCTTCGGTTCGCTTGGGGTCCCGCTCGTCCTTGCGCGGAAAGTCGACGTCCCAGTAGGTCGACTCCGACACCTCCAGATGCCCATTCACCCGTTGCACCTTCAGCACATGGCCGGGCTTCACCTGATGCACCCCGGCGAAGGCAGTGGTCCCGGGAACCATGGTCTGCATCAACTGGTGGAACAGACCCTCCGAGGTAAAACGTCGCTCCACCGCCGGATGGGCGAACAGCACCTTCAATTCGGAACCGAACACCAGACCCTCAGGCGTCATCGCCCAGTACTGCGGTTTGATGCCGAAGCGGTCCCGCACCAGGTAAAGACAGTCTTCGGACCGATCAAACAAGGCAAAGGCGAACTCACCGCGCAACAGAGGCAGGGTCGCCTCCAAACCCTGGCGTTGGTACAGCCGCAGCAGGATCTCGGAATCGCTCTTGCTGCTGAAGCGCACCCCCTGGGAGGTGAGATCAGCCCTGATCCGCTGGAAGTCGTAGAACTCACCGTTGTGGGCCATCAGCACCTCACCGTCATCGGTGAGGAAGGGCTGCCGGGCCCGTGACTCATTCAAGTCAATGATCGAAAGGCGGGCATGGCAGAAGCCGACGCCGGCCTGATCGAGCACCTCAACACCGAAGCCATCGGGCCCGCGATGGGCCTGAATCGCCGCCATGTTGACCAGCAGCTGGCGATCCACCGTCTGCTGACGGTCGGCATTGAAAACACCCCCGATTCCACACATCAGTCCACCTCAGATCACATCCATCACGCGTTCGGCTCGATCCACCATGCAGGTGAGCAGGGCCATCCGCAGGAACACGGCCCCCCTGGCCTGGCTGAAATACCAGTTGTGGGGCGTGTCATCCAAGCAGGTGCTGAGTTCCGCTCCCCGCGCCAAGGGATGGAGCACGATCGCTTCCGGTTTGAACGGCATGTCGCGGGTGAGGCGGAATCCTCCGCCGTGTACTTCATAGGAGTCGCCGACCCAGGCAATGGCATTGATATAAACGACATCCAAGTCGGGCACTTCAGCCTGAAGATCCGTGCTGGAGCGCACCTTCATCCCACAAGCTTCAAGCTCCTCCAATTGTCCTGGGTCGAACAGCGGCTGATCCGGCTCCAACTCGGGGGCGTGAATCACCACCACCTCGTCCACGGTCTGCGGGAATTTGGCCAGGATCCTCAACAGGGAGCGAACCGTTCGCATCCGCGAAGGGATTCCGACGATCCCAATGCGAATCCGATCAGCGGGTGCCACTTCAGCTTCAGCAAGCTTGGGGCGCCACTTGAAGATCGTGTACAGATCGGCCATCGCCTGGGTGGGATGTTCATCGATCCCATTTCCAGCGTTGATGATCGGGATCCGAAGGGTTGACGTCATCGCGTAGACGGCACCGGGATCGCTATCCCGAAGCACCACACAATCGCCGTAGTTGTTGAACATATGGGCGACATCTTCGAGAGACTCGCCCTTGGCGATCCCTGTGGTGGCCCTGTCGGTGATGTTGATGGAGGTACCGCCGAGTCGGTGCCAGGCACTGTCAAAGGACAGCCGGGTGCGCGTGCTTGGTTCGTAAAACGCGTTGATCAGAATCTTGCCGGTGAGTGGCGTGTTGTGACGGCAATAGCGATCTGGATTGCTCTCAAACTTCGCCGCCAGGCGAAACACCTGCAACAAAACCTCGGGGCGAAACGGTTGGATCGACACCACGTGCTGATCCACCAAATCCTTCAAAGGCTCAACGTCTTCGGCAATGGCAGCCAGCAGCTCCTGGGGTTGGTTCTGCCCGTAGACATCGGGCCCCATCGGCTCAAACCGAATCTGAACCAAAGACGCGTCCACAACTGCTGTTTTGGCCTGTGCCATAGCGGGATCGGATCAACACTCTGTTTGCCAAACCGAGTGCTAAAGCCAGGAACTACATCTTTTACCGGTAACAACAACCACACTGCTGCGTCCACGAAGAAGCAGCTTCTTAAGCAAAGATCCGGAAAGGATTGTGCTGGGGTGGACGGCCAAAGGAGACATCACCAAACCCGGCCATTGCGCCACTCCACCCACCAGATCAGCAGCAACACGAGCACCGACAGCACCAGGGCGAACTGACTGGCCACCAGCAGAGCCTGAAAGCCCGACAGACCAACAAGGCCGGCCATCAAAGGAAGCGTTTGAATCATCCCTCCTCCTGCAACAAGGTGAAGTCGAAGCGTTCCGGCCAGAAGCGACTGCCCATCAGCATCACAATCGCCGACACGGCCGCCGAAAACACAGCAGCGCAGTAAGGCGCGATCAGCACATAGGCGAGCAGGCCCACAACGCTGCCGGCGAGCATGGCCGCAATGGCAGCCGTGCGGTTGGCCGTGCGCCAGTAGAGCCCACACGCCACAGGCCAAACCGTGGAGGCCACCAGGGCACCCGTGAAGAACAGCACCGACGCCAGCGAATCCAGCCGTGGCCAAGACAGCGCCAGGGTGACGACGGCCAGTCCCACCACCATCAGCCGCGCCGCCTGCTTGAGCTGCAGGTCGCTGGCCTGAGGCCGCAACAGGCGGAAGTACACATCCTCCGCCAACAGATCGGCGGTGGATGCCAACAGGGAATCGAGGGTGGAGGTGAGCGAGGCAAACACCACCACAAACACCAAGGCCGCCCCACCCGCCCCGAGCAGATCGGCCGCCATCACAGGAAAGACCATGTTCACCTGCTCAAGGGGCAACTCACGGGCCAGGGCCACCAGGCCAATGGAGCCCGTCACCATCGGCACGCTCATCCAGGCGATGCCCCCCAAAACAAAAGAGGTCATCACCACCGAGCGCCGACTGGCGAACACCCGGGACCACCAGATGTTGTTGTGAAACACCTCGCCCATCGAAAAGAGGGCGGAATTCCAGGCGATCAACAAGCCCGCCGGCAGCAGCAGATCAAGCCGATCGGGATGCCGGGCCAGCAATGAGGCATGCACCTCGGGCATCGGGAATTGACGGAAGGCGAGCACCGCCACCACCGCCAGCAGCAGCATGATCAACAGCGACTGGATGAAATCGGTGCCGATCACGGCCCGCATTCCGCCGAACAGGGTGTAGACGGTGGCAACACCAATTACCACCACCATTCCCACGTGGTAATTGAAGCCTGAAAGGGCCTGCAGCAGCAGGCCAGCACCCATCGCCTGGGTCATCAGAAAGCCCAGGGTGTAGATCGCGGTGATCAGCATGAACACCCACCAGGCCAAGCGTCCGTAGCGCAATCGGATGAAGTCGCCACTGGTGCGACCGTTGGGCATCAACTGCTTGATCCGGGAGGCCAGGGGGGCGAACAGAATCAGGCCAAGCCCGGCCAGGGCATAGCTGAACATGCCCCAGAGGCCAGTTTTGTAGCCGAATTCAGGAGCGAGCAGGGTGGTGTTGCCGGTGACCCAGGAGGCCATCAACGTGGCCGTGCTCAAGGCCAGCCCGATGTTGCGCCCCGCCAGCATGTAGTCGTCGGCATTGCCTTGACCACGCCGGCCCCAGGCAATCCCCAGCGCCACCCAGAGAACAGAGAACAGCACCACCAACGCCCAGGCGATCCCGGGCTGAAGGAAGGGAACCGAGTCAGCGGACATCCGTCGACCCCCTGCGGTTCCAATACAGGTGTCCGCGCAGAATCATCACCACCGTCGCCGCAGTCACAACGGCACCAAGGGCAAAGATCAGTCGCGCCCAGAGCAATTCATCCAAGGCGAAGAGCGTTTGAACTCAAAAAACAGATAAGCAAAGGAGGCAGCCTGCCCTGGCCCTGTGCCCTCGATTCAGGTGCCTACGGATACCCAAACAACAGGCGATCAGCGTCCTCTTGCCTGAAATTGCGGAATGTGTAGCAACCACCACCCGAAGTGGAGTGGGGCGACGCCTTGGATACATCTCGCTTGTGCGATCAGGATGTTCACCGACTACAAACCGACGGTCGGCTTCGACGAATATTTCTGCGGTGAAACGGCAAGGCCGCGTGACGAACTGGCCACGTTGCTCACATCACTCGGGCAGATGGGATTGCCCGAGCTCAACCGCAGCCATGCCTCGGCCAGTCAGCTGCTGCGTCGCCTCGGCGCCACATTCCGCCTCAACGATTCCGGGCTCAAAGGCAGCGAACGAATCCTCCCCTTCGATCCCTTGCCCCGGCTGATTGGCCGCAGCGACTGGATGACCCTGGAGCGGGGATTGCTGCAACGCCTGGAAGCCATCGACTGCTTCCTCGCCGACATCTATGGCCCCCAGCAGATTCTCAACGACGGTGTCATCCCGAGGGAAGACGTTGAAAGTTCCTCCGGTTGGCGACCTCAGATGCAGGGCATCAGCCTGCCCCTCAACCGCTGGTGCCACATCTCCGGGCTCGACCTGATCCGCGACGGCCATGGCACCTGGCGGGTGCTGGAAGACAACCTGCGCTGCCCATCCGGTGTGGCCTACTTCCTCGAGAACCGTCGGGTGATGAAACGGTTGTTCCCTGGCCTGTTCGAAGGCCGTGCCGTTCAACCGATCGACGCCTATCCCTCCCATCTGCTGCGCACCCTTCAGGACCTGGCGCCCTGGAGTGACACCCCCCGCGTGGCGATCCTGACGCCCGGGGTGTTCAACAGCGCCTATTTCGAGCACAGCTATCTGGCTCAGCAGATGGGCATTCCTCTGGTGGAGGGACGCGACCTGGTGTGCGAAGACGGCCGGGTGTGGATGCGCAGCACCAACGGCCTCAAGCCCGTGGATGTGATCTACCGCAGGATCGACGACGATTTTCTCGATCCCACCGTGTTCCGCCAGGACTCGATGCTGGGGGTGCCGGGCCTGATCGACGTGCTGCGTCAAGGACGGGTCGCCATCGCCAACGCCCCGGGCACCGGCGTCGCCGACGACAAGCTGATCTACGCCCACGTGCCGGCGATGATCCGTTACTACCTCGATGAGGAGCCGATCATCGAGAACGTTCCCACCTATCTCTGTGCCCGACCGGACGACCAGCGCTACGTGCTCGAACACCTCGAGCAGCTGGTGGTGAAGTCGGTGGCGGAAGCCGGGGGCTACGGAATGCTGATCGGCCCCCAGGCCAGCCGAACGGAGCTGGCGGACTTCGATACAAAGATCCGTTCGAATCCCCGCAACTTCATCGCGCAGCCCACGCTGCAACTCTCCACCGTGCCGTCCCTCAGTGACGGTGAGCTCTACCCCTGCCACGTGGATCTGCGCCCCTACGTGCTGCGCGGCGCAAGCAGCTGGGTAAGTCCAGGGGGGCTGACGCGCGTGGCCCTGAAGCGCGGCTCGCTCGTGGTGAATTCGTCCCAAGGCGGCGGCTGCAAGGACACCTGGATCGTCGACAACCAACGGATGGCGGCACCGCAACCCCAGGAGGCGGTGCCGTGCTGAGCCGCGTTGCCGATTCGCTCTACTGGATCAACCGCTATCTGGAACGCGCCGAAAACATCTCGCGATTTCTGGAAGTGAGTGAAGCGATGGCACTGGACTGTCCTCCGGGCAGCGCCGAACCGTGGCTGCCGCTGGTGGAGGTGACGGGGGATCGCCACCGCTTCGATAGGGCCTACCCCGATGCCACGCCCAAACAGGTGGTGCACTTCCTGCTGCGGGACCGCAGCAATCCCAACAGCATCGTGAGCTGCATTGCGGTGGCGCGGGAGAACGCACGCCAGATCCGGGATGTGATCACCACGGAGATGTGGGAACAGATCAATGATCTGCACTGGAGCCTGCAGGACGACGAAGACATCTGGCGGGAACCGGTGCAGGAACAACTGCGGATCATCCGCCGCGGCTGCCAGCTCGTGTACGGGATCACCGACACCACCCTGAGCCGTGATTTGAGCTGGCTGTTCAGCCAGCTGGGACGTCTGATCGAACGCGCCGACAAAACCTCGCGCATCCTCGACGTCAAATACTTCCTGCTGCTGCCCTCCCCTGAGGAGGTGGGCGGCGTGCTGGATGAACTGCAGTGGATCACCCTGCTGCGCACAGCGGGCGCTTATCAGATGTACCGCCAGAGCATTCAGCACGCGATAAGCCCTGCCTCGGTGGCCCGCTTTTTGCTGCTGGATCCCAGCTTTCCTCGATCGGTGCGGTACTGCCTGCAGGGCATCAGCGACACCTTGCAACAGATCCAGCAGCTCCCGAGCCAAGACACGCCGGATGACCTCGACTGTTTGCGCGGACAGCTCCTGGCCCGCTGGAGCTACGTGCGGATCGACAACCTGATTGAAGCCGGTCTACATGAAGCCATTGATCAGCTTCAGCAGGACCTCAACCAACTCCACAACCTGATCCAGACCCGCTACTTCACCAGCGCCGACCTCCGTTCCATCCCCACCGATCCCGCATGCGCGCTCTCATCGTTCACCGCCTGACGTATCGGTATGACGCCCCGGTGTTCCTCGGGGAACATCGCCTTTGTCTGAGGCCTCGAGGGCAGGGGTTTCAGACCCTGCTGGAGCACCAACTCAACGTGCTGCCGGAACCGGAGCAACGTCGGGAACTGGTGGCCGCCAGCGGCGATGAAATCCAACGGCTCCGCTTTCTCGGCAGCACTGATGAACTGATCTTTGAGGCCCGCAGCCTGGTGGAGACCCGACCGGCAACCCCGCTGGAGAGCTGCTTCAACGGACTGGAACCACCCCTGCCCTACCCACGCGGCCAGCTCAACAGCGATCTGCAGGGCGCCCTGGAGGGCTGGTTGCCCAACGGCCAACACGAACCCTCGGCCATCGACCTCACCCAAGAAGCCCTGATGGGCAGCAACCAGCAGACCCTGGCCTTTCTGAAGCAACTGATTGAACTGATTCAAGAGCGGGTGAAATACACCCAACGCCATGTGGGACCCGCCTGGCCGGCGGGCCGAACCCTGCGCGAACGGATCGGCTCCTGCCGTGATCTGGCCATGCTGATGGTGGCCTGCTGCCGCGTGGTGGGTCTTCCGGCCCGATTTGTGAGCGGCTATCAACTGCAGGAACCTCCCCCGAAGGAGTACGACCTGCATGCCTGGACAGAGGTTTACCTGCCGGGGGCGGGCTGGCGGGGCTTTGACCCCAGTGCCGGGATAGAAGTCAACGAGCGCTATGTGGTGCTGGCCACCTCCTCCAAGCCAGAACTCACCGCAGCCGTGAGCGGCAGCTTCAACGGTCCGGCAGGAACAAACAGTGAACTGAACTGGCAGATTCAGATCAGCGAGGACGCCTCCGCATCTGAAACCCCCTCACGCAACCTGGTTCAGGCCGCCTGAAGCAACGGTTCCACACCGTGCAACTGGGGCTTCGGCGCTGAGCTGTGGGTGGCTGCCATCAAGGCCGGGATCTCGGCGCTGTTGTAGACGCGGAATTCCCTCACCAGAGAAGCGCCCTCCTCACGAACCGCCTGGTTCAGAACGACGGAACCATCGGGATCGGAGATCGAGCGGTGGAAAGTGCCAGGAGGGATGCGAAGGATGTCACCACCGCTCTCAAGCCGAACGATGTGGAACGGCTGTTCCCAGGCCAGGTTCACCAGAAAGAAGGTTCTGCCGCCGCTTGCCGCGAGCAGATTGTCTTCTTGATGAGGATGGAGATAGAACTGCCAGGCTCCGCTCTCCGGATCGTTGGGGGGCGACACGGCGGGGCCGCTGTGAATCACCAGGTCGCGCGCGTTCGAGGTGTTCACGGTGACGTCGAAAAAACGAACCGACGGAGTGTCGCGGAAGCGCTCGTAGGCCAGCAGTTCAAACATGTCGATGGACCCTTCGGGATCCTTCAGCTGCCCCGTTGTACCGAGGGCATCAGGCAAAAACGGTGACGGTCACGACGGTTCAGCCCCCCAAATACGCCATTTCCGCATGGGTTGACGCAACGGCGGCTGGATCACGCTCCTCGCTGTAGCGGTCTTGACGCCGCTGCCAGAGCTGGCGCATGGCCTGCTCAAGCTGACGCTCCGAGGCGAGCGCGGGCTTGAGATCGGTGCCTTCAGCAGAAAACAAACAGGTGAACGCCTGCCCATCGGCAGTGACACGCAAGCGGTTGCAATCCCCGCAGAACGGCTCACTGATGGAGGCGATCACACCGATGGAACCGGCGCTATCGCCATAACGCCAACGCCGGGCCGTCCCACCCCGCGGGCGACCCAAAGGCTCCAGGGGCCAACGGGCATGAATGTGCTCCACCATCTGCGCCGCCGGCAGCACCTGATCCAGCGTCCACTGGTTGCGGTTGCCCACATCCATGTATTCGATCAAACGCAGCTCGATCCCCTGCTGCCGGGCCAAACCGGCCAAGGGCAACAGTTGATCGTCATTGATCCCCCGTTGGATCACGGCATTGAGCTTGAGCTCGCCGCATGAGGGATCAAAGCCAGCGGCGCAGGCCGCCGCGATACCGTCCTGCACCTGGCGCACCAGGCGGTCTCCAGCCACGGCACCACCCTTGAGACCAGCCATGCGCGCCGCTGCCTCCCCTTCCGCCGCATCCAGGCTGATCGTGATGCGATCCAGCCCTGCGGCACGCAACGCCCGCGCCATCGGTTCCGACAACAGCACCCCGTTGCTGGTGAGCGCCACGGCCTGCAAACCAGCGATCGGATCCGAACGATCCCGCCGGGCCTGGGCCACCGCCTCCAACAACGGCAACAAGCGCCGGCTCAACAACGGCTCTCCACCGGTGAGCCGCAGCGTTTGTGCCCCCAGGCGCGTGGCCACACGAATCACGCGCATCTGCTGCTCCAGCGTGAGCAGGCCAGGGGGCTCCTCCAGATCCGGACAGCAGTACGGACAGGCGAGATTGCAACGGGCCGTGAGCGACAACCGCAACACCCCGATGGGCCGGTTGAGGCGGTCTGCGAGCGGCAACGACGTGCTCATCCCTCCAACGCTGCCAGATCTGCAGGGCAATTGGCATTCACCAACGCCTCTTGAGGCAAGCGCACCGCCTGATGGGGAACGCAGGTCAACCAATCCATCCAGCGCAACTCTCCGCGTTGCAGTTGCTGATCAAGGCAGGAGCGGAAGGGAGAACCGGAGGGGATCACCGCCAGCAACGGCTGCAGCCGTTGCCCGTCATGGGCCACCGCTGCTTGATCGGGGGCACGATTCCAGGCTGCGATCAGCTGCCGGACAACGGCGGTGCGCAAACGGGGCATGTCCACCGGCAGCACCAACAAAGCCTCCCCAGGCCGAGACGGCAACAGCCTGGCCAGCGCCTGCAGAGGACCATTCCAGGGAGGGGGCTCCAGCAGCAAGGAACATCCCGGCCGGTGGGCCAGCAGCTCTGCATGGGCGGCATGACGACTCAACACCTGCACCGGATAACCGAGGGGCAACAGCTGGTCGACCAGGGCCGTGAGCCAGACACCACCGGAGGGGTGCGGCAAGAGGGCCTTGTCACGCCCCATGCGACGGCTGCTTCCGCCACTGAGCACACAAACCCGCAAGCCTTGGTTCACATCGTCGACCAACAATCTGCACCAGCAAAGTCCAACAACCCACAAAAGTTGCAACCGCTACCAAACCGCTGCGGCACAAGATCACCTGATCCGATCAATCAGCCCCATTGATGTTTGCCTGGAAACACAAAAACACAAATTGGTAACCAATCCGACCAAACACGGGCCCGACGAATTGATTAACTGCGCGGGTTAAACGGATTCTCTTTTCGACCGTTTTGCCATCCCCGGGCACCTTTCCTTTTGAAGCCCGAGGTTCCTTCTCTTCTCCTCAATGCTTGGCGACCTTTGGTCGTTCCAGGGCAGGTACCGAACCCTTCACCTGACCTGGATCGCCTTCTTCCTGACCTTCGTGGTCTGGTTCAACCTGGCCCCTCTGGCCACCACCGTGAAAGCGGACCTGGGTCTGACCGTTGGTCAGATCCGCACAGTGGCCATCTGCAACGTGGCCCTCACCATTCCGGCGCGCGTGCTGATCGGCATGCTGCTGGACAAATTCGGACCCCGGATCACCTACTCCTCGATCCTGGTGTTCTCGGCGATTCCCTGCCTGCTGTTTGCGTCCGCTCAGGACTTCAACCAGCTGGTGGTGGCCCGTCTGCTGCTCTCCATCGTTGGCGCCGGCTTTGTGATCGGCATCCGCATGGTGGCTGAGTGGTTCCCGCCCAAGGAAATCGGCCTGGCAGAAGGCATCTATGGCGGCTGGGGCAACTTCGGCTCCGCCTTCTCCGCCCTCACCATGGTGGCCCTCGCTGGCTTCCTCTCCTTCTCCGGCGGTTTCGAACTGCCCACCGGCGCAGTTCTGAACTGGCGCGGTGCAATCGCTCTGACCGGCATCGTCTCCGCCGTCTACGGCTGCTTCTACTTCTTCAACGTCACCGACACCCCCCCCGGCAAGACGTATCAGCGCCCTGCGAAAACCGCAGGTCTGGAAGTCACCTCGATGCGCGACTTCTGGGGTCTGCTGGGCATGAACGTGCCCTTCGCAGCCATCCTCTGCGTGCTCTGCTGGCGCCTGACCAAGGTGGGCTTCCTCACCGCAAGCACCTACCCCCTGGCCCTCGGCGCCGTCGCAGTCTGGTTTGCATTCCAGACCTGGGGAATCATCCGCACCAACCGCGACCTGATCCTCGGCAACAAGGTTTATCCCAAGGAAGATCGCTATGAGTTCCGCCAGGTGGCGATCCTCGAGCTCACCTACATCGTGAACTTCGGCTCCGAACTGGCCGTGGTTTCGATGCTGCCCACCTTCTTTGAAACCACCTTCGATCTGCCGAAGGCCACCGCCGGAATCCTGGCGTCCTGCTTCGCTTTCGTGAACCTGGTCGCCCGTCCTGCTGGCGGTCTGATCTCCGACCGCGTCGGCAGCCGCAAGAACACCATGGGCTTCCTCACCGCCGGACTCGGCGTGGGCTACCTGGTGATGAGCATGATCAAGCCCGGCACCTTCACCGGTACCACCGGCATTGCCGTTGCCGTGGTGATCACCATGCTCGCCTCCTTCTTCGTGCAGTCCGGTGAAGGCGCCACCTTCGCGCTGGTGCCCCTGGTGAAGCGTCGCGTCACCGGTCAGGTGGCCGGCCTGGTGGGTGCCTACGGCAACGTTGGCGCTGTGACCTACCTGACCATCTTCAGCCTCCTGCCGATGTGGATGGGCGGCGGCGGCGAGCCCACCCCCGAGGTGATCGCGGCTTCCAACAGTGCCTTCTTCCAGATCCTGGGCGTGGCCGGTCTGATCGTGGCCTTCTTCTGCTTCTTCTTCCTGAAGGAGCCCAAGGGATCCTTCGCAGACCTGCACGAAGGCGAAACCGCCTGATCCATCTCCTTCCGCAGCACCCTGTCGCTGCATAACGACCCGGAGCTTCGGCTCCGGGTTTTGTTCTTTTTTTGGTTCCTACATGACCAACCCACGCCGCAGCGTGCGCAGCCAGTGCCCCTACTGCGGCGTGGGTTGTGGCCTGGAGCTTTTGCCTCCTGCCGTGAAGGGTGAGGCCGTGAAACGGGATGCCGAGGGCAACCCGATGTGGACCGCCCGCGGCGACCGCGAACACCCCTCCAGCCTTGGCCAGGTCTGCATCAAGGGCGCGACCGTCGGCGAAACCCTGGCCCCAGGCCGCCTGCGCCAACCCCTGTTCCGCCCGACCCTGGAGGACGACTTCGCGCCGATCAGCTGGGACGACGCCCTGAACAAAATCACCGGCCAGATCCAGGCGAGCGTGGCCCGGCGTGGCAACGCCGATGGCATTGCCATGTATGGCTCCGGTCAGTTCCACACCGAGGATTACTACCTCGCCCAGAAGCTGCTCAAAGGCGCCCTGGGCACCAATAATTTCGACGCCAACTCGCGGCTGTGCATGAGCTCAGCGGTGGCGGGCTACACCCGCAGCCTGGGCTCCGATGGTCCCCCCTGCAGCTATGAGGACCTCGACCACTGCACAGTGGCGTTTCTGATCGGCACCAACACGGCCGAATGCCACCCGGTGCTGTTCCAGCGGCTGCTGAAGCGGAAACGCAAAAACCCTGGCAGCGTGAAGATCGTGGTGGTGGATCCACGCCGCACCGACACCGCCAAGGCCGCCGATATCCACCTTCCGATTGCACCGGGCAGCGACCTGGCCATGCTGCACGGCATTGCCCACCTGGTGCTGCGCGAAAACGGCCAGGATCCGGCCTTCATCGACGACCACACCGAGAATTACGACGCCTTTTTTGACGTCGCCGCCCGCTGGACCCCAAGACGGGTGGCCCTGTTCTGCAACATCCCCGAAAAACGCCTGCGGGAAGTGGCGGCTCTGTTCCACCGGCGCGAGAAGGTGCTCAGCCTCTGGTCGATGGGGGTGAACCAACGCCGTGAAGGAACGGCCGTGGTGCAGGGGTTGATCAATCTGCATCTGCTCACCGGCCAGATCGGCAAGCAAGGAGCGGGCCCGTTTTCCCTCACCGGCCAACCCAACGCCATGGGCGGACGTGAAGCCGGAGGCCTGGCCCACCTGCTGCCGGGCTACCGCCTAGTGGCCAACGCCGAACACCGCGCCGAAGTGGAGCAGGCCTGGCAGCTGCCGGCAGGACGAATCAACGCCAAGCCCGGATTGGCAGCCTGGCAGCAGATCGAAGCCATGGAACAGGAGGCGCTGGATCTGTGGTGGGTGGCCGCCACCAACCCCCTGGTGAGCCTCCCGGATCTCGACCGGGTGAAGTCAGCCATGCAGAAGTGCCCGCTGGTGGTGGTGAGCGAGGCCTACGCCGACTCGGAAACGTCCCACTACGCCCATCTGCTGTTGCCCGCAGCCCAGTGGAGCGAGAAGGCCGGCGCCATGACCAATTCCGAACGACGGGTCACCTACTGCCCGGCCTACCGGCGTCGTTTCGGCGAGAGCCGTCCCGACTGGGAGGTGTTTGCCGAGGTGGGCCGGCGACTGGGCTACAGCGAACAGTTCAACTTCGAATCAGCAGCTGAGGTGTACGCCGAATTCACGGCTCTCACCCAGGGCAGGCTTTGCGATGTGAGCGGCCTCAGCCATGAACTGCTGGAAGGCGAAGGACCGCAGCAATGGCCCTATCCCAGCGGCAGCACCCCCACCACAGAGGCCAAACGCCTCTACGCAGACCATCAATTCGCCACCCCCAACAAACGCGCCCGCTTCAGCACCGATCAACCGCTGGGACTGGCGGAACCCCCCTGCGACACCTATCCGTTGGTGCTGACGGTGGGTCGCTACCTGGGCCAGTGGCACACGATGACCCGAACCGGCAAGGTGGAACGGCTGATGAAACAGCATCCCGAGCCGCTGCTGGAGATTCACCCCGGTGACGCGCAGGAGTTGAAACTGCGCAACGGTGAACTGGCGGCGATCAGCTCACGCCGCGGCCACCTCACCGCCACGGTGAAAGTCACCGATCGCATCCGGCGTGGGTCGGTCTTCCTGCCGATGCACTGGGGATTCACCCAGGAGAAGGCCTGCGAAGCCAACACCCTCATGCACGACGAGGCCTGCCCGGTGTCAAAGCAGCCTGAACTCAAGGCCTGCGCGGTGATCGTGGCTCCCGCCGTCTCGGTGGTGAAGCCCGTTGAACAGCAGAAAGGACGATTAGAGGCCCTGCGCCGGCTGCTCACACCAGCACTTCGCTGAAGGCTGCCTCAAGGTTGTGGTGGTCGTGCCCAGGCCGAACCAACTTGCACAAGGCAAAGCGATCCAGCTCACTGAGCTGGGTCCACTGCTCCAGGGTCAGCGCCACACCCCGCACTGTGGCCGCCTCCTGCACCACAGCGGGCAGCTCCGCCTGCTGTTGCCAGAGGGCACCACTCACCGGTGGCAGATCCTTGGCCATGCCATCGGCCATGGAACGCGTGCAATCGCGCAGGTGTTGGCGCAGCTGCTCGAGAGCATCGGCCCCATCCGGCCAATCCACCAGGGCTTGACGTTGCTCCTGGGAAAGTTCAAGCCAGTGGTTGAGCTTCAACTTCACCCCACACAGATCCAATTTGCGTCGCACACAAAGAGGGATGCAGCGCCAGTTGCCGATGAAATCCTGTTCAAAGGCAAAGCAATGGCTGGCGGAATTACGACGGCTGGACATCAACCAAAGCCTTGATCGGTGTCAATGATGACAACGGAAGACCACGGAAACAGAGATGTTTAACCCGATACAAATGTTGGTCAGTGCGCTTCGCCCTCTCCCTCGGAATGCTGCTGGGAATGTCCCATGGATGGGTCACGGCTGATGCACTCCAACAGCAGCCCATGCAGGGCTTTGATCCCATAGAAACTGTTAATTCCGCTACACAATTCAACCCATTTAGTAGTCGTTCACACCAATTTTTTCCATACTGAAGCTCTGTCCAAAGAGTTTCTGCCGTGACCAGCAGCATCTCGTCCGCTTCCGGCCGCAGCCCCATCACCCTGGCCGCCGGCTTCCTGGGTGCCTTCATCGTTGGTTCCCTCGCCGTGCAACTGGTGCGCAGCCAGTCGGCTTCCGTTCAGGCCGGTGCCGCTGGCGTGGAGCCGGTGATCGCCGGTCCTGCCGCTCTCTGGGCTCCCTTGGCCGATCGCGACATCGCCAGTGCCACCACAGGCGCAACAGCCCAACCCACTGCTGCCATCCAGCCCGCCGTTGAGCCTGTTTTGGGCTCCGAAGCCACCCTCTGGTCTGCCTTCGGCGAGCGCTGATCGCACTACCCACGTGGCACATCCCACCAGCCGGCCCGCATAAGGTGCCGGCATGGGGATTCAGCGCCGTCACTTCCTCCAGCAAACGGGCGGTCTGGCCTTGGCCGCCCTGATGCAAGCGCGCCCCGTTGAGGCAGCAGAGGAGGGGTTCTGCAGCCCGAATGATCCACTCGAGGCCCTGATGGCGGGGAACCGCCGATTTGCCGAGGCCTGGCGCCAGGGCAAACAAGACGACGGAACGACACCCCGAACGGCGGGTGCTGACCCGCGCTGCTTCAACTCCCCCAGGGCATTGGCCACCAGCCAACATCCCTGGGCCACCGTGCTCACCTGCTCTGATTCACGGGTGTCGCCGAGCTGGGTGTTCGACACCACGCCTGGCGAGCTGTTCGTGATCCGCAACGCCGGCAACACCGCCTTCACCGAAGCCATTGCCTCGGTTGAATACAGCGTCAGCGTTCTCAAGACGCCACTGTTGATGGTGATGGGACACAGCGGCTGCGGAGCCGTGACGGCGGCGATGGACACCAACCCGCTGACCCCCTCCCTGGACCGACTGATCCAACCCATCCGGGAGAACATCAACGGCAGCAGCGATCTCGAGGACGCCGTGAGGCGCAACGCCCTCGCCAGCGCCTCCACCTTGATTCAACGCAGCGCCGTTCTGGCTGAGGCCAAAGCCAGCGGTGCGCTGAAACTGGTGGTGGGTTGTTTCCAACTCAGCAGCGGTGTTGTGAGCTTGATCGAATGACGCAAGACCTGAGTCATCTGAACCAGCAAGGCGAGGTTCACATGGTGGACGTGGGGGACCGGCCGACCACCCACCGCGAAGCCCATGCCCGTGGCGCCATTCGCATGGACGCCTCAACCCTCGGCCTGATCCAGCGGGGCGAGACACCGAAAGGAGATCTTCTGGCGGTCGCCCGGGTGGCAGCGATCCAGGCCGCCAAACGCACCTGGGAGCTGATTCCCCTGTGCCATCCGCTGCCACTCAGTGGCATGGATGTGTCGATCGACGCCGACGCCTCCCTGCCTGGCCTGGTGGTCCACTGCCGTTGCCGCACCACAGGTCAGACCGGGGTGGAAATGGAAGCGATGACGGCTGTGTCCGTGGGGCTGCTGACCCTTTACGACATGCTCAAGGCGGTTGATCCAGCCATGACGATCGAGGCGATCCAGCTGGAGTTCAAGGAAGGAGGGCGGAACGGTGTCTGGAAACGCTGAGCCCTACGGACGCGAAGGGCTACCCCTCGAAGAGGCACGTCGACGGGTTCTGGCGGCGCTTCAGCCGATCACAGCCAGCAACACAGTGCCGCTGCAGCAGGCCCTCGGCCGGGTGAGCGCTGCGGATGTGCTGGCCAGCGCGGCAGTTCCGGGGTTCCGGGCCTCGATCATGGACGGCTACGCCCTGGGGCAGAGCCACCAGCCCAAACCTGGGGACACCTGGCAGCTGACGGGACGCTCCGCTGCCGGCCAGCCGTTCAACGGAAGCCTGGCCAGCGGCGATGCAATCCGCATCCTCACCGGCGCTCCACTGCCGGACGGTGCCGGCTGGGTGCTGCCCCAGGAGCTGATCAGCGTGGACGGCACCAACCTCCAACTGGTGAAAGAGGCGTCGGATCGTCCCTGGATTCGCCCCGAGGATGAGGAATGCAGACCGGGAGACCTGCTGCTGGCCGCTGGAGAGCGCCTCGGTGCGGCCGATCTCGCACGCCTCGCCGGCTGCGGCATTGCCGACCTAACCATTGCTCAGCAACCCCGCATCGGGCTGCTGATCAGCGGGGACGAGCTGGTGCCACCCGGAACAGCGCGGCAACCCGGTGCCATCTGGGAGAGCAACGGCACGCTGCTGGAGACGATGCTCCGGGCCCTCGGGCAATCGGTGACCCAGCGACGGGTGGTGGCCGATCAACCCGACGCCCTGCGCCAGGCCCTGCTGGATCTGGCCCATGACTGCGACGTGGTGGTGAGCACCGGCGGCGTCTCCGCTGGCGACACCGATTGGATCCGACCGCTGGTGGCGGAGATGGGTGCCGTGGACTTCTGGAAACTGTTCCTACGCCCGGGGCGCCCCTTTGCCTTCGGCAGCATCGGTGAGGGCGTGCCGTTTTTCGGACTGCCGGGCAATCCCGTGGCGGCGGCGGTGACCGCCCTGCAACTGCTCTGGCCCGCCCTGCAGGTTCTGGAGGGCCAGAGCGAACCGGAACTGTTCCCCCGGGTGATGGTGGAACTGGCCGACCCGTTGTCCCGCCGACCGGGACGGCCGGAATTAGCTCGGGCCCGCCTCGACACCAACGCCGCAGGAACGCTGCTGGCACGGGTGGATGGCTCGCAGGCCTCGTCCAGGATCGGTTCCCTGCAACAGGCCGATCTGCTGCTGGAACTGCCAGCGGAAGCCGGCCCGCTCGAAAGCGGCACCCGTCTCTGGGCCCAGCTGATTCGTCAGCGGATTTTCTGAGCCGTATCAGGCTGAAAGCAGCGGCGCTCCCAGGCCATGAGCTGGCCGGATGAATCGAAATGGATGCTGATCTGCTGAAACAGGTCAGCGCCGAGACGGCCACCGATCTCGAGGCTGAAGGGCGCACTGGGGAGCTCACTGGGCACCGAGAACACCAAGCCGTCGGGCATCACAGCTGAGCAGTCGTTGTGCAACAGCTGGCTTGGATCGAACACCAGCGGAGTGGCGTCCTCCGCCTGGCCGTTCACCCCCGCCTGCGGTCTGAGCATCTGCCGCTCGCCACTCCATCCCTGCACCGGCGCCAGCAGGGCCTCGGGTGTCCCGCATGCGGGACGGTCGGATTCGGCATCGGTGCTGTTCAAGCAACGGAAACCCACCGCCCCAACACGCTGCAAACGCCAGCCGCCGTCAAGCGGTTCCCAGAGCAGCACCAGCATCGAGCGGGAACGACCGCAGAACAGGTTGATCTCATGGCCGAAGCGGGGGCGATCGGGATCAAACCCCCGGCTGGACTGACCGCCCGCCCCGGGAAACTGCCAGCAGCCTCCGCCGGCGTTGTAGGTGTCTCGACTTATCGGGTAGGTGGCCTTACCCCCGGGGGCAAAAGCCAGACCCGATCCATCCCACACCCCGTGGTCGTCATCGGAAAAGGAAATCGCGTAGGTGGTGGGGTCGATCCGACGGGTCGGATGCTGCAGATCCAGCCGACCGCTGCCGTCCCGCTCAAACCAAGAACCACAGCCTTGCCAATGGCCCGCAAAATTGCGGCGGTTGAGGGTCCATTGATCAGTCATGTCCGTGACGGCATGGAACGGTCGATCTCCTTAGGGTCGCCCGAGCAGCCATCCCCGCCATGGACCTGACGATCGTTGGCTGCGGCTACGTGGGGCTCGCTCTGGCGGAGCGGCTGCAACCAAGACGCCCCCAGCTGAAGCTGACGCTGACCACCACCAGCAGCGAACGGCTGGAGCAACTCAGCCCCATGGCCGATCGGGTGGAGCTCTGCGACGCCACAGACCCCGTGCAATTGCGGAACGCCCTGCGGCAGAGCAGCAGCGCCGTGTTCTGCCTCGGGCCTAAGGGAGATCGCCAAGTGGATGCCAACGGCTACCGCCGCACCTTCGTCGACAGCTTCCATTGCCTGACGTCGCTGTTGCCACAACTGCCGAAACTGCGGCAGATCGTCTACACGGGCAGTTGCTCGGTGTACGGCGATGCCGCGGGGGACTGGGTGGATGAGCAAACGCCTCCCGCGCCAGGCCGCGGCCATGGCGATGTTCTGCTGGAAAGCGAACGACTGCTCAGCGGCATCAGCGGCCGGCGGGTGTGCATCCTGCGCCTCGGGGCGCTCTATGGCCCTGGCCGCGATCTCGACCGACGCCTGCGCGGGCTCGCCGGACAGGAACGCCCTGGCAGCGGAGCGACCTACAGCAACTGGCTGCATGTGGCGGATGCCGCCGGTGCCCTGGAAGCAGCTCTCGATGCTGAATGGGCCGGTCTGGTGAATGTGGTCAACGACGAGCCGATTCGGCTGCGGGACCTGGTGGAGCGCAGCCTGCAGCGCCAGGGTCTGGCCCCCGTGCGCTGGCTTGGGCAGGACGAACCGGGTTCAGGGGGCCGGCGGATCCGCAACAACCGGCTCAAACAGCTGGGCTACCAGCTGCAGCACCCACGCCTTGATCAGAGTGGCGTGTTGGCCTCCAGCCAGGTGCCCTGACCAGCGCACCACTCCCGCTTCCAGAACGGGGCCTGGTGCTTGAGTTGCTCCAACAAGGCGGCCGAGCAGCGCTGCGCCGCCCCACGACGATCGGCCTGCACCGCCACCAGCACGATCGGCTCACCGGGGGTGAGCTTGCCCACCCGATGCAGCACCAGAATCGGCCCCGTCCGGTGCTCCTGCTGCAGGCGCTGCGCCATGGCCGTGATCTGACGTTCGCAAAGGCCGGGGAAGTGCTCCAGCTCAAGTACCTCAAGAGGCCGGCCATCCATCGTGGAGGGACGCACCCGACCCATGAAGATCGCCGCGGCCGCGGCATCCCCGCTCCAAAGCGCCAGTTGCTGCCAAGGATCAAAGGGATCCGGGCACACCTCCACACGGCAATCAGTCACGCTTCACCCCCCCGTGAACGGTGGAAGAAAGGCCAGCTCATCACCGGCCTGCAACGGCTGATCGGCACCGACCAACTCCTGGTTCACCGCAATGCTGATGCCCTCCAGCGGACCAAGATCCAACTGATTCCAGACCTCACGAGCCGTCGAGACGCCTGGTGTGAAGGGAAAGGAACGATCGGCCCAACCGGCGCGTTCTCGCAGGGAAGCGAACAGCAGCACCTTCAGCACCACGTCCATGGCAGCTGGAGTGGTTCTAGCGTCCGAGGGCTCCGCCGCTGTGCCATGGGCCTCTCCATCGCCCTGCTCACCATCTCCGACACACGCACCCTGGCGGACGACAGCAGCGGAGATCAACTGCAGCGCAGCCTTGAAGACGCGGGGCATCGCCTTCAGGAGCGACAACTCTGCCCGGATGATCGCTATCAAATCCGCCGTGAACTGAGCCGCTGGATCGCCGATCCTGCGGTTGATGTGGTGATCACCAGCGGCGGAACCGGGCTCACCGGCCGCGATGGCACCCCCGAAGCGGTGGCACCGCTGCTGGACAAAACCATCGAAGGATTCGGTGAACTGTTCCGTGTGCTTTCCTTCGAGAGCATCGGCACCAGCACCCTGCAAAGCCGCTGCCACGCCGGCGTGGCCAACGGCACATTCGTGTTTGTGCTGCCGGGATCTCTGGATGCGGTGACCACCGCTTGGAACCGGCTCATCCGGGCTCAACTCGATGCCGACACCCGACCGTGCAACCTGGCCCAGCTCCGGGCTCGCTTGAAGGAATAGAGCGGAACGAGCGGAGCAATTCAGAACGGAATCGGCATCGTGACCGCTGCCGGTGTGGGCCTACAGGCCTCAACTTGCTGATCAATCACCTCACCCACCACAACGATCGAGGGTGACTTGAAGGCTTCGGCTCGGCATTGATCGGCAACGTCAACCAAGGTGGCTTTGAGGCAGCGTTGCCCCGCCACCGTGCCCTGCTGGATCACCGCCACGGGGGTTGTCGCAGCCAAACCGCCCGCCATCAGCTCCTCTGCGATCCGGGGCAGGTTATGCAGCCCCATGTAGATCACCAATCCGTCACTGGCCGCAGCCAGGGCACGCCAATCCACGGAAGGACGGCGCTTGTCGATTTCCTCATGACCGGTGACGAAGGTCACCGATGACCCCGCCCGCCGGTGGGTGACGGGAATTCCGGCGTAGGCAGGGGCAGCAATGCCAGCGGTGACACCAGGCACCACCTGAACAGGAATGTTTCGCTCCGCCAGGTAAGCGGCTTCTTCCCCTCCACGGCCAAACAGGAAGGGATCACCCCCCTTCAAGCGCACCACGGTGCTGTGCTTCTGGGCCATTTCAACCAGCACTGCATTGGTGCTTGGTTGGGGCACCGAGTGATGTCCGCGACGCTTGCCGACAAAACGGCGTTCGCATGTTGCCGGCACAAGATCCAGCACTTCCTCGGGCACCAGCGAGTCGTACACCAGGGCATCGCACTGGCTCAACAGCCGATGCGCCTTCAGCGTGAGCAACTCGGGATCGCCGGGACCGGCTCCCACCAGATAAACGGTTCCGGTTTGTTCAGCGGTGGTCACGGCAGAGAAACAAGCAGATCGATCAGGGCCTGACGGGTGGGGGGATGCTCCAACAGCGGAGGCAATCCACCAGCTTCGCTCAACGCATCCGTCATGCGGTTGGGCGCAAGGGTTAGTGGAAGTGGCCGAGCCCTGGGGTGGCGCTGCTGGAACTCGGGCCAGGCATCAAAGGGAACCAACGGCAAAGCAAGGCGAGACGCCAGCATCGCGAGGAAGCGATCCGCCACCCCCGGGCGCAAGGGGTGGTGCACCAGCACGGCATCAGCGCGCTCAGACGACGGAAGTGCTGAGAGCACAGCGTTCCACCACGTGGTCCAAGAGCCCAGAAAGGGCAGCAGACGCACACTGGCTCCGGCACCACGAAGCCTGTTGCGAATCGCCGGCACATCCGTGCGGGCGTGCGCCCCAGGCAGCAGCAGCAACGGAACGATCCAAGAGGATTGGGGAAGCGCCGATACGGGTTGTTCAGCCGTCAGCACCTCCAACTGCACGGGCGCTGAGCGCCGCTGAGCCAGAAGCTCTGGCAGAGAGGCCAAACACTCAGGAACAACACCGCCACTGCGGCCATGCACCACCAGATGCAACCCTTGCCTCCCCCCATCGGAAGCGTCATTCCGTAGCAATGGCCACGGATTGATGACCATGCCGGCTGATGTCATCGGGTTGTTGTGAACGTTGGATGAGTCATGGCGCCCCGCCGTCGTTTTGATCGTGCCCCATTGGACAGCCGCTCCTACCGGGAGCCGTTGGACGGACGGATTGAGCGGTACGACTTCCGAGACGACCGGTACGACGCCCGGGACGACCGGTACGACGTCCGAGAAGACACTTACAGCCGGGGGTACAACGCCAGGGAGGCTCGTTACGACCGGTACGACCGAAGCTTCGACCGCCCCACCGGACCCTCCGAACTCGACCAAGACTTCGCTGCGATGAAGCGGGTTTGGCAGATGCTGCGGGCCGGAGCGGTGCGCATGGTTGGCGAAATTGGACGCCAATACTGAGGCGGAAACAAGTTGCCTTTTACGGCCTCGCGGGAACCGTCAGATGTAGCCGGTTTTACAAATCCGAGAGGACAAAGCCCCTGGCATTGACCAACACCAAAAGTGTTTTCTTTGTTACGGACCAGGGTCACCGTCGCAGTGTTTATTCAGTCAACCCAACGCTCCCCTTCGTTTTGAAGCGTTGCCGGTCTTCGGGCCATCTCGATTGATTCGCGCCTCGTCTCTGAGCAATCAATCCGCCCACTCGTTAATCGACTTATGACCATTAGCTCTCCCTCCAGGCCTTACCTGGATGGCAAGAAGCTCAACAAGATCGAGCAGAACAAGGCGGCCAAAGATGGCCTGTTGGTCGGCAGCGAAATCGAAAAATTCGCCGAGCTCGGCTGGGAGCAGGTGGATGAAACCGACCTTCAGTTGCGTTTGAAGTGGTACGGCATGTTCTGGCGTCCGAAAACGCCAGGCAAATTCATGCTGCGCCTGCGGGTGCCCAATGGCGTGCTGACGGCCGATCAGCTGCGGGTGGTTGGCTCCATCGTTGAGCGCTACGGCGAAAACGGCAGCTGCGACATCACCACCCGTCAGAACCTGCAACTGCGCGGCGTGCTGCTGGGCGACCTGCCTGAAATCCTTAAGCGTTTGAAGGAAGCCGGCCTGAGCACGATCCAATCCGGCTTCGACAACCCCCGCAACGTCACCGGCAACCCCATCGCCGGCATCGATCCCAACGAGATCGTCGACACGCGGCCCTACACCACCGAGCTGCAGAACTTCCTCACCAACAACTGCCAGGGCAACCCGGAGTATTCGAACCTGCCCCGCAAGTGGAACACCGCCGTTGCCGGTGCGAAAGACAATTTTCTGCTTCACAACGACATCGTTTTCCACCCCGTGGAACGGGACGGGGTGATGGGATTCGGCGTCTGGATCGGCGGGGTTCTGTCATCTCAAATGAACGCCTATGCCGTTCCCTTGAACGCCTGGGTGAAGCCAGAGGAAATCTGCAAGATGACTGATGCCGTGATCCGGCTCTGGCGTGACAACGGTGAGCGCGACAAGCGCCCCAAAGGCCGCTTCCGCCTTTACCTGGATCAATTGGGCCACGACGTGTTCCGCAGCCAGGTGGAAGAACTCTTCGGTCCGTTGACCCCCGACCCGGGCTCTGTTTTCAACACCACGCCCCGCTCCCACTACGGCTTCCATCCTCAGAAACAGGAAGGGCTCTCCTTCGCCGGTCTGCACGTTCCGGTGGGTCGCCTGACCGCCCAGGATCTGCAGGATCTCGCAACCGCCAGCCTCAACTACGGCAGTGGTGAAGTGCGTCTCACCGAAGATCAGAACGTCATCCTCGTTGGCCTTCCCAACGACAAGCTCGACGCCCTGAAGGCAGACGCCCTGGTGCAACGCTTCCCGCTGGAGCCCGGTCACATCTCCGCAGGAACGGTGTCCTGCACCGGCAACACCTACTGCGGTTTCGCCCTCACCAACACCAAAGACCAAGCCCTGGAAGCAGCCAAGGAACTCGACCAAGAGCTCAATCTTCCTGAAGAGCTGAAGATCCACTGGACCGGTTGCCCCAACACCTGCGGCCAGGCCTACATGGGTGCCATCGGCCTCACCGGCACCAAGGCCAAAAACAGTGAAGGCGTGATGGGAGAGGGCTACACGATGACCATCGGTGGTTCCCAAGGCGCCAACCCGAGCATCGGCGAAATCCACCGCAAGGCGATCCCGGCCGATGAGATCAAGACCGCTCTCAAAGAGGTGTTGATCGAGAAGTTCGGGGCCACCCCGAAGGCCTGATCGCTGTGGTTGCCGTGACGCTTCCTTTTGAAGTCACGGCTCCCCGCATCGACCACTTCCCCTCACCGTCATGGCCAACCGCAACGACGTGTTCTCTCGTTTCGTCAACTGGCTCAGCGCCAGTGGTCGCGACGGAGCCGCCATCAACCGTCAGGGCGGCAGCCCTGATCTGTTCTCCCGCCTGATGAACCGCATCAGCGGCTGACATCAAAACCTTCGTCCAACTCTCAATCTCATCTGATGGACTACGTCCTACCCAATGAGCTTGTCGACGGCATGATTGCCGCCGGCGGCAAAAAATCAACGGTCAGCGTGAAGAACCTGCTGATCCGTGGCTTTTACTCCGGAGCCATCCTTGGACTGGCAGTGATCCTGGCCCTCACCGTGGGCATCACCGTCAAAGCCCCCTTCGTGGGCTCGCTGCTGTTCCCCTTCGGCTTCGCCAGCATCGTGCTGTTCGGCATGGAGCTTGTGACCGGCAACTTCGCCCTGCTGCCGATGGCCACATGGGCCGGCAAGAGCACCTGGGGTGCCACGTTCCGCAACTGGGTCTGGGTGTGGATCGGCAACTGGATCGGCACCGCCGTTGTGGCCGTGATCATGGCCATCAGCCTCACCAGCGGCACCATGGATGGCGCTGCTGACAACGTCGGCCCGCCGATCTGGGATGCCGTGGCCCAAAAGATCATGGCCCTCAATCAAATCAACGTTGAGAAGAAGTACGAGGCCCTGGGAAGCATGGGCTTCTTCCTCGCTTTCTTGCGCGGACTGGTGGCCAACTGGTTGGTTTGCCTGGGCGTGACCATGGCTCTGGTGAGCAAGAGCGTTCCCGGCAAGATCCTGGCCTGCTGGCTTCCGATCACCGCCTTCCAATCGATGGGCATGGAGCACATCGTGGTGAACCAGTTCCTCCACACCGCTGGCCCGATCCTCGGTTCAGGCGTCCCCTTCACCAAGGTGATCTTCTGGAACTTCCTGCCTGTCACCCTCGGCAACATCGTGGGCGGCATGGTGTTCATCGGCATGCTCTTCTACAGCACCCATCGCACTCCGATGGATAACGTGCTGCCCACCGAGCACGATGAAAAGCTGGAGCGTGAGCTCGCTGCTGAACTGGGTGCCCGCTGATCCATCCATGAACGACGAAGCCGTTCTCTGGGAACGGCTCGCCCGATCTCGACGTGCTCCTTTGGAGCCCGCTTGGCTGGGGGAGGTCTACTCCCCCAGCCTTTCTGTTGATCTGCGGCGAGCCCTCTGCGAAAAACTGGGGATGCAGGCCGAGCGCGGCTGGCCCGTGATCCAAGACCTCCTCGCCAATCACGGGGTTCTGCCCGATTTGGTGATGGCGGCAGGGCTCTGCCACCAGAGCGAAGCCCGCGATTGGTTGTTGGCTCAACTCGAGCAAACCTCAGACGATGAGGACGCCAACCTGATGGTGGTTCAGGCTCTCGCCTGCTGGGGTGCCGAAGTTCCCGAATCGGTGGTGGTGAATTGCCTGCATCACCCGGGCCAACTGCACCGACTTGCCGGTCTTCAACTGCTCAGCTTCCGATCCCATTGCCTCGACGACGGTGAACTGCTGCAGTTCTGCCAAGAGGTTTTGAATGATTTTCGCGATCCAGTCGTTGTGGCCGCCATTCGGGTTCTGCAACGCCGCGATGGCGTGTTGATCAGCGAAAAGCTGGCAGAGCTGTGTCGCAGCGGTTCCCTGCCTGTTGCCGAGGCCGCCTTCCGCGCGCTCGGTTGCATCGCCACACCTTCCAGTCAGCGCTGCCTGCTGGAGTTAAGCCAGGAGCTGAATGACGACGTTCGGCGGAAAATGGCCAGCACCCAACTGAGCCAACAATTCCGCCAATAAAAAACCCCGCACTTGCGGGGCTTAATGTCTTCAATCAAGACACTTGAATGTTCACCACTTTTTGTAAGGCAGGAACTTGCCGCACATGGTGATTTTGACGCGATCACCTTTGGGATCCTCCACTTTGTCGACATCAAGCGTGAAGTCGATTGCGCTCATGATGCCGTCACCAAAATGCTCCTGAATCACATCCTTCAGGGGCATGCCATAGACCTGCATGATCTCGTAGAAACGATAGATCAAGGGATCAGTGGGGATCACTGGATCGAGGCTTCCCTTGGTGGGGAACTCCTGCAAAGCGGCGGTGATGGCTGGGTCAAGGGAGAGCAGATCAGCCAGCTTTTCAGCCTCTTCTTTTGAAGCTGTGGCTTGTCCATAGAACAAGGATGCAATCCAGACCTCATCGAGGCCCAGGGCTGCTTCCAGATCAGCAAAGCTCATGCCCTTGGCCTTCTTGGCAGCCATCAAGGTGGCGGTGACGGTCTCCTGGGAAGGAGCTGCCAACGACGGGGTCGAGGGAACAGCTGAAACAGTCATGATTGAACGAAAAATTGTTATGGCCGCTTCAAAAACAGCGTTCCAAGCTGGAACGTCTCAGCAGCTTGGAAACTGTTGCGCAAACGCTGACTGAACAATGAAGCATCAACTACAAAACAACAGCCTGTTTTGAAGCAACAAGCACAGCCGACAGGCTCTTGATCGGGGAAATTTGTTTTACAGAAGAAATTTGCAATGAGCCAATTCTTCCAATCGATGGCGAACCTGCTGCAGGCGCAATTCCTTCCGCCAACCACTGCTCCCCAACTGATGCTGGAGCGGCTCTATTACGCCGAAGGACGCCACCACCCGCAGCACCCACGCCATGGCAGTTTCGAGGGGCTATCCCGTCTGAGCAGGCCCTGAGCTTTCGTAGCAATTGCTACCCCTGCCGGGTCAGTCACTCCTGAAGACTGATCACATCTAGAGGCCGGACCTTTGACGAGCGCAGTTCTCTCCGGCCGCGACCGCTTCAAGCAGCACCTGCGCAAGGTGGGAAGCGGTGAACACACCAGCAAAGGCATGAGTCGCGAGGAAGCGGCTGATGCCATGGAGCTGATGCTGCAGGGCGAAGCGACGCCCGCACAGATCGGCGCCTTCCTAATTGCCCATCGCATCCGACGGCCCGAACCTCAGGAACTCACCGGGATGCTCGACACCTACCGGGCCCATGGCCCGGTGTTGCAATCCACTGCTGGCAGTCGAGCACCGTTGTGTTTCGGCATGCCCTACGACGGGCGCACGCGCACAGCGCCGATTTACCCGCTCACCGCGCTGGTGCTGCTGGCCTGTGGTCAGCCGGTGGTTCTGCAGGGCGGTGACCGGATGCCGATCAAATACGGCGTCACCGCTGTTGATCTGTTCCGCCTTCTCGATCTCGACCTCACAGGTCTACCGATCAGCGCCGTTGCAAACGGGTTCCAGCAGAACGGCTTCGCCCTGATTCACCAGCCGGATCATTTCCCCATCGCGGAAACCCTGATCGGCTACCGCGAGGAACTGGGCAAGCGTCCCCCGGTTGCCAGCCTGGAACTGCTCTGGACACCCCACCAAGGCGACCACCTCCTTGTGAGTGGCTTTGTCCACCCACCAACAGAAGCCCGCGCCTGGGAAGCCCTCAAGCAAGCCGGCGAAACCGATGTACTCACCGTGAAGGGGTTGGAAGGAGGCACCGACCTGCCCATCGGCCGAGCCTGCATCACAGCCCGAGTGCGGAACGGCAAAGCGGAGCGGTTGATCCTGCACCCCCGTGACCATGGCTGTCACGACGCCGACGTGGAATGGGCTGACGACACAACCTGGGCGGAGCAGGCACGAAACGCCCTTCAGAACAAAGGCCCTCTCTGCGACGCCCTGCGCTGGAACGCCGGCGCCTATCTGTGGTTCGCCGGCTGCAGTGATTCCCTGGAACAGGGCATTCAACGGGCAGCATCCGTTCTGGAGATGGGCCAGGCCCAAGCCAAGCTCGATCAACTCTGCGCTTGGCGAAACAGCTTGACCATCCGATAGCGCTCGAACGGAACGCCTCCAATAAGGATCGTCTCTGGCGCTTCCACACACCAGCCCCGTCGCTCCAGCAACGGTCGGCTGAACTGGCTGGCCTCCGTTCGTAATTGTTGAACGCCGGACTCCAGCGCATCCGCCTCAATCCGTTTCAGGAGGGCACTGCCATGCCCCCGCCTCGAGGCACAACCACGGCAGTAGAGCAACGAAAGACGATCTTCCGGATGGCGAATCGCAAAGGCCGAACCATCAGTGGTGAGCCATCCCGAGCCCTCCCGAAAACTCGCATCGAGCACGCCGGGCAACCAGGCCAGAGCCGCCCAGGCCCTGACTTGTTCCTCGGAATAAAGGAGGGGAGCCAGCGATTCGATCGCATCGGCATAGATCTCCCGCAACAGCGGGTGATCTTCCGGAGCGATCGGACGCAAAGCCATGGAGCCGCCTGTGGGAATGTGAGTCTCTCCTGCGTGGCAGCAAGCTTGCAGCGTCCTCGGATTCCCACACTGCTCAGCGCGTTTCTCACGCTGCTCAACGACCGGCTCAGCGAAAGCATTGTTTTTCCGCTGTTGCCCTTTCTCTTAGCCCAGTTCGCCCCAGACGGACGAACCCTGGGACTGTTGGCGGGAAGCTATGCCCTGGCGCAGTTCCTCGTCACTCCCTTGATCGGAGCACTCAGTGATCGCTACGGCCGCCGCCCCGTGATCAGCATCTGCGTCGCAGGATCCGTGGTGGGGCTCGGCCTGTTTGCCGTGACGGTTTCACTGCCATGGCCCAGCCAAAGCCTGCTGCCCCTGCTGCTGTTGTTCGCAGCACGGATCATTGACGGCATCAGTGGCGGTACGGCAGCAACAGCCAGCGCCGTGCTCGCCGACATCACGCCTCCCGACAAGCGAGCCCGTGCCTTCGGCTTGATCGGCGTGGCCTTTGGTTTGGGGTTCATCCTTGGCCCCTTCGTTGGCGGACAACTGGCCCGGGTGGCCGTGTCCCTTCCCGTTTGGGTGGCCACAGGCTTCGCTGCACTCAACCTCTTGGTGGTGCTCAATCTGCTGCCGGAAACCCACCCCCAGGAATCCCGCAAAAACCTGCCCAGAAAACGCGACCTCAATCCGTTTGCACGGCTGAGCCAGGTGCTGATGAACCCCAGCGTGGGGCGACTGTGCGGAGCTTTTTTCCTCTTCTTCCTGGCCTTCAACGGCTTCACCGCCATCCTGGTGCTCTATTTCAAGCAGCGCTTCGGCTGGGGCCCTGAGCTCGCCACCACCGCCTTCCTGGTGGTGGGGGTGGTCGCCACCGTGGTCCAAGGAGGGCTGATCGGACCGCTGGTGAAACGGTTTGGCGAATGGCGTCTGACCTTGCTGGGCCTCGGCCTGGTGATCATTGGGTGCCTGCTGATCCCCAGCGTCGGTGCATCCGATCGGGCGGGCGCCATCTTCACTGCCGTCGGCATCCTGGCCCTGGGCACCGGATTGGTCACACCAAGCCTGCGCAGCCTGGTGTCACGGCGCCTGGGTCGCGAAGGGCAAGGCAGTGCCCTCGGCAGCCTGCAGGCCCTGCAAAGTTTGGGCAGTTTCCTCGGCCCTCCCCTGGCGGGATTCAGCTACGACCTGCTGGGTCCAGTGAGCCCGTTTGCAGCTGCGGCAACCGTGCTGGTTATTGTGATCGGCCTGGTGGCCGGCAGCCCTCTGCCGGACATCTCCGACACACAACCAAGCCAGTCCTGATTGCTACGTTTCGGCTAACGACACCAGCGCCGAGCCCTTCAGTCCATGTGCGCAGCAGCCTTAGCCCCGGAGCACTACATCAACCGGGAGCTGAGCTGGATCGCCTTCAACGAAAGAGTGCTGGCCCAGGCCCTGGATCTGCGCACACCTCTGCTCGATCAAGCCAAGTTCAGCGCCATCTTCAGCAACAACCTCGACGAATTCTTCATGGTTCGCGTGGCGTCACTGAAGTCTCAGGTGGAGGCGGGCGTCAGCAAGCCAAGTGAGGATGGCAAATCGCCGTTGGAGCAGCTGCTGGCGATCCGAGAACGGCTGATTCCCCTACTACGAGAGCAACAGGTGCATTACCGCCAGCACCTGAGGCCGAAGCTGCTGGAACACAAGGTTGAGCTGCTCGATTACAAACAGCTGAACGACGACCAACGCCAATGGGTTGACGACACCTTCCAGACCTCGGTGTTTCCGGTGCTCACACCGCTGGCTGTGGACCCGGCCCATCCGTTCCCCTTCGTCAGCAACCTGAGCCTCAACGTTGCGGCCGTGGTTGTTGATCCGGAAACAGGACAACGGCAATTTGCCCGAGTCAAAGTTCCCCAGAAAAATCTGCCTCGCTTCATCGCCATCCCCTCGAATCTGAGCGGCCAGGAGCACAAACCCGTTCACACCGCCATCGCCCTCGAGCAGGTGATCGCCTTCAACCTGAAGGAGCTGTTCCCTGGCATGACGATCGAGGGGCACTACTTCTTCCGCGTGACGCGGGATGCGGATCTGGAACTGAGGGATCTGGAAGCCGATGACCTGATGCTGGCCCTGGAACAGGGACTGCGAAAGCGACGCATGGGCGGTGAGGTGGTGCGCCTCGAGGTGCCCAACGAAATGCCTCAGGACGTGGTGGAGATGCTTATGACAGGTCTCAGCGTTGAAGAGGAAGACCTCTATGTGATTGATGGTCCTCTGGGCCTGGACGACCTGCTCAGCCTCACTGCCCTACCGCTGCCGAAACTCAAGAGCCAAAGCCACGGAGGTCAGACACCGACGGTGCTAGCCCGCAGTCAGCAACACCTGCTTGACGAGGGAGCAATCAAGCCGGATGAGTTCAGATCGATCTTCTCGGTGATTCGCCGTCAGGACATCCTTCTGCACCATCCCTATGACCTCTTCTCGACAACCGTCGAAGAGTTCATCAACCAGGCAGCGGACGATCCCCAGGTGATGGGCATCAAGATGACGCTCTACCGCACCTCCAAAGACTCGCCGATCATCGCTGCACTGATCCGTGCCGCCGAAAACGGCAAGCAGGTGATGGCACTGGTGGAATTGAAAGCACGATTTGACGAAGACAACAACATCCAATGGGCCCGGCACCTGGAGCAATCCGGAGTGCATGTGGTCTACGGGGTACTGGGGCTGAAAACCCACACCAAGATTGTTCTGGTGGTGCGCAAGGAGAAGGACAAGCTGCAGAGCTATGTGCACATCGGCACGGGCAACTACAACTCCAAAACCTCCAAGCTCTACACCGACCTGGGCCTGCTCACCGCCAACCAGGAACTGGGTCAAGACCTGGTGGAACTGTTCAATTACCTCACTGGTTTTTCCAAGCAGCAAAGTTTTCGTCGCCTGCTCGTAGCCCCCGTCACCCTGCGGAAAGGCATGGAGCTGTTAATTCGCCGCGAAATTGAACATGCTCAGCAGGGCCGAGAGGCTGTGATCCGAGCCAAGATGAATTCCCTGGTGGACCCAACAATCATCGCGCTTCTTTATGAAGCCTCCCAAGCCGGAGTGACGATCGAATTGGTCATTCGCGGCATGTGCAGCCTCTATCCCGGTTGTGAAGGACTGAGTGAAAACATTCGTGTGATCAGCATCATCGGCCCGTTCCTGGAACACTCGAGAATCTTTTCGTTCGCCAACGGCGGCTCACCGGAGGTGTATATCGGTAGTGCCGACTGGATGAGCCGCAACCTCGACCGCCGCATTGAAGCAGTCACTCCGATCGAAGACCCCGAGCATCGCCAGAAACTGGAACGCCTGCTGCAGCTGTACTTGAATGACAACCAGGCCGCCTGGGACATGCAGAGCGACGGCACATTTGTGCAGCGCAAACCCGAAAACGACACCTCGGAACGCAATTCCCAGATTCAATTGATCAAGGAATGGAGCAACGGCATCCAATCCTTGTGATTCTTTTGGTTTTCAAAGGGATTGCGTCTGTGACATCCGATACAACATTCCTTCAAAAACAAACTTGAAGCCTGCACGATCACTGCCAAATCAGTTGTTTTGAAAGCCCAAAGATTCAGCTTCTGAAATTCTTTCGATTCGAAACAGTCAACACTGTTGCCTGGTGCTAAGTTCAGCCCAAATTCATTCAGGAGACCAGGGTGATGGGGATCCCTCTGGAATCTTCCGGTTCGACAAAACAGTCGTCCCGGAAGGAACCTGCGTTGCCGTCCACCGGACGTCAACCATCAACTCGACAAGGAGGGCGGCTTGCCACCGACTCCATTGGTTTTTATCTGAGCAGCATCGGACGTATCCCCTTGCTGACGGCAGCTGAAGAAATCGAACTTGCACACCATGTGCAAGCGATGAAGCAAATTCAGGAGCTACCGGAAGAGGAGCTGACCTCCCGGCATCGCCACAAGATCCGCATGGGCAAACGGGCCCGCGACAGGATGATGGCCGCCAACCTCCGCCTCGTGGTGAGCGTGGCGAAGAAATACCAGAACCAGGGCCTGGAGCTGCTCGATCTGGTTCAGGAAGGTGCCATCGGCCTGGAGCGCGCGGTCGACAAGTTCGACCCCGCCATGGGCTACAAATTTTCCACCTATGCCTACTGGTGGATTCGTCAAGGCATGACGCGGGCCATCGACAACAGCGCCCGCACCATTCGCCTGCCGATCCACATCAGCGAAAAACTCTCCAAGATGCGTCGCATCTCCCGGGAGCTGTCCCACCGCTTCGGTCGTCAACCGAATCGACTGGAGTTGGCAAGTGCCATGGGCATCGAGCCCCGGGAACTGGAGGATCTGATCTCCCAGAGCGCACCTTGTGCATCGCTGGATGCCCATGCCCGTGGCGAGGAAGATCGCAGCACCCTGGGTGAACTGATCCCGGATCCCAACGGTGAAGAACCGATGGAGGGGATGGATCGCAGCATCCAGAAGGAACATCTGGGGGGCTGGCTCTCGCAGTTGAACGAACGCGAGCAGAAGATTCTGAAGTTGCGGTTCGGTCTTGGTGGTGAAGAGCCTCTGACCCTTGCGGAGATCGGTCGTCAGATCAATGTGTCCCGTGAGCGCGTCCGACAGCTGGAGGCCAAAGCGATTCTCAAGCTGCGCGCCATGACCAACCACCAACAAGCCGCCTAAGCCACTTGCTTTCCATCACCGGACCCATCGCCATCCTGACCTGGATGGTGATGGTGATAGCTGGCGCGGTGTTGTGCCGTCGGCTTCGGCCGAACCAACGGGAACTGAGCCGAAAAATTGTGCACATCGGAACCGGAGCCGTGGTTCCTTTGGCCTGGTTCTTTGAAATTCCCTTCGTTGTTGCCCTGCCTGTTGCGGCGGTGATCACCGTTGTAACGACGATCAACCACCAATGGCGCTTCATCCCCGCCGTTGAGGATGTTGATCGCAACAGCTACGGCACCATCGCCTATGGCATCTCAATCACAACGCTGCTTCTGCTGTTCTGGCCAACCCGAGCCGATGCGGTGTCCGCCGGGGTTCTGGTAATGGCGCTGGGGGATGGCCTTGCAGGGTTGGTCGGCCGCAACGTCGAGTCCCCGAAGTGGGTTCTGTTTGGTCAGACAAAATCAAGCATCGGCACGATGACCATGGCCGTTGTCTCAGGCCTGGTGCTGATCGGCTTGGCGCGATGGTCGGGGGCGGACCTGTCCCTGCCAGCAGCTCTTGGCATGGTGGCCATGGCAACCGGTTTGGAGCAGCTCAGCTGGAGCGGTCTCGACAACCTCAGCGTTCCCCTCAGCGTGGGGATGCTGTGGAGTCAACTGGTGGTTTGAACCAAGGCGTTGATGCTCAGGCGGTAACCGTCTGTTTGCGACTGGCCACGGCCGCGGCCAGATCCTCCAACAGGGTTTCGGTGGTCTCGAGGCTGATGCAGGCATCCGTGACGCTCTGGCCATAGGTGAGCTGCGTCAGGTCGGCGTTGAGCTTCTGGTTGCCTTCCACCAGATGGCTCTCGATCATCACGCCCATCACGTGATTGGAGCCCCCCCGCAACTGCTCGGCAACGCTGGCCAGCACCTCCGCCTGTCGGCGGAAGTCTTTGTTGCTGTTGGCATGGCTGCAATCCACCATCAGACGATCCTGCAGACCGGCTTTACTCAACTCGGCTGCGGACTCCTGCACAGCTTCCAAGTGGTAATTGCTGCCCTGGCTGCCGCCGCGCAGCACCAGGTGACCGTAGGGATTGCCCGTGGTGCTGACGATCGAGGCATGACCATCGCGATTGATGCCGAGGAAGTGATGCGGCTTGGCTGCCGCCTGCATGGCATTTATCGCGATGTTGGCGCTGCCGTTGGTGCTGTTCTTGTAACCGATCGGCATCGACAACCCTGAGGCCATTTCGCGGTGGGTCTGACTTTCCGTCGTCCTGGCACCGATGGCGGTCCAGCTGATCAAATCAGCGATGTACTGCGGAACAACGGGATCGAGCAGTTCCGTTGCAGCAGGCATCCCCTCCCGGGCGAGATCCAACAGAAGTCCCCGGGCCCGCCGCAGGCCGGTGTTGATGTCGTAGGAGTCGTCGAGATGGGGGTCATTGATCAGTCCCTTCCAACCAACCGTGGTGCGCGGCTTCTCGAAATACACCCGCATCACCACCTCGAGCTGATCCTTCAGGCGCTCGCGGATCGGAGCCAGGCGCTGGGCATACTCCCGGGCAGCCTTGACATCATGAACAGAGCAGGGGCCCACCACCACCAGCAGACGCTGATCACGGCCACTGAGGATCTCTTGAATGCGCCGGCGGGCTGACGCCACGGTCTCGAGCGCCGCCGCGTCCATGGGCAGCTCCTGATGCAACACGGCAGGGGCCACCAGGGGACGTGTCTCCACCACATGCAAATCGGAGGTGGTGGCCATGAGTGGACGCGAGACTCCGACCAAGGCTACGCACCCCGCTCACTGGCAACAGACACGGTCCGGAAGAATAGTGGTCATCCCTGAACAGAGATCTCCATGCTGAGCGCGTACCGCGAGCTGGCCGCCGCCCGGGAAGCCCAGGGCGTTCCCGCTCTTCCGCTCAACGCCGAGCAGACACAGGGACTGACCGAATTGCTGCAGAACCCTCCCGCCGGCGAGGAGGAGTTCCTGCTGCACCTGCTCAGCGAGCGGATCCCCCCGGGTGTGGATGAAGCGGCTTACGTGAAGGCCACCTGGCTCAGTGCCGTGGCTCAGGGAGACGCCAAGAGCCCCCTGGTGTCAGCACTGGAGGCCACCCGTCTTCTGGGAACGATGGTGGGGGGATACAACGTCGCCGCTCTGATTGAGCTGCTGAAGCACTCCGACGCTGCGCTGGCTGGCTGTGCTGCTGAGGGACTCAGCCGAACGCTGCTCGTCTACGACGCCTTCAACGAAGTGATGGATCTGGCGGCGGACAACCGCTTTGCCAAGCAAGTTGTGGACAGCTGGGCCGCAGCCGAGTGGTTCACCGCCAAACCCGAACTGGCCGAGAGCATCACCGTGACGGTGTTCAAGGTTGAAGGCGAAACCAACACGGACGATCTGTCACCGGCCACCCACGCCACCACCCGGCCGGACATCCCCGTCCATGCCCTGGCGATGCTCGAGACCCGCGATCCGGAGGGCCTGAAGACCATCGCGAGCCTGAAAGAGAAAGGCCATCCCGTGGCTTACGTCGGTGATGTGGTGGGAACCGGCAGCTCCCGCAAGAGCGCCATCAATTCGGTGCTCTGGCACACCGGCAATGACATCCCCCATGTACCCAACAAACGGGCGGGCGGCGTGATCCTCGGCGGCAAGATCGCCCCGATCTTCTTCAACACCGCTGAAGACTCCGGTGCCCTGCCGATCGAATGCGATGTCACCGACCTGAACACCGGTGATGTAATCACCATTCGCCCCCACGCCGGCACGATCGAACGGGACGGCAAGGTGGTGAGTCGGTTCGAGCTGAAGCCCACCACGATCAGCGACGAGGTGCGGGCCGGCGGTCGCATCCCTCTGATGATCGGTCGCGCCCTCACCGACAAGGTGCGCGCCAAGCTTGGCCTCACTCCTTCGGATCTGTTCATCCGCCCCTCAGCCCCGGCAGACACCGGCAAGGGCTTCACCTTGGCGCAGAAGATGGTGGGCAAGGCCTGCGGTCTTGCAGGCGTCCGACCCGGCACCAGCTGCGAACCGCTGATGACCACCGTCGGCTCCCAGGACACCACCGGCCCGATGACGCGGGACGAGATGAAGGAACTGGCCTGCCTGGGCTTCTCCTCCGACCTGGTGATGCAGAGCTTCTGCCACACCGCCGCCTATCCGAAGCCGGTGGATCTGCAAACCCAGAACGAACTGCCCGACTTCTTCGCCCAGCGCGGTGGCGTGGCCCTTCGGCCCGGTGACGGCATCATCCACAGCTGGCTGAACCGGATGCTTCTGCCCGACACCGTCGGCACCGGCGGCGATAGCCACACCCGCTTCCCCCTCGGCATTTCCTTCCCAGGCGGCTCTGGGGTGGTGGCCTTTGCAGCCGCCATCGGCGCCATGCCACTGGACATGCCTGAATCGGTGCTGGTGCGCTTCAGCGGATCCCTGCAACCGGGCGTCACGCTCCGGGACGTGGTGAACGCTATCCCCTGGGTGGCCATTCATCGGGGACTGCTCACCGTTGAAAAGGCCAACAAGAAGAACCTGTTCAACGGCCGGATCATGGAGATCGAAGGTCTACCCGACCTGAAGCTGGAACAGGCCTTCGAACTCACCGATGCCAGCGCCGAACGCTCCTGCGCCGGCTGCACGATCAAGCTCTCCGAAGACACGGTGAGCGAATACCTGCGCAGCAACGTAGCGCTGCTGAAGAACATGATTGCCCGCGGCTACAGCGACGCCCGCACCCTGGCCCGCCGGATCAAGGAGATGGAGGCCTGGCTGGCGAATCCCCAGCTGATGAGTGCTGACGCAGACGCGGAGTACGCGGAAGTGCTGGAGATCAACCTCGACGAGCTCACCGAACCGGTGGTGGCCTGCCCCAACGATCCCGACAACGTGAAGCTGCTCAGCGAGGTGGCTGGTGACCCTGTGCAGGAGGTGTTCATCGGCTCCTGCATGACCAACATCGGCCACTACCGCGCCGCGGCCAAGGTGCTGGAAGGCGCCGGCCAGAACACGGCGCGCCTGTGGGTCTGTCCCCCAACGCGGATGGACGAAGAGACCCTCAAAGAGGAGGGCTACTACGCCACCTTCGAGGCCGCCGGGTCCCGCATGGAGATGCCGGGTTGCTCTCTCTGCATGGGCAACCAAGCCCGCGTGGAGGACAACACCACCGTGTTCTCCACCAGCACCCGCAACTTCAACAACCGCCTGGGCAAGGGTGCTCAGGTGTACCTGGGCAGTGCCGAACTGGCCGCCGTCTGCGCCCAGCTGGGACGCATTCCCACCCCGGAGGAATACCGCAGCATTGCGGCCGAGAAGATCGATCCCCTCTCCGACGAGCTCTACCGCTACCTGAACTTCGATCAGATCAGCGGCTTTGAAGACCAGGGGCGCGTGGTCAGTGCTGACGACGAAGCAACCGTTCTGGCTCAGGCCTGATTCCGGATCACCTCATCTGTGCCATCCCTGAGCGAACCCAAGCAACGACGCCACCTCCTGGGCTCCAGCCGGAGCATCAGGAGGTTGTTGGAACGCCGCTGGCTGGTGGTGGTTCTGGCTCTGGCGCTAACAGGCCTTGGGGCTGCCATCACCGGCCTGCTGTTCACCAGCGGCATCAACCTGCTGCGGGATTGGCGGCTCGACCTGCTCGATGAATTTCCAGCCTGGGTGGTACTCCCCGCCCTCGGCGCCATCGGCGGCATGGTCTCGGCCTGGTTGATCACCAACCTGTCTCCAGCCGCTGGCGGAGCCGGGATCACCCACATCATGGGCTTCCTGCGCCACCGATCGGTTCCGATGGGGCTTCGGGTGGGCCTGGTGAAACTGGTGGCCGGCATCATTGCCATCGGCTCTGGTTTCCCCCTGGGCCCGGAAGGCCCCGCCGTTCAGATGGGCGGCTCCGTGGCCTGGCAGATGTCCCGCTGGCTGCGGGCACCGGTGGCCTTTCGCCGGGTGATTGTGGCCGCCGGTGGTGGTGCCGGTATTGCCGCCGTGTTCAGTGCTCCCATCGGTGGATTCATCTACGCGATCGAGGAGCTGCTCCACTCCGCCAGGCCCGTGGTGCTGCTGCTGGTGATCATCACCACCTTCTCGGCCGACACCCTGGCGGATGTGCTGGGCTTTCTCGGCCTCAACCCCGGGGGCGGCGGGCTCAACAGCACCATCGGGTTTCAACTGGAACGGGAGTACACCCCCCTGGTGCGCTTCCTGCCGGTGGATCTGCTGTATCTGGTGGCTCTCGGTGTGGTGATCGGTGTGCTGGCGGAGCTTTACACCCGCTACGTGCTCACCATGCAGCGGCAGGGCAACTGTTGGTTCGGAGACCGTCTGATCCTGCGCATGACCGTGAGCGGGCTCGTGCTGGGCTGCGTCTATGCAGCCCTGCCGGATGCCTTCCATAACCCCAGCGAACTGAAGCACCTGATTGGAGCCGGCAAGGCTGATATCAGCCTGGCCCTCGCCAGCTTTGTGGTGCTCTTCTTCAGCACCGGACTGGCGGCGGGCTCAGGAGCGCCAGGGGGACTGTTCATGCCGATGCTGACGCTGGGAGGGGCCATTGGCCTGGCCGGTGGTTCCGGTGTTGAGGCCCTCACCGGCCATGTGCCCACCACCTATGTGTTCGCGGGAATGGGCGCCTTCGTTGCAGGCTGTTCCCGCACGCCAATCTCGGCGATGTTCCTGGCCTTTGCCCTCACCAAGGATCTGCTGATCCTCAAACCGATCCTGGTGGCCTGTCTCACCAGCTTTGTGATCGCCCGACTATTCCACCCCCACTCGATCTACGAGCGTCAGATGGCCATGGAACTCGACGCTGAAGATCGGATGGCCATGAAGCTCAATCGCTACAGACGTCCGTTCACGCCGCCAACCCCACCATCAGGCCCAACAGGAGGCCCCAGCTGAACCAGGAAACGCTGCTGTTCGATCCGGCCACACCGGAACCCGGAGCCCTGCGCACGGTGCTGGCCTTTCCCAGCACCTACACCGTGGGCATCACCAGCCTCGGTTATCAGATCGTCTGGTCCACGCTGGCGATGCGGTCCGACGTCGACGTGCGCCGGCTCTTCACTGATCAAGGAGATCCACCCCACAGGCACTGCGACCTATTTGGGCTTTCTCTCAGCTGGGAACTCGACGGACCAGTCCTGCTCGATCTGCTGGAACAGCAGCGCATCCCGATCTGGAGCCACGCGCGCACCGACGAGCATCCAATCGTGTTTGGTGGCGGACCTGTACTGACCGCCAATCCCGAGCCCCTTGCACCATTTTTTGATGTCGTGCTGCTGGGCGATGGCGAGGATCTGCTGCCCGCCTTTATCGATGCCCTTCAGAGCGTGAAGGGCCAACCCCGAGCCGAACAACTGCAGCATCTGGCCCGGGTGCCGGGGATCTACGTGCCTGAGCTCCATGCACCCCGCTATGCAGCGGACGGCACCCTTTTGGGGGTGGCACCGGTGGATGCAACTCTTCCAGAACGGGTGGCCAAACAGACATGGCGCGGCAACAGCCTCAGCCACTCGACGGTGATCACGCCGGAAGCGGCTTGGCCTGACATCCACATGGTGGAAGTGGTGCGCAGCTGCCCGGAACTGTGCCGCTTTTGCCTGGCCAGCTATCTGACCCTGCCGTTCCGAACACCGTCGTTGGATGACGGGCTGATCCCGGCCGTGGAAAAAGGCCTTAAAGCCACCAAACGCCTCGGGCTGCTGGGAGCGTCCGTAACCCAGCACCCCCAGTTCGGCGATCTACTGCATTGGCTAGCCCAAGATCGTTTCGATGACCTACGCGTCAGTGTTAGTTCCGTGCGGGCCGCAACGGTCACTCCGAAGCTGGCTGCAGTGTTGGCAGGACGAGGCAGCAAATCCCTCACCATCGCGATCGAAAGCGGCAGCGAGCGCATGCGCCGCGTGGTGAACAAAAAGCTCAGCGGCGAAGAAATCGAAGCCGCCGCCCGCCATGCCAAGCAAGGTGGCCTCAAGGCCTTGAAGCTCTACGGAATGGTGGGACTTCCCTGTGAAGACAACGACGATGTGGAAAGCACCGCAGCGCTGCTGCTGAGCCTTAAGAAAGGCACCCCTGGGCTGCGCTTCACCTTGGGGGTGAGCACCTTTGTGCCGAAGGCGCACACCCCGTTCCAATGGCAAGGGGTACGCCCTGAAGCGGAAAAACGCCTGAAGCTGCTGGCGAAACGTCTCAAACCCAAAGGCATTGATCTGCGCCCGGAAAGCTATGGCTGGAGCGTGATTCAGGCCCTGCTGTCTCGAAGCGACCGGCGCCTGGCCCCCGTGATCGCTGCGGTGCGCGGCTCCCAGGAAAGCCTGGGGGGTTGGAAAAAGGCCTACCGAGCGGCCCTGGCCGGTGAACTTCCTGAAGCCCGCAGCGCAGGCGTTGTCTTACCGCTGCCTCCCAGTTGGGAGAGCGTGGTGCACGACGAGTGGGCCTCTGACACGGTGTTGCCCTGGTGCCATCTCGATGGCCCCTTGAGTCAGGAGAAGCTGCAGGAACACAGGCAAGAGGCCCTCAACCTGGGCTGAACGCTGCCGTCTCGGTCTGCCGAATCCAACTGCGCAGTCCGGCCAACAGAATCCAACCGGCAATGTTTATGCGGCTGTCAAAGAACGGCATATCAGTGCCGTGAAGCACCACCAGCACCAGCACCGCAGCCCACCAAGCACGATCAAACAAACCCATGCGGCTGCAGCGCAAGGAGACGATCAACAACACCAGCACCAGACCCACCAGCGCAAGCGCCGCCGGCACCCCACTGCTGACCGCCAGCTCCAATGGCAGGTTGTGGGAATGGCCATGCCATTTGCCCGTGCGCAAGGGGTACAGCACAGAAAAAGCGGCAGCACCCCAGCCCAGCCATGGGCGTTCAGCGATTAACTGCAAAGCCACACCCCACTGACTGAGACGGGTAGAGGCCAAGACACGCTCCCCCGCATAGCGGCTGTCGCTGAGCCGTGACCACACCGACTCAGGCACCAATGCCCGGGCAGGGTCCTGGAGCAGCTCCGGGACACCGGGCCACACCGCCAGCAGAACAGGGATCAATCCCAGGGCCAACAGGGGTAGCAACCAGGGCCAACTCACATGTCCAAGCACCAGGGGCAACGCCAGCACCAACGCGCCCCAGCCGTTGCGGGACTCCGTGAGCACGAGAGCCGTCACCAAAGCGACAGCCAGGATCAGCACAACACTCCGACGACGGCGATCGAGTCCGGGTTGCACCAGGGCCGCCAGCATCAACGGCCACACCAGCGCCAACCAGGCCGCGGCGATGTTGGCGTAATCGAACAAACCCGACAGCCGGCCCTCCGGCTCACCTCCAGGAGCCATGAACCAGATCACCAGGCCCCCCAAGAACTGCCAGGGGCCCTGCCAACCCAACCACAACTGACCCAATCCAGTCACCACAACAGGCACCGTGCCCGCCACCATCCAGAGCGCCGTTCGGCGGCGCGCCCCCGCCTCCGCCACATAGGGCTGGAACCCCCAGAATCCCCAAAAGAAAGGAAGCCAATTAGCCAGACCTGCCCAAGCCAGGTCAGCACGCAAGGCGCTGAAACAGCCGAGCAACATGAGCCCGCCAGCCAACAGAAGCGGCCAGTTCCAGCGGTCATGCCAGTAGGCGCATTCACGACGGAGGCTGCCCAGGACCAAGGCCGGCACAAACAGCAGGCTTGCCAGCAACACCGACGAGGGAAGCAACAGCAGTCCGAGCTGAAACAAGCACCAACCCCAGGGGGATGCGGCGACCGGACAGTCGCCTCTCAGCCATGCGTACAGACGTGCCGTCATGCAAAAACAGCGGTACGCCCGCGATAGACCATCACCTGACGGCGCAGATGCAAGCGAAGGGCCCGCGCCAAGGCAAGGCGTTCCGTGTCACGGCCCTTGCGGATCAGATCCTCCACTTCGTCCCGATGGCTGACGGAAACGGTGGTTTGCTCAATGATCGGGCCGTCATCCAGATCTTCGGTGACGTAGTGGGCTGTAGCGCCGATGAGCTTGACCCCACGATCCCAGGCCCGGTGGTACGGCTGAGCACCCTTGAACGCTGGCAGAAACGAATGGTGGATGTTGATCACCTGGGGGAAACGCTCGAGGAAATCACTGCTCAGCACTTGCATGTATTTGGCCAGCACCGCAAGTTCAACCTTGTTCTGTTCAAGCAGCTCCAGGATCCGCTGCTCCGCTTCCGCTTTGGTGTCCCGACTGACGGGAACACAAACAAACGGAATCTCAAAGGATGCACACAGGGGTTCCAGATCCGGATGGTTGGCGATGACCAGGGGAACCTGCATCGGCAGCTCCTCGCTTTGAACCCGCCAGAGCAGATCCTGCAGGCAGTGGCTCTGCTTGCTGGCAAAAATCGCCACACGCGGATACTCGTCTGAGAAGTGAAGCTGCGCTTCGCCACCAAGCCGCTGTCCCAGAGCCTGAGCCGCTTCAGGAAGCACATCGCGGGGAATGCCGAATCCATGGAGCTGCCACTCAATCCGGCTGAGAAACAACCCAGCCCCCGCATCCGTGTGGTGATCGGCATGACAAATGCTGCCGCCGTTGGCCGCCACCCAACCCGCCAATTCGCTGACCAAGCCCGGCCGATCGGGGCAGATCATCTGAAGGATGACGGTGGCGTCACTCACAACAACGCTTTGAAAAACAAAATTCTCCCGCGCAGGAGGGGCTGGTTAAAGTCGCAGGGAAATTTTCGATCACCATGCTGAAGGCTCTGAGCCGCCTTGCCGCGTTCTGCCTCTGCGTCGCTTTGAGCCTGGGTCTGATGGCCCCGGCTGCTGCCAATGCTGCCGGCATCAGTCCTGACGACCTGGGCGTGATCCGCCGCCAGGCCGCAGCCTTTGAAGACGCAAAGTCCCGTCTGCCTGATCTGGCCCGGCTGGTGAGTGAAAAGGATTGGGTATTCACCCGCAACCTCCTGCATGGCCCCATGCAGGAAGTGAGCCGGGAAATGCTTTACATCAATCAGCGCCTCGACAAGAGCGAGCGTAAGGAAGCCACCAAGGTGGCCCGCTCCCTGAAAGAAGCTCTGGCTGATCTGGATGAAGCGGCACGCCTGCAGGACTTCAGCCGTCTGCAGAAGTCCTACAGCGCCGTGGCTGCCGGATTTGATGCCTACAGCGATCTGATCCCCGCAGAGGCCTTCAACTGAACCGCTCCATTGGAGTGATTGGTGCCGGGGCCATCGGCCTCGGCACCGCCTGGCATCTGGCCCAGCAAGGGCACGATGTTTCTGTTTACGACCCTCGCCTGAACCAGTGCGTTGATCGCGAGGGATCAGCAAACGATTTGAGTGGAACCTCTGCATCCCTCGGGGTGCTGATGGGCCACGTGTTTCGACGCAGCAGCGGGCGGGGCTGGAGGCTGCGCCGCCGGAGCATGGAGCTCTGGCCGCAGTGGATCGAAACGCTGCAGGCTCACCAACCAGAGCTCAAACTCCATCCGGGCTTACTGCAAATCGCCGAGGACGAACAAGCGGCTAAGCGGATGGAAGCGCTGGCCGCCCAGCGCGTTGACCTGGGCCTGGAGATGGTCACCAACGCCGACCTGGCAGCGGTCTGGCCGACGGCCAGGCACGGTGGCCTGCACTCGCGCCACGACGGTCGTGTGGATCCCTTGCTACTGCAACGGGCCCTGCGACAGGCGCTGGCAAAGCAAAGCGTGGAGCTGAATGCCACGGCGGTGGTCCATCTGGAGCGCAACGACAACCACTGGCATGTGCATCGCGCCGATAGAGACAGCTCCGTTCACAAGCTTGTGGTGCTCTGCACGGCCCTGAGCTCGGACGTCTTGCTGGAACCGCTGGGCCAGGCCCGACCGATGACACCGGTGTTGGGCCAGGCCCTGTCACTGGAACTGACAACGGGTCCGACAACGTGGAACAACTGGCCCTCGGTGCTGGTGGATCAGGGCTTCAACCTGATTCCAACCGCACCCGGACGATTGCTACTCGGAGCCACCGTGGAACCGGGCGATCGCGCTTCCGAGGATCCTCTGACGCTGATGCGCAACCTGAATGAGCGAGCACCGGAGTGGCTGCGCTCAGCCAAGGTGGTTGGCCATTGGAGTGGCCTACGGGCCCGGCCCGTGGATCGCCCGGCCCCTCTGCTAGAAGAGCTGGAACCCGGGTTGATCCTGGCCAGTGGGCACTATCGCAACGGCGTTCTGCTCACGCCTGGCACCGCCGAGTGGGTCGCCGCTGAACTCGAGCAGAGATCACTTGAGCAGGCATAAAAAAAGGGCCCCTCAGGGCCCTAGTGCGTAAGGGAATCACCCGTTCACTTGGTCTCGGTGAACTCCGCGTCGATGACGTCGTCACTGGCATCGCCACCACCGGCGTTGGCTCCGGCACCGGCGTCAGCACCAGGCGCACCAGCACCAGCTGCAGCCCCTTCTTGCTGATAGACGGATGCGCCCACGGTGTAGAGCTCCTGCTGCAGTTCCTCCAGCAGGGTCTTCATCGCGTCGTAGTCGTCCTTCTCGGTGGCTTCCTTGAGCTTGAGGCGCTTCTCTTCCAGCTTCGCCTTGGCGTCAGCATCAACCTTGTCGCCCAGTTCTCCCATCTGCTTTTCAGCCTGGTAGACGAGGGTTTCGGCCTGGTTCTTGAGGTCGATCTTTTCGCGCTTCTCCTTGTCAGCACTGGCGTTGGCCTCGGCGTCCTTGACCATCTTGTCGACCTCGGAATCCGAGAGGGTCGACGCACCGGTGATCGAGATGGACTGCTCCTTGCCGCTGCCCTTGTCCTTGGCGGTGACGCTGAGGATGCCGTTGGCGTCGATATCGAAGGTCACTTCGATCTGAGGCACGCCCCGGGGAGCCGGGGGAATGCCATCGAGACGGAAGGTTCCAAGCGACTTGTTGTCGGATGCCATCTCGCGCTCACCCTGGAGCACGTGGATTTCCACGTTGGTCTGACCATCCACAGCCGTGGAGTAGGTCTCGGTCTTCTTGGTGGGAACCGTGGTGTTGCGGGTGATCATCTTGGTCATCACACCGCCGAGGGTTTCCACACCCAGGGAGAGGGGCGTGACGTCGAGCAGAAGGATGTCCTTCACCTCGCCGGCCAGCACACCGCCCTGAATGGCAGCACCGACAGCCACCACTTCATCGGGGTTCACCGTCTGGTTGGGGTCTTTGCCGGTGATGCGCTTCACCAGTTCAAGCACGGCCGGGATGCGGGTGGAACCACCCACCATCACGATCTCGTCCAGCTCGCCGGAGGACAGCTTGGCGTCCTTGAGCGCCTGCTCCACAGGCATGGCGCAGCGGTCGATCAGCTTGGAGGCCAGTTCCTCGAACTTGGCGCGGGTGAGGGTGAGATCCAGGTGCTTGGGACCCTCAGGCGTGGCTGTGATGAACGGCAGGTTGATCTCGCTCTGGGTGGCGTTGGACAGCTCAACCTTGGCTTTTTCAGCGGCTTCGGTGAGGCGTTGCAGGGCTTGCTTGTCCTGACGCAGATCGATGCCTTCGTTGGATTTGAAGGTCTCGGCCAGGTGATCAACGATCACCTTGTCGAAATCGTCACCACCGAGGTGCGTGTCACCAGCGGTGGACAACACCTCAAACACGCCGTCGCCAACTTCCAGAACGGACACGTCGAAGGTGCCGCCACCCAGGTCGAAGACCAGGATGCGCTCGTTGCTCTTCTTGTCGAGGCCGTAGGCCAGAGCCGCAGCGGTGGGCTCGTTGATGATGCGCAGCACCTCGAGGCCAGCGATCTTGCCGGCGTCCTTGGTGGCCTGGCGCTGGGAGTCGTTGAAGTAGGCGGGAACGGTAATCACCGCTTGGCTGACGGTTTCACCGAGGTACTTACCGGCGTCCTCGGCCAGCTTGCGCAGCACCTGGGCGGACACCTCTTCAGGCGCGAATTGCTTGTCGAGAACCGGGCACTTCACCTTCACGTTGGAGCCGGCCTTTTCGACGCCGTAGCTCACCTCTTTCGATTCCTCGTTCACCTCATCAACCCGACGGCCGATGAAACGCTTGACGGAATAGAAGGTGTTATCCGGGTTCATCACCGCCTGACGTTTGGCGATCTGACCCACCAGCTGATCCTGGTTCTTGGTGTAAGCAACCACGGAGGGCGTAGTGCGGAAGCCCTCGGCGTTCGCGATCACGGTGGGCTTGCCGCCCTCCATCACGGAAACACAGCTGTTCGTGGTGCCAAGGTCAATGCCGACAACCTTGCCCATCGGTGCCCACCTCCAGAAATGATGATTTGAATGGGCTCATCCTCCACAGGAGACCCGGTGACAGGCGAGGTGTGGTTCCCGAACAGGCAGGCTGGTGGAGCGATCCGGCCCTGGCAATGATCAACGGCGACACCAGCCTTGTGGGCCTGCTTGGCAATCCAGTGCGCCACTCGCTTTCGCCGGTGATGCAGAACGCCGCCATCGAAAGCATGGGGCTCAACTGGCGCTACCTGGCCCTGCCCTGCACAAGCGAAAACCTTGATCAGGTGTTGAACGGTCTCAGGGCCGTTGGCTGCCAGGGCCTCAACGTCACCATCCCCCACAAACAAGCCATCGCCGAGCTCTGCGAGGAGCTGAGCCCACTGGCGAAACGGCTCGGTGCCGTCAACACCCTGATTCCGGGAGCGGGCGGTGGCTGGTTCGGCACCAACACCGACGTGGAGGGCTTTCTGGCACCCCTCGGTACCAACGACACCTGGGCAGGACGCCATGCCGTGGTGATCGGCTGCGGCGGATCAGCTCGAGCCGTGGTCGCCGGTCTGCAGACCCTGAACCTCAGCAGCATCACCGTTGTTGGACGGCGAAGCGAGGCACTG